>Ga0210074_1000004_pt1 | contig 117405 bp, 97 predicted proteins | sample China_Galinas_Co_FD_184860 | JGI IMG/M metagenome (GOLD analysis project Ga0210074, IMG submission 184860) | Wetland microbial communities from San Francisco Bay, California, USA, that impact long-term carbon sequestration -... | ecosystem: Environmental > Aquatic > Marine > Wetlands ... | reverse complement strand
ACGCACGGGGCCGGTGAGCTCCAGCCCCCCTTGGCCGTCGGAGCGTTTGGTACCGTTGGTCGAACCGGAGGAGCATGAGACGAGCGTGGCCAGTGGTGATCTTCTTGGCAGCCCTGGCTGCGTGCCACGGTCCGTCAGGGAAGGATCTCCACGTGGGAATGACTCAAGTGACCTTCTTGACGCGTGCAGGGTGTCCGAAGTCCCCCGCCATGTATGCGAACCTTCAAGCAGCGCTGGCGCATCGCGAGTGGACTGGTGATCCAATCACCATCGACCTCGGTGACTTGCCGAAGGACGATCCCCGCACCGGCTACGGCACACCCACCGTCTTGGTGGACGGATTGGACCTGTTCGGTCTGGGCAAGCCAGAGCCAGCGACGCCGACGTGAAGGCTCTACCCGGGCGGAGTTCCGTCCTCAGAAGCGATCGAGAAACGGTTCGAGCAGCTCGCGCGGGAGCGATGAGTCACCGGTCGTGTCGCCGGGACTGGGCGACGGCCAGAGCCGTTCTCCACCGCAGCTACCCGGGTGTGCGCCGCCGGCGATCCGGATCCGGACTTTTCTCACGTCCCACTTCCTGCACTGCCCGCACGAACACAAGTAGGCACGCAACTTCGGATATCAAGCTGGATGGAAGGGAGCCTACGAATGCAGGGGAGAACTGTACTCACCGTCGTCGCATCGATCCTCACCGCGCTGGTCATGCCCATCTCTGCAGGTGCACAGATCGGAGACTGCTCGGCGACGTGCACCTGGTCCAGCGACTGTAGCCTCGACTGCGTGGACGGCAGCCTGCTCAACACCTGCGGTGGGTATGGCGTCTGCGACTACCCGCCGCCGCCCCCCTGCATCACGGACACGTGCGACTACGGCGTGTGCGACCGGCCGAGCGCTGGGGTCTACGGCGACGACGACTCGATTCCCGACCGGCTCGAGTACGACCTCGCCCACAAGTTCTTCCCCCATCTCAAGCTGCAGCACGAGATCCCTGACCTGGACCAGGCGTACCTGAGCAACGGGTTGACGGTTCCCTTCACCGTGACCGCGCTGCCCCCGCGCGACCTGTGCAACGAGACGTTCGAGTGCCTGCAGATTCGGTACGGCCTCGCGTACCGCAACGATTGCGGCGACTTCTACATCGGGGAGGGGACGAACCATTGCGACACCTCCAACTCCTTCCCCAACTACGGCCACCCCGGGGACAGCGAGTTCTACGCGGTGCTCGTGATTCGGGACACGTCCTGGTCGACGGCGAAGAGCGACGCCAGCCACTGGAAGATGATTCGAGACTTCACCGCCGCCCACTGGCAGGACTCCGGAGAATCGAGCGCCTACGGTTGGTACGGATACCTCCAAGGTACGAGCTGCAGCAAGTACGATTCGAACCAGAGCGCCTGCAACGCGGTCAACGAGTGCACATGGCTGGACGGACTGTGTGACGGCGGTTACGCCGCCGACGGGAGCGCTTGCTATACCGTATGGGGCGACGTGTCCTGCGCGTTGGCGGGCGGCGACTGCTTCTGGGACCCGCCGGTCTGCATCCATACGGTTTCGGACCAGTTCGAGTCCTCCACCCCGGCCTCGGGGCCGGCCACCCTCCACGCCTCCGAAGGAAAGCACGGAACCTATCACTCGGACTCCGACTGCAACGGCGGTGGCTTCGGCGGGTTCGACCAATGCCCCACGGACGACTACGACCTCCGAGACTCGCTCAACTCCTACAACCTCCAGAATGTGGGGCCGGCGACTAGTGGCAACTGGGACTCCACCGTCCAGTCGCCGATCAGCAATTGCAGCCTCTACGACATCTGGAGCGGAGCGAGCTTCGGCGACGCCAGCTCGTACCAGAGCCACTTCAACTACGTGCTCTACTGGAACCTGCCTTAGGCGGGTGGCGTCGCCGGTCCGGGGGGCACCTCGATTGCTGCCGTCGATTAGTTAAACGTTGGGCGGCGATCGTGTCGGCGTGATGAACATCGGGAGGAGAGGAACGCTCCGATGCACATCCTGGAACATCTGTTTCTGACCGGCAAGCTCACTGACCGAGCTCTCGGCCTGTTAAGATCTTGGTAAAAAGTGGATTGTGGCAGAGTGCCGCAGCCCGACCGAGGGGAGGTTCCGATGAACACGCGTCGCCTCGTCGTCTCTTGTGCTCTGTTGGTCGCGGGTCTGCTCTTGGCGGGGAGCACGCTCGCCGCGCCGCCACCGCGGCATGCCCGTCCTCTGCCGCCGGTCTTCTCCCTCAAGAACTGGCGGGTCGTCGACCTCACGCAGCCGCTCCGCCTGGACATGCCCATCTGGCCGGGCGATCCGGCCTTCGAGATCGAGCCCTGGGCCAGCTACGCGACCGACGGATATTTCATCAATCGCATTTCCATTGGTGAGCACAGCGGGACGCACTGGGGAACGCCCAACACCTTTATCGAAGGTGCCCGCAGCGCCGACCAGACCCCGGCCAAGGACCTTGTGGCCGAGGCGGTGGTGATCGAAATCCGCGGCACCGCGGCGGTGGACGTGGACTACCGGCTGACGATCGACGACGTCCGCGCCTGGGAGCAGGAGCACGGGAAGATCCGTCCCGGAAGCATCGTCATCCTGTTCACGGGTTGGCAGGACAAGTGGGACGATCCGGCGCAGTTCCTCGGGCTCGACGAGAACGGCGTCCTCCACTGGCCCGGCTTCGGCGCCGACACCGTGGAGTTCCTCGTGAACGAGCGGGGGATCGTCGGTCTCGGAACGGACACGCACGGTGCCGATCCCGGCGACGACGAGGAGTTCGGCGCCAGCTTCGCCATGTACGCGGCGGACGGCTCGATCCTCGAGTGCCTGGCGGGGCTCGACCAGCTGCCCCCGGTCGGTGCGACCCTGGTCATCGGCGGCCTGCCGATCGAGGGTGGCTCCGGGAGCCCGGCACGGGTGCTGGCGTTCCTGCCGCCGCGGCCTCCCCACCGTCCGCACTGAGCGGACATTGTCCTGGTACTGTCGTTCGAGCTGGAGGAGCATGAGACGAGCGTGCCAGTGATGATCTTCTTGGCAGCCCTGGCTGCGTGCCACGGTCCGTCAGGGAAGGATCTCCACGTGGGAATGACTCAAGTGACCTTCTTGACGCGTGCGGGGTGTCCGAAGTCCCCCGCCATGTATGCGAACCTTCAAGCAGCGCTGGCGCATCGCGAGTGGACTGGTGATCCAATCACCATCGACATCGGTGACTTGCCGAAGGACGACCCCCGGACCGGCTACGGCACACCCACCGTCTTGGTGGACGGAGTAGACCTGTTCGGTCGGGCCACACCGGAACCAGCGACGCCGACCTGAAGGCTCTACCCGGGCGGAGTTCCGTCCTCAGAAGCGATCGAGAAACGGTTCGAGCGGCTCTCGCGGGAGCCATGAGTCACAGGTCGTGTCGCCGGCTCGCGCTCCTGGAGCTGATCGAGCCGGCCTTGTCGACAGTGAGCCGGGATTGGGCGATGGGGCGACCTGTCCTGTGCGCTGGCGGGCGGCGACTGCTTCTGGGTCCCGCCGATCTGCGTCCATACGGTTCCGGACCTGGTCGAGTTCTCGACCCCGGCTTCGGGGCCGGCCACCCTCTACGCTTCTGAAGGGAAGCACGGCACCGATCACTCGGACTCCGACTGCAACGGCGGTGGCTTCGGCGGGTTCGACCAATGCCCCACGGACGACTACGACCTCCGAGACTCGCTCAACTCCTACAACCTCCAGAATGTGGGGCCGGCGACTAGTGGCAACTGGGACTCCACCGTCCAGTCTCCGATCAGCAATTGCAGCCTCTACGACATCTGGAGCGGAGCGAGCTTCGGCGACGCCAGCTCGTACCAGAGCCACTTCGACTACGTGCTCTACTGGAACCTGCCTTAGTACTCGGTCGCAGAAATACGCTCGCATTCGGGCGCCGCTGCATCCGCCCCAGCGGCGTTGCGCTCCCTGCGACAGACCTTCGGGTATGCCTCGGTCGCGCGTCTTGCTGGGGCGGCGCTTCAGCGCCCTCGATACGTGACCGTATTTGTGCGACCGAGTACCTAGTCGCCGGTCCGAGGGCACCGCGGCGTTGATCGTTGTCGCGGTGCTGTTCGTGCTCCTCATCAGCCTGGGTCCGCGGCTCCCGTTCCCAGCACCCCTTCCACCCACCCGCGGAGCCGCCGCCGGTTGAACGGCTTGGTCAGCACGCCGGCCGCGCCGGCGGCCCGTGCTTCCCGGTCCGTCAGGTCCGCGGCCAGGAGCAGGACGGGCACCGGCGGCCGCTGCCGGGTGCACGCGCGCGCCAGGGCCAGGCCGTCGAGGCCGGGGAGGACCAGGTCGCTGATGACCAGGTCGACCGGTCCGCCCGGGGCGGTCGGCCCGTTCTGGCCGATGGGGCCGATTGGGCCGATGGGGCCGGGCCGGTCGTGCCGGTCGCGCCGGCTGCCGGTGGCGGTCGCTCCGCCGCGGACGATCTCCAGGGCGTGGAGGCCGTCGCCCGCTTCGAGGACGTCCCCGAAGCGGGCGAGGTGGGCCGGCAGGCAGGCGCGGACGTACTCGCGCAGGTCGGGATCGGCGGAGACGATCAGCACCCGCCTGCCGGGAAGGGGAGCGCTCACTCGGAGGCCGGTGGGTCGCTCAGGACGGTGTAGTTCTCACCGCTCGCCGGGTCGAACAGCTTGTACGGCGTACCGGAGCCGGTGGTGTCGGCGACGAGCTGCGACTCGGGTCCGGTCCGCAGGCAGATCGTGGCGCCGTCGTCGTTGAGCGAGCAGATCGTCGAGGCGCTCTCGTCGTAGGTCCAGACCGTGTAATAGGTGGACGTGTCGGAGCAGACGTCCGCGCCCAGGACCAGGGACGAGCTCGCCTTGTCGACGCCGAGGCAGGACTGCTGGTAGTCCTCGCTGCCGCTGACCTCGTTCCAGCGGGAGATCTTGAAGGCGCCCAGCGGGTCGTCGTTGTCCGAGACCAGCAGGTAGAAGACGCTCGGCTGGATGGTGGGCACCGGCTCGAAGGCGTCGCTCGGCGGGCAGCCCTCGGCGCCCAGGTCGATCGCTCCGTCGCGGGCGATCCAGCAGCCGAAGGTCGTCTGGTCCTGCACGTAGAGCGACTTGATGGGATAGAAGACGTGGTCGCGCCAGTCGACCACGAAGCCGCTCTCGTCCGGGTCGACGTAGATCTGCGCCAGGTCCCAGGGTTTGTTGCCGCCGTCCTGGGAGTAGTCGATCCCGTTCTGACCCTTGCCGTTGGTCCACAGCAGGTCGTAGCGCTTCACCTGACCGCCGGTGTTGTGGTTCGCATAGATGCCGCAGCGGTATTTCTGGCTCGAGCTGCTGCTGTCGCCGCAGTAGCTGTCGATCGCGTAGAGCAGGTTGAAGGTCTCCACCCGGGGTGCGTCGGCGTCCAGCGGTGACTGCATCTGGAGCAGGAAGCCGGGCGCGTACCCGTCCTGGACGCTGGGCGGCAGCAGCGCCTGGGGCGCCGGGAAGGGGTTGGTCGAGTCCATCTTGAAGGTGCAGTACTTGGTGTCGCTGCAGTCACCCTTCTGCTCGCCCCGGCCGTCGGCCACGTTGACGTCGACGATGCCGCTGAGCGAGTCCATGTTGCCGATGGTCGAGCTCGAGTTGTAGGGGTCGCCGACCGTCTTGAGCTCCTGCTTGAGCACCTTCTTGACCGAGCTCGCACCCAGGTCGCCGGTGATGACCTTGAACTCCTCGTAGGCGCACGAGACGCTCTGCTGGCGGGTCTGGCGGGTCGTGCGGCTGACGCCGGCCGAGACGCCGATCCCCACGCTGCCTTCGGGTCCTTCCGCCGAGCCGCCGACCTCGCCGGTGAGCGAGCCGCCGATGTTCCAGCCCTTCTCGTCGGTCACCGACTGGGTGTTCGACACCGAGCAGCCCTCGCTGCTGTTCTGCGGGTAGCTGGTGGTCACCACCCAGCCGTAGCGGTCGGTCGGGTCCTCGTAGCCGTCGTCCCGGCTGATCGACGTGGTGACGTAGAAGGCTTTGGCGAACTCCCAGATGAAGCCCCAGTTGGCGCCGCTGGTGTCGACCTGGACGCGGGCGCCGTACTGGGAGACGGTGTTGAGGGCCTGCTGCGAGCCGGCGTTGAACGACATGGAGAGGTTCTTGAAATAGCGGCCGTCGCCGGTGGTGCTGACGTAGGCCTGGTAGGTGACGGCGAGGTCGTCGCAGGTCGGGTTGGCGTCGCCCTGGTAGGGGAGGTTGTCCATCCGGATGAACTCGACCCCGGGGTTCAGCTCTCCGCTCGAGTTCTTGCAGTTCTTGAGGAAGGTGGTTTCGTAGCCGGTGTAGCTGAGGTTGCCGGAGCCGCTGGACGCGGAGGCCTTGGGGCTCGCGGGCGCCTGCGCCACCTGTGACAAGTACCGCTCGATCCGGGCGCGTGCGTCCTCGCCCTCGGCGAACACGGTGCGCGACCGGTCGCCGGAGACGAACAGGGAGAGAGACCGGCCGTGGAGCGTCTGATTTCCCAGCCGGATCGACAGACGGTCGGCGAACCAGCGCGCCACCTCGGGCGCGACGGCGCCGGTGAAGTCGATCTCGAGATACCGGTCGTGCCGGGAGGTGAGCGCGCCGTCGAGCGCGGCCGGGGTCGGATCGGTGAAGTGGTGGGTCTCGACGTCCCGAGCCCCGGTTCGTGCCCGAGCGGGTCCCGGGCCGAGGGTGGCGGCGAGCGCCACGAGAATGAACGTGAGTGCGACGAGTCTCTTCATGGAGTCCTCCGGATCGTGGCGGGCCGGCCCGGGGTCTTCCCGCCGGTGCGGGCCCGCCGATTCGAGATCGAATCGGGATTCATCGAGCAGCAAACGCAACTGGATGTGATCTGCGAAGACGCTAAGGGGGGACCCGGTGAGGCCGGTATCGCGCACGGTGCGAGCCCTGTCGCGGAGGGTGCCCGCACCCTGGGCGACAGGCGGTGCACCCTGTGCGACAGGGGGGGGGGCCGCCTGGGCCGACCGGGTTGGACGGTCCGATCGGGTCCGCCGGCTCAGTCGGCTCAGTCGGTCGAGCTGGCCGAGTCGGTGAGGCCGGTGCGGGCGAGGCGGGCCGAGGGCGGCTCGCCATAGGCTTCCCGGAACCGCTGGGAGAAGTGGGAGACGCTCTTGAAGCCGACGCCGTAGGCGATCTCGCTCACCGTTCCGGCGCCGCCTTCGAGGAGCCGGCAGGCGCGCTCCAGCCGCAGGTGGCGCACGAGGTCGGACGGCGTGGTGCCGGCCAGGTCCCGGAGCTTGCGGAAGAGGTACGAGCGGTCGCAGCCGAGGGAGCGGGCCAGGAGCTCGACCGTCAGGTCCGGGTCACCCAGGTGCTCCTCGATCCGCTCGCGCACCCGCTCCAGGAAGGCCGCGTCCGCCGACGTGACCTCCACCTCCGAGGCCTGGATCGGGTACGCGGGCCCCGGGGCGGCCGCGGCGTGCCGGAGCAGCCGCCGGCGAGACGCGATCAGGTTGTCTACCCGGGCCACCAGCTCCCGGGCGTCGAACGGCTTGGTCAGGTAGTCGTCGGCGCCGTCGCGCAGGCCGTCGATCCGGGCGTCCGCCGTGGCCCGAGCGGTGAGCAGCACGACGGGGATCCACGCGAGCGCGGGGTCCTCCTTGAGCTCCCGGCAGAGCCGGTTGCCGTCGATCCCCGGCATCATCACGTCGGAGAGGACCAGGTCGGGCAGCCGCTCCCGCGCCAGGGCGAGACCGGCCGCGCCGTCCGCCGCCTCCAGCACGCGGTAGGCGGGCTCCAGCCAGCGGCGCACGTAGGAGCGCACGTCGGCGTTGTCGTCCACCACGAGGACGGTGGTGCGGTCGGCCGGCTCGTCCGGCGGCGCCTCCGACGGGTCGTCCGGCAGATCCTCCGGGCCGCGGGGCTCGCAGACCGCGCTCGCCTGCTCCGCAACCGGCACCGCCGGGGCTGGCTGCTGCGGCGGCCCGGCCGGATGCGCCCGAGCGACCCGCTCAACCGGGGCGACAGGATCGGCCAGGGCGCGACCTCGGGCTGCGTCCGCTGCGCCGCGCTCGGTCTCGCCCGCTGTGCCGGCGGTGCCGGGGGCTGCCCGGAAGCCCTCCGGAAGGTGCCCGGAGCCGAGCCGCAGGGTCAGGATGAACGTGCTGCCGAAGCCCTCCTCGCTCTCCACCCGGAGCGAGCCGCCGTGGAGTGCCGCCAGGTCGCGGGCGAGGGCGAGGCCCAGGCCGGCGCCGGGCCAGCGGCGGGTGCTGGCGGTCTCCACCTGGTAGAAGCGGTCGAAGATCTTCTCCCGCTCGGCGGCCGGGATGCCGGGACCGGTGTCGCGCACCCGGACCTCCACCGTCTCCGCCTCCGCGCCGGTCTCCCGCGCGGGATGTTCGAGGGAGAGACGCACGGTGCCGCCCTCGGGCGTGAACTTGAAGGCGTTCGACAGCAGGTTGCCCACGACCTTGTCGAGCTGCGCCGGGTCCGCCCAGACCTCCACGGGGTCGCCTGCGTCGTCGCCCCTGGGCAGGGCGACGTCGAAGCGCACCCGCTGGCGCTCGGCGAGGGGGGTGAAGCGCTCGCCATGGACGCGCAGGAAGGCGGCCAGGTCGAGGGGGCGGGCCCTGAGCTCCAGCCGGCCGCCTTCGAGGCGGGCCACGTCGAGGAGCTGGTCCACCAGCTCGAGCATCCGCTCGGCGCTCCGCCGGGCGAGGTCGACCTGGCGCGCGACCTCGGGGCCGAGGGCGCCGAAGGCGCCGTCTTCCAGGTCCTGGAGCGGTCCGAGGGTGAGGGTCAGGGGGGTCCGGAACTCGTGGGAGATGTTGACGAACAGGCGAGAGCGCAGGGCCTCCGCCTCGCGCAACCGCTCGGCGTGGTCGCGGATGGTCGCGGTGCGCTCGGCGATCCGCCGGTCCAGCTCCCGCTCGCGGGCGCGCTGGCGCAGGGTCCGGCGGCGGACCGCCACGGTGCCCAGGAGCGCCAGCGCTCCCACGCCCGCGACCCGGAACCACCAGGTCTCCCAGGCGAACGGGCGGACCACGATCGTCAGCGAGTCGCCGGTGGTGTTCCACACGCCGTCGCCGGACGCCGCCTGCACCCGGAAGGTGTAGCGCCCCGGCGGCACCTGGGTGTAGAAGGCGGCGCGGCGGGTCGCGGCGTCGACCCACTCCCGCTCGTACCCCTCTAGCCGGTAGCGGAACCGCATCCGCCGCGGCGCCCGGAAGCTCAAGCCCGTGTAGCGGACCTCGAAGCTCCGCTGGGGCGCTTCCAGCACCACCGCGCCGTCTTCAGGTGGAACGGGCGCCACCGGGCTGCCGCCGCTCGCCACCTGCTCCACGTGCACCCGCGGCGGGCGCAGCGCGTGCAAAGCCGTCCGCGGATCGATGATCACCACGCCCGCCTGGGTCGGGAAGAGCAGCCGCCCGTCCCGGGTGCGGATGCCGGCGCCCTGGACGCCGCCGTTCGCCTCCCGGTTGCGCAGGCCGTCGCGCTCGGTGTAGGCGACGGAGGGGACGCGCTCGAGGTCGCCGGCGAGCCATCGGTAGAGGTCGTCGATCCGGACGCGGAAGATTCCCCGATTGCTCGACATCCAGAAGTGGCCGAGGCCACCCTCCAGGATGCGGTGGATGCCGTTGGACCAGAGGCCGTCGTCCTCCTGGAGGACGGCGACGTCCAGGTGGCCCACGGGTCCGTGGGGCGGCACCCGCCGGGGGTCGAGGGCACACAGGCCGAGGTCCTCGGTGCCGATCCAGAGCGTGCCGCGGGCATCCTGGTGGAGGGCCCGCACCAGGTCGCTGGGCAGGCCCTGGGCGGTGCCGATCCGGGTCACCTCGCCGAGCCCGCCGCGTCCTCCAGGGCCCGGACCCCCGCCAGAGGCCCTACCAGAGTCGAGGCGGAGGACCCCGTCGCCCGCCGTCCCGACCCAGACCGCGCCGTCCCACGTCTCGAGGAGGGTGGTGACCCAGACGCTCCCCACGTCGTCCCGGCGACGCCACCGGGGCATCCCGCCGCCGCTCTCTCGACCCCTGCCCGGGCCGACGCTCTGGTAGAGGCCGTCCCGGGTGCCGGCCAGGAGCGTGCCGTCGCGGGTCTGGGCGATGGCCAGGACGTCCCGCGGTACGACGCCTCCTCCTGCCGCCGCCGCGGGAGCGACGGCGGGCACGAACCGGTCGCCGTCCCAGCGCTCGATCGGCGCGTCCTTGACGCCGACCCAGAGGGTGCCGCCCGCGTCCTGGAAGATCGACTGGACGAGCAGGTTGGCCAGGCCGTCGGCCCGCCCGTAGTGGGTCAGGCTGCCGTCTTGCCAGCGATCGAGGCCCCCCTGGGTGCCGATCCAGATGGCGCCGTCCGCCGTCTGGTGGAGGGGATAGACGTTGTCGTGGACCAGGCCCTCGCGCTTGCCGAGGACGGAGACCCGTGCCGGCCGGAGAGCGTGGAGCCCCTGGGAGTGGGTGGCGAGCCAGATCGTCCCCTCGCTGTCGACGGCGATCGAGGTGAGGTCGTCCTCCAGGCGCAAGACCTCCTCGCCGTCGCGAAACACCGCGTGGCCGTGGATCACCCAGACCGCGCCGTCCGGGTCGCTCACCACGACGCGCCGGCGCGCGGGGAGAGGGCTGTCGGAGTGCGCCACCCGGTGGAGCCCGTCGGCCCCGGGGGACCACCGCAGCAGGTCCCGCCCGGCCGCCAGCCAGAGCGCGCCGGAGGCGTCGGCGTCGACCCGAGAGATGTCTCCCGCGTCGACCACCCTCTCGACAGCCCGCTCGGGCGTGGGTCCTCGCGGGGCACCCTCCGGCGCGGTGGCGCCGGTGGGCGGGCACCGGTCGACTCCCCGGTTGGTGGCGATCCAGATCGACCCGTCCGGCCCTTCGGCAAGGAACATCACCCGGGGGCCGGAGAGGTGCTCCGGACCGATCCGCTCGCTCGAACCGTCGCGCACGACGACGAGCCCGCGCTCGGTGCCGATCCACAGCCGCCCCGCCCGGTCGCGGAGGAGCGCCGTCACCGGGGCGCCGAGACCGCTTCCCTTCCCGGCGATCCAGGGCTCCAGCCGGTCACCGTGCACCCGGAAGACCCCCGCCGGACCGCCCGCGAGCATGGTGCCGTCGCGGTCCTCGTACATCACGTCGACCCAGCCGGTCCGCCCGCTCCGGTCATCGGGCTCGATGGCCGGGACGATCGTCGTGAGCTCGCCCGCCCGGCGGCGCACCAGGTCCCCCGTGAGCGTGCGGATCCAGAGGGTGCCGTCCGCCGCCTCGTGGAGGGCCACGATCCGGTTGTTGCGGAGAGCCGGCGTGCGGGCGGTGTTGAAGACCGTGAAACGGACGCCGTCGAAGCGCACCAGGCCGTCGAACGTGGCGATCCAGAGATAGCTGTCACGGGTCTGGATCACCTGGGTCAGGGCGTTGACCGGCAGGCCGTCCTCCACCGTCCACTGCTCGTGGACCAGTCCGGAGGCCACGAACGGGGCCCCACCGCGGTCCGTCGGGTCGGTCCGGTCGGTCCGGTCGGGCGAGGCCGGCAGGGCCGGCAGGGCTGGGGCGGCGAGGAGCGCCAGAGCGAGACCGGCGACGCCTGCCAGCGCCCGCCGGGTCCGTCGCGGCGGGTGGTGGGAGGGTGGGGACGGAGCCTTGGGGGGCATCTCGCGGTCAGGAAAACATTCGACGATGAGAGTGCGCGAGTCTACCGAACCGAAGGGTTCCCACGGTGTCGCCGGTCGCGACGAGCTCCCCCGGCGCGGCGCGACCCTGGTCATCGGTGCCGATCGCGGGTGGCTCCGGGAGCCCGGCACGGGTGCTGGCGTTCCTGCCGCCGCGGCCTCCTCACCGTCCGCACTGAGCGGACGAGTAGACGGCTCGCTGCGGGCTCGCAAACCTCCTGCGGTCTCATTGACACTCCCCAGGACCCTTGTTAGATTCCACAAACCAATAGATTTCAGGGAGATAGCCGGTGGTGAGCGTCGAGCTCGAAGGGGTGATCGCATCATGTGACCACCTCTCGAGTCCACCCATTGTCCCCGGCCACGACCGATGACCAGCGATCCCTGGCAGGATGCGTCGTCCTACGACCGCTTCATGGGGCGGTGGAGCCGGACCCTGGCGCGAAAGCTCGTCGAGTGGCTCGAGGTCCGGCCATCCGCCTCCTGGCTCGAGATCGGCTGTGGGACCGGGTCCCTCACCAGCGCCATCTGCGAGCTCGCGAGCCCGAAATCCGTCCTGGCCTGCGACGTGACGCCGGACTACGTCGACTACTGCCGTGAGCACCTTCACGATCCGGCCTTGACCGTCAGACGAGTGGCCGCGGGACAGATCCCGAAGACAGAGGGCGGTTTCTCGGTCGTCGTCTCCAGCCTGGTCCTCAACTTCCTTCCAGATCCCGTGCAGGCGCTCGTCCAGATGCGCGATGCCACCTCGCCCGAAGGCTGCGTCGCGGCCGCCGTCTGGGACTACGCAGAGGGGATGGAGTTCCTCCGGCTCTTCTGGGACGCCGCTGCCGGTCTCGATCCCTCGGCGAGCAAGCTTCATGAGGGCCACCGCTTCCCGATCTGTCGCCCTGACGCCCTGCGCCGTGCGTTCGAGGCCGCGGGACTGCCCTCACCCCGGGTCGACTCCATCACCATCGCCACCGACTTCGAAAGCTTCGACGACTTCTGGGCGCCGTTCATCGACGGACCGGGCCCGGCGCCGGCCTACGTCGCGGGCCTGAGCGATCCGGCCCGCCGGCGGCTGACAGAGCGCCTTCGCGAGGTCCTCGGGCCAGGAACCCCCATCCACCTCGGGGCCCGCGCGTGGGTCGCGAAAGGCCTGCGCGGCAGCGCCTGACCCCGGGTCTCTGCGGGCAACACGCGGTGCGTCCGGACCTCGAAGTACCAGAGCGCCTCCGCCACCTAGGCGAACGCCAGAGTCCGATTCGACGCGCCGTCTAGGCGACGCTCTTCGGTTCGCGTTGACACCCCCAGGACCCCTTGCTAGATTCCAGAAGCCAAGAGATTGCAACGAGATAGCCGACGATGAGCGCCCCAGGGATCAGAGCTAGGCGAACGAAGCCAGGTCGCAAAGGCGATTCAAGCCGCCTGGCGGGCGGTCACTCATTCGTTGAACGTTTACCTCGTAGCAATCGGTATGGTCAAGGATGTTAGGGCCATATAACTCTCGGTGGTGCGGGCGGCTGGCGCCGCCGCACAGTCCAAAGAGCGTTGGGCGGCGGAGATGAAGATGCGGTCAACGCTACTGTGCCTGCTTCTCATTGTCTGGGCTTGTGCAGATCCGTACGAGCCCTCGGCCGTAATGGGGACAGCCGATCCCGCGAGAGGCGACGGGACGGTCAGGTCTCTTTCTGCCAGCTTTTCGAAGGCGGAGCTCGGTCAGCTTTACGAACGGCTGAATGGTTCCGCGTTTCATGAGCGACTGTCTCAGTACACCTGCGGTGATCCAGTTCCGCAGATCGTGTTCACGGTCTCGATCTTCAAGAGAGCCGAGTACCAAGAGCGCCACGTGCTGGTTCAACCCCGCTCGAACCCCTCGCCCTCGGGTCGGGAACGGTGTCTCGTGTTTGGGCTCGGGTATGAAATCGATCGGGCGATGGCCGATCTCGATAAGGGCGAGCCGATCAACGATCACTACCGCGATCCACTAACGGGTAAGGAACTGCCCTCGAGCACGTACGACCGAGAGGTTCCTCGAAAGCCGAGCTGCGACTGCTCGAAGCGTGACCTTGGCGGGGAATGGGTCACCTGGCCATCGTGAGCGCGGCGGCGCCCCAGAACGGTCATGTGATCTGAGGGAATGGCATGTCTTCGAAGGCAGATGATCCAAAGGGATCTCAAGCAGCATCCTCTCGCCATTGGATCAATTTAGTTGTAGTGTATCTCTCCATCCCACTGGTTCTCTTTGTGTGCGGGGGGAATTTCGGTTGGTGGCAGGCGTGGGGCTATTCTCTGCTGATTGTCGCCGCCGGCCTCGGAGGGCGCATTTGGGCGGAACGGCGGCATCCGGGGTTGTTGGCCGAACGACAAAGTATGGAGAAGGCCCAAAGTGCGAAAGCATGGGACAAAGTACTCGCGCCGTTGATGGCGCTGAGTGTGAGCTTCCCGCTGGTCATTGTGGCCGGGCTGGATCATCGCTTTGGCTGGTCACCCGTATTCCCGTTGTGGCTCATCGTGCTCGGCTTCCTCTTGATCTCGCTCGGATACGTTTTCGCCGCGTGGGCATTGATAGAGAACCGCTTCTTCTCCAGCGTGGTGCGTATTCAGGTGGATCGAGGGCATGTGGTGTGTGACAGTGGCCCCTACCGGATGGTGCGGCACCCGGGCTATGCTGGAAGTCTGTTGGCACTCCCGGGCATGGTTCTGGCCCTGGGCTCGATGTGGACACTTGTTCCGGCGGCAGTGGCGCTCATCATCACAGTGATGAGAACGATGCTGGAAGACCAGGCTCTACAGGACGAGCTGCCGGGCTATCGCGACTATGCGCGACGCGTGCGATATCGGTTGGTTCCGGGGATTTACTGAAGGGGCTCATCCGTGCGAAAAGCTGCCGAGGGATGCGGGTGACGACCCACGAAGCTGAAGGTGAAGGTTGATGTCAGATGCGGATGGTCCAACGTACCCGTTCGGATATGGTGACGAAGAGCTGGAGCGACTCGGGGAGCAACACCGCTTCTGGGAGGAGGAGAATGAGCGGCTGCTGAGCCGAGCGGGGTTCGGCGAGGGCGACACGGTGGTTGATCTGGGCTGCGGGCCGGGCTTCACGACGCTGGATCTGGCGCGGAGAGTCGGGCCGATGGGCCAGATCATCGCCGTTGATCGGGATGGCGAGAGATCGATTCCCCGGTTGCGGGAAGCAGCAACCGCGGCCGGCTTCGGAAACGTGGAGACGCGGGTAGCCGACCTCGAGCACTTCGATCTCCCTTCCGAGAGTGTCGACGGTGTGTATGGCCGGTGGGTGCTCATGTACCTGCCGGAGCGGGAGGCGAAGGCGCTGGCAGCTCGAATCGCGAGCTGGCTTCGGCCGGGCGGCGCGTGCGCCCTGGCCGAGTTCTGCAACTACCGTTACATCAGTATCTATCCGCCCATCGAGAGCTTCGGGCTTGTCGTAGAAGCGCTGATGCGGGCTGCGGCAGGGGAACATGGTGGCAACCCCGAGATCGGGTGCGCTCTTCCCGGGGTGCTCGACGGGGCGGGACTCGACGTCGAGCTTGGCGTGGCCACGAAGGCGATACGACCCGGGACGCTGGAGTGGCGCTGGCCCGATACGCTGTTCAGGCAAATCGTGAAGAAGCTCTGCGACAAGGGCGAGTTGGCCGGCGAGATCCTGGATGATTTCCTCGCCGAGTGGAATGAGCGGTCTCGGGACCCATCGACGATCTTCTTCTCCTCCCCGGTGTTGGAAGTGGTCGGTCGGCGGCCAGGAGGATCGCCCTGACAATCGGTTGGCTTCGGGTGGCATGTTCCGCACCGTCGGTTGCATCCGCGGGAAGGGGCACGACGCCCTGGCACGCCCCTGGCCCCACGCCGGGCGACCTCCGCCAGCGGATCGCCGCGGCTCACCCCTTCGAGCGCCTTGCGGAACCGCACGACGCGGGCGAGAGCTCCGTCGACACACTGTGCCCCCGCTGTCCGATCTGCGGTCTTCTGCTGGTCGTGGCCGCCGCCAGAGACGAGCGCTCCGGGGCGGCACTGAACCAACCGGTTGGAGACGGACGCGGCCAGCCCTGCGGTCCGCTCACCTCGGCGTAGACTCGCCGCCATGGGACTCTTGACCTTCAGCATCAACGTCACCCTCGACGGTTGCGTCGACCACCGTGAGGGAATCGCCGATGACGAGACCCATGCTTTCTTCACCCGCCTCATGGACGAGGCCGGGGCGATGCTCTGGGGCCGCGTCACCTACGAGATGATGGAGAGCTACTGGCCGGCCGTCGCCTGTGGCGACGAGGAGGCGCCGCCAGCGATGCGCGAGTGGGCGGTCAAGTTGGAGGCCAAGCCGAAGTACGTGGTGTCGTCGACGCGAAGGGACTTCCCGTGGACCAACAGCCACCACATCGCCGGCGACCTGCGCACGGGCGTACAGAAGCTGAAGGACGCGACCCTGGCCGGCGTGCTCCTCGGTAGCGGCAAGCTCGCGACCGAGCTGGATCGGCTGGACCTGATCGACGAATACAAGTTCCTCGTCCACCCCAGGATCGCCGGCCATGGCCCGACCCTTTACCAGGGCGGGCTGCCCGGCACGCGGCGGCTCGAGCTGATCTCGGCGAAGCCGCTCCGCAGCGGCGCGGTGGCCATGCACTACCGACGCGCGCGCGGCTGACAGCCGGCTGCAGCGGACCTGGCGCCTGGGTGACGGATCGCCCGGGGTTGGCTCGCGCTGCCACCCGCCGCGTCCACTGAGCTGGTCGCACCCAGCGCGCTGGAAAGGTAAGGGACATGAGCGACGAAGTTCGACTCCGGGACGTCGAGCCCGGCGACCTCCCGATCTTCTACGAGCACCAGCTCGACGCCGACGCGACGCGCATGGCCGCATTTCCCGCTCGCGACCGGGCAGCCTTCGACGCCCATTGGGCGACGAATATCCTCGGCAACCCGGAGGCGCTCATGCAGACGATCCTCGCCGACGGCCAGGTCGCGGGCAACATCGGGAGCTGGCGCCAGGACGGGGTCCGCCTCGTCGGCTACTGGATCGGCAAGGAGCATTGGGGCAAGGGGGTCGCGACCCGTGCGCTCGCCTCTCTCCTGCACCTGGTGACCGCGCGCCCCCTCTACGCGCACGTGGCCAGGCACAACGTCGGCTCGATCCGCGTCCTGGAGAAGTGCGGCTTCCGCCGCGAGCGCGAGGAGAGCGTCGAGCTCTCCGGCGAAGGCGTCGCCGAGCTCGTGATGGTCCTGCGCTGAGGGTTCCGCCGCGCCTCGTGCCGTCACGCCATCCTTTGCAGGACCTCCCCTCGGGCGGGTGGCCGGCGAGGGGCTCGGGCCGGTCGAGCGGATCGATGAGGCAAACGCTGTAGACTGGCCTGGAGGCGTCATGGACCATCGACCACCAGAGCGAGACTGGAAGGTCTTCCGGGAGGTTCGGAAGCTCGCCCTCGAGCGCCTGTGTGACCGAGTGCTCGAGGAGGCGACGGCGGTCATCGAGGATACTTCCAAGACGAGCCACGAACGGTTCCTGGGTCTCTTCGACGTGCTCGGGGAGCGCAATCAAGAGGTCGCACGGGGCTTCGACGACCCGAAGCGATCCACCATGATCTTCCAGCTTGCCTTCATTCAGCTCCTCGGGCTTCTCGAGCCCGAGGAGCTGGCCCGGTTTTCGGAAAGCACCCGCGACACGCTCGAGACTCTTGCGCAGCTCCGGTAGAGGGCACGCCGTGCGTCGCGGTCTCCCCGGCCTTTGGGTCGCTGATGACTGAGCGGGACCTCATCGGTTACGGCGGCCGGCCGCCCCATCCGCGGTGGCCGGGGGAGGCGCGCGTCGCGGTGCAGTTCGTGCTCAACGTCGAGGAGGGCGGGGAACGGACGGTGCTCGAGGGCGATGCCGAGTCGGAGAGCTACCTCCACGAGCTGCCGGGCCGGCCGGCGCGCACCGGCGAGCGGGACCTGAGCGTCGAGGGGATGTACGAGTACGGGGCGCGGGTGGGGGTGTGGCGCATCCTGGAGCTCTTCCGGCAGCGCGACCTGCCGCTGACCGCGTTCGCCGTCGGCCGGGCGCTGGAGCTCACTCCGGGGATCGGGCAAGCGCTCGGCGCCGCCGGCCACGAGGTCGCCGGGCACGGCTACCGCTGGGTGGACTACCGCAACATGCCGGAGGCGGAGGAGCGGAGGCACATCCGCCGCACCATCGAGATCATCGAGCAGACCTGCGGCCGGCGCCCGGTCGGCTGGTACACCGGGCGGGTCAGCCAGAACACCCGCCGGCTGATCCGGGAGGAGGGCGGCTTCCTCTACAGCTCGGACGCCTACAACGACGACCTTCCGTACTGGCTGGACGGCACGCCGCCGCACTTGGTGATCCCTTACACGCTGGTCACCAACGACGCCCGCTACCTGCTGCCCAACGGGTTCTCGTCCGGCGAGGACTTTCTCAGGACGCTCAAGGACGCCTTCGACGTCCTGTGGCAGGAGGGCGAGCGGAGCCCGAAGATGATGAGCGTCGGACTGCACGGCCGGATCAGCGGCCATCCGGCGCGGGCGATGGCCCTGGCGCGCTTCCTCGATCACGTCGAGTCCCACGACGCGGTGTGGATCTGCCGCCGGGACGAGATCGCCCGGCATTGGATGGCCGAGCATCCAGGCCCACACGCCGGCGGGAAAGCGTGATGCCGGAGCTTCCACGGCTGGAGACGGAGCGACTCGTCCTGCGGGTGCCGACGCCGGGGGACGCGGAGGAGATGGCGGCGTTCGTGTCGCGCAACCGGGAGCACTTCGCGCCGTGGGAGCCGGCTCGCGGAGACGACTACTTCACAGTCGGCACTTGGCGCGCGACACTCCAGCGCATGGTCGACGGAGTCCGAAGCGGAACCCTGCTCCAGCTCGTCCTGTGTCCGAAGGCGCCCGGTGGCCCGGGGATCGTCGGGCAGTGCAGGTTGAGCGAGATCGTCCGCGGCCCGTTCCAGGCGGCCTATCTCGGGTTCGGCCTGGATCGGGATGCGGTGGGGCAGGGGTTGATGACCGAGGCGCTCCGGGCGGCGATCGAGCACGCGTTCTCCGAGCTCGGTCTCCACCGGATCATGGCCAACTACATGCCGGCCAACGTCCGGAGCGCGGCTGTGCTCGAGCGCCTCGGGTTCGTGCGCGAAGGGTTCGCTCGGGACTACCTCTTCCTCGCGGGTGCGTGGCGGGACCACGTGCTGACGGCGCTGACCAATGAGCGGTGGTCGAGCCGCGGGCCGCGATGACCGCGCACCCTTCCCTCGCCCGCCTGGACCATCGCCCCTGGCCGCTGCCGGAGGCGTCCTGGAGCTGGCGCCAGAGCTGGCGGGACCTCTTGTTCGCCCACTGGCCGGTGGCGGCTCAAGTGCTCCGGCCGTTGGTGCCGGAGCCGCTCGAGGTCCAGGAATTCGACGGTGCCTCCTGGGTCGGGCTCGTGCCCTTCCGCATGGCCGGGGTCATGCGGCGCCCGCTGCCGGACCTGCCATGGGTCTCCGCCTTCCCGGAGCTCAACGTCCGCCTGTACGTTGAGCACGACGGCAAGCCCGGGGTCTGGTTCTTGAGCCTGGACGCGACCAACCCACTCGCCGTCTGGGCCGCGCGGCGGTTCTTCTTCCTGCCGTACTTCCGGGCGCGCATCGCGCTCGACCGCGCCGGGGACAGCGTCCGCTACGCCTGTCGCCGCGCGGGAGGAGAGCCGGCCTTCGACGCCCGGTACCGTCCGACCTCGGACCCGTACGAGAGCACCCCGGGGACCCTCGAGCACTGGCTCACCGAGCGCTACTGCCTCTATGCCCAGGCGCCGGACGGGACGCTCTGGCGAAACGACGTGCACCACCTGCCGTGGCCGCTCCAGGCGGCGGAGGCCGAGATCGCGCGGAACACGTACCTCGCGGCCCCCGGGCTGCCAATCGACGGTCCACCGAGCCTCCTGCACTTCGCGCGGAGGATCGACGTGATCGTGTGGCCGGGGGAGCGCATTCCCTGAGGGGCCCCGGGGGATGGCGGACGCCAGACCGAGTCTTCGTGGAGGGTGCTCGGTCCGCCCCAGCCTTTTGACGAAGAATGGCCGAAGGGGCGAACCGGCCATGGGTTGTCTGTTTTCGGTATGAACAGGCAATTTCCGGGCGCGGAATGTCCATTTTGCCCATGATTCGTCGGGCGACCGGGTCATCCCGCCCGGTCTGACAAAATCGGGCGGTTCCGACTCTCGACCATGACCGGCATCGCTTCTTCCCTCCGCCGTGGGGGGCTGGCCCTCGTGCTGATCGCCGTGGGCGGGTTCGCGGCGGATTTCGCCTTCAACGTGGGCCTGACCCACCTGCTCCCGGCCCACGAGTTCGGGGACTACCGGGTGGCCCACGCCTTTGCCGCGTTCTTCGGCGTGGCGGTGCTCCTGGGGGGCGACCGGGCGGCGCCCAAGGCGCTCGCCGGGCCACTGGCGACGGGCGCGACCGGGCCTGCCTGGGAGTACATCCGGTTCTATCTCGGGATCGGGCTGGCACTGTCTACCGCGGTGATCGCGGTGACCTGGGCTGCGTGCATCCTCTTCCACGGGTCGGCCGAGATCGAGGGGCTCCACCCGATCGCCCTGCTGGTGGTGAGCGTGCCACTCCACGCCTCCGGGGCGATGGCGAGCCGCGGCCTCCAGGCGGCCCAGTATCCGATCCGGGCGAGCCTGCCGTGGCGGGTCGGCGCGCCGTCCCTGGTGCTCGCCCTGATCGGCCTCACGAGCTGGTGGCGGGGCGGCATCACCCTGCCCCAGATCGTCGCGCTCGCCGTGCTGACGGTGTTCGTCGTGAGCACCTGGCAGTGGTGGCAGCTCTGGCGGCTGAAGCTGCCGCGGTTCGATCGGGACCCCGCGGCGCGGGTGCCGCGGCGGTGGCTCGCGACCTCGCTGCCGATGATGGGCGCCTTCCTGGTCGTCCTCGCCCTCAACCAGTCCGACCTCTACTTCCTCGAGATCTTCGGCGAGGAGCACGAGGTGGGTCACTACGCCGCGGCCGCGACCAGCGCCCACTTCCTTCTGCTGATCCAGACGGCGGTGGTCGGGCTCATGGCGCCGCTGATCCAGCTCGGCCTCGAGAAGGGGCTCGACGACGGGAAGCGCGCCTACTGGCACGGCCAACGGCTGATGCTGGTGGGCCTCTTCCCCGCCGCCGTCGGCCTGGCTCTGGCGGCGCGGCCGGTCCTGTCGCTCTTCGGTGACGCCTACACGGCGGCGGTGCCCGTGCTCCAACTGCTGGTGGTCGGCAACGCCGCCTGGGCCGTCGCCGCCCTGTCCACCCTGTGGCTCCAGTACACCGAGCGCGGGACGGTGGTCGTCGCCATCGCGGCCGCGACCCTGGTCGTGGACTCCGCGCTCAATGCGCTTCTCATTCCGCGTTTCGGCATGGAAGGGGCCGCGGCCGGAACCGCGATCACCATGATCCTCGCCGCGACCGCCGTGGTCGTCGCACGGCGCCGGCCGCCGCCCGTCGGCGCCCCCGCCGAGTAGACCCTCCGGCACGGCCGCGGCCACCGAGGGCGTAGGTGCTGGGAAAGGAGGGTGCCCCGGAGCCCGTCAAGGCGTTGTCGGCATCCCGGTGATGCGCCCGACGTCGAAGACGAAGAGCTGGCCGTCCAGCCCGGTCACGTAGAGGCAGCCGGCGGTCACCAGCGGGTCGCCGAAGTAACGCCAGCGCTGTCGCACAGGATTGGTCTCGGTGCGCTCCAGAGGCGGCCCGAAGCGCCACGCCGGACGGTCTTCGTCGGAGCTGACCCAGGTCAGTTGCCGATCACTGAACAGGTACCCCCGGCCCAGAGGAATCAGCTGGCCGGCGTACGGACCGTAGAACGAGTTGGAGAGCAGAGGCCCCAGGGGTGCCTCACCGAGCAGCCGCCCCTGCCAGGAGTAGACCTGGAGCGCGGCGCCGTCGGCGCTGGCGACGACCAGGCCGATGGTCTCGAGGGTGGTCGCGATCTCCGCGACACGCAGCCGCTCGGCCTTCGCGCCGGCGAGCAGGGGCCGGATCAGCCAGCGCGTGGGGCGCAGGTCGTCGTCGAGCTCGTACACACCTTCGCCATATCCCAGCGGCCCTCCCGGTCCGATGTGGATTCGCCATTCGCCGATGTCGTCCAGCAACGGCGCGGGCCGGCGCATCACGCCGTCGGACAGGACCATGACGCGACCGCCCTTGACGGAGCGGAATTGCCGGCCCCGCCAGGGCACCGCGTGGCTGATGCGGTCCACGCCACCTCGGATCAACCAGTCGACCGGTGGCAGCTTGGGCTTGCCCGCTGCCGGAATCTCCGGCACCGGCGCGGCCACCGCCCCCGGCCACGGCTGGTGGCGGTGGTCGACCCAGCCTGTGAGCTCGGTGGAGATCTGAACCCGGCTCGCGTCGTAGTCATGCTCCAGTTGCCGAACCCAACCGAGGCTCAGGTCGTCGACGTGCACGTCCCAAAGAAAGCCCGCGAGCGTCGCGGCATGGACGTGATCGTCGAGCAGGGCGAGCCACCGGGAGGGTTTGCCTTCGAGATCGAAGATCCGTAGCAGGCCCCAGCCGTCGTGAAGCGCCCGGTCGGTAACGCCTCCAGACAGGGACAGGGCCTGGGCCCGGCTAAAGCGCTCGACGGTCGGCCCCTCCACCGCGGCGGCGGCGTCGGCCTTCTCCTGCCACGCCGCGGCCAGCTCCGGCGCTCGTTCGACGAGGCGATCGGCGACGCGAAGCGCCTCGTCAAAGCGTCCCAGGGCCAGCAGGGAACGGGCTTTGCGCACCTCGAGCGCGGCGTCCACGGAGGCCTCCGGTTCGAGTAGGGACGCCATCGAATAGGAGCGCACCCAGCGATAGGAGGCCACGATCAACTGGCCGTCGTAGGAAAACGGCATCTCGAGGTATTCGCCGGCGAGCCTCGGCGTGGCCAGCTTGGTCCCGGACCCCGGATCGAGCAGGGTCAGGCGGCCGCTGCCGTCCACGGCCAGGAGCTCTCCCCCTGCGGCGGCGAGCGGCGTCCAGTTGCGCCGCGGAATCCCGCCCGCGGGGAGCGTGTGCCGGCGCGGCTGGTACGTACCCCAGCCGAGCGTTGCCGTCCACCGGGACAGACCGGTCGTCGGATCGACCGAGACGACGATGCCGCGGCTGCTCTCCGCGCCGGAGATGAAGGCCACCCGGCCCGCATGCGCCACGGGGGTCTGATCCCTGGGGTAGAGCGGGCCCTCGACGGTCCACCCGATCCCTCCTTTCCCGACCCGCTTGCAGCTCCAGCCCCGCTCAGCCAGCTCCATGCGGCAGCTTCCGTCCGGTGCGGTCGGGCCGTAGACGGCGACGGAGTGCGCCACACCTGCGCCCGGATCGTAGAGCAGGCGCTGAAGTGCGGGCTTTCGCTTCCATCCGTCCGTGGCCGGAAGCAGGGACGAAGTCCCGTCCAGCAGCAGCCCTTCGACCTGACGCCAGTTCTCCCCCAGGCTCTGTCGGTCGATGAGAGCGCCCGACTCCGCGGAGAGCGTGAGAAGCAGCTGCTGGACGAGGTGGACATCGTCCGTGCGCGGATCGACCACGAGGTCCACCAGCCCCTCGACCGGCCGGGACCAGATGACCCGGCCCGTATCCAGATCCACGCAGACCACGGCGAATCGATGCCCGGATCGATCGTAGATGGCGCGGACGGACTCGAGCTCGAGCGGGCGGCCGGGCGCATCCTTCCGGGCGTTGGGCAGGTTGAGCAGGTAGTAGAGGTGCTTCTTCCCGTGCGCGAGCTGGACGACCTCGCCCCGAAAGTCGATCTCCCAGGCGGTGAGCCGATCGGACGGCGCCAGCCGCTCTTCCACGCGAGCGATCCCGACGAGCGCCTCCTCGTGGCGGCCGGCGGCGATCAGCTCGTCGATCCGGGCGAGATCGTCGGTGGCCGCCGCCTGGGACGAGCCCGGCGCCACGAGGACGTAGATCAACGCCGCGACGAACGCAGCAGGCGGCAGGTGCTGGCGGCGTGGCAAACCGGTGAACGCGTTCCCTTTCCCGTGACGAGCTCGCTCATGCATTCCTGCAAGCTACCATCGACCCCTGGCGAGCATGGAGGAGGTTCCGGCGCGGGCGGCGGGGCCGTCATCCGGTGAGTCCGAGCCCCCGTGGATCCGGCGATCCATTACGCTTCCGCGGCCGGTGTTTCCCCTCCGGCTCCTCGACCAGCCGGCCAACGATGCGCTCTACTTCGTAGGGTTCGATGAAGGCTACCGGTGGGGAATGATCGACAGCTACGTCAACTGGGACGGGAACTTCCCTCCTGAGCTTCGTCAGGGCTGGGGCGACGGGCTCGGCGAGGGTCTAGGAGAGTGGGAGCGCGTGGAGCCGTTGCTGATGCGCAGGGTCGGACTGCTCAAGATGATCGGGCACCAGAGGGAGCGACACCATCGCGCGGGGTCGCACACCCTCACCGCGCCGCCAGGCGGGTGAGCCGAGGGGCCGGCGATTGGATCCTTCGATGCCTGTCCGCTCTGCCTCTCGCCGGCGGCCGCGCAAGCGGCGGACCGGCCGGCCGGAGAGCAGGCTTCCGCTGCACCTGCTGCCGCTGACGCGTTGACCCGAGGGCTGGACGGAGCGCCTGGACCGGGCTCCGTCCGTCCTGGCTTCCCCCGCCTGCGGCCTGATCGTTACGCGTTGACACCTCCCCGGGGGCCTTGCTAGCTTGGCCGGACTCCTCCATCTCTGAACTTGGCCCCGCGGCTGGCACCGATCCTGGAGAGTCCATGAAGATCCTCGCGCTCTCGGGCAGCCTGCGGGCGGCCTCGTCGAATTCCACGCTGCTGCGTGCCGCGGTCCGCCTGGCGCCGGAGGGCGTCGACGTCGTGCTCTACGACGGGCTTGGAGGGTTGCCGCACTTCAACCCGGACCTGGACCGGACACTCGAGGACCCCAGACTGCCTCCAGCGGTACGGGACCTGCGAGCCCGTGTGGCGGCGGCGGACGCGCTTCTGATCTGCTGCCCCGAGTACGCCCACGGGGTCCCGGGATCGTTCAAGAACGCCCTCGACTGGTTGGTGGGCGGGAGCGAGATGCCGGGGATGCCGGTGGCCCTGGTCAACGCCTCGCCGCGCTCGGTCCACGTCCAGGCGTCGCTGGTGGAGATCCTCCGGACCATGTCGGCACAGGTGGTGCCGGGCTCGCCGTTCCCGATCGCCCTGTCTGGACGCGGCCTGGACGAAGACCGGATGGTCGCCGAGCCGGACGTCCACTCGATCCTCGAGGCGGTCTTCGCGTCGCTCTCCGCCGGGTCCGATCGCTGAAATGACGGGCGGCGCTGCGCGGTGGATCGACCGGCGCGCCGCCCGTCGCTGACCCCTCCCGGTGCCTGACGATCGTCGCCTACGACGGCAGGGGCACCAGGTTCTTCGGCATGCAAAGCAGCATCGGGTTCTGCGGCGGTGTCACCGGCACCCAGCCGTCGGGGCAGTCTCCGGGGGGCACGGACGGCTCGCCCGGCCGCGGCGGCGGGAGGTAGATCGAGTCCGGCAGGCAGCCGAGCGCGGGGTTGAGTGGTGGCGTCACCGGTCGCCAGCCGGCGGGGCAGGAGTCGCAGCAGGAGCGCCGCGGCGCCGGCTGGCTCGTCGGCAGGACGATCGTGTCCGGCAGGCAGCCGAGGACCGGGTTGAGCGGCGGGGTCACCCGCTTCCAGCCGTCAGGGCACTCGCCGCTCGTGTCCGGTGTCGGCGTCGTCGGGGTGACCAGACGGTCGGGCAGGCAGACCAGGGCCGGGTTCTGGGGTGGCGTGACCGCTTTCCAACCGTCCGGGCAGATCCGGCCCGGCGGCGCGGACGGCCCACGGTGGTAGCCGCTCTTGCAGCCGGTTGCCAGGAGGACCAGGGCCGATCCCGCGAGGACGAGCAGGGTCGGGGCGAAACGCATCCGTTTCATCGCTCTCTCCTTCCATGTGGTTGGCCGGCGAGCGCGACGGGGCGATTGAGTGCGCCCATGCGCATCGCCGCATTGGCTCAAGAAAGGACGATGGGACATCCGGAATCACTCACGCGACCCGAGCGTCGGGCGGCTGGTTGACAAGTGCCCGGAGCTGATGTATCCTTTGTTCCGGATGAACGGATTAACTGTCTTCGACGACCTTTCGGCCCTGGCCGACGCCACGCGCGGGCGGCTGCTGGCGGTGCTCGAGCGCCACGAGCTCACCGTCTCGGAGCTCTGCTCCGTGCTGCAGCTCCCCCAGTCCACCGTCAGCCGGCACCTCAAGGTGCTGGCCGACGGCAACTGGTGCGCCGTGCGGCCCGAGGGGACGAGCCGCCTCTACCGGATGGACCCGGAGCGGTTGCCGGCGGACCGGCAGCGGCTCTGGGAGGCCGTCCGCGAGGGGATGGCCGGCACCGTCGAAGGGGTCCAGGACGCCCAGCGGCTGGAGAGCATTCTGGCGGAGCGGGTGGTCCGATCGCAGGAGTTCTTCCACTCGTCGGCGGGCGAGTGGGACCGGCTCCGGCGGGAGCTGTTCGGCCGCCAGGCCGGGGCGCCGCCGCTCCTGGGGCTGCTCGACGGCTCCTGGACGGTGGGCGACCTGGGCTGCGGCACGGGCGAGGCGTCCCTCGCCATGGCACCGTTCGTCCACCGGGTGATCGCCGTCGACGCCTCGCCGTCCATGCTCGGCGTCGCCCGGGAGCGGCTGGCCGCCCTCGAGAACGTGGAGGTGCGGCCGGGCGACCTCGAGGCACCGCCGCTCGCCGACGACGAGCTGGACGCGGCGGTCCTCTTCCTGGTGCTCCACCACGTGGCCGACCCGGGCCGCGTCCTGGCCGCCGCCGCCCGGGGCCTGAAACCGGGCGGGCGCCTCTTGATCGTCGACATGAATCCCCACGGCCGGCAGGAGTATCGTGACGAGATGGGCCACGTCTGGCTCGGCTTCGATCGCGCCCAGCTCGGCCGCTGGTGCGAAGAGGCGGGGCTGACCAGGTTCCGCCTGACGCCGCTGCCGCCCGATCCGGAAGCCAAAGGACCGACGCTCTTCGCCGCCACCGCGGTCCGGAGCGCGGAGAGACACACCCCGTCACCAGTTGATGAATCCGAGGGCTCCGAGCCCTGACCCGATAGAGACCCCCTGGTAAGACCAGGCGAAGACAAGGAGACCGACATGACCGTTGCCACCGATTCCAAGATCCACCCGTTCGCGGCCGCCGAGGCCGCCGGCCGTGTGCCGTACAAGGTGAAGGACCTGTCCCTGGCCGAGCTGGGCCGCAAGGAGATCCGTCTCGCCGAGCACGAGATGCCCGGCCTCATGTCCGTGCGCGCCAAGTACGGTCCGGACAAGCCGCTGGCCGGCGTCAAGGTGATGGGCAGCCTCCACATGACCGTCCAGACCGCCGTCCTGATCGAGACCCTGACCGAGCTCGGCGCCGACGTGCGCTGGGTCTCCTGCAACATCTTCTCGACCCAGGACTCCGCCGCCGCCGCCGTCGCGGTCGGCCGGCCGGAGACCGGCGGCACGCCAGAGAACCCCCAGGGCACGCCGGTCTTCGCCTGGAAGGGCGAGACGCTGGAGGAGTACTGGTGGTGCACCGCCGAGGCGCTGGTCTGGCCGGACGGCAGCGGCCCGCACCAGATCGTCGACGACGGCGGCGACGCCACGCTCCTGGTCCACAAGGGCCTGGAGTTCGAGAAGGCCGGCGCGATCCCGGCGTTCGACGCGGACAACGAGCCCGAGGAGTGGGGCGTCATCCTGGACCGGCTGCGGACGATGAAGACCGACGACCCGGAGCTCTGGAGCCGGGTGACCAAGGAGCTCCGCGGCGTCTCCGAGGAGACCACCACCGGCGTCCACCGGCTCTACCGGATGGCCAAGGAGGGCACGCTCCTCTTCCCGGCGATCAACGTCAACGACTCCGTCACCAAGTCCAAGTTCGACAACATCTACGGCTGCCGCCACTCGCTCCTGGACGGCCTGAACCGCGCGACCGACACCATGCTCTCCGGCAAGGTGGCCGTGGTCTGCGGCTACGGTGAGGTCGGCAAGGGCTGCGTCCAGGCGCTCCGCGGCCAGGGCTGCCGCGTGGTGGTCACCGAGATCGACCCGATCTGCGCGCTCCAGGCGGCGATGGAAGGCCTCGAGGTCAAGGCGCTCGAGAGCGTCGTCGAGACCGCCGACATCTTCGTCACCACGACCGGCAACAAGGACGTGATCACCGCCGACCACATGGCGCGGATGAAGGACAAGGCGATCGTCGGCAACATCGGCCACTTCGACAACGAGATCGACATGGCCGGTCTCAAGAAGAACCCGGGGATCGAGCGGATCGAGATCAAGCCCCAGTACGACGAGTTCGTCTTCCCGGACGGCCACTCGATCCTGGTGCTGGCCGAGGGCCGGCTGCTCAACCTGGGCTGCGCCACTGGCCACCCGAGCTTCGTCATGTCGGCGTCGTTCACCAACCAGGTCCTGGCCCAGCTCGAGCTGACCCAGAACCCGGGCCAGTACGACAAGCAGGTGTACGTGCTGCCGAAGAAGCTGGACGAGGAGGTCGCCCGCCTGCACCTGGGCCACTTGGGCGCCGAGCTGACCAAGCTCAGCGAGGAGCAGGCCGAGTACATCGGCGTGCCGGTCGACGGGCCATACAAGCCGGAGATGTACCGGTACTAGGATCTACGAGATCGCCCCACCACCTCCTGACCTCCTCCTCCCCGCACGGGGAGGAGGAGGCACCCCTCCCGCCCTCTGTTGCCTAGGCGACCTCGAACCCCACCGGCAACCCGTCCGCTACCGCGAACCCCTTGACCGTCGGCCGCAGCCGGCCCTCCGCCACCTCCACCAGCCCCTCCTCGACCAGGCGCTCCACCAGCACCCGGTTCCGCTCGACGAGATCGGCGCCGAAGCGCTTCCGGAAGTCCTCCAGATCGACGCCGTCGGCCGTCCGCAAGCCGAGCATCACGGCCTCGAGCGCCATCGCCTCCGGGTCCAGCTCCTCCTCCCCGGCGACCGGGCGCTCGCCGTCTGCCATCCGCTCCATCCAGAGGGGGATCGAGCGCTCGTTCCACCACCGCCGGCCCCGCCGGCGGCCGTCGAGCGGCACAAACGAGTGGGCTCCCGGGCCCAGGCCCAGGTAGGGCACGTGGCGCCAGTACTTCCGGTTGTGCCGGGAGCGGTGGTCTGGGGTGAGGGCGAAGTTCGACACCTCGTACGCCGTGTAGCCGGCCGCGCCCAGGCGGTCCACCACCCGCTCGTAGGCCTCCGCCTGGGCCGTCTCCGGAAGCTCCCGGATCACGCCACGGGCGAGCCCGCGCCCGAAGGGCGTGTCCTCGTGGAAGGTGAGCTGGTAGCAGGAGACGTGCTGAGGGCGGAGCGCGATCAGGCGCTCCAGGCTCCGCGCAAGCGCGCCCGACTTCACCCGGTCCGCCGGCAGGCCGAAGATCAGGTCGACCGAGACGGTGTGGAAGCCGGCCGCGAGCGCCTGGTCGACCGCTCGCTCCGCCTGCTCCGGCGTGTGCCGCCGGCCGAGGAACTTGAGCGCGCTCCGGTCGAACGACTGGACGCCGAGCGAGAGCGTCCGGACGCCGCGCCGGCGGAGGTGGTCCAGGCGCTCCGGCGTCACGTCCTCCGGGTTCGCCTCGAGCGCCACCCAGGCGTCTTCCGGCACCGGCAACCGTCGCGCGAGCCCGTCGAGCAGCCGGTCGAGCTGGTCCGGCGTCAGGATCGACGGCGTGCCGCCGCCCAGGTAGAGGGTGTCGAACGGCTCGGCCCCCACCAGCGCGGCCCACTCGTCGCTCCAGCGCGCCGCCTCCCGGAGCAACAGGCCGACGAATCGCTCGCGGTCGCCGGCCGCCGCCCGGGCGACGGCGAAGTCGCAGTAGGGGCAGACCGCGGAGCAGAAGGGGACGTGGACGTAGAGGCCCGGAGCGTGAGAGGTCGTCATGGGGTGATCTCGGCGGCGAGGAGCCCGCGCGCCCCATCATCCCCCGAGCCCATCTCCCGAGCACAGAGTGCCTGGACCGATCGCTCGATCGGCCGGCCAGATCGGCCTCCTGTTATGGTTTGATCACCGCCATCGAGAGCCCTGCCCGACCCCTGCCCGACGGGCCCGCGCCCTCCTTGACGGCCCGAGCTCCGCATCACGCGTCCCGACATCTTCGAGGAGAGCACTCTGCCGATGGACATGGAAAGCGTTCTCGCGACACGCCGTGACCGCACCGCCGCTGCCTGGGACCTGGACGACGAGGTCGTCCTCGTCGGCGCGGGCGACCCGATCGTCATCCCGGGGCACGGCGACCAGACCTACCCCTACTGGCCCCACACCGAGTACTTCTGGCTGACGGACCGGGATCGCCCGGGCTCGGTCCTGGCCTTCGACCCGGAGGAGGGGTGGATCGACTTCGTTCCGGAGGTCACCCGCGAGGAGCGGGTGTGGACCGGCGGCGGAGAGGCCGGGGGCCGTCCTCTGCGGGATCTGGACGGGTGGCTCGCCGCACGCTCCGGGCGACCCCTGGCGGTGCTCGGCTGCCCAGTCGCTGAGACCAGTCCTGACGAAAAGCTCACGGAGCGCCTCCGGCTGGCGCTCTTGGCGGTGCGCCGGCCCAAGGACGCGGTGGAGCTCGATCGCATGCGCGAGGCCGCCCGGTGCAGCCGGGCGGGGTACGCCGCGATTCGCGACGTCATCCGTCCGGGCGTCACCGAGCGCGAGGTCGGGATCGAGATCGAGCACGCGTTCCGCCGGGCGGGCGCCGACGCGCCGGCCTACGAGACCATCGTCGGCTTCGGCTCGAACGCGGCGGTGTTCCACTTCATGCCGAGCGAGCGGCGGCTGGAGGATGGAGAGGTCGTGCTGATCGACGCGGGTGCCAGGTTCCGGCGCTACGCCAGCGACGTCACCCGGACCTTCCCCGGCGGCGGCCGGTTCACCCCGGAGCAGCGGGACCTCTACGCCCTCGTGCTCGAGGCGGAGAAGGCGGCGGTCGCGCGCTGCCGGGCCGGCAAGGAGTACAAGGAGGTCCACCTGGAGACCTCGGTCGACCTGGCGCGCGGGCTGGTCGATTTCGGGGTCCTCCGGGGCGACGCCGAGTCCCTGGTCGAGCAGGACGCCCAGGCGCTCTTCTTTCCCCACGGCGTCGGCCACATGGTGGGGCTCGGCGTGCGGGACGCGAGCGGGAGATTGCCGGGCCGCCCGAAGAGCACCCGGCCCGGGCTCAAGAACCTGCGCCTGGACATGCCGCTCGAGCCGGGCTTCGTGGTGACCATCGAGCCCGGGCTCTACTTCGTCCCCGCCCTGCTCACGGATCCCGAGGAGCGGCGACGCTATGCTGACGCGGTCGACTGGGACCGGGTGGACGGCATGCTCTCCTTCGGCGGCATCCGCATCGAGGACAACGTCCTGGTGACGGAGGGGGAGCCCGAGGTCCTCACCGCCGGAATCCCCAAGGAGCTGGAAGACCTGTAGACGCCGACGGGGCGCATCCGCTCGCGTGATCGTCCCCGCCGCTGAGCAACCGAGAGTCCGAGGAGCGCCGTTGAGCGAGAGACCGGGGCGGAACGACCCCTGCTGGTGTGGCAGCGGAAAGAAGTACAAGAAGTGCCATCTGGCGGCAGATCGGGCCCAGGCTCGGAGTGGGGCGCGGGCGCGCGCGCACCGGGGGTCGCCCCCCGGCGCAACGCTCGCCGGGCGCATCGCCGCCCGCGGGGACGCACGCCCTTGGGGCGAGCGGAAGATCCTGATCAAGACGCCGGAGGAGATCGAAGGCATCCGCCGCGCTTCTCAGCTCGCCCGCGAGGTCCTCGACGGCGTCGAGGAGATCGTCGGCGAGGGCGTCGCCACGGCGGCCATCGACCGCTGGGTCCACGACACCATCACCGCCGCCGGCGCCATCCCCGCGACCCTGGGGTACCGCGGCTTCCCGGCGAGCTCCTGCATCTCCATCAACGAGGTGATCTGCCACGGCATCCCGGGCGAACGGGAGCTCCGCTCCGGCGACATCGTCAACGTGGACGTGACGCCGATCCTCGACGGCTACTACGGCGACGCGAGCCGCATGTACCTGGTGGGCGAGGTCAGCGAGGAGGCCAGGCGGCTGGTGGAGGTGGCCCGGGAGTGCCTGGATCTGGGGATCGCCGCGGTCCGCCCCGGCCACACGGTCGGCGACATCGGCCACGCCATCCAGGTCCACGCCGAAGGCCTGGGCTACTCCGTCGTCCGCGAGATGACCGGCCACGGCGTGGGCATCGAGTTCCACGAGCCCCCCGAGGTGGCCCACGTGGGCGAGCCGGGCAAGGGCCCGCGGCTGGTCCCCGGCATGGTCTTCACCATCGAGCCGATGATCAACGCCGGCACCTGGAAGCTCCAGATCCTCGACGACGGATGGACCGCCGTCACCCAGGACCGGTCGCTCTCCGCCCAGTGGGAGCACACCGTGGCGGTGACCGCGGACGGCGTGGACGTCCTCACCGCCTGAGCCAGACCGGCACCGGTTTGGCATACTAGGCGTCTGCGCGGCGCGACGACCGGCCGCGTCGGCATCCAGATCGTCCTGTTCTTCGCGGCGGCGCCCTTGGCTCGAGGTCGCCGCGATCATCTCTTCGCATCCGTTGCACGTTTTAGAGGAACCCCCAGCATGGCAGACGACCCCACGCGGAAGGACATCGACCCGGAAGAGACCGAGGAGTGGCTCGGTGCCCTGGAGGCGGTGATCGGACACGACGGCGTCGAGCGTGCCCGCTACCTGATCGAGCAGCTCTCCGAGCGCTTCCACCGTCACAGCGGTGAGATTCCGTACCGGATGACCACCGAGTACATCAACACCATCCCGCCCGAGCAGGAGGCCAAGCGCCCCGGCGACTACGACATGGAGCGCAAGCTCAAGAGCCTGATGCGCTGGAACGCGGCGGTGATGGTGGTGCGCGCCAACCGCCTCCACTCCGGGCTCGGTGGGCACATCGGCAGCTACCAGTCGGTCGCCAACCTGTGGGAGATCGGCTTCAACAACTTCTTCCGCGCGCCGACCGAGGAGAGCCGCGGTGACATCGTCTTCTTCCAGGGGCACAGCTCGCCCGGCATCTACGCCCGTGCCTTCCTCGAGCACCGGCTGAGCGAGGAGGACCTGGACAACTTCCGCCGCGAGGTGGAGACCCCCGGCCTCTCCTCCTATCCCCACCCCTGGCTGATGCCCGACTTCTGGTGCGTGCCGACGGTCTCCATGGGGCTCGGGCCGATCATGGCGATCTACCAGGCCCGGTTCATGAAGTACCTCCACAACCGGGGCATCATGGACACCTCGGGCCGGACCGTCTGGGCGTTCTTGGGTGACGGCGAGACCGACGAGCCGGAGGCGCTGGGCGCCCTGTCGCTCGCCGCCCGGGAGAAGCTCGACAACCTGATCTTCGTCGTCAACTGCAACCTCCAGCGCCTGGACGGCCCGGTGCGCGGCAACGGCAAGATCATCCAGGAGCTCGAGACGGAGTTCCGCGGCTCCGGCTGGCACGTGATCAAGCTGATCCTGGGCCGCAACTGGGACCCGCTCCTGGCCAAAGACGACAAGGGGCTGCTCAGGAAGCGCCTGATGGAGGTGGTCGACGGCGACTACCAGACCTTCAAGGCGAAGGACGGCGCCTACGTCCGCAAGCACTTCTTCGGTGCCTATCCGGAGCTGGCGGACATGGTGGCCAACATGACCGACGAGGAGATCTGGAGCTTGAAGCGGGGCGGCCACGATCCGTTCAAGGTTTACTCCGCCTACCACGCCGCGGTCCAGCACGACGGCCGGCCGACGGTGATCCTGGCCAAGACGGTCAAGGGCTACGGCATGGGCGAGGCCGGTGAGGGCCAGAACATCATCCATCAGCAGAAGAAGATGGACGTAGAGCAGCTCAAGCACTTCCGGACCCGCTTCCGGGTGCCGGTGACCGACGAGGAGATCGAGGACCAGCCGCCGTACCACCGGCCGGACAAGGACTCCGAGGAGTTCAAGTACCTGAAGAGCCGGCGCGATGCCCTCGGCGGCTGGTTCCCGCGTCGGGTGACCGACGCCGCGCCGCTCGACATCCCGGGGCTCGACGCCTTCCAGCTCGTCCTCGACGGCTCCAAAGGGCGGGAGATGTCGTCGACCATGGCCTTCGTCCGGGTGCTCTCGGCGCTGCTCAAGGAGAAGGCGATCAAGGACCGGATCGTGCCGATCGTCGCCGACGAGGCCCGGACCTTCGGCATGGAGGGGCTGTTCCGCCAGCTCGGTATCTACTCGCCGCTCGGCCAGCTCTACGAACCGGTGGACGCCGAGCAGCTCCTCTACTACAAGGAAGCGAAGAACGGCCAGATCCTCCAGGAGGGGATCACCGAGGCCGGTGCCTTCTCGTCCTGGGCCGCGGCCGGCACGGCCTACGCCAACCACGGCATCAACATGGTGCCGTTCTTCGTCTTCTACTCCATGTTCGGTTTCCAGCGGGTCGGCGACCTGGCCTGGGCGGCGGCGGACCTGCAGGCGCGCGGCTTCCTGATCGGCGGCACGTCGGGACGGACGACCTTGAACGGCGAGGGCCTCCAGCACGAGGACGGCCAGAGCCACGTGCAGGCGTCGGTGATCCCCAACTGCGTGGCCTACGACCCGACCTTCGGCTACGAGCTGGCGGTGATCATCCACGAGGGCCTGCGGCGGATGTACGTGGAGCAGGAGAGCGTCTTCTACTACATCACCACCAACAACCAGAACTACGAGCACCCGGCGCTGCCCGAGGGCGACGGCGTCCACGAGGGGATCCTCAAGGGGATGTACTTGCTCCGGAAGAGCGCCGGGCGCAAGAAGGCGCGGGTGCAGCTCCTGGGCTCGGGGACGATCCTGCTCGAGGTGCTGGCGGCGGCGGAGCTGCTCGAGGCCGAGCACGGGGTGGACGCGGACGTGTGGAGCGTCACCAGCTTCAGCGAGCTGCGCCGGGAGGGGCTGGCGGTGGACCGCTGGAACCTGCTCCACCCGGGGAAGGAGCGGCGAACGGCCTTCGTCGAGCGGCAGCTCCGGGATCATCGCGGGCCGGTGGTGGCGTCGACCGATTTCGTGCGCGCGTTCCCGGACATGATCCGCGCGTGGGTGCCGCGGCGCTACCGGGTGCTGGGCACCGATGGGTTCGGGCGGAGCGACACGCGGGAGGCGCTGCGGCGGTTCTTCGAGGTCGACCGGTACCACGTGGTGGTGGCGGCGCTCTCGACGCTGGCCGAGGAGGGGACGATCGACGCCAAGAAGGTGCGCGAGGCGATCGAGGCATATGACATCGATCCGGAGCGGCCGGACCCGTGGACGGTGTGATGGGGGCAGAGCGGGGGGTGAGGAGTCTGCCGGGAGCGGGCCGGGAGGCCGGGCCTCCGGGACGCCATGCGAGCTGGACGGTTGGGAGATCAACGCATGGCTCGGTTCGGACCGCGTCGGGCCTTTCTGCCGGCTCTCACGCTTTCGCGGACGCGGTCCTCAACGCCCTCCGGCCCGGGCCTCCCGACCTGCTCGCCTGCGAACCGTTCGTCTTCCTCACGTCCAAGGTCATGCGTTGGTTGGAGACGACGAGCGGGAGCTCCCTGGACCTGCTGGCCAGAGGAACGAGAGTCGACTTGAGCTTGCTGTTCGATGGAGGAGAGGCACCATGGCTGACGTGAAGGAAATCAAGGTTCCGGACATCGGCGACTTCGACGCCGTGGACGTGATCGACGTGCTCGTCTCCCCCGGCGATTCGGTGGCGGAGGAGGATGGGCTGATCACTCTGGAGAGTGAGAAGGCGTCGATGGACGTGCCGTCGCCGTTGGCGGGGACGGTGAAGGAGGTCAAGGTCTCGGCCGGGGACCAGGTGAAGCAGGGGGATGTGATCGTTCTGCTGGAGCCGGCGGACGGGTCCGGGGAGGGCGAGGAGGCTGCGGAGAAGGCCGCCGGGGAGGAGGCCGGTCCCGAGAAGCAGGAAACGCAGGAGGAGGCACCTGCGGACGAGGAGACGCCGGCGCGCAAGGAGGCGCAGGCTGAGGAGACGCCGGCAGCGGAGGAGGTGCCACCGAAGACGGCCGAGCCGACCCGGTGGGCTCGGCCGCTGGACGAGCCGGCCGACGAGGAGGGGTTCGCCAGGGCCTACGCCAGCCCGTCGGTGCGCCGGTTCGCTCGCGAGCTCGGTGTCGACCTGTCCCGGGTCGAGGGGTCGGGGCGGCAGGGGCGGATCCTGCGCGAGGACGTGCAGGCGTACGTCAAGCGGCGGCTGGCCGAGCTTCGGCGCGCGCCGGCGGCTGCCGGGGCCGGAGGCGCGGCCGTCGAGCTGCCGGAGATCGACTTCTCCCGGTGGGGCGAGGTCGAGACCGAGGAGCTGGGCAAGATCCAACGGTTGACCGGGCGCAACGTCCACCGGAGCTGGGTCACCATCCCCCACGTGACCCAGCACGACCACGCGGACATCACCGCGCTCGAGGCGTTCCGCAAGGCGCAGAAGGACGAGGCGCCGCCGGCGATCAAGGAGGCCGGGGTCAAGATGACGCTGATCCCCTTCCTGATCAAGGCGGTGGTGGCGGGCCTGAAGGAGCTCCCCCGGTTCAACGCCTCGCTCTCCCCGGACGGCGAGCGGCTGGTGCGCAAGAAGTACTTCCACGTCGGCATCGCGGTCGACACGCCCAACGGGCTGGTGGTGCCGGTGGTGCGGGACGCGGACAAGAAGGGCCTCTGGGAGCTGGCCGAGGAGGTGGGCGACCTGGCGGCGCGGGCGAGGGAGCGCAAGCTCAAGACCGACGAGATGGAGGGCGGGTGCTTCTCGATCTCGAGCCTGGGTGGCATCGGTGGGACGGCGTTCACGCCGATCGTCAACTGGCCGGAGGTGGCCATTCTCGGGGTGTCGCGGGCGGAGATGCGGCCGCGGTGGAACGGCGAGGGGTTCGAGCCGCGGCTCATGCTTCCGCTGTCGCTCTCCTACGACCACCGGGTGATCGACGGGGCCGCGGCGGTGCGGTTCACGCGGTTCTTGGCGGGGGTGTTGGAGGATCTGCGGCGGTTGTTGCTGTGAGGAGTCTGTCGGGGCAGGTAGGAAGGGTCTGCCGGAGCAGGTCGGGAGGCCCGGCCTCCGGGACGGCGAGCGAACTGGACGGTTGGAAGATCAACGCTCGCCTCGGTTCGGACCGCGCCGGATCTGGCAGGCAGCTCAGAGAATCTCGCGCGCGCGGTCCTCAACGCCCTCCGGCCCGGGCCTCCCGACCTGCTCCCCTGCGAAGCGCTCGTCTTCCCGCCTCCCCGCACCACGAGGTTTCAAGGAGACGCTGGGCGGGCGGTGGCGTCTCCTTCTCGCCCACCTGTTGAGCGAGGGAACGAACGTCGATGAAGGCTTCTTGGCTGAATTGAAGGAGAGGCACGATGGCTGACGTGAAGGAAATTCGGGTCCCGGACATCGGCGACTTCGACGCCGTGGACGTGATCGATGTGCTCGTTTCCCCTGGCGATTCGGTGGCGGTGGAGGATGGGCTGATCACTCTGGAGAGTGAGAAGGCGTCGATGGATGTGCCGTCGCCGTTGGCGGGGACGGTCCAGGAGGTGAAGGTCTCGGCCGGGGATCAGGTGAAGCAGGGGGATGTGATCGTGCTTCTGGAGGTCGAGGATGGGGCCGGTGCGAGCGCGGGCGGGGAGGAGGAGTCCGCCGAGGAGCCGGGCTCGAAGGACGAGGAGGCTTCGAAGGCGCCGGAGCCGCCGGATGAGAAGCGCTCGGGTGGCGAGGTACCGACCGCGTCTTCGGCCCCGAGCTCGGCAGCCCCGCAGCCCGGCTCGCTGCCGGAGCCGGCGCCGGAGGCGGCCCGGAAGGACGCGGATCTCCACGCCGAGGTGCTGGTGCTGGGCTCGGGACCGGGCGGCTATACGGCGGCGTTCCGGGCCGCGGACCTGGGGCGCGAGGTGGTGCTGGTGGAGCGCTACCCGAGCCTCGGCGGCGTCTGCCTGAACGTCGGCTGCATCCCCTCGAAAGCGCTCCTCCACGCGGCCAAGGTGATCGACGAGGTCGACGAGATGGCGGGGCGCGGGATCCGCTTCGGCGAGCCGGAGATCGATCTCGACTCGTTGCGCGCCTGGAAGCAGAGCGTGGTCGATCGGCTCACCGGCGGCCTCGCCCAGCTCGCCATGCGGCGCAAGGTGACGGTCGTTCGCGGGACGGGGACGTTCGCCTCGCCCCACACGATGACGGTGAAGAGGGGCGCGGGCGAGGACGCCAAGACCACGACGGTCTCGTTCGACACGGCGATCGTCGCCGCCGGCTCGCGGGTGATCCGCCTGCCGAACATCCCCTGGGACGATCCGCGGGTGCTGGACTCGACCGGCGCCCTGGCGCTCGAGGAGGTGCCGAAGCGCCTGCTGGTGGTCGGCGGCGGCATCATCGGCCTGGAGATGGCCTGTGTCTACGACGCGCTCGGGGCGAAGGTCACCGTGGTCGAGATGCTCGACCAGCTCATGCCGGGGGCGGACAAGGACCTGGTCAAGCCGCTCGCCAAGCGGGTCACCCGGCGCTACGAGGCGATCCTGCTGGGCACCAGGGTGGCGTCGGTCGAGGTCCAGAAGAAGGGGCTCGAGGTGACTTTCGAAGGGGAGAACGCCCCGAAGACGCCACAGCTCTACGACCGGGTTCTGGTGGCGGTCGGGCGCCGGCCCAACGGCGACCGGATCGGTGCCGAGGCGGCCGGGATCGCGGTCGACGAGCGCGGCTTCCTCCCGGTCGACGTCCACCAGCGCACCAACGTGCCGCACATCTTCGCCATCGGCGACCTCGTCGGCCAGCCGCTCCTGGCCCACAAGGCGTCCCACCAGGGGAAGGTGGCCGCGGAGGTCGCCGCCGGCGAGCGGAGCGCCTTCGACGCCCGGGTGGTGCCGTCGGTCGCCTACACCGACCCCGAGGTCGCCTGGGTCGGGGTCACCGAGACCCAGGCGAAGGCCGAGGGCCGCGAGGTCGGCAAGGGGACCTTCCCCTGGTCGGCGAGCGGCCGCTCCCTCGGCATGGGCCGGGACGAGGGGATGACCAAGCTGCTGTTCGACCCGGAGACCGGCCGGGTGATCGGCGGCGGCGTGGTCGGCCCGAACGCGGGCGAGCTGATCGCGGAGGTGGCCCTGGCGATCGAGATGCAGGCGGACGCGGCGGACATCGGCCTCACCATCCACGCCCATCCGACCCTGTCGGAGACGGTCGCCTTCGCGGCCGAGGCCTTCGAGGGGACGCTGACCGAGCTCTACAAGCCGAAGAGGAAGAAGTGACGGGATCTCCCCTCTCACCCTGTGGGTTCGAACGGGGCCCCGTCCCGGGCATCGCGTCGTGAATCGTCCGCTGCTCGCCGGTTGAAACTCCCGCGGACGGCTCGCCGTAGGATGAGCCAGGAGGTAACCCGATCATGATCGAGCTATCGATTCTGCTCTTGTTGGGCTTGGCGGCCGCGATGGTGTTGTTCGTCCTGTTCGTCGTCGGGGCGACGCTCAAGCTGACCTTCGGGGTGCTCAAGCTGGTGTTGCTGCCGGTGATGGCGCTGGTCGGTCTGGTGCTGCTGGTGGCCGCCGGCCCGGTGCTCTTGGCCGTGGGGGCGGTGGTCTTCGCCGTGGTCCTGCCGATTCTGCTGCTCGTCGGGATGGTCTGGGCCGGCGCGCACCTGGTCTGCTCGTTCTGAGGCATCGACAAGGACCGACCTCGTGACGAGTGAGTCAGGTTTGGTCGATCCGTCGAGCTCGCCGCTCCGATCGACTTGGATGATCCTCTGGATCGCCCCTCCAAACCCCCCGACCCCCTTCCTCCCCGCGCGGGGAGGAAGGGGGCGCCCCCGCCCGACGCTCTTGTCGGGTTGAGGAGAAGCTTCGCTGGACGACCGGACGACGGCCCGTTCGCGGCTGTGCGACACTTGCCGGCCATGGATCTGCCGGCCGTCGTCCAGCTCATCGAATCCGGTCCCGGGGAAGGATTTCACCGGGAACGGCTCCACCTGCCCACCCAAGTCAAGCTCGAAATCGTCCGGCGGATCGCTGACGCCGGAGTCCGCGAGATCGTCGTCTCCCGGTTCGCCGAGGAGGACGAGCCGCCGCCGAAGCTGGCGGACGCGGCGACCCTGTTCGCGCGGCTGGCGGACGAGCTCTCGGAGGCTTCACGGCCGCCGGTGTGCGCCGCCCGGGTCTCCGGCCCGGTGTCCGCGCGGCGGGCGCTCGCTGCCGGCGCCCGGCGCCTGGTGACCACGGTCCCCGCGACCGACGGGTGGGCGGTGCGCTATGGCGGAGCACCGGAAGGCCGGCAGGGTGCCCTGGATCGGCTCGCCGAGATCGCCGCTCTCGCCGGGGCGGCGGGGGCCGAGCTGGCGGTGACGGTGCTGGCGGCCTTTGGCTGCCCGGTGGACGGTCCGGTGGCGCCGGCCGCGGTGCGCGCGCTGCTCGAGCGATTGACCGGGGAGGCGGTGTACGGCGCGCCGGCGCGGCTCACCCTGGCGGACGACGCCGGCCTCGCCACGCCGCCCGGCGTCGAGGCACTGGTCCGTGCGGTCGCTGATCTGCCGGCCTTCGAGCGGCTTGCCGTGCGCCTGTCGGACACCCGCGGGCTCGCCCTCGCCAACGCCCTGGCCGCGCTCCAGGCCGGTGTGCGGGCGCTCGACGGCGCCATCGCCGGCGTCGGCGGCTCGCCGGTCCAGCCCGGGGCGCCGGGGCCGGTGCCCACGGAGGACCTGGCCTATCTCTGCGGCGAGTTGGACGTGGCGACCGGGGTCGACTTCCGGATGCTCCGCCGCGCCGCCCGCCGGACGCTCGAGGCGGTCGCCCGACCCCTCGCCTCCCGGACGGTCAACGTCGAGCCGCGGGAGAGCGTCTACGCGCGGGTCCGGAGCGCCACCGATCGGGTGTCGAGCGGCGCCTCCGGCGGCACGTCGGGCTGAGGCCGGCCAGGCCGCTCTCCCCACCCCGTCCGCCGCAGCGGGCGCGCCGGGCGAGCTGGCCGAGAAATCCTGCGCGCCACGCCGCGCGTTGTCCACCTTGCACCGAACCGACCTGTCGGAGAGACTTGGCGCCCCATGTCCGCACCCCCGAATCGTTCCGCCGCCCTCGACCTCGAATCCGAGCTGAACCCAGAGCAGATCGCCGCCGTCGTCCACGGCAGCGGGCCCCAGCTCGTCCTCGCCGGCGCCGGCTCCGGCAAGACCCGGGTGATCACCTACCGGATCGCCTGGCTGGTCCAGGAGGCCGGGGTCGATCCGGGCAACATCGCCGCGGTGACCTTCACCAACAAGGCCGCCTCGGAGATGCGCGAGCGCGTCGAGGAGCTGCTGGGGATCTACCCGCTGCCGACCTTCGTCGGCACCTTCCACCGCTTCAGCCTGGTGCTGCTCCGGCGCTACGGCGAGCGGGTCGGCCTGCGCAGGGACTTCGCCATCCTGGACACCAACGACCAGCTCACCCTGGTCAAGCAGGCGCTCCAGGCCGAGGGGCTCTCGGAGAAGGCGTTCACGCCCCGGGCCGTGCTGTCGGCCATCTCCAGCGGCAAGAACAAGCTCCTTACCCCGGACAGCTACGCGGACCAGGCCCAGGGTTTCTTCGAGAAGAAGGTGGCCCAGGTCTACCGCCGGTACCAGGGTCTGCTCCGCGGCAGCTCGGGCGTCGACTTCGACGACATGATCGCCCTGGCGGTCAAGCTGCTGCGCGAGGAGGAGGACGTGGCCCGGCGGGTCCGCGGCCGGGTGGAGCACCTGCTGGTGGACGAGTACCAGGACACGAACCATGCCCAGCTCGTGCTCATCCGCCTGCTGGCCGGTGCCTCCGGCAACCTGACCGCGGTCGGCGACGAGGACCAGGGGATCTACCGCTGGCGCGGAGCCGAGATCGAGAACATCCTCGCCTTCGAGAACACCTTCGAAGGCGCCGTGGCCCGCAAGCTCGAGCGCAACTACCGCTCCACCCAGACCATCCTGGACGCGGCCGGCGCGGTGGTGGCGAACAACGAGCGGCGCCGGGGCAAGCGCCTCTGGACCGACTCCGGCGAGGGCGAGCCGCTCGAGCTGTACAAGGCCGAGGACGAGACCGACGAGGCGCGCTGGATCGTCAACACGCTCCAGGGGCTGCGGCGCAGCCACGACCTCTCCGACATGGCGATCCTGGTGCGCACCAACGCCCAGACCCGGTCGCTCGAAGAGGAGCTGCTGCGCCAGGAGATGCCCTACGTGCTGGTGGGCGGCACGCGGTTCTACGACCGGCTGGAGATCAAGGACCTGGTGGCCTACCTGCGGGTGCTGCGCAACCCGCGGGACGAGCTGTCGCTGCTCCGGATCATCAACCAGCCGTCGCGCGGCATCGGCAAGACGACCCTGGAGATGGCGCGCCAGGAGGCGGAGAGCCACGGTCTGACCCTCTGGGACCTCCTGGTGCAGGGCGAGCTGGGCGGCCTGCCCAGCCGGGGCGCCAACGCCCTCCAGGGGTTCGTCGCCATGATCGGGCGGCTCCAGGAAGCGGCCGAAGAGCTGCCGTTGCCGGCGCTCCTCGACCGGCTGCTCGAGGAGACCGGCTACGCCAAGATGTACGAGGAGAAGGACGACGCGGAGTCCGAGGCGCGGCTGGAGAACATCGGCGAGCTCCTGTCCGCGGCCCAGGACTTCACCGAGCGGGGCGCCGTCAACGCGGCGACCGACGATCTGCTGACCGCGTTCCTCGACCACGTGACGCTGGTGGCGGACATCGACTCCTGGCAGGCCGGCCAGGGCGTCTCCCTGATGACTCTCCACAGCGCCAAGGGGCTGGAGTTCCCGGTGGTGGTGATCGCCGGTCTCGAGGACGGGCTGCTGCCACACTTCAACGCCCAGGGCACCCGCGACGACGTCGAGGAGGAGCGCCGGCTGCTCTACGTCGGCATGACCCGGGCCGAGGAGCGGCTGATCCTGACCTCTTGCCGCCGGCGCCGGATCGCCGGCCGCTACCAGGACCAGATCCCGTCACCCTTCCTCGAAGAGATCCCGGCCCACCTGATGACCGTCTCCGAGAGCCCGAGCCTGTTCCAGCGCGGCCCGGCGGCCGGCAACCAGCGCCTGGGCGGCGTCTACAGCTTCTTCGGCCGGGAGAGCGGGGGTGGTGAGGGTGGGTCCGGGTTCGCCCGCGGAGGATCTTCCGAAGGCCGCGCCGGGGTCGTCGCCCGGGCCGAAGCCGCCAGTCGATCCCAAGCCGCGGGCGCTGGCCCCTCCGGCGCGGTCAAGCGGGGTAGCCGCGTGGAGCACCCGACCCTGGGCGAGGGCGTGGTGATCGCCATGGAAGGGAGCGGCGACCAGCAGAAGATCACGGTGCTGTTCGACCGCCACGGCAAGAAGAAGCTGCTGGCCCGCTACGCCAACCTCGAACCGCTGTAGGCCGACGATCCTGCCGCCCCGGCCCCTCCGCCGTCCTCATCAGCCAACGATCCCGCCAACCTGGCCCCTGCGGCCCCTCTCGGGCGGGGGCGTCCCCTTCCCCCTCAATCCTCCAGCCACTCAACCTTCAGCATGGCATACAAGTAGTTATCCACCCGGCGGCCGTGGAGCCGGAAGTAGGAGCGCAGCAGGCCCTCGCGCCGGAAGCCGACCTTCTCCAGCACCCTCTGGGACGCGGTGTTGTCCACCGCGCAGCGGGCCTCGACCCGCTCGAGAGCGGTGCGCCCGAAGAGGTCGTCGAGCAGTCGCTGGAGGGCGCGGACCATGACGCCCCGCCCCTGGCACTCCGTGGTCAGGGCATAGCCGACCTCGGCCAGGCCGTGCTCCCAGTTGGAGACCACCAGGGTGATCCAGCCCCCCGGCTCGCCGTCCACCTCGACGATCCACTGGAACTTGTCGCCGCGCCCGCGGTAGAGGTTCTTGATCCGCTGGGCGGCGACGTCGGAACGGAGCTGGGCGACCGTCAGGTCGTGGAGGGGCTGGAACCGGCGCACGCTCCACTCGCCGCGCCAACGCTTCAGGCGCTCGGCGTCCGTGGGAGCGGCGGGGCGGAGGGTGACAGGGCCGAGGGGGTTGCGCTGCTCGGGTGTCGCCACCGGAACATTCTAACGAGGTCCGACGCGCTCGGGGGGCCTTGCCCCGGATGCCTTACGGCCGGGCTCAGGCGGGGCGGAGACGGCGCAAGCGCTTGGAGCGGCGGCTCGCGCCGCCGAGCGACAGGAAGAACATGTAAGTGTAGCCCTGGAAGAAGAGCCACAAGAACGGCAGGGAGAGGTACATCTCCCAGTGCACGGCAAGGGCCATGGCGACCGCGAAGTAGACCGCGAAGAAGCCCTCGACGAGGAACGACAGATTGCGCGTGGCACCGTACGCGGAGGGTGGGGACCCGTCCCCGGCCGCCCCGTCCTCGATCCGGTACTTGGGCGTGCGGACGAAGGTGCCGCCCCGGCGTACCAGCCCGCCGAGGGCGGCGCGGGCATTGGAGATCGAGAGGCCGATGCCGAGCCCCATGAGCGCCGGCAGGTACCAGACCTGGCGGCGCCATCCGGTGCCCAGGGCGACCTGGCTGGCGACGTAGAACACCAGCACCGACACCGTCGCCCCCAGGAAGAGCGGCAGGTCGATCACCAGCACGTCGCGCAAGTCCGCTCCCTGGCGCGCGACCATCGCCGGGAAGACCAGGATCGAGAGCAGGACCATCAGCGGGTAGGTCAGGTTGGCGGTCAGGTGGACGAAGCCTTCCACCTTGGTGCGCAGCGGGACGGCGGCCCGGAGCAGCGTCCAGAGCATTTTGCGGGCGGTCTGGACGGAGCCGCGGGCCCATCGGTGTTGCTGGCTCTTGAACCCGTTGGCGTCGATCGGCAGCTCGGACGGCACGCCGACCTCCGGCAGGAAGACGAAGCGCCAGCCGGCGAGCTGTGCCCGGTACGACAGGTCCAGGTCCTCGGTCAGGGTGTCGGCGGTCCAGCCGCCGGCATCCTCGATCGCCTGCCGGCGCCAGACGCCGGCGGTGCCGTTGAAGTTGAAGAAGCAGCCGTGCCGGTGGCGCGCCGCATGCTCGATGGCGAAGTGGGCGTCGAGCAGCATGGCCTGGATCCGGGTGAGCAGCGAGAAGCCCCGGTTGAGGTGCTCCCAGCGTGCTTGGACCATGCCGATCTCCGCGCCCGCGAAGTGGGGCACGGTCTGGCGGAGGAAGTCCGGTGGCGGCACGAAGTCGGCGTCGAAGACGGCGATCAGCTCGCCGGTGGCGTGCGCCATGCCGGCCTTGAGGGCGCCGGCCTTGAAGCCGCTCCGGTCGGTGCGATGGAGGTGGTGGATGTCCACCCCGCGGTCGCGGTGGACGCGGACGGCCTCGGCGACGATCGCGCGGGTCTCGTCCGTGGAGTCGTCGAGGACCTGAATCTCCAGCTTGTCGGCTGGATAGTCCATCCGGCTGACCGCGTCGATCAGGCGCCGGGCCACGTAGAGCTCGTTGTAGAGTGGCAGCTGAACCGTGACCTTCGGCCACTCGGGCGGATCGGGCGGAACCGGAACCTGCCGTCCCCGGGTGCGCAGCCATACCGACACCAGGTACAGCCGGTGCAGCCCGTAGAGGGCCAGCACACCGAGGACGAGGTAATAGAGTGCGAGCAGAATCGTCGCCAGATATGAGGCGGCGTTCTCCATGGTGTTCCCTTCGACCGGTGCTCCCGTTCGCCGTCACCCTGGTGGCGGCTCAGGGAGTGATCACGATTGCGTCTTACGCCGCAGCTTCGGCCGCGACTGCCTTCCTGCCCCACCTGATTCCGCTGGCCGCTGTCCTGGCCGTCGGGGGAGTGTGGGGTGCTGACCGGGTGGTGCGGCGTCGAAGCTCTCCCGATCTTACTAGTGATTGGTCGCCGGAGGGTACGAGCGCCGCGCTGGCGATCCTCGGGGTCGCTCTGGTGCTTCGCCTGCTCGCCCTCCCCATGGCCCCGGTCCTGTCGAACGACGTCTATCGCTACGCATGGGACGGGCGGGTGGTTCTGTCCGGCCACAATCCGTACCGCCTGGCGCCGGAGGCGGCAGAGCTCGCGCCGCTGCGCGACGACCTCTGGCGGCAGATGGACCACAAGGAGGTGCCGACGGTCTATCCGCCGTTCGCCCTGGCGGTGTTCGCCGCCGCGGCGGCGACGCCCGCACCCCTGGTGGTGCTACGGGCCTTGCTGGCGCTTGCCGACCTCGGGCTGTGCGCCCTCCTGCTGTTGATCGCCCGCGAGATAGGGGTCTCCCCCTGGCGCACCATCTGGTACGCCTGGAGCCCCTTGGCGGTGATCGAGGGGGCGGGGCAGGGGCACGTCGACGTCCTGGCGGTGGCGGCGGCCGGCGCCGCCGTGCTGTTGGTGGTCCGCCGGCGGGCCCTGGGCGCGGGCGTGGCGGCCGCCGCGGGGGTGCTCGCCAAGCTCGGCCCGGTGCTGGCGCTGCCCATGTGGGCGCGCCAGAGCCGGCGGCCGCTCGTGTTGCTGGCGGCGGCCGGGGCGGTCCTGGTGGTCACGCTGCTGCCGGTGGTGGCGAGCGTCGGCGTCCCCCCCGGCCTGGTGACCTACGGTGTGCGCTGGGAGTTCAACGGGCCGCTGTTCGAGCCCCTCTGGCGCGTGCTCGACGCCGCCCATGCCGACGTCTGGGTGAAGGGGCTGCTCGACCGGGCGAAGGAGGTGACCGGCCGCCACGCCCTGTTCGATCCGCTCTACCACTACGCCTACCCCCAGTTCCTGGCCAAGCTGGTGCTGGCCGCTCTGCTCGCGGTGGCGCTGGTGCGGTCGCTTTTCGACCGCCAGCCGGTGGCCGGCACCGGGCGGCTGTTCGGCTGGGCGCTGCTGGTGTCGGCCACGGTCTACCCCTGGTACCTGCTCTGGGTGCTGCCCTGGGCGGCGCTCGCCCGGCAGCGCGCCTGGCTGCTGGTCTGTGCAGTGGCGCCGCTGGTCTACCTGCCCGGGCTCCTCGGCTGGGAGTACTTCCCCTGGATCTGGCTGGCGGCGTGGGGGCCGGCGGCGGTGGCGGCGCTCGCTCTGCCCGGATGGAGGCGATGGTCGTCCGCCTGAGCGTCTCCTACCGCGGCGCGGCCTACGCCGGCTGGCAGCGCCAGGACAACGCGCTGACGGTGCAGGAGGTCCTGGAGCGCGGCCTGGCGCGGGTTCTGTCGGGCAAGGGAGCGGCCGGCGGGGGGATCGGCTCCCGCCCGGTCGCCGTCTCGGCCGCCGGCCGGACCGACGCCGGGGTTCACGCCCGGGGCCAGGTCGTCCACCTGGCCGCGCCCCACGAGCTGCCGGCGTCGGTGACGTTGCGCGGCCTGGTGCTGGGCACCAACACCCACCTGCCCGACGACGTGCGGGTGATGGCCGCGGCACGAGTGCCGGACGGCTTCCACGCCCGCAAGCGGGCGCTCGGCAAGGAGTACTCCTACCGGCTGAGCCGGGCGCCGGTGCTTTCGCCGCTCGACGCGCCGACCACCGTGCGGATCGCCGGTCCGGTCGACCTGGCGGCGCTCTCGAGCGCCACCTCCCGGCTGATCGGCCGGCACGACTTCACCGCCTTCGCCCTCGCCGGCGGTGCCCACACCCAGCCGTTCCGGACGGTACGGGAGGCGCGCTGGGAAGAGGCGGGCGAGGAGCTGGTCTTCTGGGTGACAGGCGACGGCTTCTTGCGCGGCATGGTGCGTGGCCTGGTGGGGACGCTGCTCGAGGTGGCGGCGGGCAGGCGGTCGCCGGACGACTTTGCCGCCCTGCTCGGCGGAGCGCCGCGGGGGGCGGCGGGGCCGACGGCTCCGGCCCACGGGCTATGCCTCGATCGCGTGTTTTATGGACCGGAGTGGCAACCGGTGGAGGAGTGGCCGGAAATCCTTCCGGATCGCCCCCCATCCCCTCGATCCCCTTCCCGCCCTCGCGGGGGGAAGGGGACGCCTCCGCCCGGAACCGGCGTGACTTCGGTGTGAATGGACCTCTGGGGTCCGGGGTACAATCCCCCGCGATCATGACCGTCGATCTTCGCGAGCTCGCCGAACCCGGCTCGCCGGAGGAGCTTCTCGTCCGGCGACTGGACTTCGATCGCCTGCCACGGCACCTGGCGGTGATCATGGACGGCAACGGCCGCTGGGCCCGGCGGCGCGGTCTGCCACGGGTCGAGGGGCACCGCGCCGGTGTCCGGGCGGTCCGCGAGACGGTGGAGACCTCGGCGCGGCTGGGCATCGAAGTGCTCACCCTCTACGCCTTTTCGACCGAGAACTGGCGGCGGCCGCGGGTCGAGGTCTGGACCCTGATGAACCTGCTCAAGGAGTACGTCCGGCGGGAGCTGGTCTCCATGGTCGACCACGGCATCCGCTGCCGGCCGATCGGCCGGTGGCGAGAGCTCGACCGGTCGGTGGTCGACATCCTGGAGGAGGCGATCGAGGCGACCGCCGGCGGCGACCGGATGACTCTGAACATCGCGCTCAACTACTCCGGCCGGTGCGAGATCGTCGACGCATGCCGCCGGATCGTCGCCGACTGGGCGGGAGGCAAGCGGGCCGACATCGACCAGGAGACGATCGGCGAGTACCTCTACACCGCCGGGCTGCCGGATCCGGACCTGCTGATCCGCACCTCCGGCGAGCTGCGGCTGTCGAACTTCCTCCTCTGGCAGATCGCGTACACCGAGATCTGGGTGGCCGAGACCTTCTGGCCGGACTTCGGCCGGCGCGAGCTCTACGAGGCGCTCCTCGGCTACCAGGATCGCGAGCGGCGCTTCGGCGGCGTGTCGGCGGCGGACGCCGAGCCCTCCGGCCAGCCGGCCGCCGTCTCCGACGGTCCGGGGAGCGGGTCCTGAGCGATGCAGCGCTTCGCCACAGCCATTGTCCTGGCGATCCTCGCCGTCGCCGCCGTGCTCTACCTGCCGAGCGTCTGGTTCTTCATCCTGGCGGCGCTGGTCGTCGGTTGGGCTTCGGCGGAGTTCGTGCGCATCGCCAAGGTGTTCGCGCGCGGTGCGCCGGTCGAGCTCACCATCGCGCTGGTGCCGCTGGCGGCGGTCATCTTGTCCGGTTTCCTGCCGGTGGCCCGCGGTGCGGGTGAAAAGGAGCTGGAGCTCTTCGCCGCGGCCCTGCTCGCCTCGGTCGGCGTCGGCAGCCTGGTGCTCCTGGCCCGGACGCCGCTCGACAGCGCCTTCGCCGCCTTCGGTGCGTTCGCCTTCGGCGTGCCCTACTTCGCGCTACCGATCGCCAGCCTCTACCGGCTCCACAAGCTGGATCCGTGGCTGGTCATCCTGCTCCTCGCCATCGTCTCCCTGGGCGACACCGCCGCGCTCTACTTCGGCTCGCGGTTCGGCCGGCGCAAGCTCGCGCCGACAGTCTCGCCCAACAAGACGTGGGAGGGGGCCGTGGCGAGCTTCCTCGCCGCGGTGGTCGTGACCATCGGCTGGAGCGCCTGGCGCCTGGGCGAGATCGACCCGCACCTGCTGCTGGTCGGCGCGCTGACCGCGCTGGCGGCCCAGGTGGGCGACCTGGTGGAATCGATGATCAAGCGGGGCGCGGGGCTCAAGGACTCGGGCAATCTGCTACCCGGTCACGGCGGCATGCTCGACCGCCTGGACGCTCTGATCTTCGCCGCGCCGGTCTTCCTGTTCAGCCTCTGGTTGATCGGCATCGGTTGATCTCGCCGCGCCGCCTCGGGGCGTCGCGCGGCGCCGGAATCCCGCGGCGTGCCCGCGCGTTATCGAATCGTCGCAGACGACTCTCCCCCGGACCCGTGCCACCCAGCAGAGGCCCATGGACTTCCTGACCAACACCCTCGCCTTCATCTTCGCGCTCGGCGTGATCATCTTCGTCCACGAGGGCGGCCACCTGCTGGTCGCCAAGGCCTTCGACGTGCGGGTGCTCGCGTTCTCGCTCGGTTTCGGCAAGCGCCTGTTCGGCTTCAAGCGGGGGGAGACCGATTACCGGGTTTCCCTGGTGCCCCTGGGCGGCTACGTGCGCCTGGGCGGGGAGAACCCCGAAGAGGTGTCCGAAGATCCGCGGGACTTCCTCAACAAGCCCCGCTGGCAGCGCATTCTGGTCTACCTGGCCGGGCCGGCGATGAACGTGGTGCTGTCGATCGTCATCATGTCGGTTCTGTTCGCCGCCGGCACGTCGGTCTCGATCGATCCCGGGTCGCTCGAGCCGGTGGTCGGCGCGGTGGTCGAGGGCTCGCCCGCGGCCAGCGTGGGGCTCGAGCCCGGCGACCGCATCGTCTCGATCGCCGGCGACCCGGTGGACGACTGGCAGGACGTCAACATGGCGATCGTGGTCGCGCCGGAGAAGTCGGTGCCGATCACCTTCGAGCGCAACGGCAAGACCGAGACGGCGACGGTGGTGCCCCAGAAGGTCGCCCCCTACGGCTACGGCGACGCCGGGCTGGTGCCCGAGGTCCTGCCCCGGTTCGTCCAGGTGCTGCCCGGAGAGCCGGCCGAGGCGGCCGGGTTCCAGGCCGGCGACGAGATCAAGTCGGTGGACGGCCGGCCGGTGGCGGACCAGTCGGAGTTCGTCCAGTACCTCCAGCAGCACCCGGCCCAGGAGGTACGGGTGACGGTGCGCCGGTCCGGCGAGGACCTGGTGATCCCCGTGACCACCAAGGACGTGGACGGCCAGGGCAAGATCGGCGCGATGATCGGCTACTACCTGGACTACTCGGTCGGCGAGGCGGTGATCGAGAGCTTCAAGTTCAACTGGAACATCACCGTCTCGACCCTGGACATCCTGGGCAAGATCATCACCCGCCAGGTCTCCGCCAAGACCGCCGTCTCCGGGCCGATCGACATCGCTTCCATGTCCGGCGCGGCGGCGCGTACGGGGCTCAAGTCGCTGTTCTACCTGATGGCGGTGATCTCGCTGTCGATCGCGATCTTCAACCTGCTGCCGATCCCGTTGCTCGACGGCGGCCAGACGACGATCCTGCTGATCGAGAGCGTGCGTGGCCGCGACCTGTCCCTGACGCTCAAGGAGCGCATCCAGCAGTTCGGGTTCCTGGTGATCATCGTGCTGATGGCGGCGGTGATCGTGATGGACATCTCGAAGCGCCTGCCGGACGGGATGTTCGGGGGGGATTCGGGACAGCAGAAGACCGAGCAGCCGGCAACGCCGAATTAGCTGGATTACAGGTTACGGAGGCGTTCGAGGTCGCGGCGGTGGCCTTGCTCGTCGTCGCCGATCGGGGTCTCAAGCACCGCGGCCGTCCCTTCCCACCGCTCGTCGTGGATCAGCCGGGCGAACAGGTCCGCGCCGATCTCTCCCTCGCCGATGTTCTCGTGGCGGTCCTTGTTGGAGCCGAACGGCTGCTTCGAGTCGTTCAGGTGAAGTGCACCGACCCGGTCGAAGCCGAGGATCTCTGCCACCTGGTCCATCCACTCCTCGTAGCCTGAAGCCTCGTGCACCGGGTATCCGGCGGCGAAGGCGTGGCAGGTGTCGAGGCAGTAGCCGATCTGGTCGGCGGCGTCGGTGCCGGAGCGGATGGCGGCGAGCTGCTCCAGCCGGTAGCCGAGGACGGTGCCCTGGCCGGCGGTGTTTTCGAGCAGCACCCGGGTCGGGCAGTCCCGGCGGTCGGCGAGCACCTTGTCGAGCGAGGCCGAGATCTTGGCCAGGCCCTCCTCCTCGCCGGCACCGAGGTGGGCGCCGGGATGGAGCACCAGGCCGTCGACGCCGAGGCGGGCAGAGCGGTCGAGCTCGTCGCCGAGAGCGGCGAGGGATTTCTCCAGCACCTTGGGGTCGGTGGCGGCCAGGTTGATCAGATAGCTGGCGTGGGCGACCAGGGGGCCGATGGGCGAGGCGTCGTGGGCCTCGCGGAAGGTGGTGGCCTCGGCGTCGTCGAGGGGGCGGCCTTTCCACTGGCTGGCGTTCTTGACGAAGATCTGGAGGCTGTCGCAGGACAGGTCGTCGCCACGTTCGATGGCCTTGGGCAGGCCGCCGGCGATCGAGACGTGGGCGCCCAGGGGGGTCTTGGGAGGGTTCGAGGTCTTTGCCATGGCGCGGCGGATTGTAGCCTGTATTGGCCGTTGCCCGGGCCGGGCGGGACGCGGGCGCGCTCGGTGGGGGACGGCGCGAGCCGGTGAGTGGTTGGGGCGGGTGCTCGCGCCTCGGCATCGCCCGCGTTCGCCGGGGCCGCTGGCTGGAGAGCCGTCGTGAGGCGCGGGCTCTGACGCCCCCTGCGAGCGTGCCCGCGTCCCGCCCGGCCCGCCGAGCCTGGCTTCTGGCCGTTCCGCCGCTCTATGGCTCGACTTGGGGATGAGACGAGCCGGTCGGTGGCCGAAGGGCGTCTCGGCTGCTTCCGCCTTGATAGACTGCGCCGGTGTTTCGGAAGATCCTTCGCGCCTTCGGGTTCCTGGCCTATCTCGGTGCGGTGACCGTCCTCTTCGTCCTGGCTGGCTACGTGTCGTTCAATCTGTTCGTGCGCTCGGGGGCGACCCGGACGCCGGCGTTGTCCGGGTTGTCGATCGATGACGCCCGTGCGCTCCTGGCGGACCAGGGATTGCAAATCCGGGTGGAGGAGGAGGGGCGCTTCGATACCGAGATCCCGGTCGAGCACGTGGTGCAGCAGAACCCCGGAGAGGGGGCGCTGGTCAAGCGTGGTAGCACGGTGTCCGTGATCCCGTCCCTCGGACCGCAGCGGCTGTCGGTGCCCGATCTGTCGGGCCAGAGCGTCCAGTCGGCCCAGGTACTGCTGGCGGCGGCCGGGCTCGGCCTCGGCCGCACGGTCGAGGTGTTCAGCGAGGGCGCGACGCCGGGGTCGGTGGTCGCCCAGCAGCCGAAGGCGGGCGGCGCGGTGGCGCCGGGCGCGACGGTCGACCTGCTGGTGGCGCGCAAGGGCTCCGCCCTGACCTACGTGATGCCCGACCTGGTCTACCGCGACTACGACGAGGTGCGGCGCTTCTTCGAGGGCCGGGGCTTTCGCATCGGCAGCGTCAAGTTCGAGCGCTATGAAGGCATCCGCCCCGGCATCATCCTGCGCCAGTTCCCGGTCGCCGGCCACCCGCTCGGCCGGGGCGATACCATCTCGCTGGTGGTCGCCGCCGCCCGCCCGGCCGCCGGCGACGGGGCGCTCTTGGAGTCGGCCGCCGCGGCCGCCGCGACCGACACTCCGCCCACGGCTCCTTGAGCCTTCCCTTCCCACGGTGACGTTCATGAAGCTTGCTCCCTCGATTCTCGCCGCCGACCTCGCCGATCTCGCCGCAGCGCTCAGCGTGTGCGAGCAGGGCGGGGCAGAGCTGGTTCACGTCGACGTGATGGACGGCCACTTCGTGCCCAACCTGAGCTTCGGCGTGCCGATGGTCGCGGCGCTCAAGCGGCACACCGAGCTGCCCCTGGACGTCCACCTGATGGTCAGCAACCCGGACCGGCTGCTCGAGGATTACCTGGCCGCGGGTGCGGACCGGATCTCGGTCCACTGGGAGGTCGCCGAGCATCTCCACCGGACCCTCGCCATCATCCGCGAAGGCGGCGGCGAGGCCGGGGTGGTGGTCAACCCGGGTACGCCGGTGGAGCTCCTCGAGGACGTCCTGGAGGCACTCGACTTCGTGCTGGTGATGTCGGTCAATCCCGGCTTCGCCGGCCAGGCGTTCATCCCGCGGGCTCTCGACAAGGCGCGGCGCCTGCGCGCGATGATCGAGCGCCAGGGACTGGCGGTCGAGATCGACATGGACGGCGGCCTGGGACCGGACACCGTGCCCCGGGCCGTCGAGGCCGGCGTGGAGGTGTGCGTGGTAGGCTCGGCGATCTTCGGGCGCGAGGATCCTCTCGCCGCCATGGCGGAGATCCACGCAAACAGAAGGAAAGAGGACCGATGAGCAATCGACGCCGTGGACAGAGCCTTTGGCTGGCAGTGACGCTCTGCCTGGTGGCTTCGCTGGGCGCCTGCAAGTCCGGGCCGGGCTCGGATCCGATCCTCCGGCTCTCCGCCCAGGAGGCCCTGGAGCGGGGCAAGAGCCTGATGGGGGACGAGAAGTACTTCCGGGCGCGCGAGTTCCTGACCCACGCCTACGAGGTCGAGCCGAACTCGCTGGCCGGCCGAGAGGCCCTGCTGTTGACCGCGGACTCGTTCTACATGGACGGCGGCAGCGCCAACTACATCCAGTCCGAGGCCAAGTACCGGGACTTCCTCAACCGCTTCCCGACCTCGGACAAGGCCGCCTACGCCCAGTTCCAGGTGGCCAACAGCCTGGCGCAACGGATGCGGCGGCCGGACCGGGATCTCACCACCACCACGGACGCTCTGTCCGCCTACCAGGACCTGATCCGCCTCTATCCGACCAGCGAGTACGCCGCCCAGGCGCGGGACAAGATCCGCCTGGTCAAGGAGAACCTGGCGGATCACGAGCTGCTGGTCAGCGAGTTCTACCTGCGCTACCGGCTGCCGGGGGCCGCCGCCAAGCGGCTCGAGTACCTGCTGGACAACTACCCCGAGTACAGCGGCAAGGACAAGGCCCTGCTCAAGCTGGGCGTCGCCTACGTGCGGACCCGCCAGGTGGACAAGGCGAAAGAGACCCGCGACCGCCTTGCCCGGGAGTTCCCGGACAGCCAGTACCTGGCCGATTTCCCCAAGATCCCGGACAAGGTGCCCGCGAAGGACTCCTCCAAGGCGGAAACCAAGGCGGCAGCCGACGATAGCGGGGCGAAGCCCCTCCCGAAGGCGCCAGACGAGCCGCCGCCCGCCGCCGAAGGAGGAGGTGGGCGATGACGCGGCTGGGCACGGCGCTCCGGATCACGACGGCGCGTGCGGCCCTCGCGGTGCTCGCGGTCGCGACGCTGGGGTCCTTCGGGTGTGCGAGCAGCGCACCGCTCGGAACCCGGGCCGGGGGGGAGCGCGACGTGGAGATCGCCAGGCTCAAGGACCGGGTGCTGGAGCTCCAGCGACGCCTGTCGGTGACCGAGGTGGAGCTGGCCCGGCTGCGCCGCGAGGTCGCGCGCATGAACGGCACGCCGATCACCGAGCCTCCGCCGGCCGCGGCGCCGGCCGAGCGGCAAGAGCCGCCGCCGGCCCGGAGCGCGGACCGGTCGACTCCGGGTGCCGCCGCGGGCGCCACGCCCAGCAGCGCGGCGAACCGGGGCACCGCCGATCGCGGATTCGAGATCGAGGACATCGAGGAGCCGGCGCCGGCACCGCCGGCGGGTCCGCCCCAGGCGGTCGAGGAGTCCCCCGGCCGGGTCCATGTCCAGCCGCCGGCACCCGAGCCGGCGCCGGCCGCCGGAACCGCCGCGTCCGGAACCGAGGCCGCCGCGGCGGAGCCTGCGAGCACCGAGCTCACCCAGGAGGCCCAGGCCCTCTACGACCGGGGTTACGCCCTCTACCACCAGGGCCGCTTCGTCGACGCGGAGTCGACCTTCCAGCAGTTCCTCCAGTCCTACGGCGGAACCGAGCTCGCCGACAACGCCCAGTACTGGATCGGCGAGGCGCGCTTCGCCCGCGGCGACATGAAGGGGGCACTGGCCGCATTCCGCGAGGTCGCGCGCCGGTTCCCTCAGGGAAACAAGGTGCCGGACGCTCTGCTCAAGGCGGGCGAAACCCAGGCCGCGGCCGGGGACGCCGCCGGCGCGCGCGCGACCTACCGGGACGTGGTGCGCCGGTTCCCCGGGACCCGGGCGGCGTCGGTGGCCCAGGACCGCCTGGCAGACCTGGGCTGAGGCCCTTCTTCCCCCGAGGGGCTCCCGAGGGAGCGCCCGAAGAGGTAGAATCGGCCTAAAGTATCGCTTGAGGGTTTGGCCGGAAAGTCGCCTGAACCTTGACATGACTGGCCCGACGCGGTAGCTTCCCATAGACGATTCACTATAGAAGGGTGCCGTTCTCCGTCTCCACGCCATGCCTCCGACCAGGCCGCAGACGAGACCGCACCCAGCCCGTATGCGCCGCGTGGCCAGGGAGTCCTACATGACCGGGGGTCTCAGATGAACACAGTCCGAGGGTGCGCCGTCATCGCTCTCACCGCCTCCTTCCTGGTCGCCGGGGGGGTGGCCGCTGACGACACGCCGCCCCGGGACCTGCACCTGGTCGGCGACCACTGGACCGCGTGGCAGCCGCCCACCGACTTTCCACAAGGCGCCACGGTGTACACGATCGTCCGCGGCGACACGCTGTGGGATCTGGCCGCGCGGTTCTACGGCGATCCGTACCTCTGGCCCCAGCTCTGGGAGCAGAACCGCTACGTGCTGGACGCCCACTGGATCTATCCGGGGGACCCACTGCTGGTGGACGTGGAGGTGACCTCGGCCGACGAGTACGCCCAGTCGGCGCAGGAGGGCGAAGGGCCCGGCGCTCCGGAAGAGTCGGCACCGGGCCAAGAGGACAAGTACCGCGGCGTGATCACCGCAGAGGAGGCCGCCGGGGCACCGGTGCCGCTCGGTGCCGAGGCGGACATCTACTGCTCCGGGTTCATCGGCGAGCGGGACCTGGACTTCCCGTACCAGCTCGTGGGCTCGGAGTACGGGGCGCTCACCCCGAGCCTCGCCGGCCCCCACGACCTCCACTGGAAGACCATCTACAGCTACAAGCGGGACACGGTCCGCTACGACCTGGCGACCGGCGACGTGGTCTACTTGAACCACGGCGACGGCGCCCGCCTCCAGCCGGGTCAGCTCCTGAGCGTCGTCTCGGCACGCGACCTGGTCCGCCATCCGCGGAACCACTCGTCCGTGGTCGGTCGTTACTACGCCTACCTCGGCCGGGTGCGCGTGCTGTCGGTGCAGGAGGAGACGGCGATCGCCGAGATCCTCAACTCCTGCGGTCCGATCCGCGTGGGCGACTACCTGCGTCCGTTCGAGCCCCAGCCGGTGCCTCTGGGGCGCCGCACCCGGATGCGCCCGATCAATTTGCCGGCCTCCGCGGCGCAGCTCCAGGACGCCCCGACGATCCTCCGGTCCAACGATCCGGTGGTGTCGATGGGGCAGGGCACTCTGGTGTACATCGACCACGGCGCGGACGACGACGTCCTGCCGGGCGATCTCTTCACGATCTATCGCGCGAACAAGCCCGGGCTGCCGCCGGTCGTCCTGGGCGAGCTGGCGATCCTCTCGACGGAGGACCACACCGCGCTCGGCCGGATCCTGGAATCGCGCTACGTGGTCTACGCGGGCGACCGCGTGGAACGGAAGTAGGCCGCGCGCCCGGGCGTCACCCGAGGCGGTGTGGGATGGGGTCGGATCTGTGGTACTCTCAACGGCCCCTGAGCTTGCCATGCCTCCTGAGAATCTCAACGGCCGGTTGCGGCAGATCGTGGACGAGCTCGTCCACAACGGGTTGACTCTGGAGCAGGCCCGGCGCGAGTTCGAGAAGCAGTTCATCGTCTCGTCTCTCGAGCACAACGACTTCAACGTGGGCCGCTCGGCCCGTAGCCTCGGCATCCACCGGAACACCCTGCGCAACAAGACCTCCAGCCTGGACATCGAGCTCGACGAGCTGCGCTCGGCCCACCGGGCCTCACGGCGCTCGTAGTCTCACTCAGCTTCCTAGCGAAGCCGCTTCTCATGCCGACGGGAGCGTCGGGTGGGGGCGCCCCCTACCTCCCCGCGAGGGGCGATCCAGAGGATCATCCAGGTGAATCGGGGCGGCGTCCTCGACGCGTCGAACAACCCCCGACGCAGTCGTCACGAAGCGCCTTCTGGGAGACGCTGCTGCGCCGCGGGAATAGCGCCGCGCATCGCCCTGTTTGAACCCTGCGACAGGCGGTAAGCCGTCTCTTTGTACGCAACCCCGGCAAAACAGAGCGACGATCAGCTTCGACCACCTCGTTCCCGACCCCGTAGACCTTCCTGTACGACAGCTCTGCTTTGCAGCGTGACCCCCTGAGGGGTCGCCGGCAACCGATACGTCCAAACCCCACAGGTGCACGATCATGACTGGATTGCGCAGACGAGCCGTAACCCGGAGAGTGCTGGTGGCAGGTATCGTCATCTTCGTCTTCTTCGGGCTCGGGACGGATGCGACCGTACCGTCCGTTCCGACCTCGCTCCCGGACCCTCCTGATCTCGAGCACATCGCCCACCTCGAAGAGATCGCCGACTGGTTGGTCGGCCCGGCGGCCGAGGGCCGCCGCCTCGACGGCATGGTGAGCAAGGACCTGACCGACGTGATCCGCGAGAGCCCGGCGAGCTTCGACCTCTTCCAGGCCCACCTCGACGCCACTGCCCAGCGCAACTTCCTGCACGGGCTGCCCTACGGCGACGAGATCGAGGCGGTGGCGAGTCGCCACAGCCTGGACGGGCTGCTGCTGGCGGCGTTGGTGGAGGCCGAGTCGAGCTTCTCGCCCAACGCGGTGTCGCCGGTCGGCGCGGTCGGCCTGACCCAGATGCTGCCCTCGACCGCCCGGTGGCTGGGCGAGGGGGGCGACCTCACCGACCCGGACTGCAACCTGGAGGCGGGGGCGGCCTATCTGTCCAAGCTCCTGGAGCAGTTCAACGGCGACATCCCGAAGGCCCTCGCGGCCTACAACGCCGGGCCGGCCGCGGTGTCGCACTACGACGGCGTGCCGCCATTCCGCGAGACCCGCGCCTATGTGCGCAAGGTCCTGCGCATCTACGCCCGCCACAACCGCGAGGTCTGGCGGGACACGACGCAGGCTGAGCTGCTGGAATTCGACTGACGCCTCGGAGAGACCGAAGCGCTTCCGAACGCCCCTCCGGTGTGGAGGGGCGTTCGTCGTTCAGGGAGGGGAAGGGTCGAGCGACCGGATGGGCTCAGCGGGGCTTCTGGTGTTCCGGCCCCTGGCTCTCGTCGATGGCGTCGTGATCGTCGCCCTTGAGGCCCTTCTTGAAGTTGGAGATCCCTTCGCCGAGGCCACGGCCGAGCTGAGGCAGCTTGGACGCGCCGAAGATGACGACGATGATGGCGAAGATGACGAGAAGCTCTGGAACACCGAGACCGAACATGAGCACCGTTCCGATCGTGAGAGGCGTTTTCACGGGGCGAACGGGACCGCCCTGGAGCGGACCCGCCCTGATTGCACGATCAGTCTAGCAGAGAGGGCTGCCAGCGCTCGGCCAGCTCCGGAGCGATGGCCGCGGTCTCCGGGGTGTGCCGCAGGTGGGCCAGGGCGCGTTCGAGCGTCGGCCGGATGAGCCCCTGGTGGCGCCCGCCTCCCCGGCGGGCGAAGGCGGCGTAGCTGCCCACCGCCTTGAGCGTCCGCTGGGCCGCCGCCCGGTGGTAGCTCTCCCGTGCCCTCCCGGCCGCGGCGCCGGCCCGTGCGAGCAACCGCTCCTCGGTCTCCGTGGGCGGAAACAGGCTGTCGTTGAGCAGGGACGCCAGGTCGTAGGCCGGCGGGCCCAGGCGCAGGTCCTGGTGGTCGAGGACAGCGAGCGCTCCGCCCGAGGAGGCACCGGCGGCGAGGGGGATCAGGTTGCGGGCGCCGAAATCCCGGTGGCACGGGACCGGTGGCTCGGCGCCGAGGCGCTCGCACAGCCGGTCCAGGCTCTGCCAGAGGGACCGGGGGAGGTCCAGGCCTTCGGGCACCAGGAACGCCTCCCGGGTGAGCGCCAGCTCGCGGCGCAGCAGGCCCTCGTCGAGCGGCGGGTTCAGCTCCTCGACGACCCGCCGCGGGAGGCCGGCGATCTTGGGGAGGAGGTCCACGGCGGTGGTGAAGCAGCGTTCGAGCTCCGGCCAGGGCCGGTTCGCCAGGTCGTACAGGGTCGCCTCCCCCAGGTCCTCGAGCAGCACCCAACCGCCATCGCAGGCGGACTCGAGCACGACCGGAACGCGGACGCCGGCCTCGTGCAGCAGACGGCCGGAGACCAGGGAGCGCTCGCAGGCACCGAGGAGCTCCGGCGGATAGAGGGCGAGGACCGCCGTCGTCTCCGCGCCCTCGCCGGACAGGGCGAGGCGCAGGTACCGGCGCCGGGAGACGTCGCCCATCATCGGCGTCGCCCTGAGCACCGGCCGGCCGCGCCGGCCGAGCGCCTCCAAGGCCTCTTCGAGAGCACCCGGATCGGGCGGGGACGGTCGGCGGTCTGAGGCGTCGGTCATCGCAGGTGGGCGGTGGTCGGGGAGCCGGTAGTATACGGGCCTTCCCCGGGAGCCCGGGGTTCGGAGCGGCCGCCGTACGCCGCGCTGGAATGGCTGGCCGAGCGCGGCTGTTTCCGGCAGTACGCCCGGCCGGAGAGACTTCCGGCCGATCCGACGTCTTGCCCCGGCGAGGAATCGGGGAAGGGCCCGAGCGAGGATTGACTGAGGACTGAGCGAGAACCGAGGAGGAACCCCTGGACGATCACATCCGCCAGATGCTCGACGAGCTGCGCTCGGCTCTCCACCGCGCCCTCAACGCGTCTCCGGACGGAGCCGCGGACGGCACGGGAAGAGGAGATGCCGCGGGTGCCTCCGCGGAGCTGGCAGACCTCCAGGACGTGCTCCGCCGGCTGCGCGCAGGCGGCTTTGGACTGATCATCGTGGTCGACCAGCGCGACGGCGCCTCGGCGGCCGATGCCGATGCCGGCGCCGGGGCCACCCGGGAGACGCGGCGTTCGCGGCCGGGCACCTCGCCGCCCGGCTCCCCGATGGGTTCGATCGGCCCGACCGGCCCATTGCGCCTGATCAAAACGGGGTCGCCGGCCGGTCAGCGGCACCGTCCGGCGGCGCCGGAGAGTGCGCCGGGAACCGGCGGTGAGCCGGCCTTCCGGATCGACGGCGCGGACCTCGCCTTCCTCCGCTCGATCGGCATCGACCCCACCCGCAAGGTGCGCTCCCGCAAGCCGCGTCCCCGCGGCGCATTCTGATGACCTCCTCCGTCCCACCGACCCCACCGGCGGCGCCCGGCCCGCCGGTGTCGCCAGGGCCGCGGGGTGGCGCCCCGGAGCCCAGGCCGGCGCTCCTCGGGCTCTCCCGCGAGCGCCTGGCCGAGCTCCTCGATCCGGTCGTCGACCGGCCGTTCCGGGTGCGCCAGATCTACGACGCCCTCCACCAGCGGGCGGTCGCGGACTTCGGCGAGATGACCGACCTGCCGAAGGACCTGCGCGCGGCCCTGGCCGCCCGCTTTCGGGTCGGCATGCCCCGCGTGGTGCGGCGCGCCGCGTCCGACGACGGGACCGTCAAGTACCTGTTCGAGGTCGAGCGCCCCGGCCGCCCCGACGAAGAGCACGCCGGGCCGCCGGCGGAGGGCGCGCCCGGCGCCACGATCGAGGCGGTCGACATCCCGGACGGCGACCGCCGCACCTTCTGCATCTCGAGCCAGGCCGGTTGCGGCTTGGCCTGCCGATTCTGTGTCACCGGGTACTGGGGGCCGGGGCGCAACCTGACCGCCGGGGAGATCCTGGGCCAGGTGCTGGCGATCCGACGGGCCGCGGACCTGCCGCCGTCCGGCTACAACCTGGTGTTCATGGGCATGGGCGAGCCGCTGATGAACCTGGAGGGCGTCCGGGGGGCGCTCGACGTGCTCACCGAGACGGTGTCCTGGCGCCGGATCACGGTCTCGACCGCCGGCGTGGTGCCGGGCATCGACGCCATGGCCTCCTGGAGCCATCGGCCGAACCTGGCGCTGTCGCTCCACGCACCGGACGACGAGCGCCGGAGCGCGCTGATGCCGATCAATCGGACGTATCCGATCGCGGATCTCCTGGCGGCGCTCGCCCGCTACCCCCTCGAGCGCGGCCGCAAGCTGACCATCGAGTACATCCTGATCCGCGACTTCAACGACGCCCTGGCGGACGCCGACGCCCTGGACCGACGGCTCCGTGGCCTGCGCGCCAAGGTCAACCTGATTCCGATCAACCCGGACCCGGTGCTGGGCGAGCGCATGGTGCCGCCGGACGACGTCCAGGTCGAGGCCTTTCGGGCGCGGCTGGAGCGGCGGGGCATGGTGGCCACGGTGCGCCGCCGCCGTGGGGACGACGTCTCGGCCGCCTGCGGTCAGCTCCGCGCCTTCGGCCGCGACCCGCGGGGGTTCCGGGAGGGTCTCCACGGGTCACCGCCCGGCCCGCCCGCAGACTCCCAGTGAAGCGTCGCCTCAAACCGACGAGAGCGTCGGGTGGGGGCGGGGGGTTTGGAGCGGCGACCTCGACGGATCGACCTAACTTGACTCAGTCGTCACGAAGTCGGTCCTTGTAGACCTCTAAATCACACGCTGAACACCCGCTCCGGCGAGGCCAGCTCGACCGGTACCTCGCCGGCCGCCGCGGTCGCCTCGCGCAGGCTCTCCGCCGGGTCGAGGGTCGGCCAGACGTGGGTGACCACCAGCCGGCCGACGCCGGCGCGCCGGGCCAGGTCTCCCGCCTGGGCGGCCGTCAAGTGGATCGGGGGGCCGGTCCGCGCCGCTTGGTAGGTCGCTTCGGCGAGCAGCAGGTCGGCGCCGCGGGCGAACGGCGCGAGGTCGACCGCCGGCCCGGTGTCCGCGGTGTAGACCAGCCGCCGGCCGCCGGCCTCGATCGCGAGCGCCACGGTCGGCGGTGCGTGATCGGTGGACATCGAGGAGATGCGGGCGCCGGCCAGGGCGATCTCCCGCTCCGGGTCGAGGCGGTGGATGTCGAACACCCGCCCCAGCTTGTCGCCCTCGCGAGCTCCCTCGCCGATGAGGGGGCCCAGGGCGGCCCGGCAGCCTTCCGGCCAGAAGAGCGGCAGGCGGCCGCGCGGCGGGCCCTCGTCGAGAAACCGGAGCGCGTAGTAGAGGGGTACCAGGTCGAGGCAGTGGTCGGCGTGGGCGTGGGAGATGACGATCCCGTCCAGGTCGGCCCAGTGGCGTCCGGCGCGCCGGGCGAGCTCCTGGTGGGCGGCGAAGGTGCCGGTACCCGCGTCCAGCCAGAGCCGCCCGCCGCCGGTCTCCACCAGGTAGCCGCTCGCCGGGTTGCCGGGCACCGGATAGGCGGCCGAGCAGCCGAGCACGGTCAGTCGCACGGGGCCGTCCCCCCTGCGTCGACCGCTCCGGCCGCGGCGGCTTCGCCCACGGCGCTGACCTCGCCGACCCCGCTGGGGGCGAGCCAGGCGAAGGCGTGGTTCCGCCCCGCCGCCCGGCCGTCCCGGCGGTAGCTCCACAGCCGCTCGTCGTCGCAACGCGTGCAGCGCAGGACGATGCGCGGTGCCGGCACGCCGGCCGCGGTGAGCTGGTGGCGGACGGCGGCGACCAGGTCGAGGTGGGGCCGCGTGCTCTCTGGGTCCAGCTCTGAATCCAGCTCTGGATCGGGGCGGGACCCGCGCTCTTGCCAGTGCTGGGGGACGACGCATGCCGCCCCCGCCGCCGATGCCACCTGCGCCGCCACGTCGTCGGAGACCTCGTAGCAGCAGGTGCCGATCGCCGGACCGATCCACGCGGCAAGCCAGGGTGGCGCCGCGCCCATCTCGGCGAGCGCTTCGACCGCCCGCGGCACGACGCCGGTGACGATGCCGCGCCAGCCGGCATGGACCGCGGCGAGCGCCCAAGGGGTCTCCGGGGCGTGCCCTCTCCCCGATCCGGACCCTGGCCCGGACGCGGCGCCGGCCTCCGGCGCGGCGCCACCGACCGGGCCGGCGAGGATCACCGGCACGCAGTCCGCGGTCACCACCGAGAGGACCAGGCCGGAATCGCCGGTGCACAGGGCGTCGCCTTCCCCGACGATGCCCGCGCGCGCCGGAAGAACCCGGTCGGAGTGGATCTGGCGGAGCGCGGCGAGAGGTCCCGTCCGGCCTTCCACGGCCGCCAGGACCTTTGCGCGCTCGGTGAGGGAGCTGGGCTCCCGCGGGGCCTGACCTCGGTAGGGGCCGCGGTCGACGGCGCGGCCGACGAACCGCACCTGGACCGGGCCGCACCGGCCGCTCCAGACCGGGAAGCCGCCGCGGACGGCCGGCCCTGCCACCGGGCCCGGCCACGGATCCGACCACGGGTTGGGGCGCGGGATCGCACCCCGCTGCGATGCCGGGTCCGGTGCCGGCCGGCCCTGGCTTTGCGAGGCTGCGTCGTGCTCTGGTGGCATCCCAGGGGATTGTAGCTCTCCCCCCGCCGCCGGCGGTTCACCAGGGCCGCTCCGACGCGGTAGACTGGCCCGTCTCAGGCGTCTACCGGCGCCTGGGTACCATCCGCACCCAGACCATCCCCGAGCGAGGAGGAGGACACCGATGCGTGAGAAGGATCGCAAGCTGCGTCGCCGCCGCAAGCGTCGGCAGGAGGCGCTGAAGCAGCGCCGCCAGGAGGAGATCAAGCAGGGCGCCAAGTCCACCCGGACGAAGGCGAAGGCCAAGCCGAAGAAGAAGGCGGCGCCGAAGAAGAAGGCGGCACCGAAGAAGAAGGCCGCGGCGGAGACCAAGGAGACCAAGGCGGCCGAAGCAGAAGAGGCGAAGGCGGCCGCTGCGGAAGAGACCAAGGCGGCCGCTGCGGAAGAGGCGGCGGCAGACGACTCCGAGGATCAAGAGAACGCCGCCGGCGCGTCCGACGAAGAGGAGTAGAGGACCGTTCCATGGCAGATTTCCGTGCTCTCAAGGCCGTCGATCCCGAGGTCCTCTCCGCCATCTCCGACGAGCGCGAGCGCCAGGACCGGGGGCTCGAGCTGATCGCGTCGGAGAACTTCGTCAGCCGGGCGGTGCTTGAAGCCGTCGGCTGCGTGATGACCAACAAATACGCCGAGGGCTATCCCGGACGGCGTTACTACGGCGGCTGCGAGCACGTCGACCGCGTCGAGCGTCTGGCCATCGAGCGGGCGCTCGCGCTGTTCCCCGGCGCCGAGCACGTCAACGTTCAGCCCCACAGCGGCACCACCGCCAACACGGCGGTCTATTTCGCCGCCCTCAAGCCGGGGGACACCCTGATGGGGATGGACCTGGCCGCCGGCGGCCACCTCACCCACGGCCACCGGCTGTCGTACTCGGGGCGGGACTTCCACGTGGTCTCCTACGGGGTCGACCGTGAGACCGAGCGGATCGACTACGACGAGGTGGAGCGCCTGGCCGTGGAGCACCGCCCGAAGCTGATCATCTGCGGCGCCAGCGCCTACAGCCGGGTGATCGACTTCGAGCGCTTCCGGGCGATCGCCGACCGTGCCGGTTCCCTGTTGATGGCGGACATCGCCCACATCGCCGGGCTGGTGGCCGCCGGTCTGCACCCGTCGCCGTTCGCCCACTGCGATTTCGTCACCACGACGACCCACAAGACCCTGCGCGGTACCCGGGGCGGCCTGGTCTTCTGCAAGGAGGAGCACGCCAAGGCGATCGACCGGTCGGTCTTCCCGGGGCTCCAGGGCGGGCCGTTGATGCACGTCATCGCCGCCAAGGCGGTCGGTCTCGAGGAGGCCCTCTCGGACGACTTCAAGGCCTACCAGCGGCAGGTGGTGGCCAACGCCGCCCGGCTGTCCGAGCGGCTCGCCGGCCACGGCTTCCGCATCGTCTCCGGTGGCACCGACAACCACCTGTTCCTGGTCGACCTGGTGTCGAAGTCGGACGCGCTGACCGGCAAGGTGGCCGAGGCGGCGCTCGAGGCGGCGGCGATCACGGTCAACAAGAACACGATCCCCTACGACGAGAACCCGCCGATGGTGGCCTCCGGCATCCGCCTCGGCACGCCCGCGGTGACCACGCGGGGGATGGGCGAGGCGGAGATGGACGTGATCGGCGACCTGATCGTCGAGGCGCTGGGGGAGCCGGAGAGCACGGAGGTGCGGGCGCGCGTGGCGGAGAAGGTCCACGCCCTGACCGAGAGGTTCCCGCTCTACGATCCGTTGGCGTAGGTCGGGCGTCGCGGGAAGTCTGCCGGAGCGTCCGGGAGGGAGGGTCTCCAGGGGCCGGCTCGGATGGAGAGCCTCCCGGCGAACCCATCCCCGAAGACCACCTCAGGGGCCGATGGAGATCTCGGCGGCGGGCTCCGGGGTGCCGAAGCGGCGGTGGAGCTCGGTGCGGATCTCGCCGACCAGGACCAGGGAGCCGCAGACGACCACCGGCACCGTTTCCTCGCCGGTCTCCGCCCCCTCGATCGCCCGCCGGAGTGCCCGCGCCGGACTCGCCTCCACCTGGAGCTCGATCGCCTTCCGGAGCCCCAGGGCTGCAATCCCCTTCTCCACGGCCGGGCGCAACAGGTCCACGTCCATTCCCCGCTCGCCGGACGGCCGGGTCAACCAGAGCTTGCGCACCCGGGGGAGCAGGTGGGGGACCATCTCCGCCGGGACCTTGTCGGCGAGCACGCCGAACACCATGTCGACCCGCTCCGGCCCGTCGCCCAGGGTGCCCAGAAGCTCGGCCAGAGCCTCGGCGCCTTCCGGATTGTGGGCGACGTCCAAGAGCACCCGCTCACCGTCGGGGAGCACCACCTCTTCGAGACGGCCCGGCCACCGGCAGGCGCGGGCTCCCTTCTTGATCGCCCGCACGGTCAGCCGCTCCCAGCCGAGCTTCTCGAGCTCGAACGCCGCGGCGACCGCGACGGCCAGGTTGTCCGCCTGGTGCCGGCCGGAGAGGGCGATCTCGTAGACCTCGGACTCGGTCTCGACTCCCGGCGTGTCTACCGCCGACGGCGGGCGCAGCCAGACCCGCTGGCGTCGCTCGGGAGGGTCGACGAAGGGGCGGAACCGCTGGATCGCGTCGACCGCGAAGCGTTCGGCCACCGGGATGAGCTCTGCGCCGACCCGCTCGGCCTCCTCCGCCAGCACGCCGGCCGGGCCGGGGGCCAGGTCGGCCACCACGGCCGGGACGCCGGGGCGCAGGATGCCGGCCTTCTCTCGGGCGATGGCCTCTGTGGTCGCGCCCAGGTGCTCGCGGTGATCGAGGGCGATCGAGGTCACCACGGACAGCCGGGGCTCGACCGCGTTGGTGGCGTCGAAGCGGCCGCCCAGGCCGACCTCGAGGATCGCCAGGTCGACCTTCTCTTCGGCGAACCAGAGCAGCCCGGCGAGGGTCAGCACCTCGAAGTAGGTCGGCGGCTCCTCCAGGTGGTCGTCGGCCGCGGCGATCACCCGGTCGATCAGCGGTGCCAGACGCTCCGCCTCGATCGCCCGTCCATTCAGCCGGAACCGCTCTTCGACCGTCTCCAGGTGGGGCGAGGTGTAGAGGCCGGTCTTGTAGCGTGCCGCGGTGGCGAAGGACGAAAGCAGAGCGGAGACCGTGCCCTTGCCGTTGGTCCCGGCGACCAGGACGATCGGAAGCTCGGCCTGGGGGTCGCCGAGGGCCGACAGGAGCGTCCGCATCCGCTCGAGGCCGAGCCGGATGCCGAACAGGGCCAGGCGATCGAGGGCGGCAGCGGTTTCCAGGGGGAGCGCCACGGCCGCGAAGCTTATCGCAGGAGCCCGCGGCCCTCGTCAGAAGGGCCCGACCACCGTTCTCGGGCGGGGGTGCGAGGCGGGGTCGGGAGCGGCACGGGAGGCCCCGGTTCCGGGACACCGCGCGATCTGGATGGTTCGGCGCTGTGCGCGCGGCTCGGTTCGGCCTCGCGCGTGGACCGGTCCGGGCACGCGAACGCACCAGTGGCGCGGGCCTCAAGCCCTCCACCGGGGCCTCCCGCGCCGCTCCACATCCAGACCGTCCGTCGGCGTTCCGAAGCGCCAGCGACGCACTCCGCTACGGAAGCAACGAAGCGGGAGGGGGCGTCCCCTTCCCCCCGGAGGGCGGGAAGGGGATCGAGGGGATGGGGGGAGATCCAGTGGACGATCCAGGTCGATCGCGACCCGACGAACCGCTGCACCGCGTGGAACCCTCCGAGGATCGAACCTGTCTGCCCGCGGGTGCCCGAAGGGATCGAGGGATTGGGGGGAGATCCAGTGGATCATCCAGGTCGATCGGAGCTCGTCGAACCGTGCCACCGCGATGAGCCAGGCGGTGTTCCAACTCGGTTCCTTGCGGATGCCTACAAGAAATGCCGCAGGCTGCGCGCCACGGTTTCCTTGAGCTCGGCGCGCGGGACCACCATGTCCAGGAAGCCGTGCTCGAGCAGGAACTCGCTTCGCTGGAAGCCTTCGGGCAGGCTCTGCCGGATGGTCTGCTCGATCACCCGGGGGCCGGCGAAGCCGATCAGGGCACCCGGCTCGGCGATGTTCAGGTCCCCGAGCATGGCGAACGACGCGGTCACGCCGCCGGTGGTGGGGTCCGTCAGGATCGAGATGTAGGGCAGGCGCGCTTCACGCAGGCGGTGCAGGGCGGCGGAGATCTTGGCCATCTGCATGAGCGACAGCACGCCCTCCTGCATGCGGGCGCCGCCGGACGCGGAGACCACGACCAGCGGCCTGCCGATCTCCTCGGCGTGCTCGACCGCGCGGGTGATGCGCTCGCCCACGACCGAGCCCATGGAGCCGCCCATGAAGCGGTACTCCATGACCGCCAGGACCACCGGGATCGAGTCCAGGTGGCCGGCGACCACGCGGACCGCGTCTTCGGCGTCGAGCGCGCCCTGGTACTTCTTCAGCCGGTCCTTGTACTTCTTGGTGTCCTTGAAGCCGAGCGGGTCGGTGGGATGGATGCGGCGGAAGAGCTCCTTGGGCTCCTCTTCGTCGAGCAGCAGCTCGATCCGCTGGCCCGCATCGATCCGGAAGTGGTAGCTGCACTTCGGGCAGATGTGGAGGTTTCGCTCCAGCTCCTTGGAGTAGACGACCTCCTTGCACTGCTCGCACTTGACCCACAGGCCCTTGGGGACCGGGCTCGCCGGTCGCCCGTCGCCGGTCGGTTTGGGCTTTTTCTTGGTCCGTTTGAACCAGGCCATGAGTGGGAGTGCGGGTCGGCGCCGCGGGCGGCGACCCTGTTCGGTCGGTCAGGTCAGCGGTGGCGGACGGCGTCGCGTCGCGCGCGGGAGCGGTCGCTCAGACCGGTTCCTCGTCGCCTTCGGGCTCGAGCTCATTGGGGATGCCCAGGCGCTGGCAAGCGGCGTCGTACATCTGGTGGGCGGCCTTCTTCGCGTTCTGGAGCTCGGCCAGCCGGTCCTTGACCTTGGCCAGCTCCTCCTCGATCAGCCCGTCCAGCTCCTCGATCTCCCGGCGGGTCATCTCGAGGGTGTTCTCGTAGAAGCTCCGCTGTTCGTCGGTCAGACTCATTCCAGGTCTCCGCACCAGGTTCCGGCTCCGTCGGCGTCGCGGCTTCCGGGCAGCTCCCGGAGGCGACGGCTCAGAGGCGGAACGGAATCTTGAGGGTCGTCCACATCTTCACCCGCACACTGTCCTTCGTGGCGGGGCGGTACTTCGCGCGGCGTGCCGCGTCCAGGGCGGCTTCGTTGATGCCCACCTTTTGGGGAATCGATCGCTCCAGCCGCGCATCGGCCACGTCGCCGTTCTCATCCACGAGCACGGCGACCACGACCTCTCCCTGGACCCGGAGGCGCCGGGCGATCGGAGGATACTCTGGTTTTTCGAAGGAGACAAGCTGAGGAGGGACGACGCCGGGCCCCATCTGGACGAGCTGGCCGACCCGGACCGAGGGCTTGGGCGGGGCGGTCACGGACTTCTGTGCGGTGGAGTCGCCGGACAGCTTTGCGGCCCCGGGGGCCGCGGGCCGCGGCGCCGGCTCGGCGCGCCGGGTGATGGCGTTGGACGCTGCCACCGGCTCCGGGGAGGTGCCGTTCGCCGGCGCCCCGGTCCTCTTGCCGGAGGCCGTGGCGGCCTGCGGCGCGCCGGTCGTCTGCGGCTCGCTCGCCGCCTCGGCCGATCCGTTGCCAGCGCCGGCGCCCGCGGTGGGCGGCTCCGTCGGCTCGGCCGCGCCGCCCGCTCCGGCCGGCCGGCTCGGCGGCGGCTCGCCCGGCGCGGCACCCTCTTTCGAGCCGGGCCTCGGGCCGGGCTTGGAGCTGGTGCCGGAGCCGGCCGCGGGCTTTTCGGAGGGCTGTGGGATCGGTTCGGCGGCGCGGGCCTTGGCGGCCTCGACGCGGGCCGCGAGCTCCCGCTGCTTGGCCTCGAACTCCTTGCGCAGCTCCTTCTCCCGCCGTGCCAGAGCCTCTTCCAGGCGCTCCTCGACCTCCCCTTGCACCGCCGCGTTTTCGGCACCCGCCGCCGCTGCCTGGTTCGCGCTGGTCGCTTGGTCGCCCGCCGCGCCGTCGCCGCCGGCGGCGGGCAGCGGTGCGCCGTTCGCGGCGTCTTGCCCCGTGGCGTCCAGGCCGGTGGCGCCCTCGGCCGGTGCGTCGCTCGGTCCGGCGGGCGGCGCGGTCCCGCCCGCGGTGCCCGGAACCTGCGGCTCTTGGACGGCCGGCGGTTGTTCGGCGGCGCCCCCGCCGCCGGCCCGTCGTGGCAACCAGACGAACCAGTACAGGAGCGCGGCGACGATCAGGGCCGCGATGATCGCAGCCACCAGCAGGCCCTTGCCCTTGCCACCACCCTCTTCCGGCTCGACCTCGCTCACCGGCTCGACCGCGCGCAAGGCGCCGGAGTGGGTGGCGGTGCCAGTGGCGTCGCCGGGCGCCGTCCGCGGCGGCGAGATTCCGGTTCCGGTGCCAGCCCAGTCCCCGGAGCCCGTGCCGGCGCCGGTTCCGGTCGGCGCGTCGGTGGCCCGGGCCGTCGGGGCCGCCGCGTCCACCTGCTGCGCTCCGACCTCCTCCCACGGCGGCTCCGCCGGGGGCTCCTGGTCGCGTAAACCCGCGGGTGGGTGCTCAGTCGCCGCCGGGGCACTCGCGTCCGCCGCTGGCGCGCCGGCGGCGACATCGCTCATCTCGAAGCCCGCGGCGCTCTCGAGCAGCAGCTCGCCCACCGACTCGTCCTTCTCGCCGGCGGCTTCCGGTGCCGACTCCAGCTCTGAGACCGCGGTCGGTTCGCGCTCGAACAGCTCCCGCATGTAGGTGGCCAGCTCAGCCTGGCCCGGCGGGGGCCGCATGGCGACCAGCTCCTCCTCTAGCCGGCGCTCCAGCTCGCTCGCGTTCTGGAACCGCTCGTCCGGGTCGCGGGCGAGGGCCTTGAGGACGATCGCGTCCACCTCTTCCGGAACGCTCGGGTCCAGGGAGCCCGGCGCCTGGACACGGCACTCGCGCACCGCTTCCAGCACCTCCATCTCGCTGTCGCCGCTGAACAGCCGGCGGCCGGTCAGCATCTCGAACAGCAGCGCGCCGAGCGAGAAGATGTCCGAGCGGCCGTCGACGTTCCGGCCCCACGCCTGCTCCGGCGACATGTACTGGAGCTTGCCCTTGAGCGCGCCCATCCGGGTGTGGCTGCTCTTGGAGACGGCCTTGACGATGCCGAAGTCGCACAGCTTGATCGTGCCTTCGTAGCCGATCAGCACGTTCTGGGGCGAGACGTCCCGGTGCACCAGCTCCAGGTTACGGTCTTCGAAGTCCCGCTTGCGGTGGGCGTAGTCCAGGGCGCTCGCCAGGCGGGCGGCCACGTAGAGCGCCAGTCCCACCGGCAGGGGCCGCCCACGCTCGCGGGCCGCGTTGAGGATCGCTCGCAGGTTCTCCCCCTCGACGTACTCCATGGCGATGTAGTAGTCGCCTTCGATCCGGCCGAGGTCGTAGATGTGGATGATGTGGGCGTGGTTGAGCTGGGCTGCGAGCTTGGCCTCGTCGACGAACATCTCCACGAAGTCGGAGCTGTCCGTCAGGTGGGGCAGGATCTTCTTGATGGCGACCGTCTTCTGGAAGCCCTCGACGCCGGTCATGCGCGCCTTCCACACCTCTGCCATCCCGCCGACGCCGATCCGCTCCTGGAGCCGGTACTGACCGAAGGTCGTCCCCTGGGTTCCCGTAGAGGGCGCGCTCTCCGCGCCGCCGGCTTCCGCGGCCGCCGGGGGGATCACGCCGTCCGCACCCTCCGGCACCTCTTCGATGGTCTCGGCGAATTGCGGGGTGAAGGCCGGCCGTTCTACCGGCGGCGTGGCGGCTTCGGGGGCAGATTCCGTCGCGGCGGGGGGGTCCGCCGCGGGCGGAGGCTTCTCGGAAGCCTGGGGAGTCGCCGGCCGAGCCGCGGAGCTCGGGTTCTCCGCCGGAGGCCTGGCGGCGCGCCGCCGGCTGGAGGCCCGGGCGAGCTCCTCCAGGTCGGAGAGGCCGAATGCCGGCGGCTCCGCGGGCTTCGCGGCTCGCCCGGCGGGCGGCGCCGGTCGCTTGGTCTTCGGCGTCTCCAGGCCGGAGAGCGTCTTGCTGATCAGCGCGTCGACGTCGCTGCTCGTCTGGCGGCGCTTGGGGGGCCGCGCCCCGGTGCGGTCGCTCGGCGGGTCGGGCCGCACCGCCCGCTCCTTCTGGCTGGGCTGGGAACCGGGGAGCACGCCGGACAGGGTCTGCTCGAGGCGCCGCTCGATGTCGTCGTCGACCCGGGTGCGCCGTGGGCTCCGCGCCGCGGGGGTGGCCGGCCGAGCCGGCGGGCCCGGTTGGGTCGATTGGCTCGGTTGGGCCATCTGGCCCGAGCGGGGCGGCTGGGCGGGCTGGCGGGCTTGGCCAGGTGGGCTCGATGGGGGCGGGCTCGGCCGGCTCGGCGGCCCGGGCTGCACCGGGGGCGGTCCGGATGTCGGCGTCCGTGGGGCGGCCGGCTTGGCCGGCTGCGGGCGGTTGGCGCGCGCCTCGCGCTCCACCTCCGCCACCAGGTCGCCGAAGATGTCGTGGGACGTCAGCTTCGGCTCGTCGCGGCCCGGTGGCGGCGGGGCGGGCGCCGGCTTCGCGCCGCCGTGGAGAATGCGCTCCACCGCCTCGCGCACGCGTTCACCCGACACCGGGGGCGCCAGGGCGGCGTCGGCGCCGAGACCGACGGTGGCGAAGTCTTCCGGCGCCGTGCCGGCCGGCACCAGGGCGAGTGTCCCCGGCCCGCCCTGTCGCCGGGCGAAGGCGCCGAGGATGTTCGACGCGCCGGAGATCCGGGTCGAGACCACGAACAGGTCGGGAGCTTCCGATGCCACCCGCTGCATCGCCTCCTCGGCGCTCCTGGCGTGCTGCAGGCGCCACCCTCCCTCCGCACTGAGGGTCTGTCGGAGGCGGGAAACCACCCCTTCGTCCTGCTCCACGAGGAGGATCAGTGGCATGGGGACACTCCCAGAGGGGACATCATCTATTTCTAGCACTCCCGCCCCGGCGAGTCAATCGCGATCCGGCCGAAGGTGCTGACACAGCGCGGTTTACGCGGGCGCGAGACCGCGGCACCACGAGCCGGGTAGAATCGCTGGGCCGCGGGCCGCGAGGGCCGGCGGGAATCGAAGGACGGGTGCCTCCGTTCTAGCAGGTCCCGGAGGACACTCTCTGGCCCGGGTGTGAAGCGAAGCAGCACCGAGCGCGGGCCGCAGAGCTGCCGCCCGCGACGAGGACCCCTGAGCCGAACCCGCTCGGGCGAGCCGGCGTGGGAGCTGGAACCAGTAGCACTGGAGGAGTGAGGCGCATGTCAGGTCACAGCAAATGGGCGGGCATCAAGCACAAGAAGGCCGCCATCGACAAGAAGCGCGCCAAGCGCTGGTCGAAGCTGGTCCGCGAGATCATCGTCTCCGCCCGCCTCGGCGGGGGTGACCCGGGATTCAACCCGCGGCTGCGCGCCGCGGTCGACGACGCCAAGGCCGACAACGTCCCCAACGACACCATCGACCGGGCCATCAAGAAGGGCACCGGCGAGCTCGAGGGCGAGAGCTACGAAGAGGTCTCCTACGAGGGGTACGGGCCGGGTGGCGTCGCCGTCATGGTCGAGGCCATGACCGACAACAAGAACCGGACGGTCTCCGAGGTCCGCCACCTGTTCTCCAAGTTCGGGGGCAACCTGGGCGAGAACGGTTGCGTGGGATGGATGTTCGAGCGCAAGGGCTACTTCGCGTTCGATCCGGAGCCGATGTCGGAAGAGCAGTTCATGGATCTGGCGGTCGAGCTCGGAGTGGACGACATCGCCACCGGCGACGTCTACGAGATGTTCACCGCTCCAGAAGACTACAACCGCGTCCGCGATGAGCTCGAAGAGCGCGGCGTCCAAGCGGACGTCAAGCAGCTCGCGATGATCCCGCAGAGCACCGTGGAGCTGGGCGACAACGCCGGCTCGGTGCTCAAGCTCATGGACGCCCTCGAAGACCAGGACGACGTCCAGAACGTCTGGGCGAACTTCGAGGTCGACGATGCGGTCCTGGCCGCGGAGTCGGCGGAATAGCCCGAGCGAGGACGTGCTGATTGCTGATCCTCGGTTTGGACCCCGGCAGCCTTCACACCGGCTTCGGTCTCGTGGACAAACGAGGCACGCGGCTGGCGGCGAAGGAGTGGGGGCTGTTGTCGGCCCCCCGGGGGATGACGATCGCCCGGCGGCTGGCGCACCTGGCCGGTCTGCTGGACGGGATCCTCGAGCGGGAGCGCCCCGACCTGGCGGTCCTGGAGACTCCGTTCCACGGCATGAACAGCCGTTCGCTGATCGTGCTCGCCCAGGCACGGGGAGCGCTGCTCTCCCGGCTGGCGGAGCGAGACCTCGAGATCCTCGAGTACACGCCGGCGGAGGTGAAGTCGGCGGTGACTGGAAACGGGCGCGCGGACAAGCGCCAGGTCGCCCGGATGGTCGGCATGATGCTCGGCCTGAAGGACGGGCTGGCGGACGACACGACCGACGCTTTGGCGGTCGCCATCTGCTGCGCTCAGCGGTACCGGATGGACAGCTTGACAGAGTCGCTATGCTAATATCCGCACCGACCAGCCGGCGTGGGAAGGGGTCCGCGCGGACCCGCGACGCGCGATCCGGACCCCGAGCGGTCGGCACGACGCGCTCTCGAAACCCCGGCAATCCCGCCCTGGAAGCTAAGCAAGGGAACTCAGCTCACCTCGGGTGAGTCCAATCACGTAGAGGAGGAAACCGTGGAGAACATCGGCGGAACGCTCATGCAGGCCATGAACGAGGGGGGAATCATCATGTGGTTCCTGCTCGGCTTCTCAGTCGTCGCCCTCGCGTTCGTCATCGAGCGCGCGATCGCCCTGCGCCGCGCGAAGATCAACGTCAACGAGTTCTTGGCCAAGATCCGCAAGGCGCTGATCGTCAACCGCTCGGTGCGTGACGCGACCAAGATCTGCGAGCAGTATCGCGGACCGGTGGCGTCCATCATGAAGGCCGGCCTGCTCAAGTACGGCCATCCGAAGGACGACATCGAGAAGACCATCGAGAACGCCGCCCTCTACGAGATGGGCCGCCTCGAGCGGGGCCTGACCGTGCTGGCGACGATCGCCAACGTCGCCCCTCTCCTCGGCTTCCTCGGCACGGTGGCGGGCATGATCTCGTCGTTCGACGCCCTGGCCGAGGCCGGCCTGTCGAACCCGGGCCTGGTCGCCGTCGGCATCAAGGTCGCCCTGTACACCACGGCCGGCGGTCTCACCGTCGCCATCCCGGTGCAGATCGCCTACAACTACTTCATGAGCCGGATCAACCGGTTCGTGCGCGACATCGAGACCGCTGCCAACATGCTGCTCGAGACCTTCACCGAGATGGAGCGTAGCGGCGTCGCCCCTGAAGGGGCGGTCGAGAGCTCGTCCGCCGCCAAGAAGTAAGGCGAGACCCCGGTCGAACGCGGAGCCCCGGGCTCCACGAGACGAGAAAGGCACCCAGATGGACCTACACGCGTCGAAAGTCAGAGAGGCGGTCATCCCGACGGCCTCGATGGCGGACATCGCCTTCTTGCTCATCATCTTCTTCATGCTGACCATGACCTTCGAGGTCGACAAGACCCGGGTCACGCTGCCGGAGACGGTGGTGCGCATGGAGGTGCCGAAGAAGGCGGCCTACATCTCGGTCAACGAAGCGGGTCAGATCAAGGTCTCGAGCGGTGAAGAGCTCAGCGTGCCGGTGGCAAGCTCGGAGGACGTGCTGTCCTTCGCCGCCGGCGTCGTAGCCACGAACCCTGACAAGGACTTCGTGATCAAGGCCGACGAGGAAGTTCCCTACCGGACGGTCGACGGCATCATCGACGCCCTGAAGCGCGCCAACGTCAAGGTGATCTACCTGTTGTCCCGCGCCAAAGGCCAGGAGGAGGGGGGTAGCTCATGAAACTGTCCCGCGACACGAAGGTCAGCGACGAGATTCCGACCTCGTCGATGGCCGACATCGCATTCCTGCTGATCATCTACTTCATGATCACCACCACCTTCGCGGCGACCCAGGGGCTCGATTTCCAGCTTCCCAAGAACGACCAGGACACGCCCCAGATCGAGAAGGAAGAGTCGGTGCTCATCGAGATCAAGCCCTCCGGGCAGCTCATCGTCGACCAGCAGCCGATGCAACTCGACGAGATCCTCGACTACCTGAAGCCGAAGCTGGAGCGCAACCCGCTCAAGCCGGTCATCATCCGGCCCGACCCGAACGCCCCGTACGGCGACATGGTCAACGTTTTCGACGAGCTGCGGCAGGCGGAGGACAAGATCGGATTCCCGATCAAGAACATCTCGATCCCGACCCAACGCGAGATCGAAGCCTTCTGGTTCTGAGCCCGAGAGGAGAGTGCCCATGGCAGACGACAAGAAGCCCGGCCCGACCAAGGCACCCACCAAGGGAAAGGCAGAGAGGGAGAAGGGCGAAGCCCGCCAGAGTGCCGACCTTCAAACCACCTTCGCCCTCGAGTACAACGAGGACAAGAAGACGATGCGCATCGCTCTGGCGGTCGCGATCGTCTTCCATCTCATCCTTCTCGTGGTGAGCTTCCCCTCGTGGCGGGAAGAGGCGGTCGCAAAGGCGGCGAAGCCCAAGATCTACGTCGTACAGCAGGTCCGGTTCAAGCCGCCGCCACCCAAGAAGCAGCAGGAGATCCCGAAGCCGAAGGCGAAGAAGGTTCCGATCCCGGACCCGACGCCGGAGGAGCCGGAACCGATCCGTCTGCCGGACGAGATCGAGCCGCAGGTCGACCTGCCGAACACCGATGTGGTGTTCGACATCCCCGAGGGGCCACCCCCTTCGCCGGAGCCTGAAGGCCCGATCCAGGTCGGTGGTGACGTGCTGCCGCCGGAGAAGACCTTCGCGCCTCAGCCCCAGTACACGGAGATCGCTCGCAAGGCGCGCCTTCAGGGGGTCGTGATCGTCCAGGCGATCATCGACAAGCAGGGGAGCGTCACCAACGTGAAGGTCCTCAAGGGCCTCGGTATGGGGCTCGACCAGGCGGCGGTGGACGCGATCAAGAAGTGGAAGTTCGAACCGGCGACGCTCAACGGCAAACCGGTGGCCGTGTACTATAACCTCACGGTGAACTTCCGGCTTCAGTAAAGGGGTCCCATGGCCTTCCAGGGGTCACTGAAGGAGCTCCCGCTCCCCGACATCATCCAGCTCGTCTCGGTCTCCGGGAAGACGGGAGCCTTCACCTTGAAGAGCGGGAGCTCCAGCGGCGAGATCTATCTGCGCAACGGCCAGATCATTCACGCCGACGTGGGAGACCTCTCCGGAGAAGAGGCGGTCTACGAGCTCGCCATCTGGACCGAGGGGGATTTCGTCTTCACTCCCGGCAAGGAGACGGAGACCACCTCGATCCAGAAGTCGAACACCAATCTGCTGATGGAGGCGGCGCGGCGGATCGACGAATGGCAGGTGCTCTCGAAGAAGATCCCCTCGACGCGCCTGGTCCCGGTGTTCACGACCGAGGTGGCCACCACTTCGGTCTCCTTCACTCCGGCCGAGTGGCAGCTCATCTGCAAGATCGACGAGCGCCGTTCGATCGAGGAGGTCGCGCTCGGGCTCGACACCAGCCCGTTCGACGTCTGCAAGCTGCTCTACGGGCTGATCACGTCCGGCCTGGTGGCTCTCCGCGAGAGCCTCGGCGCCGGAGAGACGGAGCGTCTCCGCCAGATGACGCCGGAACAGCTGGCGTCCACCGCGGAGGCCGTCCACGGTCAGGCCGTCGGCCTGCTCGGCGACAACCCGAAGGTCGCCGAGCTGGAGTCGGTCTACCGGATGACCAAGGCAGAGATCGAAAACGGCCGGCAGGTCGATGCGGTGCTCGACCTCATCCGGTCCGAGGAGAAGGTGGTCTCCGGGGCGCTCGGCCCGAATCAGTCCAAAACGTTCCTGGACCGCGTCGCCACGGTCCTCCGCGGTTCCTGAGCCCGCCGGAATGCCCCGGGTACGGTCCTTGCTTATAGAAGAGAGCCTATCGGTCCCTCCACCGAAGGAAGCATCCGACGGGGCCGTCCCACCAGGAAAGGAGAGCGCGATGCGCACACTCATCTCAGCACTCATCCTCGCCGCCCTCGGCCTCGCGGCAGCTGTGCCTGCCCAGGCCGGCTGGGAAGAGGGGGTCAAGGCCTTCAAGGCCGGCAACTACAGCGTCGCCGCGAAGGAGTTCCAGGGGGTCGTCGAGAGTAGCCCCGACTACGCCAACGGCTACTTCATGCTCGGCCAGGCCCTGGGCCAGCTCAACCGCGGGCAGGATGCCCTGAACGCCTACCGCAAGGCGTACGACCTCAAGCCGAACAGCGTCCAGTTCCAGTTCGCTCTGGCGAACGCTTACCTTGACGTGGAGCGCTACCGCGACGCCGCGGAGCTGTTCGACCGGATCGATCCGTCCTCGCTGCCGAAGCAGTACCAGGGCATTTTTCACTCCAAGAAAGCCCTGGCGCTCGAGAAGAGCGGCCGGACCGACCAGGCGCTGCCGGCCCTGCGCGACGCGGCGCGGGCGAACCCGAGCGATGCCGCTTCCCAGTACCGCTACGGCGTGGCAGCCTTCAACGCCGGAGACACGTCGACGGCGGTCACCGTGCTCGGCAAGGCGGTCCAGCTCGAGAAGAGCGACATCTACCGCACGGCCTATGTCAACGCCCTGATCCGCCAGGCCCGCGAAGCGCGCAGCGGCAAGGCCGCGATCTACGGCCGCGCCGTCGACCAGGCCAAGGCCCTGGTCGCCAGCAAGGCGTCGTACGAGAACCTGCTCAGTCTCGGCGAGGCGCAGCTCGGGGCCAAGCAGTACGACGGGGCCGCCGCCAGCTTCGGCAAGGCTGCCAGCATGAAGAACGGCGCATGGTTGCCCCACTTCTACCGCAGCCAGGCGCTGACCTCCCTCCAGCGCTACGACGAAGCCGTGCAGTCCCTGCGTGCAGCGCTCGCGGCGAACCCTTCGCCCCAGGACGAGAAGCGGGTCTATCGCCAGATCGGCTTCGTCAACGAGAAGCTGAAGAACTACGAGGAGGCGAAGACCGCCTATACCCGCGCCGGTGACCAGGCGTCCGTCAAGCGCGTCGAGGAGAATCAGAACATCGCCGCGGAGAACCGCAAGATCGAGGCGGAGAACCAGCGGATCGAAGAGATGCGCAAGGAGCGCGAGAAGCTCGAGAAGGAGCTCAAGGAGCTGAACCAGGGCCCGCCTCCGTTCTGAGGGAACCATCTCCCGTCGGATCCTCGAGGGCCGCGGCTCGACCGCGGCCCTCGTTGTCTTCAGGGGGGCCGGCGGCTGCTAGAATGCCCTACGGCATGGCCGCCCCCAGCTTCCTGTCCCCTGCGCTCTTCGCGAGCGTCCTCCTCACCGTTGCGCTCATGCCGGCGGTTCCGGCGCACGCTCAGGACGGACCGTCCGAACCCGTAGTCGATCCGGCGGCGAGCACCCGGGTCGCGGCAGACGGGAACGCATCCACGTCCGCCGCCGAGAACGCGACGAACCCGGTGGCGGCTCCTGCCTCCTCTGCTACCACGTCGGATCCCGCGACGCCGTCGCCGGCCACGGCCACCGCCCCGCCCGCAAAGCCCGCTCCCGCGGTGGGTGAAGCCCCTCCGGACGACCAAGGCGACCTGTTCCCGGAGCTCAACGTCTACTTCCCGGAAGGGGAGCTCGACCTGCGGGTCAATCGCCTGGTGCGGAAGGTCTTCGTCGAGGGGCAGGTCAAGTACAACTTCGTCGATGGCGACATCTCCGCCTTCCTACGCTACCGGTACTACGGCTTCGAGCGCACCTACCAGCTCAGCGTCTTCGACGAGGTGAAGTTCGAGGACGTCGAGAAGTTCAGCAACGACTTCGACCGCACCCGGGGCGTCCTCCTGCTCACCGAGTGGCCGCTGACCTACCACCAGAGGACCTTCCTCCTGAGCGAGATGGACCGGATCTCGTCGAACAAGCGCGACCTGGTGTTCGACACCGGCAAGACGAACCTCTTCTTCCGCCTCGGCTACCAGATCGGCACGCCGAACGACGAGCGGTCGAACGCCATCGTCGGGGAGAACCGTGCGCGCGTCGAGCACCTGTTCACCGCGTTTCGCCAGATCGGTCCCGGCGACGCCGGCCTGACGACTGCGCTCACCTGGGGGACCGACCTGGCCATCGGCAATTTCCAGTACGGCAAGCTCGAGATCTCCGGCATCAAGCGCTTCGAGCTGTCCCGCGGCGCCTTCCTCTTCGGCCGCCTCCACGGCGGCACCTTCCTGCACGAAAAGATCCTCGACCGGGACCTGACGGAAGATCCCCGGCTCCCAGCCACCGGCCGCTATTCGATCCCGCGAGAGGAGTTCCTGCGCCTCGACGGCCGGGACAACCTGAAGGGCCTCCAGGACCGGCTCCGCGGCACCGAGGAGCTCCACTTCACCACCGAGGCGCTCTTCCCGTGGTTCGTCCACGAGAAACGCCACGCGCTGAAGCTCGACTGGAACACTTGGTACTGGGCGGTCTACGCCGGCACCGGCACGATCGGCTTCACCAAGGACGTCTACACGGACTTCAACCAGTACGTCTACGACGTCGGCGTGGGCTTCGAGTCCTCGTTCAAGCTGCGCAAGTTCCAGTTCTTCCTCTCCGGCCTGGTGGCGAACGCGTTCAACGCGGACGAGGGCGGAGTGACGGCAAGGCTGTCGATCAAGAGTTACCACTGAGGGGGAGAAGGGGGCGCCCCCACCCTTGGTCTCTTGCTGCGCTCAGGCGTCGTCGACGGGGGGTTCGCCCAGGTTCTCGCCGCGGAGCGAGATCACGCCGCCCACCAGGCCGCCTGCGGCGCCCAGGGCGGCCAGCAGGAGCAGGTCCTCCGGGCTCGGCGGCCGGGCCAGGGTGAGCGCACCGAGCAGCGCCCCTTGCATCCGCGCCGCCGTCACCTGGAACGCCACCCACAGCCCGCCCGCCGCCAGCGCACCGCCCAGAAACCCCTGGATCAGCCCCTCGGCGTAGAACGGCCCGCGGATGAAGAACTCGGTCGCCCCGACCAGGCGCATGATCGTGATCTCCTCCTCATAGAGGTAGGTAGTCAGACGGATCACGCTACCGATGGTGAAGACCGCCGCGCCGAGCAGAATCCCGCCGAGGGCCAGGCCGAGCCCGCGGACCACCGCCACCACCGCCTTGAGCTGGTTGATCCACTCGCGGTCGTCGTCGACCGTGGAGACGCCCGGCGACCGGTGGAGCTGGTCGATCCATTCGTCGTAGCCGGCGGTCGCGTCCGCCTCCGGGGTCACCCGGATCTCGACCGACGGCGGTAGCGCCTCGGCGTCGCGATCGAGGAGCTCGGCCAGGCCGGGGAAGGTCGCCACGAAACGCTGCCGCGCCTCGTCGGACGAGACCAGCGTCGCGCCCAGCACCCAGGCCTTTCCCTTGGCCTGTCGGGCGAGGCCCTCCATCTCCCGGTTTCGCTCCGCCTGCTGGCCCTCGGCGGCGGGATCGAAGTAGACCACCACCCGCACGTCCTCCTTGGCGCGCTCGGCGACCCGGGAGAGGTTCCCGCCGACGACCAGAAAAACCCCGCCGACGAACAGGCTGACCGCGATCGTGGCGACCGCCACGAAGCTCACCTTCCAGCTCCGGACGAGACCGGTCGCCGCCTCGCGGAAGAAGTAGGCCAGGGCGCGCCGGAAGGTCATGGCGTCTCCGCGGCCTCCTGCTCCGCCTGTCCCGGTTGCTCCGGCTGCGCCACCGAGTCGTCCTCCGGGTTCGTCGGACCGGCCGGCTCGTCGAGGTCGGGGAGGGCCGGCGGCATGGTCCCGTTGAGGGTCACGTCCCCCACCAGGCGGCCGGCGTCCAGGGTCAAGACCCGTCCGCCGACCCGCTCGATGGTCGCCCGGTCGTGGGTGGCCAGGAGCACCGTGGTGCCCCGGCGGTTGATCTCCAGGAAGAGCTTGACGATTTCCCAGGAGAGGTCCGGGTCCAGGTTGCCGGTGGGCTCGTCCGCGATCAGGATCTCCGGCTGCTGGACCACGGCGCGGGCGATCGCCACCCGCTGCTGCTCACCGCCCGAGAGCTGGGGGGGGAAGGCGCTCAGCCGGTGGGCCAGACCGACCCGCCGGAGGGCCTCCAGGGCGGCCTGGCGCTGCTCGGTACGGTCCGCGCCGAGGATGCGCGGCAGGTAGGAGACGTTCTCGAACACGGTCTTCCGGTCGATCAGCCGGAAGTTCTGGAAAACCACCCCGAGGGTGCGGCGCAGGTACGGGATCTTGTGGCGCGGCAGCGAGGAGACGTTCCGACCGTTGACCAGGATCCGCCCCGCCGAGGGCACCTCGCCCCGGTAGATCAGCCGGAGCAACGTGGTCTTGCCGGCGCCGCTGGCACCGGTGAGGAAGGCGAACTCGCCGCGGAGCACGGAGAACGTGACGTCGTCGAGGGCCACCTGGCCCCCGGGGTAGTGCTTGGCGACGTGGAAGAACTGGATCACTGGATCACCGGGCTCGGAGCAGGGCAGGAAGATCGGATGGCGTCGACAGTCGCTCCGGCGGGTTCAGGACGACAGGGCCGGTGTGCCCCGGCGCGCGTCCAGGACGGCGTTGAGGATCTCCCGGACCCGCCGCGGATCGGCCCGGCCGCAGGAGCGGGCCATCACCTGCCCGACGAAGAGCTCCGCCAGGCCGTGCTTGCCCTCGAGGTACCGGGAGACCTCCGCGGGATGCTCCTCCAGGACCTCGTCCACCCAGGCGGTGATCCGCGCCTCGTCCAGCACCTGGGAGAGCCCCAGGCGCTCGACCACGGGGGCCGGCGCCTCGCCGGTGCCCCAGACGGCCGCCAGCACCTCCTTGGCCGCCGAGTGGGAGAGGGTGCGGTCGGCGACCATGCCGACCAGAGAGGCCAGGTGAGCCGGCGGCAGCGCCTCGTCGAGGGCCTCCTCCGGTTCCCGGACGGGACCCGGTGGCCGATTGCCGGAGCCTGAGGCATCCGGCGCGGCCTCCTCGGCTCTCCACGCCTCGACCCCTCGCCGGTGGAGCTCGCCGAGCACCTCGGTCCGCACCCAGTCGGCGACCGCCTTGGCGTCGGGGCCGGCGCTTCCGGGCGAGACCGCCTGGACCGCCCGCTCGAAGTAGTCGGCCAACGCGCGGCTCTCGGTCAGCACGACGGCGTCCTCGCGCGGCAGGTCCAGGGTGGTGACGAACCGGTCGCGGCGGTCCCAGGGCAGCTCGGGCAGGTCCTCGGCCAGGCGGGCGCGCCGGGCGGAGTCGACCGCGAGCGGCGGCAGGTCGGGCTCCGGGAAGTAGCGGTAGTCGGCCTGGGCCTCCTTGCTCCGGAGCAGGTGGGTCGTCCCGGTCGCCGGGTCGAACCCGCGGGTCTCCGCGACCACCCGGCCGCCGCCGGCGAGCACCGCGCCCTGACGCTCGATCTCGTGCTCCAGGGCCTGGACCACGTGGCGGAAGGAGTTCAGGTTCTTGATCTCGACCTTCGTCCCGGGTGCCCCGTCGTCGCGCGCCCGGAGCGACACGTTGGCGTCGCAGCGCAGGCTGCCCTCCTCCATGGAGGCGTCGCTCACCTCCAGATAGCGCAGCAGGCGGCGCAGAGTCTGGAGCAGGTCGCGTGCCTCCTCGGGCGAGTAGAGCTCCGGCAGGGTGACGATCTCGACCAGGGGCACGCCGGCGCGGTTGCAGTCGATCAGGGTCTCGGCATCCTCCCCGGTCGATCCACCTGATCGGGGACGGTGGATCAGCTTGCCGGAGTCCTCCTCCAGGTGAAGCCGAGCGAGGCCGATCCGGCGCGGCCCGGCGCCCGCGGCGGGCGCGTCGTCCCCGGCCGTGGCCGGTGGGGTGAGCGGGATGGCGCCGCCGGTGGCCAGGGGGCGGTCGAGCTGGGTGATCTGGTAGCCCTTGGGCAGGTCGGGATAGAAGTAGCTCTTGCGGTCGAAGGCGGAGCGCTCGGCGACGTTGGCGCCCAGGGCCAGGGCGAGGCGGACGGCGAGGTCGACGGCGTGGCGGTTGGGTACCGGGAGGGCGCCGGGGTAGCCGAGGCAGACCGGGCAGACCTGGGTGTTGGCCGGGGCGCCGTAGTGGTAGGCGCAGCGGCAGAACATCTTGGTGCGGGTGGCGAGCTGGACGTGGATTTCCAGGCCGATCACCGGCGCGAGGGGCGCGTCTCCGCCGCCCGGGGCGCCGTCCTTCGCAGACTCCGACCGACCTGAAAGCATGATCGGTCGAGTCTAACGCAGGGGCGCCGGGCCAGGACGGAGGCGTCTGCCGGGAGCGGGTCGGGAGGGGGCGTCCCTTTCCCCCCGCGCGGGGGGAGAGGGACCGAGGGTTTGGGGGGCGATCTTGTCGGTCTGTCGGGAGCGGGTCGGGAGGCCCCGCCTCCGGGACGGCGCACGAACTGGAGGGTTGGGAGCTCATCGTGCGCCTCGGGGCTCGGAGCGCGCCGGGCCGGGCTACCAGCTCAAGATACCTCGCGTGCGCGCTCCTCGACGCCCTCCAGCGGGGCCTCCCGGCCCGCTCCACCTGCGCACCGTTCGCCTCCTGCGCCCAACGCATCATGACAAGTTGGGCGAAGAATGGGCGAGGGAATGCGGGAGTCGGCGGGCACTTTCGCCGGCTCGGAACGCCAAATTGAGGGGTCACTTCGGCGGTTGGAGAGGCTCAAATCGGCGACCTGCGCCACGACGGGGGGGAACCGGACGCTACCGGGGGCTCTCTGTCCCGGAGTTCTCTGTTCCGATGTCCCGGTTTTTCTCGACAGAACACGGCACGAGGTAGAGTCGGCATCTCGGAACCCGCGCACTTGCTGGAGGAATGAATGCACCCGTCCCCTGATCTGTACGAAGCCGTGGCCCGGGGCGAGGTCTCCCGGGAGCTCGTGGACGAGATCTCGCGAGATCACCTGGCTGCCCACTGCCCGGTCTGTGCCGCGACGATCGCGGACCACAGGGCGCGCCTACCCCGGCCGGGCGCTGCGCCGTTCCCGAGTTGGGAGCCTCCCCGGGACCGGCTGGACCCGTTGCGCCGCCGCCTGGGGCTCAGCGAGGAGAAGCTGCGCGCCCGCGAGCGGAAAGCCCGCTCCTGGGTCCGGCGTCTGGTCAAGGTCCCCGCGGAGATGCGCCGGGACAAGGTGACCGCCGCCAAGGTGCGCTACGAGGGGCCGCTCTTCTGTCTGCTACTACTGGAGGAAGCGCGGCGGCGGATTCCGGGGGAGCCGGCCGAGGCCGAGTCCCTGGCGGACGCCGCGCTCGCCGCGAACCAGAAGACCGCCGTCTACCAGCGGGACCCGGAGGTCCAAGCCCCGGCGCTCGCCGTCCGGGGCAACGCCCGGCGCGCCCTGGGCCGGCTGGTGGTCGCCGCCAACGACCTGGCAGAGGCCGAGCGGTTGCTCGACTCCCCCCGCGTGCAAGATCCGGAGACCCCACCCGAGGTCTACTCCTACCTGGGGTCGCTCTGCAAGGACCAGGGGTACTTCGAGGAGGCCGCTGGCCACCTGCACCGCGCGGCGACCCTCTACGGGCTGCTGCGCAACCGGGAGAAGGCGGCACGCATTTTTCTCAAGCTCGGGGCGGTGCACTACGCGCGCCACGAGCCCGGGGCCGCAGTCACTGCGACCGAGAAGGGCCTCGGGCTCCTCGACTCAGGTTCAGAGAGCTGGCTCCGCGCCTACGCCCACTACAACCTGGCCGTTCATCTCCACACCGCCGGAGAGACCGACCGCGCCGCGGCGGAGCTGGCCGCTCACGAGGAGCTGATCGAGGGCGCCAGCGACCAGTTGGCCAACCTGCTGGTCTGGCTCAGGGCCCGGATGGCCTGGAGCCGGCGGGATCTGGCGGCTGCCCAGCGGCTCTACACGGAGGCCCGGCAACGTGCCCTCGACCGGGGGATCGCCTGGGACGCGGGGCTGGTGGGCCTGGAGCTGGCGCTGGTCCACCTGGTGCGGGGGCATACCGCCAAGGTGCGCAAGCTCGCCCGCGAAGCCCTTGCCATCTTCGCCGCGCAGGAGGTGGAGCGCGAGGTCCGGGCGGCCCTCGAGCTTCTGGACGCCGCCGCCCGATGCGACGCCATCACCCGCGAGCTACTGGAGCAGGCGATCGCCGCGCTGGAGCGCGCCGCCCAGCGCCGGCCGGCCGCCCGCTAGCTGGCAATCCCTGAGCAATCCCTGCGCCGGGCGACCGCGCCGTTGCCCGATAAGCTCGTCCGATCCGGTGAGGCCGCTCCGCGGGGAGCGCTCCGGATGATGCCGGTGCGCCCGGTGCGTTCGTCCAGGCGGTCATGCCGCCGCCAATCTCTGACCTGAAGCACCGCTGAAGCACCCGCTTCTTGGATTCAGGGGTTCGTTTCCCTCGCACGGAACGGCCAATTCGGGGTTCGGTTCGGCGGCTGGAGAGGCCCAATTCAGCGAGTTAGTGCACGATGGGGGCGGGAGTGGACGGTGCCGGCCTGCCGCCGGTGGCCCGGAGCTGCTCCCAGAAGGAGGCTCCATGCACATCGCGAGACCGCGGAGGGTCGCCGCCCTGCTGGCCGTCGTGGCCCTGCTCCTGGCCGCCATGCCGGCAGCGGCGGCGCCCCCGAAGACAGACCAGCCCGTAGCGGGTGCGACCGGCGTGCCCGTGCCGCTGGTCGATGCCCTGGCCAGATGGTTCACGTCCCTGTGGTCCAGGTTCGGTCCGCAGGCCGCCTGGGAGAACCTGGGTATCGTTGCCGATCCTGACGGAGCGCTGCAGGCCGCGGCCGGCGTACCGACGGCTACGCCCCAGCTCGGGCCGGACGGCGGTCCCAACGGCTAGTGTCCGCTCCCCGGCGCCGGTCGAGCACTGCGCCGGCGCCGGGGGGGGGTGTCGACTACGAGGTTCTTTCTGGGAGTGTCCCGGTTCCATTCAGGCGAGCACTGGGCGGGGTAGACTGGCATCTCGGAAACCGCGCACTTGCTGGAGGATTGCATGCACCCGCCCCCGTACCTCTACGACGCCGTCGCCCGGGGCGAAGTCCCCCGGGAGTTTCTGGAAGAGATCGAGCGAGAGCACCTGGCCGCCCTCTGTCCGGCCTGTGCCGAGACGATCGAGGAGCACAAGGTGCCCCCCGGGGAGTCGGTCGAGCCGGTCGACCCGTTCACTCCGCCGCCCGGCGTCGGCTCGGGCGCAGAGGTTCCCCGGGACCGGCTGGACCCAGGGCGCGACCGCCTGAAGGTCGGGGAGCGGCGTGCCGCTGAGCGCAAGGCCCGCGCCTGGGTCCGCCAGGTAGTGAAGCTGCCTCCCGCCGAGCGCCTGGTCACGGTGGCCGGTGCCTACGTGCGCTTCAAGGGGATGCTCTTCTGCCTGCTGCTGCTGGAGGAGGCGCGGCGCCGGATCCCCGGCGACCCGGCCGAAGCCGAGTCCCTGGCGGACGCGGTCCTCGCCGCCAACCAGAAGACCGAGGCCGACCGGCCGGACGCGGAGGTGGAGGCCCCGGCGCTCGCCGTCCGGGGCAACGCCCGGCGCGCCCTGGGCCGTCTGCTGGACGCGGCCGACGACCTGGCGGCGGCCCAGGAGCTCCTGGACTCCCCCGAGGTGACCGACCCGGAGACCCCGGCCGAGGTCTTCTCCTACCTGGGGTCGCTGCGCAAGGACCAGGGGCGCTTCGACGAGGCCGCGGCGCATCTGCACCGCGCGGCGACCCTCTACGGGCTCTTGCGCAATCGAGAGAAGGCGGCACGCATCTTCCTGAAGCTTGGGGCGGTACACCACGCGCGCCACGAGCCCGGGGCCGCCGTGACCGCGACGGAGGAAGCCCTCGGCCACCTCGCTACGCTCGACTCCGACGCCAAGGACTGGCTCCGCGGCTACGCCCACTACAACCTGGCCGTCCATCTCCACAGCGCCGGAGAGACCGAGCGCGCCGAGGCGGAGCTCGCCGCCCACGAGGAGCTGATCGAGGGCGCAAGCGACCAGTTGGCTAACTTGCTGGTCTGGCTCAGGGCCCGGATCGCCTGGAGCCGACAGAACCTGGCGGCCGCCCAGCGGCTCTACACGGAGGCCCGCCAACGGGCCCTCGACCGGGGGATCGCCTGGGACGCGGGGCTGGTCGGTCTGGAGCTGGCCCTGGTTCACCTGGTCCGGGGACACACCACCAAAGTCCGCAAGCTCGCCCGCGAGGCCCTCGAGATCTTCGCCGAGCAGCAGGTGCAGCGGGAGGTCCGCGCCGCCCTCGACCTGCTGCATGCCGCCGCCCGGCGCGACGCCATCACCCGCAAGCTGCTGGAGCAGGCGATCGCCGCGGTCCAGCTCGCCACCCAGGCCCGCCCGGCCGCCGCGCACGGGGCGCGCTGACGGCCGGAGCCTTGGACTACCGTCCCGGCTCGAGGCACTGCTCGACCGCGGCGGCGAGCGCGTCCACGCGCGGTTTCATCGTGTGTGCGGTCCAGGCCGTTCCGGCGACGAAACCGAGCGTCGCAAAGACGACGGCGACCACGAACACGCGATAGTGCGTCCAGCGCACGGTCACCGCGGCACCTCCAGGGAGTCCCCGCGCGCGCTCCGTAGGATTTCCTCGACGACCTCCTCCTGGCCGGCGTGCCAGAACGCATCGACGATACGGAACGACCGCGCAAGAGGGTCCTCGCCAGCCGCCACCAAGCTCCACCCGGTGAAGCCGGCCGCGGCAGCACCGAGGGCTGCGAGCACCGCGACGAGGAAGCTCGCCGCACGGACAAAGCCCCGGTCAATTGGACTCATGGGCAGGAGCCGCTTCGTGCAGCCGCCGCTCCTCAGCGTCGGCGAGCGTCTGTGCCAGCGCTCCTTCGGCACGCCGAAGGAGCGACAGAACCTCGGTCAGACCGTCCCGGAGCCGGAGCTCCTGGACCGCTCCTTCGGGCTCGTCCAGGAGATAGACCAGCTGACCGACCAGCGCTTCGAGGTCGACCAACACGGCGCGACTCAACAGGAGGTCGAGCGGGATGTTGCCCGGTGACGCGGCATACCTTTCGGAGAGGGCCGGCTCGACGAAATCCCCCGACTGCTGGAGGGCGGCGGCGACCTCCGGCCGGAGCCCCGCGAGAAACACCTCGCGGTACGGGCCGGTGGCAGCCTGCTCTTCGGCGGGCGTCATCGGCGTTCTCTGATGGTCATCGCTGGTCTGGACCTTGCGCGGCCGGCGAAGCACCGGCACCGGTCCGCAAAAGCTCTTGGGTCGATCGTTCACTGCGTTGGCTCCTTTTCCGGGTGGCAGCGGGGAAGGACGTGTCAGGGGAGCGGCTGCGGCGTTTTCGAGCCGGCGAAGAAGCAGAGGCAGCCGACCAGGAGGACCTTGTGGAACGGCTTCACGAGCTTCCGCTCTCCGGGCCTACGGCGGCCTCCAGGGTGGCGAGGACCTCCTGGAGCTTGGCGTTCGCGTCGGTGACCGCCGCGCGGAGCCGGGCGCTCGTCTCCCCGAAGCTCGACTCCCAGGTCGCGACGATCTCTTCGCTGTCGCCGGCGAGATCCCGGAGGTCCTCCAGCATTCCGCGGGACAGGGTCAGGTTGAACGCTTCTCGCTCCTTCGGCCCGTCGTCATAGCCGGCGATCAGCGCGGCCTGCAGCACTTCGCCGAAGTCGTCGACCGTTCCGCGGACCTCCGGCGGCAAGCGGACCAGGACGCTCCAGCGGATGCAGCTTTCCCGGCGCGGTCGCCCGGTCATCGGGGAGCTTCCATTTCGTTCCGGACGATCTCCAGGATCTGGCCGACTCGCCCGAACGCTTCCGCTGAGGCCTCTGGGTCCCAGATCTGTCGGGCGATTCCGCGGATGAGCGTTTGCGCGCCGAGGAGAACCGTTCCGTGGGACTTGATCGTGGAGGGGGTGGACAGCGCTTCGATCTCGGCGGCAAGGGCGTCGGGGATTGCTTGATGCGCTTCACTGGTCCACGGTCGGCGCGCCAGCACGTCGGCGCCGATCTTCCGGGCTTCCGCGCCGGCTTCACAGTCCAAGAACGACGTCAACGTCGCTCGAATCTCCTCGGGGGACATGGTCTCGAGCGTGCGGACGAGCTCCAAGAAGGGGTTGGGTTCGGCTGGGTCAGGGCACTGCTGTTCGGTCACGGCGTCGTCTCCTTCCAGGCTGCGAGAGTCCGTCCGCGGGCGTGTGAGGGGGACGGACCTGGTGCTCAGCGGAGCACCGGGCGCTCATGGCCCGGCGGGGCCCGCAGATCGTTCGTGCATGCGAGAAAACTATGAAAAGCCAGGCATGGTTCCAACCCCTCGCTTGAAGCGGAACCCTTTCCATACCCAGGGAGTGGCTTGCTGGGGTAGAGGACGCAGAGTCGGAGGTCTGTAGCCAGCGGACCGACCGCTCGATTCGGGGGCTCGCTGCGGCGGTTGGACCGCCTCAAATCGGCGACCTGAGGCACGACGGGGGAGGGAGCGGCCGCCGACCGACCGGCGGCAGCCGGTGGAATGTGGAGCGGGTGGGGAGGCGCCGCTAGAGGGCGTTGAGGGACGCGCTCGCAATCCCGTCCGAGCAGCCATCGAGGCCCGGCGCGGCCCGAACCGAGCCCTGCGTTGATCTCCCAGCCCTCCAGTTCGCAGGGCGTCCCGGAGGCGGCGCCTCCCCACCCGCTCCCGGCGAACCTTCCCTACTGGCCCACTTGCCTCCCCATCACAGCGGCAGATTCCCGTGTTTTTTCGGCGGCAGCTTCTGGCGCTTGCCGCCGAGCTGGCGCAGCGCGCGGACGATCTGGGGGCGGGTCTCGTGGGGCTCGATGATGCCGTCCAGGAAGCCGAGCTCCGCGGCGATGTACGGGTTCGAGAACCGCTCCCGGTACTCGGACACCTTCTCCTCCCGCACCTCGTCCGCCCGGTCGGCGGCCTCCTTGAGCTCGCGCCGGTAGAGGATGTTGACCGCGCCCTCCGGGCCCATGACCGCGATCTCCGCCGTCGGGTACGCCAGGTTGACGTCGGTCCGGATGTGCTTCGACGCCATGACGCAGTACGCCCCGCCGTAGGCCTTGCGGGTGATCACCGTGATCTTCGGCACCGTCGCCTCGGCGAAGGCGTAGAGCAGCTTCGCCCCGTGCTTGATGATGCCGCCGAACTCCTGCTGGGTGCCCGGCAGGAAGCCCGGTACGTCCTCGAAGGTCACCAGCGGGATGTTGAACGCGTCGCAGAAGCGGACGAACCGGGCCCCCTTGAGCGAGGCGTCGATGTCGAGCACTCCCGCCAGGTAGGCCGGCTGGTTGGCGACGATGCCGACGCTCTTGCCGCCGAAGCGGGCGAAGCCGACGACGATGTTCTTGGCGTAGGCGCCGTGGACCTCGAAGAAGTCGCCGTCGTCGACCACCGCCTCGATGAGCTGCTTGATGTCGTACGGCTTGTTCGGGTCGGCCGGGATCAGGTCGTCCAGCCGCTCCTCTTCGCGGTCCGGCGGGTCGTCGGTGGGCCGCTCCGGCGGGTCGTCCAGGTTGTTCGAGGGCAGGTAGCCGAGGAGCTTGCGGATCGCCGCGAGGCAGGCCGCGTCGTTGGGCACGGTGAAATGGCAGACGCCGCTCTTGGCGCTGTGGGTCGCCGCGCCGCCCAGCTCCTCCTTGGTCACCTCTTCGTGGGTCACCGTCTTGATCACGTCCGGGCCGGTGACGAACATATAGCTGGTCTGCTCGACCATGAAGATGAAGTCGGTGATCGCCGGCGAGTAGACCGCGCCGCCGGCACAGGGGCCGAGGACCGCGCTGATCTGGGGCACGACGCCGGAGGCCAGGGTGTTGCGCAGGAAGATGTCCGCATAGCCCCCGAGGGACGCGACCCCCTCCTGGATGCGGGCGCCGCCGGAGTCGTTGAGGCCGATGAGCGGGGCACCGTTCTCCATCGCCAGGTCCATGAGCTTGACGATCTTGCGGGCGTTGGTCTCGGACAGCGAGCCGCCGAAGACGGTGAAGTCCTGGGCGAAGACGTAGACCAGGCGACCGTCGATGGTGCCGTAGCCGGCGACCACGCCGTCGCCCGGGATGGTCTTCTCTTCCATGCCGAAGTGACGGCAGCGATGGGTGACGAGGGCGTCGATCTCGACGAACGAGCCCGGGTCGAGCAGCAGGTCGGTCCGCTCGCGGGCGGTCAGCTTGCCGGCCTCGTGCTGGCGGGCGATCCGCTCCGGACCGCCGCCCTGGCGTGCCGCCTCGCGGCGGCGGTCGAGCTCGCGGAGCTTCTCTCCGACGCTGGACGTGGTGGGGTTCCCGGTGGTGCTCATGGTCGTTGATTTCCTCCTGCCGGTTGGCGTTCGGCAAGTGTCTCACAGACCGCTGTGGTGCCGGCGCCGTGGGCGGTCGGCACGGCTTGCACGTGTGGGAGAATTCCCTCCCCGTGGCCTTCGAGACTCTCGACACCTCCGCCGTCGCCCGCACCCTCTCCCAGATCGCCGATCGACCGGACGATCTGGCGGATGCCTACTTCGAGCGCCTCGAGGAGGTAGAGCTGCCGGCCGAGGGCGATCCCCCCGGGTTCCGGGTGCGCCGGGAGGAGGGTCTGGCGGTCCGGCTGGTGCGCGGTCCCGAGGCCTGGCTAGCGGCGCGCGACACCATCGCGCCGGAGGAGCTGGCCGACGCGGTCCGCCAGGTGGCCCGCGCGTTGCCACCCGCGGCCTATCCGGCGCCGCACCTGGCGATCGAACCGTGGCCGGCGCTGCCCGCACCGGCGGAGCTCGCCGACCTGCCCCTGGCGGTCTCGCGTGCCATCCGGTCGCGCCATGCCGCGTTCCCGCTGCGGCTGGCCGTCCGCCGGCACCGGCGCGACGTCCAGGTCGTGAGCCCGACCCTGGTGCCGGCGGCGGAGCACGAGGGCTTCTTCAGCCTCGCGGCCGAGCTGCCGTGGGGGAGCTGGGGGATGCTCGCGCCGGACGTGAGCGGTGCGCTGGACGGCTCGGAGCCTTCCGGCACCGCCCGGGGGAGAGCGCGCGGCGAAGAGGCCGCGGTGGTGGCGGTCGCCGAGACCGCGGCGGAGGCACTGGTCGAGCGCTTCCGCTGCCGCCAGGCACCGCCGCCGGCGGCCCGGCGCGCCGCGGTGGTGCTCGGGCCCCATGCCGCGGCGGTCTTCCTCCATGAAGCGGTCGCCCACGCCCTGGAGGTGGACACGCTGGGGCTGACCGGCCGGCCGGAGGGGGCTCTCGGCCTCGCCATGGGGCCGGAGAGCCTGAGCGTATTGGACGACCCGGCCACCGCGCCCGCGTCGGTCCGGCGCCGGAGCGACGACGAGGGCTCGCCGGTGGTGCGGCGGTGGCTGCTGCGCCAGGGGACGGTGGAGCAGCCCCTGGCCGACCGGGCCTGGTCCCGCGGCTCAGAGGTCCTGGAGCCGGGGGCGGGCCGCCGGGCGAGCCGCCACGAGCCGCCCGGTCCCCGGTCGAGCCACCTGGAGCTGGTCCCGGGCGACGCGACGGACCAGGACCTGCTCGACGGTGCCGACGCCGGCCTGTGGGTTGCCGAGGCCGACCGCGGGCGCCTCGATCCGCTCTCCGGGCGGTTCGTCCTGGAGGTGCCGTGCGCGCGCCGTATCCGCTCCGGTGGCAAGGCCGATCCCATCGGCCGCTTCGTCCTCGTCGGCACGGTGGCGGAGCTGGTGGAGCGGGTGGTTGCGATCGGTTGCGAGCCGGTCGCGACCGGTGCCGGTTGGTGCGCCAAGGGCGGGCGCCGGCTGCCGGTCTGGGCGACGGCGCCCGCGCTGCTCCTGGACGGCGTGGAGGTGGCGCCGTGCTGAGCCGGGCGCAGGAGACCCTGGACGCGGTCGCGTCCCGGGGGTTCTCGCGGGCCGAGGTCTACGCCAAGCGGGGGCGCTCCCGGCTGGTCGAGCTCACCCCGCGGGGGACGGTCGCCTCGGTGCACCGGGAGGAGGGGTGGGCGGTCCGCGCGGGCGACGACCGGGGGTCGATGATGGCCGCCGCCACCGGCGAGCTTCCTCCGGTCGGGGGCATGGGAGAGTGGCCCGAGGCCGACGGCGATGCCCTGGAGCTGCCGGCGCCGGGTCGCGTGGCGCCGGACGGCGTGGCGCCGTGGCGAGCGCCGGCGGACCTCGAGGCGCCCCTCGTGGGGGAGCGGGAGGCGGTCCAGGTGCTGGCGGTCCTCGCCGCCACCCTCGAACAAGAGCTCCCCGGGGCCCGCCTGCTCCGGGCGACGTTGGCCGACGGAGCCAGTGAGGTCGCCGTCACCAACAGTCTGGGCCTCTCCGCCGCCTACCGCCACCGGGTCGCCCACCTCCGCGCCGAGGCGGCCGTCCCCGGTGCGCGGACGGGCCGGCCCGCGACGGCGGTGGTGGAGGACGTGGTGCGCGAGGCGCGCCGCATCGACCCGCGGGCCCTCGCCCGGCGCCTGGCCGACCGGCTGAGCGTCGGGCGCGACGGCCGGCCGCCGGAACGGGACCGCCTGCCCATGCTGCTGGCGCCGGCGGTGGTCGTCCGACTCCTCGAAGGCCTGCTGCCGCTCCTGGTCGGTCCCCACGGCTTCGAGCTCGCCTCCCGCCAGGAGGACCGCCAGGGCCGCTTCGCCTCACCGCACCTGACGATCCGCGACGACGGCCGCCTGGAGGGCGGTGTCCTGGCCGCGCCGGCCGACGGCGAGGGGGTCCCGACCGGGCCGGTCACCCTGGTCGACGCCGGCGCCTTCCGCCAGCCGCTCCTGGCGTGGAGCCAGTGCCGGCAGGACGGGAGGGGACGGGTCGGGAAGAAGGGGGGTGAGCGCCCCGCGCGCGGTCGCCCGATCGGTTGCGCCCGCCGGGCGAGCTGGCGCGACCTCCCACGGCCGGCGCCGAGCCATCTCTACGTGGCACCGGACCCGGAGGTGGCGGTCCGCTCCCTCCTCGCCAGCCTGGCGCGTGGGGTCTACCTCCTGGACGCCGACGGTGCCGGCCGGTTCGACTTCCGGGAGGGCCGCTTCGACCTGCCGGTGGTCGGTTTCGCCGTCGCCGACGGCGCCGCCACCCGGCCGCTGGCCGGAGCACGGATCACCGGCGCGATCGGCACTCTTCTCCGCGGCATCGAGGAACGGGGCCGGGACCTCACCTTCCTGCCGGCCGCCGGCGGCCTGCTCGGCGCACCGACGCTGCTGGTGACCGACCTCGAGATCGTGCCACGGTAGGCCTTGGCGGACGCCCCCTCCTGGGCGCCCTAGCCTGCACGATTCATGAGCCACCTACTGCGAGCCGCAAGTGCACGCAATCTCAGGGCGTACTCGCTCTTTGCTCCTCGACGTACGTACAGTACGCCTGCGTCGCGCATCGCTGTGTGCGCCCTGATCTCACGCGCACGTGCGACTCTCGCTACGGCGTCTCATGAATAGTGCAGGCTAGCCTGCCGGCGTGGTGGTCGCGTCGGCGGGCTCGGCCTGGCCCGGCAGGAGCTCCATGTCCAGGCGGCCGGTGCTCGGGATGCCGGGGACGAAGCGCCGCGTGCCGTTGGGACGGGTGGACGGTTGCGCCGGCTGGATCGTCCGGGTGTTGCCGGAGGAGCGGCCCTGGGGGAGGTTCGACGGCGGCTGGTAGTAGGTCCGCGGCTGGGTCCGGACGCCCCCCTGAGGCGGGTAGTAGGTGCCGCTGGTGGCGCCGGACGGGGCGGCCTGGTTGAGGCCCCGGTCCTTCTCCAGGTCCTCCGGGCGCAGCACCCGGCCCCCGGGCTCTCCGTCCTGCTCGGTCTCGTCCTGCTCCGCGGCGGGCAGGGACGGGCGCGGGGCCATTCCTTGCCCCTGGCCGGCCGCCTCGGCGGAGCCGGCGGCCTGACCGGTTTCATCGGCTGAGGCGGCGCCCTCCGCCATTGTCTCGGCCCCTTCGGCCCCCTGGCTCCCCTTCGTCGGCGGCACCATCAGGGAGACGATCCGCGACGCATCTTCGTAGGTCTTGGGCGCTTCCGCGGCGGCCGGGAGGTTGCGGTAGGCGATCAGCAGGGCCTCGGTGACGTGGCCGTTGTCGATGATCGCGGGGTTGACCTCCGGGAACGCGAGCTGCGGATCGAGACGGAAGGCCTTGGCGTACTCCTGGATGGCCTTGTTCTCCGCGCCGCGGGCATCGTAGAGGGCGCCGAGTTGGTAGTGGGCCCACGCGTGGTCCGGCTCCTTCGCCAGGACCGCCTGGAACTGCCCGAGCGCCGCCTTGCTCTCTCCCTTCTGGGCCAGCAGGAGGCCGAGGTTGTAGTGGGCCGAGGCCATGTCCGGCGCCAGGTCGAGGGCCGCGCGGTACGCCGCCTCGGCGTCGTCGGACCGGCCGTCGAGCATCAGCAGGTTTCCCAGGTCGTTGCGCACCTGCGGATCGTCGGGTGATTGCGCGGCCCGCGCCTGCTGGGCCGCGATCGCCCGGTCCAGGTTGGGCGGCGGGGAGGCCGGCGTGTTGAGCGCGGCGAAGCCGGTGGCGGCGAGGCCAGTGACGAGGAGGGCGAGAATGGTAGTACGCACGGTGGACTCCTGACGAAATGGCGGCAGCGCCGCCTGGGTCACCCCTCCTGGTCTTCCCGGAGAGGGCGGGCCTTGAGCTTCATCTTTCCTTGCTCTTCGGCGATCCGAAAGACGACCCTTCGGGCCCCGGTCTTCTGGCGAATGGCGCCGATCTGCCGATCCAGGTACGAGCGGAAGCTCTCGAGATCGAAACGCGGACGGTTGCCGGAGCTCTGGTGGAGGCGCTGGTAGAGGGCCTCCACGGCGCTCGGCTCGGTCGTGTCGTCGACTACGATCCCCTGCTGGGGGTCGTGGCGCTTGCGCGGCTCCGGCGGGGCCGCCGCGCCGACGCCACGCCCTTCCTCCTGGGCGCGGAGCCGCCGGCCGAACAGCTCGCTGAAGCTGTTGAGCTTCGCCTCGAGGTTCGACAGCCGGAAGTTGTCCTCCACGCCCTTGAGGTTGGCGTTGCGCAGCCGCTTGAGCTCCGTATGGATCTCCACGCGCAACGCCTCCGGCGGCAGCTCGACGGCCCCGTTCAGGAAGCGCTCGGACTCGATCCGCAGGTCGCGGATCATGCGTTCCAGGCGATCGATGCGCTCTGAGGTGCTCACGAAGACCGTTTCCCGGATGCGTCTACAATGCTCTCGACACCATGAAGCGCTCGCCCCGATCCTCCACCTCCCGCCTGGTCCCGACAGGTGACCTGCCGGTGCGGGGGGAAGAGAGGACCTGCGGAACGCTCCGGGTCGCCACACACGATTATACGGAGCCCGAGGCCGCAAGGTCCAAGGGGAGCGGGTGATCGCGTGAGCACACCGCGCATCCTGGTCGTCGAGGACCGGGACTCCCTCCGGCGCATGCTCGAGCGCGCCCTGACCTCCGACGGCTACCTGGTGAGCGCGGTGGCCGATGGCGGCGCAGCGGTGGAACGGCTGCGCTCTGGCGAGCCCTTCGATCTGGTGCTGACCGACCTCAAGCTGCCCGGTGCCTCCGGCCTGGAGGTGCTGCAGGCGGCCCGCGGAGCCCGACCGGCGGCGCCGGTGATCGTCCTCACCGGCTACGGCACCGTGCCGACGGCGGTCGAGGCAATGCGCCTGGGCGCCTTCCATTTCCTGGAGAAGCCGGTCGAGGTGGACGACCTGTCCCGCCTGGTGGCCGAGGCTCTGGGCGAGGGAGAGCCGGAGGCGGAGGGCCTGGCGCTCGACGGCGGACCCACGATCATCGGCCGCCATCCGCGCCTCAAGGCGGCGCTCAAGCTCCTGCGCCGGGTGGCGCCGACCGAGAGCACGGTCCTCTTGACCGGCGAGAGCGGCACCGGCAAGGAGCTCTTCGCACGGGCGATCCACCGGCTCTCCGGGCGCCGCGGCGGGCCGTTCGTGGCGGTCAACTGCGCGGCCATCCCGGAAGGGCTGGTCGAGAACGAGCTCTTCGGCCATGAGAAGGGCGCTTTCACCGGCGCCGACCGGCGCCAGGCCGGCCGCTTCGAGATGGCCGACGGCGGCACCCTGTTCCTGGACGAGATCGGCGAGCTGGGTGGGGCGGTCCAGGGCAAGGTCTTGCGGGCGCTCGAAGAGCGGGCCTTCGAGCGCGTCGGCGGTGGCCGGACCCTCTCCGTCGACGTCCGGCTGGTGGCGGCCACCAACCGGGACCTCGAAGCGATGGTCGGCGACGGCAGCTTCCGCTCCGATCTCTACTTCCGCCTGGCGGTCTTCCCGATCGAGCTGCCCGCGCTCCGCGACCGCGCGTCGGACATCCCGCTGCTGGCCCGGCACCTGCTCCGGGAGATCGCCGCCAGGCACGGCCGGACGGCGCCGGTGGCGAGCGACGAGGCGCTCGGGCTGCTCGCCGGGCGGCGCTGGGAGGGCAACGTCCGCGAGCTGGCGAACGTGCTCGAGCGGGCGGTGATCCTGGCGGAGGGCGCACGCCTCGAGGCGGGCGACCTGGAACCGTTGGTGGCTCCCCTGGAAGGGGTCGGGGAGCGGGAGCGGATCAAACGCGCGCTCGACGAGGCGGCGGGGGACCGGGAGCGCGCGGCGGAGATCCTGGGGGTCAGCCGCCGGACCCTGCTCCGCCGCATCCGGCGCCACGACCTGGGCGGCTACCCGGAGTACCGGTCGTGAAGCTCCGCCTCAAACCGTCGAGAGCGTTGGGTGGTGGCGCCCCCTGCCTCCCCGTGAGGGGAGGAAGGGGGTCGGGGGGATTGGAGGGGCGACCCAGATGATCATGGCGTGCGCATCGAGCGCACGCCATGATCATCTGAAGCAACGAGCTGTACGAACAGCCGATGGGCTGGCAGTCAGCGACCCTCGGACGGTGGGGCCTCTTCGGTGGGCTCCGCCTCGTTGGCCCCATTGCCGGTGTTCGAGCGCAGCATCGTGCCCTCGACGTCGAACACGGCGCTGGCGTAGTCGTAAACGCCGGGGAAGCTCGCCCGGAAGGCGCTGCTCTGGCCGGGCGGCAAGGCGTCGCTGGAGAGCACCGCGCCGGTCGTCGCCAGCGTCTTGCCGTCCTCGTCGAGCAGCTTGACCGTCACCGTCACCCCGACGGACATGTTCTCGGTCGGGTTGCGCACCTGGCCGGTGAAGGCCAGGCCCGGGGAGTCGACCTCGGTCACCTCACGCCAGCTCGACACCATGAGCCCGGAGGCGGACTGCTGGGGCCGCCCCGCCGGCTTCGGCTCCGTCGTCTTCGGAGCGTCGGCCGGGTTCTCCTTGCCCGCACCCACCGGTGGCAGGTCCTTTTCGGTCAGCCGGGCGATCGGCTTGCGCCGCTCCGGCGCCGGCTGGCTTTTCTGGTCGGCTTGCGGGTGCTTGGCCTTCTCCGCCATCTCCTTGGTCAGCTTGTCGCTGGCCTGGAGGTCGACATCGGAGAGGCGCATGGAGGCGTAGGTCCCGTCCGGGCGCTTGAAGACCACCAGCCGGCTCTTGACCTGCCACGGGCCGTCGGTCTCGATGCGGTCCCCCCCCTTGGTGACCAGCCAGTCGGCGGCCGCCGGCAGGAACACGGCGGCCGCCGCCAGGGCGACGACCACCGCGGTGATCCAGGTGACGCGGCGTCGGATCACTGATCGACCTCCTTCCAGTTCTTCTCGATGATGCAGATCGGCACCACGGCGATGCGCTCGACTTCAGAGGTCGACTTGATCAGCTTGATGTTGATGCGGTGGTTGCCGAACTTGCACTCCTTCGGGAACAGCTGCTTGAGCTTCTCCATCAAGTCCTTCTCGGCGTCGGTGAGATCGTTTCCGCCGTTTTGGTCCTGGTTATTGGCATCTACTTTACTTCCAGGAGCCTGCTCCCTGAACGGGTTGGTCACGAAGCCTTCCAGATCGACCGAGCGGCTGAGCACTCCGGTCGTCTTGTCCTGGATGAAGGCGTCCGCATTGGTCGTGTTCACGATATAGACCCGGCTCGTCCCCGTGAGCTGGCACTTGGGGGTCTCCGTGTCGGAGCACTGCGGGACGGTGCCGTCCCCGATCACGGCGCAGGAGATCTCCGGCTGCGGCTCGAACGTGGCGAAGAAGGTGATCCCGGAGAAGCCGAAGGGATCGCCGATCAGCCGCTCGTCCTCGTACAGCACCAGGAACCAGCCCTTTTCACCCACCGGGATGCTGGGATCGGTGAGCAGGTCCGGGTTCGACCCTTCGTTGCGGTCGATCTGCTCGAGAGTGGCTTCCGTCATCGGGAGATTGGCATCCGCGATCTGGTCGGTCTCGTCGACGAACACGTAGAAGCGGCCGGAGGCTCCGACCTTCGCCTTCAGGTCGTCACGGTCCCCCACGCCGAAGGCCAGGGCGTATTCGCCCAGGTCGCCGACGAACAGAACCGCCGGCGGGTAGTAGATCGGGCGTCGCACGTCCACGGACCCACTCGACGTGGTGACCGTAGTGACTGTATCGAAGATCTTCTTGGGCGCCCACAGCGGGTCCGTGAGGTCGGTCCCCTTCTCGATCCGCGGCATCGAGTAGCTGAGGCCGTCGAGCCCGCGGACGCAGGCTGCCACGTCCGCGGAGCAGGTGGCCGCGAGTTTGGGATAGACGACGTTTCCGGACGAATCCTGCGCAGTCAGGTCGAGCCGGTACATGTAGCCGGCGGTCGTGCCCATGTAGACCCGGTCAAGGAAGCCGTTCTGGTCGGTGTCGACCGCGGCGGGATCGCTCGGAGCGGAGCCGTCGAGCTGTCGCTTGTAGATCGCCTGACCGGTCTCGATGTCGACCATGTAGAGCCAGTTCCCCCTGCTGTCGACCTTGGCCGGGTCCAGGCCGCCGCCGAAGATGGCGACGTATTTGTTCACCACGCTGCCGTTCTCGACCACCTTGATCCGTCCGATGTTCGGAGTCGACCAGGTTTCGCCCAGATCCGCCAACCCATTGCCATCCTCGTCGAGCCGCACCCATTTGCTGTTCACCTTGTCCCAGACGCGGTCGGTGAACTCCCACAGCGCGGCCGGGTACTTCAAGGTTCCGCAAGGGGTGGACGTGTTCGCCGGGTCGGTGTAGCAGCCGGGGACGACCAGGCTGAGATCAGTCGGCAGCTTGGCGATCGGGCTTTGATCTGTTGCGCTGGTCAAGATCGTGACATCCGGGCCCCCGTCGATCACCTGGACCTTGCGAGTGGCGTCTGACCCTGGGGGTCCCACTTCCTTTTCGACCAACTGATCCGGATCCGTGACGTCGAGGGCGAAATAACCACTGCCGCCTTCGCGGAGGCCGGTGATGACCACGGTTCGCCACTCCCGCTCGGCCGGGTTGGGCGTGCCGGTGTGCTCCGGGTCGATGAACACGTCGCCCGCGGCAGGGCTGCCGTCGACGCTCCACCGGTGGGCTGTGGCGTTCTCCGCGTTCAGCTTGACGGTCGGCATCACTTCCCGGGGAATGAAGGCGAAGACCTCCTTGCCGGTCCCCTTGGTGAACTGGACCTCCTTTGACACGGTAGTCCCGTCGGAGTTCTTTCTCGTCAGGATTCCCGGGATCCCCGCCTCGAAGGCGTGCAGCATGCCGTCGTTGGCGCCGGTGATCACCAGCTTGCGGCGATTCTCGTACCGGTTGAAGAAGTCCCGGTATCCGGTCCCTTGCGGGAGGCCGTTCGTGTCATAGGTCTCCTCGGCGTCGTCGACGAAGTACTTCGTGTTGACCGGTCCGCCGAGGACCAGGGGGTTCGAGTGGAAGACCTCTCCGAGGATGTAAGTGTCCAGGTTGTCCGTGGTGGAGGTGACGGTGCTGTTCTTCTGCACCAGAGTCGCCTTGACCACGGTGTTGGCTTCGTCTCGCGTCGCCGCGATCGAGGCGCTGTCGGTCGGGTCGAACGGGATCTGGAGAGCGTTCCAGAAGCTCTCCTCTTCCGTGCTGTACCCCGATGACGGAGCCGTGGTGACGTCGAACATCTCGGTGGTCGTCGGCGAGCCGGGAAGACCGGTCGCGTTCGGCACCTTGTCGAGGGCCCAGAGGACACGCCGCTGTGTGTTCGATCCCCCGAGCTTGAGATCGGTGACCGTGCTCAGGTCGCCACCGGCCGGCGGAGCGGGCGACTGGTCGAGCATGGAGAGCGCTGAGTCCCACAGCCAGTCGTCGTAGGCCTTGTTCGGCGGGTCAGTCTGGTTCGGCGGTAGCGGCAGGCTGAAGGCGTGGACGTGCCCCTCCCAGATGGAGGTGTCGTTGAGCGGCTGGAACTTCGTCAGGTAGATCCGGCTCTCGACGGCGGCCTGGACCGAGGGGACGGCGGCCGTCGCGAAGGTTCGGGTGGACGTGGCGATGGTGCCGGCCACCTCCTTGAGCTTGGTCTTGAGATCGCTGCCGTTGGACACCGGGACGACCTTCGCACCGGTGTTGGAGATGATGTTCTGGAGCGAGGTCGCCTTGTCGGTGAAGGTGAAGATCCAGGTCCGGACCCCCGCATCGTTGTCCAGCGTGTTGATGTCGGCGCTCGAATTCTCGCTGGTCACGTTCTCCTCGGCGTCGGTGATGACGATGAGGTAGGGCAGCCGGCAGTTGAAGGTCAGGTCATTGTTCCGGAAGAGCTTCTCCCAGCCGTCGGGGAAGAGGTCGTTCTTGCACTTGTTGACGTCGCCACCCAGGTACCAGCACCGGAGATCGTTCAACGCGCGGCTGAACGGACTGTTGCCGTAGGCCAACACCGGCTTTTCGTCGGGGTTCCGGTAGCGGAGCACGTTGTTCGGGGCCGGGTCCCCGGGGTTGGTGGTGTCGTTGAAGAACCGCGCCACCCCGAAGTAGGGGAGAAAGTCTTCGGGAAGATCCTCGCCGTTGTTGAGGTCTCCGTCCCATTTGGATTCTTCAGGGTAGTTCGGGTGGAGGGGGTTGAGGCGCTTCAGGAACTCGTCCCGGTGGCTCACCTGCCAATCCAGGGGGATGAAGTCGCCGGTGTCGAGCTCCGGATGGTCCTTCGGGTCGAAGTGGGTCATCCAGCGGAGGTCGTAGCACCCCTGGTTGTCGTCGGGCGCATTGGCGTCCGCCGCCGCCGGATTCGGGTTGCCGCAGAACGGATCGAGGCTGTCGTAGGTCTGGTTGCCCCGGCTGGGCAGGCCGGTGAACGCCGGCCCGGAGTCCCAGTTCCCTTCCCAGCCCAGGCCGGTGAACGGGCGGTCGGACCCTGCACCGCAGGTGCCGCTGCCCTCGATGTCCTGGACGTTCCAGAAGCCCGCCCCCGTCTCGTCCTTGCCGCAGTTGTTGTTGGTGGACGCGTCCAGGGGGGTCAGCACCTCCATGCTCTGGACGCCCGGATCCTTGTTGTTGTTCCCGGCGTTGTCATAGGCCTTGTTGGACTCCATCATGAGGAAGTCCGTGTACTTGTGGAACAGGACCTGGGCAGTCTCCGGGGTACCCGCGTCCGGACTTCCGCAGTCGGTGACCTTCCGGAGGGAGAGGTCGACCAGGATGTCGTTCGAGCCCAGGCCGCCGACGTTGGTCGTGACCGTATTGCCCGAGCCGTCCGTCGTGGTGTAAGTGGTGGCGGTATCGCGCGAGATGTCGAGGGCGTAGGTGACCCCCGAGTACTCGATCCACAACCTGGTCACGTCGCTCGGGCCGAACGCCTTCGGGAACCGGTTGAGACGGATGTCGGTGTTGTTCTGGTCTTGGGTGCTGTAGACGATCGGGGTGTTGCAGGTCCCGGCCACGCTCCCCAGGCCCGAGTCCCCGAACACCCAGAAATGCTCCAGGGCCTCGCGGGGCGGCAGCTCCGGCGCCAGGTTCGTGCCGCCGCTCCGCGCTTTCCGCGTGGCCGTCGTCGGGTAGCTGAGACCGTCGGTGAACGTGACCGTGCTCACCGGCTCGTAGAGCCAGTGCTTGCGCACGACGCTCAGGTGGTCCTTGTTGTAGGTGGCGAAGCCGAAGCTGAGGTTCCCGACCTGGCTGAACACTTCATAGAGCGCCTTCTTGGCCAGGAAGAGCTTGGAGCCCGGGTCGTCGCCGTCGGCCGGAGCGAGATCGCCGAGGTACTGGTTCTGGTCCCCCGACCCAGGGGGCTGGAGACCCATCGACGCCGAGGTGTCGAGGAGGATCAGGACGAACGGATCGGCGGCGTCCACCCGCAGGAGGTCGATGTCGTCCGCGGCCTCGGCGCGCGGGACGGGCGGCATCAGCACGGCCAGGATCGCCACCAGGAGGGCACAGGCGGTGGTGACACGGCGCAGGGGCGAACGGAGCGGGAGCAGATGTCGAAGTTGAGCCATGGGAATCCTCCGATCCTCCTAGAACTTGATCTTGGCGAGCTGCTTTTCGTCCTGGATGGCCAGCACCGACTCCGGCGGCAGCTCCCAGGGCTGGAACTCGACCATCGCGGTGACCGCCTGTTCGGCGAGCAGGGAGCCGGTGGCGGTGATCTCGCGCACGGCGACCGAGGTCACGGCGTGGTTGGCGCGGTAGTAGTTCTTCGCTCCGTACTGGCCCGCGTTGTTCACGTCGCAGAGGTTGCACGGTGAGTAGCCGATGGGGAAGAACGGCGAGATGTCCAGCTTGTGCTCGATGAAGGCCTGCTCCGGATCGGGCAGCCTCTCGATCTCGCTCCAGGCCGGGCGGCGTGTGACCAGGGTCTTCGCGGTCGCCAGCGCGATGCCCGAGTCGGCGGCGTAGAACGCCCGCTCGATCGACTTCTCGTTGGCTCCGATCTGCATCTCGGTCTGGGTGATGAGGGACAGCGACAGGCCGATGATGGTCAAGAGCACCAGCACGATCAGCGCCGCCAGGTACGCGCTGCCCTCTTCCGAGGCGCGGCGCGAATGGGTCGGGGAAACGGGTGCTCGGCTCATGTCAGGTTCCTCAGGTCGACCACGGTCTGGAGCTGACGGCGACGGTAGTTGCGCGACAACCCGTCGGCCGACGTCGGCTGGACCGGCTCGTTGTAGACGTGGTCCTCGATCGCCTTGATCGGCGGGGAGATGTAGCTTCCTTCCACCCGGTCGGTCCGGGCCAGGGTGGTGATGCGGACGTAGTAGAGCGGGCGCGTCGGATCGTTCCAATCCGTCGTGTTGGAGATCGGTGTGTCCCCCGGGGCATTGAACAGCCAGTCGTCGGTGGCGTCGCCGCTGTCGGTCACCTGCTCGTCCGCGTTCCGGTCCACGCCCAGGGCCACCTGAAGGTCGAGGATGTTGTCCGCGATGTCGGCGTGCAGATTCTGGGTGTTGTTGAGATATGGCGTCGCCGTGCCGGGGTAGAAGCGGGCGCGGGAGAGCCGCGGCGCCGGATCCGTGTCGCGGACGTAGTACCGGTACTCCTCCAGGATGCCGACGGAGGCCACCGTGCGCAGACCGGTGGGGAAGTCTCCGTTGGGCGAGAGCTTCAAGTAGTCGTCCGTGTGCTTGCCACCGGTGATCCGGAAGCTCAACGTCACCTCGGTGCTCGACCACGTACCGCCCGCGGCTTCGACGACCGCCTGGACCTGGTCGCTGCCCGAGCTCACCAGCAGGATCGCCGCCGGCTCATTGCCCTCGATGACGTCTTTGAGCGGCAGAAGGTCCTGAGGGACACCGGTCGAGCTCTTGTTGCGGATCGTGATCGAGCCGGTCCCCGCCGCCTTGGCTCCCTGGATCGCACCGTCGGTCCCGGGGTTGATCTGGTAGAACGGCGTGGTGAACACCCCCCGGACGGTCAGGATGTCGGTGCCCTCCACCACCGGGGCCGAGGCCTGGCCGGAGAGCTTGGTGTTGGCGGGGACGTTGTTGTCGACCGAGATCGACGGCCCGGTGGGCAAATACATGCCGGCGTAGTCGGGGGCGAACGCTGCACGGTAGACGGGCAAGCCGCCGCGGCCGGCCATGCGGACGTTGCGCAGCATGCCGTTCTGGGCGATGCGCAGGGACTGCTGCATGTCGGCGACGTTGACCTGGGCCTTGGCCAGCCGGTTGTTGAAATCGAACAGGGTCAGGACGCCGATCAGGACGAACACCAGCAGCGCGATGGCGACGATCGCCTCGAGCAGGGTGTAGCCGGCCTCGGTGTTTCGCCGCGCGGCGTGGGGCGTGGGCAGAGCGTCGGTGCTCATGGGATGGTTTCTCCGCATCTCGGGTGAGCTCACTGGGACTTGAACAGGCGCACGGTGATCGCCTTGCCGGTGCTCAAGGGCACGTCCTGGCCGGTGATCGCCACCGTGATCTCCTTGAGGTGGACGGTGCGCGCTTCCGCCCCTCCGTCGAGGGGCGTGGTCAGGTCCAAGACGCCGAACTGCCGGATCGTCGTCGTGCGGGTGAACAGCGCGAAGTCTCCCGCGGTCAGGCTGCCCTCCCAATCGTGGTTCTGGCTGGAGTAGTAGTCCTTGACCTCGAGCGAGGTCTGGCCGACGGGCACGGTCAGCTTGGCGCTGTTGAACGGGTACTGGAAGAACTCCTCCGCCCGGGAGCGGGCGAAGTTGCTCACCTGGGTGTAGTCGAACCCGGAGCGGTTGCTGCCGATCGCCCGGGTGAACAGGGGCACCATGCCGAGGGAGATCACCAGCAGGATGACGGAGGCGATCAGTACCTCGATCAGCGAGAAGCCGCGCTGTGCGCGGGTGTCGAGCGGTCGAGCAGCCATCACTTCCACTCCCACGGGACGTAGTTGGGGTCATCGGGATTGCCGCCGGGAAGCCACTTGGTGCCGTCCTCGGCGGTGGTCGGCGCGCTCGGCATCCACATGCGGAGCTCCACCCGGCCGGTGGCCGCGGGGCTGATCCGGATCTCCAGGTGGTTGTTGCGCGCATCGGAGATCCGGAACGCACCCTGGTCGTCGACCGAGCCGTCGGGCCGGAGGACGACGGCTGGGTTGCCGCCGACCGTGCTGAGACCGTCGACCGAGGCGGCGCCCAGGTTGCCGGCCTGGTCCTCGAACTCGATGAAGCGCGGTTTCTCGATCCGGGTCACCAGCGAGTCCGTCCGGCCGTCGGTCACCGAGGAGTCCGGGTTGAACGTCGAGTCCCGGTCGTAGTCGACGAAGCCGAGGATCACGCCGGTCGTGGGGTCGAGGGTGACGATGCCGGGCCGGTTCTTCTTGATCGCTTCGAGCCGCGTGCGCTGGATGAGCGTCGAGAGCTCCCGGCAGTAGCCCTCCGTGCGGCTGCGCACGATCATGTTGTGGAGCGCGGGAACCCCGATCGCCATGGCGATGCCGGTGATTGCCAGGACGACCAGGAGCTCGATCAGGGTGAAGCCGCGGCGGCCTCTGGGCGCGTCGGGGAGCGCCCGGTGCCGTCGGGTCGGTGGGCCACCGGCACACTCGGCAGAGCCGCCGGGGCAGCGAAGACGCGCATTTGGTCTGGTCACGCCCACCGGAGGAGCAAGCCGGGTGCCACGGCGGGGGACGCGGGGTCAAGTCATTGAGGAACCGGGTGTTGCGTCATTCTGAAGCAGCCGCGGAGGCACGGCGGCGGGGGCTCTGGAGGGAGCGATCGGTTACTTTTGGTAACGACTGCGCCAGGCGATCTGGCGGAGGGTCTGCCGGGAGCGGTCCGGGGGCGCCCCCTTCTCCCCTCGGGGGAGAGAAGGGGGTCGGGGGGTTGTAGGGGGATCTAAAAATCCGTCCAGTTCTGCTGCTGGAAGCAGACTGGCACCGGCGCGATGCAGACCAGCCCTCGGTCGGAGCGGATCGTCTGGATGTCCAGCGTGTAGTTGGCGAACCGGCAGCTCGACGGGAACAGCATCATGAGCTGCTGGGTCAGCGCTTGCTGGTTGCGGCACAGGTCGTCGGCGTGGCCGGGCAGGCCGCCGCCGTCGTCACCCCCGCCGCCTCCGTCGATCGGTGCGTTCTTGGTCGAGCTCAACGTGGCGAACGGATCGGTGACGAACTCGCGCACCAACCGCGCGCGAGACAGCGTGCCGTCCACCGACGCCAGGGCGTTGGCGTTGGTGGCGAACACAGTGAACACCCGGCTGGTGCCGGTGCGCGCGCAGACCGGGTCGCCGGCGTTGGGCCCGCCGCCCCCATTGGAGCCTTGCGGCCCCTGGGTCGGCTGGTACGAGGTGAAGAACAGGACGCCGGAGAGGGCGAACGGCTTGGTGATCAACCGCTCCTGGGCGTCCAGCTCCAGGTACCAGCCGGCGGTCAGCGCGCCGGGCGACGGCACCAGCAGGTTGTCGGCGGTGTTCAGGTTCAGGTCGTCGACGCCGATCTGCTGGAGGTCGCCAGCGGTGGCCGGCAGGCGGGCGTCGCTCCGGGACAGGCCGTTGTCCAGGAAGACGTAGAACCGGCCGGTCTGGGGATCGTCCGACCACAGGTCGTCCCGGTCGCCGGTGCCGAAGGCGATGGCGAACTTGGACTGGTCCGCGACGAAGATCGCCGACGGCGGGAAGAAGATCGGCCGCCCGCCGGTGTCGAAGATCTTGAAGGGCCGCCAGGACGGGTCCGCGTCGTCGGCGGTGCTGATCCGCTGCACGGTGACCAGCGGCTGGTTGATCCCGGGGGAGACCTGGACGTCCTGCAGCCGTGGGATCTCCCGCAGGTCGACCTTGTACAGGGAGCCGGCGGTGGTGCCCAGGTAGATGCGGTCCAGGTAGCCGTCGAGGTCGGTGTCGACGGCGGCCGGGTCGCTGGGTGCCATGCCGTCGAGCTCCTCCTTGTAGATCGTCTTGCCGGTGGCGAGGTCGACCATGTAGAGGAAGCGGCCGGCGGCCGCGCCGGTGAACGGCGCGTCCTCGTCGAAGCCGCCGCCGAAGATCGCCACCCAGCGGTCCTCGATGGCGTTGTTCGCCGTCGCCGGATCGCACGCCGCGCCGGAGCCGGTGCAGACCCGGATGCGGCCGAGGACCGGGATCGACCAGGTGTCGCCCAGGTCGGGGGCGCCGTCCTGGTTCTCGTCCCACCGGTCCTCGAATTCCCAGAGCACCGTCGGGAACGGGCGCGGGCCGCAGCCGCTGGTGGCCGGATCACCGGTCACCGGGTCTCCGAGGCACGAGGGCACGTAGCCGTCCCCGGCCGGTGCGGCCACCGCGGTCGCCCGCTCGACGCCGTCCCGGGTGCAGACGCTCTGCTCGACGATCCGGTCCGGCTGGGTGATGTCGAGCGCGTAGTAGCCCCGGCCGCCGCGGCGGAGGCCGCCGACCGCGACGGTGCGCCAACTGCTGACGTAGTCCGGACGGCCGGGCCGGGTCACGGTCTCCTCCGGGCCGATGTTGGCGTCGCCGACGGCGACCGAGCTGTCGACGCTGTACCGGTGCTTGGTGCTGCCGGGGAGCTTCGGCAGGTTGTCCATGGACGCCCGGGGCACGAACGAGAACAGCTCGTAGCCGGTGCCGTTGTCGAACCGCTCGTCGGCGATCACCGGCACCGGCAGGACCTGGTCGCCGGCGTCGTCGAAGCAGTTGAAGTAGTCGGGGTCGGCGCGGGTCAGGTCGTCGAGGGTGGCGTGGTACCTGCCGGCGTCGAAGACGTGGAGCTGGCCGTCGTTGCTGCCGACCAGCACCATCTTCCGCCGTACCCGGTTGCGCAGGGCGAACTCCTGGTAGCCGCCGACCTCGACCGGCTCGCCGTTGACCTGGACGGTCCGGGCGCCGGTGTCGTGGATGAAGTAGGTGACGTTGTCCGGGCTGCCCAGCGCCCGTGGGTTCGAGTGGAAGATGTCGCCGAGGACGAAGGTGATCTCCGGGTTCGGCGGGTTGGCGTCCGGGTCGACCGTCTGCACGGTCCGCGGCGCCAGCACGTAGTCGATCGTCTCCTTGGCCTTGTCGATTGCGTTCGGGTCGAGCGGCGAGAGGCCGAGGCCGCCCAAGAGCTCCAGCCAGTCCGGTCCGAAGGTCGCCGGGTCGGTGGGATCGGTCGGGTCCGGCGGCGGAACGAACAGCCGCCGGTGCTTGGGCACCGGGTTGAGCGCATCGGCGCCGCCGTAGAAGACGCGCCGTTCGAGCGCCCGGTCCCCCATGCCGTAGTCGGGCGGCATCGCCGTCAGGTCCAGCGCCTGGGCCTGGGTCAGCAACTGCTCGCCGGCGTCCCAGGCCAGGCAGCCGGACTGGAGGCTGGCCGAGCACCGCTTGCTCCGGTCCGGGCTGCCCGCGTTCGGCCCGGACTGGATCAGGGGCAGCGGCTTCAAGAAGGAGTCCAGGTGGCCGTCCCACAGCGAGGAGCGGTTGAGCGGCGTGAAGTGGCTCAGATAGATCTTGTCCTCCACCGACGCCTGGACCGTCGGCACCGCGGCCGAGGCGAACGAGCGAGCCTCCTCCTGGATCTCGCTGAAGATGTCGGTCAGCGCGTCGACGAGCTGTTGCTTGTTCTCCGGGTAGATCGGGTCGCCGGAGCCGCCGTTGGCCGCCATGCAGTTGAGCCGGTTGCCGGCGGTGTTCTGGACACCGAAGGCGACGACGTAGGTCTTGATGTCTTCCTGGGCGAACAGGCTCGCCGTGCCGGAGCAGGCGTCGGCGCCGGGGCAGGTGTCGTCGCCGTCGGTGATCACCAGCAGGTAGACCCTGCGGCAGCCCCAGTCCGGATCGTGGGTCTCGGCCAGGTCGCGCCAGCCGGTGCGGTTGGGGCACGACCCCTGGGGGCAGCCGGCGTACCACTCGCGGAAGTCGCGGATCGAGTTGCCCAGCGGGGTCGAGCCGAAGGCGATGAGCGGCTTGACCCCCGGATCCGCCAGCTCGAGGACGCCGCGGTTGCCCGGCCGGTTCTTCAGGTAGCGGGCGACGGAGAAGTCCGGGATCGACTCGCCGAGCAGGCGGTTGGGCGCCAGCCGGTCGAGGATGCGGTTGCGGTTGTCCGTCGTCCAGTCGAGCGGGACCACGTCCCCCTGGTCGAGCAGCGGCGAGGTCGGGTTGTTCTGGGTGTCGAAGCGCAGGTTGACGTTGTTGTAGTCGTCGCTCGAGCTGTCGAAGTTGCCGTCCCAGCCGCCGCAGGTGTTGGAGGCCGAGGCGTCGGAGGCGGGGCCCTGGGCGAAGAAGCCGAGCTGGGGCTCGGTGCGGTTCGCCGCCAGGTCCCAGGAGATGAACTGGCCGACCCGGTCGAAGGTGACGGTCTCGGAGCCGATCGTGTCGTTGCACTGCTGGTTGACACAGCGGTCGACGCGGATCCGGAAGATGATGGAGGAGTCGCCCAGGTTGCCGCTGAGCGGCCGGTAGGTGACCTCGAACACGTCGACGCCGCTCCGCACGTAGAGCTGGCGGACCTGGTCCATCTGGTCGCCGCCCTTGGGCAGCCGCCGCGCCCGCTCCAGCTCCCAGGGGTCGGTCAGGTCCGCCGGCGCCTGGGGATAGCAGGCGATGTTGTTGTCGCCGCCGCCGGTGTCGCACGGCCACTGGGCGCCGAAGACCTCCTCGGAGCCGGTGGCGGGGAAGGGCGTCCCATTGAGGTTGACGCCCTCGTTCCGCGCCCGGTACAGCCAGTGCTTCGACGTCACCAGGAGCTGGTCCTGGTTGTAGGTGGCGAAGCCGAAGTCGACGTTGTCGGTCGCCCCGATGACGTCGTAGAGGGCGTTCTTCGCCTGGAAGAGCTTCGAATTCGGGTCGTCGCCGTTTTCCGGCACGAAGCAGTCGCCGGTGGGGCAGAGGAAGTCGCAGTCGCCGGCGGCGAGCTGGTCGGCGGTGCACTTGGGGCTCCAGTGCATCGATCCCGAGGTGTCGAACAGGATGAACACGTACGGCTTCGCGGAGCCCCTGCGCAGCAGGTCGCGGTCGTCCGCGCGCGCCGGCGCGCCGGGCAGGGCGAGCAGGGTCAGGTGGCTCAGGAACAGGAGACCGAACGCCAGACGGCGGAGCGCTCGCGGATCACGGATCGGGAATCCTCCATCAAGCATGGTACGGGTCCTCTCTCGAATGGCGTCGATCGTTCGTCAGCGGGACGGTGGGACCTCTCAGGGGCTGTTGCCGTCGGCTCGCTCCAGGCGCTGGCCCAAGCGCCGGCCGCTCCTCTTGTCCAGGCCGAGGAAGTCGCCCGGCCCGCGCTCCGGCTGGATGGCCACCTCCGCCCGCACCGCCTGCCGGGCCAGCGGGTGCCGGTTGCCCCGGTTCGCCGACCCCGTGCCGTAGCGGGTCGACTCGGAGACCGCCAGGTAGTCGATCCGGTGGTACTCGCTGCCCGTGTTGGCGGTGCACAGGTTGCAGAAGCCGAGCCGGACGGGGAAGAAGTTGTCGACCTCCACCTCGTCACCGCGCAACCAGGCACCGCCGCCAATGCTGTTCATCTGGAACTGGAAGGGGCCGGAGCCACCGCTCATCTTGCGCGCCACGGCGGCGGCGATGCCGCTGTCGGCGGAGTAGAACGTGCGGTGGATGATCCGCTCGGTGGAGCCGATTTCGGACTCCACCTGGGTGATCAGGACCAGGGAGAGACCGACGATCGACAGCACGACCAGGACCAGCAGGGTAATGAGGTAGGCGCTGCCGCTCTCGGCGCGCGCGCTTCCGGGCGGCTCGACGTGCGGCGTCGGCACCGTGATACGCGGGTGACGGGAGGGGAGAGTCCAGTGGATCATCAGAGGTTCCTCAGGTCGATGGTGGTGGTCAGCAGCCAGCGCCGGAACCGGCGCTGGCCGGTGGCGTCCGGGCTGTCCGGGTTCGAACGGTCGTAGGTGCGGTCTTCGACCGCCACCAGGAACGGTGCCTGGTAGCCGAGCTCCGGCTGGAGAGCCCGCCCGACCGTGCTGATCCGGACGTAGAACAGCCGTGCCCGGAGCCACGGTCGGGTCAAGACCGCGTTCCCGGGCCGGCTCCAGACCGGGTCCTGCGGGTTGTCGTCCGCGCTGTTGAACAGCCAGTCGTCGGCCCGGCCGTCGGCGCTCTCCGCGAGCCCCCGGTCGGCGGCCGTTCCGTCTTCGATCGACCCGCCGCCCTGGGAGCTGTCCAGGCCGATGCTGACCTGGAAGTCGAGCAGGTCGTCGGCGACGTCGGTCGCCGCGCTCTCCGCGCGCGTCGCCGCATCGGTGCCCCAAGGGGCGCCGGTGTTGGGATAGAGCCGGGCGCGCGAGAACCGGGGCAGGAGATCTGAGGTGCCGTCGGCGGCGACCTCCCGCGCCTCGCGGACGAAGTACCTGTACTCCTCGAGCACCGCGACGTAGGACGCGCTGGTCAGGGTCTCGGGCAGTCCCGGCCCGGTCTCGGCGAGCTGCTGGTAGCGGTCCGCGCGGCCGCCGTCGCCGCTGACGACGAACGCCAGGGTCACGCCGGCATTGGCGTCCGCCGGGTTGCACAGGGCGGAGGTCGGGGCGGAGGCATTGGGGTCGAGCTTGACCACCCCGTAGTCCCCGGCGTCGGCGCCGGCCGCGAGCACCAGCGCCTCCTCGGAACCGGCACTGATCAGGCTCCGCAACGGGCCGAGGGGCTGGGGGAAGCCGGCGGGGCTCCGGTCGCAGACGTGGATCTCCCCCTGCCGCGCCTGGGTCGGGTCGCCGGTCGGGTTGCCGGAGGAGTCCCGCAGGACCAGGTAGCTGGTGTCGTCGTCGTTGCTGAAGGTCTGGTAGATCGGCGTGGTGAACACCCCGCGGACGGTGAGGATGTCGGTGCCCTCCACCGCCTTCGGCGAGTCGCTCATGGCCGGCGCGACCTCGCGGGCGTTGCCGGTGACGTTGTCCGCCACCTCGATCACCGCGCCCAGGTCCGGCCGCGCCTTTGACGGGGTGCTCTGGAACAGCCCCCCGCGGCCGGCGACCCGCAGGCGGCTGCCCACCTCCAGGTGCACGGCGCGGACCGCCTGCTGCATCTCGGTCATGGCCGTTTCGACGCGGGCGACCCGGCTGTGGAGCTGGAAGGTGCTGAGCACCGCGGCGGTCAGGCCGATGGTGAGCGCCAGGGCCACCAGCACCTCGAGCAGCGTGAACCCGGCCGCCGCGCGGTCCGTCCGCGGTCGCTTCCGGTCGATCTCTTCACACGTCATGGACGTCTCCTCCCATGTCCCCGGTCCGTCTAGAAGGCCTTGAGCACCCGGACCGTCAGCCCTTCGCCGGCGCCCAAAGGGCCGCCCTCGCGGGTCGATTCGACGCGAACTTCGATCTCCTTGAGCTGGATAGAGCGCGGGTTGCTGCCGCCCGGGAGCGGTTGGTCGAGCGCGTCCCCGTCCCCGTCGGTGTCGCCGTCGATCAGGTCCGCGGTGCCGAACTGCTGGACCCGTGTCGTGCGGATCCAGGCCGCGTTGGCCGCGGCGGCCGGAGTGCGGTCCCACACCCGGCTGCCGAGGGGCAGGTACTCGACCACCTCGAGGGTGTCGCCGCCCGCGGGCACGGTCAGGTCCGGGTGGTCGAACGGCAGCTCCAACAGGGTCTCGGCCCGGGTGCGCGCATAGCTGCTGACGGCGGTCGACTCGAGGCCGGCCTGCCGGTTGCTCATCGAGCGGATGAAGAGCGGGATGATCCCCAGCAGGACGACGAGCAGGATCACCGAGGCGATCAGCACCTCGATCAGGGAGAACCCGGCGCTGGCGCGCGGCCGCGGAGCGTCGGCCGCCGCGGGCCGGAGGCTGGACCGGGGGTCGATCAGGGTGCGCCGTACCATTCCCATGGGATGCCTCCTTCCCGGCGCCCGAGCCACGCGGCCCGGTCCCGGTTCCACTTGCGGATCTCCACGCGCCCGGTGCCGGCGGGCTCGATCCGCACTTCGAGATGGTTGTAGCCGGCGGGGTCGGCGAACCGGATACTGCCGGCAGTCTCGGCGGCGCCGGTCGGCAGGAAGACCGCGAGCCGCTTGCCGGATGCGTTCACGGTGAGGCCCTCGAGCGCCGCCTGCGCGCCGGGCCCCGCCAGTTGGATGCTCGGGTCGACGTCGATCGCGCCGATCCGGTAGTCCGTGTCCCGCGCCAGCGCGCCGGCGACCGGGTTGAGCTCCAGGTCCGGCGGGTCGTCGGCGGCGGGGCCGTCCACGTCCGCATAGGCGAAGACGGCGCCGGTCGCCGGGTCCGCCTCGACGACCGTCTGGACCCGGCGCTTGATCGCTTCGAGCCGGGCCCGCCGCAGCAGCACCGCGGTCTCGCGGGCGCTCGATTCGAGCTTGTCGCGGGCGATCAGGTGAGAGAGCGCGGGCAGGCCGAGCCCGAGCGCGATGCCGAGGATGGCGAGCACGGCGAGGGCCTCGATGAGCGTGAACCCCGCCTCTCGCGCATGAGAGTCATTGCATGACATGGCGACCTGACTTGTCTACGCAGATTTGTATTCGTCAATAAGTAAGCAGAAAGCTTGCCATACCGGCACGCTTCTGCGGGCGCGTTTTTCCAGTCCCCCTTGGGGCACGGTGACGCTTTGCGTCACTCCGTGTGCCAACTGGCGTCAGTCGGCCGGCTGCTCGTCGGTGGTCGCGGGGAACATAGCACAGACAAGGGTTCCTCCGCCATCCCGGTCTTCGAGGGAGAGGGTGGCGCCGTGGAGGGTGAGGATGCGGTGGGTCAAAGATAGACCCAATCCGACCCCTCCCGGCTTGCCGCTGACGAAGGGTTGGAAGAGGCGTTCGCGGAGCGCGGGTGGGATGCCTGGGCCCCGGTCTGCCACGGTCACCCGGACCTCCTGCGGCCGGCTGTCGACCGTCACGTCGACCCGCGGGTCGCCGGCCTCGCGCCCGGCCTGGACCGCGTTGTGGAGCAGGTTGCGGAGCGCCCGCTCGAGGAGCTGGGGATCGCCGGAGATCGTGGTGCCGGCGGCGCGGCCCCGGTGGGCGATCCGGATCGTCGGCCGCCCTTCGCCGCCGGTCGCCGCCTCGAGCGCCGGGTCGGCGGCGGCCCGCTCGACCACCAGGCGGAGGTCGAGCGGCTCCAGGCGGGCGGAGCCGGGCCGGGCGAAGGAGAGGAAGTCTTCGAGCACCCGCTGCAGGTGATCGGCCTCCCGGCGGATCTCGGCCAAGGAGTCCACCACCCCGGGCGCGAGGGGCTGGCCGGGCGGATGGCCGGGTTCCTCACCGGGTAGTGGGGGGGCGGCGGTGTCCCGGTCGATCAGGGTCAGGTACCCCTTGATCGAGCCGAGGCTGTTGCGCAGCTCGTGGGCAACCCCGCCGGCCAGCTCGCCGAGCTGGCGCAGGCTCTCCGTGAGCTGGGCCCGCTCCCGCTGCCGGCGGACCTCGGTCAGGTCGACGAAGAGCACCAAGAAGCCGCGCAGCAAGCCGTCGTCCCGGCGCAGCGGGTGGACGGTGAGGCCGAGGGTCAGCTCGGCATCGCCGACCTGGACCCGGCACTCCTCGCGCCGGACCGCCAGGCCGGTGGCCACGGACTCGGCCACCAACTGGAACGGCACGTCGAGCCCGGGGTGCTCTTCGCCCAGCCGCTCGACCGGTGTGCCGATCTCGGGCCGGGGGATCCCCAGCAGCGCGGCGCCGGTCTCGTTCAGGGCCAGCACGCCGCCGCCCTGGTCCAGCAGCAGGACGCCGCTTTCGAGACTCACCCCGAGCGTCCGCTGGAGGACGGCGATGTCGTCGGCGCCGGTGGCCGGGCGCGACAGGCCTTCGAGAGCCCGCTCGAAGGTGCCGAGCAGGAACGCGACCTCGTCCTCTTCCTCGTCCGGGGCCGAGCCGAGCTTGCGCGCGCGCTCGAGCAGGCTCTCGTACGGGGCGAGCATGTGCCCGAGGAAGAGCAGGACGAGGGCGGCGAGCGCACCGTCGATGCCGACGATCAGCCAGGTGAGCAGGGGGAGGGTCCGCCCCTGGGCGGCCAGCACGGTCGCTCCCAGGTCGAGCCGCAACCAGCGGCGGGGAGCGCGGTTCGCCGTTCCGGGCCGGTCGCCGAGCGGGATCAGCGCCACCACCCGGTCGCCGACCTGGCGGTCCGGGCCGAAGGCACGGGGGGCGGCGAGCGCTTCGTCCTGACCCGGCCGCAGGGGCGCCAGCAGCGGACCGTCGGGGAGGTCGCCGGCCGTCGCGAGGACCTGGCCGCCCCCGTCGAGGAGTGCCACGCCGCGGGCGGCGAGAGCGAGCTCTTGGAGCCTGGAGGCGGGTGCGGGGCTGCCGGTCAGCTCGCCGGCGATCCGGCGGCCGAGCGTCATCGCCTCGGCGCGCCGCTCTTCGATCAGCAGGGAGACGGCGTTGCGGTAGGACAGCAGGGCCCCGATCGACAGGACGACCGCCAGGAAGAACGAGGTCGGCACCAGGATCAGGACCTCGCGGCGCAGGCCGAGCCGGCGCCACCTGCGCGGCCGCCCGGTCACGGCGGCACGGCCCCCGGACCGAACGCGGTGCCGACGTAGAGGGCGAGGAGCTGGGGACCGAAAAAGAGCGCGACCAGCGCTCCGGCGGCGAGGAAAGTGCCGAAGGGGAGCTTCGACTTCATTCCGCCCCGTCCGAGGGCCATCAGCGACAGGCCGAGGACGGAGCCGGCGACGGCGCCGGAGAAGAGAGACACCACGACCCCGCGCCAGCCGAGGAAGGCGCCGATCATCGCCAGCATCTTGACGTCGCCGAGGCCGAGGCCCTCCTCCCGCCGGATCAGCCACCAGGCGCCGTACGCGGCCAGCAGCACGCCGGCGCCGACCGCCGCGCCGAGCAGCGCGCCGAGCAGGCCGGGCCACGGGCTCCCCGGCGTCGCGGGCAGGAGCGGCTGGAGCGCCACGCCGGCGACGATCCCCGGCAGGGTGATCCGGTCGAGCAGCAGGAAGTGCTCCAGGTCGATCGCCGCGAGGGCGATCAACAGGCAGCAGAAGAGCGCCGCGACGGCGCTGGCGTAGGAGTGGTCGAAGCGTTCGGCACAGGCCACGAAGAGCGCGCCGGTGGCGGCCTCGATCAGCGGGTAGCGGACGGAGATCGGTGCGTGGCAGTGGCGGCACCGGCCGCGGAGCAGGAGCCAGGAGAAGACCGGGACGTTGTCGAAGGCCCGGATCGGCTCGCCGCAGACCGGGCAGCGCGAGCGGGGGAACACCGTCGAGAGACCGCGCGGCAGCCGGTGGATGACGACGTTGAGGTAGCTCCCGGCCACCAGCCCGAGCAGGCCGGCATAGATGTCGAGCAAGATGCGCACGCCGAACGCCATCCGGGCATTCTAGCGGGGCCGCCGTCGCGGCGCGCCGCGCAAGCTCAGCCCCGAGCTGCCGAAGGTCCTGGCCCGGCACGCGAGCACCGGGCGGGGGCGTCGCTTTCCCCCGCGAGGGTGGGAAGGGGGTCCGAGGCGCGAAGCGAGGCGGGGTCGGGAGCGGCGCGGGAGGCCCCGGCTCCGGGACACCGCGCGATCTGGATGGTTCGGCGCTGTGCGCGCGGCTCGGTTCGGCCTCGCGCGTGGGCCGGTCCGGGCACGCGAACGCACCAGTGGCGCGGGCCTCAAGCCCTCCACCGGGGCCTCCCGCACCGCTCCACATCCAGACCGTTCGTCGACGTTCCGAAGCGCAAGAAACGCACTCCGCTAAAGAAGCAAGGAAACGGGCGGGGGCGTCCCTTTCCCCCCGCGAGGGTGGGAAAGGGATCGAGGGATTGGGGGGAGATCCAGTGGATCATCCAGGTCGATCGGAGCGCAGCGAACCTGTCCGCGCCTGTGACACTCGAGAAGCGCGACTTCTTCTCCAGCGC
>Ga0210074_1000003_pt1 | contig 117505 bp, 80 predicted proteins | sample China_Galinas_Co_FD_184860 | JGI IMG/M metagenome (GOLD analysis project Ga0210074, IMG submission 184860) | Wetland microbial communities from San Francisco Bay, California, USA, that impact long-term carbon sequestration -... | ecosystem: Environmental > Aquatic > Marine > Wetlands ... | reverse complement strand
CCCGCGCCACTGGTGCGTTCGCGTGCCCGGACCGGTCCACGCGCGAGGCCGAACCGAGCCGCGCGCACAGCGCCGAACCATCCAGCTCGCGCGGTGTCCCGGAGCCGGGGCCTCCCGCGCCGCTCCCGACCCCGCCTCGCACCCCCACCCCACCCCGATCGGGTAGGGCCGACGCCCTCCGTCGGCGCGTTGCGCCCGGTCCGCGCCTGTGGCAAACCTGCACTAGCGAAGCTTCGACCCCACACTCCCGGAGGTGCTCCATGAACGACGGTATCCGCACAATTCTCTGCTCGGTCGACCTCACGCCCGTCTCGCGCCGCGAGGTGGCTCTCGCGGCCGAGCTATCCCGCGCCTTCGGCGCCGGCCTGGTCATCCATCACAACCTTCCCGCCGCTGGCTTCGGCATGGCCAAGTCCTGGGAGTGGAAGCAGAACCACCCGGGGGCCGGCGCTCCCCGTCCGGCCGAAGAGCGGATGAAGGAGCTGGCCGCGACAGTGCCAGCCGACATCACGTTCCAGACCCTGATCACCAGCGGTCCCCTGGCGCTCGGCATCGCTGGACTGGCCGAGGAGCTCCCCGCCGACCTGCTGGTGCTCGGCTGCCACGGCATGAGCACCGAAGAGCATTCTTCGCTGACCGAGAACCTCATGCAGTGGTGTGGCTGCCCGATCCTGGCCATGCACGAAGGGGAGGACCGCGAGTGGTCACTCCACCTGAACGACCGCAGCCAGCCGCTCCGGTTCCTGGTGCCGACCGATTTCTCGCCGGCATCAGAGGAGGCGGTGCGCTGGGGCTTCTGGTTGGCGGAGAAGCTCGGGGCGGAGGTCCATCTGCTCCACGTGCTGGGCGTGGCGGCGCCGTCGATCCGGCCGATCGAGCCGGTGGCGCCGGTCAGCTCCGCGCCGTACTACCGCGAGGCGGTGCGGGCGGAGGCGCGGGAGCGCATGGAGGGCCTGGTACCCGAGACGATTAGCGACCGGGTGACGTTGCACATCGAGCCGGGCCGGACGGAGGACGTGATCGTCCAGAGCGCGGAGGAGCTGCGGCCGGACCTGATCGTCATGGGCGAGCACGCCCGGGACATCCTGCACCGGTTCTTCACCCACGACAACGCCCAGGGGGTCCTCCACCGGGCCTGCTGCCCAATCTGGTTCGCCCCGCCGCCGATGGTCGCCGCGTAGGTGCTTGACGGTTGCGGCGGTCCTCCGCCGAGAGGTTTGCCGGAGCGGCCACGCGGCATCCCTCGGCGGCTGGACTGCGACCGGCGAGGGATGCCGCGAACGTCCGCTCCCCATGCGGCAGGATCGCCGCGGTACTGACTGTCGGGGCTCGTCACCCGCCGTTCTTGAGCACCCGGTACAAATCCCCGTCGGTCGAAAGCACCAGTGTGGTGTCCCCATCGACCGTGTGCTCATAGGTCTCGAGCGTCTTCATGAAGCCGTAGAAGTCCCGCGACTGGGCGTTCTGGTCGTAAGCCGCTGCGTAGATGCTCGTCGCCTGGGCGTCCGCCTTGCCGTGTACCTCCTGGGCGCTCTTGTACGCCTCGGACTGGATCCGCTTGAGCTCCCGGTCCCGCTCGCCGCGGATGCGGGCCGCTTCGCCCTCACCCTCGGAGCGGTAGCGGGTGGCGATCCGCTGGCGCTCGGCGATCATCCGGTCGTAGACCTTGCGGCGCACGTCCTCGGTGTAGTTGATGCGCTTCAAGCGGACGTCGAGGATCTCGATCCCCAGGTCCGCGGTGCGCGAGCGCGCGGCGTCCAGGATCTCTTTGCGGATCTTCTCCCGGCCGTACTGGATCTGCTGGAACTCGGCGACCTCCTCGTCCGCCAGAGACGGGTCGCGCTCCGGCTCCCGGTTCGAGGTGCGGACGATCTCCACCAGCTCGTGGTTGGCGACGGCGTTTCTCGTCTCGCCGTCCAAGATGTCGTCGAGCCGGCTCTGGGCGCCGCGCTCGTCGCGCAGGCGCTGGAAGAAGAGCAGCGGATCGGAGATCTGCCAGCGGGCCATGGTGTCGACGAAGATGAAGCGCTTGTCCCGGGTGGTGAACTCGTCGGCGTTGCCGTCCCACTCGAGGAAGCGCTTGTCGAACCGGTTGACCTTCTGGACGAATGGCAGCTTGAAGTGCAGGCCGGGCTGGTCGACGGTGCCGCCGACCGGCTCGCCGAACTGAGTGATGATCACCTGCTCGGTCTCGTTGACCACGTAGAGGGACGACAGGGCGAGGATCGCCAGGACGATGGCGAGGATGACGGTCACCATGCGCATCATTGGCCACCTCCCTTGGTGCCGGAGGAGAGGGGGGCGCCGCTCAGGTTGAGCAGCGGCAGGACGCTGCGGGCGTCCTCGTCCACCACGACCTGCTGGCCGACCTTGGGCACGATTCGGCTCATGGTCTCCAGGTACAGCCGCTTGCGGGTGACCTCGGGCGCGCGGCGGTACTCGGTGAACAGGTCGTTGAAGCGGGCCGCCTCGCCCTCGGCGCGGTTGACCCGGTCGAGCGCATAGCCCTCGGCCTGGGCGATGGTCTGTTGGGCTTCACCCTTGGCGCGGGGGATCACCTTGTTGTACTCGCTCTGTGCGGAGTTGATCTTCTGCTCCCGTTCCTGCTCGGCCTCGTTGACCTCGTTGAAGGAGGGCTTGACGGGGTCGGGCGGGTTGACGCTCTGGAGCACCACCTGCTCCACGTGCAGGCCGGTCTCGTACTGGTCGAGGAGGGTCTGGAGCTCCTTCTGAACCAAGTTGGCGGTCTCCTGGCGGCCGACGGTGAGCACCTCGTCGACCGTGCGGTCGCCCACCGCCTGGCGCATGACCGCCTCCGAGAGGTCGCGGAGCGTGTCCTGGGGGTTGCGAACCCGGAAGAGGAAGGCCTTCGGGTCGAGGATACGGTACTGGACCACCCACTCCACCTCGGCGACGTTGAGGTCGCCGGTGAGCATCAGCGACTCGTCGGTGAGGTCCGCCTGGGAGTAGACGGTGCGGACGCCGGCCTTCTGGGTCCGGTAGCCGAACTCCTCCTTGAGCTGGCGCTGGGTCGGCACCTTGATCAACTGGTCCACCCAGGGGATCTTCCAGTGGAGGCCGGGATCGGTGGTCCCGGCGTAGCGGCCGAAGCGCAGGATGACACCCTGCTCCTCGGGCTCGACGGTGTAGAACGAGCTGAAGGCGAAGAGGAGGACCACGATCGCCAGCAGTACTTTGAACAGCGGGATCTTCTTGAGACGCTCGATCTCCGGCGGGACGGTGAATCCACCGCCTCCACCGCCGGGTCGGCTCCCGAACGGGTGGTTGTTGGCCATGATGCGGCGACCCTACCGCGCGGGGGTGGGCGGGGCAAATCGCCAAGACCCCGTACAATAGGCGCTCGGACTCGCGCTCCGGCCGCCGGTCGCCGGCGTTTTGGGGGCATTGAGAGGACTGGACGGACCGGAGGTCGAAGAACGTGCAAGGAGCCCAGAGGACGAAGACTGGAACCATCACTCTCGGGATCCTCATGCTCGGGGTCACCCTCGCCGGGTGCAGCGGCAACGCGGCACCCAAGACCGCCGTCTCCGCACCGGCGCCGGGGGCGAAGGGCCAGTCCCCGCAGGTCACCGTCTCCGACGAGCCGATCAGCCAGGCCGACCCGGACGCCCAGGCGGCCGATGCTGCCGGTGCGCAGACCGCCGACCCGGTCGCGGCGCCCGACGGCGCGGCGGATCATGAGGCGGAGGAGGTCGCCGAGCAGGTGGCGGCCGAGCCTCCGGAGGTGTCCGACCCGGCCGCCGAGCCGCCGCCGGGCCAGCCCACCGACGATCCGGCGGACATGCTGCAGGCGTCGCTCCAGGCCTACGAGTCGGCCGAGGTCTTCTGGCAGCAGGGGGACTTCGACGATGCCTTCGCCGCCCTCGACGAGGCGTTCGAGCTCATGGCGTCGGCACCGGTCGACGGCGACGATCCGAGCCTGGCCCAGCAGAAGGAGGATCTGCGCGGCCTGATCTCGAAGCGGATCGTCGAGATCTACGCCTCGCGCCAGACCGCCGTCGGCGACATGGACCGGGAGATCCCGGTGACCATCAACGAGGACGTGGAGCGCGAGATCCGGAGCTTCCAGACCGGCGAACGGGACGAGTTCATGGAGGCCTACCGGCGCTCGGGCCTCTACCGGCCGATGATCGTCGAGCAGCTCGAGAAGGCCGGCCTGCCGGAGCAGCTCTCCTGGATGCCGATGGTCGAGAGCTGGTTCAAGGTGCGGGCTCTCTCCCGCGCCCGGGCCCTCGGCATGTGGCAGTTCATCTCGTCCACCGGCTACCGCTACGGCCTCGAGCGGAGCTGGTGGGTGGACGAGCGCATGGACCCGGAGAAGTCGACCAAGGCCGCGATCGCCTACCTGACCGACCTGCACAACCTGTTCGGCGACTGGCTGACCGCCCTCGCCGCCTACAACACCGGCGAGGGCCGGGTGCTGCGTGAGATCAACCGCCAGCGGGTCGGCTACTTCGACCGGTTCTGGGACCTCTACCAGCGCCTGCCGGGCGAGACCCGCCGCTACGTCCCCCGCTTCCTGGCGACCCTCGCCATCGTCGACGACCCGGGGCGCTACGGCTTCGATCTGCCGGACCCGCTCGACCCCATCGACGTGGACGTGGTGCAGGTCGACCGGGCCGCGGGGCTCGAAGGCCTGGAAAAGCAGCTCGGGCTCGCGGACGGCACGCTCATCGCCCTCAACCCGGAGCTTCGCCAGGGGGCCGTCCCGGACAAGACCTATCCGCTCCACGTGCCCGCCGGCTACGCGTCGCAGGTCCAGGAGAAGATCGCTTCCCTGCCGGCGTGGAAGGCGCCCGCCGGCACCGGCGTCCACCGGGTGCGCAGGGGGGAGACGCTCTCCGGCATCGCGTCGCGATACGGCACCAGCGTGCGCGAGCTGATGGCCCTGAACCGCCTGCGCAGCGCCCACCGGATCTGGCCGGGGCAGCAGCTCCAGGTGCCCGGCGGGCCGGGCGGGTCCCTGCCTCCGGGGACGGAGATCAGCCACCGGGTGCACCGGGGCGACAGCCTCTGGCTGCTCGCCTCGCGCTACGGCACGACGGTGGCGCAGATCCGCCGGGACAACGGCATGAGCGGATCGCTCCTGCACCCGGGCCAGGTGCTGCGCATCCGCTCCGGCGTGAGCCGTGGCGGTGCCGGCGGCGCCACCTACACCGTGCGCCGGGGCGACACCCTGGGCGCCATCGCCCGCCGCCAGGGCGTCAGCCTCTCGCGGCTGCTCGCCGCCAACCGCCTGTCGCGCCGGAGCACCATCTACCCCGGCCAGAGACTGGTCATTCCGCGGTAGGATCGCGTTCGACCGGTACTCGCCGAACCTCTCCGAACCATGGGACTGCTCGATCGCTTCTTCCACAAGGACCCGGCGCGGGAGCTCGACCGGGCGGAGGCGCTGCTCGACGACGGGCGGGCGTACCCGGCGCTGCAACTGGTCCAGCGGGTCGCCGAGACAGGGGCCCTGCCGGAGCGGACGGCGGCGCTCGAGCGGCGCTGCCACGATGCGCTGGCGGAGGCCGCCCTGGCCGAGGCGGACTTCATGGAGACGGAGGGAGAGTTCGCGGACGCCGCCGAGTGGGTGCGCTCGGCGATCCGCCAGCTCGGCAAGGAGCACGAGCGGGTGCCGGACCTGCGCCGGCGGATGAAGACGCTGCGCCAGCGGGCCGAGGAAGCGAAGCGTTCCGAGGCGATGGGGAGCCTGCTCTGGTACGGCGAGGAGACCCCGCCCGACGGGCCGGACCCGCTGACCACGGAGATGCGCTTCGGTGCCCTGGTCGGGACCCTGCGCGACGACGTGGCCGACCTCTACCTGAACCGCTCCCTCGCGTTCCAGAAGGCGCACGTGGATTTCAACGAGGGCCGTCTGGACGAGGCGCGGGCCGCCTACGACCAGCTGGTCGTCGCCAATCCTGACGACGCGATCCTCCATCTCGAGCGCGGGCGCTGCCGGCTGATGGCCGGTGACCCGGCCGGCGCCCGCGAGGACCTGGAGGTGGCCTGGCCGGCTCTCGGCGACGAGCCCCTCGACCAGGAGGAGCGGCTCTCCGTGCCGCTCCTGTGGGCGGAGGCGTGCCTGGAGATGGGGGATGGGGAGGCGGTGATCCAGGGTCTGACCGACCTGGCCGGGTTCGCCGAGGGCACCGATCCGGCGAACGCGAACACCGCCGCGATGTTCGGGCGGGCGCTGCTCGAGGAAGACCGCGTCGCGGAGGCGGTGGAGTATCTCGGCGGTGCGGTGGAAGGCTTCGGCTTGCAGACGGAGGCGACCTGGACGTTCGCCGACGCTCTGGCCCGGAGCGGTGCGCGCGATCGAGCGATCGACGTCCTCGAGCAGAAGATCGCGCCGAGCTGCGCGACGGGCAACTGTTCGAAGCCGCCGCTGGATGCGACCGCGGCGGCGACCCTGGCCGGCCTCTACCTCGACGGGACGCCCGAGGGGGAGATGCCGCCGGAGCGGGTGGGTGGCCTGCTCGCGCAGCTCGCCCAGGAGCAGGGTCGCTTGACCCCTGACGGCCTCCGGCAACTGGCCCGCTACCAGCGGATGAGCGGTCTCGACGAGCAGGCCGAGCGGACCGAGGCGGAGCTCCGCCGCTACGGGTTGATCGAGTAGGCGCGTTCCCAGGGAGTGTGGGAGGGGGTGGCGCCGTCCACGGTCCGTCCGTGGAAAGCCCCGTGTTAGCCTCGTCCGGTCGTCGCACTCCCCGCCATCCAGCTCAAGGAGGATCGAGCATGCGCCCCGTCCGTCTCCGCTCTTCCCGCCTCCACCGCAACCGTCCGGCATGCCGGCGGACCCCATCCGGCATCGCCCTGCTGACGGCCCTGGTTCTGACCTCGGTCCTGGTCTTCGCGCTCGCCGTGCCCGCCGGTGCCCAGGGGCGGCCGAACAAGCCGGTGCTCCACGGCAAGCATTGGGTGGCGATCACCGGCAAGCCGCTGGGCGCGACCGCCGGCGCGATGATCTTCCAGCAGGGTGGCAACGCGGTCGACGCCGCCTGCGCCATGCTCGCCGCCACCACGACCATGTGGGACACCCTCGGCTGGGGCGGCGAGACCCAGGCGCTGATCTACAACCCCCACACCGGCGAGGTGATCGGCGTCGATGCCCTGGGCGTCGCCCCGACCGGCGCCACGGCGGACTTCTTCCGCGACAAGGGTCTCGAGTACCCGCCGTCGTGGGGCCCGCTGGCCGCGGTCACGCCGGGGACCCCGGGCGGCCTGATGACCATGCTGGCGGAGTGGGGGACCATGCCCCTCGCCCAGGTCCTGGAACCGGCGATCCAGATGGCCCGGGGTTATCCGATCGAGGCCCAGGCGGCGGACCGCATGGAGTCGTCCCGCGACCAGATCGAGGGGTGGCCGTACTCGAAGGCGGTCTTCCTGCCCCACTGGACCGAGGGGGCCGCTGCCGGAGAGCGGGCGGCGCCGTACCCGGGCGAAGTCTTCGAGCAGCCCGACCTGGCCCGGACCCTGGAGAAGCTGGTCGAGGCGGAACAGGCGGCGCTCGACGCCGGCAAGAGTCGCAAGCAGGCGATCTACGCCGCCTACGACCGGTTCTACAAGGGGGACATCGCCGCCGAGATCGTCCGCGGCACCCAGGAGCAGGGGGGCCTCATCACCCGCGACGACCTGGCCCGCTGGCAGGTCAAGATCGAGAAGCCGGTGACCACGGACTACCACGGCTATCGGGTCCACAAGCTCACCACCTGGACCCAGGGGCCGGTGCTGCTCCAGGTGCTCAACATCCTGGAAGGCTTCGACCTCCAGGCGATGGGCTACAACAGCGCCCGTTACATCCACACCCTGTACCAGGCCATGAACCTGGCCTACGCCGACCGCGACTTCTACTACGGCGATCCGTACGTGCCGCCCGAGGAGCCGGTGGCCGGTCTGCTGTCCAAGGACTACGCCAAGGCCCGGGCCGCGACCATCGACCCAGAGGCCAACGACCCGGACGTCGCGCCCGGGGACCCGTACTCCTTCCAGGAGGGCGACAACCCGTACCAGAAGTTCCTCGACATGTGGCCGGCCCAGTTCGAGCACGACCGGGCCGGGGGCGAAGCGATGGCCGCGCTGGACAACCTGCCACGGGGCAACGTCTCCGATCCTCCGGGGCGCGAGGCCTTCTATGCCGGTACCACCTCGATCCAGGCGGCCGACGCGGAGGGTTGGGTGGTGTCGGTGACGCCGAGTGGCGCCTGGTTGCCGGCGGTGATCGCCGGCAAGACCGGCATCGGCCTCTCCCAGCGCATGCAGAGCTTCGTCGTCGACGAGGCCGAGAACCCCTACAACGTGGTCACCCCGGGGCAGCGCCCGCGGGTCACGTTGACGCCGACGATCGTCACCAAAGACGGCAAGCCGTGGGTCTCCGTGGCGGTCCAGGGCGGCGACACCCAGGACCAGAACATCCTCCAGTTCCTGCTCGACATGATCCACTTCCACATGAACGTCCAGGAGGCGACCGAGGCGGCCAACTTCACCAGCTTCCAGATGGCGAGCTCGTTCGGCGAGCACGAGCGCGATCCGGGCGCCCTGCTGCTCAACGCCGCCACGCCGCCGTGGGTGCGAAGCGAGCTCGAGCGGAGGGGCTACCACCTGAGCTTCCAGGACCGCACCTCTGGCCCAGTCAATGCCATCTGGTTCGACCGGGACCACGGCACGATGTGGGGCGGCAGCTCGGACTACGGCGAGGACTACGGCATCTGCTGGTGAGGTGCGCAAAGCGAGCGTGCCGGCGAGCGGAGGCGACGGCGGAATATCTCGGGTTTCTCGACTCTTTGTAATATTCCAATGGATCAAGAGTCTCCTCCCCTCCGCTGGCTCGCCCGGCCGGCTCTGGCTGCGGTCGTGCTCACCGCCGTCGTGCTCCTCGGCGCGCTGGTTCTGGGCGCCGACGCATCCATCCGCCCGGAGGTCATCGGGCCGCCGCCTGCGGATCGGGTGATGCTGCCCGAGCCGGCGACCCGGACGCACCCGGGCTTCGTGTTTCCGGTGGACGGTCCGAGCACGCTGACCGACAGCTTCGGCGACCCGCGGCCGGGCGGGCGCTCCCACGAGGGGGTGGACATCCTGGCCGACAAGCTGGAGCCGGTCGTCGCCGTGGCCGACGGCACCGTGCGCTGGGTGATAGACCAGCGCGGCGGGCGTTGTTGCAGCCTGGAGATCGAGCACGCCGACGGGTGGCGGAGCCGCTACATCCATCTCAACAACGACAGCCCGGGAACGGACGACGGACGCGGGGTCGGTGTGGCACCGGGTCTCCTGCCGGGGACGGTCGTCTACGCCGGCGAGATCGTCGGGTGGGTGGGCGACAGCGGCAACGCCGAGCACACCGTTCCCCACCTCCATTTCGAGCTCATCGCCCCCGGTGGCGCACCGGTCGATCCCTACCCTCTGCTCGAGCTTCTCCAGACGCGCGCAGCCTCGTGAGCCGCTGATCCGCCCGCCCGGCGGGTCGATTCCGTTTGCCGCGAAGAATCTCAGTTATAATCGGAGCCATTCCGGTCCGATGTGGTCCAACAGACGTCGAGCCCGTGGGCGGCGTGCGGAGGGTCCGTGCGGCGCAAACTGAGAAGGAGGGAACGTTGCGCAAGACGACGATGGTTGCAGTGCTGTGTGCGGTGGCGCTGGTGGTGGGAGGGACGGTGGCGGTGGCGCTCCAGGGGAACAGCGAGGCGAAGAAGCCGCCGGTTTCGCCGCAGACCGGCGAGATCACGTTCAATACCCAGAGCCATGTCTTCGGCACCGACAAGGAGAGCTACGAGGTACCGGCCGGCCACCAGCTGGTGCTGACGTTGACGCTCGATGTCCAGGGGCCGGGGGCGGCCGCGTTCGCCACGCCTCCCGTCACCTTTCCCCACGGCGATCCACCGGACTTCCACTGGCGCAAGGTGAGCGATACCGAGATCGTCCTCACCGAGCTCAACAACAACAGCACGCCCGGCAAGAACGAGGAGTACTGCTTCAAGGCCCGGGTCACGTCCGGCGGGGACACCTACGAATCGCCGGACCCGACGATCGTCAACCTGGGGCCGCCGGCTCCCTAGTAGGGCGCGCTGGATCGGGCGATCCCTGGAGCAGAGATCCGAGCTCCGGATCGTCGCGGAAGCCGTCGAACCAGGGGAACTGGAACCAGACCGGCTCGAACCCGAGCTGGAGCGCCCGCCGGGCGTTGACCAAGGTCGAGCGGCGCTCGCCGACCACGGCGTAGACGACCGCCGCCTCGAAGGCGGCCTGGGCGTTCTCCGGTGCGAGCTGCAGTGCGCGCTGGATCGTTGCGACCGCCTCGGTGTCGCTCCCCAGGTGGGCGAGGGCCTGGGCGCGGGCGCTGACGATCTGCCAGTCGCTCTGGGCCGGGTCGGCGGCCGTGATCTTCAGGAGCTCGCGGTAGAGCTCCTGTGCGCGGGCCGTGTGGCCGGCGAGAAGCTCCGCGTCGGCCAGGTTGAGGGTCGTGAACGGCGAGCGCTGGTCGCTCTCGAGGAGGGCGCGGAAGCTCTCGGCGGCCTGTTCGTAGCGGCCCAGGAGCATGTAGGCCACGCCCAGGTTGGTGCGGACGGCGTTGCCCGGCGAGCGGCGCAGGAGCTCTTCGAACAGGGCGGCGGCGCGCTTGGGGCTGCCGTTGACCAGCTCGAGCTGTGCCAGCACGAAGCGACCCTGGAACGAGTCGGGCGCCCGCTGGAGGAGCTCATTGAGGTGGTTGCGGGCCGAGGTCACTTCGCCCTGGTGGAGCTCGATGGTCGCGAGCCGCACCAGGTTCCGCTCGGACGGCCGCTCCGCGACCACGGAGCGCATCAGGGCGAGCGCGTCCTCGGGTCGCCCGCGATGCTCCAGCACCACCGCCCGCTGCGCCTTCACCTCGAGGTCCCCCGGCTGCAGCATGTCGAGCTCCCGGAGCGCCTCGTCCGCCCGTTCGAGACGGCCGGCGGCGAGAGCGGTCTCGACCAGGGCGAACAGCGGCTCCGGATCGTCCGGGGCCAGTCGGCGCGCCTCCTGGATGGCGTCGAAGGCGCGGTCGAGGTCCGCCTCGTCCCGGCTCTCTTCGCTGAACCGGGCGCGCGCGATGCGGGCCTCGAGCAGGTACGCGGCCATGAAGCCGGGGGAGCTTCGGCGCACGGCGGTGATGCGCTGGAGCAGGTCGCCCAGGTCGGCTCCCTGGAGGCGGGTGCGGAAGGCTTCGCGGAGCCGGAGGTACCGCTCGTAGTCCCCGCCGTTGACGGCCAGCCGGTCGCTCTCCCGGCGCAAGGAGCGGTCGCCGTAGGCGCGGCGCAGCCGGTCGCCGACGGCGCGCGAGAGCTTGAGCAGATCGTCGCTCGGCACCTCGAAGATCTGGGTCCAGAGCAGGGCGCCGTCGGTTCCGCGGACGCGGCTCAGGGTGGCCTGGCATCCCGCCGCCTGGCAGTCGAGCCGGGTGGTCACCACCTCGTCCGCCGCCAGCGCCCGGGCCAACTCCGTCGTCGAGCCGCCCGCGAAGGCATCGACCTGGTCCGGCGCCAAGGCGGTGACGCCCTCGAGCGACAGCAGCTCCTGGAGCACGGCGACCCTTACCGCCGAGGGCAGGAGCTCGCGGGACGCTACCCGGTCGTCTGCGGTGACCGTCGGCGACGGCACCGCCACGTAGACGCTCTTCGTCTCGGTGCCCGCGAGGATGGCGATTCCGGCTCCAGCCAGGACCAGGACCAGAACCGCGATCACGCCCCAGGTCCGCCAGCGGCGCCGCCGGACCGGTGCGGTCCCGGTCCTCCTCCCGGGCCAGGGCGTGTGCGGCGCGTCCCTGTCCGCTCCGCCAGTGGCCGCGACGGCGCTCTGCCGCGCGCCGTAGGCCGGGCGCGGGATGGCGAGCAGGGTCGGGACGGTGTGCTCCGCGCTGGCGTCGTCGTCGAGGCCGGCGTGAACGGGCCCGGACGCATGCACCGCGGAGCCGCCGGGGCCCTCCAGCTCGCGCTCCAGGTGGCGGAGCACCTCGGCGACCTGGGTGGCGCTCTCCGGCCGGTCGTTCGGCTCCTTCTGGAGGAGATGGTCGATCAGCTCCGAGAGGAGGGGTGGCACCGCGGGCGCGACGCGGTAGGCCGGTGTCGGATCCCGGGTGCAGACCCAGATCAGGGTCTGGGCCAGGGCTTCGCGGCGGAAGGGCGCCTGGCCGGTGGCGAGCTCGTAGAGCAGGCTGCCGAGCGAGAACAGATCCGAGCGGTGGTCGACGACGAGCCCCTGCGCCTGTTCGGGCGACATGGCGTGGCTGGTGCCCAGGATCCTGCCGTGACCGGAGAGGGTCAGGTCGTGGGCCTCCGGACCGAGGCGCTTGGCCAGGCCGAAGTCCAGGATCTTCGCCCGGCCGTCGGTGGTGATCATGACGTTCTCGGCCTTGAGATCCCGGTGGATCACCCCCTTGGCGTGGGCGGCCGCCAGCCCTTCGGCGACCTCTCGGCCGATCTCGACGGTCCGGCGCAAGGGCAGCCGTTGGCGGCGGATCACCTGAGCGAGGGTCTCGCCCTCGACCAGCTCCATGACGATGCAGTCGCCCTCGTCGCGCTCGAGGATGTCGTAGATCTGGACGACGCCCGGATGGGACAGGCCGGCGACGGCCCGGGCCTCCCGCCGGAAGCGCTCCCGGGCCGCGGACCGGTGGGCGGAGTCCTCATCTTCTTCGGCCGCGCGCACGACCTTGATCGCCACCCACCGCTCCAGGCGGCTGTCGTAGGCGCGGTACACCTCTCCCATACCGCCGGCCCCGAGGCGTTCGTGGATGCGGTAAGGCCCGATGTCCGAAGGGAGCACGATGACAGGAGTATATTGAGTCTTGGCCATCGATATTCGGTGATTCGGTTGGATGCCGAAGTGTGCCTGCCGGGCCGAAGCCCTCTGCCCAGCAAGTGAGACGGCGGGCCGGAATCCTTTCCCTCGGGCCGCTGTCGGGGAAGGTGGGGAGGGGGATCTGTTTCGCGGTAAGGTAGCGCAGCCATGATGAGGCGACAACGCTCCGGTTCCGTGGTCTGCCGCTCGTGCGGCCAACTCGTCGGCGTCAACGACGAGACCTGTTACAACTGTGGCGCCCGCTACCCGGGCCTGTTCGGCTGGGCGCCGGTGCTGCGGCGCCTGGGGGCTGACGACCTCGGGTTCGTCAAGATCACCATCGGCGCCTGCGGGGTGCTCTACCTGATCTCCCTGTTGCTAACGGTGCGCTGGGAGCCCAAGGCGCTCATGGGAGGCGGCTTTCTGAACATCCTCGGTGTCGGGCGGGAGAGCCTCTTCCTGCTCGGCTCGGCCGGGATCACGCCGGTGTGGAGGGCGCACCGGTGGTGGACGATCCTCTCCGCTGGCTGGCTCCACGGCAGCCTGCTCCACATCTTCTTCAACATGTACTGGGTGCGCATCCTGGCGCCGCCCGTGGCCAAGCTCTACGGCGCCGGGCGGATGGTGATCATCTATACCATCGCTTCGATCGTCGGCTTCTTCCTCTCGTCGTGCGCCCTGGTCCTGTTGAGTCTGGTGCTGCCCGGAGGGCTGATCAGCCTCCTCGGCCGGCTGATGGGCGTGGCCCAGTTCACGATCGGCGCCTCGGCGGCGCTGATGGGGCTCCTGGGAGCCCTGGTCTACTACGGCCGGCGCGGCGGCTCGACCCAGATCGGCCGCTGGGCGTGGGGCTACGCGATCTTCTTCTTCGTCTTCGGCCTGATCGTGCCGAACGTCGACAACTGGGCCCACCTGGGCGGTTTCCTCGGCGGCTGGCTCACCGCCCGGGTGCTCGACCCACTCAAGCCCGAGCGATTGGACCACCTGGTCGGCGCCGTGATTTGCCTGGTCGCGGCGCTCCTGGCGGTGGTGGCCTCGGTGATCACCGGCTTGCCGTACCTGGCCCACTGAAGCGCGGTGCCAAGACGGCAGATAACCACACCATGAGCAGCGAAGCGCTCCCCACGATCAGCATTTCCGTCCGCCACCTCCACGCCGTGGAGCGCCATGCGGCCGAGACCTATCCGGCGGAGTGCTGCGGGTTTCTGCTCGGCGAGGTGGCCGCGGGCGGCGAGGAACCGCACGACGGCTCCGTCGAGGTCCGGGTGGAGCGCATTCTGCCGGCGAGGAACGAGCGCCGGGACGAGGAGGCCGGCCACGGCTACCTGATCGCCCCGGAGACGGTGCTCGCGGCGCGCCGGGAGGCCCGGTCCCTCGGGCTCCAGGTGGTCGGCTACTACCACTCGCACCCCGACGCCTCGGCCGAGCCGAGCGAACGGGACCTCCGGGACGCCTGGCCCGGCATGAGCTACCTGATCGTGTCGCTCGACGGCGGCGCACCGGTGACGGCGCGGAGCTGGCGCCTGCGCCGGGACCGGCGCGGCTTCATCGAAGAGGTCATCGCACCGGTGGGGGACCCGTCTCTGTTGCGCTCTCTCGAGCTGGCGAGCGGGGCGAAGCGGTGACCGGTCCGGGGCCGCTGCGGGACCTGCTGGAGGGGCGGGCGCTGCCCGAGCTGTCCGGCGACGAGATCCGGCGCTACGGCCGGCACCTGACGCTTCCGGAGGTCGGGATTGAAGGCCAGCGGCGGCTCAAGGCGGCGCGGGTGCTGGTGGTCGGCGCCGGCGGTCTCGGCTCGCCCCTGGCGCTCTACCTGGCGGCGGCCGGCGTCGGCACCCTCGGCCTGGTCGACTTCGACACGGTCGACGTCTCGAACCTACAGCGCCAGATCCTCTATGGCGCCTCGGACGTGGGCCGGCCGAAGCTCGACGTGGCGCGCGAGCGGTTGCGGGAGATCAACCCCCACGTCGAGGTGGTCCCGCACCGGGTCCGGCTCGAAGCTGGCAACGCCCTCGACGTCCTGTCCGGCTACGACCTGGTGGTGGACGGCTCCGACAACTTCCCGACCCGCTACCTGGTCAACGACGCCTGCGTGCTCCTGGGCAAGCCGAACGTCTATGGCTCGATCTTCCGCTTCGAGGGGCAGGTGGCGGTGTTCTGGGGGGCCGAAGGGCCGTGCTACCGGTGCCTCTTCTCCGAGCCGCCGCCCCCGGGGCTGGTGCCGTCCTGCGCCGAAGCCGGCGTCCTCGGCATCCTCCCCGGCGTGATCGGCGCGCTCCAGGCGAACGAGGCGGTCAAGCTGCTGCTGGCACCGGTCGCCGGTGGCGTCGACCCGGCGGTGGGGCGGCTGGTGACCTTCGACGCCCTGCGCCTGCGCTTTCGCGAGCTGCGCCTCAAGAAGGACCCGGAGTGCCCGGTCTGCTCCGAACGGCCGACCCAGACGGAGCTGATCGACTACGAGGCGTTTTGCGGCGGCGCCGCGGAAGCCACGGAAGACGACCTGGTGGAGGAGCCGTCGGCCGACGACCTCCCATTCCAGATCGACCCCCGCGAGCTGGCTCGTTGGCGCGACGAGGGCCGAGAGCTCGTCCTCCTCGACGTGCGGACCCCGATGGAAATCGCCATCTGCCGGATCGAGGGCTCCATCTTCATCCCCCTCGACGAGCTGCCGGAGCGCCTGGGCGAGCTCGACGGCGGCCGGACCGTCGTTGCCCTATGCCACCTTGGCGCCCGCTCCGCCGCTGCCGTCCAGTTCCTCCGCGGCCACGGCCTCCGCGCCGTGAACCTGGCCGGCGGCATCGACGCCTGGAGCGCGCACGTCGATCCGGCCGTGCCACGATATTGACGGACGCTGCCTAATCCCCTTCTTCTTCCACCTTCTCCTGCTGCGCAGGGCGGTGGTGGCGAACGGTTCGCAGACGGAGCAGGTCGGGAGGCCCCGCTGGAGGGCGTCGAGGAGCGTGCTCGCGAAGTCCTTTGAGCTGGCAACCAGGCCCGGCGCGCTCCGAGCCCCGAGGCGCACGATGAGCTCCCAACCGTCCAGTTCGTGCGCCGTCCCGGAGGCGGGGCCTCCCGACCCGCTCCCGGCAGACGCGTCGCTTCGCCGCCCTGTGATCAAATGACCCCGGCGCGCGCCTCCGCTCGCGCGTCCCCTCAGCCAACCGATCCGAAGGAGGACCCCGGTGAAGAGAACCGTCCGCGTCTCCTGCATTCCCCTCGCCCTCGCGCTGTTCCTCGCCCTGGCCGCGTCTCCGCTCGCGGCCCAGCCCGCCCATCGCCCCGCCGGACACCCGGCTGCCGGAGCCATGGCACCGGCGGCCGACGAACCGGGTGCGGAGCCCATCGTCGTCGAAGAGCAGAGCTCTGTCACCCACCACACGGTCACCATCGGCGGCCAGAAGATCGCCTACACCGCCACCGCCGGCACCCTCGTCCTCAAGACCGAGGAGGGGAAGCCCCGGGCCTCGATCTTCTACGTCTCCTACATCCGCGACGGCATCGACGACGCCGGCCGGCGGCCGCTCACCTTCTCCTTCAACGGCGGCCCGGGCTCCTCGTCCGTCTGGCTCCACCTGGGAGCTCTCGGACCCCGCCGGGTCAAGATGACCGACGAGGGCAAGGCCCTGCCGCCGCCGTACACCCTGGTGGAGAACCCCCAGTCGATCCTCGACGTCACCGACCTGGTGTTCATCGATCCGGTGTCGACCGGGTTCTCGCGCCCGGCGCCCGGCGTCGAGGCCCAGGACTTCCACGGCGTCGAGGAGGACATCCACTCGGTCGGGGCGTTCATCCGCCGCTGGCTGTCGGCCAACGGCCGCTGGGAGAGCCCCAAGTACCTGATCGGCGAAAGCTACGGCACCACCCGCGCGGCCAACCTGGTCGACGACCTCCAGGACCGCCACGGCGTCTACTTCAACGGCGTCATGCTGGTCTCCTCGATCCTCAACTTCGAGACCGCCCGCTTCGACGTCGGCAACGACCTGCCGTACCCGCTCTTCCTGCCGACCTACACCGCCACCGCCTGGTACCACCACAAGCTGCCGGCCGAGTACGACGGCGATCTGCACAAGGCGCTCCACGACGCCGAGCAGTTCGCCATGGGCGACTACGCCCTGGCGCTGATGAAGGGGAGCGCCCTGTCCGACGAGGAGCGCCATGCGGTCGCGGTGAAGCTGGCACGGCTGACCGGTCTATCGGTCGGCTATGTGGAGGACGCCGACCTGCGGCCGGTGATCTACCGCTTCACCAAGGAGCTGCTCCGCGACGAGGGCCAGACCGTGGGCCGGCTCGACAGCCGGTTCACCGGGCACGACCGGCAGGACGTGGGTGAGATCACCGAGTACGACCCGAGCTACGCTGCCATCCAGGGATCGTTCACCGCGACGCTCAACGAATACGTTCGCGACGAGCTCGGCTTCGAGGCCCCCAACCTGGACTACGTGATCCTGGGTGGCCGGATCGAGCACTGGACGATGCCCGAGGGGACGTACGTCAACGTCGCCGAGGACCTGCGGCACGCCATGACCCAGAACCCGGACTTGAAGATCCACGTGGCCAACGGGTACTACGACCTGGCGACGCCGTACTTCGCCACCCGCTACACCTTCGACCACATGGAGCTGCCCAAGGAGCTACGGGGCAACGTGTCGATGAGCTACTACGAGGCGGGACACATGATGTACATCCGCGCGTCCGAGCTGGCGCGCCTGAAGCAGAACCTCGCCGCCTTCATCCAGAACAGCGAACACATCGAGAAGTAGCGCCCCGAACACTCACAGTAGCTCCGGGAGGGGGCGTCCCCTTCCCCCCGCCGGCGGGAAGGGGATCGAGGGGATGGGGGGAGATCCAGCTAATCCTCCTCCAGCAGACCCTCGAGCCGCTCCGTCAGGCTCTCCACCCGGCGGCGGATCTCCTGGCGCTCGTCGCGCCAGGCCGCCGCCGCGGACGCCGCGGCCGACGGCTCGGCACCGTCGCCCGCCCCGTCCGCGGCGGCGCGGGCCTCCTCCAGCTCCTCCTCCAGGGCGTCGACGCGGTCGGCCAGCTCCTGCTTCTCCCGGCGCAGCGCACCGATCGTCTCCGTGGCCTGGTGGACCGTCTTCTCCAGGTGTTCGAGCCAGTCCTCGCTCACGTCGTCTCCTCCTCCCGGGTGAGGCCGAACCGCTCCTCCAGGGCCGCTGCCAGGGCCGTCCGGGCCTCGTTGACCTCTTCCTGGGTGAGCTGCCGATCGCCGCCGTGGTAGTGGAACGTGATGGTGGTGTTGACGGCGCCCTGGGGCACGCCTTTGCCGGTGTAGCGGTCCTTCAGCCGGAAACGCACCAGCTCCGGCGTCTTGCGCTCTTCGATCGTGCGGGCGATGTCGGCCCAGGGAGTGGCCAGGGCGTGGGTGAACGTGAGGTCGACGTCGATCCCCGGCAGCCGCGGGGGCGCTTCCACCTCGCGGGCGGCGGCGCGCTCCTCGGCGGTGGATTCGAGCGCGGCCACCTCGATCTCGGCGACGAACAGGGGGAAGCCCTCCTCCTCGGTCGCGACGTGGCCGAGGACCCCGGCGCGGCGGCCGTCGAGGAGGATCTCGGCGGAAGCCCCCGGGAGCAGCCCAGCGAGGTCGTCGGCCGGCCGGGTCTCCAGCCGCTTGCCGGCGACGAACGCCAGCTCTTCCAGCACGCCCTTGAGGTCGAACAGGTCGATCTCGACCCGGTGCTCCCAAGGGGTGCCCAGGGTGCCGCCGGCGATCAGGGCGAGGCTCTCGCGCTCGACCACAGAACGATCCTGGCGCCGGCCGAAGGCGTTCCCGAGCTCGAACAGGCGCACGGAGTCGACGCCCCGGCGCGCGTTGTAGAGAGCGCTGCTCACGAGGCCGGGGAGCAGGGAGCGGCGCATGACGGAGTAGAGCTCGGACAGCGGGTTGGCCAGGGCGACCGGCTGCTCGTCAGCCGCGCCCTCTCCCAGGGGCGGCAGGGAGGCCCCATCCTCCGGCGAGTGGAAGGCCCAGTTGATCGCCTCGGCGAAGCCACAGCCGGCGAGCTCCCGCCGGAGGCGGCGGCGCAGCTCTTGGCGCGGCGTCGGGGGCGCGTCCGGCTCGCCGATCGACGGCAGGGTGGAGGGGATCGCGTCGAAGCCGTGGATCCGCAGCACCTCCTCGAAGAGGTCGGCGGACTCCTCCAGGTCGAACAGGCGCCACGAGGGGACGGTGACGGCGAGCGTCCGGTCGGCGTCTTCCTCGACGGAGCAGCCGAGGCCGGTCAGCCACTCCTCGGGACCTCCCTCCGGGATCGTGACGCCACCGAAGGCGTCCAGCCGGTCCAGGTCGATGGAGATCGTGCGCGGTTGGTGCCGCTCGGCATGCTCGGGGGCGACCGTGTCGACCACGCCGGTGAGCACGCTGCCGCTGCCGACCTCGGCGATGAGCGTGGCCGCCCGGGACGCGGCGCGGGCCTGGAGCTCCGGATCCACCCCGCGCTCGAAGCGATGGGAAGCGTCCGTGTGCATGCCCAGACGCTTGGATGTCTGGCGCACCGACTGGGGATCGAACCAGGCGCTCTCGATCAGGATGTCGCGGGTGGAGGAGCCGACCTCGCTGTCCTCGCCGCCCATGACGCCGGCCAGGGCGACCGCCCGCGCGCCGTCGGCGATCACCAGCATGTCGGAGTCGAGCTCGCGCTCGGCGCCGTCCAGGGTGGTCAGGATCTCGCCCGCGTGGGCCCTGCGCACGATGATCGACGGGGTCGCACCGTCGGGCACCGGGCTGATCTTGTCCAGGTCGAAGCCGTGGAGCGGCTGGCCCATCTCCCACAGCACGTAGTTGGTGACGTCGACCACGTTGTTGATCGGGCGCAGGCCGATGGCCCGAAGCCGCCGGGCCATCCAGTCGGGCGACGGGCCGATCGTGACGCCGCGGACGATGCGCCCGGCGTAGCGCGAGCAGAGCTCCGGCGCGGCCAGCTCGACGTGGACGGCGTCGGCCGTCGCTTCGTCGGTCTCGTCCGGGTCGGCGTCCGGCTCGCGGAGTGCTGCACCGGTGAGGACGGCCACCTCCCGGGCGAGCCCCAGGTGGTTCATGGCGTCGACCCGGTTGGTGGTGACGTCGATGTCGAAGACGGTGTCGCCGTCGTCGGTCCGCTCGATCAGCTCGACCGCGAAGCCGGCCGCGGTCAGCTGGCGGGCGAGCTCCTCCCGGTCGTCGGGGAGGTCGACGTAGGCGGACAGCCAGTCACAGGAGAAGAGCATGGCTACCGAACCTGCCGGAGCATGCGCTCGTCGTTGTCGAAGAGCTGCCGGATGTTGGGTACGCCGTAGCGGATCATCGCCACCCGGTCGACGCCGAGGCCGAAGGCGTAGCCGCTGTAGACGTCCGGATCGATGCCGCACTCGCGGAGCACCCGCGGGTCGACCATGCCGGAGCCGAGGATCTCCATCCAGCCGGTACCGGAACAGGTGGCGCAGCCGCCGCCCTGGCAGAAGGGGCAGGTGATGTCGACCTCCGCCGACGGTTCGGTGAAGGGGAAGAAGCTCGGCCGGAGGCGCACTCCCGTATCGGCCGAGAACAGCCGGTGGATGAAGGCCTCGAGCGTCCCCTTGAGGTCGCCCAGGGTCAGGCCCTCGGCCACCGCCAGGCACTCCACCTGGTGGAACATGGGGGAGTGGCGCAGGTCGTTGTCGTTGCGGTACACGCGGCCGGGGCAGATCACCCGGATCGGCGGCTTGCGGCTCAACATGGTCCGGATCTGGACCGGCGAGGTGTGGGTGCGGAGCACGCCGCCGCCCTCGACGAAGAAGGTGTCCTGGGTGTCGCGGGCCGGGTGGCCCTCCGGCATGTTGAGAGCGGTGAAGTTGTGGTAGTCGTCCTCGACCTCGGGGCCCTCGGCGACGCTGTAGCCGAGGGCGGCGAAGATCTCGGTGATCTCCTGGACCACCAGGGTCACCGGGTGGAGGGTTCCCAAGCGGGGCCGGCGGCCGGGGAGGGTGACGTCCACGCGGGCAGCTTCGGCGTCGGCCGCGGCCTCGCGCGCGACGATCTCCTCCTCGAGAGTGCTCAGGCGCGCTTCGACCGCCTGGCGCAGCCGGTTGACGGCCTGGCCGAACTCCTTGCGCTCGTCCGGCGGCACCTCGCCGATGCGGGCGAGGAGCGCGCGGACGATGCCCTGCTTGCGGCCGGTCCAGCGGAGGCGGAGCGCGTCGTAGGCGGCGCGCTCGCGGACCTCCGAGGCTTCGGATTCGAACCGGCCGACGAGCTCGGCCGGGTTCGTGGTGGTGGTCGGGTCGGGTTCAGCCCCCATCGGGCTCACTCCGCCGCTACTTCGCCAGGGTGCGGACCCAGTCGGCCTTGACCACGTTGCCGTTGGCGCCGCTACCCTCGATGTCGCTCTCGGCGATGCCGCGCTCCTCCGCCAGCTTCTTGAGGTCGGCGACGGTCATCTTCTCGAGCTCGGTCTTCGACGGGCCCTTGGCTTCCTTCTTGGGAGCTTCCTTCGGGGCCGCTGCCTTCTTCGGCTTCGCTTCGGCCTTTTCCGCCTTGTCAGCGGGTGCGGCCTTCTTTGCCTTCTCGGCCTTCTTCTTCTCCGGCTCCGCCTTCTTCTCTGTCTTCTCTTCCGTCTTGGCGGGGGCGGCCTTCTTCGTCACCTTCGGCGCCTTCGCGGGCCCCGGCTCCGGGCGAGGCGCCGGAGTCTCCATCTCGAGGCCTTCTTTGGCGATCTCGACGATCGCCGCGAAGCCCTCGGCGTCATGCACCGCGATGTCGGCCAGGACCTTGCGGTTGAGATCCAGCCCGGCGCGGTGCAGGCCGTTGATCAGCCGGTTGTAGGAGAGGCCGTTCTGGCGGGAGGCGGCGTTGATGCGGACGATCCAGAGCCGGCGCAGCTCGCGCTTCTTCTGGCGGCGGTCCCGGTAGGCGAACTTGAGCGCCCGGTCGACCGCCTGCTTGGCGATCCGGTAGGCGTTCTTCTTCTTGCCGTAGTAGCCCTTGGCGAGCTTGAGAACTCTCTTGCGCTTGTCTTTGCGGTGGGGTCCGCGCTTGACACGTGACATGTCAGAACCTCGTTTCTGCTCCCGGGGAGGGAGCGGTCAGTGCCGGGCTCAGGGTCGATGGTAGAGAGCCCTGCGTCAGCCCCGGAGGACAGGTCCGTTCCCCCGGTGGCTGGAATGAGATGCGTCTTGGAGCGTTGCCTCGAAGCAGCGCCTAGCTGTTATGAAGCATTTTCTTGATCAACTTGGCGAACGTCGGGTGCGCCAGGGCGCTCTTGCGGAGCTTGCGCTTCCGCTTGGTGCTCTTCTTGGTCAGGATGTGGCTGCGCATGGAGTGGCCACGCTTGACCTTGCCCTTGGCCGTCACCTTGAAGCGCTTGGCGGCGCCCCGGTGGGTCTTCTGTTTCGGCATCGTCGGTTGTCCTCTTCGGTGTTCAGAGCGTCGCTGTGCGTACCGGTCTCAGGCGCGCTACGCGCGAGCTGGCAATGATAGCGGAGCGGGCGGAGCGCCGCAAGGGGGCGCCGGTTCCGCTTGTGGGCGACGGCGTCCCTACAGCTCCTGGCTGCGGCTCGCCGCCTTCTCCTCGACCCGCTCGGTGAAGGCGGCGACGTCCATGCCACCCAGGTCCTCTTCGGTGCGCAGGCGCACCGACACCGTGCCGGACTCGGCCTCGCGGCCGCCGACGATCAGCATGTAGGGGACCTTCTGGAGCTGGGCCTCGCGGATCTTGAAGCCGAGCTTCTCGTCCCGTGTGTCGAGCTCGGCCCGCAGGCCGGCCGCACGGAGCTTGGCCAGGACCTCTTCTCCGTAGGCGACGAACTTCTCCGACACCGGCAGGATCACCGCCTGGACCGGCGCCAGCCAGACCGGGAAGGCGCCGGCGGTGTGCTCGACCAGGATGCCGAGGAAGCGCTCGATCGAGCCGAGCATGGCGCGGTGGATCATCACCGGGCGGTGCTCGGAGCCGTCCGCGCCGACGTACGAGAGGCCGAAGCGCTCCGGCATCTGGTAGTCGAGCTGGACCGTGCCGAGCTGCCACTGGCGGCCGAGGGCGTCGTGGACCTGGAAGTCGATCTTCGGGCCGTAGAAGGCGCCGTCCCCTTCGTTGATCTGGTACTCGATGCCGCGGCTCTCGAGCGCCCCCTTCAGGGCGCCTTCGGCCTGCTCCCACATCTCGTCGGTGCCGAGGGACTTCTCCGGCCGGGTCGAGATCTCGATCTCCACGTCCGAGAAGCCGAAGTCCTCGTAGATCTCGAGGATCGTCCGCACCACCGCCAGGACCTCTTCTTCCACCTGGTCGTCGGTGCAGAAGATGTGGGCGTCGTCCTGGCAGAAGGTACGCACGCGGGTCAGGCCGGCGGTGACGCCGGAGCGCTCGTTGCGGTGCAGCCGGCCGAAGTCCGCGTAGCGGATGGGCAGGTCCCGGTAGGAGCGGAGCCGCGTGCCGAAGATCAGGCAGTGGGTCGGGCAGTTCATCGGCTTGACCGCGAACTCCCGCTCTTCGGACTCGGTGAAGAACATCGCGTCCTTGTAGTTCGCCCAGTGGCCGGAGGTGTGCCAGAGCTCCACGTCCAGAATCTGGGGGGTGATCACCTCGCCGTAGCCGGACGCCTCGTACTTCTCGCGGATGTACTCGACCAGGCCGTTGTAGAGCACCGCCCCCTTGGGATGGAAGAAGGGCGACGCGGGGGCGTGGGCGTTGAAGCTGTAGAGGTCGAGCTCCTGGCCCAGCTTGCGGTGGTCGCGGGCGCGCGCCTGCTCCTGCCGCTCCAGGTACTCGTCGAGCTCCTTCTGGGTGCGGAAGGCCGTGCCGTAGATGCGCTGGAGCATCTCGTTCGACTCATCGCCCCGGAAGTAGGCGCCCGAGGTCGACAGCAGCTTGACCGCGCCGATCTGGTCGGTCGAGCGCACGTGGGGGCCGCGGCACAGGTCCTGGAAGCCGCCGTGGCGGAAGACGGTGATCGTCGCCCCCTCCGGGATGTCGCCGAGGCGCTCCACCTTGAGGCTCTCGCCCATCTCCCGGAACATCCGCGCGGCCTCCTCGCGGGAGACCTCGATGCGCTCGAAGTCCTCCTTCTCCTCGAGGATCTCGCGCATCTTGTTCTCGATGGTGTCGAGATCCTCCGGAGTGAACGCGCGCGGGAACCGGAAGTCGTACTGGAACTTCTCCGAGTGGTCCTGACGGCCGACGTCGATCTCCACCTCCGGCCACAGGCGCTTGACCGCGTCGGCCAGCACGTGCTCCGCGCTATGGCGGATGAAGTCGCCCGCCTCGTCGTTCTTGACCGTGATGATCCGGAAGGCGCCGCCCTGTTCGAGCGGCTGGCGCAGGTCGACCGTGGCGCCGTCGAGGGCGGCGCCGACGGCCGCCTTGGCGAGGCCCGGACCGATCGAGGCGGCCACCTCCAGCGGGGTGGTGCCGCGCTCGACTTCGCGCACCGATCCGTCGGGCAGGCTGAGGCTGATGGTCTCTCGACTCATGGTGGATCTCCCCGGAAGAGCGGGAGCTTCAGTGGGTAGTGGAGGGGGGTACGACGGCCTGGTAGGCGCGAGCGGACTCGAACCGCTGACCTCTACCGTGTGAAGGTAGCGCTCTAACCAACTGAGCTACGCGCCTGCTCATCAGGTCCGTCCTCGATCCTTCCGCGCGCCGCTTCGGGACGCGGCGGGTGGAGATTGGTAGGCCCGAGCGGACTCGAACCGCTGACCTCTACGATGTCAACGTAGCGCTCTAACCAACTGAGCTACGGGCCTACCGAACGGCCCCGGGGGCCGTCTGAGGAAGACGAAAGTTAGCAGACGGGGCGAACGAGTGTCAATCGCCCGCCGGGCCGTCGTCGCGCCGTCCTCCTGTCAGCGGAAACGCCCCGTCCGACGGGTGGATTCCCGCCGCTGCAGCCGGCGGCGGCACGGTGCGCGGCCGACGGCTTCTACGAGCCTTCGTACAGCGCCGCCACGTCGTCCGCCCAGCGGTTCTCGACCACCTTGCGCTTGATCGACATCTTGGGCGTCAGCTCGCCGGTCTCCTGGGAGAAATCCCGTTCGAGCAGGTGCACCTTCTTGATCGTCTCGTAGGACGCCAGGCGCCGGTTGAGGGCCTCCACCTCGGACTCGATCAGCGCCTGGACCTCCGGCTTCGCGGCCAGGTCGGCGTAGCCGGCGTACTCGATCCCCTGATCCTTCGCCCAGGCGCCGACCGTCTCCTCGTTGATGGTCACCAGGGCGACGCAGTAGGGCTTCCTGTCGCCGAGCATGACGACCTGGGAGACGTAGGCGGTCTGCGCCTTGAGCAGGTTCTCGATGTACTGGGGGGCGATGTTCTTGCCGCCGGCGGTGACGATGATGTCCTTCTTCCGGTCGGTGATCTTGAGGAAGTTGTCCTCGTCGACCTCGCCGATGTCGCCGGTGTGGAGCCAGCCCTCCGCGTCCAGGGTCGCGGCGGTCTCTTCCGGCAGGTGGTGGTAGCCGCGCATGATCCCGCGGCCGCGGATCAGGATCTCGCCGTCTTCGGCGATCCGGACCTCGGTGCCCGGCACCGGCGGCCCGACGGTGCCGAACTTGTAGTGGTGGGGACGGTTGACGAAGCTGGCGGCCGAGGACTCGGTCAGCCCGTAGCCTTCGAGCACGAGCATGCCGGCGGCGTGGAAGAACTCGGCGATCTCCCGCGACAGCGGCGCGCCGCCGGAGACGAAGTAGCGGATGCGGCCGCCGAAACGGGCCTTGAGCTTGGAGAAGACCAGCTTGTCGGCGATCCGGTTCTTGAGCGCCAGGAAACCGGTCGGCTGCTCGCCCCGCTGGATCAGGACCGAGACCTGGCGGCCGACGCTGAGGGCCCACTCGAAGATCTTGTACTTGAGCCCGCCGGCCGTGCGAGTCCCTTCCACCACCTTGTTGTAGACCTTTTCGAAGATCCGCGGCACCGCCGGCATGACCGTCGGCCGGGCGGCGGCGACGTTGTCGATCAGCTCGTCCAGGTTGCCGTCCACCGCCGTCGGCACACCGGCGTAGATGAAGCCGACCTCGAGCACCTTGGCGAACGAGTGGGCGAGCGGCAGGAAGAGGAACTGCTTGTCCTCCGCCGTGAGCACCTCCATCTCCTCGATCGCCCAGCCCTCGTAGACCCAGTTGTCGTGGGTGAGCACGACGCCTTTCGGTTTGCCCGTCGTGCCGGAGGTGTAGATCAGGGTGGCGACGTCGTCCGGCCCGACGCGCTCGGCCATCCGCTCGTAGCCGCCGGGGTTCTCGGCGTTCCAGATGTCCCCCAGGCGCTCGAGCTCTTCGAGGGAGAGCAGCATCTCGTCGCCGCTCTTGGCGCCACGGACGTCGTCGGGCGCTCCCTCCATGAGGATCACGCGGCGGAGCCTGGGCAGCTCGGCGCGGACCTCGAGCAGCTTGGCCGCCTGGTCCGGGTTCTCGGCGAAGCAGACGATCGAGTCCGAGTCCGAGAGGATGTGGGCGCACTCGTCGGGGGTGTTGGAGGTGTAGATCGTGGTGGTGGCGCCGCCGGCTGCCAGGATGCCGAGGTCGAGGACCACCCAGATCGGGCTGGTGGTGGCGAGGATGGCGACCCGCTCGCCCGGCTCGATACCGAGGGAGGCCAGGCCGCCCGCCACGCTCCGGACGCGCTCCGCGGTCTCGGCCCAGGTCATGTGGTACCAGCCCTTGCCGGGCCGGATGCGACCGGACATGGCTTCGGCGTCGGGGGTACGCTCGACGCGGTGGTGGAACATCTCGACGATGGACCGGTACTCACGGTCGCCCATGAGGTGCCTCCCCTTTCCAGTGTCCCGTGTTCGCGTGTCGCAGACAGAAGATGGCCGGCATTCTAACCGAACCGGTGCGCGGGGCGTCCGCCCCAGGGGACAGCGCGAGCCCGTCGGTGGTTGGCGCGGGTGCTCGCGCCTCGGCAGCGTCCGCGTCCGGCGGGTCAGGAGCCCGGGACGCCGGCGAGGAGCGCGGCCGCTGAAGCCCCTGGGGCGGACGCCCCGCGCACCGGTTCTCCAGGCTTCGTGACCCTCTGGGACAGGGCGCACTCGAAGTGCTACCGTTTGGTGAATGACGCGAACGAGACGTTGCGCAACGGTGCTGGTCGGGGTGCTCTCCCTGGCCCTGCCGATCGCCGCGGTCGCCCAGGCTCCGGAGCGGGCCGACGCGACGCGGCCCGAGGGGCGGGCACGGGGAGTGGTTCTGGATGACGACGGGGCGGCTCTGGCCGGAGCCCGGGTGCGCCTGGTGCCGGTGGCCAAGATGGGGGAGGAGCCCGATCCGCAGGCGCTGGACGCGGCCGGCGGTCCCCAGCCCCCCAATCCGGTATTGACCAAGAAGGATGGAACGTGGTCGTTCGCCTTCCTGGAGCCCGGGGTCTGGTGGATCTCGGTCGAGGCGGAGGGGTTCCGGCCGGCCAAGGGCTGGTTGCAGGTGCCCGCCCACGGCCCGGGCGAGCGCCTGAGGATCCAGCTCCAGGACCTGGACGTGGTCACGCCACGCTATGCCGAGGATCACCCGGACCAGTCGGTCCGCGACTGGCTGGCGGACGGGGACGCCCTGCTCGAGCAGGGCCACGCCGCGAGCGCCCGGGCCGAGTACGAGAAGGCGTTGGCGACTCCCGGTGTGCTCGGCCCCGCCGACCGCGCCGCCGTGCTCGAGACGGTGGCCCGGACCCACTACCTGGAAGGGGACGTGGACGCCGCCGCCCGGGCGCTCGAAGCGGCGCTGGTGCTCGCACCGGACGACCAGCGGGCCCACCAGCTCCTGACCGCGTTGCTCCAGGGACGGAACCGCGGTGCGGAGGCGGAGCGCTTCTTCAAACGCCTGGCGAAGGAGCCGGACGCGCTCTCCGCCGAGCTGGCCGACCTGGTGCAGCCTCCCCATGCACCGGACGACGGGGACGAGTTGCCCGACGAGCCGCTCCTGGCACCGGAGCGGGGGCGCCTCGGCCGATACCGCGTGGCGTTCACCGAGCCCGGTCCGTTCGCTGATGTCCAGACCTTCCTCGATCGCTACGGTGCCGATCGCCAGGCGCTCGAGGCGGCGGACCCGTCGAAGGAGAACGGCGGCGAGATCGACCTGGCCCACGAGAGCTTCGAGGTGCTGGTCCCGGAGAGCTACGGCTCGTCTGGAGCGTCCGGGGGTGCCGCCGCCGAGGGCGCGGAGGGCACCGCCGGAGCCGGTCTCCCCTGGGGGCTGGTGGTCTGGGTCAGCCCGGGCGCCTACGGCGCGACCCGGAAGACCGACGTCCACGACGTGCTGAGCAAGCACCACCTGCTCTGGGTCGGTGCCAACCGGTCGGGCAACGAACGGTTCACCTGGGACCGGGTCGCTCTCGCGGTCGCCGCCGCGAACAACATGCGCTCCCTCTACGACCTCGCGCCCGAGCGGATCTACGTCGCCGGTTACTCCGGCGGTGGCCGCATGGCGAGCGCCCTGGCGATGCTCTTCCCCGAGGTGTTTCGCGGTGGCATCCTGGTCGTCGGCGCCGACTTCTACCGGCCGATCCCGGTGCCGGACCGCCCCGGTACCCACTGGCCGGCCTCCTTCCAGGAGCCGCCGAAGAAGACGCTCCAGGAGGTCGAGCACCACAGCCGGTTCGCCCTGCTCACCGGTACGCGCGACTTCAACCGCGCCCAGATCCGCGAGGTCTACCGGGCGATGGAGGATGCGGGCTTCCAGCACGTGACCTATCTCGAGGTGCCCGGAGGCGACCACTACATGGGGTTGCCGCCGGACTGGCTCGAGCGCGCGATCGAGGCGCTCGACCGTCCGTTGGAGTAAGGTAGACGGTGGAAACAGGCTCTGATCGCCCCATTGTTCTAGCCCTTCGATGCGCCTCCCGGTCCTCGGTATCGTGACCCTCCTCGCGGGCCTCGCCGCGTCCCACGCGGCGGCCGGTGAGGACATCTTCGTCGACCAGGCCGCCGCCACCGGCCTGGACTTCGTCCACTTCAACGGCATGTCGGGCGGGCTCTACTTCTCGGAGATGATGGGCCAGGGCGTGGCGCTGTTCGACTACGACAACGACGGCGACCTGGACGCCTACATGGTCCAGGGGACGATGATCGGCGAGGGCAAGACCATCGCCGACGCGACCTTCCCGCCCAAGCATCCGGAGCCGCTGACCGACCGGCTGTACAGGAACGACCTGGAGGTCCGTCCCGACGGCACGCGGGTGCTCAAGTTCACCGACGTGACCGAGGAGGCCGGCATCCACGCCACCGGCTACGGCATGGGCGTGATCGCCGGCGACTACGACAACGACGGCTGGATCGACCTCTACATCACCAACCTCGGCCCGAACCAGTTGCTCCACAATCTCGGCCCCGACGCCCAGGGCCACGTGCGGTTCGAGGACGTGACCAAAGAGACCGGCACCGGCGACCCCCTGTGGGGCGTGCCGGCGGTCTTCTTCGACTACGACGGCGACGGCTGGCTCGACCTCTTCGTCGGCAACTACGTCGACTACCGGGTGGCGACGGACAAGGCCTGCTACAGCCCGGCCGGTGCGCGGGACTACTGTGGCCCCGCCGCCTACCACCCGGAGCCGGACCGCCTGTTCCACAACCTCGGCGCGTCCGGGGCCAAGCCGGTGCGGTTCGAGGAGACCACCGCCAAGGCGGGGCTGGCCGGGGACTTCGGCTCGGCGCTCGGCGCCACCGCCAGCGACTTCGACGGCGACGGCGACACCGACCTCTACGTCGCCAACGACGGCATGGCCAACCAGCTCTGGTTGAACCAGGGGGACGGGACGTTCTCCAACGAGGCCCTGCTCGGCGGCTGCGCGGTCAACCAAGAGGGGCAGCCGGAGGCGAGCATGGGGGTGGTGGCGGACGACTTCGACTCCGACGGGGACGTGGACCTGTTCATGACCCACCTGGAGCGGGAGACGAACACCCTCTACTTGAACGACGGCACCGGCCTGTTCGAAGACCGCTCCCAGCAGAGCGGCCTGGCGACCCCGAGCTGGAACAACACGGGGTTCGGGGTGGCGCTGATCGACTACGACAACGACGGCAAGCGCGACCTGTTCGTCGCCAACGGCGCGGTGACCCTGCTCTGGGACGAGGTGGCGAAGGGGGATACCTACGCACTGCACCAGCGCAACCAGCTCTACCACAACGTCGGCAAGAACCCCCACGACGTGCGCTTCGAGGAGGTCACCGACCAGGCCGGGGACTTCTTCAAGCTCTCCGAGGTGAGCCGGGGCGTGGCCATGGGCGACGTCGACAACGACGGCGACGACGACCTACTGATGGTCAACAGCGCCGGCCCGGCGCGGCTGTTGATCAACCAGGTCGGCCAGAAGAATCCGTGGATCGGCTTCCGGGTGGTCGAGGAGCTGCCGGACGGCGGGGAGCGGGACGCCCTGGGCGCCAAGGTGGAGGTGATCCGCGACGGGGCGCCGACGGTGTGGCGGGTGGTGCGGACCGACGGCAGCTACGCGTCGAGCGGCGACCCGCGTGTGCTCTTCGGCCTGGGCGGCGGCGACAAGGTGCGGGAGGTCCGCGTCCACTGGCCCGACGGTGGCGTCGAAGGGTGGTCCGGCCTGCCGGTCGGCGAGTACAGCACCCTGCGCAAGGGGAAGGGAACCCCGGTCGGCCCGGCGCCTGCCAAGACCGGGGGCCCTGCCAAGACCGGGTCCAGGGCCCCGCGGTGAGCTCTGCGATGCGACGCGGCCTGGTGAGCGTGACGGTCTGGGCAGGGCTGCTCTCGGCCGTGGCCGCGATGGCGCGGACGGACCCGCCCGCGGCTCCGGTCCCGGCCCAGGCTCAAGCTCAGGCCCCAAGCCAGGTCCCGTCGCAGGCTTCGACCGAAGCCCCCATCCAGGCCCCGACCCAAAGCTCGAGCCAAGCCTCGACCAAGGCTCCGGTCGACCTGGTGGAGGTCCCGCCGGCGGCGATCGGAAACTTCGAGCCCCAGGACCAGGAGCAGCTCGAGGCGGAGCGGGACGCGGTCGATTCCCTGGTCTCCTCCGGCCAGGCGAGCCCCGCCGCCCTCGCCCAGGCCTTCGGCCGCCTCGGCAGCCTCTACTTCCTCTACGACCTGACCGGCCCAGCCTACGCGGCGCTCACCAACGCCAGCCGCCTGGCCCCGGACGAGTTCGCCTGGCACTACTACCTGGGCGTGCTCGACTTCCGCGAAGGCCGGCCGGAGGAGGCGGAGGAGAGCCTGAAGCAGGCGCTCGCGATCCGTCCGGACGACCTCGCCACGATCATCCGCCTCGGCCGGCTGGCCCTCGACGCGGGGCGCTTCGACGAGGCGAAGCAGCGCTTCGATCGGGCCCTGGAGCTCGACGCCGACAGCGCCGCCGCCCTGGCCGGCCTCGGCCGGCTCGCCTACGAGCAGGATGACCCGCAGAAGGCGATCGAGCTCTTCGAGCACGCATTGAAGCTCCAGCCCGACGCCTCCTCCCTCCACTACCAGCTCGGTCTGGCCTATCGGGCGGTAGGGGACCTGGAACGGGCCAAGATCCACATGAAGCTCAACCGCCACGACCCGGTGGTGTTCGCGGATCCGCTGGTCGCCGGCCTGAGCCCGCTGCTCCGCGGCGCCAGCGTGCACATCCACCGGGGCACCGCGGCGATGAAGGAGGGGGACCTGGACCGGGCGTTCCAGGAGTACCAGACGGCCGCGGAGCTCGATCCCAAGGACGCCAAGGCCCAGTACAACCTCGGCGCCGTGATGCTCCAGCGGGGACGGCGCGACGACGCGATCCCTTATCTCGAGCACGCGGTCGAGCTCGACCCCGACTTCCGCAACGCCCACGTCAACCTGGCGGCGATCTACGCCGCCTCCGGCGACTGGGCCCGGGCGGCGGAGCACTACGGCGAGGCCGTGCGGATCGACCCCCTGGACTCCGAGGCTCACCTCGACTGGGCGCGGGCGCTGGCCCGCGACGGCAAGCTCGAGCGGGCGTCCGAGGAAATCGAGACGCTGCTGGGCGAGTTGCCGGAGAACCGCCCGAAGCTGCGGGCGACCGCCACCCTGGAGCTCGCCGCCCTCGACGAGCGGACCGACAAGCCGGAGGCGGCGCTCGAGCACTACCGGGCCGCGGCGGCGCTCGATCCTTCTTCCCGCCCGGCCCAGCTCGGCCTGGCGCGCTCGCTCGGCCGCTCGGGGGACTTCGCCGCGGCCGCGGACGCGTTCTCCCGGGCGATCGCCCTCGACCCGTCCGACCTGGGCGCCCGCTACGGTCGGGCGATGGCGCTCCTCTTGGGTGGCCAGCCGGCCAACGCCCGGGACGCGCTCGAGCAAGACCTCAATGACAGCCCCGGGACGCTGCCGCTCCTCCACCTGCTCGCCCGGGTTCTCGCCACGGCGAGCGACCCGGCGGTGCGCGACGGCCAGCAGGCGCTGAAGCTCGCGCTCCAGGTCTTCGGCGAGCAGAAGAACCTGGCCCACGCCGAGACGGTGGCGATGGCCTATGCCGAGATCGGCGACTTCGACCAGGCGATCGCCTGGCAGCAGCGCGTCCTCGACCGGGCCGGACCGGGGTCGCCGCCGGAGCTGGTCGCCCGCGCCCGGCAGCGCCTGGCGCTCTACCAGGCGGGGCAGCCGGTGCGTGAGCCGTGGCGGGACGGTCAGGATCCGTGAGCGCCCGCCGCCGATCCCCGGGGCACGGGCCGCTCGCCGCAGTGCTCGGCGGGCTGGTCGCGCTCTCCTGCCTGGCGGCCGCCCCGGCGGGCCCGTCCGGCCCCTCTCCGGGCGCCGCCCCCTCGGACATCCGTTTCCGGGAGGTCTCCCAGGCCTGGGGTCTCCACTATCGCCACCGCAGCGGCGGCAGCGGCTCGTTCTTCATGCCGGAGACCATGGCCTCCGGCGTCGTTGTCTTCGACTATGACGGGGACGGCGACGACGACGTCTTCCTGGCCGGCGCCGGCGTGCTGCCGGGGTACACCGGTCCGCCGCCCCGGTCGGCCCTCTTCCGCAATGACGGCGGCCACTTCGTCGACGTCACCGACCGCGCGGGGATCGACGTCACCGGCTACGCCATGGGCGCGGTGGCCGGCGACGTGGACTCCGACGGCGACCGGGACCTCTTCGTCGCCTCGTTCGGCGCCAACCAACTGTTCGAGAACCGGGGCGACGGCACGTTCGTCGACGCCACGGAGCACGCCGGCCTCGGCGACACCAGCTACGGCTCCGGCGCCGCCTTCGGCGACGTCGACCGAGACGGCGACCTGGACCTCTACGTCTCGAACTACGTCGACTTCACGGTCGACAACAACCCGGTGTGCGGCAACCAGGCGCGCGGCATCCGGACCTACTGCCACCCGGACATCTTCGGCGCCCTCCACGACCTTTTCTACCTGAACCGGGGCGACGGCACGTTCGTCGACGCGACCGAGGCGTCCGGCTTCGGCGACGCCGTCGGCAAAGGCTTCAGCGCGGTCTTCGCCGACATCGACGAGGACGGCTGGCCCGACCTCTACGTCGCCAACGACATGACGCCGAACTTCCTGTTCCACAACCTGGGCGTCGGCGCCGATGGACGGGCCACCTTCGAGGACCTGGGCCTTCTGTCCGGGACGGCCTACAACGACCAGGGACTGACGGAAGCCGGCATGGGGATCGCGATCGGCGACCTGGACGGTGACCAGCGGCCGGAGATCATGGTCACCCACATGGACGACCAGACCAACGCGCTCTACTCCTACCAGGGCTCGTGGATCTTCACCGACCACCGGTTCGTCGACGGCCTGGCGGAGCCGTCGGTCGGGCTGGTGGGCTTCGGGGTCGCGTTCGCGGACTTCGATCAGGACGGCGATCTGGACGTGGCGGTGGCAAATGGGCATATCATTCGGGACATCGAAAAGCTGGTGGAAGGCAGGACGTACGCCCAGCGCAACCAGGTGTTCGAGAACCGGGGCGACGGCAAGCTCGCCGAGGTCGAGGACTCCGGGCTGGACCTGGTGCGGGTGAGCCGCGGGCTGGCGGTGTCGGACTTCGACGGCGATGGCGACCTGGACATGGTGATCAACGACAACGACGACTTCGCGGAGGTCTACGAGAACGTCTCGCCCGATCCGGGGGCGTGGCTCCAGGTCGATCTTGCACAGTCGTCCGGCAACCGCTTTGCCGTCGGTGGGCGCGTGACGGTCCAGTCCGGCCGCGCGGCACCCCAATGGCGGGAGGTCCGCACCGCGTCGTCCTACCTGTCGGAGGACAGCCTGACGGTGCACTTCGGCCTCGGGAAGGGCGCCCCGGCGGCCGTCGACCGGCTGGAGATCCGCTGGCCCGACGGCACGACCCAGGCGGTGCTCGGCGTGCCGGCCGATCGGCGCCTCCGGGTCGTGCGAACGGCCCGTTGAGGGAAACGGAACGAGATGCGACGACCGCCCAGATGGCTCGTACCGGTGCTCGCCCTGCTGGCCGGCCTCGTGTGCGCCGCCTCCGCCGTCCCGGCCTCGGCCGCCGGACCGATCCGGTTCCGGGAGGTGTCGAAGCAGTGGGGGCTCGCCTTCCGGCATCACAACGGCAGCAGTGGCAGGAGGTACATGGTCGAAACCATGGGCGCCGGCGTCGCCGTGTTCGACTACGACCGGGACGGCGACGACGACGTCTTCTTCGTCGACAGCGGTTCCCTGCCCGGGTACAACGGGGAGAAGCCCCGGTCGGTGCTCTTCCGCAACGACGGTGGCGGGCACTTCGTCGACGTCACCGAGCGGGCGGGGATCGCGGTCTCGGTCTACGGCCAGGGAGCGGTCGCCGCGGACGTGGACGGTGACGGCGAGCTCGACCTCTACGTCACCGGCTTCGGGCCGAACGAGCTGTTCCACAACCGGGGCGACGGCACGTTCGAGGAGGTGCCCGAGGCCGCCGGGGCGGCGGACCCGGGGGTCGGCGCCTCAGCCAGCTTTGCCGACGTCGATCGGGACGGTGACCTGGACCTCTACAGCGCCGACTACGTCGACTTCGCGCTCGACCACAACGTCATCTGTGGCAACGAGCGCCGGGGGATCCGGACCTACTGCCACCCGGACGCGTACGATGGGCTGCCGGATCACTTCTACCAAAACCAGGGGGACGGGACCTTCGTCGAGGACACCACGGCGGCCGGTCTGGAGCAGGACCTGGCCGAGGGTCCGGGCAAGGGGCTGGGCGTGCTGTTCACCGACATCGACGGCGACGGCTGGCTGGACCTCTACGTGGCCAACGACATGACCGAGAACCTTCTGTTCAGGAACAAGGGCGACGGCACCTTCGAGGAGGTCGGCCTGCTCTCGGGGACCGCCTTCTCCGACCGCGGCAACCCGGAGGCGAGCATGGGGGTGGACGTCGGCGACCTGGACGGCGACGGCCGGTCGGAGATCATGCTGACCCACATCGACGACCAGACCAACGCGGTGTACAGCTACAAGGGCTCGTGGGTCTTCACCGACAGCCGCTACCCGGTGCGTCTCGCCGAGCCGTCGGTCGGCAAGGTGGGCTTCGGCGTGCTGTTCGCCGATTTCGACCAGGACGCCGACCTGGATGTGGCGGTGGCCAACGGCCACATCATCGACAACATCGAGCTGTTCGACAAGAACACCACCTACAAGCAACCCAACCAGGTGTTCGCCAACCAGGGGACGGGCCGGTTCGCCGAGGTGGACGACGCCGGGCTCGACGTGGTGCGCTCGAGCCGCGGCTCTGCGGACGGCGACCTGGACGGGGACGGCGACCTCGACCTGCTGATCAACAATTCGAACGACTGGTGCGAGGTCTATGAGAACGTGACGCCCGATCCGGGGGCATGGCTCCAGGTCGATCTGGCACAGGCTCGCGGCAACCGCTGGGCGGTGGGCGGCCGGGTGACGGTCGAGGCGAAGGGGCTCCGCCCCCAGTGGCGGGAGGTGCGAACCGCCTCGTCCTACCTCTCTCAGAGCGCGTCGACGCTCCATTTCGGCCTCGGAGACGCCACGCGGGTCGACCGGCTGACGGCCCGTTGGCCGGGCGGGGAGGAGCGGATCGTCGAGGGGCTGCCGGTCGGGGTGCGCGTGCGCCTGCTCAGGAACTGATCCGGGCGAGCGCCTGGCGTGCCATCCGGTTGCCGGGCTGCACCTCGAGGAGGTGCTGGAGCAGCGGCCGTGCCTCGTCTTTGCGGCCCTGGCTGAGCAGCAGGACCGCCAGGTCGTTGAGCGCCGCCGGGTGGTCGGGGGCCAGCTCGAGCGCATTCCTCAGGTGCTGCTCCGCCGCCTTCAGGTTCTTGCGGCCCATGGCGATGGCCCCGGCCTGGTACTGGACGTCGGCGTTGTCGGGCAGATCCCGGAGCAGCGCCGCGGACTCCTTCGCCGCCTCGTCCAGCCGGCCGCCGATCAGCAGCGCGCGGGTCTTGAGCAAGCGAAGCCGGGGCTCGTTCGGGGACTCTTCGATCGCCTTGTCCAGGTAGATCAGCCCGTCGTCGAGGTCGCCCAGCTCCAGCGCGAGCTGGGCCATCGGCTGGGCGAGCCCCGGTGCCCCGTTCGACAGGTCGAACGCCTTCTTGTACGCGTCGAGCGCCGGGCGGCGCTGGCCCAGGTGCTGGAGCGTCAGGCCGAGGAACTGCCAGGCGTCCATCGACCGCGGGATCTCCTCCGTCGCCTGGCGCAGGCGGGGCAGGGCCTTGTCGTAGTCACCGGCCTGGACGATTTCGACCGCCACCCGCAGGTTCTCGAGCGCCGCCAGGTGGTCCCTGGGGTTGGCCGTCGCATCCTCGGTGCCCGCGGTGCCGCCCAGGTAGCCCAGCGAGGTCAGGGCCGCGCGGGTCTCCGACGTCTCCTCGAACGGCTTCTCGAAGTGGGGATCGATCGCTTCGAGGGCATCGCGCATGTGGGCGTAGACCCGCCGCTCCTGCTGGATCCGGTCCATGGTCTCGCCCGGGTCCTGGCGCACGTCGTAGAGCTCGGAGCGCGGGCTGCGGATGTAGTGGTAGTGGTCGTCGATCAGGGAGCGGAGCTCGCTCCAACCGAAGCGGATCCGCGGGTGGTAGGTCTCGCTGTAGATCTCCCGGGGCTCTTTGAGGCTCTCCACGTCGAGGAGCGACAAGCCGTCGAGCTTCTCGGGAGCGGGAGCGCCGGCCACCGACAGGAGGGTCGGCATCACGTCGGCCAGGCCGACCGGGGCCGCCACGCTGGTGCCGGAGCGCGCCGCGCCGGGGAGCTTGAGGATCAGCGGCACCTGGATCGACTCCCGGTAGAGGAGCACGCCGTGCTCCTCCTCGCCGTGGTCGCCCAGCCCCTCGCCATGGTCGGAGAGGAGCAGCACGGTCGAGCGATCGTAGACGCCCCGCTCCTTGAGCGCCGCCAGCAGGTTGCCGACGATCTGGTCGCTAGCGGCGATCTCGCCGTCGTAGGCGGACTTGTAGCGGGAGGCGAAGGGCTCCGGCGGCTCGTACGGCGTGTGCGGCTCGTAGATGTGGAAGAAGAGGAAGAACGGTTGCTTTGGGTGGGCGTCCAGCTCCCGGTCGAGCCAGGCGAGCGCCGCCTTCAGGGTCTCGCCGCCCGGCCGCTGGATCTGGGCGATGGTGGCCCGCTCGCGCTCGGTGCCGAGGTCGTCGTCGTAGGCGTCGAAGCCGCGGGCGATCCCGGTCTGGTGGCGGAGGACGAAGGCGGAGACGGCGCCACCGGTGGCGTAGCCGTCGCGGTGCAGCAGCTCGGCCAGGGTCGGCGGACCGTCCGCGGCCAGCCGGTAGCCGGCGTTGTCGCGCACGCCGTGGTCGGGAGGCAGCAGGCCGGTGAACAGCGACGTGTGGGCCGGCAGGGTCAGCGGCACCGGGCTGTAGGCGTGCTCGTACAGGATCCCGTCGGCGCGCAGCGCGTCGATGGCCGGTGTGTCGGCCACCGCGTCCCCGTAGACCTTCAGGTGGTCGGAGCGCAGGGTGTCGATCGAGATCAGGACGATCGGCCGCCCTTTGGGGATGGCCTTCTGCTCGGAGCCCGAGCTGCAGCCGGACAGCGTGAGGAAGGCGGCGAGGACGGTGGTGAGGACGGCGGAGACGGTCCGGAGGGCACGGCTCATGGAGGCAGCATGGTACCAGCTCCGCCCGAGCGCTTCGCCTCCGGCTCCCCTTCGGGGCTCCCTTCCGGGCCCCCTTCCGGGCCAAGGTACCCCTCGCACAGGAACAGCCGGAACAGGCGGACGGTCTCGCCCCGGTGGCGGATCGTGATCGGCTCGAGCTCCCGGACGGAGCGGAAATAGTCGTGGACCCGCTCCAGGTAGCGCTCGGTCTTGCGGTCGGGTCGGAGCTTGGCCTCCGAGCGGACGTAGAGCGCGTCGCGCCCCACCAGGCGCCGGGGGTCCTCGCCGATGTACTCGAGCTCGAGCGCGTTCCAGCCGACCACGTTCATGCCGTAGACGTCGAGGTCCGAGTAGAAGCGCAGCTCGGCGGTGGTCTTGTAATTGTCCGCGGAGAAGACGAACAGGCCCGGGTGGCGCTCGGCGAGCGCGCCGGCCCGCTGTTCGACGCGCCGGGCCAGCGTGCGCCAGCCGAACCAGGTGTCGTCGGAGTGGACCGGCACCGGGTACCAGAGGATCTGGACGATGAGCAGAGCGTGGAGGAGCGCCGCGGTGACCAGGTGCCAGCGCACCGCCCTCCGGCCGAGGCTGAGGGCGACCAGCAGGGTCGCCGCCACGTAGGCGGGCATGGGCCAGTTCGCCTTCACCCAGGTGATCGTCGAGAGGGCGATACAGGTGGCGAAGACCGGCACCGAGAAGGCGAGCAGGAAGAGCCGCACCGGCCGCTCGGGCGCCGCGGCGAGCCGCTCCATCCGCAGCGGGCTCCGCGCCGCGCGCCACGTGTCGCGCCCGGCGATCCAGAGGAAGGCGAAGAGCGGAACCGGCAGGAAGACGAACGCCTGGGCGGCGAGGAAGCCGAGCGCGTCCCCCGGGTCGATGCCGCGCACTTCCTCCGCCCGGCCGACCGACTGGAAGACGAACGAGACCCAGCCGTGGCGCGCGTTCCAGACGAAAATCGGCAGGGCGACCACCTGGGCCGTGACCAGCGCCAGCCAGGGGCCGGGGGTGCGCAGCAGCCGGCGGTGCCCCGGCGAGGCGAGGAGGAAGAGGACCAGCCCGCCCTGGAGGTAGACGGCGGTGTACTTGCTCAGCAGGGCGAGGCCCATGAGGGCGCCGGCCAGGAGCCATAGGCCGAGGGTCCCCCTCTCGGCGGGGCTGGTGCCCTCGGCGGGGTCGGCGGCGAAGAGCACCCGGTAGAGCGCCCACAGGGCCAGGGTCCAGAAGAGCAGCAGCGGCACGTCCGGCACCGCGATCCAGGACAGCAGGGTCACCACGCTGGTGGTGGCGAAGACCGCCAGCGCCGGCAGCTCGGCCGACCGGTCGCCGGTCCGCCGCAGGACGTCCCGCGCCAGGCCGAAGAAGGCGAGCTGGGTGGCCAGGGTGGTGGTGAAGGTGGCCAGCCGGACGGTGATCGTGTGCTTGCCGAGCAGGGTGATCCAGGGCCACAGGAGCCAGCCGATCATCCCCGGGTGGTCGTAGTAGGAGAGGGCCGGGTGCTGAGCGTAGATCGAGTAGTAGGCGCTCTGGGGCATCAGGTCGAACGCCCCCAGGAGCGCGGCCCGCAGCAGGGAGGCCGCGGCGAAGACGAAGAACGCGGTGCGGGGCTTCAGGGCTCGGTGGAGTCGGCGCCGGCCAGCAGGTGCTCCTCGCCCAGCTCGGAAGCCGGGTGCGGGCGCAGGCCGAGGCGGAGGAGGAGGAAGGCGGCCTTGAACACCTCGGTTGCCGAGATCTTCGACCGCCCGCCCTCGCGGTCACAGAAGACGATCGGCACCTCGGCGATCGTGAGCGACAGCCGGTCGGCCAGGAACACGATCTCCTCGAGGAAGGAGTAGCCGGAGCTCCGGATCGAGGCGAGCGGCAGCGCGGTCAGGGTGCTCGCCCGGTAGACCCGGAAGCCGGAGGTCACGTCGCGCACCGGCAGCCGGAGCACCCCGCGGGCGAGCAGGTTGGCGTAGCGCGACAGCAGACGGCGGTGCAGGCCCCAGTCGCGAATCCCTCCGCCGGCCACGTAGCGCGAGCCGATGACCAGGTCGGCATTCTCCGAGGCGTCCAGGAGAGCTGGCAGGTAGGCGGGGTCGTGGCTGAGGTCGGCGTCCAGGGTGACGATCCGGTCGTACTTCTCCGTCAAGCCGTACTCGAACCCTGCGAGGTATGCGGTTCCAAGCCCCAGCTTTTCGTGCCGGAGCAGGAGCCTGATTCTCGCGTCCTGGCGGCCGAGCGCGGCGACCCGCTCGGCGGTGCCGTCCGGAGACGCATCGTCCACGAACAGGATGTCAACGTCGGGGACCGCCTGGAGGAGGCGCGTTGCGAGGGGCTGGACGTTCTTCGCTTCGTCGTAGGTGGGGACCACGACGAGCGCTCTTTTCGAAGCGCTTTTCGAGGGAAGAGGCGGAGCGAAGCTCACCGGGCGAGGGTAGCACGCTGCCCGGTGGTATGGCGTGTCCGGAGATCCAAGCCTCTCCTACCGCCCGGCTCCCTGACCGCCGCCGTTCAGCCGCTTCAAGGTGGCGGTGGCCTGGGGGTCGCCGGGGTGCACCTCGAGGGCGTGCTGGAGTAGCTGCCGGGCCTTGTCACGTTCGCCCTGCACGATGAGCAGGACGGCGAGGTCGTTGAGCGTCGCCAGGTGGTCGGGATTGAGCTGGAGCGCGTGCTCGAAATCGGCCCGCGCCAAGTCGCGCTGCTCGAGGCCGAGATGGGCGGCGCCGCGCTGGTAGATCGAGTCGGCCGCGTCGGGCGCCATCCGGACCGCCTCCTCGGCGACCTGCAGGGCTTCCGCCGGGCGCTTGGCGAGCATCAATGCACGCGACTCGAAGATCGGCAGGCGGACGTCGTCCGGCGACAGCTCGCGCTCCGCCTTCAGCACGTCAACCGCCTGAGACGCCTTGCCGGCGGACATCAGTTGCGCCGCCCGGTGCATCGCCCGCCCCGCCGGGTCCGCGCGCTGCTCGCGGGCGCGGTTGACCCGCTCGGTCTCGGAGCCCTCTTGCTTTGCCAGCTCTTGGAACTTGGCGAGAGCCTCGCGGGCGGCGTCCCGGTCGCCGGTGGCCGCGAGCGCCTGTCCGAGGGCCTTCCAGGCCTCCTTCGCGCTGGGGTCCGCCTCGGTCGCCAGGCGCAGGTACGGGATCGCCTCCTGGTGGCGGCCGGCGTTGACCAGCCAGCGACCGTACTCGCGGACGATCGAGCTCGCCAGCACGGAGCGGGGATCCTTGCGATCGATTCCGATCTCGGGCAGTTTCTCGGCGAACGGCTTGAGCGTCGCCAGCGCGGCGTCCAGGTCTCCACCCTGGTACTGCGCCCGCGCCAGGAGCAGCGAGGAGCCGGGGTCGTTGTCCGTCTTCCCGGAGAGCAGGGCGACCGCCTTGTCGGAGTCGCCGATCTCGAGATAAGCATCCGCCAGGGCGCGCCGCGCGTCCGCCGCGATCGCCGGATTGTCGTTGTCGACCACCGGCTGGAGCATGGCGACGGCCTTCTGCGGCTCGCCTTTCTGGAACAGCAGCTGCCCCCAGAGGACCGCTGTCGCCGGATCGCTCTGTGGCAGGTCGGTCAAGAGCTCTTCGGCCTCGGACGAGCGCTTGAGCTGGATCGCGCAGAGGGCGGCGGCGAGGCGGGCTTCCTTGTCCTCTGCGTGGGCCATGACCCACGGGCGCAGCAGCCGGTACGCCGCCGGGTAGCGCTTCTCGGCGCCGTAGAGGAGGCCCAGCTCGCGCTCGGCCGGCGTGTCCCTCTGGATGGCCAGGGACCGCTTCAGGTAGCCCTCGGAGACGTCTCCGAGGCCGACGGCGCGTGCGGCGCGCCCGGCGTTGTAGAGCACCGCCGCGTCCGCGTCGTCGGCGTCGGCCAGCGGCCGCAGGACCTCCAACGCCTTGTCCGGCTTGCCGGTCTCCACGTACAACGCCCCCAGGGCGCTCAGTGCCTGGTTGGATGCGTCCCCGGAGGCGCGGAGGCCCTCCAGGAGGGTGACGGCGGCGTCGAAATCCCCCCGGCCCATCGCCTGGAACGCCCGGTCGAGGGCGTCGGAGGCGCCGGGCGGCGGTTGGGCCGGCGCGGCGGTTGCGAAGAGCGTGAACGCGAAGGCCAGAGCCAGGGCCGAGGCCAGGGCAGAAACGAGCGGGACAGCGGAGAAGCGGGAGCGGATCATGCGAGCCATCAGGAGTCCGTTGAGTGGTGGTGGGTTGAGCTGGAAGCCGCCGGGTTGGACCCGGAGGCAAGGGCGTCCGGCGGCAGGTCGCGGCCGGCGAGACGTGAGCTTGCCGATGCGAGCAGCAGCGCGGTCACGACGGTGGGGGCGCAGTCTGCGAACCTGCGGTTCCTGTCCGTCTGCGGGCGCATGTGGAGCCGCGCTGGCTCAGGACTCCGGGTCGACCCGGTAGCGGAGGATCAGGTAACGCTTCTGGCGCTGGAACTCGCCGCTGTCGATCAGCACCCGCTTCTCGGCGAGCTTGTCCAGCCGCCGCCGGAAGAGCTTGAGTCCCAGGCGGGCGAGGAGAGGGTGCCGGGAGTTGAGCACGTCCGACGCCACGGAGACGACCGGCTCCACGTAGCGCTCGAACCAGAGCTCGGCGAGATCGAGGGTGGGCGCTACCCGGTCAGTGATGTCCTCGGAGCTTTCGAGGGTCAGCCCGGATTCCTCGGCCAGGGAGAGGAAGTCGTCGAGGGGATGGCCGCTCTTGCCCAGTGGGCCCTCGGTCCGCTCGGCGGTGAAGTAGTCGGCGATCAGCAGGTGGCCGCCCGGAGCGGTCGCACGCCGGACCGCCGGGAAGAACCGATCCAACCAGATGTACTGGGCGGACTCGCTCATCAGCAACAGGTCGTAGCGTCGGGGCGGCTCGAACTCCTGGAACCGGGCCAGGTGGCAGGGGCGGCCGGTCCGCCGGACGAACAGGCTCCGGTGATACGGATCGGGCGACAGACCCTCCACCTCGTAGCCCCTCCCGTCGAGCATGCGGGCGGTGGCGCCGATGCCGCAGCCCACGTCCAGCACGCTCTTGACGCCGTCCGGGATGAGGTCGCACAGGTAGCCGGAGAAGCGTTCCTGGGCGATCTTCAGCCCGTCGAGGCTCATCGCCTCGCCGTTCCACAGTCCGTAGTGGAGGTGGTCGAGGCCGAGGATCTCGTGGTAGAGCCTGAGGGACGAGCTGACCTTGACGCGCCGGGGGCTTGCCCGGGTGAACAGCCTGCGCAACAGCCCCGGCGGCCGCGCTACCTCGAGGTCGACGGGCTCGCGCTCCTCCTGGGCCCGGTCGACCGGTGCCGGGTAACGGCGTAGCTTCGCTGTGGTCTGTTGCACGGGCGGCATCTTACCGTAACGGCTGTCGCCTAGACTGAAGGGTCGCCGGCGGTTGGTCGGCGGGACGCCGGACCTGGTTCGAGGCGCACCGGAAGCCGCCGTTGTTGATCACGCTCGACGGCAGCGTCGGCAAGAGCTCCAGGCGGGTGCCGGCGGCGGCGTAGGTGGCGCGCGCCGCGCGGTCCGCCGCCGCCAGCCCGGAGGCGAACCCCGCCGCCTCCGGTCCGCCCGCGCGGCGCTCGAGCACCACATTGTTCCAGCCGAGGACGAAGTCCGGTTGCTCCAGGCCCTCGGCGCCGCGCACGGACGAGAGGGGGATAAGGGCCAGCGGCAGGCGGCGGACGGTCATGCCGGTGTCCGCCAGGTGCTCGGCGACCAGGTCGAGGAACTCTCCGAGCTGCGCGACCCGGGAGGTCTCCTGGTAAGAGAGGATCGCCGCCGGCGGCCCTTCCTTCGGAAGCTCGAGGTCGTAGGTCGCGGCGAGGGTGCGCCAGCCGTCGGCGTCGAGGCCGGCGAGGAGCTGCCGTCCCTCCGCCGTGCTGGCGACGAGCGCCTGCAGGCGGTGTCCGTCGCCCTCCGCGCGATTCCCGGCATGGTCCTGTCCGGCGCCGTCCGGCAGCAGGGTCACGACGGAGTCCAGGTCGAACCCCGCGCCGCCGCCGATCCGGTACATCAGGGCGGCCCGCTCCGCGGCCGGGCCGGAGCGGGGCAGCGGGTGGACGAAGCGCACCGGCTTGCCGTAGAGGCCGCCGAGCTCGTCGGCGGCACGGTCGGCGGCCTCAACGTAGCGCGCGATCCCGGCGCTCGAGCGGAACGTCTCCACCGGCACCCGGTCAACGCCCAGGATCTCGAGGATGCGTGGCTCCAGGGAGTGGAGCGAGATCCAGGCGTCTCCGCCGGCCATCAGTACGTGCCCGTTGTGGAACGGCAGCGGTGCGCGCCAGGATCGGACGCCGCCCCACTTGCGGACCAGGCGCTCCGGCAGACCGTCGGCCAGGACGGACGCCATCGCCCGATCCCCCTCGCGGGTGCGCTGCTGGTTCGGCCGGTTGACCAGGACCAGCCCGCCCGACGGGTCGAGGGCGACGCTGAAGGGGTCCCGCGGCCAGGGCGAGAGCACGTGGTCGCCGGTGTCGACCAGGGTCACGCCGAGCGCTTTCGCCGGCTTCTCCAGGGCGGTGCGCATGGCCGGATCGGCGAGCGCGACGAGGTCCTGGCCCGGGGCCCAGTGCCGGACCGCCTCGAGGAAGTGGGCGACCTCGCCCGGGTAGAAGTAGTCGGTCGGGAACGAGAAGATGGTGGCGACGATCGGGTCGTCGATCTGGTCGGGGAAGCGGAGCGGGCCCGCTCCGGGAGGAGCGGGAGCCGCGTCCTGCTGCGCCGCGGCGGGCGGCACGGGCGGCGTCGCGCCCGCCGCGGGAGATCCCGGCAGCAGGGCGCTCACCAGGCCCCAGGCCAGGACCGGTCCCAGTGCCAGGCTCACAGGGGCGAAGCGGGCTGTGAACGTCCGGTTCCTGGAGCGCATCTCCCCGTGTCCAACCCGGTGCGCCGCGGAGGCCATTCCGCTCAGGAGCCCAGCTCGGCCAGCTCGCGGTCCTTCGGCCAGCGACCCCGCGCCTGGTGCAGAAGGCGCGCGGCGGTGGCGGGATCGCCGAGCAGGCGGATGGCCCGGACGGCCTCGGCGTAGGCGGCGGGCGTGTCGTTCACCTGGACCATGTGCTGGAGTGTCGCTCCGGACCGGGCGGAATCGCCCTGGATCGCGTACAGCAGGGCGAGGTGGGAGTAGGCGGGCAGCGTGTCCGGGAACAGCTCGATCTCGCGGGAGAAGGCAGCGATGGCCTCCCGCGGGTGGTTCTGCTCGGCGAGCGCCCGCCCGCGCAGGAAGTAGAGGCCCTTGACCAGGTCGCGGGAAACGCCCTCTTCGACCTCGTCCTCGACCGTCTGGGTGAGCTGCAGCACGTCGTCGTAGCGCCCCTGGTCGAGGCGGAGCTCGGCCTCGGTCAGCAGCGGGCCGGGCATCTTGCCCCGGTTGGCCACCGCGATCTCAACGTAATGCTCGGCCTGGTCCAGATCCTTTCGCTGGAGCGCGATCCGGGCGAGCAGGTCGCCGGCGTTCAGCGGATAGGTGTCGAGCGCGACCTTGGCGTGCTGCTCGGCCTCGGCGAAGCGCCCCATTCGGAAGAGCGCCTCCGCTGCGGAGACCGACACCTGTGGCCCGCCGGCGATCGCCATCTGGTGCTGGTAGGCGTCGAGCGCTTCCTGCGGGCGCCCCAGGCGGAGCAGGCTGTGCCCCAGGTACTCCCAGGCCTCCGCCAGTCCCGGCTCTTCCTTGAGCAGGTCCCGGTACTCGGTCACCGCCTTGTCGAACCGGTTCGCCTTGAAGTCGGCGAACGCGTTGCCGAGGAGGCGGAGCACCCCGAGCTTGGTCTTGGGGTCGGGGAGCGGGCCCTCGCGCTCGGCGGCGCCGCCGCTCAGGTAGCCGAGGGCCGCGAGCTGCTTGCGGACCTCCGGGTCCTCCTCGCCGGGCGGCTTGAACGTCAGGTCGTAGTCGCGGATGGCGCTCCGCAGCCGGGCGGCGACACGGTCCTTGTCGGGCAGCAGGTTGGTCGTCTCCCTCGGATCGGACGACAGGTCGTAGAGCTCCGGGTCGGGGCCGTAGATGTAGTGGTACGGGTACTCGATCACGGACGCGAGCTCGCTCCAGCCGAAGTGAATGCGGGGGAAGAGCGTCTCGGCGACGAGCTTGCGCTGCTCCGATCCTTCGAGCGAGAGCAGCGAGCGGCCCGGCAGGTTCTCCGGCGTCTCCAGGCCGAGCAGGCCGAAGACCGTCGGCAGGATGTCGACCAGGTCGGCCGCCTCGGTGACCGTCTCGCCACCGTGGTCGCTGTTCGGGAGCTTGAGCATCAAGGGCACCTGGATCTGCTCGCGGTAGAGCAGCGGTCCGTGCTCCTCGAAGCCGTGATCGCCCAGGCCCTCGCCGTGGTCGGAAACGAACAGGATGACCGCCTTGTCGTAGACACCCAGCTTGCGCAGCTCGTCGAACAGATCGCCGATGATCGAGTCCGCGAAGGCGACCTCGCCGTCATACCCCGAGACGTAGCGGGACTTGTAGGGCTCCGGTGGCTCGTGGGGGCGGTGCGGCTCGTAGAGGTGGAGGAAGAAGAAGAACGGTTTCTCGTGGACCGACCGCAGCCAGTCCAGGGAGCGGCGGAGGGTCTCGTCGCCGCGGCGCTGTGCGCTGCCGAGCTGCGCCCAGCTCGTCTGGCCGATCCGGTCTTCGTACATGTCGAAGCCGTAGTCCAGGCCGGTGGAGCCTCGGAGCACGAAGGCGGAGACCGCCGCACCGGTCTTGTAGCCGTGCTCCCGGAGTGTCGCCGGGAGCGAGGGCTGGGAGGCGCCGTCCAGGCGGTAGCCGGCGTTGTCCCGGACGCCGTGGGTGGCTGGCAGCTCGCCGGTGAGCATCGACGTGTGCGACGGCAGGGTGATCGGCACCGGCGTGTAGGCGTGCTCGAACAGAATGGCCTGCTTGCGGAACGCGTCGAGGGCCGGCGTCTCGACGCCGGTGTAGCCGTAAGCCGGCAACCGGTCCGAACGCAGCGTGTCGACCGAGATCAGGATCACCGGCGTCCCGTCGGGGACCCGCTCGGTCGCGCTCCCTCCGCCGCACCCGCCGAGGAGCAGCGCGGTCGAGAGGAGGCAGCCGGCGGCGATCCGCGCCAGGCCGGATCGCGGGGAGCGGGGGGAGCGTGAAGGCATCGTCATCTCCGGAGTCTGGTCAGCATGGAGCGTGCCCGGGCGATGTCCGGGCCGTAGCGCGCGGGGGGCGCGCCGGCCACGAAGCGCTCGAGAGCGCTCCGCGCGCGGGCGGCGTCGCCGACCTCCGCGGCAACCAGGCCGATGTTGAACAGCAGGTCGTAATTATCGGGCGCCAGGGACGAGGCCCGGTCCCAGGCATCGAGCGCCTCCCGCGGGCGGCCCAGGTTGTGGAGCGCCACGCCGAGGTAGTTCCAGGCGTTGGGCAGGGCCTCGTTCTCGTCCACCGCGGCGCGCGCTTCGGTGGCCGCCGTCTGCCAGTCGGAGCGGCGGAGCGCCGTCAAGGCGAGGTTCTGGTGCGCTTCGGGGTTGTGCGGGTCGCGGTCGAATACCCGGCGGAGCGTCGCTTCCGCCCCGTCCTGGTCGCCGGCCTCCGAGAGGGCCACGCCCAGGACGTTGAGGTCGTCCGGGTCCCCCGCGGCGGCGCGGGGCCTGAGCAGCTCCACGGCCCGCTGCGGCTGGCCGCTCTCCAGGTAAAGCAGGCCGAGCTGGCGCTGGCCCGAGCCGGTGGCCACGCCGCGGGAGACGGCCCGGGAGAGGACGTCCATCGCCTCCCGATCGCGCCCGCGTTCCAGCAGGACCCGGGCCAGGTGGTCGTAGCCGATGCCCATGTTCGGCTGCTCGGCGACCACCTGGCGCGCCAGGTCGGTCGCCTGCTCGAGATGGCCCCGCTGGTAGAGGTCGATGAATTTCTGGACCTTCTGGTCGATGCCGATCAGCCGCTTCGGATCGTCGTCGGCGGTGTAGACGCGCTTGGTCGCCGCCGACCCGGTCAGGTACCCCAGGTTACGGAGCGCCGCGGCCTCCCCGGAGCCGACCTCCGCCCGCTGCGGCGGCCAGACCGACTCTTCGGGCAGCTCCTTGGAGAGCTCGCGGGCGATGCGCTTGGCTTCGGGGTCGCCGCCCCCCTCGAGCAGGTTGTGCTCCTCGTGGGGGTCCGCGTCCAGGTCGTAGAGCTCGGGGATCGGGAGCACGATCAGCTTGTAGCGCCCCCGGATCACACCGCGCAACGGGGCCCAGCCGCGGTTGAAGGTGGCGGACAGGGACTCGAAGTAGGAGACCGGCTCCTGGCCTTCGCCGGCCTGCTGATCCGAAGCTTCGAGCAGGGAGCGCCCGGGCAGGCCGGCCGGCGGGCTCACGCCCACCGCGTCAAGGATCGTCGGCAGGATGTCGACGTGGCGGGCCCCCTTCGGGCCGGTCCCCGGGGGCAGGCCGGGCGCGCGGACGACCAGCGGGATCGACAGGGTCGGTTCGTAGGCGAACAGGCCGTGGGTGGTTTCGCCGTGCTCGCCCAGCGCTTCGCCGTGGTCCGCGGTGAAGACGATCAGGGTCGAGCGGTCGGCCTCGTCGAGCAGCGGGTCCAGGAGCGGTGCGAGATAAGAGTCCGTGGCCGCGACCTCGCCCAGGTAGGGATTGGAGGCGTAGCGGCTGGCGAACGGCTCCGGCGGCTCGTACGGGGCGTGCGGATCGAACAGGTGGATCCAGAGGAACCGCCGCTGGTCCCGGTGGCGCTGCCACCAGGCCAGACCCCGCCGCACGACCTCGTCACCCCGGCGTTCGATCAGCCGGAACCCGGCCTCCTCCGTGCCCTCCGGATACTGGTCGTCGTAGAGGTCGAAGCCCCGGTTGAGACCGAATCGCGCATCCAGGGGGAACGCTCCGACCACCGCCGCGGTCGCGAAGCCGGCGCCGGAGAGCAGGGTGGCCAGGGTCGGGACATCGTCGGGAAGGACGAAGCCCGCGTTGTCGCGCACCCCATGATCGAACGGATAGCGCCCCGTCAGGATGTTGGTGTGCGAGGGGAGGGTGACGACGTTCTGGGCGTGGGCCCGGGGGAAGACACGACCCTCCGCGGCCAGCCGGTCAAGGGTCGGCGTGCTGACCTCGGTGTTGCCCGAGAATCCCAGGGCGTCGGCCCGCAGGGTGTCGACGGTGACCAGGAGGACGTCGCGCGGGGCGGTCCGGGACCGCCCCTGCGCTTGGGCGGGTGCGGGGAGGGAGGTCGACGGGGTCGGCTTCCCTCCCGCTGCCGCCTCGGCAGCCGAGGGCTCACGTCCGCTGCCACCACAGGCCGTGGCGATCGCGGCCAGCAGGCACGCGAGGAACGTGAGCCCTGCCCGGCTCACTGCTTGTCGAGGTAGTCCAGGAACTGCTTCGCGTCGGAGGCGTACTGGCTGTCCGGTTCGAGCTGGAGAAGCTTCTCGAAGTCGGTCTTGGCCTCCGCGTTCTTGGACTGCGCGAGGTAGACCAGGCCGCGGTAGTAGTACGCGTCCCCGTTGCTCGGGTCCTGCTTGATGACGCGCTGGAAGTTGCTCAGCGCCTGGTCCAGCTTCTGCTGGTTGTAGAAGCGGATGCCCTGGTTGAGCAGCATGTCGGCCGGCAGCTCTTCGGTGTCGGGGATCTGGTCGAGGTACTTCTGGGCCTCCTCTTCCTTCCCCGACCGGCTGAGCAGGTCGGCGATGAGCTGCAGGGCGCGGACGTTCTGCGGGTCCTTCTCCAGGATGCGCTGGAGGGTCTTCACCGCGTCGTCGCGACGGTCCTGCATGTCGTAGGAGCGGGCGATCGCGATCAGGACCTGCTCCCGGCCCTCGGCGCCGAGGGTGGACAGGGTCGCCTCATAGGTCGACCGTGCCTTGTCGTACTGCTTCTGCTGCAGGTAGGCATCGCCCAGGCGTAGACGCACGCTCACGGCGTCCTTGTCGCTCAGGTCGGGGAGCGCCTTCTCGTACTCCTGGACCGCGGCGGGGTACTGGCGCTGCTCGTAGTAGGTCGAGCCGATCAGGGCGTGGATCTGCGCCTGCTGGGGCGGCGGCATTTCGGGAAGGACCTTCTCGAACTTCGCCCGAGCCTCGTCATACTTGCCCTGGTCGATCAGGCCCTGACCCTCGGTGATCGCAGCGTAGGGATTGGGGGTCAGGTTGATGACCAGGGGCTTCGTCACCTGGAACTCGTCGACGTTGAAGTTGCCCTCGGAGATCTTGTAGCCCTCGGCTTCGATGGTGACGTGCCAGGATCCACCGGCGAGCCCGAGGTAGCTCCAACGCCCCTTCTTGTCCGTGGTGAGCGGCTTCGGCCCGGCGTCGGGGCGACCGGGCAGGCTGAGGGTCACCTTCGCGCCGGCGACCGGGTTGTTGTCCGGATCGAGCACGCGGCCCGAAGCCCGGCCCCGCCCGGCCCAGTCCTGGGCGGTCACGGGGATCGCCAGCACCAAGAAGAGGACGAGGGACAGAGTCGTCTTCCAGATCCTCGATTCCATAGGGATAGCTCCTTGTGGATGTGATCGCGGGATGTGAGCGTCCGACGGGCGCCGGCCGCACTCTTCCTCGAAACCGTGGCAGGGGCAAAAAATTCCGGCGGGAGCCCGTGCACCGGGCAAGAAAAAACCGCCGGAGGGTTGCCCCCCCGGCGGTCGAGATTAGCCGATGTAGATCGACTAGCGCCAGTTCAGACGGAACCCGAGGCGGTAGATCCGCGGCGCCAGGTTCTGATCGAGGAAGTTGGCCCGCGGTGACTGCAGGTTGCGCTCCCTCTGCATGACGTAGTTCTCGTTGGTGACGTTGAAGGCGTCGAGGGACAGGACACCGCTGAGGTTGTCCGAGAACTGCATGTCCTTCTCCACCCGCAGGTCGAGAACGTAGATGTTGTCGGCGCGGAAGCGGTCGATGTTGCCGCCGACCGCGGACACGTCGTAGGTGCGGCCGTCGCTGGCGGTCGCGTGGTAGTAGTACGGCAGCGGATAGCCCTCGCGAGCGAACAGGTTGCCCGCGACGTTGAAGCCCCACGGCCGATCCGGAGCGACCTGGTAGAGGCCGTTGACGTTGGCCGACCAGGAGCTCTGGATGAGGACGTCGCCGAACGGACCGGAACCAGCCGACGCGACGGTGTAGATGGAACCGTCGTTGTCGGAGCCGTCGGGTGCGTCGTTCGGGCTGTTGTAACGGAAGTACGAGCTCGGAACGTTCCAGGTCTGGTCGCTGTACTGGAGGTAGCCACGGGCCATCCAGCGGTTGGACAGACGCTTGGTGAAGTTCAGGCTCGCGCCCTTGTACTCCACTTCGCGGTCACCGTTGGTCAGGTAGCTGCCACCAGCCGGGCTGATGCCGTTACGGTAGGTGTAGACCGGCGCAGACCAGGACGAGCCGTCCGGCAGGAACGGAACCGTCACACCGTCAGACGTGATGGTCTGGTCGAGGACGTAGTCGGCCGGCGTGGCGCGGCGCTTGGTGCCGGTCTCGTCGATGATGAAGGTCTGGGTCTCCGAGATGTTTTGGGTCAGGCGGTAGGTGAAGTCCGCACCGACCACGAACTCGGGCAGGAACGCGTGCTCGACACCGAGGATGAGCTCATCGGTGTAGGCCGGATCGAGACCCGGGTCGTTCTCGTTCGGTACCGACAGCGATCCCGGGTTGGCCGGGTCGAAGCCAGAGTTGTTGATGAAGATGTTCGGCTCACCAACGTCGTAGTAGTTGTTGTTGTTGGAGTCGATGTAGAAGTACGTCGCCGTGGCGATGCCGACCGGGTTGGTGCGGAAGAACGGAGTCGACGAGAGCTGCTCCGCGAAGCGGGAGTAGCTGGCCCGAAGCAGAGTCTTCCGCTCCTCACCGAGGGCGTAGGTCACGCCGACGCGCGGCGAGAAGGTCTTCCACTTGAAGCCACCAGCGTCGTTGCCGGCGAACTGAATGGCCGGCAGCCTGTCCGGGAACAGCGGGTTCGCCGGAACCTCACCACCGACGTTCTTGCCCTCTTGGATGTCGTAACGCAGGCCGGCGTTGATCGTCCAGTTGCCGGTGGTCAGCGTGTCCTGCAGCCAGCCGGCGGTGTACTTCTGCTCGGCGGCCACCGGGCCGGAGCGGGAAGCCAGGAGGATGTCGTACGGGCAGGTGCCCGCGGCCTCGCAGCTGATCTCGCCCGAGTTCCGGCCGCCAGCCCAACCGAAGTTCGAAACCGTCTCGAACTTCCGGTAGGAGACGCCGAACTTCAGCTCGTGGTTGAGGCTGCCGGTGTTGAAGAAGTACGAACCGTCGACCTGGTAGTTGTCGGTGTTGCGGTCGCTGGCGCCGCTGTACCAACCGTTCTGCCAGATGCCAGCCTCGTCTTGGTAGGTCTCACCGTTGTCGATCGCGGTGGCGACGTCGGTCGTGGTCACGCCGGCCGGGAAGCTGCCGCCACGGGACTGCAGCTGGAAGCCGCCGTCGACGTAGGAGTACAGGCCGGTGAGGTAGAGGTCGGCCGAGAACACCTGCGTGTCCTCGATCTTCCAGATCTCGGTCGGGCCGTCCTGGTTCCAGGCCGCGTCGAAGGAGCGACCGCTGGTGCCGGTACGACCCTTCTTGATCTTGTCGCCACGGTTCCAGGAACCGACGATCGAGTTGGAGCCGGTCGGCTGACCGTTCACCTTGATCGCGGAGTTCTCCAGGAGGGTGGCGTCCGTGATGCCCTCGGAGTTGATCTGGGTGATGTCGTTGCGGCCGTAGGAGCCCCACACCCAGAGACGGTCGCGGACGATCGGACCGCCGGCCTCGAAGCCGGAGTCGACGACCGAGTCGACCGTGTTGCCCGGGGTATCGCTGCGGGTCTGCTGGTTCAGGCCGCCGTTGCCGTCGCCGTTCTCGAGCTTGTTGTTGATGTCGACCGTGCCGGCCTTGAAGATGTCGAACTCACGGCGGGCGTCGGTGAGCAGGTAGCGAGCGGAACCGCGCGGGTTGTTGGAGCCACGCTTCGTGACCAGGTTGAGCGAGGCGCCGGCCGAGACCTTCTCGATGTCGGTGCCGCCCGTGGAGACCTGGATCTCCTCGAACTGGTCGAAGTCGTAGTAGGTCGGCGACGAGCCGATCGCCGCCATGTCGGTGATGATGACGCCGTCGACGGCGAACGAGTTCTCGTTGTCGCTGACGCCCGGCGCGGTGAACACGGCCTGCTGGCCGCTCTGGTCACCACCGACGTTGACGCGGTCGGAGAGGACGCCCGGGGTCTGGGTGACGATCGCCCACGGGTCGCGGGCCGTCGGGATCTTCTCCAGCTCGATCTGGGAGACCGTGGTGCCCGCGCTGACCTTGCGCTCGTCGAGGAGCGGGCTCTCGGAGGTCACGGTGATGACCTCTTCGACGGCCGGCGAAAGCTTGATCTCCAGGGTCGTGTTGCGACCGACCCGGATGTTGACGTTCGGGTACTCGACGGTCGAGAACCCTTCGAGGCTCGCGGTGAGCCCGTAGTTGCCCGGGTCCAGGTTCAGGAAGCGGAACTGCCCCTGGGGACCGGTGAACTGCGTGCGCGGCGCACCGACGCCGGTGAGCTCGACGCGCACACCCGGGAGAGCGCCACCCTCGTTGTCGGTGACGGTCCCGTAGAGGTTACCGGTCTGCTCCTGGGCGAAGACACTACCCGTGCTCGCCAGCAGCAGCACCGCGGCGACGACGAGTACGCGTCGCCAACTAGTGAATCGATTCATGTTTCCTTCTCCTCCTAGCAGGGTTCTGCACGTTGCAGAGTTCCGACCGCCCAGGATGGGACGGCCGCCGAATCGCTTCGCCGTGGGCTTCTCGCACCGCGGAGCGAGGCGAAAGCACGGCGAATACGCTGTATGAACGTGCCGTGAACGGCTTAGAGTGTAGCGATCCCACGCACGGTGGTCAAGCAAGCCACCTGCCATCGAACCGCCATCGGGTGAAGATTCCGGAATCGGTTGATTTCAGGGGACTTCGAGGCTTGCATCGGGGGGACCTCGGAAGGCTGCATCCGGCGGGATTCAATGTTTTGAGGCCGCCTGATCCAACCGATTGGATCGAGCCGCCCGGCGGCGCCCTCGGCGGCGGCTCCCGGTCGTCCTCCGGGGGTCCGGGCCGGTCCGCAAGAGACCCCCGCCACAGCGCGGTTTGCGACCGGTTCGGCGCGGAATAGGGTGGTAGCCGGCCGTGTTTGCGCTGGAGTGAGTACGGAACCTGCAGGCGTGGTGTCGGCGAGCTCCGAAGGAAAGGAGTCCGAGAGGCCGGGATGACTGCGATAAGGGATCTCCAGAAGCTTTGCGGTCGCCCCTCCCGTGCGCGCTCGCGAGCCGTCTGTTTCGGCCTCCTCCTGGTCACCCTGGCGTCCTGCCACGCGCTTCCCGCGCCCCGCACCTTCGATTCAGCCGCGTACGTGCGGCAGGCTTACGCGCGGCGGGTCGGCGAGGACGTTGCATCGTCGATCGTCATTCCATTCGAGCTCTCGGACGCCATCCGCCAGGACGTCGCGGCACGGATCAGCCCGGCGATGAGCGAGTCCCGGCGGGTCGACGCGACCGTCGACTACATCTTCGGCTACCTCAACCTCCAGTACGACCTCGAGCCGACGCGCACCGCCGTCGAGACCTACCAGGCGCGGGCCGGCAACTGCTTGTCCTTCGTCAACCTGTTCGTCGGCATCGCCCGGCAGGTCCGGCTGAACCCCTTCTATGTAGAGGTAGAGGACTACCAGCGCTGGAAGGTCAGCCACGGCTCGGTGGTCAGCCACGGCCACATCGTCGCCGGCCTCCGGGTGGACGGCAAGCTCCAGACCTTCGACTTCCTCCCCTACCGCGCGAAGTCGTACCGCGACTTCAAGCCGATCGACGACATCAAGGCGACCGCCCACTACTACAACAACCTCGGTGCGGAAGCACTGCTCGCCGGGGACCTGGACCGGGCGCGTCAACTGATCGAGATCGCCACCCACCTGGCACCCGAGTTCACCAAGGCGATCAACAACCTCGGCGTGGTCACCCTGCGCCAGGGCGGCGCCGAGAAGGCTCTGGAGATCTACGAGAAAGGCCTGGCGATCGACCCGTCGAACGTGGCGCTGCTGACCAACGCCGCCCGGGCGCTCCAGGATCTCGGCCAGGAGGACAAAGCCGACGAGTACCTGGCGCGGCTGGACGAGCTCAACGCGGCGAACCCGTTCTTCTACGTCTACCGGGGAGAGATGGCCCTCGCCCGCGGCGACGCGGCCGGCGCGCTCGAGCTGATGAAGAAGGCCTACCGGCGCAATAGTGAGGAGCCGGAGGTCCATCTCGGGCTGGTCAAGGTGTACCTCGCCCTGGGGGACCGGGAGAAGGCCCTGCATCACCTGGAGCGCGCCCTGAAGCTGGACGCGACCAACGAGGAGGCCCGCAAGTACGCCGCCATGCTGACCGGCACGCCGTCCGGAGGTCGCTGACGTGACCGCGCCGTCGGCTTGCCGCGGCTGCGGGCTGCGGACTCGGCGCGCGAGCACGACCCATTCTGGAGGTGTTGCATGAATCGCATGTTCCAAGCTCTCCGGCGTTCTTCCTCCCCCACCGCGACCGCAGGCCTGGCCTGCGTGGTCCTGCTGGGGGCGACCTGTCCGCCGCCGGCGACGGCCCAGGAGAAGGTGTTCGAAGGCTCGGCCAACGTGGTCGAGGTCCAGGTTCCGGTCAACGTCACCACGCGTGACGGCCAGCCGGTGCGTGACCTGACCGCGGATGACTTCGTGGTCTTCGACCGGGGCCAGAAGCAGAAGCTCAGCGGCTTTCAGATGGTCGACCTGCAGGCGCTCCAGCCGAAGGACGGGGTCGCCCGCTCGGAGCAGGTGGCGGACCTGGTCCCGGCGGTCGCCCGGCGCCACTTCTTTCTGCTCTTCGACCTGACCTTCGCGACCCCGGCCTCGATCGTCAAGGCCCGCCGGGCGGCGGAGAAGTTCGTCCTCAACGACCTCAACCCGACGGACCTCGCCGCGGTGGCGACGTTCTCGATGGACGTCGGGCCGCGGCTGATCGTCACCTTCACCCCCGACCGCGCCCAGCTCGCGCGGGCCATCGACACGCTCGGGGCGCCCCGCCTGCTCGACCGCAAGTCGTCGGTCGACCCCCTCCGGTTCATGATCGTCGATCCGGACAAGGCGACCATGAGCAGCACGTTCAACGAAGCCACCGGGCCGGAGAATGCGCTCCGCCCCTCCGGCTACGAGCAGGAGATCCAGTCCTATCTGAACGTGATCGCCAACGAGATGGAGAAGTCCGAGAAGAGCTTCCAGCGGGGCCGGATCGCCACCTGGATGAGCGCCCTGGGCGACATGGCCAAGATGCTCGGCAGCGTCGATGGACGCAAGCACGTGGTGCTGTTCTCCGAAGGGTTCGACGGCCGGCTGATGCTCGGGCGCGGCCCGGACGCCAACGACCGCAAGGCCCAGATGGACCGTCTGGCCCTCCAGATGGGGCAGCACTGGATGGTCGACACCGACGACATCTACGGCAACACGGCACTCCAGAACTACGTCACCCGCATGCTCGAAGAGTTCCGCCGCGCCGATTGCACCATCCAGGCGGTCGACATCTCCGGGCTGGGTGACGACACCTCGGAGGCGCGCCGCGCTCACACCGTCGGCCAGGACGCGCTGTTCTACCTGGCCAACGAGACCGGCGGCAACCTGTTCGAGGACGCCAACGACCTGGGCTCGGAGCTGGAAGACATGCTGACGCGCTCGTCCGTCACCTACATCCTGTCGTTCACGCCGACGGACCTGGTGCCGGACGGCAGCTACCACAAGCTGCGCGTCGAGCTCGCCGGCTCCGGTCACCACGGCGAGGACGTGGTGCACCGGTCGGGCTACTACGCGCCCCGGCCGTTCGGCGAGCTGCACCCGCTGGAGAAGAGCCTGCTCGCCTCCGATGCGATCGCCAGCGCGGCACCGCGCGACGACGTGGACATGAACGTGCTCGCCGCGCCGTTCCGGGCCAGCGACAAGCTCGCCTACGTGCCGGTGATCATCGAGATCGACGGCAAGAGCCTGCTCGCCGGAGACCAGGAGAAGAAGCTGGCGACGGAGCTCTACGCCTACGTCAGCAACGACCACGGGGAGATGAAGGACTTCTTCACCCAGGTGGTCACGCTCAACATCACGGACCAGGGCCGCCAGTCGATGCTCAACGGCGGGCTCAAGTACTACGGCCACATGGACCTGGCGCCCGGCAAGTACCTGCTGCGGGTCCTGGTGCGCAACGCCAGCACCGGCCGGACCGGTGTGCGCAGCGTCCGGCTCACCGTTCCCGAGTACAAGCAGGCGCGCCCCGAGCTCCTGCCGCCGTTCTTCCTCGAGCGGCCGGGCCGCTGGGTGCTGGTGCGGGAGAAGAGCTCCCAGGGGCGCGAAACCGTGGTCTATCCATTCACCATCAACGGCAATCCCTACGTGCCCGCCGCCAAGCCGATCGTCCGGCCGGGCGAGGATTCTGAGATCTGTCTGGTCGCCTACAACCTGAAGCGGGGAGACCTCGAGCTCCAGGGGACGGTGATCACCGAGGATGGTCGCGAGCTCCACAACATCGCCGATCTCGAGCTGGTCGAACGCACGGTCACCGGCATCGGTGGCCTGGACAAGCTCCTCGCGCGGTTCCGTGTGGACGACCTGCGGACCGGCAACTACACTCTCAAGGTGGCGTTGCGCCAACCGGGAGGCGGAGTGAGCCAGGTCAACTCGATTCCGTTCAGCGTGCCCAACTGAGAGTCGACCGGGAGCGCGCGGGACCGGACCCTTCAAGATCGAGCCAAGATCGAGCAACCGGGAGAGCAGTCATGAAGCCAGTCACGAAGCCAGTCATGAAGAAAGCCCAGCGCATCCAACTCGTCATCGTGGCTCTGGCGGTCGTCCTCCTGGCCACCTCTCTGGCCGCGGCGCCGTCGAAGAAGTTCGGCGAAACGGTCGAGGTCACCACCGTCGAGGTGCCGGTCCAGGTGCTGCTCGACGGCGAGCCGGTCCGTGGGCTGACCGCCGACAACTTCAAGCTCTTCGACGGTCGCAAGGAGCAGCAGATCACCGGCTTCGAGGCGACCGATCTGACCAAGAGCGAGGTCCAGAAGCCGAAGACCCTGCAGCAGACGTCGGTCTCGGCCCGCCGCCACTTCCTCTTGCTGTTCGATCTGAGCTTCGCCGAGCCCTCGTCGATCACCCGGGCGCGCCACGCCGCGGAGAGCCTGGTCAAGACCGGTCTCCATCCGACCGACCTGGTGGCGGTGGCTACCTACAGCCTGGAGCAGGGTCCCCAGCTGATTCTCGGCTTTACGCCGGACCGTCACCAGATCGAGCTCGCGATCGAGACCCTCGGCCTCCCCAAGCTGGTCGAACGCGCCGGCGACCCGCTGTCCTTCGTGCTGCAGAAGGAGATCGGCACCGAAGGGTTCCAGGGGGCGGAGGCGAGCGCGGGCTCGAGGGGTGACGCGGTCTTCCAGGAGAACATCAAAGATCTCAGCATCGGCTTCGACCGGGCCTCCCGCGGCGAGCAACAGGGCCGGGTCATGGCTCTGACCACCGGCATGGAGGACCTGGCGAAGGCGCTCGACGACGTCAGCGGGCGCAAGTACGTCGTGCTGCTCTCCGAGGGCTTCGACGCCTCGGCCTACCAGGGGACCGCGGACGCCAAGCGCCAGATGGAGATGGCCAACCAGGCGGCGTTCGGCGAGAGCTTCCGGGTGGACGCCGAGGAGCGCTACGGCTCGACCGGCGTCATCACCGCGATCAACGACATGTTGGAGGAGTTCCGGCGCGCCGACTGCGCCATCCAGGCGGTCGACATCGGTGGCCTGCGCGCCGGCGAGGACGCCAAGGGGCAGGCGGGCGGCCAGGACAGCCTGTTCCTGATGGCCAACGAGACCGGCGGCGAGCTCATCCGCAACTACAACGACCTGTCGGCGGCCATGGGGGAGGTGCTCGAGCGCACCTCGGTCACCTATGTGCTCGCCTTCCAGCCCGAAGAGCTGAAGCTCGACGGCAGCTACCACCGGATCAAGGTCGAGCTCCAGGGTCTGCCGCGCGGGGCGCGGGTGATCAGCCGCCCCGGCTACTACGCGCCCAAGCCGTTCGGTGAGCGGACCGCCATCGAACGCAAGCTGGACGCGGCGTCCAAGATCATGTCCGGCGTCGACTCCGGAGCGCTCCAGGGCTCGGTGGTGGCGGCGGCGTTCAAGGGGACCGGCACCAAGGACTACGTGCCGGTGGTGATCGAGGTCGACGGCCCGAGCCTGCTCGCCGGGCTGAGCGGCGACCAGGCGGCGCTCGAGATCTATGCCTACGCCATCGCCCAGGACGGCACCGTGGGGGACTACCTCAGCCAGTCCATGGGGCTGGACCTCAAGAAGGTCCGCCCGGCGCTCGAGGCCAAGGGGCTGAAGTTTTTTGGCGACCTGAACCTGGAGCCCGGCGACTACACGCTGCGGGTGTTGGTACGGGATGCCACGAACGGCCGGTCGCTGACCCGGACCTTCCCGATGACCGTGCCGAGCTTCGGCGGCGGCCAGCTCGCGATCGCGTCTCCACTCTTCCCCGAGACGTCCAAAGATTGGCTGGTCGTCCAGGAGGCGTCGGGTGCCGAGGAGCGCAGGGCGCGCGCCTTCCCGTTCATGCTCCGCGACAACCCGTACCTGCCGTCCGCCAAGCCGGTGATCCCGGCCGACGGCCAGGCCCAGTTCGTGCTGATGGCCTACAACATGGGCGACGGCGGTGCACCGCTCTCGACCGAGTTCATCAAGCCCGACGGCGAGCGGGTCAGCGGCCCCAAGGTCTCCTTCGTCGGGCGCGAGAACGCCAGCGATCCGTCGATCACCCAGCTCGTGCTGTCGCTCGATCCCAACGGTATCCCCGCCGGCGAGTACCGCATGATCACGAGCTTGAAGGGCTCAGCCGATGGCACCGAGGTGACCGCCTCCATCCCGTTCGTGGTCAAGGGATCCTGAGCCGAGGACGCTCTCCCGGCCTGCGGTACGGCCGGGAGGGCGAGCCGGTCACTGGCGCCAGGGTGCGCGGACCGGCTGGTGTTGCTGGTAGAGCGCCAGGTGCTGGCGCAACGCCTCCAGGCGGTCCTGGCGCCCGAGACTCTCCGCCTTGGCGATGACCTTCTGCTGCCAGGCGACCGCTTCGTCGTAGCGTCCCAGCGTCGCCAGGGCCATGGCCACGGTCTCGGCGTGGTCGATGGTCGGGTGGTGCTGGAAGATCTCCCGGGAGAGGGCGAGGGCCTGGCTCCCGTCACGCACCTCCGGGTCTTTGGACGCCGCCAGCAGCCGCGCCAGGGCGTGGCGCAGCGACACGTCGTCCGGCAGGCGCTTGAGGGCCTCCTCCAGGCTCCTCCGGGCCCTGACGTCGCGGCCGGCGAGCATCAGGGCGGTCGCCCGGGCGAAGTAGACCTGGGGGTCCGGGTCGCCCGTCTCCAGCTCGATCGCCCGGTCGAGCTCCGCCGCCGCGTCCAGGTAGTCGCCGGTCCGCCCCAGCCCCCGGGCCAGCGCCAGGTGGCCCTCGGGCATTCCCGGAGCCAGCTCGGTGGCCTTGCGCAGGTGGGCCAGACCGTCCGCGGGGTCCCCGTCCCGGTCCCACACCAGGTTGGCGAGCTGGATGTGTGCCCGGGCCAGGATCTCCTCCGGGCCGTCGAGCGCCAGGACGGAGCGGAACAGCTCGGTGGCTTCGGCCGCATGGCCCCGCCGCTGAAGCTCCGAGGCCGCCGCGTAGGGAATCGCGGCGTCCTCCGGGTGCTTCTGGGCGAGGCCGGTCAGGATGGGGACGACCTCCGCGTCCGAGTGGCCCTCGATCGCGTTTCTCACCACCAGCTCCGCGTGGAGCAGCCGGGGGGTCGTGTCCTCCGGCGCGGTCTCGACCGCCTTGGCGGCCGCCGCCTCCGCCTCCTTGTAGCGCCCGACCTGCTGCAGCGCCTTGGCCAGGTTGTGGTAGGTGACCTCGAAGTCCGGCGCCAGCTCCGCGGCGCGCTGGAAGTGCTCGATCGCGGCTTCCGGCTTGCCGGCTTCGACCAGCAGGTTGCCGTAGTTGTAGTGGGTCACCGCGTCGTCCTCGCCGTCGGCGAGGAGCTTCTGGTACATGGCGATCGCTTCGTCGGTCCGGCCGCGGCGCGCCAGGATCGTCGCCAGCGCCTGGCGCGCACGGCGGTTGTCCGGGTCGGCCTCGAGCGCCTCGCGGTAGGCCAGGGTCGCGGTCTCGAGATCGCCCTTGGCGGAGGCGGCGTTGCCGCGCTCGATCGCCGCGGTCGGCCCCGCCGAGAGCTGGCCGAGGTCATTGACCAGGGGGTCGTAGAACGCTGCCTCGCCTTCGCCCCGCATCGAGAGCTGTTCGCGCGCCTTGTCGAGATCGCCGAGCTGCCGGTAGGCGAGGCCGAGCTCGTAGTGGACCGCGGTGGCGTTCGGGTCGAGCTCCAGCGCCTTGGTGTAGTGGTCCACCGCCGTCTGGTAGTCGCGGCGGGCGGCGGCGACCTTGCCCAGCCCGTGGTGGGCGGCCGCCGATCGTGGATCGAGGGCGAGGGCGCGCTCGAACAGCTCGGCTGCCCGGTCTGTGTCCCGCTGCTCGAGCGCGACACGCCCGAGGCGGAGCAGGCTCGGCACGTCCTGGGGGCGGGCCTCGATCACCGTCTCGAGATCCTTCCGGGCCTCGTCCCAGCGCCCCTGCCGCTGGGCGATGACGCCCAGGTAGTAGGCCCAGCGCGCATCCTTCGGGCTCAAGGTCCAGGCATTGTTGAACGCGGCCTCGGCCGCTTCGTCGAAGCTGTAGAGCAGGTAGAGCTGGCCCATCCGGCCGAACGCGCCGCCGAGGTCGGCGGCGGGGACCGACCGGTCTTGCACCAGGGCGTCGAGGTTGGTGCGCGCCGTGGTGAGCTGCTTGCGGATCGCCTCTTCCGCGCTGTCGAGGTTCGGTACCGGCACCGGGACGAGCGCCGGCCGGGGGGCGCCGTCGGCGGCCCGATCGGCGGCCTGGGCGGCGGCCGGATCGGCGGCCCGGGCGGCGGCTTGATCGGATGCCTGGGCGGCGCCGGCCGGGGCCAGCGCGCAGAGGGCGCACAGCACGAGAACCGCAGCGCGGGTCACGACGGCTTCCCCGCGGGCTGTGCCGTGCCCGTGCCGCGGCGGAGCGTCGTGTACCGGTCGGGCTGGACGTCGGTCCACACCTCCGTGCTGCCGTCGGGCCAGACCACCCGGACCCGGTCGATGGCCGCCCGTTTCCCGAGACCGAAGAGCACCCGCGGGTCGCGGGCGGAAGCGTAGCTGCCATCGGTGTGGGCGCGGCGCCACAGCGTCGGCGCGCCGGAGCGCTCGACGGCCACCCGGGCGCCGAGCACGTCGTGGGGCGGCTTGCCGTCGACCAGGCGGAGCCCGACCCAGTGGTTGAGCGTCCCGATCCGGTTGATCATCAGGCGCGCCGGACCCCGGTTGTTGGACACCAGCGCGTCCATGTCGCCGTCGTTGTCCACGTCACCGAAGGCCAGGCCCCGGCTGACCTCGGACAGGGCGAACACCGGGCCGCCCAGATCGGTGACGTCGCGGAACCGGTCGCCGCCCTCGTTGCGGAAGAGCTGGTTGCTCTGGTGGTAGGGATACGGGTCTTTGGCGCGCACCAGGTCCTCGACCGCGGTCACGCCGCCGTTGACCAGCATGATGTCCAGCAGGGAGTCGTTGTCGACATCGATGAAGCCGGCGCCGAAGGTCGTGTAGGGCAGGCTCCCCGGCCCGAGGCCCGTGTCCGTGGTCTGGTCGAGGAACATCCCGGTCCCGTCGTTCAGGAACATGGTGTTCGTCTCGCCGGTGAGGTGGGCCATGAACAGGTCCTCGTCCCCGTCGCCGTCGATGTCCGCGGCGTCGACGCCCATGGAGGCCTCCGGCTGGCCCTCGCCGTTGACCGCGCAGCCGTTGAGCAGCGCGTCCTCCCGGAACTTCTTGCCCTTCTCGTTCATCCAGAGGAAGTTGGGCACCTGGTCGTTGGCCACGTACAGGTCCTGCCAGCCGTCGCCGTCCAGGTCGACCGCGATGGCGGAGAGGGCGTTCCCCTTGGCGGCGGTGATGCCGACCTGGTCGGAGACGTCTTCGAACGTGCCGTCGCCCCGGTTGTGGAACAGCCGGTCCGGCTCCGGCGAGTAGGCGAGCGGCGAGCAGTAATCGGGGGCGCCGCTCGCCGTGCTGCACTTGCGGTGCCGGCCCCAGGTGAAGTTGACGTAGTTGAACACGAAGAGGTCGAGGAACCCGTCCCGGTCGTAGTCGAAGAACAGGGCGCCGATGCTCCAGCGGCTGTCGTCCGCGCCGGCCTTGGCGGTGACGTCGGTGAAGGTACCGTCACCGTTGTTCTTGAGCAACTGGTTGGAGCCGAAGTTGGCGACGTACAGGTCGGTCCAGCCGTCGTTGTCGAAGTCGCCGGTGGCGACGCCCATGCCGTAGCCGGTGGCGATCTTGGCCAGGCCGGACTCCTCCGTGACGTCGGTGAAGTGGAGCGTGCGGGTGCCGTCCGGGGCGACCTTCAGGTCGTTGCGGTAGAGGCGGTCGGAGAGCGGCAGCGGGTGGTGTGGCTGGACCGGCGAGTCCGCCAGCGTCTTGCCCGGCCCGAGCATGTGCCCCTGGACCAGGTAGGCATCCAGGTCGCCGTCGTTGTCGTAGTCGAAGAAGGCGGCGCCGGCACCGGTGTTCTCCGGCAGGTAGATCTCGCCCGACATTCCGTTGAAGTGGACGAAGTCGAGGCCGGAGGCCTGGGTCCCGTCGGTGAACCAGGGAGCCGGAGGCAGCGCCGGGGCGTCCGCCGGCGGCGCCGGGCTCTGGACGGCGAGCGCGGTGGAAGCGGCGACGAGCCAGGTGGTGAAGAGAGCTGGTGAGAGGGCCATCGAGGCGGAGGGCAAGGCGGAAGAGATCGACGACCTGCCAGCTATCAAGGCTACCGCAACCGGCCCGGGAGACCAAGCGAGACGGCGCTTCCGGCCGGCTCGGCGGCTCGTCCGGCGGTCGTACCGTGTGCTATAGTCCGCCCAGGCAAGTTCCTGGCAGCCTTGCACTTGGCAAACCCGCGAGGCGCCGGGAACCGAAGCCCCGTACCCATGAGCGACGGCAGCCCCACGACCCAGGTCGAGATCTTCGGCGCTGTCTATCCAGTGCGGGGAAACGACGATCCAGAGTACCTCCAGGAGCTGGCGGCGACCGTCGATCGCACGATGCGCGAGATCGCCGAGCAGGTGGCGACGGTCGACACTGCCAAGATCGCGATCCTGGCGGCATTGAACTTGGCGGACGAGCTGTACCGAGCCAAGGGCTCGCAGGAAGGGGAACGGGTCGAGATCCAGGAGAAGGTGGTGGCGCTGACCGGGGAATTGGCCGGCGCGCTCAACGGTTGACTCAGCAACGAAGACACGCCACCGTCACGATATGAAGGTTGAAGAGAACGCATCCCCTGTGTGGTTTGTGATGGGTCAACCCATTGTAGAACCAACACTCATCACTAGGGAGTCTTCAACCGCCGGACTGTGCAAGCCCCGCTCGAACGGGGAAGCTGATGGCCGGCGGCGCGGACACCCACTTGGCGCTTAAGGTTCTAAGCGCGGAAACCCACACGGCTTCGCGGGGGATGCCTCTCACTCTCCCCTCTCAAGACTGAGGGGTGCTCCGGACCCGACCACCCTCCCGGCGGCAACCAGGGGGTGGCACGTTGACCATAGATTTCATTCTGGCGTTCGAGATCCTCCTCGGGATCGCGATTCCGCTGGTGTGGTGGCTGGTGTTGCGACGGCAGACCCGGCGCGTGACCGCGCGGGCCCGCCGTCAGGCGACCAAGGTCCTCGAAGAGGCGGAGCGTTCGCGCGACGCCAAGCTGCGCGAGGCGGATCTGCTCGCCAAGGAGAAGCTGCTCCAGGCGCGCACCGAGTTCGAGAAGGCGTCGCACAAGCGGCGCACCGAGCTCGAGAGCCTCGAGCGGCGTCTCACCCAGAAGGAAGACTCCCTAGACAAGCGCCTCGATCAGCTCGAGGTGCGCGACAAGACCGTCGCCGTGCGCGAGCGTGAGGTCGACGAGCGCGACCGGCTGAGCGCCCGCAGGCAGGCCGAGGTCGACGCCCTGCTCGAGCAGGAGCGCGGCAAGCTCGAGCAGATCGCGGGGCTGACCGCGCAGCAGGCGAAGGACGAGCTGGTGCGGGTGATCGAGAACGAGGCGCGCATGGACGCGGCCCACGCGGTCAAGCGGATCGAGGACGAGGCGCGCGAGCAGGCCCAGAAGCAGGCGCAGCGGATCATCGGCATCGCCATCCAGCGCTCGGCGTCCGACTACGTCTCCGAAACCACCGTCTCGGTGGTGGTGCTGCCGTCCGACGAGATGAAGGGCCGGATCATCGGGCGCGAGGGGCGCAACATCCGCGCTCTCGAAGCGGCCACCGGCATCGACCTGATCGTCGACGACACGCCGGAGGCGGTGATCCTCTCCGGCTTCGACCCCTACCGCCGCGAGGTCGCCCGGGTGGCGCTCGAGCGGTTGATCGCCGACGGCCGGATCCACCCCGCCCGCATCGAAGAGGTGGTGGAGAAGGTGAAGGCGGAGCTCGACGCCCTGATCGTCGAGGAGGGGGAGTCGGCGCTGCTCGAGCTCAACATCCCGGACGTCCACCCGGAGCTGGTCAAGCTCCTCGGACGGCTGCGCTTCCGCACGTCCTACGGCCAGAACGTCTTGCAGCACTCCCGCGAGGTGGCGTTCCTCTCCGGCACCATGGCCGGCGAGCTCAAGGCGGACGTCCACGTGGCGCGCCGCGCGGGCCTGTTCCACGACATCGGCAAGGCGATCGACCGGGAGATGGACGGCACCCACCTCGAGATCGGCATGGACCTGCTGCGCCGCTACGGCGAGACCGAAGAGGTGGTCCACGCCATGGCCTGCCACCACGGAGACTACGACCCGAAGACGGTCGAGGCGGTCCTGGTGACGTCGGCGGACGCCCTGTCCGCGGCCCGTCCGGGGGCCCGCCGCGAGGTGCTCGAGACCTACGTCAAGCGGCTGGAGAAGCTCGAAGAGATCGCCGCCGGCTTCCAGGGCGTGCAGAAGACCTACGCCATCCAGGCGGGGCGCGAGGTACGGATCATCGTCGACAGCGGCCGGATCAGCGACGAGGAAGCGATCATGCTGTCCAGGGACGTGGCCAAGAAGATCGAGTCCGAGCTCACGTACCCGGGGCAGATCAAGGTCAACGTGATCCGCGAGACCCGCTCGATCGAGTACGCCCGATGAAGGTCCTCTTCGTCGGCGACGTCATCGGCAAGCCGGGCCGCCGGGTGCTCGCCCGCCTGCTGCCCCGGCTGATCGACCAGCACCGGGCGGACTACGTCATCGTCAACGTGGAGAACGCCGCCGGCGGCTTCGGCGTCACCGCCGGTGTGCTCGCGGAGCTCGACGACCTGCCGATCGACTGCTACAGCTCGGGCAACCACATCTGGGACAAGAAAGAGGTCCACGACCTGCTGCCGCCGCGCCCCGGCGACCGGCCGCTGCTCCGGCCCGCCAACTATCCCCAGGGCAATCCGGGCGTCGGGATCCACGTGGGCGAGACCCCGGCCGGCATCCCGGTGGCGGTGATCAACCTCCAGGGACGGGTCTTCATGGACCCGCTGGACAATCCTTTCGCCGTCGCCGACCGCCTGCTGGAGGAGCTGGCCGCCGGCCACCCGGAGTGCAAGGTGGTGATCGTCGACTTCCACGCCGAGGCGACCAGCGAGAAGCAGGCGATCGCCTTCTACCTGGACGGCCGCGTGTCGGCCGTCTTCGGCACCCACACCCACGTTCCCACCGCCGACGAGCGCGTGCTCGCGGGCGGCACGGTCCTGATCACCGACGTCGGCATGACCGGACCCTACGAGTCGATCATCGGCATGCGCCACGACAAGGTGCTGCACCGCTTCTTGCTGGGGACGCCGACGAGCTTCCAGGTGGCGAAGCGGGACGTGCGCCTGGCGGCCGCCGTGGTCGACGTGGACGAGCAGACCGGCAAGGCCCGCTCCGTCGAGCGCCTGCTACTCCCCGAGCCCGAAGACTGAGCGCGGTGTTCGCCGATCTTCTTGGTAGGCAGTGCGACAATTGCGGTGACGTTCCCATAACCCGAATTCAGTGAGGTCCCGGTCCCCTGAAGTCAGTGAGGTTGACCATGTCCTATCGACGGTTGCTGCCGACCCTCCCGTTGACGCTCCTCGGCTTGCTCGCGTACACCGCCTGTGGCGGACCGGACAGTGCCCCGAGCCCGAGCCACGACCTGCGCGAGCCGGTGGCTCGGCCGCCCAGCATCGTCCTGGTGACCATGGACACGACCCGTGCCGACCACCTGGGCTGCTATGGGGACGATGCCGCCAGGACCCCGCACCTCGACCAGCTCGCTCGTGAGTCGGTCCTGTTCTCGCAGGCGATCGCTCAGGCGGCGGTCACCCCGGTCTCCCACGCGTCGATCCTGACCGGCCTGGAGCCGTACCACCACGGCTTGCGGGTGCTCCACGGGACTCAGTCCAACCGGCTGGCGGAGGATAAGGTGACCCTGGCGGAGGTCCTCCGCGACGCCGGCTACCGGACGGCCGCCTTCGTGAGTGCCTTCCCGGCCGGGTCCCGGTTCGGCCTGGCCCAGGGGTTCGAGACCTTCGACGAACAGTTCGAGAAGCCTCCGGGGAAGCAAACGGTCAGCCCAGGGGGCATCGTCAACACCGGTCTGACGCAGCGGCGCGCCGACGCGACAACCGACCGGGCTCTCGCCTGGCTCGCCCAAGAGACCGGCCCCGTCTTCCTCTGGGTGCACTACTTCGACCCCCACGACCCGCTGATCCAGCCGCCGGCGAGCTTCCTGGAGCAGTTCCCGAAAGCGTCCGGCAGCGAGGAGGATCGGCTCCGGGAGCTCTACGACATCGAGGTCTCGTACATGGACCGGGAGATCGGCCGTCTCCTGGAGGGTGTGCAGAGCACCCTCGGGCTGGACCGGACCATGACGATCGTGACCGCCGACCACGGGCAGGGCCTGGGCGATCACGACTGGTGGACCCACGGCATCCTCTACCAGGAGCAGATCCGGGTGCCACTGCTGATCCGCCTGCCGGGCGACGAGGGGGCCGCCGCATCGGCCGGCAAACGGGTCGATTCGACCGTGCGTTCGATCGATCTCGTACCGACGGTCCTCGAAGCCGCCGGCATTCCGCGGGACGCGTGGCCGGACCCCCTCGACGGCCGGAGCCTGGTGCATCTGCTCCAGCCGGGGACGACCGAGGGGGACCGCATCGCCTACGCTGACTCGATCAACCGGCTGACCTACAACTCCACCCGCACCATCCAGGATGTCAAGGACGACGTCCTGTTCGCGCTCGTCCGGCCGCCGTGGAAGTACATCCACCACCTATTGCACCGAGACGACAGCGAGCTCTACAACCTGGACCAGGATCCAGGCGAGACGACCAACCTCTACAGTGACCTGCCGGACGTGGTGAAGGGTTTCCAGATCGAGCTCAAGCAGCGCCATGTCATGCCGCGCTCCCAGTCGGAGCCGAGGGACGACGACACGAGCAAGCGCCTCGAGTCTCTGGGCTACGTCAACTAGGTAGAGAGAGATCGAGAGGCGCCGGGAGGGGCTCAGCTCGCCCCGAGGGTGCGCAACCGCTTCGAGATCATCACCGCCGCCTCGGTCTGGCCCGCGGTGCGCGCCACCTCCCGGGCCCGCTGGAACGTTTTCACCGCGTCGTCCGTCCGGCCGAGCGCTTCGAGCGCGCTCGCCAGGGAGAAGAGGGCGGGGAGGTTGTCCGGATCGATCGCCAGCGCCTGCGACGCCTGCTCCATGGCTTGCCGAGGCTGGTCGCGAAGCTGAAGCACCCGCGCCAGGCCGGCGTGGGCTTCCGCCAGCCCGCCGTCGACCGCCAGCGCCTGCCGGTAGTAGTCCTCCGCTTCTTCCAGGCGTCCCTGCTTGAGGCGCGCCCGGGCGACGCCGACCATGGCGTCGGCGTTCTTCGGGTTGATCGCGATCAGCGCTTTGCGGTGCGCGACCGCCTCGTCCAGCCGGCCGCGGGCCTCGAGGATCTCGGCGAGGTTGTAGTGGGCGTGGGGGCTGTCCGGGTTGAGCTCGAGGGCGCGCTTGAAGTGCTCGGCGGCCTCGTCGTAGCGCTTCTGCTCCACCAGGACGTCGCCGAAGTTGATGTGGGCGATCCACGCCGTGGGTGTCTTCTCCAGGGTGTCGAGCCAGAGGGTCTCCCGGTCGTGGAAGATCTGGCAGCGGCTCCAGGTGAGCGCGCCCAGGGCGACCAGCACGACGGCGGCGATCCCGGCCGCGGTGCGCCGGCCGCCGGGTAGCCGCTCCGCGCCCCGGGCCGCCAGCCCCACGACCAGGGTGATGAAGGCGGCGCTCGCCAGGTACTGGAAGTGATCCGCCGCCCAGGAGAAGCGCATGGGGAAGACGTTGACGAAGCCGAGCGCAGGGGTGAGCAGGCCGGCGAATGCGAGGACGGCGGCCAACGGACCCCGGCCGAACCGGCGGCGCTGGAGCCAGAGCACGGCCACCACGGCGAGGAAGGCGAGTGGGAAGAGGTATTGCCACCAGACCGTGTCGTCGATCGCCCAGCGGCGGTAGATGAACGCCAGCGGGTGTGGCCAGACGAGCTTGGCGGCGTAGAACCAGAGCACCCGGCCGGCGATCAGGATCCGGTCGAAGACGCTGAGCGCCCAGTCCGCTCCGACCGCGCCCACGTGCAGCCGCTCCAGATAGACGGTCAGCAGGCCCAGCGGGATACCGACGGCGAAGAACGGCAGCGTCGGCAGCACGTGCCGCTTCCCCAGGCGCCCAGTCCGCCACCAGATCAGCACCAGGAGGAGCGCCGGCAGGGTCGCCGTCACCGTCTTGCTCAGCAGGGCACAGACGAAGAACCCCAGGCTGAGGCCGTAGGCCGTCCAGGAGGTCGGGCCCGAGCGATCGTGCTTCGGTTCGGCAGGCTCGCCGAGCGGGCGGAAGCGGAGAAAGGCGAGCAGCGAGGCGAAGAAGAACACTCCGGAGAGGACGTTCTTGCGCTCGGTCACCCAGGCCACCGACTCCACGTTCACCGGGTGGAGGGCGAACACCGCGGCGGCCACCCACGCTCCCGCATCGCCCCCGGGCACGCCCAGCCGCCGGAGCACTCGCCAGAGGAGGATGGCGGCGAGCGCCTGGAGCAGGACGTTGACCAGGTGGTAGCCGACGGGGTCGAGCCCCCACAGGTGGTGCTCGATCCAGAACGACGTGTGGACCAGCGGGTAGTACTGGGGCGTCGCCGCCGGGTCGGTCCAGATGTCGACCAGCCCGTCGGCCGTGCGCAGGGTCGGGTTGTCGACCACGTACTGGTCGTCGTCCCAGATGAACCCCGCGCGGAGCACCGGCAGGTAGGCGACAACCGTCGCCACCACCAGCAGAAGTGCGCCGAGAGCGACTCGGCGTCGACCGGACTCGTCACCCATACCGTCGGCTAGTCTAGCCCGCGTCGCCAGCGCGGCGGGTCACTTCCTCCACGCGCCGGTCGCCCACCCAGCGGCGCTGGAGCCAGCGCACGCCGAACAGGTCCGCGATGCCGCGCCACAGGCGGTTGTGGATGCCGTACTTCGGCGTGCCGAAGCGCCGGGCCCGGTGCCGGACCGGGATCTCCGTCACCCGGGCCCCGGCCATCTCCAGGAGCGCCGGCAAGAAACGGTGCATGCCGTTCCACACCGGGACCAGGCGCAAGTACTCGATCCGGCAGGCGCGGAGCGTGCAGCCCACGTCGGTGACCGAGTCGCCGGTCACCCGGTTGCGCACCGCGTTGGCGATCTTCGAGGAGATCCGGCGCACCCAGGTGTCCTTGCGGTCGGTCCGCACCCCGCAGACCACGTCGAACTCCCCCAGCCGCTCGAGCAGCCGCGGGATGTCCGCCGGATCGTTCTGGAGGTCCGCGTCCAGGGTCACGACGACCGGCGCCCGCGCCGCCTCCCAGCCGGACGCCAGGGCGGCCGACTGGCCGCGGTTGGGCGTCTGCAGGAGCACGCGGACGCGCGGGTCGGCCGCCGCCAGCTCCGCCAGGACCTCCGGCGTGCGGTCGCTCGAGCCGTCGTCGACGAAGATCGTCTCGAAGGGGACGCCCGCGCCGTCGAGCGCCTCGGCGATCTCCCGGTGGAGCACCGGCAGGCTGTCCTCTTCGTTGTAGGCGGGCACCACGACCGAGATCTCGATCGGTTCGGCGGTGCCGCCCGGGGGGCTCGGCGGGGGGGAGTGGTCGTCGGCTCGGCTCACGGTGGGCTCCACGCGGCGGCAGTGTACTCGATTGGATCTGCAAGGACCTCCCCTCGCGGGGAGGCAGGGGGCGTCCCCTACCGAAGGTGTCGTCAGTTTGCGGCGAGGCTTCACTGGGGGTCTGTGCGGCGGGACGGCATGGGCGTGGTCGGGGTAGAGTGCCGCGGACGCGGAGACCGACATGGAGACCGAAGACCGCACGAACCAGGCACGCCGCGCCGCCCCGGTAGCTTCCCCCGCCTCCGCTTTCGGGAGCGGGTCGCTCGTCCGCGACCTGCGGGTGCCGCTGATCTGGCTGGCGCTGCTCGCGGCGGTGACCCTGGCGGTGCGGCCGCCGATTCCGGTCGACGAGACCCGGTACCTGTCGGTCGCGTGGGAGATGTGGACCTCCGGCAACCTCCTGGTGCCCCACCTCAACGGTCTCCCGTACTCCCACAAGCCACCGCTCCTGTTCTGGCTGATCAACGCCGGCTGGGAGCTGTTCGGCGTCGCCGGCTGGTGGCCGCGCCTGGTGCCGGCCCTGTGCCTGGCCGCGTCGCTCTTCCTCACCCTCGCCCTCGGCCGGGAGCTCTGGCCCGGCCGTCCCGCGCTGCCGCGCCGGGCGGCTGTGCTCCTCCAGGGGTCGCTCCTGTTCGCGATTCTGGCCACCTACCTGCTGTTCGACCCGTTGCTCGTGGCCTGCGCCCTGGTCGCCGTCCTCGGCCTGGTCCGGGCCGCGCGCGGCGGCGGGCTCCGGGCGTGGGGCCTCGCCGGGCTCGGCATCGGCCTCGGGATCCTTGCCAAGGGCCCGGTGATCCTGCTCCACACGCTGCCCGTGGCACTGGCCGGGCCGTGGTGGAGCCGGGGTCTCGAGCCGCTCGGCCCGGGGCGGGCCCGGCCCACCGCGCGGCGCTGGTACGGCGGCGTGGCCCTGGCGGTGATCGTCGGCGCGGCGATCGGCCTCGCCTGGGCGATTCCGGCGGCACTGGCCGGTGGTGCGGAGTACGGCCGCGCCATCCTGCTCGGGCAGACCACCGGCCGGCTGGCCGAGTCCTTCGCCCACCGACGCCCCGCCTGGTGGTACTTGCCGCTCCTGCCGGTGCTGGTCTTCCCGTTCGGCTTCTGGCCGCCGCTCTACCGGGCGCTTTACCGGGGGCTCTACCGGGGGAGGGGGCGCTTGCCGTCGCTCCTGGCCGAGCCGGGGGTGCGCTTCGCCCTCGCTCAGGGGCTGCCGGTGCTGGCCGTCTTCTCCCTGATCAGCGGCAAGCAGCCCCAGTACCTGGCGCCGCTCCTGCCGGCCGGCGCCTTGCTGGCGGCGCGCCTGGCTGAACGGGCGCCGCGGCCGCGGCGCTGGGAGATCGTGCCGCCGCTCCTCCTGCCGCTGGCGGTGGCACTCGCCCTGATCCTGCTGCAACTGGTAGCCGGCCGGCAGGGTGTCCCCGGTTGGGCCGGCTTGATCTCGCCCGGTGCCGGCGTGCTCTTCGGCATCGGCGCCGTCCTGTACGCGGTGCACGTCCTCCGGCGGAGCCGCCGCGTGCCGGCCCCGGGGGCTGGGCCCGGAGCCGGGCCCAGCTCCAGGCCAGACCCCGGGGAGGCGAACGAGCCCGGCGGCTCCGACGGCGCGGCCGAGGGGCTCGCCGTTCTGAGCGTCGCCCTGGTCGCCGTCCTCTACCTGGCGCTGGCACCGATGTTCACCGCCCGCTACGACCTGGAGCCGATGGCCCGGTTCGTCCGGCTGGCGGAGACCCGCGGCGCGCCGGTGGCCCACATCGGGGAATACCGGGGAGAGCTGCACTTCCTCGGTCGCCTGGAACGCCCGTTCGAGGAGGTCGAGCGAGCGGACGTGGCCGCCTGGTTCGACCGCCATCCGGAGGGCCTGGTGCTCGAGCCCGCGAGCGCGCCGGAGACCGGTGAGGCGGCCCGGGTACGGAGCGGCGACCTGGCCGGCGCGGCGTTCGTCCAGCCGATCCGGAGCAAGGTCCTGGCGGCGTGGACCCGGGAAGGCTGGGCGCGGCGGGGTGTCGGGATACGGCCTGTCGGGGGGACACGGCCTGTCGGTGGCGGGTCCGGCGGAGGGTAGAATCCTCCGACACCGCGCCCGACCCGTGCCCGACCGGCATTGGGCCAAGGCGGGACGCACATCGACCTCTGATCGACCTCTGGAGACTCTCTTTGCGCGACCGACGACTCGTCCTGATCCTGTCCTGCTTCGTCCTTCTCCTGGTCTCGGCCACCGCGGCACGGGCCGGCGTGCGCTCCTTCGCCCTCTGGGGCGGGAAGTACGACGCCTTCGAGACGACCAACACGACCGAGGTGGGCGCCGAGCTGCGTTTCGATCCCTGGTGGAGCGGCGAGGCACCGTTTCGCTGGAGCATCGTGCCGGCGGTCGGCGTGATGCGGACGGCGGACGACGCCACCTTCGCCCACCTCGGGTTCCGCGTCGAGCTGCCGCTCGGGGACCGGTTCGTCCTCACTCCCCAGTTCGGCGCCGGCTACTACGACGCCGGCAACGACAAGGACCTGGGCGGCCATCTGCAGTTCCGCTCCGGCATCGAAGCGGCCGTCCGTCTCAACCGCCAGCAGCGCCTGGGCCTGCTGCTCTACCACCTGTCGAACGCCGGGATCGAGAGCCACAACCCGGGCGAGGAGTCGCTGGTCCTGCAGTGGACCTGGACGTTCTGAGCCGGCCTTGTGCTAGCCTGCCGACCGATGGAAGGAGACCGACCGATGGCCGTCGACCCCGATCTTCTCGAGATCCTCGTCTGCCCCAAGACCAAGGGCGAGCTGGAGCTCGTCGACCTGCCGGAAGAGACCCGGGCGATGCTGGTGGAGAAGTACCGCGAGCACTTTCGCGACGAGGAGCCGGCGGTCACCCAGGGCCTCTACTCGTCCGCGGCCGGCCTGGTGTACCCGATCGTCTCCGACATTCCGATCATGCTCGTCGACGAGGCCCTTCCGGGTACCGTCATCGGCCGCGAAGGTCCGGATAACTCACAGTCTTAGAAGGCCTTAGCGCTGCGCTATACTCGGCCGGGCTGGACGGCTCCGGGGTGGGCCCGGAGCTTCCCCCTGGACAGGATTCCATCTTGGCCGTGCGACTCGATCAGCTTCTCTACCAGCGGGGTCTGTTCCCCAGCCGGGAGCGGGCCCGTCGGGCCGTGATGGCCGGCATCGTCGAAGTCGAGGGACGGCGGGTCGACAAGCCGGGTACGCGCATCGGCGAGGCCGTCCGTCTCGAGGTCGTGGAGCGCGGAGAGCCGTACGTCTCCCGGGCCGGCCGCAAGCTCGCCGGGGCGCTCGATCGCTTCGGCCTCGATCCGGCCGGCTGGGTCTGTCTCGACGCCGGAGCGTCCACCGGCGGCTTCACCGACTGCCTCCTAGAGCGCGGCGCCGCGCGGGTCTACGCCGTCGACGTGGGCTACGGCCAGCTCGACTACTCGCTGCGCACCGATCCCCGGGTCGTGGTCATGGAGCGGATCAACGTACGCTACCTGGCGCCCGACGCCCTGCCGGAGCCCTGCGACCTGGTCACCGTGGACGTCTCGTTCATCTCCCTGACCAAGGTGGTGCCGGCGCTCCTCCCCCACATGCGAGCGCCCGGCGGTCTGCTGCTGGCGCTGGTCAAGCCCCAGTTCGAGGCCGGGCGGGAGCAGGTGGGCAAGGGGGGGATCGTCCGGGACCAGGAGGTCCGGCGGCGGGTGATCGAAGAGACGGCCGCGGCTCTGGAAGAGGCGCGGCCGCCCGAAGAGGGCGAGCAGGGGCCGGACCGGCGCCTCGAGCTGGTCGGCACGGTCGACTCGGACGTCGCCGGGGTCGGCGGCAACCGCGAGGCGTTCGCGCTCTACCGGCTCCGCGGCGACGGAACGGACGGGGCCGCCGGTGCGGCGACGGCCGGGGAGGAACCATGAGCGCGGTCCGCCGGGTCGGTGTGGTGGCGAAGGCGACCAGCCGGGAGGCGGTGCAGACCGCCCACGAGCTGGCGGAGTGGCTCCAGCGACGGGGCTTGGAGGTGGCGCTCGACGGTGCCGCGCTCCGGGCGCGCTCGCCCCGCGGGGTCGATACCTTCGATCCGGAGGCAGTCTACGACCTGGTCGTCGTGCTGGGCGGCGACGGCACCATGCTCTCGGTGGCGCGCAGCCTTCGCGAGGACGTGCCGATCATGGGCGTGAACCTCGGTCACCTGGGGTTCCTCACCGAGGTCAGCCGGGGGGAGCTCTACCCGAACCTGGTGCGCGTGCTCTCGGACGACTACCGGATCGAGCATCGGTGGCTGTTCGACATCGAGCTGCGGCGCTCGGGTGGCGGCACGAGCTCGTACCACGTGCTCAACGACGCGGTGATCGCCAAGAGCGCCCTGGCGCGGATCATCGAGATGGACGTCACCGTCGACGGCATGAGCGTGGCGCGCTACCGGGCGGACGGGTTGATCATCTCCACCCCGACCGGTTCCACCGCCTACAACCTCTCCGCCGGCGGGCCGATCATCTACCCGCTCCTGCCGGTGGCCGTGGTCACCCCCATCTGCCCCCACACCCTCTCCCAGCGCCCGGTCGTGGTGCCGGACGACGAGCGCATCGAGATCGTCCTGGAGACCCCCCGCGAAGAGGTCTACCTGACGCTGGACGGCCAGGAGGGCACCACGATGGGCTACCGGGACACCGTGTCGGTGAACCGGTCGAAGCGCCACGTGCGACTGGTCAAGACGACGGGCCGCTCGTTCTACGACAGCCTGCGGGGCAAGCTCCGGTGGGGCGGGCTCTCCGGGGAGCCGGCGGCGCGCCGGCCGGAACGCGGCGAGCGGCCCGACGAGGAGGACGGCGGAGAGGGCGACGCTTCCCAATGAGCGAGGAGGACCGCCGGCCCGCTCAGGATGGAGAGACCTCTGCGCCCGACCTCTCCCCGGCGAGCGAGCCGTCCGACGCCGCGGAGTCTGCTCTGTCCGATTCCCAAGAGCTCCATGAGTCCCAGGACGACGAGCCTGTCCGGGGTGGGCGCCGTGGCGGCTGTGGTTGCCTCCTGCGGCTGCCGGTCTACCTGGTCGTGCTGCTGGTGCTGGCGGTCGCCGGGCTCTGGTTCTGGGGGCAGAGCGACCTGGCCCACGACACCGTGCGGCGCCTGGTCGCCGCCCGCCTGTCCGAGTACTTCGGCCGGGACGTCGGCGTGGGCGCCGTGCACTGGACCCTGACGCCGATCAGCGTCGAGCTCGAGGACCTGGTGATCCCGGGCCCGTCGGGCTCCCCGGGTCGCCCGGGCAGCGCGAGCGCGGCGCCGGCCGACGAGGCGTTTGCCGTCGTCCCCCGGCTCACCCTCCATCTCCAGATCGAGAACTGGGCCGACTGGCGTCGGCCGATCCTCGACATCGAGCAGGTGTCGGTCGAATCACCGCGCGTCCACCTGGTGCTGAACGAGGACGGCACCAACAACCTGCCCCGGTTCGGTCGCGGCGAGGAGGGCGGGCGCGGGCGCTTCGAGGTGCGGCTCGGCGCCCTGATCGTCGAGGACGGCCTCTTCCGCCTCAACGAGCTGGAGCTGCCGCTCGATCTGAGCGCCCGCGGCGTGCTCGCGCGCCTCTCCGGCGAGCGCCCCGAGGACGGCGACGGCCTGGTGCTCGACGGCACGGCGACCGCCGAGGAGGTGGAGGTCACCCTGCCCGACGGCAAGCCGTACCGGTTCGCGGTCTCGGGCCGCACCCGGATCGGGGCGCAGGCGGTGGAGCTTCGGGACGTCCAGCTCCGGGGGCCGGACCTGACCGCACGGGTCCAGGGCGAGCTGACGATCCCGGAGGAGTCCCGCCGGCTCGATCTGTCGATCAACGCCCGCGGCGCCGTCGCGCTGGCCGAGCACCTGGGCTACCTCGATCCGGAGATCCCGGTGTCGGGCCCGTTCCGGTTCGACGGCTCGTTCTTCTGGCGGCCGGAGGGCTGGTCGGCGGAGGGGGTGCTGGACACCGCGCGGCTGGTCTACGAGAACCGCGTGCTCGAAGACGTCCAGGGCTCGATCCGGGTGGTGCCGGATGCGCTGCGTTACAGCATCGACCGGGCGACCTACGCCGACGGGGTGGTGAGCGGCGTGGTGCGCGGCGCGCTGGGGGTCGAGAATCCCGAGTATCAGGTCGACCTCCACGTGGAGCGGCTCGCCCTCCAGGCCCTCGCCCGCGACCAGGAGCTGCCGCTCGAAGGCATCCACGGCCGGGTCGGTGGCGAGGTGAGCTACCGCTTCCACACCGACGAGCCGACCGCCGGCAGCGGCTGGGCGGACCTGGCGGTACGCGGTGCCCGGACGCCGGCGGTCCAGGAGGGGCTGACCGTCTCCGGCCAGGTGCCGATCGAGATCGACCGGGGCACGGTCCACATCCGGGGCGTCCGGCTGGCGGCTCAGGACGGCGCTCAGCTGCTCGAGATCGAGGGTGCCTACGAGATGACCGCGGGCACCGGCCGCTTCGACTACCGCCTGTCGACCCAAGACGTGGCGCCGCTCTTCGCCCTGATCCCGCTCGAGGAGGGTGGGGAGCCGGCCCCGCCGCCGGCCTGGATGCCGACCGCCGGCTCCGGCGAAGCGGACGGGGTCTTCCTCCTGATGCCCGACGGGTTCGCGGTGCGCTCGACGTTCACGCTCTCCGGCGTCGAGGCGCCCGGACTGGTGGCGGATCGGCTGAACGGGTCGCTCCGCCTGGGCCCGGACGGCCTGCGCGACCTGCGGCTCGAGGCGTCCCGCGGCGACGGCGCGCTGATGGTCCTGGGGTCGATCCCGTTCGGCGAGGGGCCGGCGCCCGCGGGCGGGACCGCCGGGGCCGAGGTCGCCGGTGCCGGCCCGCCGTTCGAGCTCACCATCGACGCCGCGTCCTGGCCGGGGGACGAGCGGCTGGCCGCCTGGCTGCCTTTCGAGCCGCCGATCGCCGGGCCGGTCTCCGGCCATCTCCATCTCGGCGGCGATCCCGACGCGCTCTCCGGCAGCGCCCACCTGGAGGTCGAGCCGGCGACGGTCGCCGACGTCGACCTCGATCTGGTGGTCGCCGACCTCCGGTTCGACCCCGAGAAGGTGTGGATCGACCGGGCGGTCGCCAAGACCGGCGCCGGGTCCATCACCGGCAGTGGGACCGTCGACGTGGACACCGGAGCGCTCGATTTCGAGGCGGCGTCCGACGGTCTCGACCTGGACGCCGAGCCGTTCGCCTCGATCCTCCCGGGCGAGCTCTCGGGACACCTGGCGCTGACCGGCGCGGCCGGCGGCACGCTCGACCAGCCGGAGGTGACGGCCACCGTCTCCAGCGACGACCTGGTGGTCGCCGGCCGGAAGGTGGGCGGCGACGGCGGGGCGCGGCTCGAGCTCGCCTGGCGCGACCAGCGGCTGACGGTCGACGGCGGCGTCCCCGGTGTGCTCCAGGTCGACGGCGGCGGGCCGCTCACCCCGGAGCGGGCGGACCTCGCCCTCCACGTGGCGAGCGACCGCCTGGGAGACGCTGTGCGCGCCGCGGCGCCCGGCGTGCCGGACAGTTTCCACGGCAGCCTGGCCGGCGAGCTGACGATCTCCGGCCCCTTCGACCGGCCGGAGGACCTTCACGTGCGCCTGGAGGTGCCCGACCTCGAGCTGTCGTACGAAGGGCACACGCTCCAGGCCGTCGAGCCGGTGGTCGCCCGGTACACCGGGGACGCGATCGCGGTCGACTCCCTGTTCGTCCGGGAGACCGACGGATCGAGCGAGCTCTTCGTCCAGGGGACCGTGGGGCTGAGCGGGGAGATGCCGATCGACCTGCGCACCCAGGGTTCGCTCGCTTCGAGCTGGGCCGAGCTGTTCCTGCCCGACATCGAGATCCATGGGACCTTCGACCTGCTCGCCACGGTCGGCGGCACGCTCTCCGCGCCGGAGGTCAACGGCCAGGGCGAGCTCCGGGACGCCTCCGTGGTCGTGCCCAACTTTCCCCAGTCGTTCGAGAACCTGGACGCCGTGGTCCTGTTCTATCCGGACCAGGTGGTGCTCGACCGGTTGGAGACGACCGTCGGCGGCGGCACGATCCGGGCCTCCGGGCGGCTCTCGCCCTACGCCGAGGAGGGGCTGGACTACCGGCTTCAGGCCTCGGTCCAGCAGGTCACCTTGCGCTTCCCGGAGGGGATCTGGTTCCGCTCCGACGCGGCGCTGACCCTGCTGTCGACCCCCGACGGCCGGATGATCCGGGGCAACGTCACCCTCGACCGCGCTTACTACGTCCAGGACGTGGCGACCAGCCTGATCCAGATCCTGCGCAGCGCGCTGCGCACCGAGCGCCTGCAGGTCGCGGACGTGGACGAGGTCGCCTCATCCACCCAGCTCGCCCTGTCGGTCCAGGCGCCGGGGACGCTCCGGGTGCGCAACAACCTGGCCGACCTGCGGGGCTCCGCCGACCTGACCGTCCGCGGCAACATCGCCCGGCCGGTGGTCTTCGGCACCGTCGATTTCGATCCGGGCGGCACCCTGGTCTACGAGGACACCCGCTTCGAGGTCGAGCGGGCGCGGCTGACGTTCGCCAACCCGGCGCGCATCGAGCCGGTGGTCGACCTGGTGGCGTCCGCCGAGATCCGCGAGTACGACGTCACCCTGGACCTGTCCGGCAAGGTCGACAACCTGCAGGTGCGGGTCGCCTCCGATCCGCCGCTCTCCGATCTCGACGTACTGTCGCTCCTGGCCACCGGGCAGGCGCCGGCGCGGGCCGGAATCGGCGCCGCGGGGGCGACCTCCACGCGGCAGGAGAGCTTCAGCGCGGGCGGCTTCCTCGCCGGCCAGGCGGCCTCCGCCGTCACCGAGCGGGTGGGCAGCCTGTTCGGCTTCGACCGTTTCCGGATCACCCCGCCCGAAGGCGGAGGGGGAGGTGCCGGCGTCACCGTCGGCAAGCGGCTGTCGAAGGACGTGGTGGTGACCTACACCGAGCGCTCCGCGACCACCGAGGAGCGGCTGCTGCGGGTCGAGTGGCAGGTCGACCAGCACCTCACCCTGGTGTTCAGCTCGAGCGACCAGAACGCCTTCCGCGTGGACGCACGATGGGACAAGAGATTCTGAGCGCGACGCCGGCGGCGGGCCGTCCAGCAGTCCGGGAGCGCGCGGGCGCACGGACGGTGCTCGCCTGTGCCCTCGGGGCCGGTTGGCTTCTGGCAGCCGCGCTCCAGCCGCCGGCCCAGGCCCAAGCTCGAGCCCAAGCTCAGGAGACTCAGGCGTCCCAGGAGCCCCGGGAGTCGATACGGGGTCCGGCGGCGAGCGCGCAGGCGGAGACGCCCGCACTGCCTTTGCCGGAAGAGCAAGCGCCGCAAGAGCAAGAGCTGCCGACGGAGGTCGTCGAGGCGCCGGCCGAGGTGGTGGCCGGAGACGGGGGCGTGGAGACGCCGCTCCGTCCCGGCGCCCTGGTCGGCGGCACCGGGCCGGAGGTGGCGCGGATCGAGGTCCGGAGCGACGCGCCGTTCGAGGACCTCCGGGAGCTCAGGCAGCTGATCGCGATCCAGGTGGGTGAGCGCCTGACCGAGCGGGCGGTGCGCCGGACCCTACGCAACCTGCAGGCGACCGGCGCGGCCTACGAGGTCGCGCTGTACACGCGGCCCGCTTCCGGGTCCGAGGCCGTGTCCCCTTCGAAGTTGGAGGAAGAGCCCGCCTCCGCCCCCGGCGGGGAGGCGGCCGCGACCTCCGCCGCCGCGGCCGACCAGGTAGCGGGGCCGGTGGTCGTGGTGCTGGTGGTCCGGGCCGCGGTCCAGATCGACGGCGTCGAGCTCCAGGGCGATCTCGGCATCGACCGGCGGACGCTCGAGGACCGGATCCTGGTGGCCCGGGGGCAGCCGCTGATCGAAAGCCGGGTGCTGCGGAGCGTCTACCGGCTCAAGGAGCTCTACGAGCGCCGCGGCTACTTGGACGCCTCGGTGCGCCTGTCGGTCGAGACCGACGACCGGCGCAAGCTCGCACGGATCACCTTCCAGGTCGACTCGGGCCGGCGGGCGACCATCGGCATGATCCGGTTCGACGGCGACCTGGGGCCGTTCACCCCCGATGAGCTTCTCCAGCACCTTCGCCTCCAGCCGGGCGACCCCTTCCGGCGCGACGCCGTGGGCGAGGACGCGGACCGGCTGCAGCAGTGGCTGGTCGAGCAGAAGTACCGCAAGGCGGAGGTGGAGGCGCCCGAGGAGCACGTCGAGCAAGGCGACGGAGCCGGCGGCCGGGTCGACCTCGACTACACCCTCCAGGTCGGCCCGCGGGTCGAGGTGGAGATCGTCGGCGCATCGAGCAAGGAGCTGAGCAAGAAGGACCTGCTGCCGTTCCTCTCCGAAGAGGGCTACGACGAGGCGCTGGTGCTCCAGGCGGTCGACCGGGTGCGTTTCTACTTCCAGCAGGAGGGCCACTGGAAGGTGAACGTGGACTGGCACGAGGAGCACCAGGACGGGGCCATCCGGCTGGTGTTCAAGATCGATCCGGGGCCGGTCTACACCCTGCAAGCGGTCCGGTTCGAAGGCAACGAAGAGGTCTCCGACGCCAAGCTGGCGGAGCTCATGGAGACCGCGCCGAAGCGGCTGCTCGCTCTCGGCAGTGGGCGGCTGGTGACCACCACCCTCCAGGAGGACCTGGACAACATCCGCTCCTACTACGCCCTGCAGGGATACCTCGGCTCCAAGGTGGGGCCGGCCGAGACCCGGGTCGACGGGCGGGACATCACGCTCGTCATCCCGATCGAAGAGGGCCACCGGCGGCAGGTGGTCGACCTGGTGTTCGAGCACATGAAGAACCTGGACGAGGCGGCCGTGCGGCGGGCCATCCCGCTCGCTTCGGGCGGTCCCTACCACCCGGTGCTGCTCGAGGACAGCCTGCAGATCATCCGCGGCCTGTACGAGGAGAAGGGGTTCGCCGACGCCCAGGTCTCGGCCCAGGAGGACTGGAACGCGGCCAAGTCGCTGGTGGACGTCACCATCGACGTCAGCGAAGGGCCGCGGACCGTCGTCGACCGGATCATCCTGCGTGGCAACTACCGGACCGAAGACGAGGTGCTGGAGCGGGCCGTGGACCTCAAGCCCGGCGACCCGGTGAGCCGTTCCCAGCTGCTGGAGGTGGAGCGCCGCCTCTACGGCCTCGGCCTGTTCTCCCGCGTCGACGTCGAGCTGGGACCGGCGGACCTCTCCGAGCGCACGCGGGACGTGATTGTCCGGGTCGAGGAGGGGCGCACCCACCGGGTGAGCTACGGTATCGGCTACGGCACCGACGACGGCTTCGCCGGCCTGTTCGGCTACACCCACCGCAACCTCTGGGGGCGCGGCATCACCCTCCAGAGCGACCTGCGCTACGGCCAGAAGGAGCGCCTGGCGCGGGCGGTGCTCGACCAGCCGAACGTCACCCGGTGGCACCTGCCGGTCCTCTACTCGCTGACGCTCCAGTCGGAGAAGCGGCCGAGCTACCAGGTGGACCGGGCGATCAGCCAGGTGGAGGCGGTCTATCAGGCCGGCGCCTGGCGCTACGGCCTGGCCTTCGACTACCGGATCGTCAAGTCCACGCTGGACGCTGCCGTGGTCGACCTGGAAGGTCTCGACCCGCTCGAGCGCCGGGACCAGGACGTCAAGATCTCGAGCATCATCCCGAACCTGTTCATCGACCGCCGGGACGACCCCCTGGAGCCGACCCGCGGCTGGACCGCCAGCCTGCGCTTCCAGTACGCCTTCCCCCTCGGCAACTACACGGACGCCCACTTCATCAAGACCGTCTTCCAGCACACCCACTACCTGCCGCTCGCCCACGGCTACCTGGCCGGCAACCTGCGCCTCGGAACCATCGAGCCGCTCGCCGACGCCACGCCCGACCCGACCCTGCCACCGGGAGTGGCCGCCCAGCCCGAGCCGGAGAACCTGCGCATCCCGATCGACGAGCGCCTGTTCGCCGGCGGCGACTACTCCCACCGGGCCTATAGCAAGGACGCCCTCGGCATCCCGGTCGAGACCCTGTTCGCCGACGGCGAGGGGCGCGGCGGCAACGGCCTCGCCCTGGTCAACCTGGACTACCGCTTCCCGGTCTGGGGCGCCCTGGGCGGCGTGCTGTTCTTCGACACCGGCAACGTCTGGCCCGACTGGAAAGAGATCGACCCGACCGAGCTCAAGAGCGGCATCGGCGTCGGCCTGCGCTACGTCACCCCGATCGGCCCCCTGCGGGCGGGCGTCGCCTACAAGCTGGATCCCGAGCCGGGCCTCGGCGAGAGCGACTGGCGGTTCTTCGTCGCGGTCGGCAATCCGTTCTGAGCGGGTTCCCTGGGTGTAGAATGCCTCGAGGCGCTCGTGCGCCCTTTCCTTCGGCGGCCCGCCGTTCACTGCTTCGACAATCGAGGAAGATGTCCGACACGTCACCCTTCGCCCCGATCGAGGAGGCGATTCGCGAGTACCAGGCCGGCCGGCTGGTCATCATCGTCGACGACGAGGACCGGGAGAACGAGGGCGACCTGTCGATCCCGGCCCAGCTCGTCACGCCGGAGCACATCAACTTCATGGCCACCCACGGCCGTGGCCTGATCTGCCTGTCGATGACCGAGGAGCGCTGCGACGATCTCGAGCTGCCGTTGATGGTGCGGGACAACACCTCGCCCTACGGCACGGCGTTCACGGTCTCGATCGAGGCCAAGGGCAAGATCTCGACGGGGATCTCCGCGGCCGACCGCGCCGCCACGATCCGCACCGCGGTCGATCCGGCGACCCGGCCGGAGGATCTGCTGCGCCCGGGCCACGTCTTTCCCTTGCGGGCGACGGCCGGCGGGGTGCTCAAGCGCACAGGCCAGACCGAGGCGTCGGTCGACCTGGCGACCCTGGCCGGGCTGACGCCCGCGGCGGTGATCTGCGAGGTGATGAACGACGACGGCACCATGGCCCGGGTGCCGGACCTGGCCCGCTTCGCCGCCCAGCACGGCCTCAAGATGATCACCGTGGCGGACCTGATCCGCTACCGCCTGTCGACCGAGACCCTGGTCGAGCGGGTCGCCTCGCCCCGGCTGCCGACCGTCTACGGTGACTTCCAGATCCACGCCTACCGCTCCAGGGTGGACGACAAGGAGCATCTGGCGCTGGTCATGGGGGAGGTCGACCGAGGGGACGATCCGGTGCTGGTGCGGGTCCACAGCCAGTGCCTGACCGGCGACATCTTCGGCTCCCAGCGCTGCGATTGCGGCCACCAGCTCCACGGCGCGATCGAAGCCATCGCCGAGGAGGGCCGGGGGGTGCTCCTCTACCTGATGCAGGAGGGGCGCGGCATCGGCCTGCTCAACAAGCTGCGGGCCTACGAGCTCCAGGAGCAGGGCCACGACACGGTCGAGGCGAACGAGAAGCTCGGCTTCCGGCCGGACCAGCGCGACTACGGCATCGGTGCGCAGATCCTCCGCGACCTGGGTGTGCGCCGGATGCGCCTGATGACCAACAATCCGCACAAGTTCATCGGCCTCTCCGGCTACGGCCTGGAGATCGTCGAGCGGATTCCGATCGAGATCCCTCCCACCGAGACCAGCCAGGCGTATCTGAAGGCGAAGCGGGACAAGCTGGGGCACCTGCTGAAGCTGGTCTGACCCGCCCGCGGCCGTGCACGTCCTGCTCGCCGTCTCCCGCTATCCCTGGCCGCCGCGGCGGGGGGACCAGCGGCGGACCCTGCAGGCGGTCGACGCGCTCTCCGGCCACCACCGGGTGACCGTGCTGCTGCCGGCGCCGCCGCCGGGGAGCCCCGCGCCGCCGCCGGACTGGCCGGCCACCGCCGTGACCTACCGCCGCCCCGGGCCACTGGGCATCGCCGGCGGCCTGCTCCGCGCCGTGCTCCGGGGGCATCCCTTGCAGACCGGCCTGTTCGCCGCCCGGGGGCTGGCGGAGGCGCTGGCGCGCCACGGGCCGGAGGCCGACCTGGCGATCCTCCAGCTCGCCCGCCTGGCGCCCCACCTGGACGAGCTCGCGGGAACCCCGACGGTGGTCGACCTGATCGACAGCCTGGCTCTCTCGACCGGGCGGCGGGCTCGCTTCGACCGCCCCTGGTGGGCGCCGTGGCTCCGGCTGGAGGCCCGCCGGCTGGGGCGCGCGGAGGCGCTGCTGGCGGCCCGCGGCGTGCGGACGTTGGTGGTCTCCGCGCGCGACCGGGAGGCGATCGCGCGCCGGCTGCCACCGGAGCAGGCTGAGCGCCTGGTGGTGGTGCCGGTGGCGGTCGGTGCCGGCGGCCCCTCGGGCAGCGGACCGGTGGCGGCCGAATCCCCGCCCGGTCCGTCGGCTTCATCGGGTCCGCCGGTCTTGGCGGTCACCGGCAACCTGGGCTATTTCCCGACCCGCGAGGGCGTGGACTGGTTTCTGCGCGGCGTCTGGCCCCGCCTCGAGGAAGCCCGCTCCAACGTCCGGCTGGTCCTGGCCGGGAGCCGCCCGCCCCGCGGGCTCCGCCGCCTGGCCGCCAAGGCCGGCGCCGAGGTGTTGCTCGATCCGCCCGACCTCCAGGTGGTCCTGTCCGGGGCCGCCCTGGCGCTCGCGCCCATGCGGTGCGGCGCGGGGCAGCCGCTCAAGGTGATGGAGGCCTGGGCGGCGGGGGTCCCGGTGATCGCCACGCCGTGGGCGGCCGCGGGCACCTCGGGGCGGCCGGGCGAGGATCTGGTCGTGGCGGACGGGGCGGGGCCGTGGGTGGAGGAGATCCTGGCCCTTCTGGACGCTCCGGAGCGCCGCCGCCGGATCGCCGCGTCCGCCCGGAGCCGGCTGGCAGCGGACTACGGGCTCGAGGTAGTGCGCTCCGCCTGGCTCGAGGTCGTCGAGGCTGCCGCCGCGGCGTCCGCCGGGTCCGACGGCTCGGGGATCTCGTCGCAGCGGGCTCGGGAGTAGGCGGCCTCGGTCGCCGCACCCAGCGTCTCGGCCCTGGCCGCCGCCTCGATCAGCAGGTTGCGGGCGCGCTCCAGGGCGCTGCCCCGCAGGAAGTGGTGGGCGAGCACCTCCGGTGGCACCCGGTCCGGCGGCCCGATCCGCAGCTCGAGCGCGGCGGCCACCTTGCCGTGAAGGGCGCGCCGTCGCTCCGGGTCGAGCGCCTCGTAAACGGTCCGCCGAAGGGCGCCGTGGGAGAACTCGAAGGTCCCGCGGCGGGCGCCACCCGCCCAGATCACCATGTCCCGGTCGCGGCGGCTGTCGGCCCAGTAGCCGAGGGAGAGGCGGACCAGCCAGCGCTCGAGCAGGGTGCGGAGCGACGCCTCGACCACCACCTCTTCCTCGCCTTCGATGTCTCCGAGGAGGGCGGGCTCGAAGCGCGGGCCGGCCACCGCCGCCAGAGTCAGCAATCGCCTGGCGCTGGGCGGCAGGCGGCTGATCCGGGCGCGCACCAGCTCGTCGATGCCGCCCGCCGGGAGCTCGATCGACCGCGGATCGTCGGCCAGGTGCCAGCCGCCGTCCTCCACCGGCTCGATGACGCCCAGGTCCCACAGGAGGTTGACCAGCGTGCTGGCATGGAGGGCGTTGCCGCCGGTGCGCTGCTCCAGCAGGTCGGTCAACAGGGGCGCCTCGGCAGGGCCGACCAGGCTCGCCGACAGCTCTTGGAGCTGGTCTCGTGCAAGCGGTTCCAGGGTGATGGTCGCGGCGCCGTCCAGGTCCTGGAGCAGGTCGAGCGCCTCGGCTCCGGACCGGACCGTGGCGAGCATCCAGACCGGCGCGTTCGCGAGCCGCGGGACGAGCGCCGCCAGCAGCTCCAGGCTCGACCGGTCGGCCCACTGCAGATCCTCCAGGAGCAGGACCGCCGGCTCGGGCGGGGTGCTCTCGGCGGTGGCGATCAGCTCGAGCGCGCGTCCGACGGCGGTGGTCAGCCGGCCGCGGATCGAGGCCTTGCTCGCCTTGCCGGCAGCGCCGGTGCCGGTCGACCGGGCGACCCGGATGCGGGGAGCGCCTTCGGTCCGGGCCAGGCGCGGCACCAGCTTGGCCAGGTCCGCAAGCTCCCTGCCCGCGGAGCCCTCGAGCAGCCGTTCCACGGCGTCCAGCTCGTGGGCGAGCAGATCGTCCAGGGCGTCGTGGATCGCCCGGTAGGGCACCGGGGGCTCGAGCGCGAACCAGGCGCCCTGGAGCACCGTGGCGCCGGCCGCCGACACGCGCTCGTGGAGGAAGGTCTTGACCAGGCGCGTCTTGCCGACGCCCTCGGCGCCGACCACCAGGGTGAGCCTGCCGTGCCCGGCCAGGACCGCGCGCCAGGGAGCCTCGAGCGCCTCGAGGGCGTCCCCGCGGCCGATCAGCGGCAGCACCGGGCCGGTCGGCTCCGGCACGGCGGGCAGATCGGCGGTGGGGCCTTCGCCGTCGCGCACGGAGCGGTAGAGCGCCGCCGTCTCCTCGAGCGGCTCCACGCCGAGCTCGCGCTTGAGGAGCGCCGCCAGCTCCTCGTAGTGGGCGAGGGCGCGGCCGCGCCGGCCGGACAGGGCGTAGAGGCGGATCAGCTTCCGGTGGGCCTCCTCCGACAGTGTGTCGATGCGCGCCAGCCGGCGGGCGTAGCGGATGCCGGTCTCGTAGTCGCCGGTCGCCAGCGCGTGGTCGACCAGCGAGCGCAGGGCCCGGAGCACCGCTTCGCGGTACCGTTCCTGCTCGCCGAGCAGCCACTCTTCGAACCCGAGGCTGGGCGTGCCGATGCCGTCGAGGAACTCCCCCCGATAGAGGCGGACGGCGCCGGCGAGCTCCCGCGGATCGGCGGCGCTCGATCCGTCCTCGGGTAGCAGCATGCGCTCGAACGGATCGAGGTCGATCCAATCGTCCGGGTGCGGGTCGAACTGCACGCTGCGGCCATCGACGATGAAGCAGCGCGGGCCGTCGCCCTCGATCGTCGAACGCAGGTTGTAGAGCGCCTGGCGGAGGTTCCGCCGCGCCGAGGCGTCCGTCCGGTCGGGCCAGAGCAGCGCCGCCAGGTGGTCTCGGGAGACGCTCTGGTGCCGGTGGGCGACCAGGTAGGCGCCGAGGGCTTCGACCTTGCGCGACTCGAGCTCCGTCAGGCGCCGGTCGCCGCGCCGGACCTCGAACCCGCCGAAGGTATGGATCTCCAGTCGTCGCATCGGGTCATTTCCCGGCCGGGGTCGGGGGACCCGGTTTCCGGGGGATTCCCGCCAGATTACCAGAGGGGACGGGCCGCCGGACGCGGTGGCTCCACGAGCCTGACGCTTTCCTGACGCCCCCATTGGACAATGCGCCAGGTTTCGGTAGGAGGAAATCCGACACCCCGTCCAAGACGTTCCGATTACTTTCCCGTCGTCCCCGGCCAGCCGGCTCTCCTCCCGTCGGCGCACGGCGTGCCGGCGAGCGACCGAGATCGAGAGGCACCATGGCACCTGTCAAGCACTTGGAGACCGATTCGGCGATCCGCCGGCAGGCCGACGGCGAGCGTTCCGCAGGCTCGTTCCTGGTGCGCGTCTGGTACGAGTCGCGCGAAACGCCCGACGGCAGGCCCTCGTTCCGGGGTTACGTCCGCAATTTGCAGACCGGGGAGGAGCGGTTCGTCCGCGATCCCGAGACGGTTACCGAACAGATCGTCCGCCAGGTGGAGGCCGAAGCGACCGCCACGGCCGGTCGGATGTCCGAGAGGAGGGCAGTGCGATGAGGTCCATGCGATTCGACGTGCGAGGCATCCTGACGGCGGCCGCGGCGGCCGCGACTCTGTGGGGGCTCGCCGCGCCCGCCGGCGCCCTGATCACCAGTGGCGGCTGCGTCAACGAGGTCAGCGGCGCGAACAACGTCTGCACAGCCAACGACGTCACCTTCGTCGCCATCGGTCTCGGCCAGCAGGAGGATGGCTGCGTCAACAACGCGGACACGGTTCATATCCTCCTCGGCGGCACGGTCGCCAACACGACGGCGCAGACCCGCTACGACATCGGCCTCTACGTGGCGGTCGACGGCGACCCCAACGGCGACGGCGCCCTGACCGGCACCTGCGCCCGGGAGATTCTGACCCCAGCCGGCGTCCAGGGGGTCATGACCTGCAATCCGGCCACGACCAACGCCCTCGACCTGCTCCGCCTGCGCGACGACTACGCGCCGTTCGACGGCCTGGCCGACAACGGCTACTACCTGAACGTCGACGGCGACACCTGCGGCGACCTCAACGCCTCGGCCACCTCCAACCAGGCCACCGGCTGCGACGAGGACGGCGACGGGGTGTGGGACGACACCAAGATCCGCTTCTCGGCGCCGCTCTCCTTCCCGTGCGACGACGTGGACGCCAACGGCTTCATCGAGATCCCCACCTGCGCCACCTGGGGCAACCAGAACAACCAGGTGGGCGGCACGAGCTGCGACAGCGAGGTGGAGGCTGTTCCCGGCACGAAGTCGAAGTGCAACTGCCAGGTGATCGACTCGACGGTGCCGGCGCCGAACCTGTCGCTCGCCTGCTCCTCGCCGTCGCAGACGCTGACCACCAACTCGACCGGGACCTTCTCGGTGACCTTCACCAACAACATCACCTGCACGCCGGACCTGACGATGCCGGAGCGCGAGCAGTGCGGCACGGCGAGCTACGTCTTCTACCAGATCGACTACGACCCCTCGCTGGGCACCGTCTCGAACATCCAGATCACCCGGAACGACGGCTCGGCCTTCACCGGCACCGTCACCAACAACACGACCACCGGGGTGATCACCTGGATCCCGGTGAGCAGCCGGCAGGGGACCGCCGGCATCCTCGGCTCGGGAGACTCGGCGACGCTCACCTACGACTACACCTACACGTCGACCATGGAGAACGTGACGATCTCGAACGGGACGACGACCTACTGGACGAACAACTCGGCGAATCTGGGGAACCCCTCCGCGTCCGGGGTCACGGCCCAGAGCACCCTGTCGTGCACCGGCACCGTCTCCGCCACGCCGGTCTCCCTGTCGTCGGTCCAGGTCGTCCGGCAGGACGGGGCGCCGGTGCTGACCTGGACCACCGCCACCGAGGCGGCCAACGTGGGCTTCAACGTCTACGCCGACACGCCGGACGGCTGGCACCGGATCAACGACCAGATGATCGTCTCGCCCGCGATCGACTCGACCGCGCCGGAGCAGTACTCGTTCGACCTGTCGGGTGTCGACGCCCGGCAGTACATGCTCGAAGACGTGGCGCTCGACGGCACCAAACAGCTCCACGGCCCCTACATCGCCGGCAAGCGGTACGGCCACCGGCCGGTGACCGAAAAGGTCGACTGGCAGGCCGCGCGCACCGCGGCCCAGGCGGCGCCGGGGCCGGCTGGGACGCGGACGTCGCGCCTGGCGTCGGCCAAGGGCGGCAACGGCAACGGCCCGACCACCGGCGGCAACGGCGCGGCCCCGGCGGTACGGCTGCTGGTAGACACCGATGGTGTCCAGCGGGTGACCTATGAGGACCTGCTCGCGGCCGGCTTCGACTTCGCCGGCGTGCCGGCGAGCCAGCTCGCGCTCTCCGTCGGCGGCGTCGGCGGTCACCGGGTGCCGATCCGGGTGGAGTCCCCGGGCGGCTCGTTCGGGCCCGGCGGGTACGTCGAGTTCATCGGCCAGGCCCTGGACACGCTCTACACGCGCACCAACGTCTACGACCTGACCCGCGATCCACAGACCGCCGAGCGCATCCCCGAGGACCGCGCCAAGGTCCACGGCGGCACGCCGGTCGCCACCTACCAGGCGACCGAGAGGGTGGAGCGGGACAACCGCTACAGCTTCGCCTCGCCCGGGGACGACCCCTGGTACGACACCCGGATGGTCGCCGTCGGCACCACCCCACGGAGCACCTCGTTCACGGTCGACCTCGACGGCTACGTCGCCGGCGCCGGTCCGGTCGATCTCGCGGTCGACCTGTGGGGTGTCACCACCTGGCCGGAGGAGGGCGACCACCACGCGGTCGCGCTGTGGAACGGTACGGCGGTGGGTGACCTGGTGTGGGACGCGGAGACGCCGGGCCGCCTGACGGCCACGCTGCCGGCAAACCTGGTCCAGGCGGCGGGCAACCAGCTGACCATCGAGCTCGCCGCCGACCGGGGCGTGCCGTGGGACGTGGTCGACCTGGAGAGCTACTCCGTGACCTATCCGCGGAGCTTCGAGGCCCGAGGCGGCGCCCTCACGTTCACCGCCGCCGGCGACCTCTTCGAGGTACGTCACGTGGCGGATGCCGCGCCGGTGGTCTATCGGATCGGCTCCGCCGGTCCGGAGCTGGTGACCGGGGTGGTCGCCGCGCCGGACAGCGGTGGCGGGACCGTGGTCACGTTCCCCGGCTCCGCGACCGCGGCGACCTACCGGGTCGCGACGGCGGCGTCCGTGGCGCACCCGGGAATCGAGGCCTACCGCCGGCCGGACGGCCTGCTCCAGGGGCCGGCCGAGTACCTGGTGATCTCCCACCGGGCGTTCCTCGACGGCCTCGGGCCGCTGGTCGCCGCCCGCGAGGCCCAGGGCCTGTCGGTCAAGGTGGTCGACGTTCAGGACGTGTACGACCGGTTCGCCGACGGCGTCATCGACCCGGAGGCGATCCACGCCTACATCACCGAGGCCGCGAAGACCATGGGCACCCGCTACGTGCTCCTGGTCGGCGGTGACACCTACGACTACCAGGACAACCTGGGCCTGGGCTCGGTGAGCTTCATCCCGTCGCTCTACGCGCCGACGGGGAACATCGTGCGCTACGCGCCGGTCGACCCGCTCTACGCGGACGTGGACGGCGACCGGGTGCCCGACCTCGGCATCGGCCGCCTGCCGGTGCGCACCCCCGCCGAGCTCGACGCGGTGATCAGCAAGATCCTCGCGTACGAGGGGCGCTCCTACGGCGGCACCGCCCTGGTGGTTGCCGACGCCCGCGACGAGGCCTCGGGCTTCTCGTTCAGCCAGGCCGGGGACGCGTTCGCCGGTGCCCTCGGGTCCGGCTGGAGCGTCCAGCGCGCCTACATCGACGCCATCGGTGCCGCCTCGGCCCGGCAGAAGCTGTTCCACGACATCGACCAGGGCGTCGCCCTGACCTCCTTCATCGGCCACTCCGGGCTGACCCACTGGACGTTCTCCGGGGTCTTCGGGGCGGATGACGTGGCGGCGCTGGACAACAGCGGCGCGCCGACCGTCGTCCTCCAGTGGGGCTGCTGGAACACGTACCACGTGGAGCCCCACTTCAACACCCTGGGGCACCGGCTGTTGCTGACGCCGGACCGCGGTGCGGCGACCGTGCTCGGCTCGGCCACCCTGCTCGAGACCACGTCGGCGCAAGCCCTTTCGGAGCGGCTGGCCCCGTTGCTCGCCCAGCCGGGGATGACCCTCGGCGACGCGGTGACGGCCGCCAAGCAGGAGCTGGCGGCGAGCCACCCGGAGGACGTCGACGCGATCCTGGGCTGGACGCTGCTCGGCGATCCGGCACTGGTGCCCTGAGGAGTGATGGAGACGACCGATCGGGAACGGTGGTAGATGACGGGTTTCGCCCTGATCTTGCACCGGGACGGCGCGCCCGTCCCGAACGGGGTCGTGGAGCGCCTGGCGCACTCCCTGGTCCCGGAGCACCGGCGATCGGCCGGCGCGCGGGCGGAGCGTCTGTCCGGGCCGGGGTGGGAGCTGGTGTGCGCGCCGGGAACCGGCCGGTGCTCCGATGGACCGATCCACCTGGTGCTCGACGGGCGGCTCGACAACCGGCAAGAGGTGGCCCAGGAGATCGGCGGTGCCCTCGGCGATACGGCATCGCCCACGACGGACGCCGCCCTGCTCCTCGCCGCCTATGCCCGGTGGGGTGAGGGCTGCTTCGAGCACCTGCTGGGTCCGTGTGCCGCGGTCATCCTCGACGCCGGGCGCCGCCGGATCGTCTGTGGCCGGGACGCCCTGGGCGATCGCTCACTGATCTACCGCCTGAGCGCCGGCCGGCTGCTGGTCGCCACCCACGAAGAGGTCCTGCTCGAGCACCCGGAAGTCTCGCGGGACGTCGACGAGGGCACGGTCGCCCGGTTCTTCGCCCTCGAGGCGGCTGCCCCCGGCCGGACCTTCTTCGCCGACCTGCGCGAGCTCGGCCCCGGCACCGCGATGGCCCTGGCGATGGAACCTTCCGCCGGCGGGATTCCCCGGTTCTGGCGCCACTGGGAGCTGCCCGCCGGCGACGGCGGAGGCCCCTGGAGGGACCGGGATGCGGCCGAGCGCTTCCGGGAGCTCCTCGATGCCGCGGTCCGGGCCCGCCTCCCCGCGAACGGCGAGGCGCCAGCGGCGGTGCTGATGAGCGGCGGCCTCGACTCGACCGCGGTGGCCGCCTGCGCCGCTGCCGGAAGCGGCGGGCCCCTGCACACGCTCTCCTGGGTGTTCGACGAGCTGCCGCGGGCGGACGAGCGGGAGTTCATGGAGCCGACCGTTCGGGCCCTGGGTGCGGAGCCGAGCTGGATCTTGGGCGACGACGCTTGGCCGCTCGCCGGCTGTCTGGAGCATCCGGAACGGCACCTGGGTGTGGGCAGCCCGTACGCAGCGGTCTACCGCCGGTTGCGTGACCGTGCCTACCGCCAGGTGGCGGCCCGCGGTGGGCAGGTCCTGCTCACCGGCGAATGCGGCGACCAGCTCTTCGTCGGCGCCGAGGGCTGGCTGCGCGACCTGCTCGCCGGCGGCCGCCCGGTGACGGCGGGCCTGGAGGTCGTGCGCGCCCTGGCCGGCGCCGGCCGGGACGACCGGATCGGCCTGCGCACCTCGGTGGCGTCCGTGCTGCGGGCGCCGGCCCCGCGGCGGCACGATCCGCGGGCGGCCTGCCCGTGGCTCACCGAAGAGGCCCTGGAGCGCCTCGGTGACGGGCCTCCGCCGGCTGGCGGTGCGGCGTCGCTCGATCCTTCCGTGCGCCGTCCGGAGCAGGCGGCGGCGGTGCTCGACCCACGCATCGCCGCGGCCGTGCGCCAGGAGTCCCGGCGCGCCGCGGACGCCGGGATCGAGATCCGGCGGCCGTACCGCGACCGGCGGCTGATCGAGCTCGCTCTCGCCGTGCCGGCGCATCAGCTCTACCGGCCGGGGCGCACCAAGTGGCTGACCCGCGAGGCTCTGCGCGGCGCGCTCCCGGAGACGGTCCGGCGGCGCCGCCGGCGCAGCTCGCTCTTTCCACTCTTCCGGCGCGGCGTCGAGCAATACGAGCGGCCGACAGTGGATGCTTTGCTAGACTCGCCTCGAGCTTGGTGGCCGCGGTACGTGCGGTCGTCTTGGCTACGGGGCTTCTATCCGGACCGGATCACGGCCGAGGCCGATGGAGCAGGCGCCCTGGTTCTGTGGCAGTGCTTGGCGTTCGAGCTCTGGCGTCGGCGGGTCGAACGCTCGTCCGATGGCTTGGACCGAAGTGTGAGCCACTGCTCCGTGGCCGGGTGATCCGATGGATTCCGAGGCGACCGAACTCAAGAGGCTGACCATCACATGACATCGAAGACCCAGCGGACCCCCCCTCCGTCCGACCAAGCGCCCGACGGCGCTGCAGGTGCGGCCTCCAGGCCTCGCCGGCGCCCCTACGTCCCGCCTCGCCTGGAGGTCCTGGGCGACATCCGGGAGATCACGCTCGGCGCGACCTTCGGTGTCGGTGACAGTACCCCCCCCAACACACAGCCGTTCTAGCGATTGCGGATCGTGGCCGATGATCGAGCTCATCGGACCTTCGGTCGCGGACCGGCCCGAGCGCGGGATCTACCGCATCGCAGGGCGGACGGTCGCCGTGTCGCCGCCGCTCGATGAGATCGAGGCCTTCCGCCGGCCCGGCGGTGCCGGCGAGGAGAGTGGTGCGGCCGGCTCGATCCATCCGCCCGATCGGATCGATCGGATCGATCTGGTCGATCGGCCGGAGCGAGCCGGCGGCGGGACCTTGCTCTATCGGGGGCCGGCCTGGATCGGCAATGCCGAGCGTACGGTCCAGTGCCTCCGCCTGCCGGAAGGATTCCGGATCGCGATCGAGGGGATCGGGCGCCTGGCGGTGACGGCCGACGGGCGGTACGCCGCCTTGACCGCGCCGGTCGCCGCCGCCGGGCCGTCGCTCTGCACCGAGGCTCTCCTCGGCCCGGCGTTGATCCTCGCCCTCGCCCTCGGCGGGACGTTTTCAGTCCACGCCTCGGCGGTGATGGCCGGCCCGGCCGGCCCGCTGGTCGCCTTCGTCGGTCCGAGCGGCGCCGGCAAGTCGACCCTGGCCCGGCTCCTCGACGGCGCCCGCCCCGGCTGGCGCCGGGTCGCGGACGACATCCTTCCCCTGGCCCACCGGGACGCGGCGGGTGGCGGGCCGACCGCGTTTCCCCACTTTCCCCAGCTCAAGCTGGCGGCGGACGCCCAGCCGGGCGCCGGAGCGCCGGAAGCGCTGCCGGTGGCGGCGCTCTTCGTCCTCGGGCGGCGTGGCACCGACGGTTCGCCCGGTCCGGTCTCCCGGCCGCTGCCCAAGGCCGCGGCGGCCCTGGCGCTGGTGCGCCACACAGCCTCGGCGCGCTTGTTCGACGGCCCCCTGCTGGACCGCCACCTGGATCTCTGCACCGCCGTCGCGGAGCGCCTGCCGGTGGCGGAGCTGGACTACCCGTGGCGCGGCGAGGTCGTGCCCGGCCTGGCCGAGACCGTGGCGGCCGGCCTGGAGGCGGCGTGAGCGGCGCGCCGCGCGGGGGCGGGGAGCGGCGCCTCGCCGACGGTGCGCGGGTGGCCCGTCGTCCCGGGGTCCTGAGCCGCGCCCTCGAAGGCGAGACGATCTTGCTCGATCCGGACGCCGGCACCTACTACGCCCTGAACGAGGTCGGCTCGCGGGTCTGGGATCTGGCTGCGGAGGGCCCCTCCGTGGCCGCCATCCGCCACCGCCTCCTGGCCGAGCTCACGGTCGACGAGGAGACCCTGGCGCGGGACCTGGACGATCTGCTGGCGCGGCTGGCGGCCGAGGGGCTGGTCGAGGTGCGCGAGCCGGTCGGTGGGGAGGAGAGTGCAGAGGATGGCCCGGACGACTGAGCGCCGGTTGCCCGGGCGGCTCCGGACGGCCTGCACCCTGCTCACGGTCGACGTGGGGCTCCGCCTGCTCGGCTTCGCCCGCATGCGCTCGCTGCTCGCACCGCGCTCCCGGGCAGCCGCCTCGTCCGGCGCCGCGGCTGGCACCGAGACCGGGCTGGCTCCCGGAGCGGCGCACGCGGAGCTGAGCGACCGGGAGCGCGCCCTGGCCGTCTCCCTCGCACGCCGGGTGGAGCGGGCCGCGGGCTTCCGCGTCTACCGGGTCCCCTGCCTGCCCCGCGCCCTCCTGGTCGAGCGCTGGCTCGCCGCGCGCGGGCTGCCGGCCGCGCTCCGGATCGGCGCCCGGCGGCAGGGCGGCGCGTTCGGCGCCCACGCCTGGGTGGCCTGCGGCGACCTGGTTCTCGATCCCGATCCCGGGGTGGAGGAGCGCTTTCCGCCCCTCCGGGGTTGACACTCCGCGGACGGATCACTATGCTGTTAGCACTCGACGGAGGTGAGTGCTAACAGCCTCTTTCGTTACCTCAGGCGGCGCTCGCCGTCGAGACCCAAAATTCCAAGAAAGACCGTTTTCCCGAAGGAGGAATCCAACCGTGAACATCCGTCCGCTGCACGATCGAGTTCTGGTCAAGCGCATCGAGCAGGAGGAGCAGGTCCGGGGCGGCATCATCATCCCGGACACCGCGAAGGAGAAGCCCCAGGAGGCCGAGGTGGTCGCCGCCGGACCGGGCAAGGTCCAGGATGACGGCAGCCGCTCGCCGATGGACGTGAAGAAAGGCGACCGCATCCTGGTCGGCAAGTACTCCGGCAGCGAGGTCAAGCTGGATGGTGAGGACTTCGTCATCCTGCGCGAGGACGAGATCCTGGCCGTCATCGAAGGCTGAGGGCTCTCCCTCTCCGCACCACCGATCGCGACACTGACACTGCATACGACATCAGTTTTCACTGATTGAAGCTTCAGGAGGTTTCCGAGAATGGCCAAAAAGATCACCTACAGCGAGGAGGCGCGCACCGCCATCCTCAAGGGGGTGAACAAGCTCGCCGACGCAGTCAAGGTGACCCTGGGCCCGAAGGGCCGCAACGTGGTCATCGAGAAGAAGTTCGGCTCCCCCACGATCACCAAGGACGGCGTCACCGTCGCCAAGGAGATCGAGCTCAAGGACGCGCTCGAGAACATGGGCGCCCAGATGGTCCGCGAGGTCGCTTCCAAGACCTCGGACGTGGCCGGCGACGGCACCACCACCGCCACTGTGCTCGCCCAGGCGATCTATCGCGAGGGCTCGAAGAACGTCACCGCCGGCGCCAACCCGATGGAGATCAAGCGGGGCATCGACCAGGCGGTCAAGGCGGCGGTCGACTCGATCGATCAGCTCGCCAAGCCGGTCGAGGGTTCGGACATCGCCCACGTCGGGACCATCTCCGCCAACAACGACCGTGAGATCGGCCAGATCATCGCCGAGGCGATGGAGAAGGTCGGCAAGGACGGCGTCATCACCGTCGAGGAGGCCAAGGGCCTGGAGACCACCCTCGAGGTGGTCGAGGGCATGCAGTTCGACCGCGGCTACCTCTCGCCCTACTTCGTGACCGACCCCGAGCGCATGGAGACGGTCATCGAGAACCCCAAGATCCTCCTCCACGAGAAGAAGATCAGCAACATGAAGGACCTGCTGCCGATCCTGGAGCAGGTGGCCAAGCAGGGCCGTCCCTTCCTGATCGTCTCCGAGGACGTGGAGGGCGAGGCCCTGGCCACGCTGGTGGTCAACAAGCTGCGCGGCACGCTGAACGTCGCCGCGGTCAAGGCTCCGGGCTTCGGCGACCGGCGCAAGGCCATGCTCCAGGACATCGCCACCCTGACCGGCGGCACGGTCATCTCCGAGGACCTGGGCGTCAAGCTCGAGAGCGTCAAGTGGGATGACCTGGGCGACGCCAAGAAGGTCGTCATCACCAAGGACGACACCACGATCGTCACCGACTCCGACGACAAGGAGCGCCGCGAGGCGATCGCCGGCCGGGTCAAGCAGATCCGCACCCAGATCGAGGAGACCACCTCGGACTACGACCGGGAGAAGCTCCAGGAGCGCCTGGCCAAGTTGGTCGGCGGTGTCGCGGTCATCCGCGTCGGCGCCGCCACCGAGACCGAGATGAAGGAGAAGAAGGCGCGCGTCGAGGACGCCATGCACGCCACCAAGGCGGCCGTCGAGGAGGGCATCGTCCCGGGCGGCGGCGTGGCCCTGCTCCGCGCCATTCCGGCGGTCGAGAAGCTCGCCCTCGACGGCGACGCCCAGATCGGCGTCAACATCGTGCGCCGGGCGCTCGAGGAGCCGACCCGCCAGATCGCCAACAACGCCGGCGAAGAGGGCTCGATCATCGTCCGCGAGGTGCTGGACGCCAAGGGCTCGCACGGCTTCAACGCCGCCATCGGCAAGATGGAGGATCTGCTCAAGGCGGGCGTCATGGATCCGGCCAAGGTCGCCAAGACCGCGCTGGTCAACGCCTCCTCCATCGCCGGCCTGATGCTGACCACCGAAGCGCTCGTCTCCGAGATCAAGGAAGAGAAGGACGACGACGGCGCCGGTGGCGGCATGCCGGGCGGCATGGGCGGCATGGGCGGCATGTACTGACGCCGATCGAGGAGATCATCCTGGTTACAATCGGCCGGGTGGCTTCCCTGCGTGGGAGCCCCCGGCCCTTTTCTTCCCTTGACGTCACCTGCCCCAACCACGATTGAAGGAGATCCAGATGCTCGCCAGTGACAAGCTCATCGCCAAGCTCAACGAACAGGTCGGCAACGAGCTCGGTGCGTCCCACCAGTACCTCGCGATTGCCAGTTACTTCGACCGGGAAAATCTGCCGGAGCTGTCCCGGTTCTTCCTGCGCCAGTCGGAAGAGGAGCGCGACCACGCCCTGCGCTTCGCCCAGTTCGTCAACGACGTCGAAGGGGTGCTCGAAATCCCCACGGTGCCGGCGCCGAAGAGCGAGTACCCTTCGGCGGCCGAAGCGGTCCAGCTCGCCCTCTCCTGGGAGCGCGAGGTCACGGAGCAGATCTACGGGCTGGTCGAGATCGCCAAGGAGGACAACAACCTCATCGCTCAGCGCTTCCTCGACTGGTTCGTCACCGAGCAGCTCGAAGAGGTCAACACCATGTCGACCCTGCTGGGGATCGTCGAGCGCGCGGGCGAGGACCGGTTGCTCCACGTGGAGGACTACCTGGCCCGAGAGGGTGCCAACCTGGCAGCGGATACCGAGTAGAGAGATTACTTCCTTGCATAACTAGTTACCCTCGCGTATAATCTCTCTCGGGCAACCAGCCCACCCCTTGTCAGGGGTCCGCTCCTTGCGAAGAGCGCCTCACGCGCTCTCTCACCCGGGGCGTCGGTCGGAGGGGGCCGGCGCCCCAACTTTTTGTCCAGAGGTTCCCGCTCGTCGCTGATTGTGCCCCGGTCGACCTCGCTGGGGGACGTTCAGTTGACCCAGGGGCCGTCGCCACCGCTCCCACTCCTGCCGCGGCCGCCGTCGATCACCTTCATCTTGCGTCGCTTGCGCTCCCGGTCGAGCTGCTGCTGGAGGCGCCAGCGCTCGGCCCGGAGCCGCCACTCGCGGAGCATCCTCCCCGGACCGCCCGCCGAGAGCGAGCCCCAGGTCACCACCACGGCCGTCACGATACCCAGGAAGCCGGGCAGGTCGTGGGTGCCGAGGAAGGCGATGAAGGCGAACAGGACCTCCAGCCAGAGGAACCAGCGCGCCTGGATGGGAAGCACGAAGAACAGCAAGATCGTGGCGTTGCGGTTGAGGGTGGCGAAGGCGGCGATGAAGATCGTCAGCAGCACCCGCTGCCCCTGCATGATGGTGAACGCAGTCAGGGCCGGTGCCCCGCCCGCCAGGTCAGCGAGCAGGTAGACGATCTCCGCCACGACGCCGGCGACCACCGCCGAGACCAGGAGGGTCGACCAGAAGCGCCGTCGCCCCAGGCGGTAATAGACGTCCCGGCCGAACCAGTAGAGGATCAACAGCTCGAGCAGGATCCAGAAGCTGGCGCCGCCGTAGCCAGTGAAGGCATAGGTCGCGAGCTGCCACAGGAAGCCGCGCCAGACGTACGGCGTCAGGCGGAGCAGCGCGGGGACGATCGCGGTCGACTGGAAGAACTGGAGCGAGAAGGTGACGAAGACCGTGCCGAGGATGACCAGCAGGTCGGTCGGCGCGGGGGTGAGCGGGGGGAGCCCCATGCCGCTGCTCCAGGGTCCGCGAGGGGTGGTTCGGCCGTTCATGGCCCGTCGATCATACCGGCAGGCAGGACCTCGGCCAGCCCGCCCGCCGGCCAGGGGCCGATCTCGACTCCGAAGCGGCGCCGGGCGACCTCCGGGATCGCCATGGGCAGCTCGACGAATCGGTCGTGGAAGGCACGCAGGTCGAACGGGTGGTCGGCGGTGGCGGCGTCCTCGACCGCCCGCCGGAGTGCCAACACCTGCACCAGGCCCACGTAGTAGGCGGCCTTGAGCCCCGGGTCCTCCAGGTGCCGGTGCACCTCGGCCCGGGCCAGCCCCGGGCTGAGCAGCAGCTCGCGGGCGAGCAGCCGCGCGGCCTCCTCCGGGGTCACCGCGCCCGTGTGGAGCAGGGGGTCGATCCGCGCCCGCACCACCCGCAGCAGGAGGTTGCGCCAGGCCCCGAGCTCTCGCTCCGGTGAGCCGTCGTAGTACCCGGCCTCGAGCATCGCGATCTCGGCGTACTGAGCCCAGCCCTCGTGGAAGAACCGGTCCTTGATCTGGGCGGAGGAGAGCGCCAGGGTCGCCGGGTCCACGCCGGTGGGGTCGAAGGCGCGCTGGCGCAGAAAGGCGGCGTGGTGGCCGGGGTAGGTCTCGTGGACCGCCAGCGGCGGGACGCACACGGCGCAATGGTCGGCCAGCCGCGGGGCACCGTCCGGACCGTGGGTGGCGACCGCCAGCCGGTAGCCGAGATAGGCGGTCAGCGGGTAGCGCCCGGGGACCGGCAGCGTCGCGGTGTCGACGATCTCGAGCGGACCGTCGGGCACGTCCATCAGGCGGTGGGCGGCGACGAACCGGCGCGCCCGGTCGGTCTCCCGGCGATAGAGCGCGAGCACGCCGGCCGCGGTCTCCGGATGGTCGGCGCGCAACCGCTCGAAGAGGGCGCGCCAGGGGGTCCCCGGAGCGATGCGGCCGGCGAGCCGGTCGAGCCGCCGCTCGATCCAGGCCTGGTCCGCGGTCGCCGCGGTGGCGAGGGCGGCGGGGGAGAGGTCGATGCCGGCCTGGTCGCGCAGGATCTCCTGGTAGCGCGCGGCGCCGACCGGAGACGGCGGCGGGGCGGGCGTCGAGGCGCGTCGCCCGCAGCCGCTCCCCAGGCAGCACGCACCGGCCAGCAACAGCACCGGAGCGGCCGCTCGCGCGCGGAGGCGGAACCCCCTCATCCCAGCAGCGCGAAGGTCACGGTCGCCTTCGCCACCGGCTTGCCCTCCTGGGTCACCGTCCCTTCGGCGACGGCCAGCCGCCCGCCCCTGCGGATCAGGGTGCCGCGGCTCTCGAGGCGCCCGGGCCGCGCCCGGGACAGCAGGTGGAGGGAGACCTGCGCCGGCACGACCGAGGCGCCCACGCTCTCCGCCGCCGCCACCTCGGCCAGGGTAGCGAGCACGGCGAAGTGCACCGTTCCCGGGATCACTTCGTGCTCGGGGCGGGTTTCGAGCACCACGGTCTCGCCGTCGGCGCCGCGCTCCAGCCCGAGCTCCGTGTTGAATCCGGCCATGGCGACGATTGTATGCGCTCCGCCGGGCGCCACATGGGGTCGAAGCTCAGGCGGAGCGTCGGCCGATCAGGCCGTCCAGCTCCTGCCAGCGCTTGCGGACCTCCTTCCAGGCACCGCCGTCGCCCGGGCGCTCCGCGGCCAGGGCGTCGAGGGCTTCGCCGGCCCGGTCGCGGTACCAGGCGGCGGTGGCCGACGCGCCGAGGGCGAGGGCGGCCCCGGCGGCCGCCTCCAGGTGGGGCAGGGCGCGGGACCAGGCACGCCCCAGGACGTAGTGGTAGCCCAGGGTCTCGCTCCGGCGCCTGGCGCCGGTGGCCAGCCGGTCTTCGAACGCCTCGGCGACCCGCCGGTGGAGCAGGGCGCGGCGGTCCGGATCCAGGCGGGAGTAGACGACCTCGCGCAGCATGGGGTGGGCGAAGTCAAAGGTCCGCCGGCGGCTGCCACTGGTCCACAGAGTGACGTCCCGCTCGTGCCGGCTGTCGGCCCAGTAGCCCAGGCGCAGGCGCCCCATCCACCGTTCGAGGAGCACCCGGATGCCGGTGTCCACCACCACGCCGTGCTCCCGCTCCGCCGCCTCCAGGAGCTCGGCGTCGACCTCGGGGCCGGCGACCGCGGCGAGGGTGAACAGGCGTCGCGTCGAGGTCGGGAGCTCGGCGAGCCGGGCGTGCACGATCTCCTCGAGGTTCGCCGGCACGGTGCCGGGCTCCGGCAGCGTGTCGACGCTCCAGGTGCCCCCGTGGTGCTCGACCAGGCAGCCCTCGTCCCACAACCAGTTGATCGTCTCGGTGATCGCCAGGGGCCACCCCGCGCAGGCGGCGAGCAGCGTGGCGAGCTCCTCTCCGCGTTCCGGCACCAGGGCCCCGGCGAGGTCCAGAACCGCCTGCTGGTCCAGCCGGCCGAGCGCCACGGCCTCTCCGTCGCCCAGACCGTGGCTCGCCAGGGCCCGATCCATCCCGTTTTCAGCCCCCTCCGCCGCCAGGGCTTCCTCGGAGCTCTGGGCGGACCAGGCTCCCAGGATCCAGACCGTCTCGTAGCGGATGCGATCGCGCAGGGCGGCGAGCAGCTCGAGGGTGGACGCTCCGGTGGCCCGCAGGTCGTCCAGGAAGAGGATCACCGGCTGGTGCTCGCCATCGACCGGACCGGCGGCGAGCGCGGCGAGCGCGGCCGCCACGGCGTCGGCCACCATGTCCGGCGTGAGGCTCGAACGGCGCTTGGCTGGCGGTCCAGCCCGCAGCTCTTCCAGGCTCGGCGCCAGCAGCGCGAGCGTCTGGAGCTCCTCGGGGGACAACCGCTCGATCAGGCGCTCGGCCACCTCCACCTCGTGGACCACCGCGTCGTCCAGGGCCTGGCAGAGGCTGGCGTAGGCGATCGGGGGGACGCGCTCGTGGCCGCGCCCCTGGAGTACCAGGGCCGGGCTCTCCAGGGTCGCCTGGTGGAGGAAGGTCTTGACCAGCCGTGTCTTGCCGATCCCCGGCTCGCCGGTCACCAGGGTCAGGCGACCGCTGCCGCGGCGCACCGCCTGCCAGTGCTCCCGGAGCCGGTCCAGGGCCTCTTCGCGGCCGACCAGGGGGACGAGCGGCCCGACCGGCTCGGCCAGCTCGCGCACGGCAGCGCCCGGGATCTCCTCGGCCACGATCGCCTGGTAGACCGCCCGGGTCTCCTCCAGCGGCTCGACGCCGAGCTCGTCGGCGAGCAGCCGCTCCAGGTTCCGGTAGGCGGTGATCGCCCGGCTGCGCCGCCCGGAGAACGCGTGCAGGCGCATGAGCTTGCGGTGCCCCGTCTCCGACAGGGGATCGATCTCCAAGAGCTTGCGGCCGTACTCCACGCCGAGGGTGTAGGTCCCCGCGTCCATGTGGTGGTCCATGAGCTGGACCAGAGCTCCGATGGCCGCCTCGCGCAGCCGCTCCTGCTCACCGAGCAGCCACTCTTCGAACGGCGCGCTGTCGCCGAGGTGGAAGCCGGCGAGGAGGTTGCCCTGGTAGAGGCGGGCCGCCGCGGCGAGCGAGCGCTCGACCCGGAGGTCGTTCGAGACCCGGGCCCGCGCCAGGTGGTCCTCGAACGCGTCGACGTCCAGCCACAGGCGGGACCCCGAACGCAGAGTCACCGTCTGGCGGGAGACCTCGAGCAGCGGCTCCTCCCCCGGGTCGGGGTCGACGACCTGGCGCAGGTTGTAGATCGCCTGGCGGAAGTTGCGCCGCGCGGAGTCGTCGTCGCCCTCGGGCCAGAGCACCGCCGCCAGGTGGTCGCGGGTGAACGTGCGATCGCGGGCGAGGGCGAGGTAGGCGAGGAGCCCGCGCACCTTCTGCGACTCGAACTCGGTCACGGTCCGGCTCTCCCGGGAAGCGTGGAAGCCCCCCAGGAGGCGGAGCTCGAGAGCAGCGTTGGCCGTGTAGTCGATCGGCGGACTCCTGATGCTGACGTTGTGCTGACGATGATAGCCGACACTGCGCGACGAGCACCGCTTTCCCCCCTGGCACTGCGCTTCAAATCTCGATAGGAGGTTTCCGATGATCCGAAGGATGCTGTCTCCGCTCTTCGCCGTCTGGGTGATCGGAGCCCTCGGAGCCGTCGCTCTGGTTCCGCAGGCCACCGCCCAGACTGTCCAGATCCTGCCCCAATCCTGGGGGCTCGACCGGATCGACCAGCGCTCGGCGACGCTCGACGGTCTCTACCACTACGCCGCCACGGGCCAGGGGGTGCACCTGTTCGTGGTCGACAGCGGCATCCGGAGCAGTCACGTGGACCTGGCCGGCCGGGTCGGCACGGCGGACTCCTTCACCACCATCGACGACGGCAACGGGACGGAGGACTGCAGCGGCCACGGCACGGCGGTGGCCGGCGCTGCCGGCGGCGCGCTCAGCGGTGTCGCCAAGGGGGTGATCCTCCACCCGGCCCGGGTCCGCGGCTGTACAGGAGATCCTGTGATGGGGGACGTGGTGGCGGCGATCGACTGGGCCACCGACACCTACCTGGCCCACCAGAAGGGCAAGCCCTCGGAGCGCTGGCGGGCGGTCGGCCTGCTGAGCGTCACCCTGCCCGCCGCGACGCCGCGGGTCGTCCTCAACCAGGCCCTCACCCGCTCGATCGCCGCCGGCCTGACCTGGATCGCGCCGGCGGGTGACCGGGGGATCGACGCGTGCAGCCCGCTCCAGGCGGTGCTCGGGGTGCCGCAGGTGATCGTGGTCGGTGCGACCGATTCGGCCGACCGGCTGGCGTCGTTCTCGAACAGCGGCTCATGCGTCGACCTGCTCGCCCCCGGCGTCGCGGTCACCGTGCCGGCGGCGGCCGGCGACACAGCCATGGCGAGCGCGGACGGCACCGCCCTGGCCGCGGCCCACGTCGCCGGCGTGGCGGCCCTCTACCTGGAGACGAGCCCGGACGCCACGCCGGACCAGGTCGAGCGGGCGTTGACCGCGTGGGCCACGGACACACCCGCGGGGCGGATGGTCTACTCGCACTTCGGCGGCGACGGTGTCGACGAGCCGCCGGTGCCGTGGATCGTCGCGACCTGCCGGATCCAGCAGCGCGACTGCGTGCTGGAGGCCTCCGGCTCCGTGGACGACGGCGCGATCGTGTCCTACGCCTGGGACTTCGGTGACGGCGAGACCGCCACCTCGAAGAACACGGGGACCCGCCACAAGTACGGCGGGACCGATGACCAGCTCACGGTCACCCTGACCGTCACCGACGACGCCGGCCAGGCGCGGAGCATCAGCCGCACGGTGAACCTGGGCTACGTGCCGTAGGACTTTTCAGGGACCTGCGTCGTGACGACGGGGTCACGTCGACTCGATCCGTCGATTCAGCCGCTGCGGTCGACCTGGATGATCCACTGGATCTCCCTCCATCCCCTCGATCCCCTTCCCGCCCTCCGGGGGGAAGGGGACGCCCCCTCCCGGGGCTCTTGGCGGGCGGGGGTGCGGCTTCGTCGGGGTTGCCGCTGGTGGGCGTTCAGACCTCGGGGGGGTGGCGCCAGCGGCCGAGGAGGTGGCTCGCCACGGCGGAGACGGCGCGGAGCAGCAGGTCGAACGGGCGCGCCAGCCGCCGGCCGATCAATCCCCACCGGCTGTGCCACGGACCGTAGAGCGCCGCCAGCTCGGCCCGGGGCGGAACCAGCGCCCGGCGGACGGTTCCCAAGCGCCTGCGGCCGGTCCAGAAGATCCCGCGGCCCGTCTTGAAACCTTCGCCGCCGGTCCCCGGTCCGGCACCGGCCGCCGGCCGCAGCTGCCCCAGGCGGAGGGAGCGCCGGTAGTGCGGGTCGAGCACGCCGGCCAGCAGGTGCCTGCCGAGGGCGGCGCCGTCCCCTTCCCCGGTGAGCGCCTCCGGTCGGCCACTGACGAGCAGCACGGCGAGCTGCCGTGCGGCATCGGCCTCGGCCGGGCGGAGGGCCGCGCCGAGCCAGGGCGCGACGGCGGCGAGCAGATCCTCCCCTTCCGGCCCACCCAGACCGAGATCGATCCAGTCGGAGACGCCCCGCCACGGCGGGTAGGAGCCGGGTGCCCAGCCGTGCTGGACCAGTGCATGGACCAGTGCGTGGGCCAGGAGCACCGGCCGGGACGGCACCGCGACCGTCGAACCGGGGACGTCGCCTGCCGGCCACCGGGCGGGGTCGAGCGCGCCCCGGGCCGCCAGATCGTCCAGGGTGACGGAGACCGCGGACGGCCGACCGGGCGCGGCCAGCCCCGGCAACCGGACGTGGATCTCCACCGCGCCGAGCCGGGGATGGGCGAGGCCCGCCAGGTGGTGCTCCCACGCCGGCAAGCCGGTGGCCGCGAACCCGCGCTCCAGGAGGGCGTCCCGCAGCACCGGAGCGTCGGACGGCCGGGCCAGCACGTCCACGTCGGAGGCCAGGCGCCCACCGGCGACCAGCGCGCCGGCGGCGCGCAACCCGGCGTACTTGAGAAGGGCCAGCGGCACCTCGATGGCCGCCGCGGCCCGGGCCACCTCCGCGGTCAGGGCCTCGAGCTGCGCATCCCGGGCGGCCGCCGCCCGCCGCGCGGACACGAACGGGGCCGCCCCCGCGGGGCCGAGGAGGCCCTCCAGGCCCCCCGGCGGGTCGCCTCCGGCCGCGTGGCGGCACGCGATCCGGGCGGTCAGGAAGAGCCGCTCCGCGCGCGCCAGCAGGTGCTGGGGATCGGTGGCCGCCGGGGGCGCGGCGCCGGGCGGAGCGAAGGCCGCGAGCAGGACCCAGCGGGTCGTGTCGCTCAGGCGGACGGCGGGAGGGGAGAAGCGCAGGCCGCCCAGGTCAGGGCCTCCGTTCGGCGACCTCTTCCGGCGGTCCCCCCACGGCCGCAGGCGGTTCTCCTGAAGCCGCAGGCGCGAGGGCCCCACCGCCGGGGTCGAGCGGCAACGCGATCTGCTGGACGATCTCGTCCCGGTGCTGGCGGGTGATCTTGTGCGCCTCGGCGCGGAGGCCCATCGCCCGCATGGTGGCGATCACCGCCAGCTCCAGCGGCAGCAGCACCAGGCCCAGCATCGGGTTGTGGGTCACCGCCACCACGATCGCCAGCCCGCAGAACGCCGCCACGGTCGAGTAGATGCCCAGCACCACGCCGCGCCGGCTGCCGCCCAGGTGGAGCATCAGGTGGTGAAGGTGGTTGCGGTCGGCGTGGAACATGCGCAGGAACCGCCCGGTCAGCGGTCCCTTGGAACGGTCGAGGAAGCGCATCAGCATGACCAGCAGGGTGTCGATGACCGGCAGCCCCAGGGCCAGCAGGGGGACCAGGATCGCCACCGCCGCCGGGGCCTTGATCGACGAGTGGAGGCTCATCGCCGCCAGCAGGAACCCGAGGGTGAGGGAGCCGGAATCCCCCATGAAGATCTGGGCCGGCTCCCAGTTGTGGCGCAGGAAGCCGGCGCACGATCCGGCCACCGCGGCCATCAGGAAGACCGTACCCATGTTGCCGAGGAGCAGGGCGTAGACCAGCAGGCTGGAGGCGATGATCGTCACCACCCCGCCGGCCAGGCCGTCGAGGCCGTCCAGCAGATTGACCGCGTTGGTCACGCCCACCAGCCAGAGGACCGCCACCGCCGGGCCCAGGACGCCCAGGGTCACGTGAGTGCCGCCGGGGATCGACACCGCGCCGATCGTCCAGCCGGTCTCGACCAACAACGAGGCCGCGGCCACCTCCACCAGCAGCTTCTTCCAGGCCGAGACGCCGACCAGGTCGTCGATCAGGCCGACCAGGAAGACCATGCCGGTGGCCAGGAGGAGGGAGAAGGCGGAGGTGCGGCTGATCTCGGCGGAGACCGGGACCCACTGGCTGAGCACCGCTCCGCCGCCGGCGACGGCGAGGCCGCCGGCGATCGCCACACCGCCGAGCCGGGGGGTGGGGTGCTCGTGCTTCTTGCGCTCCTCCCCCGGATGATCCAGGGCCTTGAGCGCCACCGCCAGGCGCCGCACCAGCGGCACGAGCGTGTTGGTCACCAGTGCCGCGATACAGGCGGTGACGATGGCCAGGAAGAGGATGTGAGTGTGGGGCATGGGCGGGAGATCAGCTTACGAGGTCCCACGAGGTCGCGCAATCGGCGTCTGTCCGACCGCCCGCTCCACCAGGTCGGCGAACGCGCCACACAGGCGCTCTTCAGTGAACTCCTCGGCGGCGGCAGAGGCGGCCGCGCCGATGCGACGGAGCGCCGCGTCGTCGAGCCGGAGCAGGCTCCGGATCCGCGCCTCCAGGGCATCGACGTCGGCCGAGTCGACCTGCCACCCGGCCCGCGACGTGCGCAGGATCTCCCCCACGTGGCTCTCCGCCGGGCCGACGAAGAGCACCGGCCGTCCGACACGCAGGGCGCCGTAGATCTTGCACGGGTGGACCACCCCCACCATCGGCGCGCCCATGGTCACCAGGTGGACGTCCGCCGCCGACAGGCTGAAGCGCAAGCGATCGAACGGCTGGTAGGGGAGGAGCTCGACATTGTCCAGGGCCAGGCGCGCGATTGTCTCCTCGACCTCGATCCGTCCACCCCCGCCACCGATGAACACGAGCTTGAGCCGCGGCTCGTCGCGCAGGCGGTGGGCCGCCTGGAGGATCGGGGCCACCGGGTGGACCGGGGAGATGTTGCCTGAATACATGAGTACCAGGTTTTCCGGGCTCCAGCTGTGCTCGGCGCGGAACGGGTTCTCCGCGTGGGGCACCGGCTCCACCGTGTCGTGGGACCAGGGGGGGAGGATCGCCGCACGCTTTCCGAGGTGCCAGCGTTCGCTCAAACGGGACATCATGTAGCGATCGAGCAGCACGACCGTGGCACTCCGTTCGGCGGCCGTCCGGTTCGACGCCTCGAGCAGGCGCGCCGGCAGGGAGTGCCGGGAGATGGCCCCGGTCACCACCGCCTGGTCCGGGTTGACGTCCATCACCCAGAACAGGAGCGGCACCCGCCGGAGGCGGGAGAGGGCGACGCCCGCCGCCGAGGCCATGGGCGGCGAGGTCGACACCAGGACGCCGGCCGGGCGGCGGGTGAAGAGGGCGCGAAGGGTCGCCTGGGCGAGGAACGAGAGACCGCCGAGCAGGCGCGCGCGGAGGCTCCCCTTGCCGAACGAGGAGAGCGGCAGGCGCCGGACCTCGACCCCGTCCAGCGTCTCCCGCCGGCGGTAGCGGCGGGAGGGATCGTCGTAGCCCCGGGCGGACGCGTACACGACCACCCGGTAGCCCCGCCGGACCAGCTCGCGGGCCGCGTCGTGCATGTGCTGGCCGACGCTCGCCGGATCCGGCAGGTAGACCTGCGACAGGATCAGCAGGGTGGGGCGGCGGGTTGCGGCGGGCACGCCCGGCGACGGCCTCGCGTCAGGTCTGGACGGTGCGCCGCTCACCGTACTTCGCGACGTACTCGTCCCAGATCCAGGCGTAGGTCCGCTCCATACCGTCGTAGAGGCGGGTCGACGGTGCCCAGCCCAGGAGCTGCTGGATCTTCGTGTTGTCGCTGTTCCTGCCGTTGACGCCCTTGGGCTTGGTGGTGTCGTGGTGCCGGTCCAGGGTGATGCCGGCGATCTCCTCCACCATCGACACCAGGCCGTCGATGGTCACCAGCTCCGAGGAGCCGACGTTGAGCGGCTCGGTCACGTCGCTCTCCATCAGGCGCCGGGTGCCCTCGAGGCAGTCGTCGATGTAGGTGAACGAGCGGGTCTGCTTGCCGTCCCCCCAGATCTCGATCGAGTGGTCGCCCGAGAGCTTGGCCTGGATCACCTTGCGGCAGATCGCCGCCGGGGCCTTCTCCCGGCCCCCTTCCCAGGTGCCGTGGGGGCCGTAGATGTTGTGGTACCGGGAGACGCGGGTCTCGATCCCGAAATCTTCGCGGAAGTGGCGGCACATGCGCTCGGAGAAGAGCTTCTCCCAGCCGTAGCCGTCCTCCGGCATGGCCGGGTAGGCGTCCTCCTCCTTGAGCGGCACCACGTCCGGGTTCTTCTGCTTCTCCGCGTTGTAGACGCAGGCCGAGGAGGAGAAGAAGAAGCGTTCGACCCCGGCGTCCCGGGCGGCCATCAACAGGTGGGTGTTGATCAGCACCGAGAGCATGCACAGGGCCTTGTTGTTCTCGATGAAGCCCATGCCCCCCATGTCGGCCGCCAGGTTGAAGATCTGAGAGGCGCCGTCGGCGGCTTGGGCGCAGGCCTCGCGCTCCTGGAGGTCGAGCCGCAGGTTCTCTGCCGCTTCGTGAACTTGGTACCACTTGTCGAGCGGTTTGATGTCGACCGAGCGGACGTGGTGCCCCCGGGCGAGAAGATCCCCGACCAGGTGTCCGCCGATGAAGCCGCCGCCGCCGGCGACCAGAATGGGCTCTCGGTTCATGGCGATTCCTTCGAGTCTGTTGCGTTTACTGGAGCTGCGTTCGCAGGCGTCGGGCGCTGCGTTCTGACGACGGAGGCGGGCACGCTACCGTCGGCTTCTTCGTTCGTCAATTCGATTCTGCGGCGCTTCGGGCAAAAGCCGCGGCTCCCGGTCGGCTGGCCGATGCGGAAGACGAGCAGGGAGCGGTCGGCGCCGACGGGACGCTCTGCGGCGAGACAATAGCCGTGGAGGGATCGTGGCGCACCTTCGATCTCGAGGTGGGTGTCGTAGGAGACGATCCATGCGGGAGAGAAGCGCCGGATGGCCTCGGCGTGTCCCAACCCGATCATCTCAGGCGAGACCAGCCCTACGAGGTCGAGGATCGGCCCGGGGTACTTGGAGCCGAGAGCACCGATCTCGGTCGCCGCGACGAGCGCCGATCGCCCCTCTCGGATGGTGATTTGCTGCCCGATCTGCCGGTACAGAGCCTCACGGGCCGACTGCTGTCGGAGAACGTCCGCCCGGAGCGATGGGAGGTGCGCCGCGAGGAGGGTGCACAGGCAGGCCGCCGCTCCGAAGGCCCATGTGGGGGGCCGGAGGAGCCTGCGCAGCCAGGGGACGGTCCGCGCAGCCGCTCTCACGATCGAGTCCATGCCGATGCTGGCGAGCGTCGCCACCGGCGGCAGGAGGGGGGAGAAGTACCACGGGTAGTGATGGAAGGCGTCGGTGGCGATGAAAGCTGCCGAATAGATCCCGGCCCAGGCGAGCCAAGGACCGACCCAACTCCACCTGTGGCGGAGGGCGAAGAGACCGACGACGGCGGAGCCGAAAAGCACGAGGTGTTCCGGAGAACCGGTCAAGAACTGCCACCAGGTTGCGAGTGAGTCGATCCACCGACCCCCTGCCGCGGCGGCCTTGGCCGTCACCGAGGACGGGATCGGTGAACCGAATACCGCGATCGCGAACAGGTTCCAGGCGGCCACAGGCAGGACGAACAACCAGAAGGCCACGGCTCCGGGCGACTGCCGTCGGTACACCAGCATCGCGCCGAGGACCGCCACGAGCAAGATCCCCTCCGGACGGATCAGGGTGACCGCCGCGCACAGTGCTCCCCCGAGACGGAACTTTTGGGCCTCGATCGCTGCGACGGCCGAAAGGGTCAGGAGCATGTAAGGTGCCGTCTCCATCCCGGAAACCGACGTCAAGACCATCGTCGGAAGGAACGACACCAGAGATGCGGCGACCAAGCCGGCGCCCGGCCGTCCGGTTCGGTCCAGGAGAAAAAAGAGGAGGAGTGCGAGGCCCGACATGGCGAGGATCCCCGTCGCCACCGCGGTGGACGGCACGTCCAGACCCAACCACGCGGCGCCCGCGAGCCAGAGCGTGAACAGGGGGGTGCTCGTGCCCAGGACCGGGGCACCCGGGTTGTAGACGAAGCCGAGTCCCTCCGCGAGGTGCTCGGCGTAACGGAAGGTGATGTACGCGTCGTCGAGCAGGGCGGAGCCGATCGCCAGACGAACCGCCACCGCGAGAACGAGGATCGCCACCAGAACCCCGAGTACGGAGGGTCGCTGTCGGAGGGGGGGCGGTCCGTTCCGTGGTCGTCGGGCTGTAGAATTCAGGCTCATGGCATGGCGCGAGGCCGTTCCCCCACCGGGAGGGCTTGAGATAGCATGCTGCCTCGTTACGAGCTTCGGATCAGTAAACCCGCTCGACGATGGCCACTCCTTACTCCAACAAGCCGCGGGCGCGCGTCGCGACACTGCTGGGCCACAGGCAGGTCGAGGTGGCCCTCCCCTGCCTGAATAGCGTCGTTCGCCATGGTAGCGCGCAGCGCGTAAGTCTCCAGATCCATGACGACGGTACCCTGGAGCCGGGAGACGTCGACAGCCTGCGCGCTCGCCTCGGTCCGGTGCGGATTATCGGGAGGCGCGAGGCCGATCTTCGGCTCGCGGACCACCTGCGACGCAACCCCCGGACGCGCGAGCTCCGGGAGACCAACCCCCTGGCGCTCAAGCTCGTCGACACGGTCTTGCTCGCAGAGGGCGACTCCTCCCTGTACTGTGACGCGGACATCCTGTTCTTGCGGCCCTACTCGGGGCTCTGGTCGGCGCCCGAAACGGGTGTCCTGTTCATGCAGGACTCCCAGAACGCCTACTCGGTCCTGTCGCGCGACCTCCACCGGCTCTCCGGGCTGCGCCTCGCGCAGAAGGTCAACACCGGAGTTGTCGCTCTGCGCCAGTCGCAGTACGATTCGGAGTTCATCGAGTGGCTTCTCGGGCGCCCCGAGATCCACCGGACGCCGGTCTGGGTCGAGCAGACCTGCTGGGCCGCCCTCGGCGCACGGATCGGTTGCCGCGTGGCGGATCCCCGGCGGGTGCGTGTCGCCACCCGGCGAGAGATGCGGCTCGAGGAGATCGTCGCTTTGCACCTGGTGAGCTCGATTCGTTCTCGATTCCTCTGGCTGCTGCGAGACGCTCCCGATCGCCTGGACGAGCCATCTGTTGAGATCGGAACCTTTCCTTGCCGTCCCTGCGGTCCGCTGGGGTTGGCTCGAACCGAAGTCTCTCGGAAGCTCACCGCCCTCGCCCACCGGTTTGTGCCTGGGATCTGACGGCGGGATCCCGCTGCTGTCGGATGCCATCAACAGGTCGGCCAGTGACGGCGCCCCGGTCGCCGCTTCGCTCGCCGGGGAGCCCCGAACCGCCAGGTAGTGGAGATTATCTCTGAGAACGGTCGGGAAAGGGACGGAACGGGTGACGTAATACTCGTCGAGAGGGACAAACGGAGCCAGGGACGCCGCTTGCTGCCGGGTCACGAAGAGGAAATTGGGCTGTCGCGACGCGACCCATGACGCCCGGTCTGCAAAGCTCTCGGCGGCGACCTCCGATCCGTTGACGAGCCCCGACAGGTCGAGGATCTCGGCCTTGCTGAAATAGCCGATGAAGCCGATGTCGAAACCGCTTCCGATGCCATCGTGCAGTGAGGACAGATCGGCGTGAAGAAGGGTATCGAACGTCTCTCCTTGGGTGCGGAGGATCGGCGCCACGATGTGGGCCTCGACGGCCCAGACGGCGACGACGACCACGACGAGGGCCGTCGTCACCACGCCTCCGAGCGATCGGTATGGGCGCCCCGACCCGGCTTCTCCCCGAGCTCTCAGCGTCCAGAGATTCCAGGCGATCGGGAAGGCGAATGCCCAGAGGACGTGCCGGACTCCGTGGAGCACCTGCCCTCGGATCGCAATCAGGAGCACGAGCACGACGGGGAGGCTCTGGACGGGGAGCGAGGCGATCTCGCGAGACCGGCCGACGGTCCGGACGAGGATCTGCGTCGAAATCAGCCACGCGGCTACGACGAAGCCGCCGAGGCCCAGGCTGGCAGCGATCGTGCGCCCGAAGGAGGCGATCGCGTCGAACAGGCTGAGACGGAGCCCCGACTTGACGACCGCCGGATCTGGCAGCACGCTACCGAAGTAGGTCCAGAGAACCACGAAGGCGAGCGCGGTACCCGCCGCAAGTCCGGCGGCTGTGCGGGCGCCTCCCCAGCGAAGCCCATCGTGGCCTTCTGTCGGCCGCCGGCCGGGGACCGCGAGGTCTTCCAGGGCGAGCGCTAGACCGGTGCAGGCGATGCCGAGCGCGAGATCCACCCGGAGAAGTGTCAGGGTGGCTGCCGCGAGCACCGTACCGATGGCGCCGGGGGGAACCTTGCGGCCGCGGACGAACCAGACGAATCCGACGACCGCGAGCAGGACGAGCGAGGTCTCCATTCCGTCTGTGAGCCAGCGCACGGCCATCGGTCCGAGCAGCGCCGCCAGGAGCAGGAGCCGACAGGCCTGCTCCCAGCGAGAGGAGCGCCGGGGCGAGGCGGCGAGAGCGACGACCCAGACCAACAGCGCCGAGTAGCTCGCCATCGAAACCACCTTCGCGAGTCGCGGCGAGTCGGATCCGAGGCTGTGGAGCCCCGCGAGGAGGATCACGTACAGGGGGCTCGAGGAGCCGTAGCTGATGGTCTCTCCGTCGTAGCTGAACAGGCCGGTTTTCGCCAGCACCTCAGCGTCGCGGAGGTGGATCAGGGCGTCGTCCAGGTTGTACGAGCGGCCGATCCAGAGCCAGCTTCCCACCCACAGGGTGAAGCCCAAGAGGACACCGGCGACGATCCATGGCCGAGGCTCGGATCGGGCGCGACCGGATCGATCGAGCAGCGGTGCGGTCATCGGCTCCGCGCCAGGCCGAGTCGCAAGTGGAAGGCGTCGTGCCAGAAGAGATGGCGGGCCGGAGCGAGATAGTGCCTAGCCACCCAGCGAGCCTTCGGAAAGCTCGGGGTCACCCGGTACCGGTCGTCGAAGCGGCTCTCGACGAGGGAGAGCGGCCAGGACGAGCCACCGAGCTGGCGGGCCATCTCGGCGACGATGGTTTGCTCACTCACCCCCACCCCTTCGCGAGCCGCGAACTCCAGAACCTGCTGCAGCTCGCACGCCTCGAGCAGGTCTCCTTCTGCCATGAGGAATCCCGCACAGAGCGCAGGACCGTCGGCCAGGCCGGGCAAGGCCTCCGGTACCAGTCGGTCGTCGTAGGAGCGTTGCGTATCCTGGGAAACCTTGAGAGCCGCCGGTTTTCCGTCGCGCCAGTCGAGCCCTCCGAGCCTCTGGAGGTCGTCGAACCAGAGCACGTCGGCGTCCGTGTAGAGCGTCGGTCCCGATGCCGCTCCAGCGACGATGGAGACGAGCTTGCGACCCATGACCTCTCGTCTGGCGAAGCGAGCCAGAAGGCGGCCCACCTCTCCCCGGGCAGCGATGTCCTCGGCAACCGCGGACCAGTCACTGAGGCGGGCCGGAGCCGGCCACCAAGAGATGATCTCGGCCGCCGAGCTCGCGTCGAGAGAGCCGTCGGACACGAGGTGCAACCGAGGGGATCCGGCCCAGTGGGCCTGGAGGGAGGCGAGAGATTCCCGGATCAGCGGCAGATGCTCACGCCCTCCGAACATGACGAGTGTCAGGTCAAGAACCTCTTTCGGACCCACGGGGGACAAATGGATGCGGGCGAGAATCCGACGGTAGACGCGCGGCAGGCCGTAGGCGAGCGAGAGCCGGATGCGGGAACTCAACAGTGGCACGGTTCGGCTTCGGACTCGACCCGATGTGTCGAGAGCTCGGTCACTGGTCGAGTGACGAGGGAGGGATTGCCAGGGTATTCCACGTGGGTCGGCGCAAGGGCCGGCGCACGGAAGATGGTAACTCTGCGTCGAACAGATGATAGCAGTTGCGTTCCAGGAACTCTCCCACCATCTCGGTGTTTCGCGACGTGACTTCGCAGAGGATGATCGGCCGCGCCTCCGCGAGCAGCCGCGTCGCGCCCTTCAGGCAGGCGGCCTCGGCCCCTTCCACGTCGATCTTGATCAGGTCGGGCGGCGGCATGCGCTCGGCGAGCCAGTCGAGGGAGAGCGCCACGATCGGCTGCACGGAACGGACCCCACCGGTCTGGGTCGATCCGGACAACGTCGCGAGGTGGTTGCCGGCGCGTCCGCGTCGTGCAATGGCCAGGCGGGCGATGGTGACCTCGTCGGATACCGCGGCGGTGATCACATCGAGCGGGGCGCTGTCTCGTGGCAGCTGGGATGCAGAGCGCCGGATCAGGCCGGTCAACCGGTCGTCCGGCTCGACAGCGACGACGCGTCCCTCCGGCCCCGAGCGCACCGCCGCCGCGAGCGCGAAGAGCCCGAGGTTGGCGCCGACGTCCCAGACGGTGAAGCCGGGCTCCACCAACTCGTCCACCCACCGGAAGAGGCCGGGCTGGGCCTGCTCGAGCCTCGGCAGCCAGTAGCGCAGGGAGGCGTCCGGCGTGACGTAGGTCCTGGTGGATCCGAACCGTTTCGGCATCCGGCGGCGGATCACCCACCTGCGGCTGATCCGTTCGAGGATGGTCCGGACCGTCATCCCACGACCTCGGCGGTTCGGCGCGCGAGCACCACGTCGCCCATGACCAGCCGGTCCATCTTCGTCCTGAGGAAGCAGTCGAGGGCCTCGGCGGGCGTGTTGACGATCGGCTCGTTCTCGTTGAACGAGGTGTTGAGCAGGATCGGCACGCCGGTCTGGCGCTCGAAGGCGCGGATCAGGCGGTGGTAGCGGGGGTTGGCCCGTTCGGAGACGGTCTGCAGACGGCCGGTGCCGTCGACGTGGGTGACCGCCGGGATCTCGGGGCGCCGCTCCGGCCGGATCGGGTAGACCTTGATCATGAACGGGTCCGGATAGCTCTCGCTGAACCACTCGCCGGTGCGCTCTTCGAGGATCGACGGCGCGAACGGGCGGAAGGACTCCCGGCGCTTGATCTTCAAGTTCAGGATGTTCTTCATGTCGTCGCGGCGCGGATCGCCCAGGATCGAGCGGTTGCCGAGCGCCCGCGGGCCCCACTCGGACCGCCCCTGGTACCACCCGACCACCTCGCCGCGGGCGATGGCGGCGGCCGTGTCCTCGGCCAGCCGGTCGCCGTCCGCCACCGTCTCGATCGCCACCACGCCGCCGTCCACGGTCCAGGTGCCGTCGGCGCCGGCCGAGCCCGCGACCCGGTCCGCGATCGCCCGCCGCACGGTGGCCTCGTCGTGCTCCGGGCCCCAGTAGGCGTGCTCCATGACGAAGTCCCGCGGCTCGCCGAAGATCGCGTGCTGGACGTAGAGCGCGGCGCCGAGGGCGGTGCCGGCGTCGCCGGCCGCGGCCTGGATCCAGACCTCCTCGACATCCGTCTCGGTGAACAGCTTGCCGTTGGCGACCGAGTTCATGGCGCAGCCGCCGGAGAGCGTCAGCCGGGTGAGGCCGGTGCGTTTCTGGAGGCTTCGCACCAGGGCGAAGAAGCGCTCCTCGTAGACCGCCTGGAGGGAGTGGGCCAGGTCCATGTGGCGCTGGGTGATCTCCTCGTCCGGGCGGCGCGCCGGGCCGAGCAGCGCCTCGAGCGGCGGCGCCCAGACCGGTCCCAGCTTCGGCTCGCCGTCGTCCCAGGTCATGTCGACCCCTTCGGCCAGGTGGCGGAAGTAGGTCAGGTCGAGGCGGAAGCCGCCATCGCCGTGGGCGGGAACCAGCGTGCGGAGCTCCGGAACGAAGGTCGGCTCACCGTAGGCCGCGAGCCCCATCACCTTGTACTCGTCGCCGTACTTGGGGAAGCCGAGGAACTGGGTCAGCGCCTGGTAGAAGAGGCCGAGCGAGTGGGGGTAGGTGACCCGGTCCAGGACCTCGATCTTGTCGCCCCGGCCGACGCCGCGCATGGTCGAGACGAAGTCGCCGAAGCCGTCGACCGACAGGCACATGGCCTCCTCGAACGGGCAGCAGTAGAACGCCGAGGCCAGGTGGGCCAGGTGGTGCTCCACCGG
>Ga0210074_1000002_pt1 | contig 207730 bp, 168 predicted proteins | sample China_Galinas_Co_FD_184860 | JGI IMG/M metagenome (GOLD analysis project Ga0210074, IMG submission 184860) | Wetland microbial communities from San Francisco Bay, California, USA, that impact long-term carbon sequestration -... | ecosystem: Environmental > Aquatic > Marine > Wetlands ... | reverse complement strand
AGACTCTGGTCATCACCTCCGAGTGCCACGCCTACTCGGCGACCCAGGTCGAGGTCGACGGTTACTACCACTACATCTGCCAAGTCTGCCTGGACTGAGAATCCTCGGTCCCTTGGACTCGACGGGCCCGGCCGCCGCTGGCGATACGGTCTTTCGACGGGCCGGCGGATGCTATCTTTGATGGAATGCAGCAATCGCCGGACCGTGTGGTCTATCTGTTCGGTCCGTTCCGGCTCGACCCGGCGGGGCGCCGCTTGCTCCGCGACGGCGAGCCGGTCGGCCTGACCGCCAAGGTGCTCGACGTTCTGGTCGCCCTGGTCGAGGCGCAGGGCGCGGTGGTGGAGCGCGATGCCCTGATGGACCGGGTGTGGCCGGCGACGGCGGTGGTCGACGCCAATCTCACCCAGACGGTCTCGGTGCTGCGCAAGGCGCTGGGCGACACCGCGGCGGAGCATCGCTACGTCGCGACCGTGCCCGGGCGGGGCTATCAGTTCACGGCGCCGGTGGAGGCGGTGCGGCTGCCGGAGCCGGGGAGTCACGAGGCTGAGCCTGCGATCCTGGGAGCGGATGGCGCTTCCGGGACGGAGGCGGAGGGACGGCCGCCGTGGCGCTTGCGCACCGCACGTCCCGGCGGAAGGCCCCAGCGTCGGAGCACACTCCTGGGCGCGCTGGTGGTCGCGGTGCCGCTCGCCCTGGTCCTGGTGGCCATCCTGATGGCGCTCAGGGTCGGCGGGGACCGGAATCACCGAGAGATCACCGCTTCCGGTGCCCCGCGCTCGCTGGCCGTGCTGCCGTTCACGGTCCTCACGCCCAACCGGCTCGATCCCTCCTTCGGCGCGGCGGTGAGCGCCGCGATCACCAGGACGCTCGGTGAGCGGGACCAGGTGGTCGTGCGCCCGGTGGAGGCGGTGCTGGCGGCCCGGGCGCAGCATGGGGCGCCACGGGACGTCGCCCGGTCGGTGCACGCGGATCTCGTGGTGATGGGGACGGTGCAGGCGACCGACGGGGCGGTGCGGGTGTCGAGCGAGATGCTCGACGCGGGCAGCGATCAGGTGCTCTGGTCGGTGGTCTTCGACGAGGGCATGGGCTCTCTCCTCGCCGTCGAGCAGGCGGTCGCCGAGCGGGTGGCGCGGGAGCTGGCGCTCAGCCTGACCGACGCGGCGGAGCTGAGCGGAGCGGAGACGGCGACCGGGAGTGGTGCGGCCCATCGAGAGGTCCTGCTCGGGCACGCGCACTTCCTCGACCGGACCCGGGAGGGGTACGAAAAGGCGGCCGCGGCGTTCGAGCGAGCCCTCGACCGCGACCCGACGTACACCCCGGCGCTCGCCAACCTGGCGCTGACCCATGCGCTCTTGGCCTCGAACGGCAACACCACAGAGTCGTCCAGCGATCTCTACATCCGCGCCCTGGCGGAAGCCCGGCGCGCGATCGAGCGTGCGCCGGATCTCGCGGAGGGGCACATCGCCCTCGGATTGGTGAAGATGAACGGGGAGTACGACTGGGCCGCCGCCGCCGCCGAGCTCCGCCGGGCCAAGGCGCTCGACCCGAAATCGACGCTCAGCCGGTACCTCCTGGCGAAGGCGCTGATGCTCGGGGGCGACGACGATGCCGCCTGGCGGGAGGCCCGGAGCATGGCGCAGCCCCGGCCCGGGCTGCCGCCCGCGGCGGAGCTGAGCGCCCGGTTCTCCTACGGTCTGCTGGCGTTGTTCCTCGGGCACGCGGAGGAGGCCCGGGACGCGCTGGGGCGGGCCCTTGCCGTCGGTCCGGACCGCGGCGGCGTGCGCATGCATTTCGCCATCGCCCTGGACGTGCTGGGCGACCACGAAGGGGCCCTGGCGGAGCTCGACCGGGCGGCGCTCCAGTTCTGGTCCTCCTCGCAGGCCACGGCGACGCTCGCCAACTACCTGGGACGCTCGAGCGATCCCCAGGACCGGACGCGGGCACGGCAGATCCTGGCCGACCTCGAAGCCGAGGACGAGGGTTCACCGGGGCGGACGCTCAACCGGGCGATCGCCCACGCCGGCGCCGGCTCCAAGGCGGAGGCGATCCGGCTGCTGTGGCAGGCGTACCAGGAGCGGGCGGTGCTGCCGATCTTCGTCCAGCGGGACCACCGCATCGACCCGTTGCGCAGCGAGCCGGAGCTCCAGCGACTGCTCGAGGTGATGCACCTGTCGCCGGTCCGGTGGTAGAAAGAGCCGGGAGGTGACCCGATGACCGACAAGCCGAGTATCGCGCTGGACATCCCCCGGGACGAGGCCGAGGCGATCGCCGAGGTGATCGCGAGCGCCGACAGTCCCGTGGGGATCGACGCTGCCAAGACCCACGTGATCATCATCCAGAAGCTGCTCGAGATCGAACGCCGTCTCGACCGGATCGAGGGGAGGCTGTGAAGCGCCGCGTGCCCATCGTTCTGAGCGTTGCGCTCCTGGGGCTCCTCGCGGGCGGGCCCGGCGTCCTGGCCGAGGCCGCCGCGGCGGACGCGCCGGCCACTTGGCGCGTGGACTACTACCACACGGGCGGCTTGGGGTTGGAGGCGTTCAGCCTCGACCGGGTGGTGGTCGAGCCGCTGCCCTGGCCGGGCAACCCGGACGGCTTCGTCGATCACGCGGACACCGGCACCTACCGCTTCCGGGTCGAGTCGGAGGACGGCGCGGTCTACTACGCCCGGGGCTTCTCCTCGATCTACGCCGAGTGGGAGAGCACCCCGGAGGCGGCCGAGCGCCACCGCACCTTCCAGGAGTCGCTCCGCTTTCCGGCGCCGGCCGATCCCACGCAGGTGCCGGTCGAGGTGGTGGTGGACAAGCGGGGGCCGGACGGAGCGTTCGCGGAGGTCTGGCGGACGCGGGTCGACCCGACGAACATGTTCGTCGACTCGTCGCCGCCGCCTCGCCAGAAGCTGCTCGAGATCGAGCAGCATGGGCCGTCGCGGGACAAGGTCGACGTGCTGCTCCTCGGCGACGGCTACACGGCGGAAGAGTGCGCGGCCAAGTTCCCGGCCGACGCCCGCCGCCTGACCGACATCCTGTTCTCGTACGAGCCGTTCCACCATCGGCGGGACGACTTCGACATCTGGGGGATCTGCCCGCCGGCCGAGGAATCCGGGATCTCCCGGCCGTCGACCGGCGTCCACCGCCGCTCGCCGGTCGGCGCGACCTACGACGCTTTCGGCTCGGAGCGCTACGTCCTCACCTTCGACAACCGGGCCTGGCGGGACATCGCCTCCTGGGCGCCGTACGAGCTCGTCGAGATCCTGGCCAACGGCAAGACCTACGGAGGCGGCGGCATCTACAACCTGTACGCCACCGTGGCGGTCGACAGCGACTGGGCGCCGTACGTGTTCATCCACGAGCTCGGCCACCACTTCGCCGGCCTGGCGGACGAGTACTACACCTCGCCGGTGGCCTACGAGGCGCCGGTGAAGGTGACCGAGCCCTGGGAGCCGAACGTCACCGCCCACCTCGGTGGGGATGACGGCGAGCTCAAGTGGGCCGACCTGGTGACGCCGGGCACGCCGATCCCGACCCCGTGGCCCAAGGAGACCTTCGAGGCGAAGGAGAAGGAGATCCAGGCCCGGCGGAAGCAGATCCGGGCCGAGAACCGGCCCGAGTCGGTGATGTCCTCCCTGTTCCGCGAGGAGCGGACGTTCACCACCGACCTGCTCGGCGGCGCCCAATATGCCGACGCGGTGGGCGCCTTCCAGGGGGCCAACTACGACGCCAAGGCCTTCTACCGGCCGCAGATCGACTGCATCATGTTCAGCCGGGACCAGGTGCCGTTCTGCTCCGTCTGCCAGCGGGCGCTCGAGCGGGTGATCGACCTCTACACGCCGGGCGCCGACTGAAGGCGCGGTTGGTGCCGACCGGGGGGATACCGCGGGGCGAGCGGTAGGATCGCGGCATGTCGACTCCCGGATCGCAAGCTCTCGACGCCCCGGAAGGGCTCCCTGTCTCGGACGGCCCGGATGGCTCGGAGAACGCGGAGGGCGCGGCGCCGCCCCGCCGCCCGCTGGGCCTCTGGCTGCTCACCCTCGCCCTCCTCGCCGCTCCGTTTCTCCACCTGGCGGCCCTGCTCCTGGGCCGGCACTGGCTCAATTTCGGCAGCCTGCGGGTGTGGGACGGCTTCGTCTACTTCCTGATCGCGCCGATCGTCGGCTGGCTCATGCTCCGCCGCCACGAGCGGGCGCGCTTCTCGGTCTACGTCTTCCTGTCGTGCGAGATTCTGCGGGCGGTGCGGATCCACTCCCACGCGCTCGGCATCCTGGCGGTGGGCTCCATCCTCTACCTGCAATTGCCCGCCGCCCGCCGCTTCCACCCGTCGGTCGACCCGCGGCGGGTGCTCCGCCGGATCGGCCTCCGGCGGGGCGAGCCGGCCGAGCCGGCCGAGTAGGACGGGACCGACAGCGGAGGGGGTGAAAAAAGGGGCGGTACGCCCGACGAATCGCGCGCACCGCCCTGGGAGGTCCGGCCACCGCCCTCCGCTGCGGGGGGACGGCGGCCGGTACGGACTCACCCGAGCCGGAGTTTCCCGGTCACGGGGCCGACTGGCTGTCCTCGGAGCAGTGTCCTGGACCGAGGATGCCGTTGTTGTAGTAGTCCAGCACGCCGGCGTACGACAGGAAGTCGGGGCGCGGCGGCTTGTTGCCCTTGAGCGCACCGATGTCGTCCGGCGTGTAGGTCTCGAACAGCGCCGTCGCCTGGTTCCAGGCGTCCATCACCTCCACTGGCGCCGAGGCACCGTTCAAGAAGTTCAGCGTCGCCGCGATGTAGGCGTGCGCCAGGATGTAGTAGGCGTTGCCCTTCTGGGGCGAGGTCCACAGCACCTCGTAGAAGGTCTGCCCACTGAGGAAGAACGGCGTGTCCGGTCCGGCCGGGAGCTGGGCCCAGGTGTCGTCGTACGGCGCCGGGCCGTAGTTGGAGTGGGTCTTCCAGTAGCCCGGGGTCAGGGTGCAACCCTCGTCGCAGGGGACGTTGATGACCACGGTCCAGGAGTCCTCGCCGGTGGCCGAGTGGTCGTTGGTCGTGAAGCTGGCCGTGTTGTCCACCCGGTTCTCGCCACACTCGTCGGGCGCGGAGTACGGCCCGACCGTCCACGAATAGGTGAAGCTCGCGGGCGCATCGGCTGCGCACACCGTACCGAGCGGTCCGGCCAGGCTGTCCTCGACGTCGATGCACTCGTCGAGCGTGTTGGTGGGCTCACCGAAGACCACCGGGTAGGTGCCGGAGAAGTCGCTGGTGCCGGTCGGCGTGACCGTGCCGTCCGCGGCGATGGCGACGTTCTGGAGCGTCGCGGTGGCGGTGTTCGTCCGCTCCGCGCCGCTCGGCAGGTCCGCGGTGTAGGTGCAGTGGAGCGAGCCGCCCGCGGGCACCACCAGGGCCGGGCAATCGACCGTGCCGGCGATGCCGTCGACGGAGTCCGCGACACCGGTCAGGTTGGCCGCCCGAGACGGATGGTTGTTGGCGATCCAGATGTCGCCGGAGACCGCCCAGTCACTGTCGCTCGAGGAGGCGTCGACCTGCACCTCGTAGTTGACCACGAACGTCTGGCCGGGGCTCAACGTGAGCTCCGACTGGTCGCCGACCTTGTCCAGCGTCCAGGTCCAGGTCCGGTCGAAGGTGGTGGTGGCGTTCTTGGTGACGTCGAGGTCGTAGCAGCTCACGGTGACGCCGGCGTCGTCAGACTGGCCGGTCTCGACGATCGTGGCGATGTTGGCGTGGCTGCCCTCGTCACGACCGCAGAGGAAGGTCACCTCGTAGGTCCAGGAGGCGTCGTCGCCCACCGGACCCCAGCTCAGGCCGTTGGAGTCGGTGACGTTCACCTCGGCGTCGACCTCGCTGGTCGGCTCGCCGAAGGTCACCGCCGCGTCGACCGCGTCACCCCCCACGATCCCGTCCGGATCGGTGGAGATCGTGGCGGTGTTGGTCCGCGAGCTACCGTCCGGCAGCGCGCTGGCGTAGGAGCATTCGAGCTCGTCGCCGGCCGCGAGCACGTACGGGAACGACACGCCGCAGTCGACCGCGATCGCGCCGAAGCCGCTCAGGGAGTCGGCGACGCCGGTCAGGGTGGCGTCGAACGGGGTGTCGTTGACGATCGTGATCGTGCCGCTCACGGCCCAGTCACTGTCGGTGAAGCCGGTCTTGTCCACGCTCACCATGTACCCGGAGGTCCCGGTGTCGCCGTCGAACAGCGCCCAGGAGGCGGGGCTCACGGACTTGGTGATGTCCCAGTGCCAGGTGCGGGTGAAGGTGGTGTCGGCCGTCTTGTACGGGTCGATCTCGTAGTCGTAGCAGACTTCGATGTGGCTGACGGCGTAGGGCTGATCGTTGTTCGGATTGATCGGGCTGTGGAGCGCCGTGTCGCCGCTCGACTCAGGCACGTAGGTGTAAACGTTGGCGTTCGGGCCGCCCTTGACGATCACCGCGTCCAGCTCAAGGTCCGAGGACCAGTCGAAGTAGGTGCCGTCGCTCGACAGGTCGAGCGTGTGGAGCCCGTCGGGAAAGGCGTAGCTGCCGCTCGGCGGCGGCTCGGGCTGGGGCTTCCAGCCGAAGTCGTAGCCGAGGTCAGTGCAGTCGGGATTGCCGGCGATGACGACCGGCTGGACGCCGTTGCCGCTCGGCGGTCCTGGGGTGGCCTGGGCCTCGGCCATCGTAGCGCCTGCCGCCAGGAGCAGCAGGGCTGCTGCCAGGGTGAGTGAGGCTCTGTATCGCATGACTTCTTCTCCTCCGGGCCGCGGGGTTTCCGCCGGTCGTCGCCGGCCGTCCCCGGGAACCCTCCTCGTCGTTGCCGCGCTGGTTTGCCAGTGCGGCAGTTGGGTTGAGATGCCGCGAGGGAGTGAGGTCGTGCGGAAGGGAAACGCAACCAACCAAGGTACGTATCGAGAACACCACACTAGCGAACCAGAGAACCGTCGGCAATCGGGCGGCTGCAGGGACTTGGGGCCGCCGCGTGATGCGTGCAGGTACAGTATGAGACTCATTGATCTGCAGTAGATTGCGAGAGAGGCGGACGGGGCGAATCGTGCAGCCGGGGGGAGGGGTCGGGGAGCGGGCAGAAGCGAGGAGGGCTCAGAGGAGCCGGTCACGGAAGGCGCGAGCGACTGCCTCCACCTGGCTGTGGACGTCCAGAGTCTCGAGAATGCGCTGGATGTGCGTCCGGACCGTGTAGACGCTGATGCCCAGGGCCCCGGCGATCTCGTCCACGTTGGCGCCGTTGGCGAGCAGGCGCAGGACCTCCGATTGCCGCGGCGTGAGGGTCACCGGCGGCGAGCGGGGCTCGGTCGGCTGGAGGCCGGTGCCCGGTGCGCGTTCGGTCCGTTCAGAGAGGATCCGATCGATCGCCTCGTCCGCCTTGCGCCGGCGGAGCACCGGGGTCAGCAGATAGACCAGCTCGCGGTCGTCCTCGCCGGGTCCCAGCACGACCACCACGTGAACCGAGAGCCGCAGCCCTTCGCCGGAAGCCTTGCGTGCCGTGATCTCGAACGAGTGCACCGGCTCCCGCAGGGAGACCATCCGCCAGAGGCCGTCCGCGTGATCGGACAGGCGGTTGCCGAAGACGTCGCGCGCGCGGAGCAGCTCGATGAGCGATTTGCCCAGCAGAGAGGTGCGGGCGGACAGGCCGAGGAGATCGCGGGCGGCCCGGTTGACGGCCAGGATCTGGTTGTCCCGGTCGGCGGCGATCGCCGGGCCCGGGGCCTCCATCGCGATCTCCGCGGCGGTCATGGCTCGCCGGATTCCTGGGTGACCGGCCGCTCGTCGCTCCAGAACGGACGCCACCGGGACTCGGGCGACCTGGGCGTGATGAAGCTCACGCCCACCAGGGCGAGGATCGAGGCGGCGGCCGCCGGGTAGATGATGTGGTCGTAGTCCAGGGGCATGTTGGTGAAGCCGAGAGGGATGCTCCCGAGACCGGAGCGGGCGAGGATGGCGAAGACGATGGTGACGACGATGCCGGAGGCGACCGACGCCACGCCGGCGGCCGGGGTCACGCGTTTCCACAAGAAGGCGGCCAGAATCGCCGGTGTCACCGCGGCACCGACCATGGTGTAGGCGTAGAGCGCCATGTCGAGAATATTCTCAAAAAATCCGGTAATCACGAATGCCACCAGCGCGAGGAGGACGATCATCACCCGCTGGAACAGGACGATCGTCTTCTCGCTGGCGTTCGGGGCGAGGAAGCGCTGGAAGACGTCCCGGGTCAGGTTGGTCGACGGCACCAGCAGGAAGGTGTTGGCGGTGGAGAAGACGATCGCCGCGGCGCCGATCAGCAGGACCACTCCCACGAGCACCGGCAGCTTGGTCGCCGCGAGGTCGAGGAGGACAGACTCGGTCGCCGCGCGGTCGAGCACACCGGTCGCCGTCCGGAACGCCGGGTCGTGCCAGAAGACCCCGGCGCCGAACACGGCCGTGGTGGCGAGCATGGTCTCGACGAAGATGACGCCGATGATCATCCCGACCACGGCCCGGCGGGCGGCCCGCTCGTCCTTGGCGGACATGAACTTCTGGTAGATGCTGCTCTCGCCGAGGAGCAGGAAGAAGGCCGGGAAGAACAGACCGAGGGCGGCGCTGATGCCGGTCGCCCCGATCGGGCTGAAGTGGGTCGGCGGCAGGGTCGCGGTAAGGTGGCTCCAGCCGCCCGCCGCCTTGAGGGCGAACGGTGCCGCGACCGCCACGCCACCGATGATCATGAGGCCGTTGGCGATGTCCAGGGCGACGACCGAGCTCATCCCCGCGGCGACTGTGTAGATCACCACCAGGGCGCAGACGATCGCCTGGCCCCAGAGCGGCTCGATCCGGCCGCCGGTGACGATTGTCAGGAGCTTCCCGCCGCCGATGAGCTGGTACCCCGCGATGGTCAGGTAGGCGACGATGATCGCGAACGTCCCCAGCAGGCGCGCCGCGGCGCCGTAGCGCATCTCCAGGATGTCCGGCAGGGTGTACTGGGCGATCCGGCGCACCCGCGGAGCCAGGAAGTAGACGATGGCGAGCCCGGCCCAGGCGCCGGCCGAGAGCCAGAGCGCCGAAAACCCTTGCCGGAACGCCCGCCCGGCGCCGGCGAAGAGGCTGCCCGAGCCGATCCAGGTACAGACCAGGGTCCCGACCAGGACCATCGCCGGCACGCCCCGCCCGGCCACCATGAAGTCGTCCTGGCTCTTGACTGAACGGCTCTTGACCACGCTGACAACGATCAAGAAGACCAGGTACGCGGCGATCGCCCACAGATAGACCATGCTCTCGTTCTCCGTCTCGAGGGGTTGCTCGTTGGTGGGCACATCGTACACTGTGCGACGAGCGAGGACGGTCCGCACCGGTTTCCGCGACGGCCGTCCGTCGCCCATCGGCTCAGCCTCCGTTGCCTTCGAGAACCACTGAGGAGAGCACCATGCGACCACTTCGGCACGGTGTCATCACGCGCTTGTACCTTCTCGCGGCCGGGGCCGCGCTGCTCACCGCCGGATGCGGCAAGGAGCAGGCGGCGCCTCCCGCGCCGCCGCCGCCCGAGGTCGGCACGGTGACCCTGGCTCCCCAGCGGGTCACCCTGACGACCGAGCTCCCCGGGCGCACCTCCCCCTACCTGGTGGCGGAGATCCGTCCCCAGGTCAACGGCCTGATCCAGGAGCGCGAGTTCACCGAGGGGACGGACGTCAAGAAGGGGAGCGTCCTCTACCAGATCGATCCGGCGCCCTACCAGGCGGCCTACGACCAGGCGGCCGCGGCGCTCGAGGTGGCGAAGGCGAACCTGCCGGCGCTCCGCTCCCGCGCGGAGCGCATGCGCGGGCTGGCGGAGGCGCGCGCCGCGGGCCAGCAGCAGGCTGATGACGCAGAGGCCGCGCTGCACCAGGCCGAGGCGAACGTCACAGCGGCGGAAGCGGCGCTCGAGGCGGCACGGGTCAACCTGTCGTACACGCCGATCAAGGCGCCCATCTCCGGGCGGATCGGCCGCTCGGCGGTGACCATCGGGGCGCTGGTGACGGCATTCCAGCCGACGCCGCTGGCCACGGTCCAGCAGCTCGATCCGATCTACGTCGACGTCACCCAGGCGACGGCCGAGGTGCTCCGCCTCCAGCGCGCCTTGGCGAAGGGGCAGATCACCGGCGGCGACAGCAGCCGGTCGGTCAAGCTCCTGCTCGAGGACGGCACGCCGTACGGTCAAGCCGGGCGCCTCGAGTTCAGGGACGTCACCGTCGATCCGACGACCGGTTCGGTCGCGCTGCGCATGGTCTTCCCCAACCCGGACCGGGTGCTGCTCCCCGGGATGTACGTGCGCGCCGTGGTCGAGGAGGGGGTGGTCGACGACGCGCTCCTCGTGCCCCAGCAGGGGATCACCCGCGACCCCAAGGGCAACCCGGTGGCGCTGGTGGTCCAATCGGACGGGACCGTCGAGCAGCGGGCACCGACCATCGACCGGGCGGTCGGTGACGCCTGGTTGGTGACCGGCGGGCTGGCCCCCGGCGACCGGTTGATCGTCGAGTCCAAGGGCCAGGTGCGGCCCGGCCAGACGGTGCATGCGGTGCCGTTCGAGGGCGGGGCGGCGCCGGCCTCCGCAGGAGCCGCCGCCGCTTCCGGGGGTGCCGCGTCATCTGCCGGTGACGGCTCGGACCGGCAACCGGCGGTCGAGGGCTGAAGGGAGCCGCGATGGCCAACTTTTTCCTCGATCGTCCCGTCTTCGCCTGGGTCATCGCCATCGGGCTGATGCTCGGCGGCGTCCTGGCGATCGTCAACCTGCCCATCTCCCAGTACCCCCCGGTGGCGCCGCCGTCGATCGGCATCACCGCGTTCTATCCCGGCGCCTCGGCCAAGACGGTCGAGGACAGCGTGGTCCAGATCATCGAGCAGAAGATGACCGGGCTCGAGTCGATGCTCTACATGGCGTCGACCAGCGACTCGGCCGGCGCCGCCAACATCACCCTCACCTTCGCCGCCGGCACCGACCCGGACATCGCCTGGTCCAAGGTGCAGAACAAGCTCCAGCTCGCTCTGCCGGTGCTGCCCGAGGTGGTCCAGCGCCAGGGGGTGACGGTCGCCAAGTCGACCCGCAACTACCTGCTGCTGGTGGGCCTCACCTCGACCGACGGCAGCTATGACCGGAACGACCTGACCGATTACCTCCACTCCCAGGTCCAGTCGGTGCTGGCGCGGGTTCCAGGGGTCGGCGACGTGGAGGTGTTCGGCTCCCAGTACGCCATGCGCCTGTGGCTGAACCCCGACAAGCTGCTCAAGTACGGCATGACCATCAGCGATGTGGTGAGCGCGGTGCGCGCCTACAACGTGGAGGTCTCCGCCGGCCAGTTCGGTGGCCTGCCGGCCGAGCCCGGTCAGCGGCTGAACGCGTCGATCCTGGTCCAGTCCCTGCTCCAGACGCCGGAGGACTTCGGTGCGGTGCCGCTGCGCACCAACCCGGACGGCTCCGTGGTGCGGGTGCGCGACGTCGGCCGGACCGCCCTGGGCACGGACTTCGCCGACATCACCTCGGCCTACAACGGCCAGCCGGCCGGCGTGCTGGCGATTCGCCAGGAGCCCGGCGCCAACGCCCTCGACACCGCGGACGCGGTCAAGGCCAAGATGGCCGAGCTGTCCCAGTACTTCCCCGAAGGGGTGGAGGTCATCTACCCGTACGACACCACGCCGTTCGTGCGGGTCGCCATCGACGAGGTGGTCAAGACCCTGATCGAGGCGATCTTCCTCGTCTTCCTGGTCATGTACCTCTTCCTGGGCAACATCCGGGCGACGCTGGTTCCGACCATCGCCGTGCCGGTGGTGATCCTGGGGACCTTCGGTGTCCTCTCCCTGCTCGGCTTCTCGATCAACATGCTGACCATGTTCGCCATGGTGCTGTCGATCGGCCTGCTGGTGGACGACGCCATCGTCGTGGTGGAGAACGTCGAGCGGGTGATGAGCGAGGAGGGCTTGCCGCCGCTCGAGGCGACCCGCAAGTCGATGCGCGAGATCACCAGCGCCCTGGTCGGCATCGGCCTGGTGCTCTCCGCGGTGTTCGGACCGATGGTCTTCTTCCCCGGCTCGACCGGGATCATCTACCGGCAGTTCTCGGCCACGGTGATCGCCTCCATGCTGCTGTCGGTGCTGGTGGCCCTGATCTTGACGCCGGTGCTGTGCGCATCGTTGCTCAAGCCGGTGGCCAAGGGGCACGAGGCAGCCGAGGGGTCGGTGCTCTTCGGCGCGTTCTTCCTGCGCTTCAACCGGCTGTTCAACTGGAGCCGGGACCGCTACCGGGGCGCCGTGGGCCACATCCTGGGCAGGAAGGTGCGCTACGTCGCGGTGTTCGTGCTGATCGTGGCGCTCACCGGGTATCTCTTCGTGCGCATGCCCACCGCCTATCTGCCCGACGAGGACCAGGGGCTGCTCATCACCGCCGTCCAGCTCCCGGTCGGCTCGACGCTCGAGCAAACCCGCGCGGTGATGGACGAGGTGAGCCGCCACTACCTGGAGGACCAGAAGGCCGCGGTCCGCTCCGTCATGGCGATCTCCGGCTTCGGCTTCTCCGGCCGCGCCCAGAACCAGGGGCTGGCGTTCCTCCAGCTCCGCGACTGGGACGAGCGCAAGTCGCCCGATCTGCGGGCGAAGGCGGTGGCGGGCAAGGCGATGGCGTACTTCGCGACCCTGCGCAACGCCCAGGCGTTCGCCTTCCCGCCGCCGGCGATCATCGAGCTCGGCACCTCCAACGGTTTCGACTTCATGCTCCAGGACCGGAGCGGGATCGGCCATCAGAAGCTGATGGAGGCGCGCAACATGTTGCTCGCCAAGGCGGCGGCGGACCCGCGGCTGATCGCCGTCCGGCCCAACGGCCTGGCCGACGTGCCCCAGTACAAAGTGGATGTCGACTGGGAGAAGGCCGGTGCCATGGGGGTCTCGGTGAACGCGGCCCAGAGCGAGCTCGCCGGCGCGTTCGGCAGCGCCTACGTCAACGACTTCATCCAGAACGGGCGGGTCAAGCGGGTCTACGCCCAGCTCGACGCGCCGTACCGCATGCAGCCCAAGGACATCGACCGGCTCTACGTGCGGAACAACACCGGCAAGATGGTGCCGTTCTCGGCGCTGGCGTCGGCCCACTGGACCTACGGCTCACCGCGGCTGGAGCGCTACAACGGCTTCCCGGCGCTCAACTTCCTCGGCGAGGCGGCCCCCGGCTACAGCTCCGGCGAGGCCATGGACGCCATGGAAGAGCTGGTGGGCGAGCTGCCCAAGGGGCTCGGCTTCGAGTGGAACGGCATCTCCTACCAGGAGCGGGCGGCCCAGTCCCAGGCGGGGTTGCTCTACGCCTTCTCTGTGCTGGTGATCTTCCTGGTGCTGGCGGCCCTCTACGAGAGCTGGATCGTGCCGTTCTCGATCCTCCTGGCCCTGCCGCTCGGGGTCATCGGCAGCATCGCCGCCTCGTCGCTCCGCGGGCTGCCCAACGACGTCTACTTCCAGATCGGCCTGCTGACGGTGCTCGGCCTGACCACCAAGAACGCCATCCTGATCGTTCAGTTCGCCAAGATGAACCTGGAGCAGGGCATGGGCTTGATCGAGGCGACCCTCCGGGCGGCCCGGCTGCGGATCCGGCCGATCGTCATGACGTCGTTGGCGTTCGGTTTCGGCGTGCTGCCGCTGGCGCTCGCCAGCGGGGCCGGCGCGGGCGCCCAGAAGGCCATCGGCACGGCGGTCTTCGGCGGCATGGTCACGGCGACGACTCTGGCCGTTTTCTTCATCCCGCTCTTCTTCGTCGTCGTGGAGCAGGTGTTCGGGAAAGGAAGAAGACGTGGCGGTGGCGGGGAGGGCGGCGCGGAGGACGAGGCCGACGCGTCCGGCGAGCCCGGCGGACCGCGGATCGTGGAGGCACAATCATGACCCGGACAGCGAGAGCGTTTTCCTCCTTCCGCGTGCCGGGGCCGGTGGCGGTCGTTGCGCTGGTCGCACTGGTCGCGCTCTGTACCTCCGGCTGCTCTCTGGCGCCGGACTACGAGCGCCCGGCGATGCCCGTGGCGGACTCCTGGAACGGGCAGGAGAGCGAGCCGGTCTCCGGTGGTACCCCCGTGAGCGGTTCCGAGGCGAGCGCCGCCCCGACCATGGCCGCCGTGGCGGACGTCCCCTGGCAGGACTTCGTCTCCGACCCGCGCCTACGGTCGGTGATCGACCTGGCGCTCGACAACAACCGGGATCTGCGGATCGCCGCCCTCCACGTCGAGCGCGCGCGGGCCGCCTACCGCATCCAGCGCTCCGACCTCTACCCCAAGGTCGGCGCATCGGCCGGCGCCCAGAGCTTCAGCTTCGCCACCGACTTCGGGGGTGACAGCAGCTCGGGCGGCTCCAGCACGTCGACCTTCGAGCAGTTCAGCGTCGACCTGGGGATCGCCTCGTGGGAGCTGGACTTCTTCGGCCGCATTCGGAGCCTCAAGGCGGCCGCTCTGGAGCAGTACTTCGCCACGCAAGAGGCCCAAGTGGCGACCCAGGTCGCCTTGGTCTCCGAAGTGGCGTCCGCCTACCTGGCGCTCGCCGCCGACACGGAGAGCCTGCAACTGGCCCAAGACACCTTGAAGGCGCAGCAGGAGTCCTACGACCTGATCCAGAAGAGCACCGATCTCGGCATGGCCTCCGACCTCGACCTCCGCCAGGCCCAGAGCCAGGTCGACGGATCGCGGGCGGACGTGGCCAGGATCCGCGGCCTCATCGCGCGGGATCGCAACGCGCTCGCGCTCCTCGCCGGGGCCCCCGTGGCGCCCGATCTGCTGCCCGATGGCCTGGGGGCGGTGACCGAGATGCGCGACCTCGCGCCCGGTCTTCCGTCCGAGGTGCTGCTCGACCGGCCGGACGTCCTGGTCGCCGAGCACCGCCTCAAGGCGGCCAACGCGGACATCGGCGCCGCGCGTGCGGCCTTCTTCCCGCGCATCGCGCTGACCGGCAGCGGCGGCACCCTGAGCAGCAGCCTGTCGGGGCTCTTCAAGACCGGCACCGGAGTATGGAGCTTCGTCGCCTCGATCGACCAGCCGATCTTCCAGGCCGGTGCCCTCCGCGCCGGCGTCGACGTCTCGACCGTCGAGCGGGACCTGGCCGTCGCCCAGTACGAGAAGGCGATCCAGACCGCGTTCACCGAGGTCAACGACGCCCTCGCCCAGCGGGAGACCCTGGCCGACCAGCAGGCGGCACAGAAGTCGCTGGTCGCCGGGCTGAACGAGGCCTACCGCCTGTCCAAGGCCCGCTACGACGCCGGCGTCGACGGCTACCTTAACGTCCTGGTCGCCGAGCGCTCCCTCTACGCCGCCCGCCAGGGCCTGGTCGGCGTCCGCCTGGCCGACCAGCTCAACCTGGTGACCCTGTTCAAGGTCCTGGGCGGTGGCGGACCGGTGGCGGCGGCCGGGGCGGGTGGATCGAAGCAATCAGCTGAGTCGACCGGTTCATCCGGCATGACGGGGGGGACGGCAGGCTCGGCCGGGCTGGGCGAGGAAGAGACGGGCTACTCGGGGGCCGCGAACGGATCGTCGACGCGGAAAGGGTCCCGGAAGTGAACGCCCTCGAGCTCTCGGCCGTGCTGCAGGTCTTCGCTCAGCAGGAGCCGGGCGCCCGCCTGGCGGGCCACGGCCCACTGCATGGCGTCCCAAAAGGAGAGGCTGTGTTGTTCAACGGCCCCGACCGCTTTGCGGAGCGTGTCCGGTCCGGCGGCGATGACCGGGAAGAGCTCTAAGTAGTCGGTCACAGCCTCCCGGGCTTCGCCGACCTCCATCTTTCCCTTGCGCGTCACCGACGCGAAGAGCTCGCCAAGGGTCTGGAGGCTCAGGAAGCAGTCCTGTTCGAGCGCCGCCTGGCGAACGATTTCCTGCGCCCGCTCGTGTCGCTCGCCTGCGTCCGTGTCCGCGGCGTAGAAGAGGATGTTCGTATCGAGGGTGACCCGGTCAGCGCTCATGGAGATCGTCTCGCGACGGTGCCTTTCCGCCGAGGTGGGCCTTGCGGGCGAGGATCCTCGCCAACGCCGCCCTTTGAACACCGGTCAGGGGGCGCTCGCCTCGGTCGAGCCCCGAGAGGAGCGCCACCGGCCGGCCCCGCCGCGTGATGACAATCTCCTCACCTCGCTCGGCCGCCTTGACGTAGCGCGCCAGGTGCTGGTTGGCTTCTCGCAGGCTGACACGTTGTTCCATCGAAGGCTCCTCGCCGGGATTGTAGCACGTCCCACAATGATCACCAGGCGGCGAGCTTCAGCTTCAACGTGGTGCGGCGCCCGACCGCGAAAACGTTCACCAACCAGGACTTCCAGCCGGCGCATTGGGGGCGGCGCGAGGGCGTGTTGCCCTGGCGGCCTCGCCGAGTGAATGCCACTGTGTGGTCGCGGAAGGTGCTGTCGCCTTCCGGCCATCCGACCGCGCTCTGAGATCTGTGCATCGTTGATGCATAGTAGTCTTCGTGCTCTCGGTCTGTTAGTGTTGTATAGTTTATCCCATAGTGATCAGGTCGTGCCCACGCCGGCGGCTCGAGGGGGAGATCCTCCTCGATCGACGTGTTGCTCTCGCAGGGTATGTGATCTTTGAAGCTGGGGAAGGGACATCCAGCTTGGTAGAAGCTGGATAAGCGTAGAGGAGGCGGTAAAATGAGTGATCCGAACGACACTTCGGGCATCTGGCTCAAGGTCAGAAACGTGCGCTTGACGACGAAGAACGGGGTCCAGGTCCAGGTCGAAGGGGACCACAACGATCACGAGCCCATCTGGTGGCCGGTAGACGAGAACGTGCTTGACGGAGGTGTAGCCAACGTCTACAAGACGATCCAGGACACTCTCGACAAGAAGCGGGTCGTGCTGGGGTACTTGGAATCGATGGGGAAGACGGGAAAGAGCCCCCTCCACTGCGGGCGGATTCGGCTTCAGTTCGCCGACCCCCGGTCACTCTAAGCTCTCCTGTCAAAGAGTCGATCTATGCAAGACCGGGTTCCCCTCGGGACCTTCCGGCTGCCACTCCCCGAGGGAGCGAGCCGCGAGGAACGAATCGCGTGGAGAGAGGCGATGCTTTGCCGCGCTTTGAACCTCCGGACCACCGTTGCAGTGGTGGGAGGCGCCTGCTCTCAGCCCCTCGGGTATCCGGGCTGGCAGAACTTCTGCGGTGAAGTGCTCGACCGGACCGTAGCGTCGCTACAGGAACTGGGCGAAGGAAAGGAGCCGCGCGGTATCCTACAGCGCCTTCGCGAATACAAGCAACTCATCGAGGCTCATTCGCGCGCCGCTCCCGAAGATCTGATGTTCTATCTCGGTGCCTGCAAGAGCGCTCTCCACGAGCAGCCATGGCAGGAGCATCCTTATCACCGCTACCTTCGGGAACGCTTCGGCCTTTCCGCGAGGCTGTACGAGCCGGCGGAGAACCCCCACCGAGCGCTGGTCGGGCTCCCCATCAATCGTTTCGTGACCACGAACTACGATTGCGAGTTGGAGCGAGCACTCAGCGAAGGGCGGGGGATCCCGATGAATCGGTTTGGGATCGACCAGGGTTCCGATCGGGCACCAGACCGCTTGTCGTTCACGCAGGAAAACGAGGATTGCGATCGTCTGGCCGAGTTTGCTCTAGCAAGGCTCCGCGGCGAGCCCTTGGTCTTCCATTGTCACGGGCGGTTCGATCGGCCGGAAAGTGTCATTGCGACCGAACGCGACTATCAGCAGTGGTATCTCTCGGGGCCACGAGGCTTGGGTACCACTTTCAAGCATGTAATCGAGCTTCTCTTTCGTTCCAACCCCTTGCTCTTTGTAGGTTACGGTCTGGGCGACGAAGATCTTCTGCGTCCCTTGCGCATCCTTGGGAGCGTCGACCGGAAACGCCAGAACGTTCGTCCAGTCTTCGCTCTCCTTCCAGAATCCGAGCCAGGGGCCGACTGGCACCATCATGAGTTCCTTTACGAACGATACTGTCTCCATGTCATTCCCTATGTTGCGTCTCGAAATGCGACTCCTGAGGAGAGGGGCCGGACCCTCTGCTGCGAGCTTGCCAGACTGGAAGAGGTCCGGAAGGCATGGTTCGAGGGCTGGCTGGGGAAGCCGATGATCCGTAAGGTGGTGGTTCCTGTCAGACCGCCTCGGTCCTACCGGCACTACTGCCTCAATCTCGAAGGTCACGAAGTCTTAGCCGCAGACAGAGTCGAGCGCAAGATTCGGAAGCTGGCGAACCGAGCAATCGACGGAACACGTCTGATCTGCATCCTGGGCCCAGGAGGCTCGGGCAAGTCGTGGCACGCCATTCGGCTTCTGGACAAGCTCGAAAAGGAGGCCTCCGACTTTCGAGGTTTCTTCTTCTGGAGCTCCTACTACTCCGACGACTACCTGACCGGATTGGATCGCGCTCTCGCATATCTCGATCCCGGAGGGACCATTCCTGGCTCACGGTATGAGCGGTTCCGGAGTTGCCTCGAGGGCGAGCGATATTTTCTCGTCCTTGATGGTTTCGAACGGCTCCTCCGCGAGGGCTCCAATCCAGATGAGGGAGACCCTTATAGCAAGGGGGGGCAGTCGCTCTTCGAAGCCTTGACCTCGCCGGCAAGCCGGAGCACCGTGGTCTTGACGAGTCGGTTGCGTCCGTCGGCTCTCGTCGACTCGAAGTCGGTCCACATCGACCGCCTCGAGCGGCTGGAAGCCACTGACCTGGAGGACTTCATCCTGTTTCAATCATTGCCGGAACATGTGCCGTCCCTATGCTCACTTCTCGATGGCCATGCCTACGGCTTACTGCTCGCGGGAACCTTCTTGCGCTACGTGGCCTCAAATGCCGTGCTAGAGCAGGCCATACGGGAGCTCAAGCTCGCCTTGGCGTCGTCACCTCCGGACCGGCGCCTGGGAACCATGATCAGCCGATTGATTCATCGGCTGGATGAGCACTACGGAGGACTTGCTCTCGGTCTTTTGGAAAGGCTAGCCTTCTTCATGAGTCCCTTGACCGAGCGGACGATTCGGAGCTGTTTCCATCTCGCTTGTTTCGCCAAGCATCGGGAGGTGGGAAGTGACGCTGAGCTCGATGAGCTCGTGGACGACCTTCTCAAATGCCGACTCCTGTTTCAGGTCGTCGATCCGCGCGGAACCTCGACTGCCAGGATTTTCACGGTTCACCCCACTGTGCGCGGCTACGTGTTCTACCGTACACGCGGTTCCCGAATGGAGGTTCTGCCCAATTTCACGTTGCCCGGGTTCACGTCAGGAACCGCAGCGACCGATCCTGGTTCTCGACAGAGCGCCAAGACCATTGAGGAACTGTTCGGCCGACTGCTCGATGATGCCGAGGCCAAGTGCCAGGAGGGTGCGTCGGGCGAGCTTGAAGCTGGTGAGCTCTGTAGGAGTGCGTTCAGCCTCCTACGCTCGCGAATGGAGGCCATCACCACACCCCGGTGGGCCAGCTACGAAGGCTACGTTCGCTTGGGTTTGCGACTCTTGGACCTGATTCGCCGGCTCTCGCCGGAGGTGTGGACGCATGAGGAGCGGCACCTCTTGCACCAAGTGGAAGATCCTCGGGCGATCTTGTTCGCCGATGAGCTGGCTTGGCTCTACAACGACATCGGCCTGAGCTTTTGCTGCGAAGGAAGCATCCGTGACACCTACGCCTTCTGGGAGCAGGGCTACGAGATCAACCGGATCATCGAAGGTGACGTCGAGGTCGGACAATACCGAGTTCAATCGGAGCTGCACCTCGGCCATACCTTCATCGAGCGAGGCAACCTCGCTGCCGCTGAGCAGTATCTGGAAGTTACGAGTCGGTTGAACCACGTCTTGGGGGATGAGGACTACGAGGGCCGCATCGTCGGCTACCAAGGGCTCTTGGCTCACCTGCAAGGGGATCAAAGCCGTGCCGACAAGCTCTACGACAGAGCGGTGAAAACGCTCCGTGGGGCTGGGGGAAACCCCAGGGCCGAGAGCTTCTTTCTTCGACTTCACGGTGACCTCAAGAGGCACTCGAGAGACGTTCAGGAGTCCGCCGAGTTGCTACGGGAGAGCCGCGCGATCGCCGAGGTAGCCGATCATCCAGATCTGGTCGCCTTCGTCACCAATAGCCTGGGTCACCTCCACCGCATTCAAGGGTTCCACGAGGAAGCTCAGCAGGAGTACAACACTGCGCTTTTGCGGGCGCGACAGTTCGGCATCCGGAGGCTCGAGGCCTCTGTGCTCTCGGAGCTGTCTCGGTTCGCTCTCGATCTGGGGGACTACGAGACAGCCAGAGCACGGGCGGCCGAAGCACTGTCAATCGCCAATGAGTGTGGTCTCGGCCTCCGCGTGACACATACACTTCTCGTTCTGGGGCTGGCGACATTGAAGAGTGGGTTGCGCGATCTCGGTTTGGCCCACGTGCGCATCGCAAGGAAGCGAGCGCGCCGTCAGCATTACTGGTTGCGGCTGCGAGAGGCTGAGAGACATCTCCAGGGCGAGGGCGTCACTCCGGCATTCGACTGGCCCGAAGGCTAGGAGTCTGCGCGGCAGGACCGCGCGGCCGCGCGCACGGGTCTTGCGCGTGCAGATCCGAGGCGCGACGAGGAGGCGATGCTGTAGCATCGTCGACGAGGAGGAACGAAGGAGATGCCCGTAACCCCCGTGCGCCCAGAGGGTTGCGACGGCGCAGGCCCGTCTGCTGCGTTGTCGCTCCTCAACGATGCCACCGCATCGCCTGCGTCGCGAGCGCCTTGCATCCGAGCCTGCGGCGCTCGCAACGCGGTCACGTGGTCCTGCCGCGCAGACTCCTAGGAGGAGGTCGGTACCGCTCGAGTCTGGTGGGGATGGCGTCAGTTTGACGTTTCGGTTTAGCCCTCTTGCCGCGAGACCGGCTTGGTCTTCGACGGGCCCGCCGCGAGGCCGAGCAGCAGGGCCGACGTAATCAGCGCTGCCCAGGCGAAGACGTCGCCGACCTTCCGGTAGAGCGTGTCGCCGGGGCCGCGCGGTACCTCGGCCGTGAGCGTCACCATGCCGTCGCGGGACGCGGGACGTGGGGCGTCGGGCCAGGACGTGGCCGCAGGCGTCGGCGACGGTGAGCAGTCCGTCCTTCGCCGCCCGGGCGACGGAGAAGCCGTCCTCCACGCCGCGGAGGATGGTCAGGCGTGCATGCCACCAGCGGTCGGTTTCGAACTCCCAGGCGGGGACGGCGAACAGCGTGGGGTGACTGGCCGGATCGGTGCGGAGCGTGCTCTGGGAATCTATGTCCTTACAGACGGCGACGCCGGTACCGTTCGGCAACGTGAGGCCGCCCGGGCCGGAAGCCGTCTTCGAGTCCCGGCACCAGGTGGCGTTTGCCGTAGACGTCGAGTGTGTCATCCGGCTGGACGACGTAGGCGTCGGCGCGACGCTCTGGGCCGCTCCGGTCGTCGAAGCCGATCACGAGCGTGGCGTTCGCCGTCCGCGCGGCGCTCTGAATCAGGACTGGAGCACCCACCTGGCTGTAGGCCCAGCTCGGGCCGGTTCCATTGGCGCCGAAGGAGAGAAGGTAGAAGACGGAGGTCCAGAGTGCGGCGAAAGCGACGGTTCCGGCGAGGGGCGAAAGACGATCCGCGCTGGGGGTCGAAGGCAATGCGGGCCGGCTGGCGCTAGACGAGCCGGCCCAGTGGTGATGGGACGTCCGAGAGGAACGAGACCTGGGTCGTCAGAACAGGTTCGAGGCGCCGCTCCTCAAACGCAACACGCGCACCGGCACTCCCCACGAGCGTACAGGGCGTCGGTGACGGTCCCCTGGAGGCCGTCGCACCAACTGGTGCACGTGTCGAGGCATCCCTCCTGCGAGCCCGTCAGGAAGAAGGAGGTCCGGTGCAGGGTGTGATTTCCATCGCAGCTTCCCGCCGTCGGCTCCGCCAGCGGGGAGACCAGGGGCAGGTTCGGTAGCTCGACGGCGCCGGGGGTGGCCGGTGCTGCCGGCGCCGCGGGCGCTGCGGCGAAGGCGGGGACGGCGGCGAGCAGCAGGCTCGCGGCCAGGAGGAGGGTCGGGGAGGCCTTCTGTTTCATGGTCGTGTCTCCGGGTTCATTGGACGGTAAGACATTGAATGCGGATTCAACTCATAGGTGCTGGTCGATCCCACCCATGGGACAGGGGGAGGGAGCGCCCGTCGCGGTCCGCGGCTAACCGGTTTCGCCTCTCCCCGTACTGGAGATAGGGAGAGCGAATGACCGACGCCGAACGAGCTGCCATCCGCGAGACGCGAGCCGGGAACCCGGACACGTTCGCCGTCCTCGTGCGGCTCCACTCCCGGACGCTCTACCGCCTGGCGGTGCGGATCGTCGGTCATCCGGAGAGGGCCGAGGACGTGGTCCAGGAGGCCTTTCTCCGTGCCTTCCGCGCCCTGGACCGGTTCGACGCGGAGAGCGAGATCTTGCCCTGGCTCCGGCGCATCGCGGCCAACGCCGCCATCGACGAGCTGCGCCGCGCACGCCGTGAGGAGCCGCTCGAGGGCGAGGACCATCAGGAGTGGGGGGAGTGGCGTCCGTCGCGCCTGCCGGCGAGCACCGAGCCGTCTCCCGACCGCCGGACGGCCTCGGCCCAGATGGGCCGGGCGGCCCGCCGCGCGCTGGACGGGCTTTCGCCCGACGAGCGCACGGCCTTCCTCATGCGCCACGTGGAAGGCTGCTCCATCGCCGAGATCAGCCGCGCCCTGGGCAAGCGCGAGAACGCCACCAAGCAATCGATCTTCCGCGCGGTGCGCAAGCTTCGCCGCTCGCTCGCCGCGTGGACGGAGGTACGCCGTGAAGAGCTGGCGTGACGAGGACTTGATCTTGTTCCTCTATGACGAACATCCGCGGGGACGGGAGCTCAGGACGGACCTGGAGTCTCGACCCGAGCTCGCGGAGCGGCTGGACGCGCTCCGCCGAGAGCTCGCTGTCTTCGACGAGCCGGCCGCGCCCGAGCCGCGGCCGGGGCTCGAAGAGCGGGTCTGGGCCCGGCTCCGGCCCCAGCTCGAGTCCCAGCCCGCGCCGCATCTCGGCGCCCGGGAGCCGCGCCGCATCCCCGGCTGGTCCGCCTCTTGGAGAGGCTGGCGGTTCGCCGCGATGGCGGCCGTGGCGGCGGCGCTGGTCGCGGCCCTCCTCGGGGCGTTCGTCCTCGGCCGTCGCTCGGTGGCGCCGGCGCCTGCGAGCGTGGCCGCGGCACAGCCGTTCTCCGCCGCGGCCCGCGAGCGCCTGCTGGATGCGTCGGTCTCGGGTCATCTCGAGAGCTCGTCGCTCCTCCTCACCGACCTGACCCATGCCTCGCCCGGCCAGGGGCTCGGCGACGAGCGCGCCTGGGCGGCGTCGCTGCTGGCCGAGAACCGTCTTTACCGCCGCGCCGCGGAGCGCGTCGGGCAGCGCCGGATCGTGGCGCTGCTCGACGAGCTCGAGCCGCTCCTGGTGGAGCTCGCCAACCTGCCCGTGGATCCCACGGGGGGCGAGGTCACCGCACTCCAGCACCGCATCGACCAGCGCGACCTGCTGTTCAAGGTCCGCGTCGTCGGCGCCCGTCTTCGACCTTCCACCCTTTGACCCTCGACCGGAGATCCATCATGCAAGCCACCGTTCGTTCCACTCTGCTGTGTGCTGTCCTCGCCGTCGGCATGCTCGCCACTGTCGCGCCGCCGGCGCGCGCCGCTTTGGTCGACGACGCCCAGGCGTCGCACACCGACCGCTACCGCGCCGGCCAGCGCGCCCTGGCCGAGGAGCGCTGGTCGGACGCCCTCCGGGACTTCTCCGCGATCGCCGCGGACAAGGGGCCGGAGTCCGCCGCCGCCCTCTACTGGAAGGCCTGGTCTCAGTCCAAGCTCGACCGCCGGGCCGACGCGCTGACCACCCTCGGGACGCTCCAGAGCGCCTACCCCAAGAGCGACTGGATCGACGACGCGCGGGCGCTCGAGCTCCAGCTCCGCGGGTCGCGGACGAGCGTCGTGACCATGGGGAGCGGGGGGAGCGCGGACAGCGACCTGTCGGGTGACGACGACCTGCAGATGTACGCCCTCGACGGCCTGATGCAGGCCGAGCCCGAGCGTGCGGTGCCGATCCTCGAGCGGTTCCTCTCCGGCGATCATCCGGTCAAGCTCAAGAAGCGCGCCCTCTTCGTGCTCTCCCAGAGCGAGTCGCCGCGCGCCCGGGAGATCCTCCTCGACGTCGCGCGGAGCGGTGATTCGCCCGAGCTTCGCGTCGAGGCGGTGCGCGACCTCGGGGTGGCGGGAGGCAACGAGGACCTGGCCGCCCTCTCCGGGCTCTGGAAGGAGGCATCGCCCGAGGTCAAGGGCGCGGTGCTCGAGGCCTGGCTGGTCGCCGACCAGACCGCGCCGATCGCGGAGGCCGCCCGCTCGGAGCCCGACCCGAAGATCCGCGCCAAGGCGATCGACGAGCTGGGCGCCATGGAAGCCTCGAAGGAGCTCCAGGCGCTCTACGCCTCGGAGAAGGACGCCGTCCTCCGGGGCAAGATCCTGGGTGCCCTGGGGGTCGCGGAGGACGTCGCGGCCTTGAACGAGGTGGCGCGGAGCGAGGCCGATCCGGAGCTCCGCGGCAAGGCCATCGAGGCGATCGGTGTCGCCGGCGGGCCGGAGGCGGCCAAGCAGCTCGCTGCCCTCTACTCTTCGGAGACCGACCCGGAAGTCCGCGTCCACGTCCTCAACGCGTACCTGATCCTGGGGGACGCCCACGCCCTGGTCGACCTCTTCCGCCGGGAGAAGGACCCGGAGCTCAAGCGCAAGATCGTCCAGACCCTGTCGTTCATGGACGACGAGGAGTCCCAGGCGTTCCTGGAGAAGCTCCTGGGAGGACAGTCGTGAGCCGGCGGGCGGTCGGGGGGCGCGCCGTGCCGCTGCTCTCCATCGCGCTGGCCGTGGCCCTCTCGGGGGCCGCGGCCGGCGCGGGCACGACGGCCGCGGTGCCCGCGGATGGGGTCGTGAATGCCCGGGCGGAGAGCCGCCGGGCCGCCGATCCGGCGTCCGTCGTCCGGTCGCTGGGCGCGGAAGCGACCTGGGTCGCCTGGACCGTGCCCGGGACCGAGCGGTCGGCGAACGTCTGCTGCTTCAGCCGGAGCTGGAACCGTCAGGGGTGCTCGCTGGCCGAGGCGGACCGGGGGTGGGGGACGAGCGATCGCGCCCGCGACCCGGCGGCGCCGCGGGAGCTGCGGGTGCTGGCCGAGATCGAGGCCGGTCGTCCGGTGCGCCTGATCGCGGTCGGGGTCGCCTGTCCGATCGACGGCGGGGACCGCCGGGTGGTCGAGCTCACGGGCGTCGAGGTCGAGAAGAGCCTCGATCTGCTCGAGCGTTGGAGCGAGGGTACGGCGTCGGAACGGGTCCGCGAGACCGCCCTCGCCGCCATGGCCTATCACGCCGCGCCCTCGGCCGCCGAGCGCCTGGCCCGCCTGGGCCGGCAGCCCGGCAAGACCGGGCATCGCGACGGCCGCGATCTTCGGGGGCAGGCCCTCTTCTGGCTCGCCCAGACCCAGGATCCGCGCGCCGCCGGCTGGATCCGTGACGTGATCGCCCGCGATCCGGACCGCCACCTGCGCGAGGAGGCGGTGTTCGCCCTCTCCCAGCTCGACGGCTCGGTGCCCCTCCTGGTGCACCTTCTGCGCGAGACCGAGCGGCCGGACGTCCGCCGCCAGGCGCTCTTCTGGCTGGCCCAGTCGGACGATCCCCAAGCCCTCGACGAGCTCGACGCGATTCTCAATCGGTAGTTCTTCCAAGGGCAACGACCTCGGGCCGGCCCCCCCTTCGCCAGAGGGGGGGCCAGCCGGAGGGGCCGGCGGGTGGGGGGACGGCTCGATCGGCTCTGTCGGCGCGCGACGGTAGACTCGCGCTCATGCGACGCTCGACGACCGTCCCCGGCCATCCACCGGCCCGCTGCTCAGCTCCGATCCGGACCTCGATCTCCGCGCCGGTTTCCCCGCCTCTCCGCCCCGTTCTCGGAGTCACTTTCGGGGTCACCCTCGGAGCTGGGCTCCTCATCCTCGCCCTGGCGGCGCCGGCCGTCGCGGCCCCCGCGGTCTCCCCTGCCGCCGCCGACCCGCCGACGGCCGAGGAGCTCCTGGCGCGCTCGATCGCCTACCACGACCCGGACGGGGTGTGGGGAGAGCGGGTGATCCAGATCGTGGTCCGGTCGGAGCTCTCGAAGAAGCTGGCCGCCGAGCGGGGCAGCTCCGGGAGCGTGCGGCGGGCGGTGATCGATCCGCTTCGCGGGAGCTTTGCCCTGTCGTTCGAGCGCGACGGGTCCCTGGTCGAAGTCTCGGGTCGCGGGGACGACCTGACGGTGCGGGTGGACGGGAAGGCCGATCCCTCGCCGGCGGAGCTCGAGCGGGTCGGCATGACGCCGCCGCGCGCCCGGGTGCTCCGGAACTACCTGACCTACCTCTACGGTCTGCCGATGAAGCTCCGCGACGCGGGGACGCGGCTCGATCCCACGCCACGGCGGACGACGTTTGCCGGGAGGGACGTCTGGGCGCTCCGGGTCACCTACGACCCGTCGGTGGGCACCGACACCTGGTACTTCTACCTCGATCCGGAGACCGCCGCCCTGGTGGGCTACCGCTTCTTCCACGACGAGGCGAAGGGCGACGGCGAGTACGTCGTGCTCTCGGGCGAGGCCGAGGACGGCGGCCTGCGTCTGCCCAAGGTCCGCCGCTGGTACACCAATCCGGACGACACCTACCTCGCCACCGACACCCTCGACGAGCTCCACGTCTTCAAGCCCTGAGCCGCGGCTGGGCCGGTGAGGACGGCTCGGCGGGCGAGACGAGCTGGACCGTCCTCCTCGCGGCGTCGGCCCCGACGCCGGAGAGCGGACGACCGCCCTTTCGGTGGCCCGTTCCGTGCACCGGGTCTGTCGTGGTCACGCGATGACGCGTGCTGTACTCTGAATCGACCACTACATCAGGAGGAGCCGCGATGCCCGACCACGGAGTGACCTTCCACGCGGATCTGTCCGACATCCGAGGGGACGTCGACTATTACTTGGCGGCACGGGGCGCGCTCCACCGGCTGGCTCTCCACACCGCCGCGAGCCGTCAGCAGGCGCGGGCGGAGGCCCCGTGGCTGGCTGAGATCCCCGACGACCGGCTGACGCACTACACGCCGGAGCCGATCCCCATGGCCTCGGACGTGGCCGTGCGGGTGCACATCGCCTATCGGCGCGCTGACGGCTCGCTGCCGGAACGGGGCCCACACGCCGGCCACGCATCGATGTTCTGCCCGCTCGACCCGGAGACCGGCGAGCTCGCCCGGCACCACCACGTCGACTGGATCAGCACCGCCAAGACCTACCTCACGCACCATGCCGATCTGCGCACCCAGAACGCCCAAGTGGCGGGCTGGATCGCGGAGCACATGGACAAGGACAAGGCCAAGGCGACCTACGAGCTGATCGACCAGCTCGCCCTGAAGATGCGGTCCATGGGCGAGCCGTCGACCGAGCCGGGGGTCGGCTGGGCGGCGCTCGAGGCGGTGACCTACCACGGCGAGACCCGCTACCTGCACCGGCCGCGGCCGGAGATCGTCGACGCCGCGCGCCCGGCGCTCCTGGCGCTCATGAAATCGACCAAGAACGACGTTCGCCTCGAGGACAAGAAGTGGCAGCAGGCCCCCGGCTTCAGCACCGTGCAGGCGCCGGCGCGCCTCGGGACCGTGACCGCGGACGGTGGCTGGAAGGCGACGCTGTCCAAGGAGTTCGCCTTCCAGGGCGTCAAGAGCTCGATCACGGTCGAGGATGCCGGTAAGCGCCGGGTGCGCATCCAGATGACCAATACCTACGTGCGCTACCTCGCCGGGTACATCCAGTTCTTCGACGCCGACCGCAAGCCGCTCTCGGTGCCGAGCTGGCAACCGGTCGCCGGGCTCCCCACGTGGATCGAGGTGCTGGAGAAGGAGTGGGACAAGCTCCAGTTCCAGACCGACTCGTTCCGCTACCTGGGCGCCATCGATCCCATCGACACCATCCTTGCGGTGCCGGACTTCGCCTTCCCGGGCAGGCTGGTGGGCGAGAACAAGGGGTACGGCGTGGAGGTGGACTTCCCCGAGCACGCCGCGTCGGCCGACATCTACGCCTGCGGCCTCGGCCTCGGGCCCCGGCCCCATCCGGGCGCCACCTTCTACGGTACGACGCTGACCATCGTCTGCAACCTGTTCGTGCCGGCGCTGATGATGGCGTTCGACGTCGCCTCCAACTCGTACCGCCCGCTCTACCAGTTCATCCAGGATCTGCTGTCGAAGACGGCGGTAAAGATCATCGGGGCGCTGGTCTACCTGGCCAAGAACATCAGCGCCCTGGTGGTGAGCGCCATCGACGGGCGCCCCGACTGGACGCAGATCCTCGACATCGTGAAGACGGTCTTCGACAAGCTGTTCGGCTTCCTGCTCGAGTGGATCGAGAAGGACCTGGCGAAGAACGGCGTCGAAGACGTCGCCGAGAAGGTCGCCGAGGAGATCCCGTTCGCCGGCTGGATCGTGTCGGCGATCTCGATCGCCTCGGACGTGGCCGAGATGGCGGAGACGGTGGTGGAGGTGCTCTCGAGCCAGCCTGAGATCACCAACACGATCCACCTCCAGATCCAGTCGACGGTGACCCTACGGCCCGATCCCCGGACCGGCCGCTTCCCGCAGCCGGCCGCCGACCAGAAGGCCACCTGCACGCTGAAGGTGGTGCGCTCGGACGATGGACCCACCCTGACTCCTCTGGTCCAGGTGCCCGAAAAGCTCGGCGACAAGCTCGAGGTCAGCTTTGCCAACGCCCTGGGCGGTTCGATCAGGCTGGAGGCGGAGTTCCGGATCGACGGCGCGCTCCGCGCCAAGGCGACCTCCGGCAGCCTGCCCAACGATCTGGATCACGCCAAGGACATCCAGATGGTCTTCGTCGACCAGCCGGTCCACCTGGGGCCGCACAGCCGCTACGAGCACGGCAGTGTCCTGATCTTCGACGGGGGTGACTACGCCTGGCAGCAGACCGTCTCCCCGCCGACCACGTTGCCCAAGGTCGACCCCTCGAACCACGGCAACGCGTTCTCCGAGTGGAACGGGCTGGCGCTCGATCAACACAATCACCGGCTGCTCTGGGCCTGGCGGGCGGCCGGCACCGGGATCGGACGGTGTAGCGACGCCTCGACCGACGTACAGGTCCGGACCTTCGCCCAGGCGGTGGCGCCCACCCTCGCGCCGGCCGTGCGCTTCCCCTCCTGTGGCTTCACCGACGTCACCCGCGTGGTGTCCGATCCCTATCCCCCGAAGTTCCTGATGAAGGACGGCCGCTGGGTCCTCGACGCGCACGGGCACCCCGTGCCCAATCCCGACGACACCGACCTGGGGAGCTTCTACGTGGATCCGCGCAAGGCGGACCTTCCGACCGAGCAGGGCGGCGGCTACCACCTGCGTAAGATCCCGGACACGGGGGCCATCGACCCGCACGTGGCGCTGCCCAGCTACGGCCGGTTCCGCTTCGAGCCGGAGTCCCTGGTGCTCCATCCCCAGGGCTGGACCATCGGGGTGTCGAAGAAGAACCGGAAGATCCAGGTGGCGTGGCTTCCTCCGCACGGCGCTCCCGACGCGGCTCTCGCCTACGGCCAGGTCTACTCGGGGGAAGGCCTGGCGTTCCACGACAGCGGCAGCCGGCCCGGCCTGCTGGTGCTGCCGGTGGCGGTCTGCTGTGCCTACGACGGCACCATCCTGATCCTGGAGAACCTGCGGGAGGCCGACGCGACCATGGCGCGGGTGCAGGCGTTCGACCTCCGGGGCAATCCGGTCTCCTGCTTCGGCGACGGCAAGGGGGGCCACTCGCCGTTCCTGCCGCTGCCGTCCGGGGACCGGGCGTACCTCGCCATCGCGGCGGCCGGCGATTCCCACGACTGCAACGTCTTCCTGCTCTACCGAGTCGGCGACGCCGCGTCAGCGGGGGACTACAAGGTCGACGTCTTCACCTACTCCGAGAAGTCGACGTCGAACGGTGCGCTCCTGACCATCGGCGGCGTTCCGGCCGCGGGCCTGGCGGCCGACCTGTGGAACACCCTCTACACCCTCGACTACGGCATGACCACCGACGGTCACGGTCACCCCGCCGGACCCAAGGTGGCGGGAGCGGGCCCGGCGGGCCGTTCGGTGCCGGCGGTCAGCAGCTGGCTGCCGGAGGGGACGTAATCGTGGCTTGCCGGGTGCGTGGAGTGCGGCGCGGCGGCTTCGGCATCTGCACGGTCCTCTGGCTCCTGGCCGTGTCGGTCGGTCTGGTCTACTTCGCTGCACCGGCGGCCGGGCAGGGGGCCCTCGGCGGCGCCCCGGCGGCGAGCTTCCGCGGCCGGGACCTGACCGATCACAACTTCTCGCGCCAGAACCTGACCGGGGCCGACTTCCGCGGCGCCACCCTCGACGGCGCGCAGTTCCTCGGCACCACCCTGGACGGGGCGCACTTCGACGGCGCCAAGATCGGCGTCAGCTCCAAGGGGCCGGCGCGCTTCACCGGCGCCAGCCTGCGGGGCGCACACTTCGCCAAGGCGCGGCTCGACCGGGTCGACCTGCAGTACGCCGATCTGAGCTGCACGGAATTCACCGGCGTCGACCTGCGGTCGAGCGTGATGGGCCCCGCTCCGCGGATCGACGCTGCCTATGCTTCGGCGCACCACTGTCGAACCCGGTTCGACGGCGGCTCGTTGCGCTATGACCAGCTTCCGCTGGAGCTGTGGAAGCTGGCCAACCTGGACAACGCCTCGATGACCGGCCTGCACGCCAGCAGCGTGTCGTTCCAGGGGAGGGACCTGAGCGGGATCGAGTTCGCGGGCGCCCCCTTGGCCGGCTTCGACCTCCGTGGCGCGACGCTGACCGATGCCTACCTCGCCGGCGCCGACCTGCGCGGGGCCAAGCTGCAGGGCGCCAAGGGGTCCGGTGTCCAGATGCCGGGTGCTCGGCTGGGCTCGGCGCAGATGACCCGGATCGACTTCTACGACCCGACCACCGGCAAGCCCGCCGTCCTCACCGGCGCCACCCTGAAGCACGCGGCACTCGACGGCGCCGACCTGCGTCACGCCGACCTTTCCGAAGCGACCTTCGACGGCGCCTCGCTGGGCTGTACCGGCTCCGGGTCGAACCGGCGCTGCGCCAGGCTGAGCAACGCAATCTTTCAACGGGGAAAGGAGGACGGGGCGACGTTCATCGGGTCTCTGCTCGACTTCGCGGACCTGACCAGCGCCGTGCTCAACTCGGTGGACTTCCAGGACGCCAGCCTGGTGCATGCGAAGCTCGACAGCGTCAACACCAAGGGCACCGACTTCACGGCCGCGAACCTGACCGGCGCCAGCTTCCGGAACGCCACGCTCACCGGGGTGCAGTTCTTCGGTGCCGACCTGGAAAACGTCAGCTTCGAGAGCGCCCATCTCCTGACCGACGGGTCCGGCAAGCCGGTCGACTTCTCATGCACCCAATTGGGCGGCGCCAGCTTCGTGAACGCTACGCTGGTCGGCACCCGGTTCCTCAACGCGGTCCTGCCGCCGCAGGACCAGTGCTGCAAGCAGGTGGGCGGCACCTACTACTGCGGCACCGCGGTGGCCACGGAGGACGCGTATGGACCGACCGTGCGGCCCAAGCTGACCGGCCCGGTCGACTGCCCGAACGGCGACCATGCCCAGTGCACGGGGGACCAGTGGCTGATCCCGAGCTGGACGACGTCGGAGTGCAACGGGGCCCATCGCAGCGAGGTCGTGTGGCAGAAGCCGGACTGCGGTGGCGGGCATCACGGCAAGTACGTCCAGTTCGCGGATCCGAAGCTCGAGGCCTGCATCGAGCAGCAGCTCTTCGGCAAGACCGGCCAGCGGATCACCGTCGACCTGGCCAAGACGGTGTCCCACGTGCTCTGCCCGGACGCCGGGATCGCCAAGCTCGGCGGCCTCGAGCAGTTCGCAGCGCTGAAGATCCTCGATCTCTCCGGCAACGCGGTGCGCGACCCCGGTCCGATCGAGAACCTCAACCAGCTCGAGGTGCTGCGGATGGCCGACAACCAGGTGGCCCGGCTCGACCTGGCGGGGTTGAGCTCGCTCGGCGTGCTCGACGTCTCGGGCAATCCGCTGGCGTCGATGACGGGGCTCGCGGACGTCTACTTCTCGTCTCTCGACGTCTCCGGGACGCACCTCGAGAAGGGCACGGATCTGGGGCTCGGCGAGCAGGACGACCTCTTCTTCGCCGACCTGTCGAACGCCCGCTTCCAGGACGTCGGCGACCTGTCCCAGCTCACCTCGCTGACCTACCTCTACCTCGACGGCAACCAGCTCCGGAAGGTCGACGGCCTGGCGAGCATCGCCTGCCCCGACGGCAGCAACCTGCAGGACGTTTCGCTGGCCTGCAATCCGCAGCTCGACTGCTCCAAGGTGGACTTCGGCTCCTGCGCGGACGGCCAGGACCTCAAGGCCTCGAGCCGCTGCGGGCAGAACGACCTGCCGCAGTGCCGCCAGGGGAAGCGCGCGGCGGGGTCCGCCTTGCCGGCGTGCGTACCGGCCGGCGCCAGGCCGACGCGGCTGGTCTACGTGGCACCCGGCGGCCACGACCGCGCCGGCTGCGGAGCCGCTCCCGAGCAGGCCTGCGCCTCGCCGAAGCAGGGCCTGGCCCAATGCGCGGGGCACGCCGGATGCGCCGTCGCGCTGGCGTGGGGCGATTACCCGATCGCGGCGCCGCTGGCTCTGGCCGGCGGCGTCGGCCTCTACGGCGGCTGTCTGTTCGGCTCCGCGTCGAGCGACCGGCCGCCGGTCCTCGACGATCCGAACGCGTTGATGTCGCGCCTGGTGGGAGCGGCTGCCGTGCAGCCGGTAGTGGTCGCCCACGGGCTCCACGCGGCGACCGTCCTCAGCGGTCTCCAGGTCTGGGCCGAGACGCCGAGCGCCGCGGGGGGTGCCAGCCGTGCCATGGCGGTCGACGACAGCGCGGGGTTGCACCTGGAGCGGATGGTGCTGGTGGCGGGGAACGGCCAGCAAGGGGCCCGGGGTGCCGACGGCTCCCAGGGGGCTGACGGCGGCAAAGGGGCGTCGGTGACGAGCCGCAACGGCGCGGCGGCCAAAGGCGGCACGGTGTCCGGGTGCTCGGGCACCTCGGGGGGCGAGGGCGCCGACCGCAACACACTCTCGTGGACCCGGTGCAAGGACTGCAGCGCTTGCAAGGGCCTGGCCTGTGGCTGTGTCGGGTACGCGGTCGAGGACGGCCGCTCGGGCACCCCCGGCGACACCGGCTCGTGGGCGGGGGGCGGCCCCGGCCGAGATCCCAAGGTCTACGCCTCCTGTCCGGCGACTCCGTTACCCGCTCGAGGTGGTCAGGGCGACACCGGAGGAAACGGTACCTGCGGTGCGCCCGGGAAGCAGAACGACGATCGCTTCGGCTGGTTCGAGAGCGGTGCCTGGAAGGCGACGCGAGGGGGTACGGGGCAGCGGGGCGGGAACGGTGGTGGTGGCGGTGGGGGAGGAGCGGGGGGAGCGTGCGACGTTCCTTGCGGCTTCAAGCTCTGTCCCGGGAACTTCCTCGACGGCCAGGCCGGTGGCGGTGGCGGGGCCGGCGGCTGCGGGGCAGCGCCCGGTCAGGGTGGACAGATGGGAGGGGCGTCGATCGCCCTGACCGTCTCGGGCAAGGCACCGACGTTCACGGCGGTGACCCTGATTCCGGCGTCCGGCGGCGCCGGCGGCGCCGGTGGGGTCGGCAAGGTAGGCGGCGACGGCGGCAAGGGGGGCGGCTCTTACTCCTACCACGTCTGCGACGGCTTCGCGCCGAAGACCGCGACCGGCGCCGAAGGAGGGCTGGGAGGCGCCGGTGGCATCGGCGGAGCGAGCGCTGGCGGAGCAGGTGGCAACGGCGGCCCGGCGGTCGGCGTGGCGCTCGTCGGTGCCGGCACGAAAGTCAGTCCCGTGACCATCTATCCCGGACGGGGCGGCGCCGGAGGCCACGGCGGAGCAGGTGGCAAGCCGGACAATCTGTCGTGTCACGGCGGAAACGGCAAGGACGGAGCGACGGGCGCGGTGGTCGACAGCCACGACTTCACCCACGCCGGGCCCCACGAAGCCCAGGATGCCGGTGAGGAGCTCCCGCCAGCGCCTCCCGAGCCGGAGCCGGGTGTCCATTCCGGCTCCATGACCGAGAACCAGCCCGAGCCCAAGGAGCTGAAGCCCGCCAAGCCGGGAGATCCTCCCCCTCTCCCCCCGAGCGGGGGGAAAGGGGTTCGGGCTCCTTCGGAGCGGATCGAGCTCTAGGCGTTGGTGCAGGTCGTCGGGTCGAAGAAGATCTGCCACCCGGACGGCACGCTACACGGGTTGGGGAACTCCTGGCACTCGCCGGTGTCCGGGTTCTTGGCCCAGACCGTGATCTCGATGCACTGGTTCACGCCGCGCTGGTCGAGTGAGGCGATCACGTCACTGTTCGTGCCCGGCGCTTGGGCGCCGGCTGCCGGCGCCAGGAGCTGGGTTGCCGGGGCGGCCGGCTGGTCGGGCTGGCTCGGTGCCGCCGCGGGGGCGGGCGTCCAGGCCAGCAGAGCCGGGGCGAGGCAGAGGACCGCGAAAGTCGCGGTGAGGCGGGCGAGGTTCTTCATCATCGTTCCTCCGATCGAGGGCCGCCGCCGCCCTGGTAGAGGACCGCGCGCGCGGAGCTCCGGCAACGGGCGAACGGCGACCCGGTTCACGAAATCGAACTCCATAAACCTCTGTGCCGTGCATTCGCCGGCCGGGACGCGGCGGCCAGCGGGTACGGCGGCCTCACCGTTTACCGGAGATCAGTGCGAGGACGGCCACGAACAGGGCGCCGCCGATGATCGACCAGACGATGGGGAAGGGCGTGCCGCCGACGTTGATCACGAACAGCTCGGGGAGGGCGAAGGCGCGCGCCAGCCACATGCCGATCAGGGCGCCGATGAAGCCGACGGCGATCGATACGAAGCAGCCGCCGCGGGAGTAGCCGACCACGGCTTGGCCCAGGGCACCCGCGATACCGGCGATGAGCAACAGGACGAGCAGGTCGAACAGGGTCATGGTGGGTCTCCTTCGGTTCAGTGAGCGGATGCCGGTTTCCTCGGTCCACAGTCATCCGCGGGGCGAGAGAAGAGGTGCTACCGGCAGCGTCGGCCGAGGGAGACGCAAGATCCCTTCCAGTGCGTCCGAACAGAAGGGCGTCGCGCCCTTGTCACCGCACTCTTGTAAGGTTGGGTTGATTGCCTCACCGTCGAATCACTGCCGCGGATGCGAGCAAGGAGGAATCGATGACGACGATCGATCCGAAGGCGCCGGTTCTGGTGACCGGAGCGACCGGCTACGTCGCCGGCTGGCTGGTCAAGAAGCTCCTGGACGAGGGCCACACCGTCCACGCGGCGGTGCGCGATCCCGAGAACGAGGGGAAGCTGCGCTACCTGAACGGCCTGGCCGCCTGGGCGCCGGGCACCATCCGGTACTTCGCGGCCGACCTGCTGGAGCCGGGCTCCTACGGCGACGCCATGGCGGGCTGCGGGCTGGTCTTCCACACGGCCTCGCCGTTCACCAACGCCGTCGACGACCCCGTGAAGGAGCTGATCGAGCCGGCCCTGCAGGGGACGCGCAACGTGCTCGAGCAGGCGAACGCAACGCCGTCGGTCCAGCGGGTCGTGGTGACCAGTAGCTGTGCCGCCATCTACGGCGACAACGCCGATCTCGAAGAAACGCCGGACGGCGTCTTCACCGAGGAGGTCTGGAACACCAGCTCTTCGGTGGAGCACCAGGCCTACTCCTACTCCAAGACCCTGGCCGAGCGCGAAGCCTGGGAGATCGCCGGCCGGCAGGACCGGTGGGACCTGGTGACGGTCAACCCGAGCCTGGTGCTGGGGCCGGGGATCAACCCCCACGGGACGTCGGAGAGCTTCCAGATCATCAAGCAGTTCGGCGACGGCACCTTGAAGAGCGGCGTGCCGCACGTGGGGCTGGGCGTCGTCGACGTCCGGGACCTGGCCGAGGCGCACTACAAGGCGGGGTTCACACCGGCGGCGCACGGTCGCTATATCGTCTCCGGGCACGACTCCGACCTGGCCGACCTGGCCGACCTGCTCCGCCCGCGGTTCGGCGGCCGCTATCCGATCCCCAAGCGGACCATGCCCAAGTGGCTGGTCTGGCTGGTCGGGCCGATGGTCAACGACTTCATGACCCGCAAGTTCGTCAGCAAGAACGTCGGCCTCCCGTGGAAGGCCGACAACAGCAAGGGCGTTCGCGAGCTGGGTCTCACCTACCGGCCGCTCGAGGAGACCGTGGTCGACTTCTTCCAGCAGATGGTCGACCAGGGCGTGTTCGAGACGCCGAAAGGGTAGGAGTCGTCGTCAGGCGGTGGGGCTCTCCCAGTCGAACAGCGTGAACTTGGACGGCTGGGCCGGGAGCTCGACGCGGAGAAACTGCCGCTGGGCCAGGAGGTAGGCCGCGACGACCGCGACGGCGGTGCCTGCCCAGGTGGCGGCGAGCACCTCCGGGGTTCGCGCCAGGGCGAAGAGCAGCTTGTCGAACAGCACGCGGGTGCCCAGCAGGTCCAGGACGCCGAGCTCGGCGAGCGGGATGTGGGCGATCATGGCGGCCATCGCGACGGCGAGGACGCTCCAGAACGTCGCCTTGCGCACGCCGTCTCCGATCCGGGCGCGGAACGTGGTGAAGAAGAGGGCGGCGAGCAGCAGGAACGGCACCGCGGTGAGCGCCAGGATCACCGCCGGGTCGGCCCGTCGCCGCTCGGGGGCAAGGCCTGTCAGCGCGGCGCGGAGGCCCGATCCTCCGTCTCTGATCCCCATCACCCGGTCTCCCTCGACGACGAAGAAGCGCGCGACGATCTCGTCCGGAGGGAGGCTCCGGCCGTAGACCGCCTCGATCGCGCGGCTGAGAAGCCAGGCCTCGAAGGCGGCCGAGCTCTCGTCGGGCGTGTTGTAGGGGGAGTAGATCGTCGGTCCGTCCGGATGCCTGCGGCTGAGCGGGGCGCTCGACGCCGGGTGGGTCTCACCCCAGGGTGCCGTCAGCGCCGGCACGTCCGCGGCGGGGACGATCTCCAGGTAACCGGGCGGCACGTGGACCCACCGGTCGATCTTTCCCCGCGAGGCCAGGACGTGGAACTGCACCTGGTCGGGGCGCGCGACGAGCTCCGCGGCCCATCCGGCGCCGTAGCCCGAGAGCAGCGCCGCCGCCAGCGGCATGAGGAGCGCCGCCAGGAGTGCCTTCCGCCCGACGGGCAGCGGATCGAGGTGCTGCAACCGGTAGGTCAGGGGGCCGAGGATCGAGAACATGATGTAGACGGTGAACGGCAGGAAGATCAGGCGCATGTCGACGTCCGGGACCCAGGCCGCCGCGCCGTTCGACAGCAGGGCGCCGCCCAGGGCGATGAACAGGCAGAGCACCACGAGGGTGAAAGGGCCCCACGGCGGGACGTTGTAGAGGATCCTCAAGAGGATCGGCCAGCGGCTCCGGCCGGGCCGGGCGTCCCCCGGCGTAGAACCGGCGGCGCTCCAGGCGGTCCTCCGGGGGGTGGGGCCCGCCTCCGCGGTGTCCGCGGTGTGAGGTCGGGCCGTGGCCGCTCCGGCGCGACCAGCGGCCGGCAGCAGATCGAACGCCGGCGGCACCGCGCGGTAGGTCCAGGCGCCGAGGGCGACGGCGAGGGCGCCGGGGATCAGGGCGAGGGCGGGGGAGCCGCCGGCGGTCCAGAGGCACCAGCCGAGAAGGCCGAGGAGCACCGCCCCCAGGAGCAGGACCCAACCGATGGTGACCGGCACCCGCCAGGCGTGGAGCCGCGCGCTCTGGAGAAGCACCACGGCGAGCGCCGTCGCCGCTGCCACGTGGATGAAGAGTGCGAGCAGGCCCGCTCCGGACCAACTGGCCCAGGGCTGCTTCACGACGCTTCCATACGCCGTCACCACCGCCGCCGAGGCCGCGAGCAGCACGACACCGGCCAGCGCGTTGGCCGCGGTGTGGATCAGCCAGAGGCGCCGGGCCGAGAGCGGCAGCGCCAGGTCGAGCGGCCGGCAGCGGGTGCGGACGGGGCCGAAGGCGAGGTAGAAAGCCACCGCCAGCCAGAGGGGGAAGACGAAGCGTTCGATCGGCACCGCGGTGCCGGCCGCACCGGCCGCATGGGCCGCACGAGCCGCGCCGAAGACGATGCTGCCGACCAGGACGCTGGTGTTGAGAGCCGTGATCACGGTCCAGAGGGGCAGCCGCCGGATCGCGTCGTCGCGCGACAGGCTTCGGAGGATGCTCATGATCGACCTCCCACCAGCTCGACGAACATCTCCTCGAGGCCGATCCGGTGGCAGGGGGCGTCGCGGACGCCGAGGTCCGCGCCCAACCGGTCGGCGGTCTCTTCCGGGGCGAGGGCGAAGACCGCCCGCAGCCCTTCCGGGCGCTCTCGGACGGCGAGGCACCCGTCGAGCGCCAGCAGCCGCTCCCGGGTGACCCGGCCGTTGGCGGAGGCGGCGGGCAGGAGCGCCAGGGCGTAGCTCTCGCGCAGGGTGTCGAGATCGGAATCGAGGAGCACCCGGCCGTCGTGGAGCATCACCAGGCGGTCCGCCATCCGTTCGACGTCGGTTAGATGGTGCGAGGAGAACAGGATCGCGGTGCCCGCCTCGTTGAGCAGCCGGATCGACGTTTCCAGGAACTCCCGCCGGGCGGCCGGGTCCAGGCCGCCGGCCGGCTCGTCGAGCAGCAGCAGGTCCGGCCGGTGGGCGACCGCGCAGAGCAGCGCGACCTGGCGCGCCTGGCCCTTGCTCAAGGTGCGGACCTTCGCCCGCGGCGAGATCTTGAACCGGGCGGCCAGACGCTGGGCCAGCGCGTCGTCCCAGGAGGGGAAGAGGCTCCGGTGGAGCGCGATCACCCGGTCGACGCACAGGAACGGGGGCAGGATCTGGTCTTCGGAGACGTAGCCGATCCGCCGTTTCACCTCGACCGCGTCCCGGCACGGGTCGAGGCCGAACAGCCGGACGGTGCCCCGCCGAGGGTGCAGCATGCCCATGGCGAGGCGCATCAAGGTGGTCTTGCCGGCGCCGTTCTCCCCCACCAGCCCCACCACCTGGCCGGCGTCGACGGAGACGGTGACGTCCGAGAGGGCGAGGGCGCCCCCGGCATAGGCCTGGTCGACGTGGTCGAGCGCGATGACGTTCATGGTCGGGTTTCCTCCTGGTCAGGTGGCCGGTCGACCGGGTGGTCGCCGGAGGAGGACCGGGGAGGGTCGGTCCGGTTGGTTGATTCGGTGGGTGCCGCGGGGGCGCTTCCAAGCTCGCCGTCGACCCGGCGAACGAGATCGATTAGGTCGGCGAGGGAGATCCCGCTGAGGCGGGCCCGCGACACCAGGCGCCGCGCTGCCGTGCGCAGGTGCTCGCGCTGGCGCTCGGGGTCGACGGCCGCTCGCTCGGCGACGAAGGTGCCCCGGCCGCGCTCGGTGCGGATCAGCCCTTCGCGTTCGAGCTCGTCGTAGGCCTTCTTGACGGTGAGCGGGGAGACCACCAGTTGCTCGGCGAGGTCGCGCTGGGAGGCGAGCTTCTCGCCCGGATCGAGCCGGCCGCCGGCGATCGCGTCGGTGATCTGGCGCATGATCTGCCGGTAGATCGGGAGCTCGTCGCCGGGAGCGATGAACAGTTGCATCAGCCGTCCTCCCGGCGCGGTCGCTGCCGGGCCGCGGATGTGCTCGACGACCCGGTGGCGGCCCCGGCCGGGAAGCCGGGGACGAAGAGGCCGTCAGGGCAGGGCGAGCAGAAACGGGGTCGGTCGGTCGTCGGTGCCATGGTGCTATAGAAGTATATAGCACTAGGGCGCGAGGAAGTCAACTGGGAGTCGGCGCTCTTCGACTAGCGCGCGGCGGTGAGGAACCGCAGGTAGATCGCCCGGCCGGGCTGGGGGATGCTCGAAGGGGAGGCCAGGCCCCCCTCGTCGCGGACGCCCGGGTCCCGGTAGCTCGCGTCGAAGAGGTTGTCGACGGTGAGCTGGAGCGACCAGCCGGGCAGGAGGTCGCGGTAGGTCAGTGCGGCGTCTGCGACGGTGTAGGCACCGATTTGCCGCAACGGGTTGGAGGGGACGTCGGTGCCCTCACCGGTCTTCTTGGCGCCGACGAAGTTGCCGCGCAGGTGGACGAGGAAACGGCCGCCCAACCGACCCGTCACCCCGAGGTTCAGCTTGTGGCGCGCGATGTCTGCGATGGGCACGTCCAACCGAGTGTTGACCGGGTCGGTGTAGGTGTAGTTGGCGTAGGCGTTCAGCCGTGGCCAGTTGGCGGAGGCCTGCGCCTGGATTCCACGGATGTGGAGAGCTCCGCCGGGCCGGATGAGCGGGCTGAAGATGCTGAGCGAGGGCCGCGCGTGCACGATGTCGCTATAGCGCGCGTCGAAAGCCGCGACTTCGGCCGAGACGTGGTCGCTCATCTGCCAGCCGGCGGAAAGCTCGAGGTTCTTGACCCGCTCCGGCGGCAGGCCGTTTCCTGTCTGCTCGAAGAGTTGTCCGAGCTGGGTGGAGTACTTCTGGAAGTTCGAGGCGTCGTGGAACGCCTCGGAGTAGATCGCCTTGAAGACCCTCTTCCCCGGCGAGTACACCGCGGCCAACCTGGAGCTGAATACGGTGCCGTAGCCGCCGGTTTCACGCACGCGGTTGTTGTCCACCCGGCCTCCGGCCACCAGCTTGAGGCGGGGGATGACGCGGTAGGAAGCCTGGGCGAAGAGGCCGGCGTCGCAACGCCAAGCCCCTGGCACCTCCCCGCCGGGCACCTTCCCGCCTTCGCCCCTTGCTCGCCCACGCGGGGCGGCTGACCGCGCTCAACTCGATGATCGAAGAGTCACCGTAGCACGAAGGGAACGGAATGGAGTGGTGCTTGAAAGGTGATAGGCGCTAAGCCCCTGGCACCTTCACGGGGCGCGGAGGCGATCGACCGTCGCCGAGCACGCGGTTGAGATCCGGGGCTGAGGGCCCGCAGGCTCCTGCCCCCGTGGTACCCTGCCGAGGTCCGTTGTCAAGTTGTCAAGAGAGTGCCGGAGCGGCCCTCCAGCCGCGTGCCAGGGTCCTCTGCGGAGTGACACCGTGGGATGCGCCGGGGGCGGCCGGGGAATCTCGGCGTCCGCCGGAGCGCTTTCTCGGCTCGCTCGATCACCGGCCCCCTGCTCGTCGAGGGCAGGCCCGGCTCCGGGCGACTGCGATCAACACTGATTTATTGTGATCAGAGGGGGACTCGAATGTCGACTATGGGCCCGATGCAGGTGCTCAAGGTAGGTGCTGCCCTTTTCTTGTTCGTTCTCATCGTCCCGCAAGCTGCACAGGCGGCCGGCCGGACGTCTCCGTCCCGGCCCGGTGCCGGCAGCCTCAGCCCCCGCCGGCTGGCGGTCTCGGCCGGGCCGATCATGGGCGGGCCGATCCACGATCTCACCACCGGCCTCACGTTCGCCACGCTGCAGGACGCCATCGACGAGGTGAGCACCATGGCCGGCGACACGCTCCAGGTGGAGGTGGCGGTCCACGCCGAGGGCCCGGTGGAGGTGACCAAGAGCCTCACCCTCCAGGGGCAGACCGGCGCGGAGGTCCTCCAGATGACCCAGGACACCGGCAACAGCGGCGATGCCCGCGGCTGGTTCCTGGTCGACGCCGGGGTCGACCTCCAGGTGCGGGACCTGACCTTCGACGGCAACGGGTTCAAGGTCTTCCAGGGCTTCCGGCACAAGGGCACCGGCAGCTTCGAACGCTGCCACTTCCAGGACATCCAGTACGACCCCTCCGGGCCCAGCTACGCCGGCACCGCCATCGTCGCCTTCGGCGGCGACGTCGACGTCATCGACTGCACGTTCGAGCAGATCGGGCGGGTCGGGGTCCTGCTCTTCGGGTCTGGCATCGCCGGCGCCGTGGTCGAGGGCAACCAGTACACCGGCAAGGGGGACGGCGACTTCCTCGACTACGGCATCGAAGTCGGCGCCGGGGCCGTCGCCACCCTCCGCGACAACACGGTCAACGGCTGCCGTGGCGTGGCGAGCTTCGACGGCTCCACCTCGGCCGGCTTCCTGATCAGCACGTACTACGGCGCGGGAACCGTGGCGACCGTCGAAGCCAACACGCTGATGGCGAACACGGTGGGCATCAACGTCGGGTTCGCTGCGAGCGACACGGCGACCGTCGGCGCGGCGTTCAACCGCATCGTGGGCAACACCGATGGCGCGATCTCCACCTCGGACAGCGTCATCGCGACCGCCGAGAACAACTGGTGGGGGTGCAACGGCGGACCGGGAGCCGTGGGCTGCGACCCCGTGAGCGGGCTGGTCGACGCCGATCCCTGGCTCCTCCTCGCCTTGAGCGCCAACCCCGGCTCCGTGCTCGCCACCGGGTCCTCCGCCCTGATCGCCGACCTCACCGGCAACTCCGACGGTGCCGACACCAGCGGTCTCGGCACCGTGCCGGACGACATCCCCGTAGCCTTCGGGACCACGCTGGGCTCGGTGGCGCCAGCCGGGGCCGCGACCCTTTCCGGCTTGGCCGGTTCCCTGTTCACCGCCGGGGCGGCGCCGGGCACCGCCACGGTCAGCGCCACGGTGGACAACCAGACGGTGCAGGCTCCGATCGACGTCCTGCCGAACCCCTCGGCGGTCCCGACCCTCGATCCCAAGGCACTCGCGGTGTTGGCTGCCGCCCTGGCGACGGTCGCGTTGCTCCTGCTGTCGCGCTCTGGGTAGGAGCGCCCGGCCGGGTCCTCAGGCTCCGTTGGCCTGGCTCTCGGCGTGGTGGGTCCGCGAGAGCCGGTTCATCAGGGGCAACACGGCAATGGCGATGGCCGTGCAAACCAGCGCGGCGACGCCCAGCTTGTTGAACAGGTTGGTGTAGATCGGCAGCGACTGCACCGGATCGGTGATGTCGTGGGGCACGCTGGCGTAGGTGGCGACCACGCCGCCCAGGTACTGGGAGACGCCGGAGGCGACGAAGTAGGCGCCCATCATGAAGCCACCCATGCGCGCCGGCACGTAGCGGGCGATCATCGCCAGGCCCAGGCCGCTGACCAGCAACTCGCCCAGCGAGATGGCGCCGTAGCCCCACACCATCAGCCACGAGGACACCTTGCCCTGGGCGTCGGCCATGTGGCCGGCGGCGCCATAGATGAAGAAGCCCAGGGCCACGATCAGGAAGCCGAGGGCGAACTTGGCGGCGATGGAGATGTCCTTGTTCCGCTTGCCGGCCTGGGTGTAGGCCCAGGCCAGGACCGGGCTGAGGACGAAGATCCAGATCGGGTTCAACGCCTGGAACTGCGCCGGCGACCAGTCCCAGAGGTGTGCGCCGAACACGTTGAAGGAGGGATCGACATTGCGCAGGGCGAAGAGGTTCAGCGAGGTCGACATCTGCTGGTAGAAGATGAAGTAGAAGATGGTCTGCACCACCAACACCAGCGCCGCGATCAGGCCGGCGCGCTCGCTCTTCTGGCCGGTGCTGATCAGGTAGGCGAAGATCGCGATCACCACCACCCCGGCGACATACACGAAGGCGCGCGCGACCCCTTCATGCTGCAGGATGTAGGCGGACCCGAACACCGCCGCGACCCCGGCGGCCAAAACGATGAGCAACTTGGCCCAGTTCACCGGCTCCTCGTCGGGCGCCGAGCCGATGTGCGACATGGTGCGCCGCATCAGCGCGTAGTTGGCCAAGCCCAGCAGCAGACCGACCGCGCAGACCGCGAACGCGATGTGCCAGCCCAGCTCGTTGCCGTAGTTCTCGTTGACGTAGTCCTTGAGCCAGGGGGTCAGCAACTGGGAGATCATCGCGCCCAGGTTCACCGCCATGTAGTAGATGGTGAAGGCGCTGTCGATCTTCGAATCGTCCCCTTCGTAGATGCGCCGGACCAGGTTGCCGGCATTCGCCTTGAACAGGCCGTTGCCGACCACGATGACGCCCAGGGCGCAGAACAGGAACCAGACGTTCTCGCCCGGTACCACCATCAGGCCGTAGCCGGCGGACAGGATCACGGCGCCGATCAGCATCGTGCGCCGGGAGCCGAGCACCTTGTCGCCGACCCAGCCGCCGATGGCCGGGGCGACGTAGATCAGCGCCGCGGCCGCGCCCCACACCAGCGCGGCGCGCTCGTCGGGGAACCCCAGGCGCTGGACCATGTAGTAGACGATCAGGACCTGCATCCCGTAGTACCCGAACCGCTCCCACATCTCGATGAGGAAGATGGTGGTGAAGGAACGGGTCTGGGAGGTGGTCGCAGTCGTGTCGTTCATGGCATCTCCAATGGGCAGTGTTGATGGCCTTGCGCGGTGCGTCACCGGGTCGGTGACCGGGGGCTGGCGCGAACCTGCGAAGGATACCGCAGTCCGGGTGTTCCTCGTGAGGCCGGGGGATGGGGGGCGCAGGGGAATCCGGCCGATGCCCCTCAGGCGGAGTCGGGAACGCAACCGTGCCGAGCGCGTAGACCGCGAGGAAGGGCGCTCAGCAGAGTGTCTCCGAAGAGACGCAGGAACTTTCTAGAGGAGGGGTCTAGAGGGGACTGTCGGCAACGCCGCGCCTGGTGGATGCGACGTTCGTTTGGTGGAGCCGATCGGGATCGAACCGACGACCTCTTGAATGCCATTCAAGCGCTCTCCCAACTGAGCTACGGCCCCACCGGTTGGGACGCGTCAGTGTAGGAGAACGTCGGGCGCCTGTCAATCGTTCCCCAGCGCGTTTCGGGCCCGGGGATCAGGGCTCGATCTCGAAGCGCTGCATCTTGGCCTTGAGGGTGTTTCTGGCGATGCCGAGGAGGCGTGCGGCTTCGCGGATCTTGCCGTCGCTCTGGACCAGGGCGGCCTCGATGAGCTGTCGGTCGACGGTGTCGATCATGCGCTGGTAGCCATCGTTCGAGAGGTCGATCGCTTCGGGCGCGAGGGAGGCGATCTCCGGCGGGGTGACGTCGGCCTGGCAGTCGGCGGAGATCCAGTGGAAGTCGTCCACGCCCAGCTCTTCGCGCTCCGGCGGCGAGAGGACGAGGGCTCGGTGGACGGCGGCTTCGAGCTCGCGCACGTTGCCCGGCCACTGGTGGCCGTCGAACAGGTCGAGGACGGCCGGATCGAACCGCTTGGCCGGCAGGCCCAAGTCCCGGCTGATCCGCTCCATGAAGTGCTGGAGCAGGTAGGGGATGTCCTCGCGGCGCTCGCGCAGTGGGGGCAGGACGATCGGGATGATGTTGAGCCGGTAGTAGAGGTCCTCGCGGAAGTCGTTCCGCTCGATCGCCTCTTCCAGGTTGAGGTTGGTGGCGGCGATGATGCGTACGTCCGTCCGGTGGGTGCGGGTGCCGCCGACCCGTTCGAACTCCTTGTCCTCGACCACGCGCAGCAGCTTGGCCTGGATCGCCTTGGAGATCTTGCCGATCTCGTCCAGGAAGATGGTGCCGCCGTCGGCCAGCTCGAAGCGGCCGGGCTTGCGGTCCGTGGCGCCGGTGAAGGCCCCCTTCTCGTGGCCGAAGAGCTCCGACTCGACCAGCGTCTCCGGCAGGGCGGCGCAGTTGAAGTGGATGAACGGGCCTTTGCGGCGCGGCGAGATGTTGTGGATGATCCGCCCGACCAGGCCCTTGCCGGTGCCGCTCTCGCCGCGGATCAGCACGGTCGAGGTCGATTGGGCGACCCGCTCCAGGGTCTCTTTGAGCTCCAGCACCGAGCGGCTCTTGCCGATCAGGCCGCCCAGGTGGTGGGAGGCGAGGATCTCCCGCCGCAGGTGCTCGTTCTCCGCCTTGAGCCGCCGGCGCGCGTCGTCCAGCTCGCCGTAGAGCCGTGCGTTGTCGATCGCCACGGCGGCGCCGTCGGCGAACGCCTGCAGGAACTCGAGGTCCGTGCGGGAGAACAGGTGGCGGGTGTGGCAGTGGTCGACGTAGATCGCGCCGGCCTTGCGGTCGCGGATCTCGAGCGGCACGCAGAGGATCGACAGGATGTGGCTGGCGATGATCGACTCCGCGCCGGCGAAGCGGCTGTCGGAGATCGCGTCGACGGCGAGGATCGGCTCGCCGGAGCTCAGTACCCGGCGGACGACGCTCTCGGAGAGCTGGCGCTGCTCGGTGCCGTTGCTGCGCTCGTTCTCACCCCGGCTGATGTTGCGGGCGACCGCCACGTCGAGCTCGCCGGTGAGGGCGTCGGCCAGCACGACCATGCCGCGCTCCGCGCCGATCCGCTCGAGAGCCATGTCCATGGTGGCGTCGAGGACCTCGTCCAGGTCGAGGGTGGAGTTGATGACTCGCATCACCTCGTGGAGCGTGGCGTCGCTCAAGCCACTGCCCGCGCCCGCGGCCCCCTGGGCGGAGTGGTTCTCGCGGATGCGGGCGATCGCCCCGCGGGTCCGCTCCGCGTCGAGCTCGGCGCCCAGATCCTCGAAACCGTCGAGTGCCCGCTGGAGCCGTTCGGTGGCGAGCTCGACGCTGCCGGTGGTCAGGCCCCATTCGTACAGGCTGCGGGCGAGCTCGTACGGCGCGCCGATCGCCTCCAGCCGTTCGATCGATTCGGCGAACAGACGCTCGGAGCGCTGGGTGCGGGGTGTGCCCCCGTCATCCCCTTCGCCGGCGGCGAGCCGGGCCTCGATCGCCAGCAACCGGGCACCGGTCAGCCGGTCGCCCAGCTCGTCCACCTGCCGCCGGGCTTCACGGGAGTGGGTCGCGGCGGCGTCCCGGTCGCCCCGGGCGAGGGCCACTTCCGCGGCGGCGAGCTGGATCCGCCCCAGGAGCTCGCCGGTTTCGGAGTCGCGGGCCAGCTCCAGGGCCTGCTCCAGGGTCGCGGTGGCGCGTCCGACCTGGCCTCGGTCGGCCTCGAGCTGCCCCCGCTGGAGCAGGGCCTGGGTCTCGAGGTCCCTGCCGCCGGCCTCCCGGGCGCCCTGGAGGACCTCGGCCAGGCGGCGTTCGGCCTCGTCCAGGTGGCCGGTCTTGCGCTCCAGGGAGGCGAGCTGGGTGAGGGTCGCCAGGCGGTCCGCCGTGCCCGAGGGGCCGTGGAGCAGATCGAGAGCCCGGCGGGCGTGCCGGCGCGCCCGGCGCCAGTCGCCGAGCACTTCGTCCACCTCGGCCAGGTTGATCTGGGCCACGGCTTCGCTTTCGCGGGCGCCGAGCCGGCGGTTCATGGACAGGCTCCGGCTGAGCAGGCGACGCGCTTCGCGCCACTCCCCCCGGCTGCAGCGCAGGATGCCGAGGTTGTTGAGCGCGGCGAGCTGCCCCCACGGGTCGTTCAACCGCTCCGAAGCGGCGAGGTTCTCGGTGAACAGCTCCAGGGCGACGGCGAACTCGCCGGTCTTCCAGCGGACCATCGCCAGGCTGTTGCGCAGCAGGATGGCGAGCCACGGATCGCCGGTGCGCTCGGCGACGGTAAGCCCGCGGCGCGCCAGGTGCCCGGCCCGTTTCCAGTCGCCGCGGGCGTAGAACATGCGCGACAAGGTGTTCAGGAGGAATGCGCGCTGGCGGTCGAGGCCGGCGGCGCCGGCGCGGCGCAGGGCGCTCCGGGCGGCATCGAAGGCGGCGTCCGGCTGCCCCAGGTCGCGCAGGGCCACCGCCGCTCCGTGGCGCAGCTCGCTCTCCAGGTCGAGGCGGTCGTCGCCGCGTTCCGGCGCCCCGTCCGGCCCGTCGTCCAGGAGCGCTCCGAGGCCGGCTTCGAACGTGGACAACGCCACTTCGTGCTCGCCCAGGCGCCCGTGGAGGCGGCCCTTCTCGAGCGCCAGCCGTGCCTGAAGGACCCGGGCGGCGTCGCCGTCGTCCCGGGTGTAGTGGACGATCCTTTCCGGTGTGTCCAGCAGCGCCTGGTAGAGCCGCAGGGCCCGGCCGGCGTGGCCGGTGCGGGCGAGGGCGCGGGCCTGGCCGAGGATGGCGTGGACCGCGGCCAGCTCGTCACCGGTCGCCTCGGCCGCTTCGGCCGCACGCCGGTAGAGCATCGCCGCTTCGGCGTGGCCGTGGACCTGGGCCGCGCGGCGGGCCGCTTCGAGCAGGTGGGGCAGGCTCTCGGTCCGGTCGCCGGCACGCCAGTAGTGCTCTGCCACCGCGGAGACCAGCTCCGGGTCGCCGCCGGCGGTCAGGCGCTTCTCGAACAGGGCGGCGAGGGTGCGGTGAAGCTCCGTCCGGCGGCCGCCCTCCAGCCCGGCGTACAGGTTGTGGCCGAGGTGCTCGCCGGCGAAGCTGTAGAGGGTGGCTCCCCCCTCCTGGCTCCGCTCGAGGAATCCCCGGGTGACCAGCTCGGCCAGGTCGCGGTAGATCGGGCCGGCGTCGCGGTCGAGCAACCGGGCGACCGTGTCCAGGCGGAACGGCCCGCCGATCACGGCGGTGGCTTCCAGCAGCTCGCGCAAGGTCTCCGGCAGGGCCTCGAGGCGTTGCCAGTCGAGGGCGCTCTGGTCCTGGGCCAGCCGCTCGAGCACCTGGGGGCGGATCTTCCAGCCGCCGTCCCGGAGCACCAGGCCGCCCTCGTCGACGGCGTGGCGCAGGAGCTGCTGGATGCGGCCGGGCAGGCCACCGCTCCGTTCGACGACCCAGTCGAGCACCGCGTCGGGCAAGGCTTCGCGGCGCTCGAAGCCGAGGCTCGCCTGGACCAGGCGCGCGGTGGCGTCCGGGCCGAGCGGACGGAGCTCCAGAAGCTCGACCACCTCGCCGTCGATCGAACGGGCGTCGTCGCCGTCGAGGCGCTCGATCGCTCGCTCGGCGGCGGGCGGAGCGCCGGGGGCGACGGCCTGGGCGGGCCGCTGGCAGCCGACCACCAGGACGCGCGAGGAGCCCAGGTCGGCGGCAAGGAACTGGAGCAGCTCCTCGGTTTCGGCACCCGCCAGGTGCAGGTCCTCGAGAGCCAGGACCAGGGTCGCGTCCCGTGCGTGGCTCGCCTCGGCCAGGCGCCGGGAGATCTCCCGGTAGAACAGGAAGCGCCCCCGCTCGTCGCCGGCGGTCGGGCTCGCGGTTTCGGGCGGTTGGACCTCGATGCCGAGACGGTCGAGGGCCTGGAGGAGCGGTCGCAGTGGGCGGGTTCGCTCCCCTTCGGCGCGGCCGAATCCGACCTGGGCCCCCTGCACCGCCGCCAGCAGCCGGAACTCCCGGAGCAGCCGGGACTTGCCCACTCCCTCGACCCCTTCGCACACGACCACCCGGCTGGTGCCGGCCTGGGCGCCGGTCAAGGCTTCGGTCAGCCGGGCGAGCTCGATCTCGCGGCCGACCAGGCGGCTGGTCAGGACCCGGCGCGGTCCGAGGGCCAGCCGGGCGACCTCCTCGTCCGCCACCGTCCGTCCGGTGACCCGGGCCAGCTCTTCGAGCAGGCGGCCGGCGCTCGGAAAGCGCTCCCGCGGATCGCGCCGGAGCAGCCGCGCCAGAATCTCGGCCAGGGGCTCCGGCATGCCGGCGCGGAGCGACCGCGGGTCCGGCATCGCGCCCTCCAGGTGGAAACGGATCGCGGCGCTGTCGTCGCCGGGCGCGAACGGCAACGAGCCGGTGGCGATCTCGAGCAGCGTCAGGCCGAGGCTGTAGAGGTCCGCCCGGTGGTCCCATGCGTCCTGGAGAAGCACCTCCGGCGCCATGTACGCGAGGGTGCCGCGGATCAGCCGGTCCAGGGGGTCTCGCAGATCCTGGGCGAGGCCGAAGTCGAGGATCTTGAGCCGGCCGCCGGCGTCGCCGGTACCGTCGGTCGCTGCCGCGAGGCCCAGGTTGCCCGGCTTGACGTCCAGATGGACCACCCCGAGCCGGTGGATGTGGGCCAGACCGGCCGCCGCCTGGAAGGCGAGGTCGTAGACCGTAGCCCAGGGCGGCAGCGCTCCGGTGTGCCCGTTGCGCTGCTTCGTGCCGGAGCCCTTGGCGCCGGGGCAGGCTGGGCCAGGGTAGGGATCGACGAGCTCCATGACCAGGAACGGGAACTGCCCCTGGAGGACTCCCACCTCGCGGACCTCGACCACGTTCGGGTGGCGCACCTCGGAGAGCAGGCTGGCCTCGTGGCGGAACCGGGCCAGGTCGTCCGCGTCACTCGGTTGGAGCGCCACCTTGAGTGCCAGCGGCCGGTCGTCTTCCGATGTTCCGACGCGCACCCGGTAGACCGCGGCGCGGGGGGTGCGCGCGATCTCGCCCTCCACCACCAGGTCGCCGAGCAGGCGCTCGAGGTCGGCCAGGTCCGGCTCAGCCGGCGCGGCCGGCCGGCCGGGATCGTTCGGCGCGTCCGGAGGCGGAGACCGGTCGGACCGAGCTGCCTCGTCGGCGGGCCGGGGGGCGTCTTCGGTCGCCTCGCCGGCGACGGCGGACGGCAGGGTCGGGGCGTCGGCGGTCATGGCCTCGCGTGGAGCTCCCAGGGTTGGGGGGTGCGCGACGGCTCGGACGGGGCTCGTCCGGCCCGGTGATGGGATCTGTCGGCTCCCACCTCCGCGGAGAGGCGGCGGACGATCTCCCGGCGCAGGCTGTCCAGGCCGTCGCCGGTGAGGGCGGAGATCGCGATGCCGTCGGTGCCGGGGCGGTGGGTCGGGTCCCCTTCCTCGGCGCAGGCGGCGGCCAGCTTGTCGCTCTTGTTGAACACCCGGAGCACCCGGCCGGGATCGACGCCGAGGCTCTCCAGGACCTCCTCGGCCACCTCCATCTGCTCGCGCCAGCGCGGGTGGCTGCGGTCGATTACGTGGAGCACCAGGTCGGACTCGGCGATCTCTCCGAGGGTGCTGCGAAACGAGGAGACCAGGTGGTGGGGGAGCTTGCGGATGAAGCCGACGGTGTCGGTGAAGATGATCGGCCCGACCCCTTCGAGCCCGCCGCGGCGCAGCCGCGCGTCGAGCGTCGCGAACAGGCGGTTCGCGGTGCGCGCGCCGCCGGTGTCGGTGAGGCGGTTGAACAGGGTCGACTTGCCCGCGTTGGTGTAGCCGGCCAGGGCGACGATCGGTGTTCCCCGGCGTCCCCGGCGCTGGGTCTCCCGCGTGCGCTCGATCTTCTCCAGGTCCTTCTCCAGGCGCTTGATCCGGTGGCGGAGCATGCGCCGGTCGGCCTCGAGCTGGGTCTCACCCTCACCACCGCGCACGCCGATGCCGCCCGCCTGGCGCCCCAGGTGGCGCCACCGGCGGGTCAGCCGGGGCAGCATGTAGTTGAGCTGGGCGAGCTCCACCTGGGTGCGTGCCTCGCGGGTGCGGGCCCGCTGGTGGAAGATCTCGAGGATCAGGGCGCTCCGGTCCAGCACGGCGGTCTTCAGTGTCTTCTCCAGGTTCTTGACCTGGCTCGGAGAGAGGTCGTCGTCGAACAGCACCAGGTCGGAGCCCAGAGCGCCGGCCGCGCGGCCGACCTCCTGTGCCTTGCCGCGGCCGATGAAGTGCGCCGGGTCCGGGGCGCGGCGGCGCTGGATGGCGCGCCCGACCGCCTCGACGCCGGCGCTGTCGGCGAGCTGCTCGAGCTCGTCCAGGTGCTCTTCGACCGCGAAGCCCGGTTGCTCCGGCAGGACGAGGCCCACCAAGAAGGCCTTGCGCGGTCGCTGGGGTTCGATTTCGTGCTGGATGTTCAATTTCGGTCGGTCCCTCCGCTATCCTTAGTGGCTGGAGGGGCCCAAACCGGGTCGGATCGCGGTGCAGAGCGCCGCTCGATCCGGTGCGGACCAAGGATCGGAGCCGGCGGGTCAGATGCTGACCCTTAGAACCGCCCCGACCCCGGGTCAATTCCTGATCCGGTGCCGGATCGCGCTGCCGTCGGCTCCGGCCTCCCAGCCCACCGGAGAGCCATGACAACTACCCCGAATCAGACCGCCGATCCGCACTCCGTCACCGACCCGAACGAGCCTTCGGACAACGCCCCGGCGAAGCCGGCCGCGCGCCGGCTGAGCCTCCAGGCGCGGCTCCTCACCTTGCTCGCCGCGGCGCTCGCCCTGGCGGTGCTTTTCTGGCCGCACGGCGGCAAGGACCTCCAGGCGCCGGGTGGCTTCCTGATCGACACCGGCGGCCGGCCGGTGAAGATGGCGGCCCGCATGGCGCCGGTCACCCTGGTCCACTTCTGGGCCACATGGTGCCCGCCCTGCATGACCGAAGTGCCGTCGCTCGGACAGTTCGCCAAAGACTTCTCCCAGTACAGCGGTGACTTCACCATCCTCATGGTCGCTGTCGACGATGATCCCCAGCGGGTCCAGTCTTTCGTCGGCGACCGCGTCGGGTCGGTCCTGTTCGATCCGTCGTGGGAGGTCACCCATCGCTATGGCACGCAGAAGCTGCCGGAGACCTATCTCGTCGTGCGGGGCAACGTGGTGAAGCGCTGGATCGGTCCCCAGGACTGGAACGACAAGGAGATCCGCGACCGCATCCGCGATGCGATCGACGGCCTGCGCTCCGGTAACAAGGCACCGTCCGGCGGGGAGGCCTCGAAGGTGTGAGCGATCTCTGGGGGATCGTTCTCAAGGTGGGTCTCTCGGCGCTCCTCGGCGGCGCGATCGGTGCCGAACGGGAGCACACGGGGAAATGGGCAGGGTTGCGCACCCACATGTTGATCGCGGTGGGGGCGGCGCTGCTGACCGACGTGTCGATCTCCATCGGGGCGGTCCACGGTCCGGTGCAGGGCTGGGATCCGGGCCGGATCGCGGCCCAGATCGTCAGCGGGCTGGGCTTCATCGGCGCCGGCACGATCATCCAGTCGCGGGGCGCGGTCCACGGGCTGACCACCGCCGCCGGCCTGTGGGTGGCGGGGGCCATCGGGCTGGCGGTCGGTGGCGGTTTTTACGACGAGGCGGTGGTGACCACGATCGCCCTGCTGGTCATCCTGGCGGCGCTCCGGCCGGTCGCCAAGTGGCTCTCCGACGGGCACCAGCAGATCCTGGCGCTCGAGCTACAGCGGGAGGATCAGCTGTCCGAGCTGATGAAGGCGCTCGAGGCGGCGGACATCGAGACCGAGACGCTCACCGTGGCCAAGCCGGTCGCGCCCGAAGGACCGCGCGCGGTCGTCGTCCGCTTCCGCGGCTCGGACGCGGACCGGGAGCGGCTGGTCGCCGAGGTGCGCCGGCGCCGGTTCGTCGATCTGGAAGAGGACCGCTGAGGCCAACCCCCAGCCAAGCTCCCGCCCTCAACCAACGAACGCGTCTAGAAGTGCACCACCAGGCCGGCGTTGCCCATGACGAAGATCTGGGCGGCGTTGAAGTCCGCGTAGTGGCCCGAGAACTCCACCGCCACGCCGAGCCAGCGGTTGATCGGGAACTCGCCGCTCACCCCGGCCGCCAGGCCGATGGTGGTGTCGTCCTCGCTGACACCGGTGAAAATGTTGGTGCCCGCCAGCTTGTAGCCGCCGAGGGCGATGTAGACGCCGGAGTCGTAGAAGGTATGGCGGTAACGGTACTCGCCGCCGATGGTGACGTAGGAGAGGTCGGCATCGGTGAGCTGGGAGCCGAACTGCCCACCGTCGCCGAGCCCCAGCTTGCCCAGGCGGACGACCAGATGCTCGCCCGGCTGGGTGATCATGGACAGGTTGATCTGGAAGCCGGTGTTGCCGAGGTCGTCTCCCGGAGTGGCGTCCTGGGAGCCGCCGACCGAGCCCAGGAGGCCGGCAGTGAAAGTGTAGATCTCACCCTGCGCATGCGCCGGGGTGGCCCAGGCGAGGCCCGAGAGCAGGAGGGCGGCGCAGACGAGAAGGGCGCGGGCGGTCTGGGTGGACGGCGTGTTTCGATCCATGGTGGCTCTCAGTCGGGTTGTTCGGGTCGTTCGGGTCTGGGCGGCTCGCGGGCTCGCGCCCTGAACGTCGCTCGCCGGGCCACGGGTGTTGAGGCAGTATAGCGTCAACCGTTCCCGGCAAGGCCGGTGCTCCGGCACCAACCGCATCTACGGACGAGACGGCATGGATGTCACAAGACAGGAGAGGACGGCGCCCTGGCGGCGCGCGGTCGGCGCACTCCAGCGCCTGCTCCTGCCGGCCGCCTGTCTCGCATGCGGCCGGCCGCTGGGCGCGGGGCGTCAGATCCTCGGTCTCTGCCTCCCTTGCCGGGGGCGACTGCGCAGGCCCGTTGCCGGCTGCGCGGTCTGCGGCGCGCCGCTCGAGGCCGGCCGTCTGCGACCCCTGGCGGACGGCTTCACCTGCGGCCGGTGCCGGTCGCTGCCGCCGGCCTACGATCGCCTCTGGGCCGCCTGGAGCTACGAGGGACCGCTCCCGGCGGTGATCGGCGGCCTCAAGTACCGGCGGCTGGATTACCTGGGAGGCCACCTGGCGGAGGGGATGGCCGACGCCCTGGCGGAAGTGGTCGAGGTGAGGGCAGGCTCCGCGGCGGTCGGGCGAGAGCCCGCGCCGGCCGGACCGGAGGTGGGACGCCGCTGGGACCTGGTGGTTCCCGTGCCGCTCCACTGGCGCCGCCGTTGGCTGCGCGGCTTCAACCAGGCGGAGCGCATCGCGCGGCCGCTGGCACGCCGTCTCGGCATCCCGTTCCGGTCGGCGCTCCGGCGGCGCCGGCCGACCCGGCGCCAGGCCCGGCTCGCTCGCGCAGCGCGGCTGGCGAACCCGTCCGGCGCCTTCACCGCCGGACGGGGGGAGGAGGTCGCAAAGGCGCGGGTGCTGCTGGTGGATGACGTGGCCACCACCGGTGCCACGCTCGACGCCGCGGCGCGCGCCCTGCTGGAGGCTGGCGCCGCCGGGGTGACCGCGGCCGTGGCGGCGCGGACCCCGGAGCACGTTCCATAAAATGCGCGTTTTCCGATACTTGAGCGTGGTAGACTCGCCCGGACGATCGTTGACACGCCCTTGCTTCGAGGGCTACACTCAACGATCAACAGGATTTCGCCCATGACGAGGCTGACCCAACGCATCGCACCGCTGGCGGTTGTTTCACTACTGGTGGTACCCGGTGCGCTCGCGGCAGCACCCGAAACCACGATCAGCGCGGCCGGCGCCCACGTCTCCGGCGACCGGGCGGCCGGCCTGTTCGGTCGCGTCGTCGGCGACTTGGAGCCGCTTTCGGCGGTGCGGGTCTACGCCTACCAGCTCGCGGACCTGAGCCTCAAGCGGGTCATGACCGATGCCGACGGCTCGTTCCGCTTCCCCGAGCTGCCCGCGGGCCTCTACAAGATCATCGCCCACAAGGCCGGGTTCGTCCCGGCGGTCGTCATGTTGGCGCGCACTCGAACGAACGCGCGCCAGTACCTGGAGCTGGAGCTCGCCGAGCAGTCGGCGGAGGCCAAGCCGGGTGACGACTTCTGGTCGATCCGGGGCCAGATTCCCCCGGACGTCCTACGCGAAATCGAGACGCCGGATCCCCAGATGCGGCTCGCGGACTCTCCCTTCGGTCCGGGTGACCGCGTGGTGGTGCATCGCTTCGGCACCGCCATGGAAGCGATGACCGGCGTCGACCAGCTTCCGGACTCCCGGCAGGCGGTGCTCTCGGGCGGCCAGCTCGGGGTCGAGGGCCGGATGGCCGGCCTGCGGTTCGGCCTGTCGGGCGACTACTGGCGGCTGGCGCCCTCGGGTGGTGGCGGAATCGACGGGACGGCTGCCGACGTCGACGGCCTGGCGCGTCACATCGTGCTCCAGGTGGAAGGCGAGGACTCCCAGCTCGCGGTCTCTACGATCACCCAGCGGCTGAACGCCGCCGACGCCGACTCCGAGCCGATCGACTACGAGACCCACCGGCTGACCTGGGGCAAGGACTTCGAGAGCAGCCGCGCCCACATGTCGGCGCAGTACACCACCCAGGCGAACTACTACGCGGACCACTCGTTCGCCCCGGTCGAGGTGCCACGCGATTCGAGCTCCTGGGAGGTCGAGGGCTCGTACACCGTGGACGCCAACGAGCGCTCCAGCTACCAAGGGGGGATGCGCTACCGCGACCGCTCCGTCGGTTTGCCCGGAGAGGATCTGCCCGATGGCCTCCGGCCGCTCGAAGACCAACGTTTGGACCTGTTCGGCCGGGCCGGCACCCGGATCGAGCCGACCGTGCTGGTGGAGTACGGCCTCTACACCACGTTGCGGGACGGCTCGCTGTCCCTGGTCCCGTCCGGCGGTCTGGTGCTCCAGCTCGGCGACGCGTGGCAGGCCTCGGCGCTCGCCAGCGGGCGCGTGTCTTCGGACAAGAGCCAGGGGCCGCGCGACTTCCTGCCGGCCTTCTACAGCGAGTCGAACGGCTGCACCCAGGGGGAGCAGAGCTGCTACAAGATCTCGCTCACCCGGCATTCGGACGACGGCAACACGGATCTCTCACTCGGTGCCATCCACCGGGAGATCGGCGAGACCCTGCGGCTGTTCTTCAACGACGACTTCTTCGATCACCTGGAGAGTCTCTACCTGGTGCGGGGTGACCAGATCCCCGAGCTTCAGTTCGGGGTCTCGCGCCGGGTGACGCCGGAGATCCTGGCGCACCTGGAGTCGAACGTCGGCTCCGGCGGCGGCGGCGTGTTCTACGCCGCGGACAACGAGCCGTACGAGAACTCGGTGCGCTACCTGGTGACCTCCCTGGACACCCACTTCCAGGGCACGGACACCGGCATCTACATCTCCTTCCACCACCTGGAGCAGGAGCTCGACCCCCTGGCCCAGTCGCTGCAGCAGCCCGGCCAGGGCCCCAACCGGCTGGAGGTCCAGCGCCTCCAACTCATGCTCACCCAGGACCTGAACATCCTCATGGACCTGGCCGCCGACTGGGCCGTCAAGGTCAACATGGAGGTCAGCCGGGGCTCCATGCTGTTCGATGGCCCGGGCCGCTCCGACGAGATCAGACGGCGCATCCTGGGCGGGTTCGCGGTCAAGTTCTGACACGGCGGCACGGCCGCCGGTTCCCCCTCAAAGAAAAGTCCACAGTTTTCCTCCCGCGCTGAGCGGTGCTGTGCCCATCGAGATCCATCGTGATGGGGCGCAGTGCCTCTGCCGGTCCAGCGACCCGTCCGACGGCCTGAATCCAATTTCGTGGATAGAATCCAATCGGATGGATTGATCGACCGCAAACGCCACGATCGCGGCGGTTTTCGGCGATTCAAGAATCCGATTTGGTGGCACAGATCGTGCGTTTCCGGGCCTTTGGAGTTCGCAGAAGCCGATGAACCAAAACCGAGCCCGCCGTTTCAGCGGTCCCCTCGCGATCGCTCTGGTCGTCGCCGTCGCGGTGACGGCCCTCGGCGTGGTGAGCTTCGTCCGGGCGCTGGACACGTTCCAGACCCTCGGCTTCCAGGCGACCCGCTCCGGAGGCGGCTGGGCGGTCACCGCGGTCGACGAAGCCTTCGACGGCCGGGTCGGCGTCGCCCCCGGCGACCAGATCCTGCTCGCCGGCGGGGCTGAGCCGGCGGATCTGGCACAGACCCTCCGCCAGGAGCCGACGACGCCGCTGGTGGTGCTGCGCGGCGGCGAGCTGACCGAGGTCACCTACCGGCGGCCGCCGCTCCAGGTCGACTGGTTGTACCTGGTCCTCGCCCTGATCGGCAGTGTCTACCTGCTGATCGGCGTCTACACGGTGCTGCGGGAGCGGCGCGGCGAAGCGCTCCTGTTCTTCTTCTGGTGCCTCGCCTCGGCGGTGGTCTACCTGTTCACGCCGTCCGGGGTGGCCGATGCGACCGGCCGGTTGCTCTACGCCTCCGAGGAGGTCGCCCGCGCCCTGCTGCCGCCGCTGACCCTCCACCTGTTCCTGGTCTTCCCCCGGCCCCTACAACTCGCCGTGGCGGCGGACGGGGGTCCGTCGCGCGGCCTGTCGGGACGCGCGAAGGCCCTGTGGTTGGCGCTCCTCTATCTGCCGGCGGTGGTGATCCTCGGCGTCCAGATCACCCTCATGACCTTCGCCGGCCGGGGCATCGGTCCGGTCCTCGTGCGGCGCCTGCTGCCGATGCTCGACCGGGTGACCATGGTCCATCTGGTCACCTTCGCCATGCTCGCCCTGGGTGTCCTGGTGTTCCGGCTGGGTCGCCAGCGCAACTGCGAGGAGCAGCGCCAACTCCACTGGATCGCCCTCGGCATGGGCGTGGGCTACATCCCGTTCCTGGTCCTCTACGTGGTGCCGTACGCCCTGGGCGGCGGGCTTCCGCGGCTGGTGACGCTGGCGGCGGTCGTGCCCCTGGCGGTGGTGCCGCTCACCTTTGCCTGGGCCATCCTGCGCTACAAGCTCTGGGACATCGCGGTGGTGGTGCGGGAGACGGTCTCGACCGCCCTTACTGTGCTGCTCGCGGGCGCGGCGTTCGCACTGGCCCACCTGGCGGTGACCCGGTCGCTGCCGGCGGACCTGGGGCTCGCGCGGGACTTCCTGTCGTTCGGCAGCGGCGTCGTCATCGCCGGTCTCTTGCTGCCGACCCGGCGGCGGGTGGACTCGGCGCTCGAGCGGCTCCAGTACGGGCGGGCGATGGCCAAGCGGCGGGCGCTCCAGCGCCTTGGCCGGGACCTGCTGACCGAGCGCGACCTGGAGCGCCTCTGCTCCAATCTTTTGAATGAGCTGTGCGACGGCCTGGATCTGGAGCTCGCCAACCTCTTCCTGATCGACCGCCCGGGTTCCATGGTGGCGGTGGCCGAGGAGAACGGTCCGGCGGGTGGTGGGTCCGGGCAGGGTCGCTTCGATGGAGGCCGGGGGGTGCCCCGGCGGATCGAGCTGGCCGCGCTCGGCCCGGAGATCTGGGTCCGCGAGGTGGAGGCTCTGAGCGGCGTGTCGTTCGGCACCGGCGGCCCCGGCCCCCGGCAGCGCCTGTTCCTGGCCGGCTACCGCTACGCCTTCCCGCTGACCGTGCGCGATCAGCCGGTGGGTCTGCTGGTGGTCGGCTTCCGCCTGGGGGAGATCCCCCTGTCGAGCGACGACCTGGACCTGGTGCGCCAGCTCGCCGGCGGCGCGGCGCTGGCGATCGAGAACGCCCGGCTGCTCGACGAGCTCGGCGACCGGCTGGAAGAGGTCACGGCGCTCCAGCGGTTCAACGCCGGGATTATCGAGTCGTCGCCCGCCGGCATCGCCGTGGTCGATCCGGAAGATCGAGTCCTGACCGCCAACGCCGCCTTCGCCCAGCTGGTCAACAGCTCGCCCCAGGCGCTGATCGGCGCGGTCGCCGGCGAGCTCCTGCCGATCGAGCCCGTGCCCGAGCCCGGGGAGGGGCTGACCGAGATCTCCTACTGCGACGCCGAGACCCGGGAGCACCACCTGCAGGTCTCGGTGGCCGCCTTCCAGCCGGCCGGTACCGTCGACCCGGCCGAGGCCCTGCGCGTGCTCCTGGTCCACGACGTGAGCGAGCGGGTGGCGATGGAGAAGGCGCTGCGGGAGAAGGACCGCCTCGCCGCCTTGGGCATGCTCGCCGCCGGGGTGGCGCACGAAGTCAACACCCCGCTCACCGGCATCTCGAGCTACGCCCAGATGCTGCTCGCCGAGACGGCCGAGGACGACCCGCGCTACGAGATTCTGAAGAAGGTGGAGAAGCAGACCTTCCGGGCGGCGCGGATCGTCAACAACCTGCTCGAGTTCGCCCGCAACCGCACCGACGACCTCCACCCGGTCGACCTGGTTCCGCTTGTCGGCGAGGCGCTCGACCTTCTGACGGAGCGGCGTGCGCGGCGCCAGGTGCGCCTGGCGCTCGATCTGCCGGAGGAGCCGCTGGTGGTCCTCGGCAACGACGGCGAGCTCCAGCAGGTGGTGACCAACCTGGCGTTGAACGCGATCGACGCCATGCCCGGCGGGGGGACCCTGAGCATCGCCGGCCGCCCCGCGGGTGACTGGATCGAGGTGGTCGTCTCCGACACCGGCGACGGCATTCCGGACGAGAAGCTGAAGCGCATCTTCGAGCCGTTCTTCTCGACCAAAGTGGGGCGCGGAGGCACCGGACTGGGGCTCTCGATCAGCTATGACATCATTCGTCGGCACGGCGGCGACGTGGAAGTAGAGAGCGCGCCGGGCGAGGGGACGCGGTTCACGCTCCGCCTTCCTCGCCACGACGCGGGTGGGCGGGATGCCCGCCGTGAGGGGAAGGCGGCGCGCGCGTCGCTGGGGGCGCCAGGCTCCGCCGGCGAGGCCGCGCAGCCGGACCCGACAACTCGCTCATGAGCATCCTGATCATCGACGACGAGGAGGTTCTCCAGGACGTCCTCTCCTCCCTCCTGCGGCGCGAGGGCCACGAGGTGCTCGGCGCCCGCACCGGCGAGGAGGGTCTGCGGATGCTCCGCGAGGAGGACGTGGACCTGGTCTTGCTGGACCTCATGCTCCCCGGGATCTCGGGCCAGGAGGTGCTCCAGCAGATCCGGAAGGAAGATCCGGACCAGGTCGTGGTGGTCGTCACCGCCTACTCGTCGATCGAAGGCGCTATCGAGGCCATGCGCGAGGGTGCCTTCCACTACATCCCGAAGCCGTTCAAGAACGACGAGGTCCTGCTCACGGTCCGCAAGGGGCTGGAGCAAAGGCGCCTGGCGGAGGAAAACCGGAGCCTCAAGGAGCAGCTCCGGGAGCGCTACTCGTTCGACAACATCGTCGGCAAGTCGAAGCCGATGCAGGAGGTCTTCGAGCTGGTCGCCCTCGCGGCGCCGTCGAAGTCCAACATCCTGATCCTGGGCGAGAGCGGCACCGGCAAGGAGTTGGTGGCGAAGGCGATCCACCACCACTCGCGCAGGGCCTCCGGACCGTTCGTCACGGTCAACTCCGGCTCCATGCCGGCGGACCTCCTGGAGAGCAACCTCTTCGGCCACGTCAAGGGGGCGTTCACCGGCGCGATCTCGGCCAAGAAGGGCCTGTTCGAGGTCGCCAACACCGGGTCGATCTTCTTCGACGAGATCGGCAACATCCCGATCGACACCCAGGCGAAGCTCCTCCGCGTGATCCAGGAGAAGGAGTTCATGCGCCTGGGCGGCGTCGAGACCCTCACCGCCGACACCCGGATCATCGCCGCGACCAACGCGGACCTGGAAGCGGAGGTCGCCCGCGGAACCTTCCGCGAGGACCTCTACTACCGGCTGAACGTGATCACCATCCCCCTGCCGCCGCTCCGCACCCGGACCGAGGACATCCCGCTCCTCGCCCGCCACTTCCTGGCGCGCTACGCGGAGGAGAACGACAAGCCGATCGACGGCATCTCGTCGGAGGTGATGAGCCTGCTGCTCGACTACCGGTGGCCTGGCAACGTGCGCGAGCTGGAGAACGTGATCGAGCGGGCGGTAGTCCTGTCGACGGGGGAGGAGCTCGACGTCGAGCTGCTGCCGCCGGCGGTACGCCGGGGCGAGGGCCCCATGCACATGTCGCCGCCGCCGCCCAACGGCGACATCTCGCTCAAGGAGGCGGTGAGCGAGTACGAGCGCCAGCTCATCATCCGCGCGCTGCAGCAGACCGGCGGCGTCCAGAAGCACGCGGCGGAGAAGCTCCAGGTCAAGCCGACCACCCTCCACGAGATGATCAAGCGGCATAAGATTTCGATTGAAAGCCTGGCGAGCTGAGGGGGCGTCCCCTCCCGGTCGCTCCTCAGCATGTACCGCGCCGCTCCCGGTGCCCGGCCGATAGAATGTCCGGCGGTTCGCTTCTCGCAGACCGACCCCGCGACGATCCCCGCGAAAGGACCGCCATGACCCTCAGCCCGTGCCGCTCCACCTCCATCCCTCGGATCGCGACCGCTCTTGCGATCGTCCTCACCCTGGCTGTCCTCCTCACGGCTCCAGCTCCGGCCGCCGCCCAGAGCTCCGACACGGTGCCGCCGCTCCTCGAGCCCCTCTCCCACGGTCGCCAGCTCGACCTGCCGGAGCTCGATTCCACGGTCCCTTCGCCGGCCCAGGTCCTCGGCTACTCCCTCGGCACCCGCTTCACCCATCACCTGCGAATCCTCGACTACCTGGACCGCCTGGCGGAGGCCTCGCCGCGGGTGACGCTGTGGCACTACGGCGCCACCTACGAAGGGCGCCCGCTGACCCTGGTGGCGATCTCCTCGCCGTCGAACATCGAGCACCTGGAGGAGATCCGCGCCCAGCACCTCAAGCTCGCCGACCCGCGGGGCCTGGACGCTGACGAGCGCGCGCGGTTGACCGCCGAGACGCCGGTGGTCGTCTGGCTGGCCTACGGCGTCCACGGCAACGAGTCCTCGTCGGCCGAGGCGGCGATGGCCGCGGCCTACGCCCTGGCGGCGGCCGGCGGAGATTGGCCCGCGCGCCTGGAGCACACGGTGGTGCTGATCGATCCGCTGGTCAACCCGGACGGCCGCGAGCGCTACGTCTCCGCCTACGAGCAGCGGCGCGGCCGCCTACCCAACCCGAACGCGGATTCGGCCGAGCACTGGGAGCCCTGGCCCGGCGGACGCCAGAACCACTACCTGGTCGACCTCAACCGGGACTGGTCCTGGGCCAGCCAGATCGAGACCCGCCAGCGCCTCGCCGCCTACGAGCGCTGGGAGCCCCAGGTGTTCGTCGACTACCACGAGATGTTCGCGGAGTCGACCTACTTCTTCCCGCCCTCGGCCGACCCGGTCAACCCCTACCTCGACCAGCGCACGGTCGGCTGGCTGGACGTCTTCGGCCGGGCCAACGCGGCCGCCTTCGACCGCCAGGGGTGGCCCTACTTCAAGGCGGAGTCCTTCGACCTCTTCTACCCGGGCTACGGCGACGCCTATCCGACCTTCCGGGGCGCCGTCGGCATGACCTACGAGATGGCCGGCCACGGCCGGGCCGGGCTGGTGATGGAGCTCCGGGATGGGACCTTGCTGACCCTCGCCGACCGGATCGCCCGCCACACCACCACGTCGCTCTCGACGGTGCGCACGGCGGCCGAGAACCGGCAGAAGCTGCTCGAGGACTTCGTCGCCGCCCGTGCCGATGCCGCCGCCGCGAGCGGCCCGGCGTACCTGTGGCCGGGCGACGCGCCGGAGGCCGGTGCGCTCGCCGGCCTGCTGGTGCGCCACGGCATCGAGGTCGGCCGGCTGAAGGGGCCGACCCGGCTGGCGGCGCGGGAGCTCACCGCCGACCCGGACGGGCGGCCGGCGGAGCGCTCGTTCCCGGAGGGGACCTACGTGGTCGCCACCAGCCAGCCCCTGGGCAACCTGGTGCGGACCCTGCTGGACCGCTCGACCCGCATCGACGACGCCTATCTCGAGCGCCAGCGGCGGCGCCTGGAGCGCAACGTCGGCACCGAGTTCTACGACATCACGGCCTGGTCGCTGCCGCTCGCTTACAACCTGGATGCCTGGGTCGTGCCGGCGCCGCCGGCCGGTCTCGGGGTCGTTCCGGTGGCCGCCGGCAGTGCCCATGCACCATCGGGCCTCGCGGCGGACGAGGGTGACCAGGGAGGGGACGGCGTCGGCTACCTCGTGGCGCCCGCCGGCCTCGACGGCTACCGCTTCGTCGCTTCGCTGCTCCGCGCCGGAATCGAGCTCCGGGTGGCCTTCGACGGCTTCGAGCTCCAGGGCACCTCCTACCCGGCCGGGACGGTGTTCATCCCGCGGCTCGGCAACGAGGACGGCACCCAGGAGAGCACGGGGGGTGCTTCGCGCCTGGCCGAGCGGGTCGACCGCCTGGCGCGGGCGGCCGGCGTCGAGGCGGAGGTGGCCGCCACCTTCTATACCGGCCGCGGCGTCTCTCTCGGCTCGGACCTGGTGCCGCGGGTGGCGCCGCCGCGGATCGGCGTGCTCTCCGGGCCCGGCGTGTCACCGACCTCGTTCGGCTTCTTGTGGCACCTGCTGGACCGCCAGGTGGAGCTGGCCCACAGCCGTCTGGACGTGGACCGGCTCGGCGGAGTGGATCTGTCGGACTTCGACGTGCTGGTGCTGCCGAACGGCTGGGGATACGGCGCCGCGCTGACCGGCGAGACCGCGGACGAGATCGTCCGCTGGGTCAAGGAGGGCGGCGTGCTGGTGGCTGTCGGTGGCGCCTACCGCTGGTTGCAGCAGCACGATCTCACCGGCGTCGAGGAGTGGAAGCCGGCCGAGGAGAAGGGGGCCGGGAAGGGGGACGGCGAGGGTGGCGCCGCGCATAAGGTGGACGAGAACAGCCTCGCCCAGCGGCCGATCCAGACGCCGGGGGCGATCGTCGCCACCGAGCTGACACCGGAGCATCCGCTGGCGCTCGGCGTCTCGTCCGCGCCGCCGGTGCTGGTGACCGGGCACACCGTGCTGCTGCCCACCGGCGACCCCCAGGTCGACGTGCTCCGCGTGGTCGAGGAGGACCCGATCCTGGCCGGCGTCGCCTGGCCGGAAGCGGTCGATCGCCTGTCTGGCTCCCTCCTGGCCAGCTTCGAGCGGCAAGGGCGGGGTGCGGTGGTGCTGTTCGCCCAGGAGCCGGACTTCCGGCTGTTCTGGCGTGGGACCGCACCGCTCTTCCTGAACGCGGTGATCTACGGGCCGACGATGTCCGGCGGCGGGGGGTACGGCCGGCAGCGGTGAGCCCTGCCGCCGGCGGTTCCGGCCGGACTCGGGCGGCCTCCGACTGCTGTGGGGAGCCGCCGCTCCGCCGCCGAGCGCCTCTCCGGGCCTTGCAGGAATTTTGAGCCTTGGGCTAGAGTTGCAGATTCGCGGGTCATCGCCCGCAAACGATCTTGTCTCCCATCCGAGGAACTCTCGAGGAAGAACCCGTGAAGAAAGACATCCATCCCGAGCTCCACATGGTGACCGCGGTCTGTGCCTGCGGTAACACCTTCCAGACCCGCTCGACCAAGGAAGAGCTGCGGCTCGAGATCTGCAGCGCCTGCCACCCGTTCTTCACCGGCAAGCAGAAGCTGGTGGACTCGGCCGGCCGCGTCGAGCGCTTCCAGCGCCGCTACGGCAAGCGCGACCACGCCGCCTCCTGAACGTTCACTCCCCACGACCGGACCGGACCGCGCCCCGCCGGCGCCGCCCGGTCCGGTCCCCCCGATCGGGTTGACCGCGGGGCGACGACGAACCGAACCCCGCGCGACCGCGACCGGCCCCGGCCGGTCGCTTCTGACTGAAGCCCCGGATCCACCATGCTCGAGAAGCTGGCCCAGATCGAGAAGAACCACGACGAGCTGACCTCGAAGCTCGCGGACCCGGAGGTGATCGCCGACCGATCGGCCTTTACCGAGACCTCGAAGGCGCTCTCCGAGATCGCGCACGCGGTCGAGCTCTACCGCGCGTTCAAGGACGTGAAGCACCAGCTCGCCGATACGCGCGAGATGCTCGACGGGCTGTCCAAGGACGACGAGCTCTACGAGCTGGCGCGCACCGAGCTGGCGGATCTAGAGGAGCAGCGCGGGCGCCTGGAGCAGGAGCTGCGGGTCGAGCTCACGCCCAAGGACCCGAACGACCAGCGCAACGTGGTGCTGGAGATCCGTGCCGGCACCGGCGGCGACGAAGCGACCCTGTTCGCGGCCGAGCTGTTCCGCATGTACTCGCGCTACGCCGAGTCCCAGCGCTGGCGGGTCGAGGTGATCGACCTGTCCGAGTCCGGGGTCGGCGGGATCAAGGAGGTCTCGGCGATCATCGAGGGCCGGGGCGCCTACAGCCGGCTCAAGTACGAGGCGGGCGTCCACCGCGTTCAGCGGGTGCCCGAGACGGAGACCTCCGGCCGGATCCACACCTCCGCGGTGACCGTGGCGGTCCTGCCGGAAGCCGAGGACGTGGAGATCGAGCTCGACGAGAGCGACATCCGGGTCGACCGCTTCTGCTCTTCGGGACCCGGCGGCCAGGGGGTCAACACGACCTACTCCGCCGTTCGCCTGACCCACGAGCCGACCGGCATCGTGGTCACCTGCCAGGACGAGCGCAGCCAGATCAAGAACAAGGCGAAGGCGATGCGCGTGCTCAAGGCCCGCCTGTACGAGATCGAGCAGGAGAAGGCGGCGGAGGCGGTCTCCGCCGAACGCCGCAAGATGGTCGGCAGCGGCGACCGCTCGGAGAAGATCCGCACTTACAACTTCCCCCAGAACCGGGTGACCGATCACCGGATCGGCCTCACCATCCACCAGCTCCCCTCGATCCTGGAGGGGGACCTGGAGGCGCTGATCCAGCCGTTGGCCGACCACGACCGGGCGCAGGCGCTGGAGACCTCGCCCACCGACAACTGACACCGTCCGCCCGCGGGCTCTTCTCGGCGCTCGCCGCGGCTCCCCCTGACGCCGTGCCCACCGTCCGCACGTTGCTCGACGAGGCGAAGGCGGCGCTCCGCGCGGCGCCGTTCCGGCCGCCGGCACGCGAGGCCCACCTGCTCCTCGGGCGGGTCCTGGGCGTGCCGGAGGGCCGGCTCCTGGCTCGCGACGACCTGCCGGTGCAGCCGGCCCAGGCGGCCGCGTTCCGGGCGCTCGTCGCCCGGCGGCTCACCGGCGAGCCGGTCGCCTACCTGGTGGGGGAGCGGGAGTTCTACGGCCGCTCCTTCGTGGTCGACCCCCGGGTCCTGGTGCCGCGGCCGGAGACCGAGCACCTGGTCGAGGCGGCGCTCGCGCTCGCTCTTCCGAAGCGAGGGCCCCAGCGCGTCCGGGATCGCCCACGCGTCTTGGACGTCGGCGTGGGCTCCGGAGCCATCGCCGTCACCCTGGCGCTCGAGCGCCCCGGGTGGCGCCTGATCGGGAGCGATCTCTCCCTCGGCGCCCTGGCCGTCGCCCGGAACAACGCCCGCCGGTTGGGGGTGGACCTCGCCCTTCTCCGCGCGGACCTGTTCGAGCTCTCCCGGAGCGTCGACCTGGGCGCCCTCGACCTGATGGTCTCCAACCCGCCCTACATCGATCCGACCGAAGCGCTAGAGCTTTCGCCGGAGGTCACCCGGTTCGAGCCATCCCTGTCGCTCTTCGCCGGCCCCGACGGCCCCGACGGACCCGACAGCAGGAGACGCGGGGCGGCGGCCGTCGCCGCCCTGATCCGCCAGGGGGAGGCGCTTGCGTCCGGCGTGGCGATGGTGCTCGAGGTCGGGCACGAACAGATGCCCCGGGTGCGGGAGCTCGCCGAGGCCGGACCGTGGACCGTCGAACGGGTGGTAACGGACTATTCGGGCGTCGAGCGGGTGGCGGTCCTCCGACGGCGGTAGAATGGCCCGCTGCGGGAGGCGTGCCCCTCTCCGCGGCGCTCACCCGCAGCGCCCCGACACGCCGAGGACGGCAGCGACGAAAGCAGGATTTCAGTGGACATCTTCCGGATTCAAGGTCCCACCCCCCTGGTCGGACGGGTGCGCGCCAGCGGTGCCAAGAACGCCGCCCTGCCGGCGCTCGCCGCCTGCCTGCTGGCCGGTGAGCCGGTGACGCTCCGGCGCCTGCCGCGGGTCCGCGACATCCGGACGATGGTCAAGCTTCTGGAGCACCTCGGCGTCGAGAGCGAGGAGACCGGAGACGCCACGCGGCTGGAGGTGACCGGCACGCCGCCGGACGACGAGGCGCCGTACGAGCTGGTCAAGACGATGCGCGCGAGCGTGCTCTCCCTCGGCCCGCTGCTGGCCCGTCGAGGCCACGCGCGGGTCTCGCTGCCGGGCGGCTGCGCCATCGGCGTGCGGCCGATCGACCAGCACCTGGCCGGCCTCGCCGCCCTGGGAGCGGACATCCGGCTCGAGGGCGGCTACGTGGAGGCCCGGGCCCGGCGCCTCCTGGGTGGGCGCTACCGGTTCGACATGCCGACCGTGACGGGGACGGAGAACCTGCTCATGGCGGCGGTGCTGGCGACCGGCACCACCATCCTGGAGAACTGTGCCCGGGAGCCGGAGATCGGTGACCTGGCGCGCCTGCTCCGGGCCATGGGGGGGCGGATCGAGGGCGAGGGTACCGACCGGATCGTCATCGAGGGAGTCGATGCTCTGGGCGGTGCCGACCACGAGATCATCCCCGACCGGATCGAGGGTGGAACGTACCTGATCGGCGCGGTGTTGACCGGCGGCGACGTGACCCTGGAAGGGGCCGCGCGCGAGGACCTGGCTCCGCTCCTCGATCTTCTCGAAGCGGTCGGCGCGCGGGTCGAGGTGGCAGCGGGGGAGGCGGCCGGCACTCCCCGGTGCGGCACGATCCGGGCCAGCGGTGACGGCCCGTTGCGGGCGGTCGACGTGGCGACCGCGCCCCACCCGGGGTTCCCGACCGACCTCCAGGCGCAACTGATGGCGCTGATGACCCGTGCCGAAGGGACCACCACCATCCGGGAGACGGTGTTCGAGAACCGCTTCCAGCACGTGCCGGAGCTCATGCGGATGGGCGCGGTAATCGACGTCAAGGGGAACGTGGCCCACGTCTTCGGGCCGACGCCGCTGTCCGGCTCACCGGTGATGGCGACCGACCTCCGGGCCTCCGCCTGCCTGGTGCTCGCCGGGCTGGCCGCCACGGGAGAGACCACGGTCCAGAGGATCTACCACCTGGACCGGGGCTACGAACGGATGGAAGAGAAGCTGCAGCGCCTCGGCGCGCGCGTGGAGAGAGCGGCGGGGTGATGACGGTCCGCGGTTCCTCTTGCCGGGCCGTACCGGTGCTCGCGGCGGCGGGCCTCGTCGCGAGCTTCGCCTGCGCGCTTTCCCGTCCGGCGGCGGCGGACGATTTGCGGATCCCGATCGTCCAGCGCATCCTGGCCGGCCGGCCGGAAGCGGCGCTCGAGGCGGCCGACTCCGTGCGGGCGGCCGACCCCGACGAGGCGGCACGGGTCGGCCTGAGCTACCTGCGGGGGAGGTTGCTCCAGCAGCTCGGCCGTCCGGTCGAGGCGGAGGACGCCTACGCCGCGGCGCTCGACGAGACCCCGGCGCTCCAGGCCTACGTCCGCTACCACCTGGCGCGGATCCAGGAGCTCAACGGCCACCCGGAGGTCGCGGCCGGCTTGGTGGCTTCGGTGGTCACCGCCGCCACGCCGCCGGACCTGCTGGAGCAGGCGACCGAGCTGTTCGTCCGGGCGATCGCCGGCGGCGGCGACTGCCGTGTGCTCGATGGGGTGCGCCGCCACAAGGGGCTGCCCGAAGCCGAGACCCGCCTGTTGCGGGTGGTCGCCGGGCAGTGCCTGCTCCGTCAAGGCAAGCGTGAGGACGCGGCGGCCGCCCTGTGCGAGGTCGCCCAGGAGGACCGGGACGACGAGGCCGCCCGGCGGGCGGCCGATCTCCTCGACGGCATCTTGCGGCGCGATCTCGACCTCCGAGAGCCCCTGGCCCAGCGCGGCTGCGACGCCGAGCTCGAGATCGGGATGGTTCTCCACCGGCACCGTGAGTACGACCGGTCCATCCCTTACCTGGAACGTGCCCTCACCCGCTTTCCGCCGCGCCGCATCATCGCCGACGACGCCGAGTTCGAGGCACGCTACGCGCTGGCCCGGGGGTACTTCTGGCGCGAGCGCTTCGCCGTCGCCGCCCAGCGTTTCGCCGACCTGGCGATTCGGGCGCGCAACCTGGAGGAGCGATCCCGGGTGCTCTACCAGCAGGGCCGGTGCCTGGAGCTGATGGGGCGCTGGACGGACGCCGACGCCGTCTACCGGCGGACCTACATGACCCTCCAGGGCGGCCGGCTGTCCGGCCCGGCGCTGCTTTCGGCGCTCCGGCTCGAGTGGCGGAGCGACAGAGAGCGCGACGCGCTCGACCTCTACCGGCTGCTGGTCCAGCGCAACGATGCCACCGAGAATGCCGCGCGGGCGGCGCTCTTCCTGGCCTCCTCGGACATCGTTCGCGGCCGCGCCGACCGGGCGGAGCACTGGCTGAGCGACGCCGAGCGCTTCGACCGGGACACGCGGACCGAGGTGGCCTACTGGCGGGGGCGGCTGGCGGAGCTCACCGGCGATCCCGCGGGTGCGGTCGGCCACTACCTGGACGTCGCGGTGGCGAACCCCTACCACCCCCTGGCGCTCGACGCGATCGAGCGGCTGCACAGCGCCGAGCTGTCATCCGACGCCCGGGCCGAAGCCGAGCGGCGTGCCCGCTCGGGTCGCCCGGACGACCTGCTCGCCGCCTGGCTGGCGAGCGGTGACGACCAGGCCGCGGGGCGCTCGGCGCGGCGCAACCTGGAGAGCTACGCGCGAACCTCCCAGTCGGCCGCGCCACTGCTCAATGTCGATCCGGTGCCGGTGGCCGACTGGCCGCTGTGGCACGAATCGATCGACGATCCGCCTGACATGCTGCTCGCCCTCGGCCTGGTCGACGAGGGCGCCTCCGCCGTCCGCGACCATTTCCCTCCGGACGAGCCGGCGCTCGCCCTGACCGGCAGTCGCCTGCTGCTCGGGGCACGCAAGGTGCACCAGGCGATCCTGCTGGCGGACGTCTCCACGCGCCCCCTGACGCGCCGGCTGGCGGACCCCCTGCTCCCCGAGCCGATCCGGGCACTGCTCTACCCGTTCCCGTGGCAGGACGAGATCCGCGCCCAGGCCGCGCGCTTCTCGATCGATCCCTACTTGCTCGCCGCCGTCATCCGCGAGGAGAGCCGGTTCTCGCCCGAAGCGGTCTCCCAGGTCTCGGCGCGGGGGCTGACCCAGTTCGTCTGGCTGACCGCCAAGCGGCTCGCCGCGCAGCTCGGTATGGGGCAGATCGAGCCGACGGACCTCTACCGCCCGGACGTCTCGATCCGCCTCGGGGCGGTCTACCTGGGGGAGCTCGCGGCGCAGTTCGGCGGGTTCGAGCACGAGGAGGTCGCGGCCTACAACGCGGGCCCGGCCCAGGCCCGCCTGTGGCAGGCGTACTGCTTCACCCGTGAGATGCCCGAGTACTACTCCAAGACCGGCTTCAACCAGACCCGCGCCTACATGACCCGCGTGCTGGCGAGCCGCACCCGCTACGCCGAGCTCTACGGCAACCCGGAGGACCGGGCCGGCCGGTTCCGGTGGCGGTTCCGGCGGGGCGCGCCCGGCGGCCGCTGAGGCGCCGTCGGCGACTCGTCAGCCATCCTTCCCGGCGGCCTGCGCGCCGTCGATCTCCAGGATCACCGGCGGCAGCGACTCGTGGCTGTTTTCGAAGTAGTTCACGATGTCGGCCTCGCGGCGCAGCTCTTCCGTCTTGCTCTCGATCGCCTCGTTGAGGCGCTGCTCCTTGAGCACCTGGCGGATCTGCTCGCGCACCTGCTCGATCGGCGGCACCGGCTGGCCGTGGGCCTCGAGCTCCGGCGTGAGGGTCTGCTCGTAGTAGGCGCGGATGTCCTCCAGGCTGACGAACACCCGCGGTCCGAGGAACTCCTCGAAATAGGTCCAGACCATGAGCTGGCGGGTCACGAGCTGGCGGAGCGACTCCAGGTCCAGCCCCACGTCCTCGAGCTGCTGGCGGAACTCGGCCTCGCTCGCGAACCGGGCGCGGATCGTCTCCACCTGCTGCTCGATCTGGGAGACCGGCACCTGCTCGATGCCGAACCGCGTCACCTCGTGGTAGCGCACCCGCTGGTCGATCAGGGAGTCGAGGACCCGGCGGCGGAACGCCTGGTCGCCCTCGCCCGTCTTGGGGGACTCGATGCCGAGGACGATCGCCCGATCCAGGTCCGAGGCGAGGATCGGGTCCTCGTCGACCACGGCGACGATCCGGTCCCGCAGCAGCAGCCCCTGGGGTGTGGTGGACGCGGCCTGGGGCTCCGCGGCAGCGGTCGGCGGCTGGGTGGGTGCGTCCCGGGGCGCGGCCGGGGCGGCCCCCGCGGCGGCGGCGAGCGCAATGCCGGCCGCCAGGAGCGCGGCGGCGAGCGGTTGAGGGGTGCGGTGCATCGGGCGAATCGTAGCAGCCGGCGCCGTTCTTGCCCGGTTCCGTGGGCCTCCGAATGATGGGGCCCTCGGGGCTGCTAGTCTCCGGGCGATGCCCGAGGAGCGCCAGAGCGAAGGAGGGAAGCTGTTGGTCGTCGCCACGCCGATCGGCAACCTGGACGACCTGTCCGCCCGGGCGCGCCAGGCATTCGAGGCGGCGGACCTGGTGGCGTGCGAGGACACCCGGCACACCGGTCGGCTGCTCGCCCACCTGGGGGTCAAGCGGCCGCTGGTCTCGCTCCACGAGCACAACGAGCGCCAGCGCCTGCCCCGGTTGCTCGACGAACTGGCGGCGGGGCGGACGATCGCCTTGGCGAGCGATGCCGGCACGCCCCTGGTCTCCGACCCCGGGTACCTCCTGGTCCGCGAGGCGATCTCCCACGGCCACCGGGTGGAGCCGATCCCGGGGCCGTCGGCGGCGCTGGCGGCGCTGGTCGTCTCCGGCCTGCCGCCCCACCCGTTTACCTTCTGCGGCTTCCCGCCGCCCAAGCGGGGCAAGCGCCGGACCTTCTACGAGCGCTTCGCGGACCTGGCGCACACCCTGGTGGTCTACGAGTCGCCCCACCGGCTCCTGGCCAGCCTGGGGGACGCCCTGGAGGTGCTGGGAGACCGTCCGGTGGCGGTCGCCCGCGAGCTCACCAAGCTGCACGAGGAGGTGCTGCGGGGCGGCCTCGCCGAGGTGCTGGCGGCGCTCCGGGAGCGACCGGTCATCAAGGGGGAGCTGGTGGTCGTGATCGGCGCCGAGCCGGCGTGACGGCTGGGCCTCTTACTCGCCGTAGCCGACGGCCTGGCGCAGGTGAGCGACCTCGCGCGCCAGGACGTCGAGGAAGCCGTCCACCTGCTCGAGCGTGTTCTGGGGGCCGAAGCTCACCCGGATCGAAGCCAGCGCCTCTGCGGGGCTGATCCCCATCGCCAGGAGGGTCGCCGAAGGCTCGACCTTGCCGGAGCTGCAGGCGGAGCCGGTCGACACGGCGTAGCCGGCATGGTCGAGCCGCAGGAGGAGCGACTCGCCCTCGACCCCGAGGAAGGCGACGTGGGAGGTTTGGGGCAGTCGTGGTGTGTTGCGGCAGTGGATCACCGAGTCCGGGATCCGCGCGAGCCCCTCCTCGAAGTGATCGCGCAGGGTGCGGAGGTGCCGAGCGCGCCGGGGCAGCTCCTCGGAGGCGATCCGCGCCGCCTCACCCAGCCCGACCAGGGCGGCGACGTTCTCCGTCGACGCGCGGCGCCCGCGCTCCTGGCCGCCGCCCAAAAGCAACGGCTCGAAGGCGGCGCCCGGGCGGATCCAGAGGGCCGCGGCGCCCAGCGGTCCGTAGAACTTGTGGGCACCGAGCACCAGGTAATCCGCGCCGAGCGCTTCCACGTCGACCGGGATCTTGCCCACCGCCTGGACCGCGTCGACCAGCAGGGGGATGCCCCGTTCCCGGCAGGCGGGGGCGATCTCCGCCACCGGCTGGATGGTGCCGAGCTCGTTGTTGGCGAGCATCAAGCAGGCGACGCGGGTGTCCTCGGTGAGGGACGCGACCATCGCCTCGGCCACCACGCGGCCGTCCGCTCCAGGAGGGATCCGTACCACCTCCAGGTCGGTTCCGCCGAGCGCCTCGGCGGCGATCCGGAGCGACGGGTGCTCCAGGGCGGAGAGCACGATGCGCGCGGTACCACCGGTGCTCGACCGGCGCAGGGTACCGAGCACGACGGCGTTGTTTGCTTCCGTACCGGAAGCCGTGAAGACGATGTCCGCCGGCGCGGCGCCGAGGAGGTGGGCGACGTGGCACCGCGCTTGCTCTACCGCCTCCCGGGCCACACGACCGAGGCGGTGAACGGACGAGGGGTTGCCGAACCGTTCGCCGAGCCAGGGGAGCATCGCGTCGCGCACCCTGGGATCGAGCGGCGTCGTGGCGTTGTGGTCCAGATAGACGGTTTCCATGTCTGCTGATCAGTCTAGCAACCCGGGTCATCGGCCGGACCGGCCGTCAGGGTTGCGCGGTCTCGCCCGAAAGGGCGGGCCGGCAGCGGAATCCGGCCCCGAAGCGGCGAGTTATAGCCCCTGTGCCCGCGGGCACCGGCGGGCGACCGCCGCCGGTTCGAAGGAGTCATGATCTTGTCTTCGACAGCTTCGACCTCCCCCCTTTCCTCGCGGCTCTCTGCATCGCGCGGCTCGCGCAGGCTCCTTGGCCGGCTCCTGGGTGCGACCGGGCTCATCCTGCTCGTGCTCTTCGTGTCCCTCCCGGGCACCCTCCATGCCGGGGAGCACCCGATCGACCAGCGGGTCAAGGCCCTGCCGCAGAAGTACCAGGACTTCCTGCGCCGGGTCGACCTGCTGATCAGCGACGAGGAGTGGGAGGCCTTCCTCTCCCTCCAAGAGGACTACGAGCGCGACGCCTTCATCGAGCGGTTCTGGCGCGTTCGCGATCCCGACCCGAAGACCGCGCGCAACGAGCTCAAGGACCGCTGGGACGCCCGCCTCACGTACGTCCTGGACAACTACCCGGACAAGAACGACGAGCGGGGCCGCATGTTCCTGCTCAACGGCCCGCCGACCACGGTCCTCAAGAGTCGCTGCACCAAGCTCTATCCGATGGAGGCGTGGGTCTGGCGGCAGAGCGAGGCCCTCGGCCACGAGCTCGGCATCGTCTTCTACCAGCACTACGGCGCCGGGCCGTACCGCGTCTGGGCCCCGTTCGAGGGCCTCGGCGCCCTGTTCGACACCTGGAGCTCGCCGAGCACCCCCGCCACCCTGCAGGAGATCGCCCTGGGCTGCCCCGACGGCGACAAGCTCGCCGCGGTCGTCGGCTGGGTGCTGCAGCAGAAGAACCTGGGCTTCGACTCCATGCTCGCCCGGATCGACGACAGCATCAAGCCGCCCTCCGGCGAGTGGGTGGACACGTTCGAGAGCTACTCGACCCGCCTACCACCCGACGCGGCGACCTTCGACGCCGAGCTGACGATCGACTATCCCGGCAGCCGCCAGAGCCGGACCGTCACCCAGGGGGTGATCTCGGTGCCGGTTTCGGCCATCGGCGCGGCCGAGCTGGCGGGCAACCGCTCCTACAACCTGGTGCTCAACGGCGAGGTGCTCCTGGACGGCGAGCTGTTCGAGAGCTTCCGCTACAAGTTCGACTACCCGGCGTCCGAGATCCAGAACGGGATCGTGCCGCTGATCTTCGAGCGCGCGCTGAGGCCCAACCACTACACCCTCGTGGTCAAGGCGGAGGACCTGAGCTCCCACCGCTACTTCCGGGCCGAGCGGGAGATCGACGTGCCGGAGGTCCACGGCGCGGTGCCGAAACCCGGACCCCGCGACGAGACGACGGCGCGCCTGCTCTCCGAGGCGAACGCGCTCTTGTCCGAAGGGCAGACGAGCCTGCGCCTGGTGCGGCCCCGGGGCGAGCTCCTGACCGACATGATCCGGTTCAACACCCTGGTGGTCGGCGACGGCGTCGACCACGTCACCTTCTCCCTCGACGGCCAGCAGGTCCTGACCGACAAGAAGCCGCCCTACAGCGTGGAGCTCAACCTGGGCAGCCTGCCCCGGACCCACTCGCTGCGGGCCACCGCCTATGACACGGGGGGCGTGGAGCTGGCGAGCGACGAGATCCTGGTCAACGCCGGCGGCACCCGGTTCCGCGTCCACCTGACCGAGCCGCGCCGCGGCAAGGTCTACACCGACAGCCTGCGGGCCGCCGTCGAGCTGGAGGTGCCGGCCGGCGCCAAGGTCGACCGGGTCGAGCTCTACGTGGACGAGACCAAGGTGGCGACCCTGTACGGCGCGCCCTGGTCCCAGCCGATCGTCCTGCCGCCCGCCCTGCGCGGTTCCATGGCCTACGTCCGCGCCGTGGCCTATCTCCAGGACGGCAACTCGACCGAGGACACGGTGTTCATCAACGCCCCGGACTACATGGAGGAGGTCGACGTCCAGTTCGTCGAGCTCTATGCCACGGTCCTGGACCGGGCCGGGCACCCGGTCGACGGGCTGACGCGGGACCAGTTCCATGTGTTCGAGGAGGACCAGCAGCAACAGATCCTGCGCTTCGAGCAGGTGCGCGACCTGCCGATCCACGCCGGCATCCTGATGGACGTCTCCGCCTCCATGTCCGACCGGATCGAGGGCACCCGGCAGGCGGCGCTCCAGTTCTACCAGCAGATCGTCCGGCCCAAGGACCGGGCCGCCCTGATCACCTTCAACGACTACCCGAACCTGGCGGTCAAGTTCACCAACAGCGTGGACGCCCTGGCCGGCGGCCTGGCCGGCCTCAAGGCCGAGCGCGGCACGTCGCTGTGGGACAGCATCATCTTCTCCCTTTACTACTTCAACGGCATCAAGGGGCAGAAGGCGCTCTTGATCCTCTCCGACGGCGAGGACGAGTCGTCCCGCTTCGGCTTCGACGACGCCCTGGAGTACGCCCGCCGGGCCGGGGTGACCATCTACACGATCGGCCTCGACCTGCCCCGCGGCGTGGCGCGCAAGCACCTCGCCCGCCTGGCCGAGGAGACCGGCGGACGGAGCTACTTCATCGACTCGACCGACGGCCTGGGCGCGATTTACCAGCAGGTGGAGAAGGAGCTCCGCTCCCAGTACCTGATCGCCTACCAGTCGTCCGACACCGACACCAGCGGCGCCTTCCGCCACGTGCGCCTGGACGTCGACCGCCGGGATCTCGAAGTCAAGACGATGACGGGGTATTACCCATGAGGGTCTGACAAGACCTTCCTCGTCGTCTCCTCCTCTTTCAACGTTCCCGTGTCCCTGGGGAGACACTCTGCCCGTCTTCCTTCCTTTCGGTCGGCGCTCCCGGCCAGGTTCCGCCGCAGCCTTCGCCTGAGAGGCATCGGCTGGATCCCCCCTACAACCCCCCGACCCCCTTTTCACCCCCAGGGGGAGAAGGGGGCGCCCCCACCCGTCTTCTCCCAGCATCTCGTGGTTCGGGGTGGGAGCGGCTGAGCGGTGCGCAGGAGGAGCGGGACGGGAGGCCCCGCTAGAGGGCGTTGAGGACCGCGCGCGCGAAGTCCTTTGAGCTAGCAGGCAAGGCCGGCGCGGTCCGAACCGAGGCGGCCGTTAGTCCCCCAGCCGTCCAGTTCGGTCGCCGTCCCGGAGGCGGGGCCTCCCGTCCCGCTCCCGACAGACGGCTCATCCGCGCCGTCCGAGAGCGGGCGCTTTCCGACCCACTCCGACCGACCTCCCGCCGAAGGTCCCGGTGTATCCTTCGGCGCCTATGGCTTCGCTGCCCTCCCTGGTCCTCGCCTCCGGCTCGCCCCGCCGACGCGACCTCCTCACCGGCCTCGGTCTCGCCTTCACGGTTCGTCCGGCCGACCTCGACGAGACCCCACGTCCCGGCGAGACGCCCCGCGCCTACGTCGAGCGCCTCGCCGAGGAGAAGGCCATGGCGCAGGCGGCGCCGGGAGAGCTGGTGCTGGCAGCCGACACCTCGGTGATCCTGGACGGCGAGATCCTCGGCAAGCCGGAGGACGAGGAGGACGGCCGGCGCTTGCTCGGTCTCCTCGCCGGGCGCGAGCACATCGTCCTCTCCGGCGTCGCCCTGCATCTTTCGGACGCCGGGCCGGACGGGGGGCCGGATGCGGGGTCGGGCAGCACCATTACCCACGTCGAGGAGTCCCGGGTCCGGATCGCGGCGCTCACGCCGGAGGAGATCGCCTGGTACGTGGCGACCGGCGAGACCATGGACAAGGCCGGCGGCTATGCCATCCAGGGTCTGGGCGCCCTCTACGTGGAGGCGGTAAACGGCGACTACACCAACGTCGTCGGCCTGCCGTTGCCGGCGACCTACCGCCTGTTCCGGGCGCTCGGCTTCGACCTGCGCGCCTTCCGACCGGAGACCCGGCCATGACCCACGACCTGCCGACCACCGCCCTGTCCCGGGGGCCGGCCGGTCAGCCGCCGAACTTGATCGGGTCGCCCAGCTCGTCGAGGGAGAAGTTGGCCATGATCTGGTGGCCGTTGAAGTCGAGCACGCGGATGTCTTCGACCGCTTCCAGGTCCTTGGCGATGTTTTCGAACGCCTGAGGGTAACGATGGCGGACGGCTTCCAGGTCGACCTCGTAAGCGATGAACTTGTCGATCCCCTTGTAGCGGAGCTTGTCGACCAGGCGCTCGTCGGTGAGCTTGGGGTAGGTCGAGAGCACGAGGATGGGGCCGGTGCCGGTGAAGATGAGGTAGGCGCGGGTGGCGGCTTTGGGGCTCATCGGTCGCTCCTCCAGGGGACGGTTTCGGTCAAGCTACCGTTCGCCGTCTGAGGAGTCAAGGCGGGGGGTGGTCGGGGCGATCTTGTAGGTCTGTCGGGAGCGGGTCGGAAGGCCCCGCCTCCGGGACGGCGCACGTGCTGGACGGTTGGGAGCTCATCGTGCGCCTCGGTTCGGACCGCGCCGGTCCTGGCTGCCAGCTCACAGGACTTGGCGCGCGCGGTCCTCAACGCCCTCCAGCGGGGCCTTCCGACCCGTTCCACGCGCGCACCGTTCGCCCTCCACCCCGTACCACGAGATGTTGGAAGAAGAAGGGCGGTAGGGGGCGTCCCTCGCCCCCCGAGCGGGGGGAGAGGGATCGAGGGAGTCGGGGCCTTCCGACCCGCTCCACACGCGCACCGTTCGCCATCGCCGCAACCGCGCCAGGGAGCTGACCGCGAGGAAGGAGGACCGGCGGAGTGTCTTCCAGGCGAGGGATCGCTTCCGACCTGTCCGACATAATCGCGGCCATGGCGTACAGCGACATCTTCACCGTGATCCTCGTCCGCCCCCGGGAGGCGGGGAATGTCGGCATGGTCTGCCGGGCGATGGCGAACATGGGGCTCTCTGAGCTGCGGCTGGTGGAGCCGGCGGCGGAGCTTTCCGGGGAGGCGCGGATGTTCGCCGTCGGGGCGCACCATCTGCTGGAGGCGGCGACTCGGTTCGATTCCCTGGAAGAGGCGGCGGCGCCGTTCCGGCGGCTGGTGGGGACGACGTCGGCCCGGGACCGGGTGCTGGCGGTGCCGGTGGTGACGCCGCGGGAGCTGCCCGGCCTGCTGGCCGCGGAGGACCCGCCGGAGCTGCCGACGGCGCTGGTCTTCGGCTCGGAGGTCGGCGGGCTGACCAACGAGGAGCTCGCCCTGTGCAATCCGGTGGTGACCGTGCCGTGCGCGCCGGAGCAGCCGACCCTCAACCTGGCCCAGTCGGTGCTGGTGGTCGCTTACGAGCTCTACGTGACCACCGGACCGGGCCGCCTCGGGCCGCTGCCGGCGGAGGCTCTTCCAGACGCGCCGGTGGGTCGGATCGAGCCGGAGCCGCCCGCCGACGTGGCACGGGTGGAGGGGCTGTTCGGGCACTTGCAGACGGTGCTCGAAGAGGTCGGGTTCGCGCGCGACTCGAGCTTCGATGGGGTGCTGCGGGACCTCCGCCAGCTCGCCGCCCGGGCCCGGCCGAGCGAGCGGGAGGTGACGATCTTTCGGGGCATCCTACGGCGCATCCAGAACGCCCTCGCGCGGCGTGGCGCGCCCTGAGCGCGCCCTTACATCGAGCGGACACCGAGCGGGCACCGAGCGGGCACCGACCGGGCCGGCGTAGTACGATGCCGCCGTCATGACCACCAAGTCTCGCGTCGCCGAAAGCCTCGCCCGCTCCCCGATCGTCGGGGTCGTGCGCACCCACTCCCACGAGGAAGCCGCCGCGACCGCGCGCGCGTTCATCGCCGCCGGCCTGGAGCTGATCGAGATCACCTTCACCGTTCCCGAGGCGACCCGGCTGGTGGAGGCGCTCCTTGCCGAGCGGAGGGCGGACGGCCCGCCGTGGATCGGCATGGGCACCGTGACCACGGGGGAGCGCGCCACGCGCGCCCTGGAGGCCGGCACCGAGTTCATCGTGTCGCCCAACGTGGCGCACGACGTGGTCGAAAAGGCCCGGCAGAGCAGCACCTATCTCCTGGTCGGTGCGCTGACGCCGACGGAGATCGCCGAGGCCCATGCCCTGGGCGCGGACCTGGTCAAGGTCTACCCGTTGCCGCCGGTGGGTGGGCCGGCCTATCTCTCCGTCGTGCGCGGACCGCTGGGTGACGTCCCGATGCTCGCGGCCGGCGGCTTCGGCATCGAGGAGATCCCCGCCTACCGGGCGGTGGGTGCCGTCGCCTATGGCATCGGTGGGCCGCTGGTCGGATCCACCCCGGACGAGACGGCACGCCGCGTCGCCCGGGCCCTGGCGCTGGCCCGCGGCGAGGAGGGCGCTTGAGCGCTCCCCATCGAGGAGATCCCCCCGTCGCGGCCGGGAGCGAAGGGCCGGCGCCGGTCCACGCGGCGTTTGATCCGACACCGGAGATCTTCGCCACCGATGCCGGCGGAACCTTCAGCTTTCCGCTCCAGGTCGGCGGCGACCCGTTCCTGGACACCGGTCCGTACGACGAGTGCCGGCTCGTGGTCTCCGTCTGGCATCCGTCGGAGCGGCGTTCGATCGACCTGGACCGGGCCTATGTCGAGGTGCGTGCCTGCTTCGCCCGGGAAGAGGGAGCCCGGTGGGTCCGGATCGCCGAGGTGGAGCCGGTGGTTCCCGCCTACGGCAGCGACAGCTTCGACGGCTGGATCGTGCTGCCGGTGTTGGCAACCGAGACCGCGTTCTCGCTCTACGGCGCCGGCTTCGAGCCCCGCTCGCGCATCCAGATCCGCGGCTTGGCCTACCTGGTGCCCTGAGCGCGTCCGAGCAGGCGGCAGCGCGCGGCTGGCAGGGGACGTGCAAAACCGAAAGAGGCAGTAGAAGCCCTGAGCGACGGCACCGCGCCCCTCGTTCAAGATCATCAGCGCGTTCAGGAGGACCGTGATGGACCACGTCGACTTTCTCGCCCGCCTCGCCCAGCCGGAGGACTCGAAGATCGTCCTGCTCGTGCTGGACGGCGTCGGCGACATCCGCACCGCCGAGCAGCCGGAGACCGCCCTCGAGGCGGCGGGCATCCCCCATCTGGACGATCTCGCGGCCCGCTCCGCCCTCGGCCGCGTGGTGCCGGTCACCCAGGGCATCACGCCGGGCAGCGGACCGGGCCACCTGGCCCTGTTCGGCTACGACCCGGCCGCGGCCGAGAACGACATCGGCCGGGGCGCGCTGGAGGCGCTGGGCGTGGGTGTGGAATTCGGCCCGGGCGACGTGGTTGCACGCGGGAACTTCGCCACCCTGGACGAGGACGGCAAGGTGACCGACCGGCGGGCCGGGCGGATTCCGACCGAGGAGAATCGGCGCCTGACCCAGAAGCTCAACCAGGCGCTCGAAGGCGCGGACACCGGCGACTTGCGGGTGTCGGTCTACTCCGGCGAGGGTCACCGCTTCGTGCTGCTCGCCCAAGGAGAGGGCCTGTCGCCGGAGATCGAGGACACGGACCCCCAGGAGACCGGCGTGGAGCCGCTGCCGCTCGCGGCGAGCGCCCCGGCGGCCGAGTCCACGGTGGCGCGGCTCGAGCCGGTCCTCGAGACGCTGTCGGCCACCTTGAAGGACGAGAAGAAGGCCAGCGGCTTCCTGCTCCGCGGTTTCGAGACGCTGCCGAAGATCCCGACCATGGACCAGCTCTACCACCTGAAGCTGGGCTGTTTCGCCGGCTATCCGCTCTACCGCGGGGTCGCCAAGCTCTGCGGCATGGAGCTGGTCACCGACGACAAGGGCGTGGAGGATCTGTTCGAGAGCGTGCGCCGCCACTGGGCGGAGCACGACTTCTTCTTCATCCACGTCAAGGAGGCGGACAAGGCCGGCGAGGACGGGGACCTGAACGCCAAGGTGCGGATTCTCGAACGGGTGGACGCCGCGCTGCCCGGGCTGCTCGCTCAGCTCGACCCGGCGCGGGACGTCCTCGCCATCACCGGCGACCACTCGACGCCGGTACCGATGAAGCTCCACTCATGGCATCCTGTGCCGCTCCTGGTCCACGGGCCGTACTGCTTCGTCGACGACGAGGACCGGTTCTCCGAGGTGGCCGCGGCGCGGGGCCACCTGGGCACCTTCCCGTCGCGGGAGCTGATCGGTCTGCTTCTCGCCAACGCCGGCCGTCTCCACAAGTTCGGCGCCTAAGGTCTGCCGGGACCGGGCCGGGAGGCGCCGGCTCCGGGACGGCGCACGAAGACGGGTGGCCCGATGGGCAACGTGCGCCTCGGGGCTCGGGCCGCGCCAGACCGTGACGGTCGTTCGGGGTTCTTGCGAGCGCGTCCCTCGACGCCTGATCCTCTACCGAAACCCGCGGCGGAGCTCGCGCTTGAACGTGCTGTAGGTCTCTTCGTCGTACAGGGCGACGACCACCTTGCTGAGCTTGGTGCCGCCCTGGAGGTAGCGGTGGATCTCGGTGAGCATGATGCGGGCCGCGCGGTCCACGGGGAAACCGAAGTTGCCGGTGGAGATGGCCGGGATGGCGATCGATCGCAGGCCGTTGCGGTCCGCCAGGGCGAGGGCCGAGCGCACGGCCGACGCCAGCTTGCGGTCCTCGTCGCCCTCGCCCGCGCGCGGTCCGACGGCGTGGATGACCTGCTTTGCGCCGAGCTCGCCGGCGCCCGTCATCACCGCGGTACCCACGGGTGTCGAGCCGATCCGGTCGCACTCCTCCTGGATGCTCGGGCCGCCCTTCTCCCGGATGGCACCGGCCACTCCGGATCCGAGCGCGAGCTGTTCGTTGGCCGCGTTGACGATGGCATCGACCTCGAGCTCGGTGATGTCGGCCTCGAGCAGCTCGAGAGTCGTTCCGTTCAACTCGAGTGACAGCTTGTTCTCCGCCATAGTCTGTCGTTCCCTCCAAGCGTCATCATATCAGGACGGTCCCACCTCACGGGGCAGGTCCGAACGGGTTACACTTCGCCCACCATGTTGACTGCGTTGAAGACCGAGCTCGCCTCCCGGGTCGCCGATTGCATCCGGGATCTCTACGGCGTCGAGCACCAGCCGACGGTCGAGATCCCGCCTCGCCGGGAGCTGGGCGACCTGTCGTTCCCGGCGGCTCTGCAACTCGCCCGGGAAGTGCGCAAGAACCCCCGCGAGATCGGGCGGGAGTTGGCGGACGCTCTGGAGCTGCCGCCGATCGTCAAGGAGCTACGGGTCGAGGGCCCAGGGTATCTCAATCTGTACCTCGATCGCCCGGTGGTCGTCCGCCGACTGCTCGACGAGCCGGTGATGAGCGCTCCGGAGAGGGACGACGAGGGCGCCGCGGCTCCGGGCAAGGTCATCGTCGAGCACACCAACATCAACCCGAACAAGGCGGCCCACATCGGCCACCTGCGCAACGCCGTGCTCGGCGACGTCCTGGTCACCCTGCTGCGCCGCCTCGGCCACCCGGTCGAGGTCCAGAACTACATCGACGACACGGGCGTCCAGCTCGCCGACGTGGTGGTCGGCTTCATGGACATCGAGCACCTGTCGCGGGCCGACGTCGCCGCCCTGCCCGAGCCCTTCGACTACTACTGCTGGGACCTCTACAGCGCCGTCGGGCGCTGGTACGAACAGGACCCGGAGCGCCTGGCGCTGCGCCGCGAGACGCTCCACGCGCTCGAGGCGGACGAGGGCGAGCGGGCCGAGCTGGGCCGGCTGGTGGCCCGCCGGGTGGTCACCCGGCACCTGGAGACCATGGGCCGGCTCGGGGTGACCTACGACCTCATGACCCACGAGCGCCACATCCTCGGCCACGACTTCTTCTCCATGGCCTCGGAGAAGCTGAAGGCCTCGGGCGCCATGCGGCTCGAAGAGGAGGGCAAGAACGCCGGCTGTTGGGTCATGCCCCTCGCCCAGAGCGAGGAGTTCGCCGGCCTCGAGGACGCGGACAAGGTGATCGTGCGCTCGGACGGCACGGTGACCTACGTCGGCAAGGACATCGCGTACCAGCTTTGGAAGTTCGGCCTCCTGGGCAAGGACTTCGCCTACCGCTACTGGATGGACCAGGAGCTCTGGGAGACGGCGATGGAAGGGGCCGAGAACCACCCGCAGTTCGGCGGCGGCGAGCGGGTGATCAACGTCATCGACGCCCGCCAGAGCTACCTCCAGCGGATCGTCCGGGCGGGGCTCGAGGCCATGGGCCACACCGGTGAGGCCGAGCGCTCGATCCACTTCGCCTACGAGATGGTGTCGCTTTCCGAGTCGACGGCGCGCCAGTTCGGCTTCCTGGTGGGCGACGCCGAGGGCAAGTCGCTCGAGATGTCCGGACGCAAGGGGATCGGCGTCAAGGCGGACGACCTGCTGGACCTCCTGGTGGGCAAGAGCCGGGAGGAGGTCACCAAGCGCAACCGGGAGATCGGCGGCGACGAGCTGGACCTCTTGGCGCGCCAGATCGCCACGGCGGCCCTCCGCCTGTTCATGGTCAAGGCGACCACGACCCGCGTGATCGCTTTCGACCTGGACGACGCGACCAACTTCGAAGGCGAGACCGGGCCGTACCTCCAGTACGCGGCGGTCCGCGCCACCAACATCGGCCGCAAGCTCGCCGAGGCCGGCCTGGCGGAGCGGGTGGAGCCGGCGGAGGTGATGGAGCTTCCGGCCGAGATGTTCACCGACGACCTGTGGGACCTGGTCTGGGCGGTGGCACGGATCGCCGAGACGCTGGAGAAGGCGGCGGAGACGCTGGAGCTTTCCATGGTCGCCCGCGAGGCGCTCGACCTGGCCCAGCGGTTCAACGCGCTCTACCACCGGCACCCGATCCTCCAGGAGGAGGACGACGCCCTGCGCTCGGTCCGGTTGGCCACGATGCAGGTCTTCCGGCGCGGCCTGGACGAGCTACTCGCCGTCCTCGGCGTCCCGATCCCCGAGAAGATGTAGGACTCGTCCCGTGTGGGCCTGCCGGACCGACGATCGAGCCGGCGCTTCGCCGAAGGGCTCGCCGGAGCGGCCACGCGGTCTCCCTCGGCGGCGGGACTGCGACCGGCGAGGGAGACCGCGGACGTCCGCTCCCCTTCGTGGCGCTCGTTGCCGTAGCGATCCCGGCGGGATGGTGCCGGGCGCTACCGGCGCTTCTGGCCGAGCTTGCTCAGCGCCTGGACGAAGCGCTCGACGCCGTCCAGGTGGTGGAGTGCCTCGATCACGTGCCCCGGGTCCGCGGAGCCGTTGCCGTAGATCAGCGCGTTGCGCAGCTCCGGCAGGTGCTCCAGCTTGCGGATCATCGCGTCGGTGAGCTCTTCGTAGATCGCCAGGTTGCGGATCGCTTCCGAGAAGTCCTCGAAGCGCAGGCGCCGCCGGCTGGAGAGCTCGCCCGCGATGTCGATCACCCGCTGGCTGACCAAGAGCAGCGAGTGGCGCACGTCGTTGTCCAGCGACAGGTCGCGGCGCAGGTCTTCCCCGGTGCGCACGCGCGCGCGCAGGTCCGCCAGGTGGTCCAGGTGCAAGCGTAGGTCGGTGATCCGGTCGTCCAGGTAGGTCACGGCGGCTACCTCGCGGAGCGGGCGAGCACGGGGGTCCGCGCCCGGCGGTGGAGGCGGAGGAACGCATCCATGTCGGCGGCCCGGACCTGGACGTCCCGCAGGAAGCTGCGGACGGTCTCCGGGTCGCCGGCGAGCAGGCGGCGCCCTTCGGTGACGATCCTCCGGGCGACCGACGGTGGCGCGTCGGTGAGGAGAACCAGGTCGATCGCCGGGTCCTCCGCAATCTCCGCGAGGTCGCTCTCGAGCTGCGAGCGCAGCGCGAGACGGCTCGCGCGGTCCGGGTGAGCGGTGGGGTCCGGCAGCACTCCGAAGGAGATCTGGCTCTCCCAGTGAGGCCGTCCGGCGGCCCAGCTTCCAAAGGCCCAGACCGCGGCGATTCCGAGCTCCGGACGCTTCCGGAAATAGGCTTCGAGGCGCTCGTTGCGTTGCCGTCGCATGGTGTCGGTCGCCGAATCGTCCAGAGTCTAAAAATACCACGGAACAGGCCCTGGTCAGCCCCTCGGTGGCCCCGTCGCGTGCTGTAGACTGCCCCACGATGAAGGATGCGCCCAACACCGACGATCCGCTGAAGAAGCCCCGCCGCATCAGCTCCTTCGGCTGCGGCTGCGGGGTGGTGATCGCGCTCGTGTTGGCCGTGTTGATCGGCATCTCCTGGTACGCCTACGAGAAGGGCAAGGACTTCGAGAGCTCTCTGCGCGATCCGGCGGTCCGGGACGCCCGGAGCCGGGAGATCCTGGGGTACGAGAAGCTGCCGGCCGGCTACCACCCGATGGGCGGGTTCTCGATCCCGTTCGTCATGGAGATGGCGATGCTCTCCGACCGGAATCCGCCGCCGGGCGAGGGGGTGAAAGGGGCCGAGGACGCGTTCCGCAGCCACGGGTTCGTCTTCATGCGCACCCGCGGCGGCGGCAAGGAGCGCCGGGAGCTGAACGAGTTCTTCTCCGGCGCACGCAAGACGACGGACTTCTTCAAGGAGACCGACCTTTCCTTCGACGTGGAGGAACGGCTCGGCCAGGGGAACTTCCCCCTCGATCCGGCAAAGGTACGCTACGTGACGGAGCGGGTGAGCATGGGCTTGGGCGGGGAGCCCCACGACGAGGTCCTCGCCCGGCTGTTGATCCAGTGTCCCGGCGACGAGCGGTTGCGGGTGGCGCTCTGGTTCGAGCCGTTCCCGGCGGAAGGAGAGCTCGCCGGGACGCCGGGGGACCCGGAGGCGATCAAGGCCTTCCTGGGCCACTTCGACCTCTGCCGGTAGCGCGCGCCGTCGCGGGGACGGAACCGGGCCTCAGCCTCGCCGCACGGGGCGGCCCGGCCAACCAGGAGGTACGGGAGGATCGCGATGAACGGACGATCCGAATCGAAATACACCGTCTGGCACTTCATCGGCTGCGGCTGCACGGTGCTTCTGCTCTTGGGCCTCATCGCCGTCGCCGGGTTCATCTGGTTCGGCAAGCAGATGGTCGACGGCATGAAGGCCGGCTTCGAGGACCCGCAGGTGCGCGCGGCGCGGGCTCAGAAGATCCTCGGTTACCAGGAGCTGCCCGCGGGGTACCACCCAGGGTTCACCGTCTCCGTACCCATGATGATGGAGATGGCCAGCCTGGGGGACAAGGAGCTTCCCGCCGGCACCGAGCTCCCGGAGCACGGGCGCGACCGGGGCTTCGGCGGCAAGCTGTTCGGCCGCCAGGGGTTCCTTTACATGAAGGTGCGGACCTTCGGCAAGGAGTCGACGAAGGCGGAATTCCAGGGCGAGATGAACCTGGACCTTGAGATCCAGCGCCGGGCGGACGAGGGGACGGTGGAGGCGGGCGGTGCGGACGTGCACTACGTGGCCAGCTTCGCCTACGGCCTGGTCGACGGTGAAAGGGTGCCGACCATCTCGACCGAGATGGAGATCAAGTGCCTGGCGGATCCGTACATGCGCAAGGCGATCTGGTTCACCCCCGGCCCGGAAGACCCGGGCGGCAGCTTCGACAAGTCGATCCTGGCCGGCACCGCCGCCGACCCGCAAGCGATCGAGAATTTCCTCGATCACTTCGACCTGTGCAAGTAGGCCCGCTTCGTCACGAGCAGATCAGGTCCCCCCACCCCCTGCCGGGAGAGCGCAGGGAAGGTAGTCGCGACTGTCAAGCACCCCAGGCGCCGGCGGAGTTGGTTGCGCCCCGATCTGACCGAGATGATCCACTGGATCTCCCCCCAATCCCTCGATCCCTTTCAGGAGAGCGCTGGGAAGGAGGCCGCAGCTCTCGGGTGTCTAAGGCGCCGACAGGCTCGTTGCGCCTCGATCAACCTGGATAATCCATTGGATCTCCCCCCAATCCCTCGATCCCTTTCGGGAGAGCGCTGGGGAAGAAGTCGCGGTTCTCGAGTGTCACAGGCGCGGACAGGTACGCTGCGCTCCGATCGATCTTGATGATCCACTGGATCTCCCCCCAATCCCTCGATCCCTTTCCCACCCTCCGGGGGGAAAGGGACGCCCCCTCCCGCTTCGTTGCTTTTCAGCGGAGTGCGTTTCTGGCGCTTCGGAACGTCGACGAACGGTGCGGATGTGGAGCGGTGCGGGAGGCCCCGGTGGAGGGCTTGAGGCCCGCGCCACAGGTGCGTTCGCGTGCCCGGGCCGGCCCACGCGCGAGGCCGAACCGAGCCGCGCGCACAGCGCCGAACCATCCAGATCGCGCGGTGTCCCGGAGCCGGGGCCTCCCGCGCCGCTCCCGACCCCGCCTCGCATCCCCTTGCCACCGTCGCGAGGGGAAAGGGACAGTCCACTGGATCTCCCCCCAATCCCTCGATCCCTTTCAGGAAAGCGCTGGGAAGGAGGCCGCAGCTCTCGGGTGTCTAAGGCGCCGACAGGCTCGTTGCGCCTCGATCAACCTGGATAATCCATTGGATCTCCCCCCAATCCCTCGATCCCTTTCCCGCCCTCCGGGGGGAAAGGGACGCCCCCGCCCGGGTTTCGCGTCGGTTTGAGGTGGAGACCTATTCCTCGCCGTAGGCGATCTCGAAGTGGCGCAGGCGCCAGGCGGAGAGGGCGAGGAGCGCCGCCGAGACCAGCAGCACGCCGGGGACCGCCAGCCAGGGTGACGGTGGCGTGGCCAGGAGAGCCAGCACCCCCTCGGGCGGCGGCACCGGCTGGAGTGCCTGCAGGTAGTGGATCACGCTGATCCGCTTGAGCACCGGCGGCAGGAGGAAGTTCGCCCATTCCCAGGCGAAGACCACGAGCGCCGGCAGGATCGGGTTGCGGAAGAACAGGCCCGAGGCGAGGAAGACCGCGCCGTAGCCGAGCACGCCGAGGAGCGTCACCCCCAGGTACCCGGCGAGCTGGCCGAGGCCGCCGCCCCGGAGCAGGAACGCCCCGTAGCCGCCGGAGCCGCTGGTCAGGGTGAGCGGCAGGAAGTGGACCAGGAAGCTGCCCATCACGGCGAGCGAGAGGACCAGGCTGACCGCGAAGAAGCCGGCGAGGAACTTCCCCGCCACCAGCAGGTCCCGGCGAACCGGCGCGAGGAACGAGTAGTGCAGGCTCCGCTCCTGGATCTCCGCCCGGAACAGGCGGGTGAAGACCAGCAGGCAGACGAAGAAGATCACCAGCCGGGCGAAGAGCTGGCCGTAGAACGCGCCGAACTCCCGGGCGAGCCCACCGGCCGCGGGCAGGGTCTCGGCTTCGAAGGTGATCCGTCCCCAGGAGAAGAGCAGCACCAGGGCGACCGGCAGCCCGGCCAGCAGGTAGAGGCCGAGGGCGCGGAGCCCCAGGAAGTTGCGCCAGATCTCGAGCCGCGCCACGGCCAGGGTCTGGCGCAGGGCCAACGAACGGTGGCTCTTGATCGCGCTCGCGTCGCTCATGCCGCGCTCCCTTCCGATCCGATCAGGTAGCGGTAGATCGATTGCACGTCCTCGTCCACGGGCATCACCGTGTCGACGGCGAGGCCCTCTTCGAGCACCACGCGGTTGAGGCGCAGGTAGAAGGCGTCCGCGTCGCGGGTGGCGACCACCACGCCGGCGCCGTCCTCCGCCAGCCGCGCCTCGACCACGCCGTCCTCCTCGAAAACCCGGGCGGCCAGCCGCGCCGGCCGGTCGCAGCGGATGAGGATCTTCATCGGGTGGCTCTGCATCTCCGAGCGCACACCGCGGATGTCCCCCTCGGCCACCACGTAGCCGTGGTTGAGCAGCACCACCGTGTCCGAGATCATGTCGACCTCGTGCAGGATGTGGGAGGAGACGATCACGTGCAGGCCGTCCTCGGCGAGCTGCCGGAACAGGCCGATCATCTCCGCGCGGGCCATCGGGTCCAGGCCGTTGAGCGGTTCGTCGAGCAGCAGCACCGAAGGCCGGTGGGCCATGGCCTGGGCCAGCCGGATGCGCTGGCGCATGCCCTTGCTGAAGCCGGCCACCTTGCGGTGGGCCACGTCCGCCAGGCCGACCCGCTCGATCGCCTCCTCGGCGAGCCGCCGCGCCTCCGTACCGGTGTAACCATAGAGGCGCAGGTAGGAGGTGACGAAGCTCCGCCCGCTCATGCCGCGCGGGAAGCTGTCGTACTGGGTGGCGTAGCCGATCAGCCGGAACAGCTCCTGGGGGCGGTCGGTCGGGATACCGAGGACGGAGATCCGCCCCCGGGACGGCCGGAGCAGCCCGGTCGCCAGGTTGAACAGCGTCGTTTTGCCGGAGCCGTTGGGGCCCACGAGGCCCGTGATACCGGGCTCGATCGACAGGCTGACCCGGTTGACACCGAGGACCTCGCCGTAGAACTTCGAGACGTTTTCGAAGACGATGTGGTCGCTCACGACACCACCTCGTAGGCGCGGAGCTTGCGCGCCAGGATCACGACCGAGGCCGCCACGATCCCGAGCAGCACCGTCCAGGTGCCGGCGAGCGGTGGCGCGTCGCCCAGCGGCAGGCCGAACAGGCCCTTGAGCGCGGTCTCGAACACCGTCTCCAGGTCGAGCAGCAGACCCCAGGGCTGGTGCATGCCGTGGTAGACGGCCTGACCGAAGCCCGGCAGCAGGATGAAGAGGGCCAGCAGCACACCGCGAACCGCGAGCGGCCAGCGGATCAGGGCGGAGAGCGCCAGGGTCATGGTCGACATGACCAGAATCCACAGCCACGAGCCGGCGAACAGGGCGGTCACGACGCGGGCGTTGGCGAGCACCCAGCCGGCCCCCTCGAGCGAGGCCTGAAGGGCGATCAGGAGGAAGCCGAAGCCCCAGGTGAGGAGCGACAGGGCCGCGCCCAGCACCGCGAACTTGCCCACCAGGTACTCGGGCCGCGAGATCGGCCGCGCCAGGTAGAGCGGCAGGCCGCCGTTGGCGAGGTCCATGGAGACGAGCGTCGGACCGGCGACCAGCACGACCAGGAAGCCGAGGAAGAACTGGATTCCCAGGAAGGTGGCGAAGAAGCCGGCGTCGATCGGGATCACCCGTGCCAGGTCGTCGGCGGTGAGGCCGAAGACCGCCAGCGCCCGGGCGTTGTGGCGCAGGTAGATGAGGACGGCGAAGACCAGGGTGGTCAGGCCGGACGCCGCCAGCAGCACCCACCAGAGCTTGGAGCCGAACAGCCGCTGGTAAGCGTAGCGCGGAATCACCAGGAAGCGGGTCGCCCGCGGGGTCTCGGGCCCCTGGTAGCGCCGGTAGAGCTGCTCATAGACCGCCATCGGTGCGCTCCTCTCCGGTGTCGGGCCCCATCGTTTCGGTTACCGGCGCCCCTTCCATGGCTTCGAGGAAGATGTCCTCGAGCGAATCCCGCCGGAAGGCGAGCCGCCGGAGCTGGACGCCGTGCTCGGCGGCCAGGCGGTAGAAGGCATCGATTCCGACGCCCTCCGGCAGCACCGCCTTGATCCGGGTCGGCGTGGTCGCCGCCAGCTCGCAGCCGAGGGCGCGCACCGCCTCCGGGAAGGAGCCGTTGCCGCCCTGGGTCTCGATCTCCAGGAACCGCCGGTTGGTCCGCCGCTCCTCGGCCAGGTCGGTCATCGCGGCCACGTCGCCGGCCTTGAGCACCAGCACCTCGTCACAGCACTCCTCGACGTCGCGCAGCAGGTGGGACGAGAGGATCAGGCGGACCTCGCCGGTGTCGCGGATCTCCTTGATCAGCCGGAGCATGCGCTCCCGGGCCGGCGGGTCGAGGCCGGCGGTCGGCTCGTCCAGGAGCAGCAGCCGCGGGCTGTGGACGATCGCCTGGGCGAGCTTGGCGAGCTGCTTCATACCGAAGGAGTAGCTCTCCATCGGCCGGTAGCGCGCCTCGCCCAGGCCGACGTAGTGGAGCGCCTCATGGGCGCGTTCCAGGGCCTGTTCCGGTGGCAGTCCGGAGAGCTCCGCCATCAGCCGCACGAAGCGCACGCCGCTCATCCCGGCGACGAACGCCTCGCGCTCCGGCATGTAGCCGAGCAGGGCGCGGACCTGCTTCGAGTGGTGGGTCACATCGTGGCCCAGCACCCGGGCGGTGCCGGCGGCCGGGCGGTAGAACCCGAGCAGGGTGTGGAGCAGGGTGGTCTTGCCGGCGCCGTTGGGACCGAGCAGGCCGATGGCGTTGCCGGTCAGCCGGGCCGAGATGCCGCGGAGGGCCCGGAGGTGGCCGAAGCGCACCTCCAGACCCTCCAGCTCCACGACCGGCGAGCCTGCCTCCGTCGGGGGAGGGGACCCGCCGGCGGCGGGGTGTCGGGACGGATCGGTCATGAGCCTCCTCGCTCGTCCGCGGGGTGGGTGGCGGCGTCCGACACGGCGTTCGACACGGCATCGGGGGCGAGCAGCCCGAACAGGCCGTGGCCGCCTCCCAGCCCGGCCAACCCGCCGGCCGAGCCGAGCAGGGCGGAGATCGGCATCAGCCCGTCACCGCCGAAGTTGGCCGCGAACACCAGGCGGTCCTCGAGGCCATAAGCGTAGCCCAGGCTCGGCGGCCGGAGCTTGCCGGCCTCTTCGAGCGTCGCCTGCTCGTCGGCCGTCAGCTCGCGGCCGGAGTCCTGGGCCTTGGCGATCATCTCGGCCAGCGGCGCCAGGCGCGAGCCCAGGTCCTGGTAGAGGACCGCGGAGAAGTTGGTGTACCCGTCGGCCGGCAGGAGCTCGCGGAACTTCTGCGAGGCGAGCAGGTTGGCTCCGGTCTGGTGCGCCCGGATCGCGGTGTCGATGAGCGCCGGGCTGGGCGCGGCCACCAGGTAGGAGTCGACGTAGGTGTAGTAGACGGCGATCCCCTCGGCGGGGGTCGAGAGCGCCCAGATCGTGCGTCCGCCGATCTCCTCGGAGGTCAGGGTGAAGCGGCCCGCTCCCTCCTGGTGCTCGGCGAGCTCGGTGTTCAGGTGCTCCACCGCCCACTCGAGGGTGCTCTGGAGCCGTGCCGCGTCGTAGACCTCCACGATCACCTTGAACGACGGCTTGGGCGCCAGCGGCCCGTCGAGCGCGACCGCGAGCTCGCCGCCGAGCGGCGCCGCCAGGTCCTGCTTCAGGTCGAAGCCCTGTTCCTGCTCGGCCTGCTTCAGCTTGTCGAGCGCGTCGGGGTCCCGGCGCAGCAAGATCGCCATCATCTCGTCGACCAGCTCGGCCGGGTCGCGGACCACCAGGGCGCCGGCCGCGGCGGCGTCGGCGGTGACGAACTCCAGGCTGCCCATGGGGGCAGGCGCCGCCAGCCACGAGGCCACGCCGTGGCGCGGACCGTCGAAGGCGAGCACGGCCCGGCCGTTGGGATGGTCTCCGGACTCCGACCAGCGCACCAGCAGGTAGCGGGCGTCCTCGAACCCGAGCCCGTCGTCACCGAGCTGGGTCCGGTCGATCAGGCTCTCGAGGTCGGCGGCCATCAGCCACTCGACGCCGTCGGCGTAGGCGTCGGCGAGCAACGAGTAGAAGCTGCTGCCCTTGATGCCGGGCTCGCCGGCGAGGGTCGCGGCCATGCCTGGAATCCCCTTCGGTCCGATCGACGCGACCACGAAGCCGTCGGTGGGCCAGACGTAGAGCGCGTCGTCCGGCGCGTCCGGCAGGGCCGACGGGTCGTCGACCAGGACGATGCGGGCGCCGTGCCCCTCGGCCTGCAGCCGCTCGATCTCTTGCTCCAGGAAGGCCCGGAAGGCGGGCGGATCGAGCACCTCGGCGTAGGCGACGGCGCTGCCGTGGTGGGCGGTCTCGTCCCCGGGGGTACCGACCGCCGCGAACGCTACCTCGTCACCCAGGTAGCTACCGAAGTCCCGGATGCGCTCGATCAGGGCGTCGATCTCCTCCTGGTGCGCGAGCAAGCCGCGCTGCTCCAGGGTCTCGCGCAGCACCGGGCTGGACTGGAGGCGCTCGTTGAGCACCCGCCGGGCGTTGCTCATCGACTCGGCGACGTTCGGCACCGCCGCGTAGAGCGTGGTACCGGCCGGCGCCAGGTCGAGCAGTCGGGTGGAGGTGCGCGGCAGCGGCGTGGCCACGGTGTCCCGGATCTCGTGCTGAAGGGCGTTGAGCTCGTTCAGCAGGGCGAGATAGCGGTCCAGGTTCCGGCTCCAGGCGATCTCCTGGGGCAGCGGCACGTTGGTCAGGCTCTGGCGGGTAGTCACCTGGTCGCCGGGGTGGAGGAGATCCTCCTGGCGGCCCTGCTCGACTCGCACCTCGCCTTCGATCACCGAGACGCGGGAGCCCTTGGTGCCGTGGTTGACGGCGAAGATGGTGCCGGTGACCGCCACCCGGCAGTCCTCGGTGTCGACGAACAGGTGCCCGCGGGACCGCTTGGCGGCCTCGACGATGACCCGGCCCTGGTCCAGGTCGAGCGTGGTGTCGCCCCGGTTGACCAGGTGACCGGTCCGGACGGCCATCTCGGTCCGCTCGGCGAGCTCGATGCGCGAGCCGTCGACCAGGCGGACGATCGCGTCCGAGCCCTTGGCCGTGCGCACCTGTTGGCCGCGGTCGATCCGGTCGCCGGCGCGCAGGGCGCGGCTGCCGTCGGCGGTGACCAGGAACAGCTGGCCGTTGATCGACTCGACAGAGGCGATCTCAGAGCCGGCGCCGCCCGGCGCGCCGAACGGACCGAGGACGCCGGTGGCCGCCAGGATGGCGGCACCCAGCGCCACGATCAGGGCGGCCGCCGCGGCGAGCAGCCAGCGGTTCGGCCGGCGCTTGCCGGCGTCCGCCGGTGCGTCGTGGACCGTGGCCCAGCCGACGGTGGCCTCCGCGGCGGTGGAACGGCCCTCCCGGGCCGCGATCAGCGCGCGGCGGCAGGGCAAGCACTCGCGGGTGTGGTCCTCGATCAACAGGGCCTTGCCCTCGGGCAACTCGCCCGCCTGGTAGGCCCCGAGGAGGGCGCGGACGTCCTCACAGCTCTCGATGGTGTCGATCGATCCGGCGGGGGCCGCGTCGGTCGCCGTCGCGGTGCCGGAGCCCATCCGGGCGGACAGGCGCTCCCACACCCGGTCGGCGGCCTCGGCGAAGGCCTGGTCGTCGGGCAGTTCGTGGCGGATCTCTTCGGCGGCGCCCTCGAGCGCCGCATCGAGCTCGCGTCGGTTGCGGGTCATGACAGGCCTCCTTGCGAGGAACCGAGCTCCTGGCGGAGTCGGGATCGTGTCCGATGCAGATTGACGGCGACGGCGGTTTGGGACATGGAGAGCTGCCGGGCGATCTCCTTGTTGCCGAGCCCTTCGAAGAAGCGCAGGGCGAAGATCTCGGCCGCCTTCGGGCTCGACTGGCCCAGGCGGGCGAGTGCCTGGCGGAGCGTGTCGTGGGTCTCGCGGCCCGCGCGGTGGCGCTCCGGGTCGGGGGCACTGTCGGAGATCTGCGGTGCGCTCTCGCCGTCCAGGTCGACCGCCCGTTGGCGTTTGCGCGACCGAAGGACGTCGAGCGCGGCGTTGATCGCCGCCCGGCGCAGGTAGGCCGCCGTGCCCGGGCCCAGCTCGACCGTGGGAGCGTCCGCGTCCCGGCCGGCGAGCCGCAGGAACACGGTCTGGAGCACGTCCTCGGCGTCGGCCATCCGGCCGGTTACCCGATAGGCCGCCCGGAGGACGGTCTCGGCGTGCTCGCGGTACACGGTTTCGAGGAGGGCGGGGCCGGCGACAGCGGGTGGCGCCGGCCGGTCTCGGCCGGCGGACACTTCGGTTGCGGCTGCTCTCACGGGTGTCTCCTTTCGTCCGTCATCACCCATGGAACGATCCTCGGGAGGGATTCTTACCTGGGAGCGTGGTCTCGTCCGGTGGCGGGTCCGTGGCGGCCCGGTCGAGGCTCGCCGAGCCCAGGGCGCGGGCGAGGGTCCGGAGGGTGCCGGGCCAGTCGGCCGAGAGCGGATCGAGGGTCACCACCCGGGCGCCGATCTCCCGGGCGATCACCGCGGCGCCGCGGCTCGGAAAGCCCGGCTGGGCGAAGGCGATCCGGATGCCGCGGCGCCGGGCTTCGCCGATCAGCTCTACCACGTGCTTGAGAGACGGTTCCTGGCCGTCGGCCTCGATCGCCACCTGGTCCAGGCGGTACTCCGCGGCGAAGCGGCTCCACGCCGGGTGGTAGACCAGGAAGGCGCGGTTCTCTAGCCCGTCGACCTCGCGGTGGATGTCGGCGTCGAGGGTGTCGATCGTCGCGTGGAACGAGAGCAGACGGCGGCGGTAGACCGGTGCGGCGGCCGGGTCGATGCGGGCCAGGGTACCGGCGATGGCGTCGGCGGCGCGGCGGACGAGGGCGGGCGACACCCAGAGGTGTGGATCTCCAGCCCCTTCGTGCGCGTGGGTCGTCGCCGGGTCCTGTTCCGGCCCGTCCGCGGGCGCTGCCGCCAGGTCGAGGGCGGCGGCCATGGAGACGGTGGCGATCTCCGGGTGGCGCACCAGCATCGGCAGCACGTGGCGGCGCTCGAACAGGAAGTTGGGATGGCCCACCAGCACGACCAGGTCGGCGTGGGTCAGGGCCACCATCTGGCGCGGGGAGGGCGCCGCGATCTCGGGGGTCGAGCCGGGCGGCAGGAGGACCGTGATCTCGGCGCGCGGCCCAGCGATCTGCTGGACGAAGTAGGCCTGGGGCGGGACCGAGACGATCACCTGGAGGGGCCGGCCGTCACGGCCAGGGGTGTGATCGGCCGACGAGGCCGACGGAGATGGGGGGGAGGGCGCGCAGGCCGTCGCCACCAGCGCTGCGAGGACGAGCCATCGGCATCGGTGCACGGCCCGACGATAAACCAAACCCGGAGCCGGCGTCGCCGGCCCCGGGCTCGAAACGACCGGGGGCGAGCCCCCGGTCGGTCGTTGCACTCCGTCGGTCACGGACCGGTGGGGGGCGGGTTGTGCCCCTTGGTCCTGTCCGGCGGTGCCGGGCGCTCGGGCAGCGGTCTCGGATCCTCCTGGATCTGCTTCTCGAGGACTTCGATCGCCTTCTCGAGCTGCGGGTCGCGGCCCTCGATCAGGGCCTTCGGAGTCTGGTCGACCTCGATGTCCGGCTCGACGCCCCAGCCCTCGATCGACCAGGTGCCGTCCACCGACACGTGCCCGAACTCCGGCACGAAGACGGTGCCTCCGTCGATCAGCGGGCCGTGACCGGTGATGCCGGTGACGCCGCCCCAGGTGCGCTTGCCGATCAGCGGACCGAGGCCCGCCTGGCGGAACATGGCCGGGAAGATGTCACCGTCCGAGGCCGAGTTCTCGTTGATCAGGCAGACCAGGTGGCCGTGGAAGACGGCGCCGCCCGGGTAGGTCGACGGGAAGTCGTCGTTGCGCGAGTAGCCGACCGAAAGGAGCTTGCGCTGCAAGCGCTCGATCAGCATGCCGGAGACGTTGCCGCCGCCGTTGTTGCGCACGTCGATGATCAGGCCCTGCTTGCGGAGCTGGCCGTAGTAGTGCTTGGTGAACTCCCAGATCCCGTCGGCACCCATGTCCGGCACGTGGATGTAGCCCACCTGGCCGTCGGTCGCCTTCGTGACCTTCTCCATGTTGCCGTTGACCCAGTCGAGGTAGATCAGCTTGTCCTCGTCGGTGATCGGCTCGTACGACACCGTGCGGGCGCCGTCCATGGTCGGCTTGTCGTTGACCGTCAGCTCCACCGGCCGGTCCGCCTTGTAGCGGAGCAACCGGTACGGGTTGTCGTCGCCGGTGAGCTGCTCGCCGTCGATGGCCAGCACGTAGTCCCCTACGGAGAGGTCGACGCCGACCTCGCGCAGCGGTGAGCGGTACCGCGGCTCGTCGTTCTCGCCGGCGAAGATCTTGGAGATCTTGTAACGCCCCGCGTCCGAGTCGAGGGCGAAGCGGGCACCCGGCAGAGCCACCGCGGGACGCTCCGGCATCTTCCAATCACCGCCGGCGATGTAGGAGTGGGAGTTGTTGAGCTCGGCGATCATCTCGCTCAAGACGTAGTTCAGGTCCGAGCGGTGGCCGACGTACTTGAGCAGGGAACGGTACTGGTCGCCCAGGGCCTTCCAGTCGTAGCCGTTCATGTTCGGCACGTAGAAGTAGTCCCGGTAGCGGCGCCAGACTTCGTTGAAGATCTCGGCCCACTCTGCCTTCGGGTCGCGGAAGACCTGGAGCCCGGCGGTCGATACCGGCTTGGGCTCGCCGCCCGGGGTGGCGTCGTACAGCATGTAGCCGCCGCCCTTCTGGACCAGGAGCTTCGAGCCGTCCTCGGAGACGGCCAGGTTCTGGATGCCGCCGACGACGTCCTTGGCCTCCCGGTCGTCGAACGAGTAGCGGTGGACCACGACCTCGCCCTTCGGCTCCCGGCCGTAGAAGAAGGCCGGAACCTCGATGTAGAGGATTCCGCCGTCGACCGCCTGGATGCCGGCGTAGTTCTCCGAGGGTACCGGGATGCGGACCACCCGGTCGGCGAGACCGTCCCAGTCGATCTTCACCGGCTTCGGGCCTTTCTCTTCGTCGCCCGCGGCCATCTCGTCGCCCTTCTTGCCCTTCTTGTCCATCTTGGCCGTCTTGGCAGAGGCATCGTTCGCGGCCTGGTCACCGCCCTCTTCCTCCACCTTCACCTCGTCGCTCCGTGGCGGCAGCAGGGGCTTGGTGTCCTTGGTCAGGGCCAGGGCGAAGATGCCGGTCTCCCGGCTGCCGACGTAGTTCCACTCGAAGGAGCCGAGCTGGGGGGCGAAGCTGTGATCCGCCATGTAGAAGAGGTAGTCGCCGTTCGGCCCCCAGCTCGGGCCGTACTCGTTGTACAGGTCGCCGGTGACCCGGTGGGTCTGGCCGTCGGCGGCGCTCCAGATGTAGAGCGAGTGGAACCCGTTCTCGCCGCCCATGCTGAAGGCCAGGTGGGCGCTGTCCGGTGCCCAGGCCTGGTCGGTGAGGAAGCCGCTGGGCGAGTCCGCGATCTGGGTCACCTTCTTGCTCGCCACGTCGACCACGTAGAGCTTGCCGTCCTTGTCCGAGAGGGAGATCTTCTTCGAATCCGGTGACCACACCGGGTCGAACAGCATGCCCTTGAAGGAGTCGGTGAGCTGCTCCGGCTCGCCGGTGCCGTCCTGGTCGACCACGTAGAGCTGCTCCTCGCCGGTCCCGTCGGAGACGAAGGCGATCTTGGCGCCGTCGGGGGACCAGGTGGCGAGCTTGTCGTGGGCGCCCGAGCTCTGGGTCAGGTTGCGCACCGGGCCGTGCTCGATCGGCACCGTGAAGACGTCGCCGCGGGCGACGAACAGGGCCCGCGCGGCCTTGGGCGAGAGCGCGATGCTCTCGACGTCGCCAGCCACCGAGATCTGGCTCGGGCGGGTCGGCAGGGCGTCGGTCGGCACGTCGATCGACAGGTGCCGGCTGGTGCCGGCGGCGATGTCGTAGACCTCCAGCTCACCGCCCAGCTCGTAGACGATCTGGTTCTGGTTGTCGCTGCTCGGCCAGCGCAGGTCCCACTTGGTGGAGTCGGTGAGCTGCTGGAGATCGCCGGAGGCGAGGTCGTACGAGTAGAGGTTGAGCGTGCCGGTGCGGTCCGAGTCGAAGAAGATCTTGTTGCCGATCCACATCGGGTCCCGCTCGGTGCGCGGGTTGCTGGTGATCTGTTGGCTGTCGTAGGTCTTGAGGTCGAAGATGTAGAGGTCCTGGGCCCAGCCGCCCTGGTAGCGCTTCCAGCTCCGGAAGTCGCGGGTCAGCGGCGAGTAGACGATTCTGTTGCCGTCGGGGGAGAGGTCGCCGGCGCCCGAGGTCGGCATCGGCAGCCGCACGGGCAGGCCGCCGTCGACGTCGACCAAGAAGAGCTGGGTGTCGGAGAGGTCCCACCCGTCGCGCATGGAGCGGAACAGGACCTTTTTGCCGTCGGCGCTCCAGCCGTAGACCTGGTTGTCGTAGCCCCACCGCGGCGGCAGTGGACCGTTGGCCGGGTAGTAGGTGAGCTGCTTCGGAACGCCGCCTTCGGCCGGCACGACGTAGACCTGCTCGTCACCGTCGTACTGGCCGGTGAAGGCGATCCACTTGCCGTCCGGAGAGAACTTCGGGAACAGCTCGAGCCCTGGGTGCGTGGTGAGGCGTACCGCGCGGCCACCGTCGGCCGGCGCGGTCCAGATGTCGCCCGCGTAGACGAAGGCGACCTTGTTCCCATAGATGTCCGGGAACCGCAACAGCTTGGTCTGCGCGGTCGCCGGGCCGGCGGCCATCACCGTGACGGCCGCGAGCACGAGGAGCGCTATGGTGAGACGTCTCACTTGGACCTCCTAGAAATGGATGAAATGCTGAGTTGTACAGGGTGCGCTACAGCCCTCCCGCCTTCCTACGAAAAAGAGGACGGAAAGTTGCCCAGGCCGGCCCGAACGGGCCGGCCGTACCGAATCGGCCCGGATGAGGCCGAAAGGGGGTCGTTCGGGTCAATAGGCCAGGAGCGCCCGGGCGGCGTCCAGGAGCCGCTCCGTGGACGGCAGCAGCTCCCGCTCCAGCACCTTTGCGTAGGGCGACGGCCGGTCCGGGTAGCCGAGACGCCGGACCGGTGCGTCCAGCCAGGAGAAGGCGCGCTCGGCGATCCGGGCCGCCACCTCGGCGCCGAAGCCGCCGGTCTGCTGGTCCTCGTGGACGATGAGGGCGCGGCCGGTCTTTCGGACCGAGGCGAGCACCGTCTCCTCGTCGAAGGGGATCAGGGTGCGCAGGTCGATCACCTCGGCCTCGATGCCGTCCTCGGCGAGCGCAGTCGCCGCCTCGAGGGCGGTCCAGACCGAGGAGCCGTAGCCGATCAGCGTGAGATCCCCGCCGGAGCGGGTCACCCGGGCCCGCCCGAGCGGCTCGATCGTTTCGGCCGCCGCCAATCCGGTGGGCCCCGCGGCCGGCAGCACCTCCTTGATCCGCCGGTAGAGATACTTGTTCTCGAAGAAGAGCACCGGGTTCGGATCGCGGATGGCGGCCTTGAGCAGGGTCCGGGCGTCGGTGGCGGTCGCCGGGCAGACCACCTTCAGGCCGGCGACATGGGTGAACCAGCCCTCCGGGTTCTGGGAGTGGAACGGCCCGGCGCCGACGCCGCCGCCCGAGGGTAGCCGAATGGTGATCGGGCAAGGGATCTGCCACCGGTAGTAGAGCTTCGCCGCCACGTTGACGATCTGGTTGAAGCCGCAGGTCACGAAGTCGGCGAACTGCATCTCCACCACCGGCCGGTAGCCCAGGAGCGACGCACCGATGGCGACGCCGATCGTGCCGCTCTCGGCGATCGGCGTGTCCCGAACACGCTCCGGCCAGCGCTCGTGAAGGCCGCGGGTCACCCGAAAGGCCCCCTCGAACGTGCCGATGTCCTGGCCGAGGAGGATGATCGAGTCATCGCGCTCCATCTCCTCGGTGAGCGCCCGGTGGATCGCCTCGACGTAGGTCGTGGTCTCGCTGGCGGCCGGCGCCGCCTCGGACCGGACCGCCGGCCCGGTCCCGGTAGCTGTGTCGGCCGCTGCGGCCTCCGGCGGATCCGGGGCGAAGACGCTGCGGTGGGCCGTCTCCGGGTCGGGTGCCGGGCCGTCGAGGGCGCGGTCCAGGACCGCCTCGACCAGAGCCTTGGCCCGTTCGTCGATCCGGTGGCGGGTCACCTCGTCGAGCGCGCCGTCGTCGGCGAGCCGCTCCGGGTAGGTGGGGACCGGATCCTCGGCCCGGTAGCGCGCGAGGTCGGCGTCGGGCACCACCTTGAGGGAATCGTCCCCCTCGCTGTGCCCCTTCATCCGGCCGAGCATCGCCTCGACCAGCGTCGGCCCCTCCCCGGTGCGGGCCCGCGCCACCGCCCGCTCGATCACCTCGGCCACCGCGTCCGGATCGTTGCCGTCGACCGTCTCCGCCGCGATGCCGTAGCCCACGCCGCGATCGGACAGCCGCTCACAGGCGTACTGCTGGCTGGTCGGGGTGGAGAAGGCGTAGCGGTTGTTCTCGATCACCAGCACCAGCGGCAGCTTCCAGACGGCGGCCATGTTCAGGCCCTCGTGGAAGTCGCCGGTCGAGGTGCCGCCGTCGCCGATGAAGTTGATCGCCACCCGGTCGCTCCCGCGCAGGGAGTGGGCGAAGGCGCAGCCGGCGGCGACCGGGATCATCGCTCCCAGGTGGCTGATCATGCCGGGATGGACGATGCCGGCGTCGGGGTCGATGAACCCGTAGTGGAACGAGCGCTCGACCCCCTGGGAGAAGCCGTCCCGCCGGCCCAGGAGCTGGCTCGCCAGGCGGTAGAGGATCTCTTCTGGCTCCGGGCGCCGGTCGTCCGGCTCGCCGAAGCCGAACCCGGGGAAGGTCCGCGCCGGGTCCAGGTAGACGGCGAGGATCGCACCCAGGTCCCGGTGCAGCGAGCACAGGGCGTCCCCCGGGCCGAGGGCGAGGCCGGCCGGCACGGTCGTGGCCTCGTTGCCGACCTCGCTGTACCACTTGGTCACCCGCCCGGTCAGCAGCAGCGACTCGAACCGGGAGTCGAGCTCCCGGGTCAGGCGCATGAAGGCGTAGCGAAGCCTGCGGGCTGCCGGTTGGGTGCGGAGGGAGAGGGAGGGAAAGGGAGTGTCTTCGGTCAGATCAGATTCTGGTTCCATGTCATCTCTTGAGCTTGGCGATCTTCTTCTCGAACTGCTTGCGGCGCTTGTGGTTCGGCGCCATCTGGAGGAGCACCTTGAGCGCCAGCTCGGCCTTGCCGGCGTCGCCCGCCTCGATGTACTCGTCGACCTGTATTTCGCCCTGGGCGATCGCCCGGCTACGCTCGCGCTCCTGCTCGAGGCGCGCGACCTCGGCGAACAGCTCGGCGGCTCGCGGGTCGTCCGGAGACGTGCGCTGGAACTCGCCGGCCACCGCCCGGGCACCGGGGAAGTCCCCCTGCTCCAGGCGGTCCCGGAAGGCTTCGCGGAACACCGCGGCCTGGGCCTCGCCGACGGCGCTGGTGCGCGCCTCCTCCAGCCGGGCCCGCCACAGGTCGAGGGTGACCTTGGCGGCCCCCAGGTCGGCCAGGGCCTTGATCTCCTGCTGGGCCTCCTCGATCGCGTGCTCGTCGATCAGCTGCTGGAGCCGGTCCCGGTGGGCGTCGAGCTCGGCGGTCTTCTCGCGGTCCGCCTCCGCGGCGTCGATCTCGTGGCGCAGGGTGGCCGCGAGATCGGGATCGAGCTTCTCGAGCTGGCCGAGGGAGCGCCGGGCCGTCCGCGGATCGTCGCTGCGCAGGGCCTCGCGGGCGTCGGCCAGGACCTGCTCGGCCTCCTTCTCCTGCTCGGCCTCCTCATCCACCAGCTTGATCCAGTGCTCGTAGTCGCCCCGCTTCGGATGGGTCGGAGCGAGCTCGAGCAGCGTTTCGAGGGCGAGCTGGGCGAGGGCGATCTGCTTGGTCTTGAGGTAGCGCTCGACGAGGGCGGAGGCCTCGTCCACCCGCTGGTGCTTCTCCGCCACCTGCGCCATGCGGGTGATCTGGCGCTCGAGGCGCTCGACCTCGTCCGGGATCTCCTCTCCGCTCTCGGCGGCGAGCGCCCGGGCCGCGTCGAGAGCCTGCCGCGCCGCCGCCACGTCGCCGCTTGTGATCTGCTCGCGGACGGCTTGGAGCGCCGCGGTGAGCTCGGCGTGCTGCTCCTGGGCGCGCTGGTCCTGCTGCTCCTCCTCGGCCTCCGCGGCGCGCGATTCGGCGGCGGCCAGGCGCCGCTCGAGGTCGGGCAGGATCTTGGCGCGCGGCTGCTGCTGTTGCAGCCGCTCGACCACTTTGCGCGCCTCGCCCAACCGTCCGCCGCCGAGCAGGGCGTCCACCTGGTCGACCATCTTGGAGCCGTTCTGCTGGCGCTGCGCCGCCGCCTCGATCTGCGCCAGCAGGGCGCTCTTTTCCGCCCGGCTGAGCTCGCGCGAGGCGGCGCCGCTGTCGGCGACGGGCCGGCGGGTCGCGGCGGCCTCCGGCGCGCGGTCGGTGCCGCCGTTGCCGCGGACGTCTTCGAGGGCTTCGATGAAGCTCCTGGCGTTCGGGAAGCGGTCGGTGCGCTCCCGCGCCAGGCCCTGCAGGACGACCTGCTCGAGGGCGGGCGGGATCGGCTGCTCCGGGTTGCGGTCGGCGAGCGGCAGCGGGTCCTCGGAAAGCCGCTTGAAGATCGCGCCCTGGGGCGTTTCGGCCTCGAACGGCGGCAGGCCGGTGAGCATCTCGTAGAGGACCAGGGCCATCGAGTAGAGGTCGGTCCGGTTGTCGAGGGTCTCCCCCTTGTGCAGGCCGGCCTGCTCCGGGGCACAGTAGAGCAGCTTGCCCATGAACATGCCGTCCTGGGTGACCTCGTGGTCCGGGTCCGGCTCCAGGTTCTTGGCCAGGCCCAGGTCGATGATCTTGAGCTGCGGCTCGCCCTGCCGGGCACCCGAGATCATCAGGTTGTCCGGCGAGATGTCGCGGTGGATCATGCCCGCCCCGTGGATGGCGTCGAGGCCGCGCAGGGCCTGGATCGCCAGGTCGACCGCCACGTCCACCGGCAGCGGTCCGTCCCGGCGCACACGGGTGCCCACGTCCTCCCCCTCGATGTACTCCCACACCATGTAGAAGCTACCGTCGCCCAGGCGCGAGTAGTCGTAGAGGATGGCGACGTTGGCGTGCTTGATCTGGGTCGCGAAGCGGGCTTCCCGGAGGAAGCGCTTCTGGGCGTCCGGGTCCTGGACACGGTCGGAGCGCAGGATCTTGACCACCCGCTTCTCTTCCAGGTGGATGTGCCGCACCAGGTAGACCTCGCCCATGCCGCCCCCGCCCAGGTGGTCGAGCACTTCGTACTTGCCGTCGAGAACGCTGCCGGCCTGCTGCTGGGGTGGGGTCAAGGTCTGCTCCTGCGCTCGGGCATCGGTCCGGGGCCGGCGGGTGCCGCCCCTGCTGGTGGCGGTGGGTGGGCGCCACCCGGGATCGTATTGTAGCGGGCTCAGGGCGCCTCCTGTGGGCGAAGTGTCCCGGAGCGGGAGTTCGGGACGGGGCGGGGTCGATCTCCGCGGGGGGAGAGGGGCGAAGAGTATGATCACGGCGGAAGCGCTCGGGGGCTGGTGCCTCCCGCGGTCTTCAAAACCGTTGTTCCGGGTCGGAAGCGGCTCGGAGGGTGGGTTCGATTCCCATGCGCTTCCGCCACGCTCCCCGCGTGGCATCCCGGCTCACCTTCGGAAGACGGCCGTCACCCCGCCCGAGATCAGCGTCGCCAGGTGGACCAGAATCTGGGGCAGGGCCAGGCCACCCGGCGAGGCCAGGTAGCGGGGCTCCCAGGTCGGGCTGAACTTCTCCTTGTACCGGCGCAGGCCCTGGAAGTTATAGAAGTGCTCGCCGTGGCGGTAGACCAGGCTGGCCACCCGGTTCCAGAGCGGCGCGCCGGTGCGCCGCTCGAGGCCGGCCAGCGGCGTCATCCCCAGGTCGAACCAGCCGAACCCCTCGGCTGCCCCCCAGACCATCATGCGGGTGAACAGGTAGGTCATGACGCCGGGCGGCGCCTCCGGCGAGAAGCGCATCAGATCGAGCGACAGCTCCTGGCCTGCCGCCAGGACGTTGGCGAAGGCGACCACCTCGTCGCCCTTGCGCACCACCGCCGCCGGAAAGCGCACCAGGTAGTCCGGGTCGAACCGGCCGAGCGAGAACCCCTTCTCGGCCACGGCCTTGTCCTCCAGCCAGGCGTCGGAGACCTCCTGGAGCTGGGGCATCAGCGCTGGCACCTCCTCGCTCGGGACGATCTCGAACCGGCACCCCTCCCGCTCCTCGGTGCGGCGGACCGCGTTGCGCAGTTCCTTGCGGCCATGCCCCTCCAGGCAGAAGTCGTCCAGGGGCACCCGCCCCTCCTCGCCGAGCTTGAGCAGGGAGAGCCCCATGTCGACGTAGAGGTGCAGGCTCTCCTCGGAGACCTGGTAGAAGATCGTCCAGCCGTCGTGGCGCTCGACCAGCTCTCGGAATTGCCAGGCGAGCTCGCGCGACGCGGCCGCCGGGCCGACCGGATCGCCGAGGGCGACCCAGCTCCGGCCCTCGACGGCGTACATCAGGAAGGCGTCGCGCCCCGGCGAGAAGAACAACCGCTTGTCGCCGAGGAGTGCCAGCAGCGCGTCGGTGCGCGAGGCGCTCCGGGCCACCTCCACCGTCTGTTCCAGCTCGGCGGTGGTGGGCGGGTCCGGGTCCGGACGGGCCGGTTTGAGAGCACGGACGGCTCCCAGGATGAGCAGCCCCGCGGCGGCGGCGACCAGGGCGCGGAGCGCCCGCGGCGCGTCCCCGTGGAGGGCGAAGCTCCACCACAGCTCCTGGGAGTACTCGACGTGGCGGTAGATGAACAGGGTGAGCCACAGCGTGGCGCCGAGGACGACCACGATCCCCATCATCCACCCCGGGCTCAGGCGGGCCTCCGCCAGGGAGGCCTTGCGGTCGAACGCCTGGTGGAGCGGCGCCAGGGCCAGGAGCATCAACGCCAGCGCTCCGGCGGTCGCCCAGTCGAGCCCGCGGAGCAGGGAGAACGCGATGCCGCCGGCGAGCAGGCCGACGGCGGCGTGGTACGCCACGTCCAGCCGGCGCTGGAGCCCGCGGGCGAGGACCATGAGCAGGGCGCCGGACAGGCTGGCCAGGAAGTGGGAGGCCTCGATCACCGGCAGCGGCAGGAGGTCGTTGAGCCAGGACAGCCGGGAGGCGTGAGCCGGCGTGGCGCCGGTGACCAGCAGCAGGGCGCCGCCGACGAAGGTGGTCAGCGCCAGGGCCTGGGGGACGAAGATCGCCGCCAGCCGCGCCGCCGCGCCGACCGCGCGCTGGAGCCGCGCCCGCTCCCGGTGGAGCTCGACCCCCGCCAGGGTGAGCGCCGCCAGCACCAGCGGCGCCAGGTAGTAGATCGCCCGGTAGAGGAGCAGGGCGCCGAGCAGGGGGCCCTGGTGGGCGTCGTCGCCGAGGCTGAGCACCAGGACGGTCTCGAACACGCCGAGGCCGCCCGGCACCTGGCTGGTGAAGCCGGCCATCTGGGCGAGCAGGAAGGCGACCAGGAAGCCCGGGAAGGTGGCGGTCGCGCCCGGCGGCAGGAGGACGTAGAGCACGCCGGCGGCCAGGATCCAGTCGGTCGCGGAGACCGCGGCCTGGGCCAGGCCGAGCCGGAGCGACGGCAGCGAGATCTCCCAGGAGCGGATCTCCAGCGGGCGGCGCACCAGCGCGCACGCCACCAGGTAGAGCGCCACCGCCGCCAGCAGGGCGAAGCCGAGGGGCCGTTCACCGAAGACCGAGCCATGGAAGCTCGGCGGGAGCTGGCCGGGGAAGAGGACGCACACCACCCCGGTGAGCGAGAGGAAGCCGACCCAGAAGGTCAGGAACCCGAACCCGACGATCTTGGTCACCTTCTCCGCCGAGACCCCCCAGGTGCCGTACAGGCGGAAGCGCAAGGGAGCGCCGGTGAGCAGGGACTGGCCCAGAGTGTTGCTGAACGCGTAGGCGGTGAACGAGGCCAGCGCCACCTGGCGGTAGGGCAGGTCGGTGCCCGTGTAGAGGCACCCGAGGTAGTCGTAGCTGGTCAGGGCGACGTAGCCCAGGACGGTCAGCACGGCCGCCAAGACGACGGTGAGCACCGGAAGCTGCCGGACGTACGCCAGCGCCTGGTGGTAGTGGCTCGGCTCGAGCTCCCGGTGGAGCAGCCAGAGGGCGGCCGCGAACAGGCCGAGCGGAACGAGCGGCGCCAGCCGCCGGACGGCCGCCCTCATCGGCTCGGTCTCGGGAAACGCTGTCCAGGGTCCCGCATCGGGGCTCCGGGGGTCCTCAGCCCAGGGCGCGGAGGAAGTCTGCCACCAGGTCGTCCGTGCCTTCGATACCGACCGACACGCGGATCAGCTCGTCGCTCACGCCCATGGCCCATCGCTCGTCGGGTGGAATCGTCCGGTGGGAGGTGGTTGCCGGGCGGGTGACCAGGCTCTCCACGCCGCCCAGGCTCGGCGCGACCACCGGCAGGCGGACCGCCGCCAGGAAGGCGTTCGCTCCGGCCACCCCGCCTTCGGGCTCGAACGCCAGCATGCCGCCGAATCCTTCGAACAGGTGGCTCGCCCGGCGGTGCTCCGGGTGGGACTCGAGCCCCGGGTAGTGGACGCTCTTGACCTTCGGATGCTTCTCCAGCGCCCGGGCGAGGGCCAGGGCGGAGGCGTTCTGCTGGCGGACGCGGAGCGCCAGGGTCTTGAGCCCGCGGTCGAGCAGGAAGCAGCCGTGGGGGTCGAGCGATCCGCCGAGGCCGCGCAGGGCCTGGAGCGCCGGTCCCATGAGCTCGGCGCGTCCGGCCAGCACTCCGGCCACGAGATCGGAGTGGCCGTTCAGGTACTTGGTGGCGCTGTGGAGCTCCAGGTCGAAGCCGTGCTCCAGGGGCCGGAAGTTGACCGGCGTGGCGAACGTGTTGTCGATGATCGAGACGAGGGCGTGCTCGCGGGCGAAGGCGACGACCTCCTCCAGCGCGGCCACCCGCATGGTCGGGTTGCTGATCGACTCGACGTAGATCGCCTTCGTCCGGGCGGTGATCGCGGCGGCCCAGGAGCCCGGATCGGTGGCGTCGATCAGCACCACCTCGATGCCGTAGCGTGGGAGCTGGTGGATCACGAACGAGTGGGTGCCGCCGTAGACGCCCCGCTGCACCAGCAGCCGGTCGCCGGCTTCGAGCACCGACAAGAGGGCGCTCGAGACCGCCGCCATGCCGCTGCCGGTGAGCAGGGCCTGCTCGGCTCCCAGGATCTCGGCGAGCTTGCCCTGGAGATACTGGTGGTTGGGGGTGTTCGAGTAGCGGATGTAGCGCGGCTCGGCGTCGGCGCCCGGGGCCCGGTCCCGGAACATCGCGGACTGGAAGATGGGCATCACCACCGCGCCCTCCATGTCCGACGGCATGGCGCCGGCGTGGATGACGCGGGTTTCCAGAGAACCGGGTGGAGGTTGGTGCTGGGCGTCCTGGCGGGCTGGATCGTTGCTGTCGGATCGGTCGGTCATGGTCAGCGGGCCGTGAGGCTCTCCTGGCTGGCGGTCAAAAGAGGGTGTCGGCGAGTGGCAGGACCTCGCAGGTCTCCCCGGGTTCGCGACCCGGGCAGCCGGCGGGGATCCGTACCAGCGCGGTGCCGTGAGCGTAGGATCTCATGTCGTGGGAGCCGACCGGCCGCACCGGGTGGGCCAGCAGGCGCGGCCCACCGTCGCCGTCCACGGCGGGCGCGACGCTCACCCGGGTGGGCAGGAACCGGTCCCGCTCCTTGGCCCGTGGCAAGGGGGCGGCGAGCTCGGCGGCGAGGGCGCCCTGCCAGTAGCCGTCCGGGCGCCCGAGCAGGCACCGGAGGGCGGGCCGCACGAACAGCCAGAAGCCGACCATCACCGACGCCGGGTTGCCCGGCAGACCGAACACCAGGGCGCGGCTGCCATTCCGGTCCGCGCCTTGACCCGCGCGTGGATCAGCTTCGGGGACTGCCGCGAGCAGTGGCTTGCCCGGCTGGAGCGCCACCCCGTGGAACAGGATCTCGTAGCGCAGGCGGCGTAGCGCGTCCTCCACCAGGTCCAACTCCCCCATGGATACGCCGCCCGTGAGCAGCAGCACGTCGGCGGCGAGGCCGCGCTCGATCAGCTCCCGCAGCCGGCCGGGCCGGTCCGGTGCGATCCCCAGGGGCTCCGCCTCCAGGCCGAGTGAGCGGCAGGCGGCGAGGAGGAAGTCGGTGTGCGAATTCCGGAGCTGGCCCGGCGCCGGCTCGCGCTCCGGCGACACGACCTCGTCGCCGGTCACCAGCAGCGCCACCCGCGGCGGCCGGTGGATGGTGAGCGTCGCGTGACCGTGGGTGGCGGCGAGGGAGAGGGCACCGGGGGTGAGGATCGACCCGGCGGGCAGGACCTCCGCGCCACGCCGGACCACCTCGCCGCCGCGGCGGATGTTGTCGCCCGGCGCGCCCGCGTCGTCGAACGCCACCAGCTCGCCCCCCTCGGGGCCGTCCGCAGCCCGGACCCGGGAACGCTCCACCGGGATCACCCGGTCGGCGCCCGCGGGCACCGGCGCACCGGTCATGATGCGCACCACGCCGGGGCCGCCGGCCGCCGGCTCCAGGCGGAAGCCCGGGCGGTCGCCGGCGACGATCATGCCGCCGACCGGCAGCTCGACGCCGACGAGCGGTGCGCCGGTCAAGGCGAACCCGTCCATCGCCGAGACGTCCTGGGCCGGGACGTCGACTGTCGCCGCCATCGGCCGCGCCAGGACCCGGCCCCCGGCGCGCCGGCGGGGGACCTCCACCGGATCGAGCGGTGCGACGTGGGGGGCGAGGCGGTTCCATGCCTCCTGCGGGTCGATCATGGAGCCGATGCTATCGGCAGCCCACCGCCGCGTCGACCCGCGCTGGCTCGCCACGGCTCAGCACGGGTCTGGCGATTCCGCCTCCGGCCGGCGGACCGGTCCGGAGCGCCACAGGGTTTGGCCGCGCCCTGCTATACTGGCCCCTCCCGATCTGCTCTGGTGGGCACGGTGTGTTTCGCTCCGCCCGAGCGTTCCAGGTGCAGGAGATGGTACGTGAGCGGCTCTGAGAAAGGATTCGAGTACCGGGCCGATCTGAGCGAGACCGCGCTTCCGGAGATGCTCTACGCGGTCGAGCGTTTCCAGGTCCCCGGCGTCATCGAAGCGCGGCGAGACGGCGTCACCAAGCGGGTCTACGTCCGCGAAGGGTACGTGGTCCACGCGTCCTCCACCGACCGGAAGGACTCCCTCGGGGCCTACCTCCAGCGCACCGGCAAGATCACCGCCGAGCAGTTCCACGTGACGATGGAGGCGCGCTCCGGCACCAAGAAACGCTATGGCGAGCTGCTGATCGAAGAGGGCCTGATCTCGCCGGTCGAGATCCACGAAGCCATCCGCAAGCAGGTCGAGTCGATCGTCTGGAGCCTGTTCTACTGGCTGGAAGGGACGGTCCGGTTCGAGATCGGCAAGTTCCAGACCCCGACCGACGTGCGGATCCTGCTCCCCATGCGGCAGGTCATCCTGGAAGGCATCAAGCGCGCACCGAACGCCAAGGCGCTGGTCGCCCGCCTGGGCAAGAAGGAGACGGTCTTCGAGCCCTGCTTCAGCACCGAAGACCTGATCCGCGCCGCCATCGGCGCCGAGGAGTACACCCTGCTCGGCCTGATCGACGGCCGCCGCACGCTCTACGAGGTCTGCCACAACGGCCCCCTGTCGGCGCCGGAGAACGCCAAGCTGGTCTACGCGTTCCAGGTTCTCCGGCTGGTCCGGCGCCGGGAGGCCGACGCGGCGCGCCGGGCCGCAACCGCCACCACCGAAGAGGCGCCGGCGGAGGCGCCCTCGCGCGCCTCGTCCCAGGGCATCAAGATCCGCTTCAAGACCGGTGCGGATCGGGTGAGCGGTGACTGATCTGTGACCGACCCCGAGTGGGGACGGACCGTGACAAGCCCCTGACACTGGCCGCGGCGGGAAGGTAGCGCGCCGCGAGCGCGTTGCTAGAGAGCGCGTCGGTAGACGCCCTCAGGAGGAAGACAGTCGTGCCGATCTATGAATACAAATGTGAAGCCTGTGGTCATCAACTCGAAGCCCTCCAGCAAATCTCCGAGCCGCCGCTGACCAAGTGCCCCGAGTGCGGGGGCGCGCTCAAGAAGCTCCTGTCCGCGCCGGCGTTCCAGTTCAAGGGCTCGGGCTGGTACGTGACCGACTACGGCGGCAAGTCCAACGGCAACCGGACGGAGCACGGAGGCACCAAGGACTCGGGCGAGACGAGCGCCTCGAAGGAGACGAAAGAGGCCAAGCCGAAGTCCGAGCCCAAGGCGGCCTCGTCGGGCACCTGACGGTCCCCGGCCGCGCCCCGACCGCGCCGGGCCCCGGGCCGGGTCCCCGCCGACCGCCACAGACCGCCGCCGTCCGCCGTGGACTGCTCCCTCCCATGCCTCCCCAACCCCCGTCCTCGAATCCCATCGACCTCCTCCGCCGGGCGGGAGAGATCGTCGCCCGCCGGGGCCGGGTGGCGCTCGCCCAGATCGTGCGGGTCGAAGGCTCGACCGCCGGCAAGACGGGTTGGAAGCTCCTGGTCGGTCCGGACGGCGAGGTCGAGGGCAACCTGGGCGGTGGTGCCTTCGAGGCCATGGTCATCGCCGACGCCCGTGCCCGCCTCGGGCCGCGCCCGCCGGGCGAGCCCGCGCCGGCCGGCCCCTCGGGTGAGATCAAGCGCTACTACATGACAGAGGAGGCGGCCAAGAGCCAGGCGACCGGCATGGTCTGCGGCGGCCTCGCGGAGGTCTACCTCGAAGTGATCGAAGCGCCCCCTGTCGTCCTCGTCTACGGCGGCGGCCCGGTCGGCCAGGCCCTGGCCCGCGGTGCCGAGCTCAGCGGTTTCGACCTGATCGTCCTCGACGACCGCCCCGCCTTCCGCCGCCCCGAGCTCTTCCCGGCGCGCGCCGTCGTGCCCGCCGTCGACCGGGACTTCCGCGCCGAAGACGGCGGCGACCCGATCGAGTCCGTCGCCGGCCGTGATCTCTTCGCCGCCGTCGTCACCCGCTGCTGGGAGACCGACGTCGCCGCCCTCGCCACGCTTCTCGGGAGCGCCCCGGAGCGCCTCGCCTACTTGGGCCTCATGGGCAGCCACCGCAAGATCGAACGGGTCAAGAAAGAGCTCGCCGCCCAGGGCTTCACCCTCGACGACCACCACCTCCAAGCCCCCATCGGCCTCGACCTCGGCGGCGACAGCCCGGGCGAGATCGCCATCGCCATCCTCGCCCAGATGATCCAGGTCCGCCACGGGCGGGAGTAGGCGCCGGGGCGGGCGCCGGCCGGGGCACCGGTCATCCGCCGCGGAGCCTCAGGTAAAAGGCCGGCTTGAGGACGCGGACTCCCCGGATCGTCTTGTCGAAGTGGGCTCCGAAGGCCCGCCGGTCGCCGGTGACAAGGAATCCACACTGTGAGGAGACCGCCGCCTGCAGGATCGGCCGGTCCGACGGCGGGATGCCGTCGAGCTCGGGGTCGAGAGGGGGATTGGCGACGACGTCCAGCGAGCGGACGAGTGCCTCCAGGCGCTTCCTGTGCTGTGCATCCGTGCAATTGCGCCGGGCCTCTTCGAGCGCGTAGGACGAGACGACGAGCGCCGTGTCCGGGAGGTCCCAGAGACAGCGGAGGCCGGAGTCCGACCGGTAGGCCGCTGAGAACAGGACGTTGGCGTCGAGGAAGACTCGGTCCATCGCGATCACGCAGGGGGAGGGCGAGCGCCGTGCTCAGGGCTTCTCGTGGGGGATCTGATCCGGGTCGAGGCCCAGCTTGCGGACCTCTTCGACCGCCCGCAGGTAGTCCTCTTCGTCGACCGCGTTCTCGAGTAGCAGCTCTGCCTTCCTCCGCGCGCCGTAGATCTCCACCGGCAGCGCCACCGCCGGCCGCAGCACCAGCCCCCGGTCGTCCTCCTCCAGGAGCACCAAGCTCCCCTCCTCGAAGCCGTACTTGCGGCGGAGCTCGACGGGGATCACCACGGTCCCTCGCTTGCCGACCTTGCTACTGATCGTCGTGCTCATGGAGAACAGGGTATCAGATCCTCTGATAATCGGGTACTCGACCGTTCAGTAGGGCCCTTGGACCTTCTCCTCCAGGCGCTCCTTGTTGCATCCCCGCTTGCGGCGACGTCCTGGAGCGCCTTGCCGCGTCCTCCCGGTGCCCGGTCTGCGGGCTCGGGTTCAAGACCCGCGCGCGGGCGCTGTGGCTGTCGCTGCTGTTGCCCGGTGGCGGATACTTCTACACCGGCCACCCGGTGCTCGGCCTGTTCGACGCCGTGGTGGAGGGATTCCTTCTGCTGGTCGTCTTGGGCACCCTCCTGCTCGTCTTGGGGGGCGATCCCGCCGGGCGCTGGCCGGATGTCTGGATCTTCTCGGCCATCCTGGCCGTCGAGAAGCTGATCACCATCTACCACGCGTTCCACTACATCGGGGAGCTCTTGCCGGCGGACCGGTCGTTCCGTCCGGCCGAGCCCCGCTTCGGTCCTACCTGACGACGGGGATGCGCGGGGCCGTCGGCGCGCCGTGTGCGGGGTGGTCGTGCAGGGCAGACCGGCGCCACGGAATCGGCACGGCGCCCCCGGGCTTTCGTGGTTGCCGTGCTGTATTCTTCCTTGCCTTGCGTGATCTCTCTTTCGGGCTCGCTGCCGGCTCCGCGGGGCCGGCGCGGCGCCCGGCCCATCGATCCCTGACAAGGAGCACCCTCCATGGCACGAAAGCCGAGCTTCGTCCTCATCATTACCGATCAACAGAGCGGGAATCCCTATTGGCCGGACGGCTGGGCGGAGGAGAACCTGCCGGCGATGCGCTGGCTCAAGGAGCACGGCATCGACTTCCCGCGCGCCTACACCAACTCCTGCACCTGCTCGCCCGCGCGCGCGACCCTGTTCACCGGCCTCTACCCGGCCCAGCATCGGATGACCGAGGTCCTGGAGTTCGACAACACCGCCCGCCTCCTGAGCGACGTCAGCATCCAGCAAGGGGCGGACGGCCAGCCGCAGGTCGACGTCCAGACCATGGATCTGGCCAACAACATCAAGGAGCGGCGCCAGACGGTGCTGAATTTCAACCTCCAGAACATCGCCCGTGTCCTCGGGAGCGCCGGCTACGACGTGGTCTTCAAGGGCAAGTGGCACCTGACCAAGCCGGCGGCGTGGGTCAACGACCCGGGGCGCGGCATCGACCAGAAGTACTGGACCGAGGCCGACGTGGACCAACTCCGCGAGCGCTACGGGTTCGACGGCTGGACCATGCCGGACGCCGGGGACAACCTGGCGATCGAGAACTTCGGCGGTGGCGACGTCAAGAACGACCAGCGGTTCATCGACGGCCGGGGCCAGGCGGCCAAGTACGGCGACGTGCCCTACGAGGTCCTCGAGCCCCACAGCGCGGTCCACTTCCTGAAGAATTACGACGGCGACCGCCCGGTCTGTCTGATCGTCTCCCTGGTCAACCCCCACGACGTGCTCGCCTTCCCGGGGACCGGTGGGGCGGAGGTGGACGGCCAGCCGCGCTACCTGGCGGCCGGCTACGAGGACAGCGAGTTCGCCGACCTGCCGATCGACCGGCCGCCGACCTGGGACGAGGACCTGTCGACCAAGCCGCGGGCCCAGGCGCAGTTCCGGGTGGTGAGCAACGCCGGCAACGGTCCCATCGGACCCGACGACGAGGCTCTCCAGAAGGCCTATTGCCGGTTCTACGCCTATCTCTGCAAGCACGTGGACGAGCAGATCCTCCAGGTGCTCCACGCCCTCCGGGATTCGAAGATCGGTGAGGACGCCTTCGTCGTCCGCCTGAGCGACCACGGGGACATGGCCATGGCCCACGGGCTCCAGCGCCAGAAGATGTACAACATGTACGAGGAGACCCTGAACGTGCCGTTCGTCATCTCCCACACCCGGGCGAAGGAGCGCGGCATGCGCTGCGGCGAGACGTCGAACGCGCTGGTCAGCCTGGTCGACGTGCTGCCGACCCTCGCCACCCTCGCCGGCGTGCCCAACCGGGACCGCTGGACGTTCAAGGGGCGCGACCTCACGCCGGTCCTCGCCGATCCGGCCGCCGAGGTGCAGGACGTGCTCCACTTCACCTACGACGACAACTACTTCTTCGTCCCGGCGGCCGGGCAGATCCGGGCGATCGTCGAGAAGCGCTTTAAGTACGCGGTCTACTTCGATCCGTACACCGACGCGCCGTTCGAGTACGAGATGTACGACCTGGACGTGCCGCGGGACGAGCGGGAGGTGGTCAACCTGGCCTACCCGGGCACCAAGGTTTCTGAGGAGATCGCCGCCGAGCGGGAGCGGCTGCACCAGCGGCTGATCCGGGTGATGGAGACCCTCGGGACGACGCCCGAGGGCGTGGTCTGGCCGGCCCACTGGGGCGAGCAGCGACCGGGTGCGGGGGAGCGGCCGGCGGCGTTCGAGCGCCAGGCCTCCAGGGGGAAGGGGTCGCTCGCGATCGCGCCGACGGTCTAGCCGACGGACCACGAGCAAACACGAACGCCGGAGGGGCGGAGAGCTCCGCCCCTCCGGCGTTGCGCGGCGGGCCGGCCTCTTTCGAGGCCTGGAGGCCGCTCGTGTTGGTACCGGGAGCTCAGCTCAGCAGGCGCAGCGGCCGCACGGAGCGCCCAGACAGACGGCGTTGCACGACGGCGGGCAGTCGCTGACGGTCCGGCACTGACACCAGATCTGGGGTTGCGCGCCGAACAACAGGGTCTGGGCATCGGTCAGCAGCGGGGACTGGGTCCCTTGCTGCTGGACCTGGGGCGCCGGGGCGATCGCCTCCGCCGGAGCGACCGGCTGGGCGACCTGGGCCGTGCCGGCGATCTGCGGGGTGGGACCTCCGGCGGCTGCCGCGGGCAGGGCGACGGCGAAGAGCAGGGCGGCGAGGGCGAGGAGAATCTTCGGACGGGTCATGGGGAACCTCCTTGGTGCCGCCAGCCGGATCATTCCGGCTGGGGGAAAGGCTCCATGTTACTCCTCGTTCGAAGATTCGCAATTGAGCCTATGCGGGCTGCATGAGGTGGCGCCGTCCGGCTCCGCGGACCGGGCCACCACGCCATCGCGGGCCGCTGGGCCGGTTACCCCGCCAGGGTGGCGCTCACCGCCGCTTACTCGATCAGGGCGGCATCGACTGTCGATCACTCGGCCAGGGCGGCGCTCACCGCCGCCTCGGCGTGGATGCGGGTGGTGTCGAAGAGCGGCACCGGGCTGTCCTCGGCGTGGACGAGCAGCGGGATCTCCGTGCAGCCGAGGACGACCCCTTCGGCACCCTGCGCGGCGAGGGTGGCGAGGATCCGCCGGAATTCCTCCCGCGATCCCTCGTCGAAGACTCCGCGCACGAGCTCCTGGTAGATCACCCGGTGGATCAGCCCCCGGTCCCGCGCCTCGGGGATCAGGACACGCAGCCCGTAGCGCTCCTCCAGCCGGCGGCGGTAGAAGTCCTGCTCCATGGTGAAGCGGGTGCCCAGGAGGCCGACGGTCGTGAGATCGGCCTCCCGGATGCGCGCACCAGCCGCGTCCGCCAGGTGGAGGAAGGGGATGGAGATCGCCGCCTCGATGGCGTCGGCGACCCGGTGCATGGTGTTGGTGCACAGCAGCAGGAGCTCGGCGCCGGCCGCCTCGATCCGCCGGGCGTCGGCGGCCAGGAGGCGGCCCGCCTCGTCCCACGCATCCGCCTCCTGGAGCTCTTCGATGGCGGCGAAGTCGACCGAGAGCATCACGCAGCGGGCGGAGTGGAGGCCGCCCAGGCGCCGCGCGATCTCCCGGTTGAGGATGCGGTAGTACACGGCGGAGCTTTCCCAGCTCATGCCGCCGAGCAGTCCGATGGTCTTCATGGCGTCATCGTACCTAGTCGATCCCGGCGGGTCCGCTGGGGCTTCAAAGGCCGGCCTCCGCCCGCACCTCCTCGGCGATGGCGGTCCAGTCCTGGTCGCCTCGGCCGTGGTCGAGCGCCTCCTGGAAGCGCGCGCCGAGCAGCTCGACCAGCCGGGCACGCACTCCCAGGTCGTCCGCTGTCTCTCCCGCCAGGCGGACGTCCTTGGCGCCGAGGGAGAGCTTGAACAGGGCGTCGTCGTGGCGTCGCTCGTTGATCTGGCGGCCGTAGTTGACGTAGAGCGGGCAGCCGAAGAGGGTCGAGGTGGCCATCTGGTGGAAGGCGCGCGGGTCGAGCCCCGCCTTCTCGACCACGGAGAACGCCTCGGCCATCGCCTCGAGCGCCGCGGCGATCAGGAAGTTGAACTCGATCTTGGCCACGTGGGCCGCCGCCGGGGCCTCGCCGAAATCGAACACGCCGCCGCCCTCGCTGCCGAGCCGTTCGAGCACGGGGCGGGCATGGCCCTTGGCCTGGTCGGCGCCGGAGAGCAGGAAGCCCTGTTTGCGAGCGGCGACGAAGTCGGGGCGGCCGAGGATCGGCGCCGCGACGTAGCTGGCGCCGGCCGCCGCGTGGGCTCGGGCCAGCTCGTCGGCGCAGCCCGCGGAGATCGTGCTCATCGACACGTGGACGGCGCCGGCGGCGCCGAGGGCGGCCAGCACGTCATCGTCGCCGAACACCGCGCGGACCGCGCCGTCGTCGGACAGGCAGCTCAGGACGAGGCCCTTGCCGGCGCACGCCGCGGCGGGGGAGTCGGCGAGGGTCGCCCCGTGGTCCACGGCGGACCGGGCGTGCTCGGGCGTCCGGTTCCAGGCGGTGACCGTGTCGCCGTCGGCGAGCAGGTTGTCGATCATTGGGCTTCCCATCAGGCCCGTTCCGATGAATGCAAGCTCCATGAGATCCTCCTCTTCAAGGTCGTCGTCATCGATCGGTCCCCGGGACCTGATGCGAGGTGCGTGCCCACGGCGTGCGCCGCGGGACACGGGCCGCGGGTCGGGAGATCGGCCCGAACCTTGCGTAGCAAGGGGCCGTGACCGCGCGGCGGGCGTGTGGCTCCCGGCGTGGCCGATCGATCGCGACCCCGGTGCGGAGCCGCCGGGGGCAAAGAGACGGAGGAGACGGTGGCGGACGAGAGCGACCAGCGCAAGCAGGAGGGCCAGGCAAAGGACGGGGGCATCGGCTTCTGGGGCGCGACGTCGATCGGCGTCGGCGGCATGGTCGGAGGCGGCATCTTCGCGGTTCTCGGCCTGGCGGTGCAGCTCGCCCGCGGCGGCGCGCCGGTGGCGTTCGCGGTCGCGGGGGTGGTGGCGCTGGCCACGGCCTACTCCTACACCCGGCTCTCCGTGACCTACCCGAGCCAGGGAGGCACGGTGGCGTTCCTCGACCGGGCGTTCGGACCGGGCCTCATCACCGGCACGCTCAACATCCTGCTCTGGATCAGCTACATCGTCATGCTCTCGCTCTACGCGTTCGCGTTCGGCAGCTACGGGTCCAGCCTCTTTCCAGCGGGCTCCCAGGCTTTCTGGAAGCACGCCCTGATCAGCGGAGCGATCCTCGGCCTGACCGGGCTCAACCTGCTCTCCGCCAAAGTGATCGGCGAGGCAGAGGACTTCATCGTCCTGATCAAGCTGTCCATCCTGACGTTGTTCGTCGCCGTCGGCCTGTGGGGTGTGGATCCGGCGCGGATCGCACCCGGGAGCTGGGCGCCGCCGCTCCACCTGGTGGCCGGCGGCATGATCATCTTCCTGGCCTACGAGGGCTTCGAGCTGATCGCCAACACCGCCGGCGACGTCAAGAGCCCGGAGAAAACCCTGCCCCGCGCCTTCTTCACCTCGGTCGGGTTCGTCCTGGTGCTCTACGTGCTGGTAGCGATCGTCACCGTGGGCAACCTGCCGGTCGGCAAGATCGTCGACGCCAAGGACTACGCCCTCGCCGCGGCGGCACGGCCGTTCCTGGGGCAGACCGGCTTCCTGCTGATCACCGTCGCGGCGCTCCTCTCCACCGCCTCGGCGATCAACGCCACGGTCTACGGCGCGGCCCGGCTGAGCTACATCATCGCCAAGGACGGCGAGCTGCCGGACTGGATGGAGCGCAAGGTCTGGAACGAGCCGGTGGAGGGCCTCCTGATCACCGCGGGGGCGACGCTCCTGATCGCCAACCTGGTCGACCTGTCCAGCCTCTCGACCATGGGCAGCGCGGGGTTCCTGCTGATCTTCGCGGCGGTGAACGCGGCCAACGCGAAGCAGGCGGCGGAGACCGGCAGCCGGCGGTGGATCTCTGTCGGCGGCGTGGTGCTCTGCCTGGCGGCGCTGGTGAGCCTGCTCTGGCAGACGGTGACCACCTCTCCCTCCCACGCCTGGATCCTGGCTGCCATGGTGGTGCTCAGCCTGGCGATCGAAGGAGGGTTCCGGCTGTGGAGCGACCGCAAGATCCGGTTGTAGCCCGGGCTCTCAGTCGTCCATTTCGCCGGTCACACCGACCTTCTTGGCGTAGTACCGGAAGCTCCGGAAGCTCATGCCGAGGAGCTCGGCGGCCCGGGTCTGGACGCCGTCGGCCCGCTCCAGCGCCTGGGCCATGAGCTCGGCGCGCAGGGACTCCAGGTAGGCCTCCAGGTCGAGGCCTTCGTCGGGTAGCGTCACCGCCTCGCTGCCGGGCGTGCGGCCGGTGATCAGGTGGGGCGGCAGGTCCTTGGTGGTGATCGTCTCCTCGGCCGACAGGGCGACGGCACGCTCGATGATGTTCTCGAGCTCGCGCACGTTGCCCGGCCAGGTGTAGCTCTCGAGCAAGCGCATGGCGTCGACGGAGATGCGCTTGCGCTCGACCACGAGCTCCTCGGAGAACTGCTTGAGGAAGTGTTCGACCAGCAGGGGGATGTCCTCCCGGCGCTGGCGCAGCGGCGGCAGCCGGATCGGGATGACGTTGATCCGGTAGTACAGGTCCTCGCGCAGCTCGCCGGTGGCGATCCGCTCTTCCAGGTTCTGGTTGGTGGCGGCGATGATCCGCACGTCGACCGCCTCTTCGACGTTGCCGCCGACCCGCCGGACGGTCTTGTCCTGGAGCGCCCGCAGCAGCTTGACCTGCATCGACGGGCTCATCTCGCCGATCTCGTCCAGGAACACCGTGCCCTGGTCCGCCTCTTGGAACAGGCCCTTCTTCTCGCGCACCGCGCCGGTGAACGCACCCCGCACGTGGCCGAAGAGCTCGCTTTCGAGCAGCGTCTCCGGCAGCGCGCCGCAGTTGATCGACAGGAACTTGCGCTCGGCCCGCGGGCTGGCGAAGTGGATCGCGCGCGCGATCAGCTCCTTGCCGGTGCCGCTCTCGCCCTGGACCAGGACGGTTGACGAGGTCCGCGCGACCCGTTCGACCATGGAGAAGACCTCCTGCATCTTGCGCGAGGAGCCGATGATGTTGGAGAAGGTGTACTTGCCTTCGAGCTCGCGGCGCAGGTAGATGTTCTGCTCTTCGAGCTCGGTCTTCTCGAGCGCCTTCTCGGCCAGCACCTTGAGCTCTTCGACGTCGAACGGCTTCGAGATGTAGTCGTAGGCGCCCAGCCTCATGGACTCGATGGCCGACTTGGTGGAGGTGTAGGCGGTCATCATGATCACCGCGGCGTGGGGCTGGCGCTGCTTGATCTCGCGCAACAGGTCGAGCCCGTCGCCGTCCGGCATCAAGATGTCGCACAGGATGAGATGGTGCTCGGTGCTATCCAGGACCTCGCGCGCGGCGGCCATGGAGGAGGCGGTCTGCACCTCGTAGCCCTCCTCCTCGAACAAGAGCGACAGGAACTCGAGGAGGCTGGCCTCGTCGTCGACGATGAGGATGCGGCGGGTCATCTCACGCCTCCGCCGTCGCGGTGTCGTCGGTCGTGGTGGTGGCGGCGCCCGTCGACGGCTCGCCCAGCACCTCGCGCACCGCGGGACCGGCGACCGGCAGGCGGACCGTGATCCTGGTGCGGGCGCCCGGCCGGCTGTCGACCGAGAGCTCGCCGTCGTGGTCCTGGACGATCCGGTAGACGATCGCCATGCCGAGGCCGGTGCCCTTGTCGAAGAACGACTTGAACGGGTGGAACAGGTTGGCCCGCTCCTCCCGGGTCATCCCCTTGCCGGTGTCGTCGAAATCGATCTCGTAGGAGTCGCCGTGCGGCACGGCGGTGACCCGGAGCTCGCCGCCGTCGGGCATCGCCTTGAGAGAGTTTTTCGCCAGGTTCCAGAAGATCTGGCTGATCGCGTCCGGGTCCGCCACGATGCGGAACGAGGGTGGCTCGACGTCGAGGATGAGGCGATGCTCCGGCGCCACCTCCTCGCTGTTCTGAAGCAGCTCGAAGTTCTCGGACAGCAGGCGGGCGACGTCGAACGCCACCGGGGTCGGCTGCTTCGGCCGGGCGTATTCGAGGAAGCTCTTGATCGTCCGATCGAGCCGCTGGCTCTCCTTGAGCAGGATGCCGACGAGCCGGCCGTGGGGCGACGCCTCCTCGGTGGAGCGCGACAGCATCTGGACCGATCCCGAGATCGCGGCGAGCGGATTGCCGATCTCGTGGGCCAGGCCGGCGGCGAGGGTACCGACCGCGGCCATGCGGTCCTTCATCCGGACCTCCTCCTCCAGCTTCCGCCACGGCGTCAGGTCCTGGAAGATGACGATGCTGCCGGTGCGCCGGCCGTCGGCGTCTTCGAGCTGGGCGAGGGAGAAGCCGACGTAGATCGGTGCCTGTTCGCGCACCACGCGGATCTCACTCTCCAGCCGCCCGGCGTCCCCCCGGGTGCTATGGAACCGCTGCCACTGCTCGCGGGAGATGATGCCGGTCTCGGAGACGTGCCGGCCGGTGACCTCCTCCTCGGTCGTGTGCAGGATCTGCTGACCGGCCCGGTTCAGGCTGGTGACGATGCCGGCCCGGTCGGTGGTGATCAGCCCGCTGGTGATCGACTGGATCACGTCCCGGTACTTGATCTCCAGGTCGGCCATCTCCTCCGCCTTGGCCTCGAGCTCCTGCTCGGCGCGGGCGACGTTCGAGGCCAGGAACCAGGTCAAGAAGGTGACGGCGTAGAAGGCGAACAGGTGGATCGCCAGGTTGTAGAGCAGCCGCCGGGTGGTGGTGAAGTCCTGGGCGATCACGGCGCCGTCGGGCAGCGCCAGCCAGCCCTGGTAGAGAGCGAGCTGGAGCAGCGCGTAGACCACGAAAGCGAGGGTGGCGACGCCGGTCGAGCGCTGTTTGAGCAGGGTCGTGGCGACCGCGATCACCAGCAGGTAGAGGATGGAGAAGGGGCTCTCGATGCCGCCGAAGAAGTAGACCAGCAGGGTGACCAGCAACAGGTCGCCGCCGAACTGGATGTAGGCCTGGAGCCGGTAGTGCCCCGAGATCAGGCGGAGCTGGACCGTGTAGATCAGGCTGGCCAGGTAGGTGAGCCCGGCGATCAGGTAGAGCAGGCGGGTGTCGACCCGCGGCCCCGTCGGGATGGGTACGGCGATCGGCGCCTGCTCCGGCGCCGTGGGCACGGTCTTCTCGATCGCCGCCTGCTCGTGTGGCGCGATCTGTAGCAGGAAGTAGGGCAGGACCACGCTGGTCACGACCACCAGACGGATCGCGATCAGCCACTGGAGCTGCCGGGCGAGGGAGGAGGGGGCGCGCGTCACGGGTGACAGTTTACGTCACTCCGAGTCTGCGCGGCCGCGCGGCCCCGCCGCGCAGACTCAGAGGGATGCGACCGGTTACCTCACCCGATCTTGGTGATGACCTGGTAGAGCGGCAGGTACATCGACGTCACGATGACACCGATGATGACGCCGAGGATGGCGATCATGATCGGCTCGATCAGCTTCATCATGCCCTCGACCGCGGTGTCGACCTCTTCCTCGTAGAAGTCCGCGATCTTCGAGAGCATCTGGTCGAGCGCACCGGTCTGCTCGCCGACGTTGATCATCTGGACGACCATCGGCGGGAACACCTTGGTCTCGGCGAGGGGCTCGGAGATCGTCTTGCCTTCCTCGACACTCTTGCGCACCGCCAGGACGGCGTCCTCGATGATCGCGTTGCCCGCCGTCTTGGCGGTGATCTCGAGCCCGTCGAGGATCGGCACACCGGAGGTGGTCAGGGTGGAGAGCGTCCGGCAGAAGCGGGCCACCGCGATCTTGCGCAGCATCATGCCGATCACCGGGATGCGGAGCAGGAAGTTGTCGATGACCCGCTTGCCCCGCTCCGTCTTGTGCCACCGGTTGAGCGCAATCCCGCCGGCGATGAACACCAGGATGATCCAGATGAAGAAGCGGCCGACGAAGCGGCTGGCGCCGACCACCACCCGGGTGATCCAGGGCATCTCGCCGCCCAGGCCGGCGAACAACTGGGCGAAGGTCGGGATGACGAACTTGAGGATCAGGAAGACGACGCCGGCGGCGATGGTGATGACCGCCGTCGGGTAGATCAGCGCCGACTTGACCTGGCTCTTCAGCTTGACGACCTTTTCGATGTAGGCCGACAGCCGCTGGAGGATGATGTCCAGGATGCCGCCGGCCTCACCGGCTGCCACCATGTGGACGAAGAGCTCGTCGAACGCTTTCGGTTGGCGCGCCATGGCATCGGCCAGCGAGGAGCCCTGCTCCACGTCCTGGCGCACCTGCTGGATCATGGAGCGGAACGCCTTGTTCTCCTCCTGCTCGCCGAGGATCTCCAGGCACTGCACCAGCGGCAGGCCGGCGTCGAGCATGACGGAGAACTGGCGGGTGAAGATCGCCAGCCGCTTGGCGCCGACCCGCTGAGGCAGGCGCGGCATCAGGCGGATTTCCCGCTTCTCCCGCAGGTTCTGGACCATGATCTGGTCCCGCCGCAGCATCGCCTCCGCCGCGGCGCGGTTGTCGGCCACGAGCACGCCCTGGCGCACCTGGCCCGACCGTACGCGTCCTTTCCACTCGAAGCTCGGCATCTCTAGTTACCTCCTCCTCGCCGATCGGCCGCCCGCGGCGGTACCGGAAGTGATGCCCAGAGCCGGGTTCAGCGCCTCCGGGCCGCGGGCGATGATCTCCTGGAGCTCGTCCGGGTAGGACGAGCGGGCCAGCGCCGTCTGCAGAGTGATCAGCCGCTTGAAGTAGAGCGCCGCCAGGGACTGGTTGAATGTCTGCATGCCGTGCTTGGTCTGGCCGGCCTGCATCATGCCGTAAATCTGGTGAATCTTGTCTTCCCGGACCAGGTTGCGGATCGCCGCGCTCGGCACCAGGATCTCCATGGCGAGGACCCGCCCCTTGCCGCCCGCCCGCGGCAGCAACGTCTGGCAGAGGATCCCCTCGAGCACGAACGAGAGCTGCACGCGCACCTGGGACTGTTGGTGCGACGGGAAGATGTCGATGATCCGGTTGATCGTCTGCGCCGCCGAGTTAGTGTGCAGGGTGGCGAAGGTCAGGTGCCCGGTCTCGGCGATCCGGAGCGCGGACTCGACCGTCTCGTGGTCGCGCATCTCACCGATCAGCACCACGTCCGGGTCCTGCCGCAGCACCGAGCGCAGGGCGTTGGCGAAGTTGTGGGTGTCCGCCTTCAGCTCGCGCTGGTTGACCAGGCACTTCTTGTGGCTGTGGAGGTACTCGACAGGGTCCTCGATGGTCACGATGTGCTCGTGGCGCTCCCGGTTGACCTTGTCGAGCATCGCCGCCAGGGTGGTCGACTTGCCCGAGCCGGTGGGGCCGGTGACCAGGATCAGCCCGCGCGGCTTGTCGCACAGGCCCTCCACCACGTGGGGCAGGCCGAGCTCCCGGAACCCCTTGATCTCGTAAGGGATGCGGCGGAAGGCGGCGGCGATGGCGCCGCGCTGGTGGAAGACGTTGGCGCGGAACCGGGCCAGCCCCTTGATGCCGAAGGAGAAGTCGATCTCGAGATCCTCCTCCAGCCGGTGCTTCTGGTTGTCCGTCAGGATCGAATAGGAGAGCTGCTTGGTCTCCGACGCGGTCATCGGGGGCACGTTCAGCGGTTTGAGCTGGCCGTCGATGCGGATCTGGGGGGCGGAGTTGGTGGTGACGTGGAGGTCGGTCCCCCCCTGGTCGACCATGGCTTTGAGGAGCTGGTTGAGCGTGACGGCCATCGATGAACCTCGTCCGGGTGGCCTCCGGTGCATCCGGCTCCACCATGATATTGAAGACGTTCGATGAGTTTACCGCAAGCCCGTGCGGACGCAAACCGCCCGGCCCCCGGCCCCTTCAGAACGCCGCTGGCAGGGAAACACCCTGCGGTATGGTAGCGCGTTATGGATGGAGCCACCGCATTCCACGAGGAGGAACGCCTCGGCAAGGCGTACGACGCGCGCCTGATGCGCCGCCTGATCGCCTACGTCAAGCCTTACAAGGTGTTGGCGGCGGGTGCCGTGGCGTTGATCATCCTCTCGTCGGTGCTCCAGCTCGTCGGCCCGCTGGCGACCGCCGTGGCGCTCGACCTCTACATGCGCCCGCCGGCGACTCCGGGCGCGCCGCCGGACCACTCCATCTCGGTGGCGGCCCGCTGGTTCCAGGGATTCCTCGACGGCCGGGGCGTCCACCTGGCGCCCACCGACGGCATCGCCCTGGTCGCGGTGATCTATCTGGTCGCCCGGCTGCTCACCTTCGTGGTGCTCTACGTCCAGTCGTACCTGATGCAGATGATGGGGCAGAAGATCATGTACGACCTGCGGCGCGAGGTCTTCGCCCGCTTCCAGCGCCTGCCGGTGGCCTACTTCGACAAGAACCCCATCGGCCGGCTGGTCACCCGCGTGACCACGGACGTCGACGCCCTGAACGAGCTGTTCACGGCGGGCCTGGTGTCGATCTTCGGCGACGTGGTGCTCCTGGCCGGGATCGTCTGGGTGCTGTTCTGGTTGAACTGGAAGCTGGCCCTGGTGACCTTCGCCATCCTGCCCCTGCTGCTGGCGCTGACGTTGTGGTTCAAGGTGCGCGCGCGCCAGAGCTACCGGGAGGTGCGGGTGCGGATCGCCCGGATCAACGCCTTCCTCCAAGAGCACATCACCGGCATGCACGTGCTGCAGCTGTTCAACCGGGAGAAGGCGGCGTTCGACGAGTTCTCGGAGATCAACCGGGACCACCGGGACGCCAACGTCCGGGCGATCTTCTACTACGCCGTCTACTTCCCGGCGGTCGAGCTGATCACCGCCCTGGGCGTCGGCCTGATCGTCTGGTACGGCGGCCTGCGGGTGCTCGACGGCGTGCTCTCGCTCGGCGCCCTGATCGCCTTCCTCCAGTACTCCCAGCGCTTCTATCAGCCGCTCGCCGACCTGTCGGACAAGTACAACATCCTGCAGGCGGCGATGGCGGCCTCGGAGCGCACCTTCCGGGTGCTGGACACACCGGCCGTCATCGAGTCGCCGCCGGAGCCCCACCGCCCATCCGAGCAGTCCGGGGGCGTCGCCGGGGCGCTCGCCTTCGAAGACGTGCGCTTCTCCTACAAGCGGGGCGAGCCGGTTCTCCGCGGCATCTCGTTCGCGGTCGAGCCCGGCGAGACCCTGGCGATCGTCGGCCACACCGGCGCCGGCAAGAGCACCCTGGCGAACCTGTTGCTGCGGTTCTACGACGTGGACTCCGGCCGGGTCACGGTCGATGGCGTGGACGTCCGGCAGTGGGACCTGGCGGCGCTCCGGCGCTCGATCGGCCTGGTGCTCCAGGACGTCTTCCTGTTCTCAGGCACCGTCGGGCGCAACATCCGTCTGGACGAGCCGGAGATCGACGAGGAGCGGATCCGCTGGGCGGCCCGGGAGGCCCAGGCGCTGGACTTCATCGAGCGTCTTCCCGGCGGCTTCGAGGCCGCCGTCCGGGAGCGTGGCGCCGGCCTCTCCGTCGGCCAGAAGCAGCTCATCGCCTTCGCCCGGGCGCTCGCCTTCGATCCCAAGATCCTCATCCTGGACGAGGCCACCTCGTCGATCGACACGGAGACCGAGCAGCTCATTCAGCAGGCCCTGGACCGGTTGCTGGTCGGGCGCACCAACCTGGTGATCGCCCACCGCCTGTCCACGGTCCAGAAGGCCGACCGCATCCTGGTGCTGCACAAGGGTGAGCTGCGCGAAATCGGCACCCACCAGGAGCTCCTCGCCCAGCGCGGCATCTACTACCGGCTCTACCAGCTCCAGTTCAAGGACCAGGAAGCCCTCGCGGCTTCGTAGTCTGCCCCGCCGTCGGTTCCCTGTTGCCGGCGGTCAGGACGCCGCCGGCTTGATCTGCTCGATGACCTGCATGAGCTGGGTCAGCCGTTCCCCGGTCCTCTCGGTGGGCTTGTACTTGTAGTCCAGGATCAACAGCCGGTTCTGGGAGGGGTGGACGGCCAGGGCGCGATACTCCTCGATCATCTTACCGTCCTGGTCGCGGTAGCGCCCGCGGCTGGTGTAGATGGTGCCGATCTCCGCTCCGCCGAGCTCGTTCTGCCCCTTGTAGTCCCCGTCCGGGAGGGCCTCGATCCGGGCCTTTTCCTGCCACACGCGCTCCACCAGGTTGATGCCGGCGGTCTGGAGCGGGCCGACCTCGATCGTGAGCTTCGCCGAATCCGTGGGGTCGGTGCGCTCGAGCACGAGTTGGTCGCCCTCGTTGGTCACCACCCGGAAGCCCGCCGGCACGTGGCTCAGGGTGATCCCGAGCTGCTCGTTGGTGACCGTCGGGCCGAGGCCGCCGTCGTCCGCCGCGTCGCTCTTCTGCCCCGACGGCCCGCAGGCGGTCGCGCCCAGGGCGAGAAAGGCGATCAGCCCGATCGCGGCGACGCGCGGCAGCGCGCCGACGAGCGCGGTCGGGGACTTCGGGGGCGGGGACTGGGTTCGGGCGTCAAGGGTCGGGCGCATGGGGATCTCCTCCGGGCTCCTGGAATCGTCGACAGGCGAGTCTACCCCGCGCGCAAGAGACGGCAGATTGCGGTCCGTTGTCCCGCTCCAGCGTCTGAATGCACTCACATGGCTAGATAACCATTTCCGTGCTCTCTGCAGGATTGGCGAAAGCCGGCCGCAGAGAGGGCCATCCATCGCCCGGAGCTTTTCTCCGGGTCCTTGAAGGAGGATTGATGAAGCGTACTCTGTTGTTACTCGTGCTCGCCGCACTCTTGGCGTCGGTGCCGGTCTCTGCGTCGACGTTCGCCGCGATGAGCGATGAACAGCTGGTCGCCAGCTCCCAGGCGGTGATCGTCGGCGAGATCGACCAGGTCCACTCGTTCTGGAACGAAGACGGAACCGCCATCCTTACCGAGGCCGTGGTGCACGTCGACCGGGTTCTGGCGGGGTCCGCCCCGTCACTGGTCACCGTGCGTACCTTCGGCGGCGCTGTGGGCGACTTCCGCATCGAGGCCGACGGCTTCCCGACCTTCCAGGCGGGGAACCGGACCCTCCTTTTCCTGGCAGCCAGCACCGACGGCACCTTCCGGGTGACCGGCTACCAGCTCGGCCAGTACCGGGTCCGTCCGGACGCCTCCGGCGTGCCGACGGCCTACCCGGCCATGGAGCATGGCGTGCGCCTGATGTTCAAGGACGGCACCGCGGCGCCGGCGCCCAAGGCGCTGCCCCTCGAAGCCCTCGCCAACCGGATCCGGCAGATCGCCGCGAGCCGGCCCACCAACCCCCGCGTGAAGTAAGCGGACCGAGAGGAGAGCGATCATGAAGAAGATGTCCAGTCGGTACTTCGTCCTCGCCGTGCTCGGTCTGCTGCTCGCGGGCTCGGTTTCGGCATACGTCCTGCTCAGCCCTGCCCGGACCTGGGACAGCCCTCCGAACTACACCGTCGACAGCCGCGGCCTGACCGGCGTCGCCGACAGCGACGGCGGCGCGACCGCGGTGGTCAACGCCATCAACAACTCCAGCGTCGGCTGGAACAGCGCCGGCTCCGGTACGGTGGTCCAGGCCCACAAGGGCTCGATCTCCGGCTTCTCCCTCGGTGACGGCGTCCCGATGCTCAACTTCACCGACCCGCAGAACGCCTGCACCGGCAACTGCCTGGCGGCGACCTTCACCAGTTACTACAGCTCCCGCGGCGACGGCACCTACCGGATCTACGACGCGGACATCGTCACCAACACGAGCCACTCCTGGACGTCCCAGAGCGAGGATCCGGGCGGCTCCGGCTGCTCCAATGAGTACTACATCGAGGGCGTCATGGTGCACGAGGTCGGCCACGGCATCGGCATGGCCCACAGCAATGTCTCCGGCGCCACCATGTATCCGTCGGTCTCGGCCTGCAACAACAGCCCGGCCTCGATCGCGTCTGACGATGCGGCCGGCATCAACGCCCTCTACGGCAGCGGTGGTGGTGGCGGTGGCGGTGCTCCGTGCACCGGCTGCGACCACTACAGCGGTTCGCTCTCCGGCAGCGGGGACTACGACTACCAGCCGAACGGCAACTACTACTACTCCGGCAGCTCCGGCACCCACAAGGGCTGGCTCGAAGGCCCGTCGAGCGCGGACTTCGACCTCTACCTGTGGAAGTGGAATGGCTCGAGCTGGTCGACCGTCGCGAGCTCGACCTCGTCGAGCTCCTCGGAATCGATCAGCTACAACGGCTCGTCGGGCTACTACGTCTGGCGGATCTACTCCTACAGCGGTTCCGGAAGCTACGACTTCTGGACCGACCATCCGTAGCAACTCGGATCGGTAGACGTTTCTCGACTGTGGCCCGCTCCGCTCCGGCGGGGCGGGCCACAGTGCTTTTCGGGAGCCTCTGCAAGCTCCGCGGATCGGCTGGAAGGTGGGGCGGGTCAGATTTTGACCAGATCGGCAACGATTGACCCGGCTCGGGGTCGCCCGTTGACCCGTCGAGCCCGCGTCCGGCGGCGCATCCAGCCGCGCACGATCTGCGCAAACCCCGACGGCACGGTCCTTTCGGGCCGCCCTTCCCTCGACGGACCGCTGCTGGCGCACCCATTGCAGTCGTCGCGTGGCAAGGACTTCACGAGATCGGTGGAAGTATGACCCCGCCCCCGAGGTGAGGCGGTGCCCGTGCACCATCTCGTCGACTCGAACTCTGATCAAGGAGGCAACATGAAGCGTACTGTGCTCGCCGGAGCGCTCCTCATCGCCCTCGTGGCGGTCTTGGCGATTCCGGCCGGGGCCTCGACCTTCCTCGCGATGAGCAAGGTGGACCTCGTGTCCCACTCCGATGCCATCGTCGTGGGCAAGGTTCTCGAGACCTTCTCGTACTGGAACGACCGGCACACCATGATCTTTTCCGAGGCCGTCATCCAGGTGGAGCGGGTGGTCACCGGTGATGCGCCGGCACTGATCAACGTGCGGACCGCCGGTGGCGTGGTCGGCAGCTACAAGGTGGAGGCCAGCGGCTTCCCGACCTTCCGTGAAGGCCAGCGGCAACTCATGTTCGTCCACCGTGGGGAATCCGGCGCCCTCGAGGTGACCGGCTACCAGCAGGGGCAGTACCACGTGCAGAGCGCCGCCGACGGCACGGAGCTGGCAGTACCGGCCCTGCGCAACGCCCGCCTCCTCACCCGAAGCGGCGAGCTCGCCCCGCGTCCGCGGACCGTCCCCCTGGAGAGCCTGATCGGCAACCTCCGGCAGATCGACGAACGGGTCCATCGTGGCCCGGTGACCAAGTGAGCAGGGAGGAGAAGAGACCATGAACAAGTTCCGTCTGACCACCCTCGCCTTCCTCGTCGCCGGCGTCCTGCTCGCCGCCAGCGCTCTGACCGCCTACGTGCTACTCGATCCGCCGCGGACCTGGGACAGCGCGCCGACCTACATCGTCGACCAGAACGGCAGCCCCTCGATTACCGACAGCGACGGTGGCGTCACCGCCGTGGTCAACGCGATCGGGTCCAACAAGGCCTGGAACGGCGCCGGCTCCGGCACCGTCATCCACGCCCAGGCCGGCGACACCAGCAACTTCCAGCTCGGTGACGGCGTGCCGATGTTGCGGTTCGACGATCCGCTCCACGCCTGCACGGGGAGCTGCCTGGCGGCGACCTTCACCGGCTACTACAGCCAGCGCAACGACGGCACCTGGCGGATCGACGACGCCGACATCGTCAACAACACGCGCTACGACTACACCTCCACCCGCGAGCCGGACGGCTGCTCGGGCGAGTACTACATCGAGGGCATCATGGTGCACGAGACCGGGCACGGCCTGGGTCTCGGCCACAGCAACGTCAGCGGCTCCACCATGTACCCCTCGGTCGCCGCGTGCGACAACGGTCCGGCGACCATCGCCCAGGACGACGCCGACGGCATCAACGCGCTCTACTCGGGCGGTGGCGGTGGCGGCGGGGGCGGCGGCTCGTGCACGCTCGGCCAGAAGGGCGACTCGTGCACCGCCAACTCCGACTGCTGCTCCAACAAGTGCCGCGGTTCGGCAGGCGCCATGACCTGCAAGTGATCTCGGCGCGGTCCGCGCGATGAGCCGGCGGCCTCCACGGGTCCCGCCGACTCACCGCGACTCGCCCCAACTTGCAGGAGAGCCGCAGATCGACGGGCGGGGGCCCTCCGGGGTCTCCGCCCGTCGTCTTTGTCAGGGGGTCTGGTCGGCCGTGCCGGCGCGGATCCTCACCATGGGCTCGGCGGCCTCGGTGGCCGCTTCGAGCGCCAGGGCGCCGGCGCCGTGGGTCGGGCCCCGGGGGTCGGAGGCGGCCTCGGTGGTGCCGTCGGGCAGGGACCGGGCGGCGTTCACCTTGGCCGTGGCCGGCGTCACGTCGAGGTGGTGGCCGCGGGCTTCGAGCACCGCGCGGGTCTCCGGCGCCAGGGCGTCCGGCTCCACCTGGAGGCGGTCGGGTAGCCACTGGTGGTGGATGCGTGGCCGGTCGAGCGCCTGTTGCAGCGCGTCGCCGTCGACCATCACGTCGAGCAGCACCTGGGCCGTGTTGGTCGGGATCTTCGAGCCCCCCCGGCCGCCGGCCACCAGCACGTCGGTGCCGTCCGCCGTGTCGCGCCAGGCGATCGTCGGGCTCATGGAAGAGAGCATCCGCCGGCCCCGCCGCACGGCGTTCGACTCACCCTGGACCAGCCCGAACATGTTCGGCCGGGAGGGCGCGGTCGCGAAGTCGTCCATCTCGTTGTTGAGGAAGCCCAGGCCCGGCACCCAGGCCTTGCAGCCGAACAGGCCGTTGAGGGTGGTGGTCAGGGCGACGGCGCCGCCGTGGCCGTCGACCACCGACAGGTGGGTCGTGTCCGCGGACTCCGGCGGCGGCTCGCCCACGGCCGGCGGCGGGCCGGGGAAGGCGGGCGTCTGCCGGGAGTCCAGGGCGTGCGCGGGGTCGATCGCCGCCACCCGCCGGGTGATCCACGTGTCCGACGCCACGTCGGCGGTCGTCACCTCGGTGACCGCCGGGTCGCCCATACGGAAGCGGTCGGCGTAGGCACCGCGGAAGGTCTCCGCCAGCAGGTGGTCCCGGTCGGCGCCGAAGCGCGGCAGCCGGTCCCAGCCCAGGCGTTCGAGCACCCGGAAGGTCTCGCCCAGGATCGCTCCACCGGAGGACGGCAGGTCCATGGACGCGACCTGCCAGCCGAAGGCCGCGAAGCGCACCGGGTCCCGCCAGAGCGGCCGGTAGGCGGCCAGGTCGTCGACGGTGAGGATGCCGCCGTGGGCGTTCGAGACCTCCGCGATCTGCTCGGCGATCGGCCCCCGGGTGATCGCGGTCGGCCCCCACTGGGCGTAAGCGCGGAGCGTCGCCGCCAGGCGCGGCAGCTTCATCACGGAGCCGACCGCGGGCGGCGCCCCGTAGGGCAACCAGACGGCCGCGCTCTCCGGGAAGCGCGCGAGCAGGTCCTCTGCCTCGACCACGTTGTCGTGGAGGTTCCGGTCGACGACGAAGCCCTCGCGGGCCAGGCGCTCCGCCGGCGTGACCACTTCTGCCCAGGGCAGGGAGCCGTGACGCCGGTGGAGCTCGTAGAGCCCGGCAGCCGAGCCGGGCACGCCGGACGCCAGCGGACCGAGCAGGGAGGCGCCCGGGATCGGCTTGCCGTCGGCGTCCAGGTACATGTTCCGCGTCGCCGCCGCGGGCGCCTCCTCGCGGAAGTCGAGGGTGGCGAGGACCGGCTCGCCGTTCGCGTCGTGAGGCAGCCGGACCACGGCGAAGCCGCCGCCGCCCAGGTTCCCCGCCTCGGGGAAGACCACGACCAGGGCCAGCGCCGTCGCCACCGCCGCGTCGACCGCGTTGCCGCCGGCGCGCAAGATGTCGATGCCGACAGCGCTCGCCCGGGCGTCGTCCGACGCGACCGCGCCGCCGGTCCCGTGAGGAGCCGCCGGCGCCGCCGCCCAGGCCGGGCCGCTTGGGACGATGAGGCTCAGAACCAGCAGGAAGAGGACGCCCAGTCGGGCGATGGACACACCCCGGGCGGCAGGCGATCGGTCGATCATGAGGAGACTCCCTTGACTCAGTCGTCAGGACAGCTGGCCCTGCGGCTCCCTAAAGGCCCTTGGCCAATCGCAGGCCCGTGAGCTGGAACCGAGTCCCGGCCGGCCAGAAGTTGCGGTAGCTCACCCGCAGGTGGTTGGCCGGCGTCGCACAGGATCCACCCCGCAAGACCCGCTGGTTGTCCATGAACTTGCCGTTGTACTCCATCAGCGAGCCCTCGAACGGCTTGTAGCCGGGGTAGGGCTCGTAGTGGCTGGAGGTCCACTCCCAGACGTCGCCGGCGGTCTGGGCCAGCTCGTCCGCGCGGTGGCCGTTGGATGGCGCCGGGTGGAACCGCCGCCCGTCGAGCAGGTTCGCGCCGCCGCTCGGGAAGCCGGCGGTCCGGGCGCCGTGCTCCCACTCCGTCTCGGTCGGCAGGCGGACGCCGGTGAAATCGCCCCCCTGGGCGGAGAGCCAGCGGCAGAACGCGTCCGCCTCGTAGAAGCTCACGTGGCAGAGGGGCTCGTGCGGTGCCAGCTCCCGCATGCCTCCCAGGGTCCAGACCCGCCAGGCTCCGCCGGCGTCGTCCGGGCGCTCCCAGTAGAGGGGAGCCCGCCAGCCCTGTTCGTTGACCTGCGCCCAGCCGTTGGACATCCAGAGGAGCGGGTCCTCGTAGCCGCCGTCCTCGATGAAGGCCAGGTACTCCCGGTTGGTCACCAGGCGGTCGGCGAGGGCGAAGTTCTCCAGGTAGACCTTGTGCACCGGCAGCTCGTTGTCCCAGCACCAGCCGCCTTCGAGGTTGCCGATCTCGTGGACGCCGCCTTCGAACCGCACGAACCGGAGGGGTTCCGGGCTCTGATCGCCCCCTCCGTCGCGGCCGGCGGCACCGTCCGGCCGCTGCGCGTAGGCCTCCCGGAAGCCGGGCGTGTTGTTGCCCAGGATGTGCTTGACCTCGGTCACCAGCAGCTCCTGGTGCTGCTGCTCGTGGTGGATGCCGGTGGTGACCAGGAAGCCGAGCTCGTCGAGGTCGTCCTCGGGCGCGGTGCGGATCAGCCGCTCTATGCGCTCGTCGACCGAGCGGCGGAAGGTGAGGACCTCGTCGGTGGTCGGGCGGGTCACCAGGCCGCGCCGGTCGCGGGAGAGCCTTGGGCCCAGGGCCTCGTAGTAGGAGTTGAGCGGGAACTCGAGGCGCCGGTCGGCGTCGGTGTAGAGGCCGCGCGGCGCCAGGATGTTGCGCGCGAAGAACCAGGAGGTGTGCCCCAGGTTCCACCACGGCGGGCTGACGTCGGTCATCGTCTGCACCCGGTAGTCCTCGGGGGCCAGCGGGCGACAGAGCTCGAGGCTCAGGGCACGGGTGTGGGTGAAAGCCTTCAAGAGCTGCTGGCGGTTCATGTCGGGGTCCTCCTCGGCGTCTCAGAGGGTCGTGTGCGCGGTCGCTTCCGTCTGCCGCGCAGACTCCTAGCCTACCGGAGCGGTACGTCCCCCGCGCGCGGACGGATCGCGAGGGCGTCGCGGCAGGCCGGGCCGTCACGGGGCGGGCAGAGACAGCTCGGGCCGGGCGCCCTTCCGATCACATCCGATCGGCGGAGCGTCCGGCCCGGGGAAGGGTGGTGCTTGGTGGGATACCTCAGGCGGCCAGGACGTCCTTCATCTCGGCGACCAGCTCCTGAAGCATCTTCTTCGCGTCCGAGAACAGCATCATGGTGTTCTCGTACTCGAACAGCTCGTTCTTGATGCCGGCGAAGCCCGGCGACAGGCTCCGCTTGATCAGCATCACCGTGGACGCCTCCCAGACCCGGAGCACCGGCATGCCGGCGATCGGGCTGTTCGGGTCCTTCGTCGCGGCCGGGTTGACCACGTCGTTGGCGCCGACCACGATCACCACGTCGGTGTTCTTGAACTCCGGGTTGATCTGGTCCATCTCCTTGAGCTTCTCGTACGGCACGTCGGCCTCGGCCAGGAGCACGTTCATGTGCCCCGGCATGCGGCCGGCCACCGGGTGGATGGCGTACTCGACCTCGGTGCCGTGCTTCTCCAGGAGGTCTGCCAGCTCCTTGACCGTGTGCTGCGCCTGGGCGACGGCGAGGCCGTAGCCGGGCACGAAGATCACCCGCTCGGCGTTCTCGAGCACCAGGGCGGCGTCCTCCGCGGTGTAGGAGCGGACGGTGCCGTACTCCGACGCGCCGCCGCCGCCACCGCTGGTCTCGACCGCGCCGAAGCCGCCGAAGAGCACGTTGGCGAGCGACCGGTTCATCGCGACGCACATGATGTTGGTCAGGATGAGGCCGGAGGCGCCGACCAGCGCGCCGCTGATGATCAGCAGGTTGTTGTTCAGCACGAAGCCGGTCATCGACGCCGCGATGCCCGAGTAGGAGTTCAGCAGGGAGATCACCACCGGCATGTCGGCGCCGCCGATCGGGATGACCAGCATGATGCCGAGCACCAGGGAGATCGCCAGCACGATCACCGCCAGCAGGGCGATGGTCGCCGGCACCTCGACGACGAAGGCGAAGTAGATGCCGAGGCCGAGGGCGCCCAGGATGAGCAGGGCGTTGATCACGTGGCGGCCCGGCAGCAGGATCGGCTCGCCCTTGACCACCTTGCCGGCCAGCTTGGCGTAGGCGATCACCGAGCCGCTGAAGGTGACGCCGCCGACCAGCACGGAGAGCACCACGGTCAGCGCCGAGGAGCCGCCGAGCACGCTGCCCAGGGTCTCCACCTTGCCCAGCTCGACGCTGTCGGTCCAGACCACGGAGAGGGCGACCAAGGCCGAGGCGATGCCGCCGCAGCCGTTGAACAGGGCGACCATCTCCGGCATGGAGGTCATCTTGACCTTGACCGCGGCGACCCCGCCGACGACACCGCCGACGATCACGCCGCCGATGATCCAGCGGTAGTCGACCACGCCCATCAAGAGAAGCGTGGCGGCGACCGCGAGGAACATGGCGAAGGCGGCGACCAGGTTGCCCTTGCGGGCCGTGCGGACCCGGGTCATCCCCTTGATGCCGCGGATGAACAGGACGGCCGAGAGCAGGTACAGAATCGGAACGACTATCTGTTGGATCACGGCAGCCCCCCTCACTTCTTCTTTTTTTGCCCGAACATGCCGAGCATGCGGTCCGTGACCATGAAGCCGCCGATGACGTTGACGGTCGCGAAGGCGATGGCCAGGAAGCCGAGAATGTTCGACACCGTCGGCGGCGCGGTCTGCGCGGCGATCAGGGCGCCGACGATGGTGATGCCGGAGACCGCGTTGGCGCCGGACATCAGCGGGGTATGGAGCGTCGGCGGGACCTTCGTGATGATCTCGAAGCCGACGAAGATCGCCAGCACGAAGACGTAGACGCCGAACAGCAGGCTTTCAGTCATGCGCTCACCTCCTGGAGGGCCTTGGCGGTGGCCTCGTGGACGACCTCGCCGCCGTGGGTCAGCAGGCTCCCGGCGATGATCTCGTCCTCCAAGTCGAGCTTGAGCCCCTCCTCGGTCTCGAGGAGCTCGAGCAGGGCGTGGATGTTGCGGGCGTAGAGGGTGCTCGCGTCCTCCGGCATGGTCGCCGCCAGATTCGACGGGCCGAGGATGGTGACACCGCCGTGGACGACCGTCTCGTCCGCCTTGGACAGGGCGCAGTTGCCACCCTGCTCGACCGCCATGTCGACGATGACCGCGCCGTTGCGCATGCCGTCGACCATCTCCTCGGTCACCAGCCGGGGCGCCGGCCGGCCCGGGATCAGGGCGGTGGTGATGACGACGTTGGCGTGCGCCACATGCTGGGCGACGATCTCGCGCTGCTTGCGCAGGAACTCCTCGCCCATCTCTTTGGCGTAGCCGCCCTCGCCGGCGCCGCTCTCCATCTCCGGCAACGGGATGAACTTGCCGCCCAGGGAGTGGACCTGCTCCTCGACCTCGGGGCGGATGTCGGAGACCTCGACCGTGGCGCCGAGCCGCTTGGCGGTGGCGATCGCCTGGAGCCCGGCGACGCCGGCCCCCATGATCACCACCCGGGCCGGCGGGATGGTGCCGGCGGCGGTCATCAGCAGCGGGAAATAGCGGCCGAGCTCGGCCGCGGCCACGATCACGGACTTGTAGCCGGCGATCGAAGCCTGGGACGACAAAGCGTCCATGGACTGGGCGCGGCTGATCCGGGGCACCAGCTCCATCGCCAGGCTGGAGACCTTCTTCTCGGCCAGGGCGCGGACCGTGTCGTGGTTGCGATAGGGAGCGAGCAGGCCGATCAACAGGGAGTCGGCCTTCATCGAGGCGACCCGCTCCGCGGAGGGAGCGCGGACCACGGTGATCAGGTCGGCCGAGCCCCAGGCCCGGTCGGCGTCGCCGCCGGAGGCGATCTTCGCGCCGGCCTTCTCGTACATCTGGTCGGTGAACCAGGACGTGGCGCCAGCATTCGCCTCGACGGTGACCTCGAGGCCCTCCTTGACCATCTTCTGGACGGTTTCGGGAGTGGCCGAGACCCGCGTCTCCCCAGCGTGCGTCTCCTTCGGAATGAAGACTGCAGTCATGGGTTCCTCTGCGTGTCGTTAGGGTGAGTGTTCGGTGGGGCGAACGAGCCTCCGCTGCGGCGGAGACCGCGGGAAGTCCGCTTCTGTTCGGCGACGATCCTACCGGCGTGCCTGGAGGGTTGCAAGGACGGGGCCGGGGTGGTATCTCCTGCCCGTACCCCCGGGTCGGGGGCGCCCACCCGCCAAGGTGGGGGCCAGCCGGGGGCCGGCCGTCGCGGCCGGGAACGGCGGGCGCACCCGGCACATCCTTATAATCGACTGCCGCGGCACCGATCCTCCGGACCGGATGCCCACGACGGACCCGAACGACCCCGAGAGACCCCGAGGAGGCCCCATGAAACGCCCCATCGCCCGCGTGCTCGACCTGGTTCCCGCGAGCTCCCAGCAGATCCTCAACCTGAGCGTGGAGGAGGCGCGGGCGCGGATCCTCGCCGCCGATCCGGACGAGGTCCTGGGGATCCATGGCTCCTTCGCCCTGATCGCCCGTGAAGGAGAGCGGGTCCGCCTGGCCCGCAGCCTCGACCGGCCGCTGCGCTACTTCCTGGCCAAGGAGGAGGCCGGCCCGATGCTGGTGGTCGCCGAGCGCATCGACCAGATTCGCGAGGCGCTCGAGGCCGAGGGCTACGGCGCCCAGTTCCACCCCTCCTACACCCGCATGATCCCGGCCCACCACGTGGTGACGCTGCGCCTGATCGGCTGCCCGGATCCGAACCCGAGCTACCACCGGTTCTTCGCTCCGCCCCGCGCCACCATGCCGGCGGACCTGGACCAGATCGGCGAGCGCTACGTCGGCGCCCTGTGCGAGGAGCTCCGGGCCTGGGTCGACGCGGTGCCGGAGCGCGAGCCGATCGGCGTCGCCTTCTCCGGTGGCCTCGACAGCGGCTCGGTGCTGCTCTGCCTGGAGCACGTGCTCCGCCAGGCGGGCCAGAGCCCGGCCCGGCTCAAGGCGTTCACCCTGGAGGTCGGCGCCGGCGGCGAGGACGCCCGCCAGGCGCGGGAGTTCTTGCGCGCCACCGACCTCGAGATGCTGGGGGAGACCCTGGCCGTGGCGCCGGAGGCGGTCGATCCGTTCGAGGCGGTGGAGGTGATCGAGGACTACAAGCCGCTCGACGTGGAGTGCGCCGCGGTCAACCTGGCGCTGCTCCGGGCGCTGCGCGAGCGCTACCCGGACTGGCGCCTGATGGTCGACGGCGACGGCGGCGACGAGAACCTGAAGGACTACCCGATCGAGGCGAACAACGAGCTGACCATCCGGAGCGTGGTCGGCAACTCCATGCTCTACCAGGAAGGCTGGGGGGTGGAGGCGATCAAGCACTCCCTGACCTACTCCGGGGGCTACAGCCGCGGCTGCGTGCGCACCTGGGCGCCGGCGGCGCGCCACGGCTTCACCGGCTTCAGCCCGTTCACCCGCCCGGCGGTGGTGGCGGTGGCCGAGGCGATCCCGTTCGACGAGCTGACCACCGGCTCCCACGAGCGGCTGTACGCGCTCAAGGGCGAGGTGCTCCGCCGCGGGGTGAAGGAGCACACCGGGCGGGACCTGCCGGTCTACCCGAAGCGGCGTTTCCAGGACGGCGCGGTCGCCGGGGCGGTGGCGGCCCAGCGTCTCGGCCACTCGGAGCTGCGCTACCGGGCCCACTTCCTGAACCGGTTCGCCGGCGCCTCGTGAGCCCGGGCGCCGGCGGCGGCGAGGGCGTGCCCGGCCGCCGGGCGACCGGAGCGCTCCGCGGGCCGAAAGTGCCGCTCGATCCCTGGCGTCCGATCCGGACGCTCCGGGAGCGCGAGCGCCTGGCCGGGGTCCCCCCACCGGTCGGGTCGCCGTCCGGGTCGCGGGCCACATCACCGTCCGAGCGGCCGTCTGAGCCTTTGGTGGCGCCGGCCCTGGCGATCTTCCTCGCCGGCGCCGAGTGCCCGTTCCGCTGCGTCTTCTGCGATCTCTGGCGCGAGACCCTGGACGGTCCGACGCCGGCCGGCGCCATCGCGACCCAGGTGCGCCTGGCCTTGGACGCGCCGAGTGCGCCCGATCCCTCCGGCGACCCGCCGCCCCTGGGCGAGACGGTGATCAAGCTGTACAACGCCAGCAACTTCTTCGACCCCCGGGCGGTGCCGGTGGCGGACCTGGACGGCGTCGCCGCCCTGCTCGCACCGGCTCGCCGGGTGGTGGTCGAGTGCCACCCGCGGCTGGTGCTCGGCAGAGGCCCGGAGCGGGGGGAGGCCTTGTGCCGGCGCTTCGCCGAGGGGCTGACCGGAGTGTCGGTCGGGGAGTCTGACGGGGAGAGGGGTGGCGGGAGGGGCGGGGCGAGCCGGCTCGAGGTGGCCATGGGGCTCGAGACCGTCCACCCGGAGGCGTTTCCGCGCCTCGACAAGGGAATGGCGCTCGACGACTTCGACCGGGCGGCGGAGCGCCTCCTCGCTCTCGGCGTGGCGGTGCGCGCCTTCGTGTTGGTGGGTGCGCCGTTCGTGCCGCCGGAGGAGGCGGTCGACTGGGCGGTCCGCTCGGTCGCGCACGCCCTCGCCGCGGGTGCTACTCACGTCGCCCTGATCCCTGTACGGGGAGGCCAGGCTGCGCTCGAAGAGCTCGCCGCCCGGGGCGACTTCACACCGCCGCGGCTGGAGCAGCTCGAAGAGGCGCTGGCGCGCTCCCTGGCGCTCACCGCGGCCGGCGCCGACCATGCCGGCGCCGTGGTCACCGCGGACCTCTGGGACCTCGAGCGCTTCGCCGCCTGCCGCGCCTGCCTGCCGGCGCGGCGGGCACAGCTCGAGCGGGCGAACCTGACCGGCGTGCTCGCCGGCTCCGCGGCGGCCTGCCCGGAGTGCGGCTGGGAGGGCGGGCGCGGCGGCTGAGCCGCTCCGGTGCCGCCCCGCCGCAGGGGACAGGCCGGGAACAGAGCGCCTGGGAGAAGCGCACAGAAGGGCGTGCGCGCGGGGTAAGCTGACCGCGCGATGGCAGACCCTTCCATCCCGCACCGCCAAGGCCGCCGGGGCCGGCTAGCCTGCAGTGCGTGGCGGTGTTCGTCGCCGCAGGAGCCTGGTCAGGGCTTCAGGCTTCAGCGGGCCGTGCCGATCGCCACCCTGGCGGTTCTGGTCCTCCTCCTCGCCTCCCAGCTCGCCTGCGGCTCCCACGGCCTCCTGGTCTTCGGTGCCGCCTCCCTGGCCGACGCCCTGGAGGCGGCGGGCGATGCCTGGAGCCAAGCTCATCCGGACGAGCCGGTGCAGTTCAACTTCGCCGGCTCGAACGACCTGGCGCGCCAGATCGCCGCCGGCGCGCCGGCCGACCTGTTCGTCTCCGCCGACCGCGCCCAGCTCGACGCCGCCGAGCGGGCGGTGGCCGACCGGGCGGTGCCGCTCCTCGCCAACCGCCTGGTGGTGATCGAGCCGGCCGCATCGGCCGGGCTGGCCGGAGGCGGCGACGTCCCGGTGCGTCCGGTCGCCGGCGCGCGCGACCTCCTCGCCTTCGACCGCATCGCCTTGCCCGACCCCCAGGCGGTGCCGGCCGGCGTCTACGCCCGGCGGTGGCTGGAGGCCGAAGGGGTTTGGCAGGAGCTCGCCGGGCGGGTCGTCCCGGCCCTCGACGTGCGGGCGAACCTCGAGGCGGTGGCCTCCGGCAGCCTGCCGGTCGGCGTGGTCTACGCCACCGACGCGGCGATCAGCGATCGGGTCCGGGTGGTCTACAAGGTGCCGCCCCCGCCGAAGGGCGACGGCCCCGAGATCGTGTACTGGGCGGCGCCGATCGACGGCGGCGACCGGGCGGCGGCGGAGCGCTTCCTCGCCTGGATGCGCTCGCCCGCGGCCGGCGCGATCTTCCGCCGGTTCGGCTTTGAGCCTCTGGGCGGATCGAGGGATCAAGTGACCGCTGGTACCCGGGAGGGTGAAGCCGCGCCATGACCGCGCTGACCGGGCTCGGCGGCACCCTCCACCTGGTGGCCTTCACCCTGGGCGTCGCCCTGGCCGCGACGCTGCTCATCCTGCCGCCCGGCATCGCCCTCGGCTGGGCGCTGGCGCGGCCGTCCTGGCGCGGGCGCTCGGCGGTCGAGGCGCTGGTCTCGCTCCCCCTGGTCCTGCCGCCCACCGCCGTCGGCCTCGGGCTGCTCCTCCTGCTCGGCGCCCACGGCCCGGTGGGCGGCCCGCTCCGGCGGCTCTTCGGGATCGAGATCGCCTTCACCTGGAAGGCGGTGGTGGTGGCGACGGGGGTCGTCGCCTTTCCGCTCCTCGTGCGCAGCGTCCGCGCGGCGCTCGAAGAGGTCGACCCGCGGCTGCTCGGCGTGTCGCGCACCCTGGGGCGCGGCCCCTTCGCCACCTTCCTCGCCGTCCACCTGCCGCTCGCCTGGCGCGGCGTGCTAGCCGGCGTGGTGCTCGCCTTCGCCCGCGCCCTCGGCGAGTTCGGCGCCACCATCCTGGTGGCCGGCAACATCCCGGGGCGGACCCAGACCCTGGCGCTGGCGATCTTCCAGCGGGTCCAGGTGGGGCGGGACCGGGAGGCCATGGTGCTGGCCGGGCTCTCCGCCCTGATCGCCTTCCTCCTGCTGCTGGCGGTCGAGTGGCTGACCCGGCGGCGCGAGCGGAGGCTGGAGCGGTGACCGGGAGCCTCGGCGGCGAGGGGAGGGCCGGAGCGGCGGCCGGGCCGGCCGGGACCGAGACGATCACTGGGCCGGAGCCGGTGATCCGGCTGGATCTCGAGCTGCCGCTCGACCGGTTCGTCCTGCGGGTCGCGGCGGAGCTGGGCGGGGCGGCGGCGATCCTCGGGCCGTCGGGTGCCGGCAAGACCGCCCTGCTCGAGTCGATCGCCGGGTTGCGTCCGGCGCGGGGACGGGTGGAGGTGGGCGGCCAGGTACTCCAAGACACGGCGCTCCAGGACACGGCGCGCGGGGACGGCGGCCGCGGGCGCTCCCTGGCGCCGGAGCGGCGCCGGCTCGGCTACGTCCCGCAAGAGGGAGCGCTCTTCCCCCATCTCTCGGTGCGCTCGAACCTGCTCTTCGGCCGCCGCCGGAGCGAGCGGCGGAGCGCCGCGGTCATGGCCGAGCTGGCGACCGTCGTGGCGGCGCTCGACCTCGAGCCGCTCCTGGACCGGGCACCCCGCAACCTCTCGGGCGGCGAGCGGCGGCGGGTGGCCCTGGGCCGGGCGCTCCTGGCGCGGCCCCGCCTGCTGCTCCTGGACGAGCCGACCACCGGGCTCGATCCGGAGCGGGCGCGCAAGGCCCTGGGCCGGGTGCGGCAGGTCCGCCGCGAGCTGGGGGTGCCGCTCCTGGTGGTGACTCACCGTCCGGAGGAGGCGGCGGCGCTGGCGGACCAGGTGGTGGTGCTCGAAGAGGGGCAGGTGCGCGAGGCGGGGCCGGTGCGGGAGGTGCTGGTGCGGCGGTTCCGGGGGCAGGGGGCGGAGGCGGAGACCCTGGTCGAGGCGCGGGTCGTGGAGCACCGGGACGCGGGTGGCGTGACGCGGGTGCGGCTGGCCGACGGGGCGGGTCGGGCGGATGGGGCCGTCGGGGCGGAGCGGGGCGTGGAGATGAGCATCCCGTGGACGCCGGATCTAGAGGTCGGCGCCTCCGTCCTGCTGGCGGTCGGGGCGGGGGAGGTCCTGGTGGCGTCCGTGCGGCCGGTGGGGCTCTCGGCGCGGAACCTGGTCGAGGTGGAGGTGGACGCGCTGACGCGGGTGGGGGAGGCGTGGCTGGTCCAGGCCGGGCCGTGGCTGGCGCACCTGACGCCGGAGGCGGTGCGGGAGCTGGGGGTGGTGGTGGGGGGGCGGGTGTGGATGGTGGTCAAGACGCATGCGTGGAGGGTGGTGGCGGGGTAGCGGGGGAGGGCGGGGGGGCTGCCGGGAGCGGGCCGGGAGGCCCGGGCCTCCGGGACGCCATGCGAACACGACGGCTGGGAGCTCAACGCATGGCTCGGTTCGGGTCGCGCCGGACTGCCCAGGCTGCTCGGGCGCTCTCGCGAGCGCGCCCCTCAACGCCCTCTAGCCCGGGCCTCCCGACCCGCTCCACCCGCGCAACACTCGTCCCCCCCACCCCGGACGACGAGATGCTGGGAGAAGAGGGCCTCAACAACCGAGTCCGTTCCGGAGAAGACCGGGTGGGGGCGTCCCTTCCTCCCCTTGAGGGTGGGGAAGGGATCGAGGGATGGTGGGGGTGATCCGGCCGATGCCTCTGAGGCGGAGGTAGGAGAGCAATCCCGTCAGGACGGCAACCGCAAGGAAGGAAATCGGGCAGGAGTGTCTCCGAGGAGACATGGGGAGTTGAGCGTTCATCACGACCTGGACGACACCGCATTCGCCTCTCCTTCTAAAATCCCTCCTGAGGAGGTACGCCCATGGGACTGATCGACGGGATGTTGGGGGACCTGATCGGTGGCTCGACGGGGATCGAGGGCCGGATGGTTCGCAGGATGGTCCGGCGGGCCGGGGTGCGCAATCTGTTGATGCTCGGTGGGGCGGCGGCGCTCGGCGGGCTGGCGGTGTCGAAGGCGGGGCCGGCGTCGACGGCTCCCGCTGGGTCGGGGACAAGGTCGCGGATGGAGGTGCCGCCGCGGTCGGGGGGTGGCGCGCCGCCGCCGGGTTGGTCGAAGGGGGCGGCGACCCCTCCGCCTCCGCCGCCGGTTCCCGGCGGAGGCGGGCAGGCGGCCGGGGGGCCACCACCGCCCCCTCCGCCGCCCGCGGCCGCGCCGGCCGTGCCGCCTGGGGCGGGCGCTCCCCCTCCGCCGCCGGAGGAGGACGACCTGGACATCGACGTCCTGCCGGCGGAGGCGGTGCTGCCGGCCGTGCGCACCATGGTCGCGGCGGCGCTGGCGGACGGTGAGCTGACCGGCGAGGAGCGGACGATGGTGCTGGGGCGGATCGACGACGCCGATCTGCCGGAGGAGGCGGTGCGGCGCATCCACCAGGACCTGGTGCTGCCGCCGACGCCGGACGAGCTCGCGGCGTTGGCGACGACGCCGGAGGCCCGGGAGACGCTCTACCGGCTGGCGGCGGCGGTGCTGGTGGCCGACGACGGGGCGAGCCCGGTCGAGCGCGCCTGGCTGGAGCGCCTGGCGGCGGCCTTCGAGATCGGGCCGGAGCGACGGCAGGCTTTGGAGCACGAGCTGTTCGGCGAGGACGCCTGAACGCTCGGAGAGCGGCCGCCAGGCCGGTCATGAGCTGTTCATCTTGAGCATGGACAGTTCATCTGGGGCTTCGAATTGTTCGATTCGCGCATGGGCCGGCAGGTCTGTTGGGGCCTTCCAGAAGGGCCGGTCAGGATCGCCAAGGGCGGGCTGCACCGCGGGCGGAGCCTTGTGCCGCGGCCCCGCCGTGCTAACTTCACCCTCCCATGGTGCGCCCCCTGTTCATCACCTTCGAGGGCCTCGACGGCAGCGGCAAGACCACCCACCTGGAGCGCACCGCCGACTGGCTCCGGGACGCCGGGCACCCGTGCCGGGTCACCCATGAGCCCGGCGGTACGCCCCTGGGCGAAGCGGTGCGCGGGGTGTTCCTCGATCCGCGCTGGGGGGAGATGGACGGCACCGTCGAGCTGCTCCTGGTCTTCGCCAGCCGCCGCCAGCACCTGATCGAGGTCATCGATCCCGCCCTGGCCGCGGGCGAGCACGTGCTGTGCGACCGCTTCACGGATTCGACCCGCGCCTACCAGGGCGCCGGGCGGGGCGTCTCCCGGGAGCTGATCGACAGCGTCGACCGGGTGGCGACCGGCGGGCGCGTCCCCGACCGGACCCTCCTGTTCGACCTGCCGGCGGAGGTCGCCCGGAGCCGCGGTGCCTGCCCCGGCCGCGCGACCGAGCCGCACGAGCGGCGCCTGGACGAGGAGACCCTGGGGTTCTACCGGCGGGCGCGGGACGGCTTCCTGGCGCTGGCCCGGGCCGAGCCGGAGCGCTTCCGGGTGATCGACTCCTCCGGAGCCAAGGAGGAGACCGAACGCCAGGTGCGCGCCGCGCTGGCGGACCTGCTGGAGCCGTCCGCGGCCCGGCCGGGGGAGGAGGGGCGATGAACGCCGATGGTGCGCGGGAGCTGGCCCGGCGGGGCGAGCTCTACCCGGGGGTGATCCTCCACGGTGGCACGGAGCAGGAACGCCGCCGCCTCGCCTTCGAGCTGGCCCGGACGCTCCTGTGCGCCGCGGCGCCCGAGGCTCGGCCGTGCGGCGAGTGCGCCCACTGCCGGCGGATCCCCCTGCCGTCGGAGGAGGGCGAGGGGCGGAAGGGCGACGAGGAGCCGTTCCACCCGGACTTCCAGGTTCTGGAGCGCGACCTCAAGACGTCGACCTCGGTCGAGGCGGCCAAGCGCTTCCTCCGGGTGGCCCAGGTGTCGCCGTTCGAGGCGCGCGGGCAGGTGTTCCTGGTCGCCAACGCGGAGACCTTGACCGGCGAGGCGGCCAACGCCCTGCTCAAGACCCTTGAGGAGCCCTATACCTCGGCGCCGCGCCACTTCCTGCTGCTCGCGCCGTCCCAGCTCGATCTGCTGCCGACGCTGCGGAGCCGCGCGCTGGCGGTCTACCTGGGACCGGCGGAGAGCCTGCCGGAGGACCAGGTCGAGGAGCTGGCCCGGACCCTGGCTCGGTGCCTGGAGGCGTGGGCGGGGAGCGGCTCGCCGGCGTGGATCCTGGCCGCGTCCCAGGCGATCGAGGCCGCGGGCGACTTCTCCGACCCGCGCTCCGGCCGGCCCTGGGCGGTGGCGGCGCGGGCCCTCGTCGAGGCGCGCGAGCGGCTCGGCGCGGCGGCCGCGTCCGGCTCGCCCCTGTCGCGGGCTGTGCTCGCGGCGGCGGAGGAGCTGCTCCGGGCGCCCGCGCTCCGTCTCCGGGGAATCCAGGCCGGGCGCATCCTGGACGGCGTCCTGGCCCGGCACCTCGCCGCCACCTCCGGCGTGGTCGCCCGCCCGGCGCGGGCGGTAAGATCACGCCCTTGAAGCCCTCGCGGCGCCGTCCCGGCGCACCGGCCGCGGCCTGGCCTGGACAGGGCCGCACCAGGGCCCGCGCCCTTGGCGTCCGAACCGACCCGCGACTTCCGATCCGATCTGATCCGACCCGAAGACCCACGCAGGAGCCCACGCCATGACCCGACCCCGCCCACCGGCCCGACCGGTCCCGCTCCGGCCGATCCGTTTCGCCCTCGTGACCGCTCTCCTGGGCTGGCTGGGCTGGGCCGCGGCACCGGTCGCGGCGCGCCCCGCCGGCGACGAGGTCTTCGCGCACATCGGCGAGAACTCGATCACCCGCGACGAGGTCGAGGCCGCCGCGGCCGACGGTCTGGAGGAGGTCCAGGTCGAGCTGCTCAAGTGCCAGACCGACGCGAAGCGCCACCGCCACCAGGTGCTCGAGGACACGACCCGCAACCTGGTCCGCGACCGCCTGCTCCAGGCGGAGGCGAAGGCCCAGGGGCTGAGCACGGACCAGCTCCTCACCCAGGAGGTGCAGGGCAAGGTCCAGCCGGTCACCGACGAGAATGTCAAGTCCTTCTACGAGGCGAACAAGAGCCAGATCCCGAACCGGTCGTTCGAGCAGGTTTCGTCTCAGCTCCGGAGCTACCTGGAGCAGCAGCACATGAGCCAGGCGTACCAGGACTTCATCGCCAGGCTGGAGAAGAAGTACCACGTCTCCTATGACCTCGAGCCGTTCCGCGTCTCGCTCGACACGGCGGGTGAGCCGTCCAGGGGACCCGCGAACGCGCCGGTGACGATCGTCGAGTTTTCCGACTTCGAGTGCCCGTCCTGCGCCAAGCTGGAGCCGATCCTGCACAAGCTGGAGGACCACTACGGCGACAAGCTGCGGCTCGTCTTCAAGCAGTTCCCGCTCCACATCCATCCCCACGCCAGGAAGGCGGCGGAGGCGTCGCTCTGCGCCCACGCCCAGGGCAAGTTCTGGCCGTTCCACGACGCCCTGTTCGCCGACCAGAAGGCGCTCGAGATCGAGGACCTCCAGGCCAAGGCCGACGCGGTCGGCCTCGACCCGACGACGTTCTTCGACTGCCTCACCTCGGGCGACCAGGCGGAGGCGGTGCGCCAGGACATCCGGGAGGGGACCATCGTCGGCGCCTCCGGCACCCCGGCCCTCTACATCAACGGCCGCGTGGTCACCGGCAACGTCAGCTACGAGAGCCTCGCCGCGACGATCGACGAGGAGCTCGCAAGGGGGGCGTCATGAGCTACACGTCGGTGCCGCTGGACTTCGAGCGCGTTCCGGTCGAGGAGATCCTGGAGCGGGGGCGCCGGTTCTACCGCGAGATGGACCGCCGCCGGAGCGTGCGCGACTTCGCGCCGGACCCGGTGCCGCGGGAGGCGATCGAGCTGGCCATCCGGACCGCGTCGACCGCCCCGTCCGGCGCCCACCGCCAGCCCTGGCGTTTCGTGGCGATCGACGACCCGGAGACCAAGCGGGCGATCCGCGTCGCCGCCGAGGAGGAGGAGTACATCAGCTACGAGGAGGGGCGGATGCCGCCGGAGTGGCTGGAGGCGTTGGCGCCGCTGGGCACGGACTGGCACAAGCCGTTCCTGGAGACGGTGCCGTGGATCGTGGTGGTGTTCGCGGAGCTCTTCGGGATGGAGGCGGATGGCTCAAAGCGGAAGAACTACTACGTCAAGGAGAGCGTGGGGATTGCCTGCGGGCTGTTCGTCGCGGCGCTCCACCAGATGGGTCTGGCGACGTTGACGCACACGCCGAGCCCGATGCGGTTCTTGAAAGAGATCCTGGGGAGGCCGGAGAACGAGAAGCCATTCATCCTCTTCCCCGTCGGCTATCCGGCGGAGGGGTGCGAGGTGCCCGACCTCCAGCGCAAGCCGCTCGAGGAGGTGGCGATCTGGAACCCCGGGAGGTAGCACGAGGCGCGCTTGACCTACCATATGAGCTATCATATAGTCAAGTAAATATTGAGACTTGGTAAGCGTCGCTGCCGGCGTCGCAGCTCCGAGCTCGTTTCCCGGGGAGGAGGTCATGGCGCTCATCGTCTCCGGCCGGGTCGCCCCTCTCGACCCACAGGATCCCCCCGCAGCATTCCGAGGAAGGGTGTTCCTGTCGGACGAGGGCCGCGTGGCCGCGGTCCGCGCCCAGGGAGAGGCGCCGCCGAGCGGCTTTGCCACCGCCCCGGAGGTCGACGTCGGCTCGGCGTTCGTCTACCCGGGGCTGATCGACCTCCACTCCCATATCGGGTACAACACGCTGCCCCTTTGGCGGGAGGAGACCCAGGAGACTCCGTACCTCCACCACGACCGGTGGCCCGATGAGCCCTCCTACCGGCCGCGCGTGTCGTGGCCGGCGTATCTGATCGCCTCCGGTGCCCCGGAGGCTCTCCTGGTCTACGTCCAGGTCCGGGCGCTGGCCGGGGGCACCACCGCCATCCAGGGCTGGCCGAGCCGCAACCGCAACCCGGTCAACGCCCTGGTGCGGTCGGTCGACGACGAGGACCTGGGGACCGGCGACAGGAACCTCATCCGCACCTCCGCCCTGACCCTCGACAAGGACGGGTTGCGGGACCGTGCCGATGCGCTCGCCAGCGGCGCCAGCGGCTTCCTTTACCACTGCGCAGAAGGCCAGCGCGACAGCCTCGTGGCGCGGGAGTTCGAGGACGTCGCCGACACCAACTGCCTGCGCGAGAAGCTGATCGCGATCCACCTCAACGCGGTGGAGGGGGACGCGTTCCACCGCTGGAAGGTGCGCGCGGAGCTCACCGGGGACGCGAGCCCGGGCAGCCTGGTGTGGTCCCCGTTCTCCAACCTGTGGCTCTACGGGTTGCAGACCGCCGACGTCGCCGCGGCCCGGGCGGCGGGAGTGACGGTCTGCCTGGGCAGCGACTGGGGACCTTCCGGCTCCAAGAACCTCCTCGGCGAGCTCAAGGTGGCGCGGCTGTGGTCCGAGCACGCGGGCCTCGGCCTGACCGCCTTCGACCTGGCCCAGATGGTCACCGCCAACCCCGGAGACACCCTCGCCCGCTGCTGGCCCGCCCAGGCGGGGCGCCTGGTGCCGAACGCCCTCGGCGACGTCGCCGTGATCGCCGACGCGCGGGACGACGATCCATGGGAGAACCTGGTGCTCGCCCGCGCGGAGGACGTGCTGCTGGTGATCGTCGGCGGGCAGGCCCGCTTCGGCACCAAGAGCCTGATGAATGCCGCCGGGGTCTCCGCGACCAGCTCCGTCCACCTGGGGGGTGGGCACCACCGCCGGATTCACCTGGTCGATCCGGAGGACCCCAGCCGGCGGTGGTTCTGGTCTCGGGTCCTCGACCGCATCGACCAGGTCCGGAAAGACCCGGCGGGCGCCATGGCCACCGGTCTGAGCGCGCTCCGCGCCGTCGCCTCCATGGATGCCGCCACGCTGGCCTCCGCCGAGGCCCCCATGATCCTGGAGCTCGACATGCCCGGGCCCGGCGGCGTCCAGGCCGGACCCCCTCCCGACCCGTCCTCCGTCGTGGTCCCCAGGCCGCCGTCCTTGCGCCACGACCTACCGTGGCGGGCGGAGGTGAAGCGCAACCCGTTCCACCAGGGAGTGCTGGACGATCTGGACCGCTTCTTCACCTGACGTCGAAGCTGAGAGCTCCGAGGAGTCCACGTGCCCAAGCCGTCATCCAAGCAAGAGGCCATCCGAGCCGCCCAGAGGGGCGAGAGCCTGGCGGCGTTCTACATGCGCGACCTGGCGGCAGCCGAGGAGCGGCTCGACCGCGGCGCACGGGAGAGGGTGGTGGATACCTTCCTCGCGCTGATGGAGGGGCTCTACGTTCACCTGCCCCTGAAGCGCGCCATGTACGGCAGGGACCCGGTCCAGCAGTTGCGGCTGCTGCGCCAGCGGTCTCCGACCCTGTCCCCGCGGGCGTTCCACGGCGAGCTGGCGAAGATCTTGACCGAGCTCCGGGATGCCCACACGCGCTACCTGGGACCCACCGCCTGGCGGGCGAAGGTGGCGCTCCTGCCGTTCATGGTCGAGCTGTTCGGCTCCACCGCAGAGCCCCGGTTCCTGGTCTCCAACGTGGCAGAGGGCGACCCGGTGTTCGTGGGCTCCGACTTCGGCCAGGGTGTGGAGGTGCTGTGGTGGAGCGGGGTTCCGATCCAGCGGGCCGTCGAGCGCTACGCCGACCGGGAGACCGGCGGACGGCCCGACGCGCGCCTGGCGCGGGCTTGCGAGTCCCTTACCTTCCGGCCTCTCGGCTACGGTCTGCCGCCGGACGAGCACTGGGTCTACGTCGGCTACAGGACGCCGGGGCCGGGCGGGAAGGAGCGGGAGATCCGGATCGACTGGCGCGTGGTCGACATCGCCCGCGCCAAAGAGCGGGACGAGGCGCCGGCCCCGGGTGCGGCGCACCGCGCTCTGGCGGTCGACCCCGCGGCGGAGTCGACGCGGAGGGCCAAGAAGCTCCTGTTCGCCCCCGACGTCTGGTACGAGCACGAGCACGGGGTGCCCTCCGCGGTCGTCAAGGGAAGAGCCCTGGCGACCGATCGCTGGACCACCGGGCGGTTTCAGGACAACGTGGCGGCCAAGAAGGTCAAGACCAAGCTCGGAACGTTCGGCTATCTCCGTCTGTGGAGCTTCGACCTGATCGACGCCGACGGCTTCCTCGAGGAGGTGCAGGATCTGCTGAAGCTGCTGCCGCGGCGTGGGCTGATCGTCGACGTCCGCGCCAATCCCGGCGGTCTCATCTGGGCCGCCGAGCGGCTGCTGCAGCTCTTCACGCCGCGGGAGATCACTCCGGCGCGCTTCTCCTTCCTGGCCACCGACCTCACCCGGGAGATGACGGAGGCGCCCCAGAACGCGACGTCCCTCGGCTCGTGGCGTCGCAGCCTGCGGGAAGCGGTCGAGAACGGCGAGCCGTACTCCCGGGAGGTACCCCTGACTCCTCCTTCTCTCTGCAACAACCTGGGCCAGTGCTACGGCGGCCCGGTGGTGTGCGTGGTCGACGCCAACACCTACTCCGCCGGGGACCTGTTCGCCGCCGGGTTCGTCGACAACGAGGTCGGTCAATTGATCTCCGTCGGCCAGGCCACCGGGGCGGGGGGCGCCAACGTCTGGACGCCGGCGGACGTGCAGCGGGCACTGTCAGGCACCGACTACGCCCTCGGGGGCTTGCCGGAGGGCATCGGGTTCACCCTCGCCGTCCGGCGGGCCGTGCGCAGCGGCGCCGCCGCGGGCACCCTGATCGAGGACGTCGGCGTCCCCGGGCAGATCCGCTACGACCTCTCCCGCGAGGACCTGACCCTCGGCAACCGGGATCTGCTGAAGCTGTGCGTTGCCCTGCTCGCTTCCGAGCCCGTCACCGACCTTTCGGTCGAGCGGGTCGGGGAGGCCCGGCTCGCCGTGGAGCTCTCAGGGCTCGACCGGATCGACGTCTTCGCCGACGGCCGGCCCACCGGCCCCTCCCTGGAGCCGAACGGGATCCCGTTGACGGTGGAGCTGCCGCCGGCCTGGGCCGAGGCGGCGGTGCTCGGCTACCAGGGGCAGATGCTGCGCCAGCGCCGCCTCATTCCACGAAGAAACCCTCGATGAGACCTAACCTGCACGATTCATGAGCCACCTACTGCGAGCCGCAATTGCACGCGATCTCAGGCCGTACTCGCTCTTTGCTCCTCGACGTACCGTACAGTACGCCTGCGTCGCGCATCGCTGTGTGCGCCCTGATCTCACGCGCACTTGCGGCTCTCGCTACGGCGTCTCGTGAATAGTTCAGGCTAAGAGGACGTCCCGAGGAGGACCTGATGAGCCATTCTTTCGATGATCTGGTCGACGCGGCGTATCGTGACGAGACCGCGTCCGATCTGCTGCAGGCGCCGGCGGATGCCCTCCTCGGCGTTTCCGCCGGGGATGCCGAGCACCTGAAGGCCGCCTTCGGCATCGAAACCGTGGGTGATCTGGCGGACGACCCGTTCCACGAGGGGGCGCGCGCGATCCGGGCGGCCGCCGGCACGCCGGCGTTCGATCCCGGTCCGCCGCCGGCCTGGGAGGCGTTCTTCGCCCGGGCGCCGCTGGACCACTACCGGAATCACCCCGCGGGCCGGTTCCGCCTCGACTTCGGGCCGGTCTACTACCGCGGCCGGCTCGACGGCACCGCCCGGGTGATTGTCGTCGGGCAGGACCCGTCCACCAACGAGATCCTGGCGCACCGCATCTTCATCGGCCGCTCGGGCCAGCGGGTGCAGGGGTTCCTCGCCAAGCTCGGCATCGTCCGCTCCTACGCGATGCTCAACACCTTCCTGTTCAGCGTTTTCGGCCAGGTCGACGCGGAGCTCCGGGCGATCTCGCTGGAAGCGCCGGTGCTCGACTACCGCAACGCTTTCCTCGACCGGCTGAAGGAGGGCAACCCGGTCGAAGCGGTGATCGCCTTCGGTGCGGGCGCCCGCCACGCGGTGGAGCACTGGCCCGGCCTCGGGGATCTCCCGTTCTTCCACCTCACCCACCCGGCGGCGGACGACAACTTCGTCGTCCCGTCGTGGAACGAGGGGCTCCAGGCTCTCTCGGCGACGGTCGGGCCGGACGACGGTGGCCAGCCGGACCCCACACCCTATGCCGCCCCTCTGGGCGACGAGACGATGCGGCCGATCCCGCGCTTCGACGTGCCGTTCGGCGTCCCCGACTTCCAGCGCACCGGCGGCGGCCACAGCACCCGCGACGGCAACACCAAGATCGTCTGGACGGCCGGCTGAGCCAGAAACCATCCAGCAAGGCTCTCGCCCAGACTCCGAGTGAAGGCCCGACTCAACTCGACAACAGCCTCGGGCGGGGGCGTCCCTTTCCCCCCGCGAGGGTGGGAAAGGGAACGAGGGATTGGGGGGAGATCCAGTGGACTGTCCCTTGCCCCCCGCGACGGTGGCAAGGGGGTGCGAGGTGGGGTCGGGAGCGGCGCGGGAGGCCCCGGCTCCGGGACACCGCGCGATCTGGATGGTTCGGCGCTGTGCGCGCGGCTCGGTTCGGCCTCGCGCGTGGGCCGGCCCGGGCACGCGAACGCACCAGTGGCGCGGGCCTCAAGCCCTCCACCGGGGCCTCCCGCACCGCTCCACATCCGCACCGTTCGTCAACGTGCCGAGGCGCCAGAAACGCACTCCCCGAAAGAAGCAAAGAAGCGGGAGGGGGCGTCCCCTTCCCCCCGTGAGGGTGGGAAGGGGATCGAGGGGATGGGGGGCGGTCCAGTGGATCATCCAGGTTGATCGCGACTCGTCGAGCTGCGGCGCCGCGAGGCACCACGCGACTCTCGATACCGCCTCCCTGCGGGTCCCTGAAAGGGATCGAGGGATTGGGGGGAGATCCAGTGGATCATCCAGGTCGATCGAGGCGCAACAGACCTCCCGGCGCCTGTGACTTCCGAGCGCCGCAACCCTAGTAATAATCTGCGCAGGAGAGGAAGTAGCCGCACACCGGATCCGGGCAGTAGAGCTTGCACTTGCGTTCGGCCAGCTCCTTGCCGCAGATCGGGCAGGTGCGCATGAGGCGGTCCGGGTCCGAGCGCGCGTCCGGCGTGCGTTCGGGCGTTCGGAGGGGCTGGTTCCGCTCGATTCGTGGGTCGGGCATGGTGGGGTGAGCCTATCGGACCGGTCGCGTCCCCGCTTGGGTGGGGGGGACCCGGCCGGACCGGCCCGTCCGATATACTGCCCGGCCCGGTTCTCGGGCGCTCCGCCGCGGGGCGCCCACCCCATCGTCCACCCTGCGCGAGGATCGTGTGACCCGACCTTTGCTTTTCGCTGCCGGCGCCTCGGAGGCCGCGTGGACCCTGGCCGAGACCGGCGCGCCGGTGGAGCTGGACCGGCTGGTGCCTCCCCCTGCCGCGACGGCCGGAGGGGAGTCTCCCTGGGAGCTGGAGATCGGGTTCGGCAAGGGGCGCTACCTGTTGCGGCGGGCCACGGAGCACCCGGAACGGCGGTTCCTCGGCATCGAGATGGCGGCGGAATACTTCCGCATCCTGGTCCAGCGGGCGCGCAAGCGGCGGCTGGGCAACGTGCTGGCGCTCCGCGGCGAGGCGCTCTACGCCCTGTCGGCGGCGCTGCCGCGAGGGTTCGCCGAGGTGGTGCACGTCTACCACCCGGACCCGTGGCCGAAGGCGCGGCACCACAAGCGGCGGCTGTTCGATCCGGAGACGGTCGACCTGGTGCTCGGGGCGCTCCGCCCCGGGGGGACGCTCTACTTCGGCACCGACCACCTGGAGTACGGCGAGGTGGTGGTGGAGATCCTGGAGCGCCACCCGGCGGTGACGGTGGAGCGGCTGGACGGGCCGTGGCCGGACGGGCCGCGGACGAACTACGAAGCGAAGTACATGGAGGAAGGGCGGCCGATCCTTCGCCTGGTGGTGACGCTCCGGCCGGCCGACGAGGTGCTCCACCCGGCCGGACGTTCGGGGATCGTCTCGGCGATCCGGCCGCCGGAGCCTGCCGGCAACGCGGAGACAATCCGATGAGCGCATATCCAGTCGAGATCGAGATTCCGGTCCGCTTTCGGGACATCGACGGCATGGGCCACGTCAACAACGCGGTCTTCCACACCTACCTCGAGAGCGCCCGGCTGGCCTACTGGGGCCGCCTCGGCCTGGGCGACAACCTGGAGGAGGTGGCTTTCATCCTGGCCAGGATGGAGTGCGATTTCCGTGGCCAGATCCCGTTCGGTGGCGCGGTCAAGGTACGGATCCGCTGCCCCCGGATCGGCACCAAGAGCTTCGATTTCGACTACCGGATCGAGTCGGCCGACGGGGCGAGCCTGTACGCGGAGGCCCGGTCGGTCCAGGTCTGCTTCGACTACGGCACCGACGAGACGGTGCCGGTGACGGACGATCTGCGCCGGCGCATCGCGACGCTTGAAGGGTGGCAGGCGGTTTGAGCCACTTCCGCTTCCTCCTGCCCTACTTCCGGCGCCACCGCGGCAAGGTGGCGGTCGGGGTGGTGTCGATCCTGCTGGCGGTGGCCCTGGGGCTGGTGACGCCGCTCCTGGTCGGCCGGGCGGTGGACGCTCTCCACGCCAACCTCTCGGTCCGGGTGCTGGTGGCCTATGCGGCGCTGGTGGTCGGCGTCGCCCTGGTCCGCGGCATCTTCACCTTCCTCCAGCGACTGATTCTGGTCACTGTCAGCCGGGACATCGAGCTGGCCCTGCGCAACCGCTACTTCAGCCACCTGGAGCGGCTGTCGGTGGGCTTCTACACCGACCACTACACCGGCGACCTGATGGCCCGGGGGACGAACGACCTCCAGGCGGTACGCATGATGTGCGGGCCGGCCATCATGTACAGCTCGAACACGATCTTCACGGCGATCGGCGCGCTGGTGCTGATGATCCACATCCACCTGCCGCTGACGCTGCTGTCGCTCGCCTCCATGCCCCTCGTGGCGCTGGCGACGAAGTTCTTCGGCGAGCGCATCCACGTGCTCTTCGAGAGGGTCCAGGAGAACTTCTCCCAGCTCTCGACCCGGGTGCAGGAGAACCTGGCCGGGGTGCGGGTGGTGCGGGCCTACGCCCAGGAGGCGGGCGAGGAGGAGCGCTTCGACCGGGTGAACCTGCGCCACGTGGAGCGCAACCGCCGGCTGATCCTGTGGGACTCGGCGTTCCGGCCGCTGCTCCAGGTGCTGGTCGGCTTCGGCTTCGTCGCGGTGCTCTGGTACGGCGGCGTGCTGGTGGTGCGCAACACGATCACGGTGGGCGAGTTCGTCACCTTCAACCTGTTCTTGAACCAGCTCATCTGGCCGATGATCGCCATCGGCTGGGTGATCAACCTGATCCAGCGGGGCTCGGCGTCGCTCGGCAGGATCCGTTCGATCTTGGAGACGGAGCCGGCGATCGCCGAGCCTGCGGAGCCGGCGGCGGTCGGGGCCGTCCGCGGCGACGTGGCGGTGCGCGACCTGACGTTCGCCTTCGACGGGGAGGGCAGAGCAGTCCTGGAAGGGATCCGGTTCGACGCGCCGGCCGGCTCGACGGTGGCGCTGGTCGGGCGGACCGGGTCGGGCAAGTCGACGCTCTTGTCGTTTCTGCCGCGGTTGGTCGACCCGCCGCCGGAGACGGTGTTCGTGGACGGCATGGCGGTCGAGCGGCTGCCGCTGGCGGAGCTGCGGGGCGCGATCGGCATGGTGCCCCAGGAGAGTTTCCTGTTCTCGACCACGGTGGAGGGGAACATCGCTGTCGGTCGGCCGGGGGCGAGCCGGGAGGAGGTCGCGTCGGCGGCGGAGCTGGCGGGGCTGGGGACCGACCTCGAGGGGTTCCCGAAGGGGCTGGACACGCTGGTCGGGGAGCGGGGGATCACGCTCTCGGGCGGGCAGAAGCAGCGGGTGGCGCTGGCGCGGGCGATCTTGCGGGAGCCGCGGATCTTGATCCTGGACGACAGCCTGTCGGCGGTGGATACGAACACCGAGGAGGAGATCCTGCGGAACTTGGCGACGGTGTTCGTGGGGCGGACGGTGTTCCTGGTCTCCCACCGGATCTCGACCGTACGGCGGGCGGACCTCATCCTGGTGTTGGATGGGGGGGAGGTGGTGGAGCGGGGGACGCACGAGGAGCTGCTGGGTGGGGGTGGATTGTATGCGGAGCTGGCCGAGCGGCAGCGGCTGGAGGAGGAGCTCGAGGCGGTGTGAGGGGAGGGGGGGTCTGCCGGGAGCGGGCCGGGAGGCCCGGGCCTCCGGGACGGCGAGCGAAGTGGACGGCTGGGAGACAATCGCTCGCCTCGGTTCGGCCCGCGCCGGGCCATGCTGCCAGCTCAAAGGACCTCGCGCGCGCGGCCCTCAACGCCCTCTAGCCCGGGCCTCCCGACCCGCTCCACCTGCGCGACGCTCGTCCCCCCCACCCCACGTCAGGAGATGGTGGGAGAAGAAGGGTGGGCGGTGGCGTCCCTCGTCCCCCGTGCGGGGGAAGAGGGATCGAGGGTGATGAGGGCGATCTGTGGATTGCGGCCCTCAACGCCCCCCAGCCCGGTCCTCCCGACCCGCTCCACCCGCGCAACGCTCGTCCCCCCCCCCCCCCCCCCCCCACCCCGCAGGACGAGATGTTGGCAGCAGCCCTGCCCAAACCATCAATCACGACAAGGAGCAGACCGGGCGGGGGCGCCCCCTTCTCCCCCTGGGGGTGAGAAGGGGGTCGGGGGGATGTAGGGGGGATCCAGCCGCTCATCCAGGTCGCCACGCAATGGGCCATTCCGCCGCGAGGAACTTTCCAGGAACCCGCATTCGTCTCCTTGCGGGTCCCCGACAGGGGTCGGGGCTCTTGTCATCGCTTTTGCAGGTAGGATCACCTCACCATGAGTGAGCGGGGCAAGGTCATCGTGACGGGTGGGTCGGGGTTGATCGGGTCGGCGTTGACGGCGGAGCTGGCCGGGGCGGGGTATGAGGTGGTGGTGCTGTCGCGGCATCCGGAGGCGGTGCGGGGGCTGCCGGACGGGGCGCGGGCGGTGGGGTGGGACGGGGAGACGGTGACCGGCTGGGGGGCGGAGGTGGAGGGTGCCCAGGGGGTGGTGAGCCTGGCCGGAGCCGGGATCGGGGAGCGGCGCTGGACGAAGAAGCGCAAGCGGGTCCTCCGGGTCAGCCGCACCCGGTCGACGCGGGCGGTGGTGCAGACGGTGCAGCGGGCGGCGTCGCGGCCGGCGGTGCTGCTCCAGATGTCGGGGATCGACTACTACGGCGATCACCCGGAGGACGAGCGGATCACCGAGGAGGCACCGCCCGGCACGGGGTTCCTGGCCGACCTGACCCAGGACTGGGAGGAGGCGAGCCGGCCGGTGGAGGCGGTGGGGGTGCGCCGCTGCCTGCTCCGCACGAGCATGGTCCTGGCCGCCGACGGCGGGGCGCTGCCGCGGCTGACGCTGCCGTTCAAGCTGTTCTTCGGCGGACCCGCCGGGAGCGGCAGCCAGTGGGTTCCCTGGATCCACCTGCGCGATGAGGTCCGGGCGATCCGGTTCCTGCTCGAGACCGAGGAGGCGCGCGGGCCGTTCAACCTCACCGCGCCGGAGCCGGTGACCAACCGGGAGCTGTCCCGCACTCTGGGTGAGGTGCTCGGCCGTCCGTCGCTGGTCCGCGCGCCGGCCGCCGCTCTTCGCCTGGCACTCGGCGAGATGGCGGAGATGGTGCTCGCGGGGCGGCGGGCCGTGCCGTACCGGCTGCTCGAGGCCGGGTTCGCCTTCGAGTTCGAGACCCTGCGCGCGGCGCTCGGCGACCTGCTTTAGCCTGACTCTACTTGCCGCGCCACCACTCGCGCAGGGTCTCTTCGACCGCGCCGCGCATCTCCGGACGGGCGTAGACCCGGTAGCGATCGATCCTCTGCAGGTGGCGAATGAAGTGGCTCGCCCGCTCCATGGTGACGGTGGTGCCGTCGGTACGGCGGACCAGCAGGTTCCCCTGGCCGAACCGGTGCGGGTCCTTGGCGGAGTGGGATTCGAGCAGGTTCGACCGGCCGAAGCGCTCGTCCAGGCGCGGGAGGAGGGCTGCGAAGGCGGTCCGCTCCCGGGGCGCCAGGTGCTCGTCGGTCTCGAAGGCCAGGGGGAAGTGCTCGCGGGTGGTGACCGCTCGGGCGTGGAGGTCGCCGGAGGCGCGCATCCGGGAGGTGACGGTGACGTCGTCGTGGGCCAGGAAGCTCTCCGGATCGGACGGCCAGCGCCAGCCTTCAGCGACCAGCCAGCGCGACAGGTGGAGCTCCAGGGCCTTGCTGATGACGTTGAAGTAGACCTGGGTGAACATGTAGTAGCGGGCGAGCACCAGGGCTTCGAGCGCGTGGACGCCGCCCTCATCGACGCCGATCCCCCAGGTGCCGGTCGCCGGGTCCTCGATCGGCAGCATGGTGTCCAGCAGCCGGTCCAGGTCGTAGCTGCCGTAGCGCACGCCGCAGAACAGACTGTCCCGCAGCAGATAGTCCATCTTGTCCACGTCCAGCTCGCCCGAGATCACCTGGGAGAGCAACCGGTCGACGCCGGGCTCGGTGTCGTCGGAGGAGCCGGCGGTCCGCGGCGGGGCGGCGCCGGCGATCAGGGAGGCCACCCGGCGGGCGTCGAGGACGCCGCCGTGGCGGGCGAAGACGGCGGAGATCTCGCTGCCCGCGATCAGGCGCCGGGTCATCTCCTCGTGGTCGATGCCCTGATCGAACAGCTCTTCGGCGGAGTGGCTGAACGGCGCGTGGCCGATGTCGTGGAGCAGGGCGGCGGCCCGGACCGCGCGGCGCTCGACCGCGTTCGGCCCGGGCGGCAGGCGACCGCTGCTCTTGGCGGCCAGGGCGTCGTACACCCGGCCGGCCAGCTCCATGGCGCCGAGGGCGTGGCTGAACCGGCTGTGCTCGGCGCCGGGGTAGACCATGTAAGTCAGGCCGAGCTGGCGGATGAAACGCAGCCGCTGGACCGGCCGGCTGTTGATCAGGGCGGCCTCCAGCGGGTCGGCACGGATGAACCCGTGGACCGGGTCGCGGATGGTCAGCATGGCGTGGGGCACCTCCGCCGGAGCCGTCGCTTCAGTTCCACTGGGCCCCGTCCGCGAGGCTCCGGTAGGGCCGGAGCAGCTCGAGCACGCGGCGGCGGCTGCGCAGGATCTTGAGCAGCTCGACGGCGCGCTCCGGCAGCGCGGACTCCAGGAGGTCGATCTTTCGCACCGCCGGCAGGTCGAGCTGGGCGGCCAGGCCGTTGACCAGGCCCTCGAAGCTGGAGCGGGCGGTCAGGGCGGCCAGGTCCTGGGCGTCGACCGGGAACTGCTCGCCCATCTCCTCGGTCAGGCCGCGGGCGATCACCAGCAGCTCCCGGCGGATCGTCTGCACACCGGGATCGCTCTCGTCTACCTGCGTCTCTTCGAGCGGTCGCACGAGGGCGCGCCGATAGGGCAACAGGAGGTCTTCCTCTTCGCGCTCGACGGCGAAACGGAACTCTCCGCGGAGGACGATGTTCGACCGGCCGTCCGGCAGGTAGTCCACCTCCACCAGGCGTCCGGCGGTCCCTTCCGGGAAGATCTCCGGCGGCTGGCCGAACCCCGGCTCCGGACCGGGCTTGAGCAGCACCATGCCGATCCAGCGGGCCGGCTCCTCTCGTTCGACCACGTCCCGGATCATGCGCCGGTAGCGCGGCTCGAAGATGTGCAGCTTGAGGTCCGTGCGCGGAAAATGCACCACGTCGGGCAGCGGGAAGAGGGGGATGCGGGCACGGGCGCTCACGCCCGGGATCATAGCAACGTGCTATAAACCGACCCATCGCCCAGCTCGAACGATGCGCTCTCCGGCCCCATCCCCGGCTCCGCCGCCGCCCCGGCATCCGTCGCGGCGCGTGGCCTCGCTCGTCCTGGTGATGCTGGGCGCCCTGCCCGCCGCCGCGCTCTCCGCACCACCCTCCGGTACTCCGGCTCCGGCCTCCGACGGCCCGGCGCTCGCCAGCCCCGACACCCCGCCCAGGGAGCGAGCGGCCGCGGAGCGGGCGGCCGGCGACCGCGCCTTCGCCGAGCGGGCGCGGCAGGTGGACGGGGCGTGGCAGGCCGATCCCGCGGCGGTGACGCGCGCGATCGACGCCTACCAGGCCGCGGTCGAGGCGGCACCGGACGACCTGGTCGCCTGGCGGGGGCTGCTGGCTTCCCTCTATTTCGAGGGCGAGCACGTGGCCGACGGCGTCGACGGCCGGCGGGAGGTGTTCGACCGCGGCAAGGTGGTGGCGGAGGACGCCCTGGCCCACCTGGCCCGTCTCGCCGGGGCCGATCCGGAGAGCTTCCGCAAGCTGGCGCCGGCGGAGCGCGCCGAGCGCCTGCGCCGGGCCGGCGTGCCGGCGGCGCCCGCCGCCGCGCTCTACTTCTGGTCGGGGGTCCACTGGGGTCTCTGGGGGGACGCCTTCGGCCGGCTGGCCGCGGCCCGCCAGGGGGTTGCCGGCACGGTGCGTGACGACGCGTTGACCGCTCTCGCCCTCGACCCCGAGGTCGAAGACGCCGGTCCCCATCGGGTGCTCGGCCGGCTCCACTCGGAGGCGCCGAAGATCCCGTTCTTCACCGGTTGGATCGACCGGGACCGGGCGATCTCCGAGCTCGAGACCGCCGTGAAGGAGGCGCCGGATGAGCCGCTCAACCGCCTCTACCTGGCCGAGGCGCTGCTCGATCACCGGCCCGGCCGCAAGGCCGAAGCCGTCGAGCAGCTCCGGGCCATCCTCGCCCAGCCCCCCGGTCCGCCCCAGCCGGTGGAGAGGGCGAGCGCCCGCGCCGAGGCCCGGCGCCTCCTGGCGGGGGCGTCCCGTTGACGCGACCGGGCCGCGGCCGGCCCGGTTCCTGCCACCGTTGAACCCTGGCGGAGCCCACCATGCAGCTTTACACCAAGATCATCATCGGACTGACCCTCGGCATCCTGCTCGGCCTCGTGGCCAACGTCTTCGCCATCGGCTGGCTGGCGACCGCGCTGGCCGCCGTCGAGCCGGTCGGCACGGCGTTCATTCGCCTGATCACCATGGTCGTGGTGCCGCTGGTCGCGGCCAGCCTGCTGATCGGCACGGCGTCGCTCGGTGACCTGCGCAAGCTGGGCCGGATCGGTGGCAAGACGGTCGTCTACTACATGGCCACGACCGCCATCGCCGTCTGCATCGGCCTGCTGTTGTCCAACCTGATCCATCCCGGCTCGCGGATCGATCCGAAGACCCGCGACGAGCTGTCGGCCCAGTTCGCCGGCGAGGCCGGCGAGAAGATGGCGCTGGCGGAGCAGAGCCCCTCGATCGGCGAAGTGCTGCTGGACATGATCCCGCGCAACCCGTTCGAGGCAGCGGCGAAAATGGACCTCTTGCCGCTGATCGTCTTCACCATCCTGTTCGGCGCGGCCATCACCCAGGTGAGCCAGGAGCGCCGGGACGCGGTGCTACGGGTGGCCGAGGGGGTGAACGACGCGGTCATGGTCCTGATCGACTGGATCATGCTGCTCGCGCCGTACGCGGTCTTCGCCCTGATCGCGTCGGTGGTCTCCCGCTTCGGGTTGGACCTCCTGCGCTCGCTCTTGTTCTACGCCCTGACCGTGGTCGCGGGCCTGCTGCTCCACGCCTTCGGCACCTACGCCCTGGTGATCCGCTTCCTGGTCAAGCTGAACCCGATCACCTTCTTCAAGCGTATCGCCGAGGCGCCGCTGGTGGCCTTCTCCACGTCCAGCTCCAACGCCACCCTGCCGGTGACCATGGAGACGGCGGAGGAGGACCTGGGGGTGTCGAGCTCCGTGTCGTCGTTCGTGCTGCCGCTGGGGGCGACGGTGAACATGGACGGCACGGCGCTCTATCAGGCGGTGGCGGCGATGTTCATCGCCCAGATCTACGCTCTGCCGATGGGGATCGAGGCCCAGCTCAAGATCGTCCTGACGGCGACCCTGGCGAGCATCGGCGCCGCCGGGGTGCCCAGCGCCGGGATCATCATCCTCATCCTGGTGCTCCAGTCGATCGGTATCGGCGGCACGGAGGCGGCGGCCGGCATCGCCCTGATCCTCGGGGTGGACCGGATCCTCGACATGCTGCGTACCGCGGTCAACGTGACCGGGGACCTGACGGCGGCGAGCTTCGTGGCACGGACGGAGGGGGAGACGCTGGAGCCGCGGACGGTGGATCATCCGATCCGCATGGACCGAGTCGACTAGATCTCCCCCCAATCCCTCGATCCACTGGATCTCCCCCCAATCCCTCGATCCCTTTCCCGCCCTGGTGGGGGAAAGGGACGATCCACTAGATCTCCCCCCAATCCCTCGATCCCTTTCCCGCCCTCCGGGGGGAAAGGGACGCCCCCTCCCTCCGCTCTTGGCGATGGGCGGTCAGATCTTAGAGGGGGCTTGTGTTCCAGGCGATTTGCTCGACCCACTCTTCGGGGGGCGGGGGGCCGAGGGCGGTGAGCAGGTCGCGGACCGTCCGGCCGTCGGGGGGGACCGGGAGGCCGGGCGCGATCGCGGCGAGCGGCGCCAGCATGAAGCGGCGCTCGCGCAGGCGGGGGTGCGGGAGGGTCAGCTCCGGGAGGTTGCTGATCCGGGAGCCGAACAGGAGGAGGTCGACGTCGAGGGGGCGGGGGCCGAAACGGGGTCGGCCGATCGCGGGCGGCCGCCGGCCGGCGGCGAGCTCCAGCGCCTTGCCCAGGGCCAGGACGTCGCCCGGAGCGAGCCGCGTCCTGCCGGTAGCCGCGGTGTTCAGGAACGGGGATTGAGAGGATGGGGGGACCGGCGCCGACCGGAAGAGGGGGGCGATCCGCAGCGGCCCGAGGGCATCGCCGAGCCGTCGCAGGGCCGCGACCAGTGTCGCCTCGGCCGGGCCGGCGTTGGCGCCCAGGGCGAGGGCGAACAGCTCGTCCGGGCGGTGGCCGCCGGCCGGCCGGTCAGTCGTCGAGGTCTTCGTCTTCGTCCTCGTCCTCGAAGTCTTCGTCGTCGAGGCCTTCGAGATCCTCGTCGTCCAGGTCTTCGTCGTCCAGATCGTCGAAGCCGGCTCCGTCTTCGTCGTCAATCTCTCCCGGGCTCGCGGGAGGGGTGTTTTCCGGCTCTTCAGCGACGACCTTGGCCGCCGGAGCCTTCTTCGGCTTGCGCCGCGCCTTCTGCTTGCTCTGCTCGTCCTCTTCGCCGGCGAGCGGGGTGCCACAGCGGGGACAGACCGGCTCGGGTTTTCCCAGGTCGTAGAACTTGGCGCCGCATTCGGAGCACTCGTGCTTCTTTCCGAGATCTGGCATCAAATGAGTTCCTCCTCCAACTCCTAGCCTGACGGGGTCGCGAAGCTAGCACCAGCCCCCGGGTGTGTCAACAATAACGGGTTTCACGCCGGTCACGAATCGGGGAGCTGGTGCACTTAGAGGATGCGCACGTGACGACCGGTGGCCGGCTCCGCCCGGCCGCGAGCCGGAGGTGTGCATTTTGGATCGGAGCGCCGAGACCCGGTGACGACGTGGCACCGGTCGGTGCGCGACAGGAACCGCCACAGCACGAGGAGCCAGCCCGATGGACCAGTGGGAACGCGAAGACAACACGGTCTACAAGGTCGTGATCAACCATGAGGAGCAGTACTCGATCTGGCCCGCGGACCGGGAGAACCCGCTCGGATGGAACGACGTCGGCAAGAGCGGGACGAAGCAGGAGTGTCTCGACTACATCGAAGAGGTCTGGACGGACATGCGTCCGCTCTCTCTGCGCAAGAAGATGGAGGAGATGGAGAAGGCGGCCCAGGAGAAGGGCTCCAAGTGATCCGACCGGATCGACTCCGCACCCGATGAGCTCGTCGAACGGCAACCCCTGGATCAAGGTCTTCCAGCCGCGTTCGGGGGCGACCCTCCGGTTGTTTTGCTTCCCCTATGCCGGTGGCGGCGCTTCGATCTACCGTCTGTGGCCCGTTGACCTGCCAGAGTCGGTGGAGGTGTGCGCGGTCCAGCTCCCTGGGCGCGAGTCCCGCTGGCGCGAGCAGCCGTTCGAGCGCATGGAGCCGCTGGCCGGCGCCGCGACGGAGGCGCTCGAGCCGCTCTTCGACCGCCCGTTCGTCTTCTTCGGCCACAGCATGGGGGCCGCGCTCTCGTTCGAGGTCGCCCGGCGGCTGGTGGGCCGGCGTGCGGAGGGTGTCCGCACGCCGTTGCACCTGTTCCTCTCCGGCCGGCCCGGTCCGCGGGTAAACGACCGCGAGGAGCCGATCCACGAGCTGCCGCGGGCGGAGTTCATCGAAGCCATCCGCGGCTACAGTGGCACGCCCGAAGAGGTGCTCCAGAACGAAGAGCTGATGGAGCTCATCGAGCCGCTGCTGCGGGCGGACTTCGCCGTCTCCGAGACCTACGAGCCGGCGGCGGATCGGGAGCCGCTCGACATCCCGATCACCGCCTTGGGCGGCGTCGGCGACGAGGACGTGCCGGAAGAGGATCTCGCCGCGTGGGCGGAGGAGACGCGCGGCCGGTTCCTCAAGCTGATGTTCGACGGCGGCCACTTCTTCCTCACCGAGCGCCACGCCGAGGTGCTGGCCGCGGTCCGCCGCGAGCTGGCCCAGCTCCCGCTCTCGGCCTCTTGAGCCTCCTGCTACGCTTCCGCCCGTGGTTCGGGACGCCGCCACCCTACCCGTCGACTCGCCCTGGCCTTCCGCCGGTCCGTCGCCCGCTCCTGCGGCCGGCGCGGTCGGTGTCTGGCTGGTCGACCTCGACCGTCCGCCGGTGCTGCGGGAGCGGTTGGCCGGCCACCTGTCCGCGGACGAGCGGGAGCGGGCGGAGCGCTTCCGCTTCCCGGTCCACCAAAGGCGGTTCGCCACCGGTCGCGGTCTGCTGCGCGAGCTTCTGGGCCGCTTGCTCGGCATCGAGCCGGCGCGGCTGTCGTTCGAGTACGGCGCCAAGGGCAAGCCGCGCCTCGCGGCGGGTGGTGGCGCCGCCGGCCTCCGGTTCAACCTCTCCCACTCCCAGAACGCGGCGCTGATCGCGGTCGCCGTCGAGCGCGCGGTTGGGGTCGACATCGAGGCCCTGCGTCCGATCGACGACGCGCCGAGCTTGGTGGAGCGGTTCTTCGCACCCCGGGAGCGCCGGGTGTTCGCCGGTCTCGCCGCCGCGGAGCGCCTGGCCGGGTTCTACACCGCCTGGACCCGCAAGGAGGCGTACGTCAAGGCGCGGGGAGACGGGCTGTCGCTGCCGACGACCGCATTCGAGGTGGAGCTGGCGCCCGGCAGCGAGGCGCAGCTGCTCGCCTTCGTCCAGGAACCGGAGGAGGTCGGACGCTGGACGCTGGCCGGCCTGGAGCCGGCGCCGGGCTTCCTCGGTGCTCTGGCTGTCGAGGGGGCCGCAGGGGGGGAGGAGCTCGCCCTCGACCTGCGCTTCTGGCGCGACTGAGCGCGGCGCGAAATTCTGCGGCCGCGGCAACGGTTTGTTCCCCCGGACAGCACCCCGGGCAGTGCTTCCACGCACCGGGGCCCTCCGCGCGCCGTTGCGCCACGACGTCCCTGAACCCGTCCGCTGCCGATCGAGATCACCCCCATGCGCCGATCCTTCGCCCCCGCCTGCTTCCTCCTCACTCTGCTCGCCCTGTCCGCTCCGCTCGCCGCCGCCCGGGCCGCCGCGCCGCCCGACCCGGACGCCGCCGGGCTGTCGAGCACCCAGCGCCTCGACGCGCTGTTCGCCCGGGTCAAGCTGGAGCAGCAGCAGCTCCACTCGCTCGAGGCGAAGTTCGTCCAGCGCAAGGAGAGCGAGCTGTTCGTCAAGCCGGAGGAAGCGCGCGGCCGGTTCTCCTTCCTCGCTCCGAACCGGGTGCGCTGGGAGTTCACCGAGCCCAACCCCATGGTCGTGGTGATCGGCGATCAGACCATGACTACCTGGTACCGGGACCTGGGCCAGGCCGAGGTGATGCAGATCGGGCGCTACTCGGAGCAGGTGTTCAAGTACATGGGGGCGAGCGGCTCCCTCGAGACCCTGCTCAACTACTTTCGGGTCAGCGTCACCTTCCCCGACGACCCGGACGCGCCCTACCGCCTGAGCCTCGATCCCCGGTACCCGCGGATCGCCAAGCGGATCGAGTCCATGGACATCTGGATCGATCGCAAGAGCTTCGTGCCGATCCGCCTGCGCTACGTCGAGCCCGACGGGGACTCGACCGAGTACCGCTTCTCCGATCTCGAGATCAACCCGGACATCTCGCCGGATCGCTTCGAGCTCGACCTCCCGAGCGGCGTGGAGAAGCACGCCGTCGGCTCCGCGGACCAGACCTCGTCGCCCTGAGGCCCCGGCCTCGGTTCCTTCTGATGCACTGATGCTCTCCTTCGAGGTCACGGCGACCGACGGCCGGGCGCGGCGCGGCCGGCTCACGACCCCGCACGGCACGGTCGAGACACCGGCGTTCATGCCGGTGGGCACCCTGGGCGCGGTCAAGGGCATCCCGCCGGACACCCTGGAGCGCCTCGGCGCCCAGGTCATGCTGTCCAACCTCTACCACCTGACCCTGCGCCCCGGAATCGAGGTGATCGAAGGGTTGGGCGGCATTCACGCCTTCACCGCCTGGAACCGGCCGATCCTCACCGACAGCGGCGGCTACCAGGTGTTCAGCCTCGCCTCCCGGCGGAGCCTGGACGCCGACGGCGTCTCGTTCCAGAGCCACGTGGACGGCGCGTCCTTGCGCTTCACCCCGGAGGGCGTGGTCGAGCGCCAGCGCCGGCTCGGGGTCGACCTGGCGATGGTCCTGGACGAGTGCCCGCCGTGGCCGGTCAGCGAGGAGCAGGCGGCCGCTGCGGTCGACCGGACGCTCTCCTGGGCGCGGCGGGCGCGGGAGGCCTGGGAGCGGACCGCCCCGGCCGGCGCGGCGGGAGGGCTGTTCGGGATCGTCCAGGGGAGCGCGTTCCGGGGGTTGCGGGAGCGCGCGGCGGAGGAGACCGCGGCGCTCGACTTCGACGGCTACGCGATCGGCGGCGTGAGCGTCGGCGAGCCGGAGGCGATGCGCCGGGCGGCGGTCGAGTGGAGCGCCCCGGCGCTGCCGGACGGGCGGCCGCGTTACCTGATGGGAGTCGGCACCCCGGCGGACATCCTCCACGCCGTGCGCCAGGGGATCGATCTGTTCGATTGCGTGCTACCGGCGCGCAACGCGCGCCACGGTAACCTGTTCACCCGTGGGGGCGTGGTCAAGCTGAAGAACGCCCGCTACCGGGACGACCCGCTGCCGCCCGATCCGGACTGCTCGTGCCCGACCTGCCAGCGGGTGAGCCGGGCCCTTCTGGCCCACCTGATCCGGTCCCACGAGATCACCGGCCTGGCGCTCGCCACGGTCCACAACTTGAGCTTTTACCTTGACTTCATGGCCGAGATTCGCCAAGCTACCGCGTCCGGAACGCTCGCGGCACTCAGTGACCCTGTCAGTCCCGATCCCCCGAACGAAGCGAGGCACCCGTGAGACACGGCGCTCTCCGGCTGCGGTCGGGGCCGGGGCTCGAGGTCGCCATCCGTAGTGCCGGCGGGTCTCCTGTGTCGTGAACGAACCGAGGCAAAAACATAGGTAGGAAGGGATGGTCCCGATGACGACAGCGATCCAGGTGCTGCCGGCCCTGCTACAGCAGGCCCCGGGCGGCCTCGGCGCGATGATCGCCCAGCTCGCCCCCTTCGTGCTCATCTTCATCATCTTCTGGGTGCTGCTGATCCAGCCGGCACGCCGGCGGCAGAAGGCCCACCAGAAGATGCTCGAGGAGCTCAAGCGGGGTGACAAGGTGGTGACCAACGGCGGTCTCCACGGTGAGGTGGCGGGCATCGAGAACGGCGTGGTGTTCCTCAAGATCTCCGACAACGTGAAGGTCCGCGTCTCCAAGTCGGCCGTGGCCGGCCTCCAGGGCGAGGCGGAGCTGGGAGGTGGAAACCGATGAATCGTAGTCTGCTGTGGCGTGGCCTCCTGATCCTGTTCATCGTCGGGATCCTGGCCAGCTCCGCCTATCCGCTGAATCAGAAGCTCAAGCTCGGCCTCGACCTCCGGGGCGGTATGCATCTGGTGCTCAAGGTGCTCACCGGTGACGCCGTGCGCGCAGAGACCGAGACGGACATGGACCGTCTCCGCCGGCTGCTCGAGGACCAGAAGATCACCGGCGCCGAGACCAAGCGGCTGTCCGAGACAACGTTCGAGCTCACCGGTGTGCCGGCCTCGCGCGACGCGACCCTCGAGGACCTGGTCGACAAGTACCTGGGCAACTGGCGCATGACCCGGCAGGACAACGGCGTGCTGTTCGAGATGCGCGACAACTACGAGAGCGAGACCCGGCGGCTCGCGGTCTCCCAGGCGATCCAGACCATCCGCAACCGCATCGACGCCTTCGGCGTCACCGAGCCGGTGATCGCCGCCCAGCCCGAGAAGGAGCGCATCGTCGTCCAGCTCCCGGGCGTCGACGACCCGGAGCGGGTCAAGAAGCTGATCAAGAACACGGCCTTCCTCGAGTTCCGCATGGTCGACTTCCCCAAGGGTGGCGGCGGCGCGTCCAGCCGGCAGGAGATCCTGGACAACTACGGCGGCAAGCTCCCGGACAACGTCCAGATCATGGTCCAGGAGATCCGCAACGACCAGACCAAGGAGGTCGTCGGCCAGCGCTACTACGCGGTCGATGCGACCTCGACGGTGACCGGCCGCGACCTCAAGAACGCGCGCCCCGGAACCGGCCAATTCCGCGAGCCGGTGGTCAACTTCAGCATGACCCCCGATGGGGCCGAAAAGTTCGGCAAGCTCACCGGCGACAACGTGGGCCGATTCATGGCGATCGTCCTCGACGGCAAGGTGGTCTCTGCGCCGCGCATCAACAGCCGGATCTCGGACAGCGGTGTGATCGAGGGGAGCTTCACCCAGGAGCAGGTGCAGGACCTGGTGACCGCGCTGCGCTCCGGCGCCCTGCCGGCGGGCATCGAGTACCTGGAGGAGCGCACGGTCGGACCGTCCCTCGGGCAGGATTCGATCGACGAAGGGCTGCGCGCCGGCATCCTGGGCGGTGTCCTGGTCGTCCTGACCATGCTCATCGTCTACAAGCGGGCCGGCTTCAACGCGGTCTTCGCCCTCGCCCTCAACGTGGTCCTGGTCTTCGGCTCCCTGGCCTACTTCGGAGCGACGCTGACGCTGCCCGGCATCGCCGGCATCATCCTCACCATCGGCATGGCGGTCGACGCCAACGTGCTGGTGTTCGAGCGCATCCGGGAGGAGCTCCACAAGGGCCGCACCGTGCGCTCGGCGATCGCCAACGGCTTCGAGAAGGCTCGCTCGTCGATCTTCGACGCCAACATCACCACGCTGATCGCGGCGTTGTTCCTGTTCCAGTTCGGGACCGGGCCGATCCGCGGCTTCGCCGTCACCCTGTCGGTGGGCATCCTGTCGTCGATCTTCACGGCGTTGTTCGTCAGCCGCTGGCTCTTCGACCTCGTGACCTCGCGGCGCGGCAGGATCGAAAAGCTGTCCATCTAAGAGCCGATCACGAGCCGAGGAGAACGGGATGGAGTTTCTACGCGACACCAACATCGACTTCATGAAGTACCGCAAGGGCTTCGTGGTCATCTCCGTGGCGCTACTGATCGTCAGCGTGCTGGCGGTCTTCGTTCACGGCAAGCTGAACATGGGGATCGACTTCGCCGGCGGCACCCAGCTCACCCTCCAGTTCCAGGAGCGCCCGGAAGTCAACGACCTGCGCTCGGTGCTCGAGGCCGCCGGCTTCGACGACGTGCTGATCCAGCGCTTCGGTGAGGCGACCGCGAACGAGGTGCTGATCAAGACACCCCAAGCCGAGGGTGGCAGCGAAGAGGGCAGCCAGGACGCGGTCCTCGGCGCCCTGGACAAGGAGTACAACCCGCAGGCCAGCTTCGACCTGAACCGCTCCGGCGCGGAGGCGATCGGCGATCTGCTGGCCAAGCTCGATCCCGAAGGGGTGACGGCCGAGGGCGGCGAGACCGCGAAGAGCTACTACACCGGCATCGGCCAGTCGATCGTCGACGCCCGCCAGAAGGACGGCATCTTCACCTCGTGGGACGAGGTCAAGAATGCGAAGGACGTGAGCCAGAGCGTGTTCGATGCCCTCGAGAAGAACGCCAGCCTCGGCACCTACTCACTGCTGGCCGCCGAGCACGTCGGCCCGCAGATCGGTGAGGAGCTCCGCACCAAGGGCATCCTGGCGGTAGTGCTGTCGCTCATCGGCATGCTGCTCTACATCTGGTTCCGGTTCGAGCTCCGGTTCGGCGTCGGCGCCCTGGTCGCGGTCTTCCATGACGTCATGGTGGTTCTGGGGCTCTACGCCCTGATGGACTTCGAGTTCAACCTGACCTCGATCGCGGCGTTCTTGACCCTGGTCGGCTACTCGGTCAACGACACCGTGGTCATCTTCGACCGCGTGCGCGAGAACATGCGCCGTTCGCGGCGAGAGCCGCTCCGCGACATCCTCAACGCGAGCATCAACCAGACCCTGTCGCGGACGATGCTGACCTCCGGCACCACCCTGCTGGCGGTCGGAGCGCTGCTCCTGTTCGGCGGCGACGTCCTGCGCGGGTTCTCGTTCGTGCTCACGGTCGGCATCGTCGTCGGTACCTACTCGTCCGTCTACGTCGCCAGCCCGTTCGCCATGCTCTGGGAGACCCTGTTCGGCTCCGAGGCCAAGTCGCGGCGCGGCAAGACGTCCCGCTCGAAGGCGGCTTGACCGCACCGCCGGCGGCATAGCCGATCCATCTGAAGGGCGGCATCGCCGATCGATCTGGTCGGCGGCATAGCCGCCTGGATGGGGGGCTGCGTTATAGTTCGTCAACGGGCTCCAGCCGAGTCCGCCGGACGACGATGGCCCCCTCGAAAGAGAAGCTGCCCCCACCCCCGGTGCCCACGCCGGGGGTGGTTCGCTTTGACGACATTCTGCACCGCCTGGAGGCCCGCGGCCGGGTCTATGACGAGGCCTTCCTCCGCCAGGTCTACGTCTTCTCCGCCCAGGCCCATCGGGACCAGACCCGCCGTTCCGGCGAGCCCTACCTGACCCACCCGCTGTCCGTCGCCTACCTGCTGGCGGACCTCAAGTTCGACCAGACCTGCGTCGCGGTCGGGCTCCTCCACGACGTCCTCGAAGACACGCTGACCACTCGGGAGACCCTGGAGAAGACCTTCGGGGCCGAGGTGACGGAGCTCGTCGACGGCCTCACCAAGCTGGCCCGGCACGAGTACGTGCGCCGGGACGACGCCCAGGCGGAGACGTTCCGCAAGATGATCCTGGCCTCGGCCAAGGACATCCGGGTCATCCTGGTGAAGCTCGCCGACCGCCTGCACAACATGCAGACGCTGGAGCACCTGCCGCCGGAGAAGCGGCGGCGGATCTCCCGCGAGACCCTGGAGATCTACGCGCCGATCGCCCACCGGCTCGGCATGGCGCGGGTCAAGGGCGATCTCGAGGACCTGGCGTTCTATTACCTCTACCCGCACCAGTACACGGAGCTCCACTCGCGGATCGCCGAGAAGCTCAAAGTGGGCAAGGAGTCGATCGCCTCCCTCAGGGTGCGACTGTCCAAGGCGCTCGAGGAATCGGGCATCGAGGCGGAGATCAGCTACCGGGTCAAGCGCTCCTACTCGATCTACCAGAAGCTGCGGCGCCAGGGGATCGACATCTCCCAGCTCTACGACTACCTGGCCTTCCGCATCGTCACCAGGGACCTCAAGGACACCTACGCGGCGCTGGGTGTGGTGCACCAGGCATGGCGGCCGATCCCCGGCCGGTTCAAGGACTACATCGCCATGCCCAAGCCGAACCTCTACCAGTCGCTCCACACGACGGTGGTCGGCGAGCGCGGGCAGCCGTTCGAGGTCCAGATCCGCACCCGCGAGATGGACCTGGTCGCCGAGGAGGGGATCGCCGCCCACTGGCACTACAAGGAGGGGGCGGACCCGCCCAAGGAGACCGACCCGAACATCCTCTGGCTGCGCCAGCTCCTGGAGTGGCAGAAGGAGGTCCAGGACCCGCGGACCTTCCTGACCAGCCTGAAGATCGATCTCTATCCGGACGAGGTCTACGTGTTCACGCCCAAGGGCGAAGTGCTCTCCTTCCCGCGGGGCGTGACCCCGATCGACTTCGCGTACAAGATCCACACAGATCTCGGCCACCAGTGCTCGGGGGCGCGGGTGAACGGCAAGCTGGTGCCGCTGCGCACCGAGCTGCACAACGGTGACATGGTCGAGGTGCTGACCAACCCGAACCGCCATCCGAGCCGGGACTGGCTGAACTTCGTCGTCACCACCCGGGCGAAGAGCAAGATCCGCCACTGGCTCAACACCCAGCAGAAACGGCGCGCGGTAGAGATCGGCCGGCGGTTGATCGAGAAGGAGATCCGCAAGTACCGGCTGAGCCCGCGGAAGGTTCTGGAGGGCGAGCGGTTCGACCGTTTCCTGAAGGAGGAGGGCCTCTCCAATCTCGACGACATGCTGTCGAGGATCGGCTTCGGCAAGCTCCAGCCGCGCGCCGCGGTCGAGCGCCTGGCGCCGGAGGAGACCGGCGGGGAGCGGACCGAGGAGCCGGGGCGGATCCGCCAGGCCGTCACCCGGTTGCTCCCCGGCCGCGGCGATGGACCGATCCTGGTCAAGGGGCACGGCGACCTGCTGGCCTACATGGCCAAGTGCTGCAACCCGCTGCCGGGTGAGCGGATCGTCGGCTACATCACCCGGGGGCGCGGGGTCTCGGTCCACTCGGTGGACTGCCCGAACGTCAAGAACCTCATGTACAACCCGGAGCGGGAGATCGAGGTGCGCTGGGCGAAGGAGGTGGACGAGGTCTTCGCCGCGACCCTGTTCATCGAGACCGAGGACCAGAAGGGGATGCTGGCCAAGCTCACCCAGGTGGTGGCGGAGTTCAAGTCGAACATCACCAACATCGGCGCCCGCACCACGGAGACAGGCCACGGTCTGATCGAGATGCGGCTCGAGGTACGGGACCGCAAGCACCTGCTCAAGATCCTGCAGGGCTTGCGCAAGGCGACCGGGGTGCTGCGGGTGACGCGGCAGATGGCGGCGTCGAGCGGGGTGAGCGAGGCCGCCTCGCGGTCGTCGTCAGGGTAGCCTAGATACACGTCGACCGTTCGGAGGCCGGGGGCCGGCCTCCGCGGTCGATTCGCTTCCTGGTGCGGGGGAGGGTACTACCTCGTGACGGCGGTCTCTTCTTCAGCGGCCCACTTGCGCACCGGCGCCTTCGCGACCTTGCCGCTCCGGAGGCACCGGGTGCAGACCAGGATCCGCTGGACGCTCCCGTCCACGAGGGCGCGGACCCGCTGAAGGTTCGGTTTGAACGTGCGCTTCGTCACGTTGTGGGCGTGGCTGATGCTCGATCCGGAGACCGTCGACTTTCCGCAGATGTGGCACTGCCTGGGCATGATGAGCTCCTTCGGGTCAGTCCGAACGGCGAAGGGTAGCAGATGCCTGGAGGCGTCGCAAGGGTCGCGGGGCGGCGGCGCGCGCGACGGCCACGGGAGAGACCCGGGGTTCGGCATGCCACCGGGGCCTCGAAGACCTGCCCCGACGCCCGAAGCGTTGCGCAGAGGCTCCATCGGCGGGTATAGCTATAGCTGCATTTGCAGCTTGACACCGTGACTTTCCGGTGCTAGCCTCCAGCGAAGCTTTAAGGAACCAGCCCTAAGTTCGCTAGAAACCGAGGATTTCGGGGGAGTCATCAGGGCCTTGCTCTTCTCACGCACAAAGGGGGTCGTCGGCCTCGACATCGGCAGCTCGACGTTGAAGCTGGTCGAGCTCAAGCCCCGCAAGGGTGGGGAGTTCTCCCTGGTCCGGCTCGGGGTCGAGCCGCTGTCGCCCGAGGCCATCGTCGATGGCACGATCATGGACTCGTCCCTGGTCGTCGACGCCATCCACCAGCTCAACAACGAGACCAAGGTGAAGAACCCCAACTTCGCCACCTCGCTGTCCGGGCACTCGGTGATCATCAAGAAGATTCAGCTCCCTCCGACGCCGGCGGACGAGCTCGCGGAGTCGATCCAGTGGGAGGCGGAGCAGTACATCCCCTTCGACATCAACGACGTCCGTCTGGACTACATGGTCCTCTCCGAGGGGGGTGGTCCCCAGGACTCCATGGAGGTCCTCCTGGTCGCGGTCAAGCGCGACAAGGTCAACGACTACGTCTCCGTGATCAGCCAGGCCGGCAGGAACCCGAGCCTGGTGGACGTCGACGCGTTCGCCGTCCAGAACGCGTACGAGACCAACTACGACCTCGATGCGCTGCGGGTGGTCGCCCTGGTCAACATGGGGGCCGCAGTGACCAACATCAACGTCCTGGCCGGCGGGCAGTCCGTCTTCTGGCGGGACATCTCGTTCGGCGGCAACCAGTTCACCGAGTCGCTCCAGCGCGAATTCAACCTCTCCTTCGACGCCGCCGAGAGCCTCAAGCGTGGGCAAGCGGTGGACGGCGTGTCGGCGGCCGACGCCCGCGCCGTGCTGGACTCCGTTTCCCAGGAGATGGCGGAGGAGCTGTACAAGACGTTCGACTTCTTCTCGGCCACGGCATCGGAAGGGTCGGTCGAGCAGATGATGCTTTCCGGAGGATGCGCGCTGACGCCGAACCTGGCGGACGTGTTGCGTGACCGGTTCGGGGTGACGGTGGAGATCATGAACCCCTTGCGTCGCATCCACTACAAGGAAAGCGACTTCGATCCGGCCTGGCTCGACACGATCGCACCCATGCTCACCGTCGCGGTCGGCCTGGCCATCCGTCAGGTGGGGGACTGAGCCGTGATCCGGATCAATCTGCTGTCCGAAGGGCGCCGTCCTACGGCGGTCCGCAAGTCCAAGGGGCCGTCGCTGGCCGAACGGGACTGGACCAACATGCTGCTCGTCGCCGGGGTCGTGGTCGGCCTGATCGCCATCGGCGCCTACTGGTACGTCCTCAATCAGCGCCGCAACGACGTCCAGCATGAGGTCACCGTCGCCCAGGCCGAGGTGGAACGGCTCAAGCCGATCCTCGAAGAGGTCGAGATGTTCAAGAAGAAGCAGGCCGACCTCGAGCGCAAGATCGAGGTCATCACCAACCTGAAGAACCAGCAGACGGGGCCGGTGCGGGTGATGGACGCGATCTCGCGCGCCCTGCCGGAGCTGCTGTGGCTGGATCGGATGGACGTGACGCCGGGCGAGATTCGGATCAGTGGCAGGGCCTTCAATGTCAACGCCGTCTCCAACTTCATCGAGAATCTGGACAAGGTTCCCGAGTTCCGGGAGCCCCGGGTCGGGCAGGTCCGCGAGAACGGCGAGGTTTACACGTTCACCATCAACGTGGCGTACTCGCTGACCCCCGAGAAGAAGGAGGAGGACAAGGCGGAGGACGCGGCCGCCTGAGGCGGCGCGGGACGGGAGACGCACGGTGGCTATCGAAACCGGACTCGAAGGCAAGCCCTGGTACTACGGGTTGTTGGTGGGCCTGCTGGTCGGCGTCGGCCTGTTCTGGGCGGCGCATTACTTCTTCTTCAGCCCGATGAAGCAGGACATCCAGCGTCTGCAGAGCCGCCTCGACGACCTCCAGACCAAGATCCAGGAGGGGCGTTCCGCACAGGCGCGGTTGCCCCAGTTCCGTGAGCAGGTACGGCGCCTGGAGCTCGAGCTGGACAAGCTCCTGCGGATCCTGCCGGCACGGCTGAACACCCAGGAGATCCTGCGCAACGTCAGGACACTGGCCGAGCAAGGGGACTTCGACCTCAAGGAGTTCCAGCCCGGTAAGCTGACCGACAAGGAGTTCTACAAGGAATGGCCGATCAGGATCCGGCTGGACGGTCAGTACCACAACCTGGCGGTGTTCTTCGACAAGATCCGCCGGTATCCGAGGATCTTCAACATCGAGGACCTGAAGATCAACGCCATTCGCCAGCCCCACGGCCAGCACACCCTGGAGACCAGCTTCACCGCCAAGACGTTCGTCTACTCCGGGTCGCCGCCCGGGGCGGAGGCGGGAGGAGCGAAGCCATGACCCTGTCTCTTCGGTGGCGGCCCTGGGCCGTCGTTCTGGCTCTGCTGCTCGCCGTGGGTGTGACGCTTTGGCCGGTGGCCGGGGCATTCGCCCAGCCGGCCCAGTCGGACAAAACCGCGGGCGCGCAAGGCGACACGGCGGCGAGCGGCGCCGAGTCGAACCCCTCGGGTGACCAGGCGACGGGCACGGAGGCCGGCGCCGCCGAGGGTGGCGACCAGGGCCAGCAAGGCCAGGCTGCCGGCGACGAAGGCAAAGAGTCCGGGAGCTCCGGCGGGGAGGGGCTCAACGGCATCGATCAGCTCCTCGAAGGGGAACAGGCGATCCTGTCGGGCGAGGGTTACAGCTACGACCCGGGCAACCGCCGGGACCCGTTCAAGTCGCTCCTCGCTGCCACCGAGATCCCCAACTTCCGCGGGCCGCGGCCCGACGGAATCCCGGGTCTCCTGATCGACGAGGTCGTCCTGACCGGAATCTTCCGGACCGAGGATGGCTACGTCGCCCAGGTGCAGTCGGCAGAGAACGCGAAGAGCTATCTCCTGAAGGACGGGGACCAGCTCTATGACGGGGACGTGGTCCGCATTACGGGCAACGAAGTGGTCTTCAAACAGATCGTCCAGGATCCGACGGCCCTGAAGCCGTTCCGCGAGGTGGTCAAGACCTTGAGCTCGGAGCAGGGGTGACGTGGGTGAGGCTCGAAGAGGCGGCGCGCAGTGCGTTGCCCGAACGGATGAGGTGAGCGCCATGGGAGAAGTCGTGATCACAGGTGCAACGGGAAAGTGTCACCGAGATGGTGGCCCGCCCGATGGACGCACAGACGCCGGGAGAGCACGGTTCGCCTCGAGCAGCCGGAACGCACTCGTCGGCTTCGTTCTCCTTGGTGCGTTGATCGTGGCGGGGTGCCGCTCCAGTGCGCCGGCGGAACCGGCCGCGGGTGCTGTGCCGCCGCCCATGCCGGAGGGACAGCAGACCGCCGCACCGGCCGGTGAGCCGGCGCCGACCGAAGTCACCGGGGTCGAGGTGCGCGAGGCGGCTCCCGGCGCGGTGATCGAGGTGAGCGCGGACCAGCCCCTGGTCTGGACGAGCTACCGCGACACCCAGGGCAACGTGGTGGTGGAGCTGCCGAACACGGTCGCGCCGAGCCTCGGGCCGGTCGCCACGGACGACACCCTCGTCGAGCACATCGCCGTCGAGGAGGACAGCGGCGGCAGCCGGCCGCTGACGCGCCTGGTGATCTCCACCCGCGGAAACACGGAGCAGAGCCTGCGCGCGGACGGTTCGAATCTCCTGGTGGAGCTGACGCCGGCCGACGGCGAACCGGAGCCGGCGCTCGCCTTCGAGCCCATCGCCGAAGAAGAGACCGCCCAGGAGCCGGAGTCCAGCCCGGTGCTCGAACCGGCACCGACGTCTGCCCCTGCGCAAGAGACCATGGCCGCGGCCGCCCCGCCGCCGAGCCACGCACAGGCGCCGGCGCGCAATCTGGGCACGCCGGAGTCACCGGTCGAAGGGCCGCCCCCGGAGGGGGTCCAGGCGACCCGGCTGCGCAACGTCCAGGTGCACCAGACGGACGACATGACCGTGGTCGAGATCGCCGGCGACGGCGAGTTCGCCTACTCGACCTTCCGCCTCGGCGAGCCCGAGCGGTTCGTGGTCGATCTCGCCGGCGTGGTCAACCAGTCGAACCAAGCCGCGATCCCGGTGGGCTCGAACAGCGTCGAGCGCGTCCGGGTGGCGCAGTTCAAGCCCTTCCCCAGCCCGGTCTCCCGGGTGGTGTTCGACCTCAACGACCACCCGAGCCCCGCCATCGAGCGGACGCCGGAGTCGCTGATCGTGCGTTTCCCGAAGGCGGGCAGCCGGGCCGGCGTCGAGACCGCCTCCACCATGGCTCCGCCGCCCACCACGGCGGCGCAGGCGCCGATGCACGCCGAGACGATGGGCGAAGAGCGGGCGCCACGGCCGGCGATGCAGGAGCCGACGCCCTCGAAGAGGACCGCGGCGGAGCCGATGGTGAGCAGCGGCCAGGGTGAGCACGTCCAGGTCACCAACGTCGAGCCCGCGCCGGTCGCCGCGAAGAGCGAGACGTCCGGCGGCACGAAGGTCCGGATGCAGGGCGAGCCGGCGTCGACCAACGACGCGGCCCTCTTCGGGACCCGCGAGATCACCCCCAAGTCGGAAGCACCGGTCGATCAAGGCGAGGGCGAGGGCCCCGTCTTCGGTGCGCGCACGGTGAGCAACGAGCGCAAGTACTTCGGCGAGCCGATCGACATGACGCTCAAGGACGCCGACGTCGTCGAGACGCTGCGCTCGTTCTCGAAGATCGCCAACCTCAACATCGTCATCCAGCCGGGGGTCTCTGGCCGGGTGACGGTCGAGCTCCACGATGTGCCGTGGGACCAGGCGCTGGAGCAGATCCTCAAGATCAACGGCCTCGGCTACGAGGTCGACGGCAACATCATGCGGATCGCCACGCTCGACACGTTGAGCAAGGAGGCCAAGCAGCAGCAGGCACTCGAGCAGGCGAAGTCCCTGTCGCGGCCGCTCCAGACCGTGATGAAGCGCCTCTCGTACACCAGTGCGGCCAACGTCTCCCGGATCCTGCGGGGGAGCGGTGGCCGGGGGATCCTGTCGCCGCGCGGCAGCGTCATCGTCGATCAGCGGACCAACACCCTGATCCTCTCGGAGCTGCCCGAGTACATGGACACGGTGCTGGCGATCGTCGACAACCTGGACGAGCCGGAGCCGCAGGTGATGATCGAGGCCCGGATCATCGAGACCACGAAGCGGTTCAGCCGGAGCCTCGGCATCTCCTGGGGCTTCGACCTCACCGCCGGTCCCGGCACCGGGAACTCCACCGGTGTGCAGTTCCCGAACAACCTGGACGCCAACGGCTCGGTCAACCTGGCCACCGGCGGACAGAACGGGCTGCTGAACCTGCGGTTCGGCAACATCCTGAACACCTTCCAGCTCGACGCCGTGCTCAACGCCGCCGAGGAAGACGGCTTGGTCAACATCCTGTCGACGCCGAAGGTGGCGACGCTCAACAACCACCAGGCGACGATCCAGAGCGGCGTCCAGGTACCGATCCAGACGGTGGCGAACAACACCGTCACGGTGCAGTTCGTCAACGCCACCCTGCGCCTGGAGGTCACGCCCCAGATCACCGCTGACGGCACGGTGGTCATGGACATCCGGATCCAGAAGCGCGAGGTCCAGACAGCGTTCCTGATCCCGGGTGCGACCAACGCGCCGATCTCGACCAAGGAGGCGACCACCCAGGTCCTCGTGCGCGACGGCGGAACCGCCGTCATCGGCGGGATCTACGAGGTCTCCACCGACCAGAGCGAGAACCGGGTGCCTGGGTTGGCGAACATTCCGATCATCGGCCATCTATTCCGCAATCGCGACCGGAGCGACGAGAACCAGGAGCTCCTGATCTTCATCACCCCGCGGGTCGTCCGCCTGTAAGCCTGGAGAAGACGGTATGAGACAGCTCACCTCCGCCGCACTGTTGATCTTGGTCGCCACCCTCGGGCTGGCAGGTTGCTCCGGGGACGCCGGCACCGTCGACTCCGGTGGCGTCTCGCTGGTGATTTCGAACTTCAACGGCCAGCCGAGTCAGGTCGGCATGGAGCAGGCCGCGGGCGCCGGCATCGTGACGATCGACTCGATCACGCTGAGCTCGATCATCCAGAACCCGGCCCTCGGGCAGACCGATCTCCAGACCGTGCGACTGCGGAGCTACGAGATCGCCTTTACCCGGGCCGACAGCGGGACGCGGATTCCCACGCCGCTGGTCGAGGACCTGATCAGTACCGTGCCGCCGGGTGGCACCACGACCTACAACAATCTGCCGATTCTGCGCAGTGAGCAGCTCCTGAACCCGCCGCTTTCGGACCTGCTGTTCGTCAACGGCGGCACCGACGACGAGACCGGGTCTCAGATCATCAAGCTCAATCTGCGGATTCGCTTCTTCGGCAGGACCCTGGGGGGCCGGGACGTCGTGTCGTCGTCGCAGGCATTCACCGTCGAGTTCCGACCGACTCTGTAGAGGTAGGGCTATGTTCGACTTCAAACTCCCGAGCCACCACCGCGGCCTCACTCTCGGTGCGGTCGTCCTGCTCCTGGTCGGGCTGGCGCTCGGCATCGCGGCCTGCAGCGCGGGTTCACCGAGCGAGCCGGACCAGCCGACCGGCACTCCGCCGACGGCACCGGCGAACGCCGTCTACAACATCACGGTCAACCTGAGCAGCCCCGAGGTACCGGCGGGCAGCACGGACTCGATCACCGTTCGGGTTCGTGTCACCCGCCGAGACAACGGGCAGCCGCCACAGAACGGCACCACGGTCGTCATGGCGGCGACCGCCGGGACGTTCGGATCGGACGTGATCCAGCTCAGCGGCGGTCAGGGGGCCACCACCTACACGCCGCCGGCCCAGCCGGGCTCCGGCACGGTGACGATCCAGGCACGCCTGGAGGGCGACGTCGGGCAGGCCGTGCTCAGGCTCCTCGAGCCGGCCACGTTCTTCATCGGCTCGTTGCAGCCCAACAGCGGCAGCCCGAACGGTGGGGACACCATCGCGATCGTGGGCGGGGGCTTCGAGTCGCCGGTGCGCGTGACCTTCGGCGGGGTGCCCGCCCAGGTCCTGTCGGTGGCGGCCAATCGCATCCGCGTCCAGACGCCGCCGTCGGCCAGCCCGGTCGGCGCCGGCCAGTCGCAGTCGGTCGGCGTGACCGTGACGATCAACCTCAACACCACCGATCAAGCCAGCGACACGCTCAACAACGGATTCACCTACGTCCACGGAGGCGGGACGCCCTCCCAGCCGGTGGTCACTTCCGTGACGCCGGCCTCCGGCCCCAACGAGGGCGGGACGAGGGTGACGATCAACGGCGACGGTTTCCAGTCGCCCGTTCAGGTGTTCTTCGGCTCGGGTGCCTCCGCCCAGGGCTTCACGGGCGTCGAGGCGACGGTCGAGTCCGTCACCCAGACCAAGATCGTGGTCACCTCGCCGCCGGCCACCGGCTTCGGCCAGAACAACTTGAACCAGGTGGTCGACCTGCTGGTCAAGAACCTTGGGACCGGCTTCTCCACGGTCGCGCCGAGCGCGTTCCAGTACGGCTCCGGCGGGACGGCGGTGCCGTTCATCTCCGCGATCTCGCCGAGCGAGGGGCCGTACGCCGGTGGCTACACCGCGACGGTCTTCGGCCAGGGCTTCGATGCTCCGGTCGCCGTCGAGATGGGCGGCGTCGGGCAGCGCATCGTCTCCGTCACGGGGACGGAGATCGTCGTCCAGATCCTGCCGGTGAAGGTCGACTCCTGCACCGACATCAGCGGGGCGACCATGGTGACCAACATCGAGACCGGGGAGAGCGCCACCGGTCCGGTCTTCACCTACCGCGTCTCCTCGCCGATCATCACCGGGATCTCACCGCCCGCCGGCACGCAGAACGGCAACACGCTGGTCACCATCAACGGCTTCAACTTCGTCGAGCCGCTGCGGGTGCTGTTCGGCGACCAGGCGGGCTCGGTCCAGAGCGTCTCCGCGGACGGCACCCAGATCGTCGTGCGGACGCCGACCTACTCCGGTGACCTGAACACGGAGGCCTGTGGCGACGGCGGCGAGCGCTTCGTGCCGACCGCCGTGGACGTCCAGGTGAGGAGCCTGGTGACCACCTGCGACGACGCTTTCTCGAACGGGTTCGTCTACAACCCGAGCGACACCACGTGCCGCAACGAGACGCCGCCGCCGGCGGCGCTGCCCGAGTGCAGCGACGGGATCGACAACGACGGGGACGGGCTGACCGACTACAACGGTGGCGTCTCCCCGCCCGGCGATCCCCAGTGCACGAGCGACGGCGACAACGACGAGTCGATGTGATCGCGGTTTCCTAGCGACTGCGCTCCATCAGCCCTGTGTTTTGCGGGGCGGCAGGTCTAGACGGCCTGCCGCCCCGCTCCGTATACTGCTCCGAGATGAAGAAAGCTCTGCGCTGGACCCCCGTCCTCGTCTTCGCCTTGCTCCTCGCCGCCGGTCTGGCCTGCGACAACGCCAATCCGGTGGCGCCGAGCGGGACCGTCTTGACGATCTCGGCTTCGCCGACACAGATCGCGCTCAACGGCACGGCGACCATCACCGTCATCGGCCGGCAGCCGAACGGCAACCCGCTCAACCAGGGGACGGAGATCCGCTTCACTACCAGCCTGGGAACGATCGACGGGATCGTCCCGGTGGACAAGGACGGCGTCGCGCGGGCGACCCTGCACGCCGACCGGCAGTCCGGGACGGCGACCGTGACCGCCACCACGGGAGCCGGGACCGGCGACAGCGCGTCGACCGCCTCGATCGACGTCCTGGTCGGGGAGAACGACGCGACGAGCCCCCAGCTCATCCTGTCGGCGAGTCCGAACAACATCCCGGTCGAGGGGACCGCGGAGGTCACGATCATCGGCCGCAACCCGGACGGAACAGCGGTCTCGGCAGGGCAGCAGGTGATCCTGACCACGACGCTGGGCACGCTCGACCCATCGCGTCCGGTCACCGGGTCCGACGGGACCACGACCTCCATCCTCACTGCTGGAACTCAGGCCGGGACGGCGACCATCACCGCCATTCTGGGTTCGAGCCAGCCGGCCACGACCCAGGTCACCATCCGGCAGACCGCCACGGACATCAGCGTGCAGGCGAACCCGGCGACGATCGGTGCCGCCGGCGGGGAGATCAGCCTGACCGCGTTCGTGACCAACGCGCAGGGCGAGCCGAACCAGGGTTCGGCGGTTCAGTTCCTCACCGAGCGCGGCACGCTCGAGACCGAGGGCGTGGTGATCACCGGGAGCCAGGGTGTCGCCACGAACAAGCTCACCCTGACGCAGAACGACCTGCTCGGCGTGACCTCGTTCAATGTCCAGGCGCGGGTACCCGATGGCACGGGCGGATTCCACACCAGCACGGCCACGATCCAGGTCGTGCAGAACTAGCTTGTGCGGTAGGTCGAGGCGGCCGCACCGGACCCTGTTCCGGGGGCGGCCGCTGCTATACTCCGGGCATTCCAGTGCGCCGGAGCCGGCGATCCAATGGCTGATCCGAAACCCACCAGCGAGCGCCTCGAGACCTTGAAGGCCCGGTGGGAGTCCGACAAGGGCTCCCGCGTCTTCCTGCAGCTTGCAGACGAGTACCGTCGCCTCGGCCGCGAGACGGACGCGGTGGCGATCCTGAACGAAGGGCTCCAAGCCAATCCGGGGCACCTGGGGGCGCGGGTGGCCCGGGGCCGGAGCCTTCTCGTCCTGGGGCAGGCCAAGGAGAGCGCCGTGGACCTGGAGCGGGTGATCGAGGCGGACCCGACCCAGATGGTCGCTTACCGGTTGCTGGTCGAGGCCTACATCGCGCTGCGCGACGGCGACCGGGCCCGTCAGCGCCTCAGTGTCTACGGCCTGCTCAACGACAGCGACCCGGAGATCGAGACCCTCGACCGGCAGATCCGGGAGCTCGAGCGGACGGAACGGACCGGCGCCTGGCCGGTGCACCGTCCTCCGGTGCAGGACGCCGAAGAGAGCCGCGTGGAGCCGAGCCCGGCAGCGAGTCAGGAGGAGGCGGAGGCGGCCATTCCGGAACCGCCCCAGCCGCCGACCGCACCGCCGCCAAAGCCCCGTTCAGAAGCGCCGGCCGCAGCGTCCCCGACGGCCGCCACCGTCCAGCCGAGTGAGCTGAGCGAGCCGGCCGGGGAGGCCGACGAGGCCCCTCTGGGGGACCTCGGCGCTCCGGCGGAGCCCGGGCCTTTCGACGTGCCGGCCGTGCCGCCGGCGCGCCCCCAACGGGGCGCGGCCGCGGCCGATCCGTTCCCGTCGCTCACCGTTCCGGACGACCGTCGGCGCTACCTCGACTCGGTGGACGGGGACGTCTTTCCGTCCACGGACGCTGCGCCGCAGGAGGCCAGGGAGCCGAGCGTCCCGGCCGACTCCACTGAGGCACAGGAGGAGTCGGCCCCGTTCCCGGCCCAGGAAGGGGGACGCAAGCCGTGGGAGCGCTCCGACGGAGCGGCGAAGCCATGGTCCGCACCGACCGGGGCGGAGCCGGAGGCCGCGGGTCCGAGCTTGGGCTCGGACGACGTTTTCGACCTCGCGGCACCGGCGCCGGTCGCCGCAGCCGCCCCCGAGGAAGACCACGCGCCGGCGCCCGAGCCACCACCGGCTGCTCCGCCTCCGCCCGCAGTCACGCAGAAGGAGGCGCCGCAAGAGGATCGGGAAGGGGCCGCGACGGTGACCTTGGGCCGGCTCTATCTGCGCCAGGGGCACCTGCAGGAGGCGGAGGACAGCTTCCGCGAGGTGCTCGGCCGGGAGCCGGAGAACGCCGCGGCCCGTGCCGGCCTCGAAGAGGTGGCGGCGCGGCGGAACGCTCCGCTGACCGCGGCGGATCTTCTGGAAGGATTCGACCCGGCCCGCTACGGGGAGGGGCTGACGGCGCGCAAGCGCTATGCGCTGGAACAGTACCTGGAGCGACTCCGGGGGGGCGGCGTGGATGTTCATTGAGCGCCTGAACGAGATCAGCAACCGAATCGACGGCGCGCTGGCGCTCGCCTTGGTCGCCGAGGACGGGATCACCGTCGAGTCGTACAGCGCCGCGTCGGATCTCGATCTCGACCTGCTGGCGGCGGAGCTCATCACCCAGGTGCGGGCGATCTCTGAGGACCACAAGGAGCTCGCGGCCGGCGAGGTTCGCCAGGTCACCGTCACCACTGACCGGATGACGGTGATGGTAAGCTCCGTCAGCGCAAGCTACTACCTGGTTCTCGTGCTCGGAGAGGGGAGCAACCGCGGCAGGGCACGTTTCGAGCTTCGCCGCGCCCGTCTCCTGCTCGAACAGGATCTGGTCTGATCCGGCGGCCGACCGGAACGCCCCGGACCCAGGCTCGCTGGAGAGGACCCACGCCGGACTGATCATCTGTAACACGACACCGCCGTGGTACGGCCGCTCCAACGAGCGCCGCCGCGCGGGAGGATTGATTGCCGATCCGTTGCATGACAGGGAGTCGACATCCGTGCTGACCTTCGAACAGATCAAAGAGCTCATCGAGCTGGTCGCCCAGCGAAAGCTTCAGGGCCTCGAGGTGGAACGCTCCGGCTTTCGCCTGAAGATCGACGGCAACCGGGCCGCGCCCCCCCCAGCGGCGGGCCCGGCCGTCGGCCCGGCACCACCGGCGGCGATCGCTGCGCCGGCCGCCGCCGCGATACCGGCGGCGGCCGCAGCAGCCCCCGAAGAGGCCGGCGACGAAGAGGATGATGGCCTGCCGCCCAACGCCCACATCATCAAGTCGCCGATCGTGGGCACCTTCTACCGGTCTCCGTCCCCCGACGCCGACCCGTTCACTGAGATCGGCGCACGCATCAAGAAGGGCCAGGTGCTGTGCATCGTCGAGGCGATGAAGCTGATGAACGAGATCGAGGCGGAGGTGGAAGGCACGGTGCTCGAGATCTATGCCGAGAACGCGGAGCCGGTCGAGTTCGGTGAGCCGCTGTTCGCGATCAAACCGGCGTAGGAGCCCCGCCGAGCCATGTTCAAGAAGGTTCTGATCGCCAACCGGGGGGAGATCGCTCTCCGGGTCATCCACGCCTGCCGGGAGCTCGGGATCCGGACGGTGGCCGTCTACAGCGAAGCGGACCGGGACAGCCTCCACGTCCTCTACGCGGACGAGGCCGTGTGCATCGGCCCGCCCGCTTCGGGGGAGAGCTACCTCAAGCTCTCCCGCATCATTCCGGCGGCGGAGATCACCGGTGCGGACGCGGTCCATCCGGGGTACGGCTTCCTGGCGGAGAACGCCCACTTCGCCGAGGTTCTGGGGGAGTGCAACATCACCTGGATCGGTCCGCGGCCGGAGACCATTCGCCTGATGGGGGACAAGGCGGCGGCGCGCAGGACGGCGCTGCGGGCGAACGTGCCGGTGCTCCCCGGCAGCGAAGAGGCCCTGCCCGACGCCGACGCCGCGGAGGAGCGGGCGGCCGAGATCGGCTACCCGGTGATCCTCAAGGCGGCCGCCGGAGGGGGTGGCCGCGGGATGCGCATCGTCGAGCGGCCCGAGGAGATCGCCGGCCAGTTCTCCACCGCGCGGGAGGAGGCGTCCAAGGCGTTCGGCGACGGTTCGATCTACCTGGAGAAGTACCTCACCCGGCCACGGCACATCGAGTTCCAGATCTTCGGTGACTCCCAGGGCAAGGTGATTCACCTGGGCGAGCGGGAGTGCTCGATCCAGCGCCGTCACCAGAAGCTGATCGAGGAGTCCCCGTCTCCGGCCCTCACACCGGAGCTGCGCCAGCGCATGGGAGACGCGGCGGTCCGCCTGGCCGAGGAGGTGGGCTATCAGAACGCCGGCACGATCGAGTTCCTGCTCGACGAAGACGGTGGCTTCTACTTCATGGAGATGAACACCCGGATCCAGGTGGAGCACCCGGTGACCGAGCTGGTCATGGGCGTCGACCTGGTCCGCATGCAGCTCGAGATCGCGGCCGGCGCACCCCTCGCCGTGCCGAACGGCATGAAGCCCCGCGGCCACGCGATCGAATGCCGGATCAACGCCGAGGATCCGGAGCGGTTCCGCCCGTCGCCGGGAAAGCTCGAGACCTACCACCCGCCGGGCGGCCCGGGTGTGCGTCTGGACACCCACGCGTACGAGGACTACGTCATCCCGCCGTTCTACGATTCTCTGGTGGCGAAGCTGATCGTTCACGACCACGACCGGAAGGCCGCCATCGCACGAATGGCGCGCGCCCTCGACTTGTTCGTGATCGAAGGCATCCAGACCACGATCCCCCTCCATCAGGAGATCATCCAGGACGAGGCCTTCCGCCGCGGGGAGCTGTCCACCCGGTTCATGGAGCGATTCCTGGACGATCGAGCCAAGAGGCGTGCGGCGCAGGAGGAGCGGGCGGCCGAATGAGCGCTGCCGTCGGCGCCGACCGGACCGCCCGGTGGCAACGCGTCGGGCTCGCACCCCCGGGCCCGGTCTACGCGATCGCCGATCCCGACGTCCTGGGCGGCACCGCGGCTGTGGTCTCCGCCGTTTCCGCCATGGCCCGCGGTGGGGCGGGATGGATCCAGCTCCGCGCCAAGCGGCTGAACGATCGGCAGCTCTACGACCTCGCCCTGGCCTGCCGCCAGGCGCTCGAAGACACCCCTGCACGCCTCTGGATCGACGACCGGCCGGACGTGGCGGCGCTCGTGGGGGCCGCCGGCGTGCACCTGGGGCAGGCCGACCTGCCCCCGGAAGCTGCGCGGCGGGTCCTCGAGAACCAGGTCCGGATCGGCTGCTCGACCCACGACCAGAACCAGATCCGCGCGGCGGCGGCGGACCCGGCGGTCGACGTAGTCGCGGTCGGTCCGATCTTCGCCACCGCCACCAAAGAAGCCCCTGACCCGGTGGTTGGGCTCGAGCTGCTGCGCTGGGCCCGGCAGGCGACCGACAAGCCCCTGGTCGCGATCGGCGGAATCGATGGCGCGTCCATCGCCCGGGTGATCGAGGCCGGCGCGGACACCGCGGCCCTCATCTCGGCGGTCTGTCGAGGCGACGTGGAGGACAATGTGCGGACGCTGCGTGCGCTCGCGGCTTCCGCGGGCGGATCAGGAGCAGGGAGGTGACAGCTTGAAGAGCTCGGAACAGTTCGGTAGCCGGTGGGGCCTGGTCCTCGCCACCTTGGGCATGGCCGTGGGTACCGGCAACATCTGGCGCTTCCCCCGGGTCGCCGCCACCAACGGCGGTGGCAGCTTCCTGGTCGCCTGGGTCGTCTTCCTGCTCCTCTGGTCGGTGCCCCTGATGATGGTCGAGTTCTCCTTCGGCAAGAGCGCGCGGCGGGGCCCGGTGCGGGCCTTCGCCGACCTGGTCTCCCGACGCTCGGCGTGGATGGGCGGCTGGGTGGCGCTCTGCGCCATCTGCATCATGTTCTACTACTCGGTCGTCGCCGGCTGGTGCCTGCGCTACCTCTACGCCTCCCTGACCGGCGAGCTGACCCGCACGCCTTCGAGCGCGTTCTGGGACGGCTACGCCGGCTCCTGGACGGCTCTCGGCACCCACTTCATCGCCCTCGGGCTCGGCGTCTCCGTGGTCTGGTTCGGCGTCAAGGGCATCGAGCGGGTGGCCAAGGTGCTGATCCCGACGCTCTTCCTGCTGGTGATCGCCCTGGCGGTCCGGGCCGTGACCCTGCCGGGCGCGTCCGCCGGCCTCGAGTTCCTGTTCACGCCCCACTGGGGCGACCTGGCGAATCCGGGGATCTGGATCCAGGCGCTGACTCAGAACGCCTGGGACACCGGGGCGGGCTGGGGCCTGATCCTCTCCTACGCCGTCTACATGAAGGCGCGCGAGGACGTGCCCTTGAACTCGTTCCTGATCGGCTTCGGCAACAACTCGGTCTCGCTGCTGGCGGGGATCATGGTGCTGTGCACCGTCTTCGCCATCAACCCGGGCGCCCAGAGCCAGATCGTCGGCGCCACCAACGAAGGCCTCACCTTCATCTGGATGCCGAGGCTGTTCGAGGCCATGCCGGGCGGTCCGTTCTTCATGGTGCTCTTCTTCCTCGCCCTGGCGTTCGCGGCGCTGACCAGCCTGATCTCCATGCTGGAGCTGGGCACGCGGGTGCTGGTCGACCGTGGGGCCCCGCGCCGCCGCGCTCTGTTGTGGGTCGGCGCCGCCGCGCTCCTGCTCGGTGCGCCGTCGGCGCTCTCCACCGCCTTCCTGGGCAACCAGGACTGGGTCTGGGGCGTCGGCCTGATGCTCTCCGGCTTGTTCTTCGCCCTGGGGGCGCGCCGCTTTGGCCTCGACCGGCTCCGCCGAGAGGTGATCAACGCGCCCGGCGCGGACCTCCAGATCGGCCGCTGGTGGAGCTTCGTCATCGGCGTCGTCGTGCCGGTCGAGGCGGTGGTCCTGATCCTGTGGTGGCTGGTCAAGGAGGCGGCGGGTAACCGGCTCGCCGACGTGCTCAACCCGCTGAAGCCATTCAGCACCGGGACGGTCCTGCTGCAATGGGCCGTGCTGCTCGTCGCCCTGCTTGCGGCCAACCGATGGCTCGCCGGCGGCGCGGAGGAGGAAGCATGAACATGAGTGCGGTGGTGATGATGATCGTGGTCTGCGGCCTGATCTGGGGCGGCTTCGTGGTCCTGCTGACGCGGGCCGTCCGCCAGGAGGGGGCGAAGCAGAACGGGCGGATCGACGAGCATCCGCCCCATCCTTCACCGTAGCGAGAGCGTTCGAGAGAGGCGGATGCACCTGTTTCTGACCGGATTCATGGGCTGTGGCAAGACGACCGTCGGTCGGGCGCTCGCCCGCCGGTTGGAGCGCCCGTTCGTCGATCTGGACACGGAGATCGAGACCCGCGCCGGCCTCTCGGTCCGCGAGATCTTCGACCGCGGCGGGGAGCCGCTCTTCCGGCGGCTGGAGGAGGAGGCGCTCAAGGAAGCGGCCGCCACGATCGAGCCCGCCGTGATCGCCACCGGCGGGGGCACCGTGACCATCGGCCGCAACCTGGAGATCCTGCGTCACAATGGGCTCACCGTCTGGCTCGACCCACCGTTCTCCGTGATCGCCGCACGGATCGGCGGCCAGGGCAAGGCGGACCGGCCGCTGTTCGAGAACGAGACACAGGCTCTGGAGCTCTTCCGCCACCGGCTGCAGGCTTACCGCCGGGCCGACCTGCGACTGACGATCGACGCGGCCGAGCGTCCCGAGGAGGTGGCGGCCCGAATCGAGCTCCTGGTGGAGAGCGCTTCATGAAGTACCTGGTGATCTCGGACATGCACGGCAACTGGGCGGCGCTCCGCACGGTGCTGCGCAAGGTGCGCCGCAAGCGCTTCGACGCGATCCTGGTCCTGGGGGACCTGGTCGGGTACGGCGCGGCCCCCAACCAGGTGGTCGAGGCCATCCGTGGGCTCACCGGGCGGGTTGTCACCGTGCGCGGCAACCATGACAAGGTCGTCTCCGGGGTCGATTCGGGCGACACCTTCAACGAGGCGGCCCTGATCGCGGCGCGCTGGACCTCGGAGCACCTCACCCACCAGAACCTCCAGATGGTCCACGACCTGCCCCAGGGGCCGGTGCCGGTGGACGAGGGCCTGTCGATCTGCCACGGAGCGCCGATCGACGAGGACAAGTACCTCTTCTCCGACCGGGACGCGGCGACGGTCTTCCGTGGGTGGCACGAGCCGGTCACCTTCTTCGGCCACACCCACGTGACCTCGCTGTTCAGCTTCGATCCCAGGCGCCGGGAGATCGACGTGCGCGCGCTGTCGGGCGAGGGGACCCTGGACCTGGAGGACGGAGTGCAGTACCTGCTCAACCCGGGATCGATCGGCCAGCCGCGGGATCGGGACCCGCGGGCGTCATACATGATCTACGACGCCGTCCGGCGCCGGGTGCGGTGGTTCCGCCTGGAGTACCCGGTGGAGGAGACCCAGCAGAGGATCCTGGAAGCCGGCCTGCCGGTCATGCTGGCCAACCGCCTGGCCGCCGGCATTTAGCTGGATCCCCCCTACAACCCCCCGACCCCCTTCTCGCCCCCGAGGGGAGAAGGGGGCGCCCCCGCGCCCGGCCGTGAGTCCGAAGTCGGTCGCTCACGGTCTTCATGAGAAAGGCCCGGTCGCCTTGGGGGCAACCGGGCCTCGAGGGTGTTGCGCTGGGCTGCGCCGGAGTGGGGCTCAGGCGTTCTCGCCCGCCGGTGCCTCTTGTTGAGCCGGATCCGGCCGCACCGACTGGCGCACGCGCTTGATCGTCGACAGGATGCCGCCGGCCAGGATCACGTACAGGCCGAACCACACGAGTTGGATGAGCGGCTTCTTCGTCACGTCGATCGACAGCATTGCCGGCTCGCCCTTCTCAGCGGGCAAGCCGGGGATGCCCGCGAAGGCGAGCCGTACGGTCTGCGCATTGGCGTTGATCCCGGCGATCCGGACCGTGCCGCCGCCCGGGATCTCCGCAGGCGGAGTATCCACCCGCCCGCTCGCCTGATCGAACTTGTAGAGAGCCATCACCGGCGTCGCCGTCCCGTCCGGGTCGACCATGTCCACTTTGGCGCCCAGGGTCACCTCGCCGACCCCCTCGCTCATCTTGGCGAAGGCGTTGCCGTCCACGTTCATGTCGAAGCCGTCGAAGCGGACGGACAGCTTGCCGAGGGCGGACGAATCGCCCTGGGCAAGCTCGACCATCTGGGCGCTGCCGGCGGCCTTGCCGGGCGAAAACTCGAGCGGTGACACGTAGAAGTCCTCGAGCAGCGCGCTCTTGACGTCGGGGTTTGCCATGGTCTGGCCGGTGCGGTTGTTCCGGAACAGCTTCGGGTAGCTGTAGAACCGGCTGCCGTCCGGCTTGTCCACCTGGACGACCATCGCGTCCTTGTCCCGGGGCGACTTCTTCTTGGCGAAGCCGAGGAACGTGAGGGTGTTCTCCCCGACCTGCTTCGGCTGATCGAGCTGTAGCGTCACCTTGGTGCTCTGGTCGTACGCCGAGGAGGCCATGAAGCCGATCAGGATGATGCCGACGCCGACGTGGGCGAGGTAGCCGCCGGCGGCAGCCAGGCCCCGGTTGCGTGCCTTGAGCACGGTCTTGTGGAGGTTCGTGCCGAGGGCAAGCATCGCCAGGAAGACATACGCCAGGTACAACGGGTTGTGTACCGCGACGACCGCCGCGACGATCGAAACGACGACGGCCACGATCACCGACGGCAGAAGCTTCTTGCCGAGCTCGCGCATCGGCGTGCCTTTCCAGGTGAGGAACGGCACCACCGCGAGCAGCAAGGCCACCAGGATGGCGATCGGCAGGTTCACCCGGTTGTAGAACTCCGGCCCCACCTGGCCCGGGTTCTCGAGGAAACCGGTCAAGAGCGGCGCCGAGGTGCCGGCGGTGATCACCAGGGCCGAGGCCAGGATCGTGATGGTCGAGAGCACCAGCACGGTTCCACGGGACAGGAACGGGTCCTCGTTCCTCCGGGTTTCCACCTTCGGCAGCCGGGTCGCGAGCAGGTAGACCGACATCAGCAGGAAGAACCCCATCAGGGCGATCAGGTAACCGGAGATCCCCAGGTCGACGAAGCTGTGGACGGAGAAGTCCGCCAGCACGCCGGAGCGGGTGAGGAAGGTGCCGTAGAGCACCGACATGAAGACCAGGGTGGCCAGCACGTAATTGATCCGTCGGAAGCGCCCCTTGGAGCGCTCCATGTAGAGGCCGTGGATCAAGACCGTGCCGAAGAGGAACGGAATGAAGGAGGCGTTTTCCACCGGGTCCCAGCCCCAGTAGCCGCCCCAGCCCAGGGTCGTGTAGGCCCAGTAGCCGCCGAGCAGGATCGCCAGGCCGAGCACCATGAAGCCGCCGAGGGCCCACGGGAAGGCGCGGCGGGCCCAGCGGCCGCTGTCGTCCCGGCGCCACAGGGACGCCATGGCGAACGAGAACGGGATGGCGCTGGCGGCGAAGCCGATGAACATGATCGGCGGGTGGATCACCATCCAGTTGTCCTGGAGCAGCGGGTTGAGGCCCTGACCGTCGGTCGGGGTCTCGTTCAACATGACGAACGGGTTCTCCCGCACGAGGATGAACACCAGGCCCAGCAGGGTGGTCAGGTAGATCGCCATGACCGTCGGCTCCTGCTTGCCGGCGGTCCGGTAGACGCCGAGGCCGAGCAGCGAGCCCCAGAGCAGCCAGATCAGGAAGCTGCCCTTCTGGCCGGCCCAGAAGGCGGCGAGCTGGTAGTGGGCCGGCAGATCCAGGCCGGAGTACTGGTGGACGTACTCGATGCGGAAGTCGCGGGTGACCAGGGCGAAGGCCATGACCAGCGACGCCAGCACGATCGACAGAGCAAAGCAGGTGTAGGCGCGGCGGGCGAACCGGAGGGCACCCTCGTCACCGCGCAGGACGAGCGAATAACCCCAGAGGGAGGTGACGGAGAAGAGCAGCGCACACCACATGGCGAGCGCACCGGGCAGGTACAGGGAGGAGAGGTATTGCATCGTTGTCTACCTGCCTAGGTGTAGCTCTTGGTCTCTTCAACGCCCTGGTACTTGCTCGGGCACTTGACCAGCAGCTTGTTGGCCGCGAACTCCTCGTTGTCCGAGGTGTACTGGCCGATGGCGACGATGCTGATCGCATCCTCGAAGTTCCCCGGCTTGACGCCGTGGTAGCGGACACGCATCGTGTCGCCGCTGTCCTTGTCCTGGAGGGTGAACACCAGGGACTGGCTGTCCTTGTCGTAGCTGGAGCTGCCCTTCACCAGGCCACCGGCCACCTGGACCGTGCGCTCGACCGAGCGCGCCTGGTCGTACGAGACGTAGGGCGTCAGGCTCTGCTTGAAGTTGGCGAAGGTGAACCCGGCGAACGCCAGGATCAGCAGTGCGCCGATGGCGAACAGGTGGCTCCGTTTCATGGTTCCCTCTCCCTCTCTTGGTCTTCGAGCTCGAACGCTTCCAGATGTCGGACCTTCCTGTTCAGTCGCAGCAGGTAGAGGAACAGTCCGGTCCAGACCAGGAAGTTGACCGCGGCGAAGGCGATCTTGACCGCAGTAGTGATTGTCGTTGCGTCGTCCATAGCGCTACAACACCCCTTGGAGCCCGGTTATTCTTGAGGTTGTCGACCGAATTCAACAGCGATCTTAGCAATTCCCGCGCGTGCGCCGGGTCGCCGAGCCGTGCGCCGAGCGCGACGGCCGGGCGGAGATCAGGCCTCCTCGGCCCGGTCGGCGAGCGCCGCCAGGCGGGTCGCCAGGTTGTGGAGCCAGAAGAAGAGGCACATGAACCCGACCGATCCACCGATCAGGATCCCCAGCACGGAGTGGTCCATCCGGAGCTCCATTTGCTGGTTGAGCACCGGCTGGGGATGGAGCGAGAAGCCCGCGATCCGGGGCGCAACGAAGAACAGGAACGGGGAGACCACAAGGCCGAGCACGGCATAGGCGCCGGCCACCCGCCCTCGGACCTCTTCGTCGGCGATCTGGCTGCGCAGCGCGAGGTAGGCCGCGTAGTAGATCAACGCCACCGTGATCGAGAGCTGGCGCGGATCCCAGTTCCAGAACGCACCCCACTCCACCTTCGCCCAGATGGCGCCGGAGACGGTCGCCAGGATGCAGAAAATCAGGCCGATCTCCACGGCGGCGCTGGCCGCGTGGTCGTGGCGGCGGTTACGGGTCCGCAGGTAGATCGCGCTCCAGACGCCCGCCACGATGAACGCGACGAACGAAGTCCACGCCATCGGCACGTGGAAGAACAGGATGCGGCTCGATTCGCCACCGCCGACGAACCCTTTCATCGGCGGTGCGAACAGGTACGCACCGACGATCGAGGCGGCGATCAGGAGCCAGAGGAGCCAGAGGAGGAGAGTGCGCATGATGGGTCGAGCCCCGAAATGATGTTTCGGTTCTGCGTGGCCGGTTCCGATCGGTCGGTTCCGGCTGGAAGGTTCAAGGAGTCCAGATGGACGGGAAGAGCATCAACCCGGCCACCGACAGGGTTCCATCATACAGGAGGAGCATGCGCAGCTCCACGCCGGGCGGCTCGCCGGCGATCGCCGCCCGCGTGAGCTGGACGGCGAAGAGCAGCGCCGGCACCAGCACCGGCAGCAACAGCACCGCGAACAGCGCGCTCCGGGTGCGCGCCTGGGCGACCATGGCGGCGATCAGCGTGCTGCCCACCGCCATTCCGAAACCTCCGGCGGCGAGCGCCGTCACCAGCAGGCCGGGTCGGGCGATGGAGAGCTGCAGCATGGCCAGGAAGAGCGGCGTGATCAGCGCTTCGAGCAGCGTGACGATGGTGAAGCCGTATGCCGCCTTGCCGCAGAAGAGTGCCGACGGCGTCGCCGCCAGCCGTAGAGCTGTCGCGGTGTGGGTCTCCTCCTCGGCGACGAAGATGCGCGGCAGCCCGGCGGTGACCGCGAACAGGACGATCAGCCAGAGGATCACCGGCAGCACGGCGGTCGCCATCTGGAGCGAATTGCCGATCGGTCCCAGCACCACGCTGACCACGACGAGCGTGGTGAACGCGAACAGGCCGAGCGTGTTCAAGGCGTAGCGTGTGCGGTACTCGCACCGCCAGTCCTTGACGAAGACGGCCGCGGCCTCAGCCGCCCAGGTCGATGCGCGACGCGACACGGGGCACCTCCAGGGGGCCGGGGTTGGCGACCACGGCGAAGCCGCCGGCGGCCAGGTGTTCGTCGAGGATCGCGGTACCCTGCTCGACGCCGGGCTGGTCCAGGTTCTGGAACGGCTCGTCGAGCAGCAGCAGCCGGGGGCGATCGAGCAGCGCCCAGCCCCAGCGAAGGCGCTGGCGCATGCCGGAGGAGAGGGCGCCCGCCAGCCGATCGTGGGGCAGGCCGAGCCGATCGAGCAACTCCGGCGCGCGGCCCGCGTCGACCCCCCGCAGACGGCAGAAGAACTCCAGGTTCTCGACCGCGGTGAGCTCCTCGTAGAGGGCCAGGTCGGGGGCCACGTAGCCGACGGCGCGGCGGCGCTCGTCGATCGCCAGCGCGCGCCCGTCCAGGCGATACTCGACGGTGCCGCGCTCCTGGGCGAGCAGCCCCGCCAGGATGCGCACCAGGGTCGACTTGCCGGAGCCGTTGGCGCCGTGGACCAGCAGCACCTCGCCCGGCCCGACCGTGCCGGAGACGCCGGTCAGCACTCGCAGCCGGCCGAACCGGCGCTTGATGCCCTCGAAGCGGAGACAGGTGGCAGGCTCCATCGCGCGCGAAGACTACCGCCTGGGAGGAGGGAGCGCCAACCCGGGCCGGCCGGGGGCGACCCGGGCTGACCCGGTCCAACCTGGAGAATGGAGCGCGCCGGTGCGGACGAGCGTTGAGCGGACGGGGCGCACCGGGGAGAATGGACCGCCGAGGGCATCGCTTCGATCGACCGGATCGGCCGGTCCCGATCGGCGCGAGGGGAGAGGAACCGTCATGAGCACGACCCACCAAGCCACGACCCGCCACGACCCCGCGTCGCGCGGGGGCCGGTCCCGCCGGGCCGGCGCCCCGATCGGTTCGATCGGCCCTCTCGGGACAATCGTCCCGGTCTGGATCACCGTCCTCGTCCTGCTCCTCGCCCTGGGATGCGCAGGGGCCGGGCCGCGGCCCCGCGCCGGTCGAGCCGGTCGGACCGACCGAACCGGCCAGGCAGGGAGGCCGGCGGAGCCTTCGGGTCGGCCCGGTGCGGCGAGCGGGCAAGCGGGCGGGGAGGAGTACCTGGAAGAGCGTGGCCTGCTGCTCCTTCTCGTCGACCGGCAGACCTACGAGCCGCTCCTGGTCCGGCGATGCCTGGCCGGGCCGCCGATGCTGCGCGAGGACCTGGCGGTGGCGCTCGGGCGTGCCGGCGACCACCGGGGTCTCGACCCGCTCCTCGGATTGCTGATCGACGACCAGCCGGAGGTGCGCCGCGCTGCCGCCTTCGCCCTCGGTGAGCTCGGCGAGCGGCTCGGGCCGTCCCAGATCGGCGAACGGCGCCGGGCGGCGGCCGGACTGCTCGACGCGGTGGCGGAGTCCGACCGGCAGGTGGGCGCGCTGGCTGTCGAAGCGCTGGGCAAGCTCGGCGTGACGGTGGCACAGGTGACTGCGCGCATGGGCGATCTGTCGGAGGAGGAGCGCTGGGCTCGCCTCCTGCCCTCGCTTTACCGCTTCCCGGACCCGGAGACGCCGGCGTTGGCGCTCCGGGCCCTGAGCCAGGAGGACCCGCCCCTCGACCCGGAGCTCGCGGCATGGGCGGCCTATGCCCTGACCCTCCAGCCCGGTCCCGGCTCTCTCCAGCCGATCCGCGCCCTGGCCGCCGATCCGCCATCGCCGCGGGTGGCGGCGTGGGCCGCCCGCGCCCTCGGTGCGATCGGGACGGGTGCCAGGGACCTGGAGCTGCTTCGCCCGCTGCTCGACGAGACCGATCCCGGGCCGGTGATCGAAGCCCTCCGGGCGGGCGCCGCCCTGGTGAGCGCGGGCAGCGTGGCCGCTCCGGACGACTGGCGTGGCCGCCTCGCCGAGCTGGTCAGCGACCCGCGTGCCGGCGTGCGCATGACCGCCCTCGATGCGGCCGCGGCGTGGTTGCTCGACCAGCGGTTGGGCGGCCTGCTGGCGGACCGGGTCCGCTCCGATGCCGCTCCGGCCGAGCGGGGCGCCGCGCTGGTCGCCCTGGCCAGCGGCGGTGACCCCCGGGCGGAGGAGCTGACGGCCGCCGCCGCCGGCGACCGGGCGCCGGTGCTTCGGGCGCGCGCGGCCGAGGCCGCGGGGCTCCTGGGCGCCGCCGCCATGCTGGACCGGTTGGCGAACGACTCCGAGCCGGTGGTCCGCCAGGCGGTGCTGGCGGTCCGCCTGGCGGGCCGCGAAGCCGACTCCGGCTCGGGAGCCGCCGGCGGCGCCGCGGGGCCTCTCCGGTGGGCACAGGGTGCTCTCGGCGTCCCGAGCGGCGGCAAGGGCGACCCGGGCGACCCGGACGGGGGGGTGCGGGCGGTCGCGCTCGGCTGGCTCGCCGACAACCCCCAGTTGCCGGTGCAGGCCCTCGAGGCACCTCTCGAGCGGGCGCTCGGCAGCCGGGTGATCGACGAGCGGCTCGAAGCCCTGGCGGCGATCACCGCCAGGGCACGGACGGTCGCTGAAGGGTCCGACGAGCGCGAGGCGGCAGTGGCGATGCTCCTGGAGGTGGCCTCGGGCGGCGACTACACCACCCGCTTGCGGGCCGCCGACGCCCTCGAGAGCCTCGGCCTCGCCCGGCCCGCGATCGGCGCCGCCGAGACCGGACGGAGTGCCCAGATCTACCAGGGCATCCTGGTCGAGACCCGCCGGCCGCGGACGGTCGAGATCCGGACCGAGCGGGGCGACCTCCAGGTCCGGCTGGCCTGCTCCCGGGCGCCGCTCACTTGCGTCGACTTCCTCCGGCTGGCCGACCAGGGCTTCTACGACGGCCTGTCGTTCCACCGCATGGTGCCGGATTCGCTGGTCCAGGGCGGCGACCCGCGGGGCGACGGCTGGGGCGGCCCCGGCTACAACCTGCGCGACGAGATCAACCGCCTCCGCTTCGGCGGAGAAGCCGGCGTGCTCGGCATGGCGCGGACCGGCCGGGCCACGGCCGGCAGCCAGTTCTTCCTCACCCTGGCGCCGCAGCCGCGGCTCGACGGCCGGTTCACCGCCCTGGGCGAGGTCGTCTCTGGACGGGACGTGCTCGAGCGCATCCTGCCGGGGGACCGCATCGAGTCGATCCGGGAGGTGACCGGCGCAGTCCAGGGGCGGTGATAAACTGGCTCATCATGTCCCGGACGATCGCTCGTGCTTTGCCGGTCCTGGCGCTCTTCTGTGCGCTGTCTTTGATGCTCACCACCGCAGCGCGCGCCGCGGGACCCGCCGCGACGTCCGAGGCTGCGGGTGACCACGTGCTGGTCGGCAAGGTCACCAGGGAGCAGGTCGAGAACGCCGTGCCCGCCTGGGTGGGCAACACCGTGGGGTCCGAGATCGACCCGCAAGCCGCGGTCGCGCTCGCCGACGTCGCGCCGGGGGCCGAGGTGGAGATCTACTTCGGTACCTGGTGCTCGGACAGCGCCCGCGAGGTGCCCCGGTTCTGGCGCGCGCTCGACGAGGTGGGCGGCGTGGTGCCGTTCACCATCGTCTACGAGGCGGTCGACCGGGCGAAGAACCGGCCCAAGGAGCTGGTCGAATCGGTCGACCTCCGGTACGTGCCGACCTTCATCGTCCGCCGGGACGGGCACGAGGTGGGCCGGATCGTGGAGCATGCGCCGCACGGCATCGAGACGGATCTGCTCGCCCTGCTCACCGGCAAGGCGTCCGGCGTGCTCAGCACCCGCGAGGACCTCGCCGCCGATGGCTCGCCCTGACCGCGGCACCGAGGTCGGCTGCAACCTTCCCCTGCTCACTCCGTACTCTCAAGTGACGCGATGACCCCTGAGGTGGTGGAACCCACCGACGAGGAGCTGGTCGAAGCCATCCTCCAGGGGCGGCGGGAGCGCTTCGGCGACCTGGTGGATCGCTACCAGGGCCGGCTGGTCAACTATCTGTACCGCCTCCTGCGTAGCGTCGAAGACGCCCACGAGCTGGCGCAGGAGGTCTTTGTCAAGGTGTACCAGGCCCTCGATCGCTACGACCCGCGGTATCGCTTCTCCACCTGGATCTTCCGGGTGGCGCAAAACGCCGCGATCGACCACATCCGGAAGCGCCGCATCAAGACGGTCTCGTTCGAGGGACGTCAAGACGCCGACGGAGAGGTCCGGGAGTGGGAGCCGACCGATCCCGAACGGGGACCCTACGGCGATCTCCGCAACCGGGAGCGGGGCGGGGCGATCCAGGAGGCGATCCAGGGGCTGCCCTGGGAGTATCGCGAGCTCATCGTCCTGCGGCACTTCGGCGACCTCTCGTATGACGAGATCGCCAAGCTCAAGCAGATGCCGCTCGGGACGGTGAAGAACAAGCTCTTCCGGGCGCGGCAGATGCTCAAGGGGGAGCTGTCGGAGTACCTGGTGGACTGAATCTGGTGCCCGGCTTGCAGGAGCGCAGGATGCAGACGGCCCGTCGAGTGCACGAGGAGCGATGCAGATGACCGAAGAGACGCAGAGGATCGAGCACGATCGCTACCGCGAGTGGCTGACTCTCGAGCACGAGCCGGGTGCCGCCCTCGGGCGCGGCGAGAGACATCAGCTCGAGGAGCACCTGGCCGGATGCTCGGAGTGCCGCCAGGAGCGGGTGGCTCTCGGCCGCATGGATGCGTTGCTGACGGAGGCGCGGATCGGCGTGCGCGCCGGCTTCCGGGAGGACGTGATGCGCTCGTTGCCAGCCGCCGGCTGGGAGGGCCATAGCCCCCGGTCCTGGAGCCTGCCGGTGGCGGTGATGCTCCTGCTCGGCGCGGCCGCGGCGCTCCTCTTGGGGGTCCACTCCGCGGAGACCGCACCGGGTCTGCCCATGATGGGCGCCCTATCCGCCTTCGGTGAGGCCGTCGGCACCGGCTTGCTGGCCGGAACTGGCATGCTGTGGGCTTCGTGGCGCGGCGTCGGCCTGACCCTCGACTCTCTGCTCAGCCCGTCGGCGACCGTCGCCCTGGTCGTTCTCGTCCTCTGCCTGGACGTCCTGGTCCTGAGCCTCATCGCGCGGCGCGGGCGCTCCGGCGCCACCCCCGTGGAAGAGCAGGCGCACCGCGGCGGCCGGTCCGCCCGGCGCTGAGGTTCCCGTGCGCCGGCTGCCCCTCCTCCTCGTCCTGTCGGTCGTCGCGGCGACGGCGCCGGCGGCGCTCCGGGCCCAGGACGGTGGTGCGGCGCCCGCGGCGGAGCCGTCCCGGGCCGGCCGCGCGGAGAGCGGAGCGGCGGCGGACGGGAACGCGGCCGCCCTGGTGATCCGCGAGGGGAGCACCGCACGCCGGCAGGTGGTCGCCCTCGGCCGCGACGTGGTGGTCGCCGGCGAGGCGCTCTCCGACGTCGCCGCGTTCGACGGCTCGGTCCGGATCACCGGTGTGGTGGCCGGCGACGTGATCGTGCTGAGCGGCGACGTCCAGGTGGCCGCCGGAGCCCACGTCGGCGGTGACGTGTTCGTCCTCGGCGGCAGGGTGGAGGCGGCCCCGGGATCGACCATCGACGGCCGCACGGTCGCCCATCCGACCGCCTCGTCCGCGTGGCTCACCCTGCTCGAGGGCCCGAGCGTCGGCCTGGGAGGGGACGCCCCGCTGGTGCTCGGAACCAAGCTGGCATTGATGGCGGCCTGGATGGCGCTCGCCCTGCTGCTTTTCGCCGCTTCCGGGCGCCAGGTCCTGTCCACCTCGGCCACCGTCCGGCGGGAGCCGTTCCGCTGCTTCATGGTCGGCCTGACCGGCGTGCTCGCCCTGGCGCTCACCGCCGTCGCTTTCGCGGCCGTCGCGCCGGCGCTGGCCGGCGCACCGCTCCTGGTGTTGGTGGTCCTGTTCGCCCTGCTGCTCAAGCTGTGGGGGATGGTCGCCGTGTTCCACGCCCTCGGCGCGTGGTCGGCCGCGGCCCTGCGCCGCCGGAGGCCGCTGGCGCTCAACGCCGCCACCCTGGGCCTGCTGATCCTCGGCGTGGCGAAGTTCGTCCCCCACCTGGGGGTGTTGGTCTGGACCGTGGCCACGTTGATCGGCGTCGGCGCCAGCCTGGCGTCCAAGTTCGGCCGGCAGGAGGCGTGGTTCCAGATGGCGGAGCTCGAACGGGCCGAGTTTCCCGCCTGAGGGGGCGACTGGTCGGGGCACTTCGGGCAGCCTGCGGGAGCGGTCCGGCCGCCGCCTTGCGCTCCGGCAGCCCGTGCCATAACGTGACTCTTGCCTGATCCGGGCACGGACGGCAGCCGGCTCCCGGTGGTCCGCCGCTCCGCACGCCCGCAGCCCAACTCACACCGAACGACCCGGGAAGCAGCCGGGACCAGCCCAGGAGGGATCGAAACACATGATGGCAAACATCCAGAAGATCGGAATAGTCGGCGCCGGAACCATGGGGCACGGGATCGCCCAGGTCGCCGCCGGCAGCGGGTTCGACGTCGTGCTGGTCGACGTGTCCAAGGAGGCCCTGGAGAAGGGCCTGGCGAAGATCGCGAAGGGTCTCGGCAAGCTGGTGGAGAAGGAGAAGATCTCCGCCGCCGACCGGGACGCGGCCCTCGGCCGGATCACCACCGCGTCCACTCTCGACGCCGTCGAAGGCCGGCCGCTGGTGGTCGAGGCGGTGGTCGAGCGCCTGGAGGTCAAGCAGAAGGTCCTGGCGGAGCTCGACCGCGTGTTGCCGGAGGACGCGATCCTCGCCACCAACACCAGCTCCATCTCCATCACCAAGCTGGCCGCCGTCACCGGCCGCGCCGAGCGGGTCATCGGCATGCACTTCATGAACCCGGTGCCGCTGATGAAGCTGGTCGAGGTGATCCGCGGGCTGGCCACCAGCCAGGAGACCTACGACACGGTCGAAGAGACCGCAAAGGCCATGGGGAAGATCCCGGTCGAGGTCCACGACGCGCCCGGTTTCGTCTCGAACCGCGTGCTCATGCCGATGATCAACGAGGCGATCTTCTGCCTCTACGAAGGCGTCGGTGAGCCGGAGGCCATCGACCAGGTGATGAAGCTCGGCATGAACCATCCCATGGGTCCGCTCGCCCTGGCCGACCTGATCGGCCTGGACGTCTGTCTCGACATCCTCGAGGTTCTGTACGAAGGGTTTAGAGACCCCAAGTACCGCCCCTGCCCGCTGCTGGTGAAGATGGTCGACGCCGGCCGCCTGGGCCGGAAGTCGGGCCACGGGTTCTATTCGTACTGACCAGTGAAGCTCGGCTTCAAACCGACGGGACCCCCGGGCGGGGGCGTCCCTTTCCCCCCGGAGGGTGGGAAAGGGATTGAGGGATTGGGGGGAGATCCAGTGGATGATCCAGGTCGATCGGAGCGGGAAAGGCGGCGGCTCAGGAAGCTCGACTCCCCCGTCTCGAAGCAGGTCCTCGTAGATGTCCTGTGGGTGTCGATAAACTAGCGCTCAGGAGACTCGACGGCCATCGAACATCACATCACCGGCGGCACTGTGTTTTGTCAGACGTGTGGGGCACCCAACCCGGACGAACAGGAGTACTGCCGCCTGTGCCACCAGAAGCTGCTGGTGCTCTCCGGTGGGCCGGTCATGGCGGAGGACGACGTCTCCGTCGACGAGGGCGTCGAGGAGCAGTTCTCGTTCGACGAGCACCTCCTCGAGCGCATCTCCATTCTGGAAGAGGCGGTCAAGCGCACCGCGGAGATGATGCGCCAGGTGCTGGAGACCCTGCGTCGCCAGGAGAAGAGCATCCTGGTCAACCAGACCGGCCTGGCGAGCCTCCAGGAGCTGCTCGAGCAGAAGCGGCTGCTGTCCCGGGAGGAGTGGAGCGACCTCTGGCGTGACCGGATGGACGAGGAGCTCCTGGCACTCGAGCGCCGCGACCGGTTCGTCGGCATGCGCGACCGGATCGCGGCGCTGTTCCAGGGCGACGGGCGGGAGAGCTTCCTCCAGTACCTGGAGGATGCCGAGTACGCCTTCTACGCCCTGGACACCGGCCGCGCCCTGGAGGCGCTCGAAGCGGCCCATAAGCTCGACCGGGCGAACCCGGACCTGGTCTGGTTCCTCGGCGAGACCTACTTCAACGAGGGGGACACGGCCCGGGCGCTGCCCTTCTTCCGCCACCTGCTGGAGGCTGACCCGAACCACTACGAGGGCCTGGTCTACAGCGGCGTGATCCACCACGAGCGCGGTGACGACGACCGGGCCATGGAGCTCCTGGAGCGGGCGGTCGCGCGCTACCCGGAAGCCTTCTTGCCCCACTTCACTCTCGGCGGTATCTACGCCGACCAGGGGGAGCTGGAGCGGGCCGTGGCGAGCCTGGAGCGGGCCGTCGCCCTGGAGCCGGTACCCCAGGCGTTCTACCTGCTCGGCAGCGCCTACTACGAGCTCGGCCGTCCGGGCCTGGCGATCCGTCGCCTGCGCGAAGCGGTGCGCCGCGATCCGGGCTTCGAGGAGGCCCACCACCTGCTCGGCCTGGCCTACCTGCGGCGGGGCTGGAGCCGCAAGGCGCTGGAGGCCTTCCGCCACGCCCAGCGGCTCAACCCGCGCAAGATGCGCTACCAGGACCTGGTGCGCTACCTCTCCGGCCAGGGGGAGACGCCCCTGCCCGAGGTGCCGGGCGAGGCGGGGCAGTGGTTCTCCCGGGGTGAGGAGAAGCTCCGCACCGACGACCTGCGGGGCGCCCTGGTCTGCTACCGGCGGGCCCTCGGGCTGGAGCCGGAAAACCCGACCCTGCTGATGTCCTACGCCCTGCTCTGCCTGGAGCTCGACCGCATCCAGGAGATCGAGACCGTGGCGAAGAAGGTTCTGGCGCTCGAGCCGGGCGAGATGCTGGAGGCCACCGCCTGCGCCGCCCTGATCGAGGCGCTCCGCGGCCAGGGGCGGTTGACCGAGGGGGACCGCATCGGGCACGCGCTCCTGGAGCAGGGCCGCTCGCCGTTCAGCCGCACCATCGCCTACTACGAGCTGGCCTGCAACCTGGCGGAGACCGAGACAGGGACCGGACCGGAGAGTGGCCGACCCGCCGACCTGGAGCAGGCCCTGGAGCTCGGCCGTCGCGCGCTCGACCAGGCACCGGACGAGCTCCGGCAGTTCCCGCTCGCCGTCCTCGGCTGGATCCACTACAAGCGGGGCGAGTACGACGAGGCGGTCGACTTCCTGACCAAGTCGAGCGAGCTCGGCCCCTCCTCGACCACCCTGACCCACCTGGGGATGGCGCTCTTGGCCTCCGGCGAAGACACCCGGGCCCAGGCGGTCCTCGACCGCGCCCGCACCCTCTCCGACCGCGGCGCCGCCCTCGGCTCGAAGATGATGCAGTTCATGAAGGACTCGACCCGGATCCTGGAAAGGGTCCGGTAACCAGATCTCCCCCCAACTCCCTCATTCCCTCTCCCCTACGAGGGGGCGAGGGACGCCCATCGACCAGATCTCCCCCCAACTCCCTCATTCCCTCTCCCCCCTCGCGGGGGGCGAGGGACGCCTGCCCCCGCCCCTCCTCTCCCAGCCATCCCGTGACCCTTGGCGGAGCAAGCGTTCGCCGGCCTGCAGGCCTCCACGACTTCCGGCGGTCAGTACCGCGGCGACCGTTGCGAATGGAGAGCGGACGTTCGCGGCATCCCTCGCCGGCAGCAGTTCCGCCGCCGAGGGATACCGCGTGGCCGCTCCGGCAAACCGACCGCCGAAGGACCGTTCCAGCGGCCGATCCCGTCTCGCCCACGCCCGCCGTCCGCGTGACGCCCCCCCGCCCGATCTGATAAGAACGCGGTTTGCGGCCACCCGGCCCGTAGCACCCGTCGCCCCGCTCACCGTCGAAGGAGACGTTCCCCATGCGCTGGAGCCAGTACTACCTGTTCACCACCCGCGAGGTCCCCAGCGACGCCGAGGTCATCAGCCACCAGCTCATGGTGCGCGCCGGCATGATCAAGAAGGTCGCCGCCGGGATCTACACCTACCTGCCTTTCGGCTGGCGGAGCATCCGCAAGCTCGAAGAGATCGTCCGCCGGGAGCTCGCCGTGGCCGGCTCCATTGAGCTCACCATGCCGGTCGTCCAGCCGGCCGAGCTCTGGCGGGAGACCGGGCGCTGGGAGAAGTACGGCCACCTGCTGCTCCGGCTCCAGGACCGCCACGAGCGCGAGTTCTGCTTCGCCCCGACCGCCGAAGAGGTGATCACCGACCTGGTGCGCAAGGACGTTTCCTCCTACCGGCAGCTGCCGATCAACCTCTACCAGATCGGCGACAAGTTCCGGGACGAGATCCGCCCCCGCTTCGGTCTCATGCGCGGGCGCGAGTTCATCATGAAGGACGCCTACTCCTTCCACGCCGACGACCCGAGCATGGACGCGACCTACGACGCCATGGAGGCCGCCTACCGGCGCATCTTCGAGGCCTGCGAGCTCGAGTACACGGTGGTCGAGGCCGACACCGGCGAGATCGGCGGCTCGGACTCCCACGAGTTCATGGTCCTGGCCGACACCGGCGAGGACCAGGTGGTGCGCGACCCGGTGACCGGCTACGCGGCCAACGTGGAGAAGGCGGTCAGCGGGCCGATCCCCGCCGGGCCGGCTCTAGAGGCCGGCGCGATGGAGCAGGTCGCCACCCCGGGCCAGCACACCGTCGCCGAGGTCGCCGCGTTCCTCGGCGTCGACCCGCGCCAGATCGTCAAGACCCTGCTCTACACCACCGACCAGGGGCCGGTCGCCGTGCTCGTCCGGGGCGACCGGGAGGTCAACGAGCTCAAGCTCAAGAACGTGCTCGGCGCCGAGTGGATCGAGCTCGCTGACGAGAAGGAGGTCCGGCGCCTCTCCGGCGCGCCGGTCGGCTTCGCCGGCCCCGTCGGGTTGCCCGACAAGGTGCGCATCCTCGCCGACCGCTCGCTCGAGGGCATGGAGGCATTCGTCTGCGGCGCCAACGCGGCGGACGCCCACCTGGTGGGTGTGCGCGTCGGCCGGGACCTGGAGCTCTCGGAGTACCACGACCTGCTCCTGGTCACCGGCGGCGACCCGAGCCCCAAGGGCGACGCCGCGCTCGAGCTCTTCCGCGGCATCGAGGTCGGCCACATCTTCAAGCTTGGCACCAAGTACTCCGCCGCCATGGGCTGCGTCTTCGCCGACGACCAGGGCGAGGACCATCCGATGATCATGGGCTGCTACGGCCTCGGCATAGGCCGCACCGTGGCCGCCGCCATCGAGCAGAATCACGACGACGACGGCATCATCTGGCCCCGGCCCCTCGCCCCGTTCGAGGTCCTTCTCCTCGAGCTCAACCCCAAAGGGGACGACGCCGTCCGCCAGGAGACCGAACGGATCTACGCCGCCCTCCAGGACAAAGGCGTCGACGTCCTCTACGACGATCGCAGCGAGCGCCCCGGCGTCAAGTTCAACGACGCGGACCTCCTCGGCGTCCCCGTGCGCATCGTCGTCGGCGCCCGCGGCCTCAAGGAGGGCAAGGTCGAGCTCTCCCACCGCCGCGACCGGGAAAAGGTCCAGGTGGCGAAGGACGACGCCGTCGCCAAGGCGCTGGAGATGCTGGAGGGGTGACGAGGGGCTAACGGCCCCCGCCGGGTCAGTCACGGCCACGGCGACCACTTCACCGCCAGGGACTCGCCCATCGCCGGAGGGGAGATCTCCTCGAACCGGTCCTTTTGCCAGATCAAGAAGGTCAGATCCGGATCTTCGAGGTCGCGGTGGAAGTGGAAGGCGACCCGGGTCGGCCCCAGGGTGTTGACGGCGAGCACCTGGACGCGGAAGAGCGCCGTCTCGATCACCTCCCCGGCCACGAACCGTCGGCCCGGCGGCAGGAAGGCCCGCTCGTCCGCTGAGTGGAGGAGCTGTCCGCCGACGACCGAAAGCTCCAGCGTCCGCGCTGCCGTGCGCTCGATCCGCAGATCGTGGGGCGCGGCCGAGAGCACGTGCCAGCGCCCGGCGAAGAGGGGGCCCTTGCGGACCAGGTCGACATACTGCGGGAAGTAGGTGAGGTATCCCGGCGTGTCGACCGCGATCATCTGCTGTCGGCCGCCGCGCTCCGGATCGAAGGGCAACTGGCTGGCGAGCTGGGCGTAGAAGCGGCTGGAAGACCGGGCGGAGGTGAAACCGAAGGCCCGGACCGCGACCGGCACGGCGAAGTGGGCGACGGCCAGCAGCAACACCAAGACGCCGGCGGGGAGCCGCCGCCACCACCGTCCGTCCCGGCTCCGCCACCGGCGCCAGGCAGTGCGGAGCAGGAAGGCGAGGACCACCGCCAGGCCGAGGATCGGTACCAGCATCTGCCGTTCGCTGGGAGAGGCGAAGGCCGCGGGGATCAGTGCCGCCAGGGTTCCGGGGATCAGCCATCGCAGCTCTCGGACGACACGCGGCTCCATCTGCCGCCGCCAGCGCCACCCGAGCGCGGCGACCGCCGGCACCGCGGCGATCCCGAGGGCGACCTGAAGCCAGCGGAAATCGGGCGCCAGATCCCACAGGAAGACGGGGAAGCCCACCAGCCCTCCCGCCAGCAGGGGGGGGATCCGGACCGCAAGGCCCGACAGGAAGCGGATCGGGTCGCCGGCCGGATTCAAGTAGTACCCCATGCCGAAGACGCCGTAGCCCATGGCGC